>Ga0307486_1000037_pt1 | contig 143784 bp, 126 predicted proteins | sample CBIW02metaG_FD_203663 | JGI IMG/M metagenome (GOLD analysis project Ga0307486, IMG submission 203663) | Sea-ice brine microbial communities from Beaufort Sea near Barrow, Alaska, United States - CBIW 0.2 | ecosystem: Environmental > Aquatic > Marine > Coastal | place: USA: Alaska | collected...
AACGAAAGTACCCACACAAATTACTTGATACTATTTTTTTAAAGAGCGTTTGATGCAACTTAATGTCTGCAACAAAGAAGCGAGAATTATACAGGCTCTCACTAAACTGTCAAACTTTATTCTTAAATATTATTTCTAATATCAATCTAACTAATTCTTAATTTGGTGGGCCGTCCGCGATTCGAACGCGGGACCATCGGATTAAAAGTCCGGTGCTCTACCAGCTGAGCTAACGGCCCAAACCAAGACGCGAAATAATACGCTATTCTGATGAAATAACAACCCTTTTAAGCTTTTTTTTTATACTAATCGCTATTAATAACATCTATGACTAATAAATTTCTTTCAGAGCAGTAACTTATCAATGCAGTGCGTTTAGATAGATGATTGGATTAATTATATACAACTCATAAAATGTAGGAATTACGAGTTTAGCTACACAATATCTGCGATCCTTTTGGCTCTAGATCTTCTAGTGACTCTATATGATTAAGTTGAAACTTAAATCATAGATCACATTTGATATTGGGTAGGATCTTCTATTCCAGCTTGTTCAAATCCTTGGCGTCTTAAACGGCATGAATCGCATCGTCCGCAAGCCTTACCATTAATATCTGCTTGATAGCATGAAACCGTTTGGCTGTAATCAACGCCTAATTTGATGCCTTGCTGGATAATCTCTGCTTTAGACATATCTATTAAAGGTGCATGGATTGTAAGCTTATTACCTTCAACACCTGACTTTGTAGCGAGGTTAGCTAACGTTTCAAATGCTTCAATAAAATCCGGACGACAATCAGGATAACCTGAATAATCCACCGCATTAACCCCTACATATATTGCTTGAGCACTTAATACTTCAGCCCAACCTAGAGCTATAGACAGAAAAACAGTATTCCGGGCCGGAACGTAGGTTATAGGTATACCAATTTGTTCTTGTTCAGGTATGGCATAACTATCATCCGTTAAAGCCGAACCTCCAATCGCACGCAAATCGATATTGATTACTTTGTGCTCAATGGCACCATGTAACTTCGATAATATAGCTGAAGCAATCAGTTCTGAATAATGCCGCTGGCCATAATTAAAGCTCAAGGTGTAACATTCAAAACCCTCGCTTTTAGCCATTGCAAGAGTGGTTACCGAATCAAGTCCACCGGATAAAAGTATGATTGCACGTTTCATCGACCTTGCTCATCATTCCATAAGTATTTGTGCATTTGGATTTGCATTCGAACGGCTAAGTTATCTTCTATAATCCACTCAGCTAGATCTGCTGGATTTAATTTGCCGTGAATCGGGGAAAATAATATTTCACAACGATCGACAAGGTTATATTCAGCAAGCTTATGACAAGACCATTCATAGTCGTTACGGTCACAAATTACAAATTTAACCTGGTCTTGTACTTTCAATTTATCTATATTGCTATATTTGTTTTTACTTTCTTCACCTGAGGCAGGTGTTTTCAAATCCATGACGCAAATCACGCGTGGGTCAACGGCTGTAATATCTATCGCGCCACTTGTTTCCAAAGATACTTCGACATTAAGGTTGCATAATGCAGTCAATAATTCTAAGCAGGTTTGCTGGGCGAGTGGTTCGCCACCAGTAACCGTGACATAACGAGGATTATAAGCAGAAACAGCTTTAACAATATCCACGATATCCATTTTTTGACCGCCAGTAAATGCGTATGCGGTATCACAGTATCCACATCGAAGCGGACATCCTGTTAAACGGACAAATACTGTAGGCAAACCGACGGTTCGTGTTTCACCTTGTAAAGAATAAAATATTTCTGTAATTCGACACTGCGCCATAACGATCTCTTATTCCTTTATGGCTTAACGTGTTTCTTCTGTAATGCGATCCAATCTTACTTTTGCTAGCTTGGCTGCAGATGTATTTGAATATTGCTGCATCACATTATTTAATGTTAGTTTCGCGGCATCAACATTGCCCAGTTCATATTGGCTGAATCCTTGTTTCAACATTGAATCGGCCACTTTTGTACTTGCGGGATATTTATCAATAACAGTTTGAAACGCGGTTATCGCCGCTTCAAAATGACGTAGCACATAATTAGCTTCACCTTGCCAGTAATAAGCATTCGGTAAATAACTACTTTGTGGATACTGTGCAGGAAAAGCACTTAATGCTGTAACGGCCTGTTCATACTGACCACTACGCAATACCTGCAAAGCTGATTGATATGCTGCCTCGCCATTTTCAACTGCAACTGGTGCCCCTTCAGGTTGTTGCGTATTTAATGCCTGGTCTACCGATTCAAGACCAGCATCACTTGCTGTTGAATTAGGCAATGGTGCTTGATTATCTTGCGGTGCGATTACAGGTGTTTGAGCTGCTGTTGCTTGAGCCTCTAAGCGCTTATCGATATCAAGATAGAGTTCACGTTGTTGCTTTTTCATCGATTCTATTTCATGGCGTAATGTTTCATTGTCACCATTTAATTTCTTAATTTCATTTTGTTGCTGATCAACACGGCCTAGTAATGAAACTAGGCCCTGTCCTTGGATAATTCGTTCCAAACGATCAATACGCTGTGATAATGCTGCTTCATCAGCCACAGCGACGTTGGACATTATCGGTGATAACATCATGGCAATCACTACGGCTTTTTGAGTCAACATTTTCATTTTTTAGCGTCCTAAGTAAGTCAATTCTACACGACGGTTTTTTGACCAAACTGATTCATCATAACCTTCTGCTGCTAAGCGTTCTTCACCATAGCTAGTTACTTGGAATTGATTGATGCTTGCACCTTGTAACATTAAGATTTGGCGAATAGCTAATGCACGACGTTCACCTAATGCTAAGTTATATTCACGTGATCCGCGATCATCCGTATGACCTTCCACACGAATGTTTACGTTTGGATGAGCACTCAAATAAGCAGCATGTGCTTCTAAGATAGGTAAATCTTGTGGTCTAACCGAGCTGCTATCATAATCGAAATAAACAATACGATGTGATAATGGGCTGGATGGATCGTTAAACTGAGCATCTTGATAACCATCTTCACCAACATTGACTTGCTTTTCTGAGTTCATATCAGAACCATAAGACTTACCTCCTTCAAGACCTGATGAATCAGCATTGAGATCTTCCACTGCTACATCGCCTTGCATAGAATCAGCGTCTTTTTTACTTGAACCTAAACTGCTACAACCTGATAAAACTATAAGTATCAGTGATACTGTTAATAAATTAATTACTTTCATTTTAATGCTCCTTGAAGCCTGTTATTTTAATTTTGTTGTGTTGTTACTTAGTTAAATTTGTTTATTTTCTAATTGGTGACCATGCGGGTTCGCGTACGTCAATCCCGGCTTCTCCTAAACGTTGTTGAATACGACCATCAACCGACACTGCGGCCAATACCCCTTTACCATTTCTTTCCGTAGCGTACAGGATCATACTACTATTAGGCGCAAAGCTCGGTGATTCATCACGCCCCGTTTCAGTCAAGACTTGAACAGCCCCTGAAGCTAAATCTTGTACTGCAATAAAATATTTACCACCTACACCATGTACCATCGCTAAATAGCGACCATCAGGTGATACATCTGGAGATGAATTATAGTTTCCTTCAAATGTGACACGCGATGCGTTACCACCATCTGACGATACTTTATAAATTTGTGGACGACCACCGCGATCAGAGGTAAACAATAAACTATTACTATTAGGTAACCAAACGGCTTCTGTATCGATAGATTGAGAATTATGAGTTACTCGTGCTAAATCGCCTGACGCTAAATTCAATACGTATATCTCTGGATTGCCACCTTTAGATAAAGTCAACGCTAATTTCTTACCATCCGGCGACCATGATGGCGCGCTGTTTATACCTTTAAATGATGCGACTGAACTACGACGACCACTGGTCATTTCTTGCACAAATACTTCTGTCTTACCATTTTCAAATGATACATAGCTCAGACGCTCACCATCTGGCGACCAATTTGGCGACATAATTGGTTCTTTAGATTGCAAAACAGTCCGCGGATTAGCGCCATCAGCATCCGATACTTGTAAAGCAAAACGTTTACTACCATCTGCATTAGTAATGACGGTTACAAAAGCCAAACGTGTAGCAAATACACCCACTTCACCTGTTAGTGCATGATAGATTTGATCTGATATTTGATGCGCTAAACGACGCAATCCAGAAGCTGGCACTTGATAGCGCTTACCCACTAATTGCTGACCTTTGTATACATCAAATAACTGGAACTGGACGTCATAGGTTTGACCATCAATGCTGGTCACATTGCCGATGACAAGACCTTCCGATCTTAACAAGCGCCAATCAGCAAAGTTAACTTCTGCCTGCTTATGTGGCTGTGAGATGAGATCTTGTTGTGGTAGCGGTGCAAAACGGCCACTACCCGCTAAATCATTGCGAATAACTTCAGAAAGATCGACTGGTGACACAGAACCTTCACTGCCAAATGGCACCAATGCGATAGGTAAAGCAGCTTCTGAACCACCCGTAATTTCAATAACTAATTCAGCGTTAGCCTGCCATGATAAAGCTGAGACTATTATTCCTAATGCAATTAACAATCGTTTGGTCATATTATGCCACCCTCTTACTCAGGTTTAAAAATAAATTGAAAATCGCGTAGAGCAGCTGCAGCTTTAGGATCGGATGGTTGCGGCCATGGTGCAGCTCTATATACGGCCGACTCTGCGGAGCGATCAAAAATTGCATTGCCACTACTTTTTACTACCGTTACTTGTTTTACATCGCCACCCGGTAACAAGGTTACTCGCAACGTACTTTGTAAACCACTCTCAGATATGCTGGGTCGTAGCCAATTACGATTGATGCGTTGCTTAATCATTAAAGAATACTGATCAACTACTCCTGCTATTCGTTTTGATTCTTGCTCTTGTTGCTCTGATGCTAAGCTATCTTGCAATAATCTGTCTGCTTCAGCAACTTGAGCCTTGCGTTCAGCTTCCACTTTACGAGCTTCTTCTGCCTTTTTATCTGTTTCGGCTTTTTTAGCTGCTGCAGCCTTTTTATCGGCTTCCGCTTTTTTATCTGCTTCAGCTTTAACTTTACGCGCTTGTGCAGCCTTTTTATCTTCTTCAGCTTTACGATCCGCCTCAGCTGTTTGTTTTTTCTTTTCTGCTGCTTTAAGTTCTTGTTCGGCTTTTTGTTTTAGATCTTCTTGTTTTTTACGATCCTGTTCAGCTTGTTTTTGCTTTTGTTCGGCAACTTTCCGCTCTTGATCAGCTTTAGTTCGTTTCTCTTCAGCTATTTTACGCTCTGCAACAGCTTGCTCTTGTTTGATTTCTTCTTGTTTGCGAGCTTGCTCTAATTTTGCGATTTTTTCTTGTTCTTGTTTAGCTTTTGTTTCGCGTTGTTGCTGCTCTATTTTGGCGCGTTCCTGTTGATCTTGAAATTCTAATTCTTTACGCGCAAGTTCATTTTGTGTTTCTTCTAGTCGCTGATCAACTTTATCTTGCCGCGCCTGTTCCTCGTTACGTTTTTTATCTTCAACTTCTTGCTGACGCACCATTTCTTGTAGAACATTGTTCTCATCCATCATCGTTGCCTGCACAATCTCAACTTGCTCATGTTGAGCGATAGGCTTAGGGATGGATTGAGAATCCATTCCGACCACAAATAAGCCGAGTAGCACGATATGCAACAGTAATGAAGAACTGCCAGCGGTAATATTTTCTACAGATGTATTTTTCATTAGTATTTTATTGTGTTACCGGTGTTTCGGGTTGCTTTGTAATCAAACCCACACTCGGCGCCCCCGCTAATTGTAATAGCGCCATTACAGTTACAACTTGCCCATAATTAGCGGCATTATCACCTTTTACCATCACGGGCGTTTTAGGGCTACGGCGTAATACTGCTGCAACTTTAACCTGCAATTCCTGAGCATCTATAGGCTGATCTTGTTTATCACCAATAGCCACATAATAATAACCATCCGCATCAACAGAAACCACTAGTGGCTCACTATTCTCGTCCGGAGACTCCACGGCATTTGCTGCTGCTTCAGGCAGATCAACCTTTACGCCTTGGGTTAGCATGGGCGCTGTGATCATAAATATTATCAGTAACACCAACATAACATCAATATAAGGAACGACATTGATTTCAGCTATCGGTTTACGACGTAATCTTTTATTATTAACTGCCATGAGTCTAACTCGTAATTAACTATGTTGGCGGTGCAAAATAGAAGAAAATTCTTCTAAGAAGTTATCGTATCTATTGATAAGTCGCTCAACCTTATACGAATAACGGTTATATGCGACTACTGCAGGTATCGCGGCGAATAATCCCATTGCCGTTGCAATAAGTGCTTCAGAAATACCGGGTGCGACCATGCCTAATGTCGCTTGTTGAACTTCACCAAGAGCGCGGAATGAATTCATTATTCCCCACACTGTTCCAAATAAGCCTATATAAGGGCTTGTTGAACCGGCTGTTGCTAAGAAAGGTAATGTCTCCTCTAATCGATCGATTTCACGTGCAAGTGATATGCGCATAACACGTTGAGCACCATCCAATACTGCCGGTGAAGCTGGTTCTGCTTTTTTTAATCGTACGAACTCTTTAAAGCCAACTTCAAATATACCCTCCATACCATGACTAATGTGAGGACGTGAAGAAATATCTTCATATAAACGATTTAATTCATTGCCTGACCAGAATTTATCTTCAAAAAGATCAGCTTCTAGTGTTGCCTGTTTCAGCTCACTGCGCTTTTTAAAAATAATAGTCCATGAATATATGGAAACTAACAACAATATCAGCATCACTAACTTAACCAGCAAGCTGGCTTCTGCAATAAGGGTCACTAAAGAAAGATCAGCGTTCACCTTGTATCTCCATCAAAATAAAGAGGGGTACCGACATCGGTCGAAACCTATTGGAATCTAAACAAGCAATTTTGACTGTCGCTTCACACAACAGTTCATCATTGCGAAAAATTTTTTGATCAAAGGTCATACTAGCACCCGCAGCTCTAATTAATTGTGAACGAATCAACAATGCATCATTAAGACGCGCGGGGCGACGAAAGTTTAATTGCATAGAATGCACAGCAAATAAACACTGATGGTCTTCGATTAGCTTATCTTGTTCAAAGCCTAGGGATCTTAGCCATTCAGTACGCGCGCGTTCCATGAAGTTGAGATAGTTTGAATGATAAACCACGCCGCCGCTATCAGTATCTTCATAATAAACTCGGATTGGCCATTCAAAATCATCCATAATCATTCTCCGATTGGCGTTAAACCTAAATGTAGCCATGCTCGCTTAGTCGCCACCCGTCCCCGTGGCGTCCGCATAATAAATCCTTCTTGGATTAAAAATGGCTCTAAAACGTCTTCAATTGTGCCTCGCTCTTCACCGATTGCGGCGGCGAGATTATCCACTCCAACCGGACCACCATCAAATTTTTCAATAATTGCCCGTAATAACTTACGATCTAACATATCAAAACCACTGTCATCAACGTCAAGTAAACTTAGCGCTTGTCTCGCAACTTCTGCGGTAATATCACCATTAAATCTCACTTCCGCATAGTCACGTACACGGCGCAACAAGCGATTAGCAATCCGCGGTGTTCCACGTGAACGCCGAGCAATCTCATTTGCGCCACTTATATCAAGCTGAACACCAAAAATACGCGCACTTCGTTGAACTATAATACTCAAATCTACGCTCGAATAAAATTCTAATCGCTGCACAATACCAAAACGATCACGCAATGGTGACGTTAACGATCCTGCTCGCGTAGTCGCACCCACCAGCGTAAAGGGCGCTAATTCTAATTTTATTGAACGGGCAGCAGGTCCTTCACCAATCATAATGTCTAATTGATAATCTTCCATTGCCGGATACAATACTTCTTCAACAATCGGACTCAAACGATGAATTTCATCAACGAACAGTACATCGTTAGGCTCAAGATTTGTCAGTAATGCGGCTAAATCACCTGGTCGCTCTAATACTGGCCCAGAAGTTTGTCTGAGATTAACGCCCATTTCATTAGCAATGATATGCGCCAATGTCGTTTTACCCAATCCCGGTGGGCCAAAGATTAAAGTGTGATCCAACGCTTCCTTACGGTTTCTAGCCGCCGTAATAAATAAATCCATTTGTTCGCGCACCGCAGGTTGGCCAATATAGTCCTTTAGAGCTGTCGGCCGAATTGCTTTATCTTGATATTCTTCATTCATTTTGGCGGTAGCAGTTACAAAACGTTCATCTTCCATGCGTTATTTTCTCTGTAGAGCCAAGCGAATAAGTTCTTCTGTTGATAAACCATCACTATCAAGAACACGAATCATTTTATCAGCTTCAATCGGCTTATAGCCCAGCGAAATCAGCGCTTCTATTGCTTCGTCTTTAGCACCCGCTAAACTTGCAGCGGCTGAAAAAACCGGTTTTAAACCCATTGCGCCGCTGATATTTTTAAGCCGATCCCGCATTTCTATAATCAAACGTTCCGCTGTCTTTTTACCCACTCCAGGTAAGCGCGTCAAACTATCGGCATCGCCTTCTTGTACACTACGAGAAAAATCGTCGACATCGCTGCCCGACAAGATAGTAAGCGCTAACTTTGCGCCAACACCATTTACTTTAAGTAAACTTCGAAATAATAACCGTTCGCGCATCGTTGCAAAACCATATAATAACTGTGCATCTTCGCGAACAACTAAATGGGTAAATAATGAAACTTCTTCATTAATAGCCGGCAAATTGCAAAAAGTCGACATCGGCGCGGCGACTTCATAGCCAACACCTTGCACATCTAGCACCAAATCAGGCGCTTGTTTTTCTAAAATAATGCCACGTAAACGACCAATCATCGACTGTAACGACCTCCACGGCGAGAAGTACGCATTCCTTCTGGCAGTTTACTTGCTTGACTGCCACCAACGGCAGCAAAGTTGGCATGTGTAACTGCACAAGCCAATGCATCTGCGGCATCTTCTACGGGCACTTCCGGCAGCGTTAAAATGAGCGACATCATATATTGGACTTGCTCCTTTTGAGCGTGACCGTTGCCTACGACCGCTTTTTTAATTTGAGTTGCCGTGTACTCATGAACACTGAGATTTTGGCTCACGCCAGCACAAATTGCTGCCCCGCGCGCCTGACCCAACTTTAGAGCCGAGTCCGCATTTTTGTGTAAGAATACTTTTTCTATTGCCATCATATCTGGCTGATAACGCAAAATAATCTCGGTTAAACCTTCAAAAATTTGCTTTAATCGGTCTGGAAAATCACCATCGCCGACCATCAAACGACCATTGATTACATGCTTAATATTTCTGCCATCTAGCTCAATGATACCAAAGCCCGTCTTTCGCGAGCCAGGATCAATACCTAAGATACGCGACATAATAAATGATGTTTTCTAATCTTCATCTAACTGCGCCATCACTTCATCAGAGAAATCGGCATTAGAATAAACATTTTGGACATCATCAAGATCTTCAAACGCTTCAATCATTGCTAAGGCCTTACGGGCATCATCAATGTCTAAACTAGTGGTTAGTTCGGGATGCATCGTAACATCAGCTGATTCAGACTCGAAGCTAGCCGCAATTAAAGCTTGTTTTACCGCGTCGAAGTCTTCAGGGCTGGTAAATACATCAACTGAATTATCAGAATTAGTAACAATATCTTCTGCGCCTGCATCTAATGCGACTTCCATCACTGCATCTTCATCAGTACCAACTGGAAGATTAATAATGCCTTTTTTGTTAAACAAATAAGCAACTGAGCCATCAGTACCCATATTACCACCTCGTTTGCTAAATACATTTCGTACTTCTGCAACGGTGCGGTTTCTATTATCCGTCAAACAATCTAGCATAATAGCAATTCCGCTTGGGCCGTAACCTTCATAACGAATTTCTTCGTAAGTAACACCTTCCAGCTCGCCTGCGCCGCGTTTAGTGGCGCGTTCAATAACATCACGCGTCATATTACCGCTTAATGCTTTATCAATTGCGGTGCGAAGACGAGGATTGTTTGCAATATCACTACCGCCTTCTTTAGCAGCAACCGTAATCTCACGAATAAACTTAGTGAACATCTTGCCGCGCTTGGCATCTTGCGCGCCTTTGCGATGCTGAATATTTGCCCACTTACTATGACCTGCCATTACTTGTTACCTTTAATTTTTTATTCTTTAATACACTCAGTGGATATAAGCACACGCGGTGAATACAAAATCAGCTTCACCACGTGCGCTAAGTAGCAAATTTTACGCTACTGTTGTGTTCCAATTTTTATATACATCACTGCGACCATAAACCTGATCAAAGAACATGCTTTGTAATTGTTCTGTGATTGGGCCGCGGCCACCGTTACCAATAGTACGATTATCTAATTCACGAATAGGCGTTACTTCGGCTGCTGTACCAGTAAAAAAGGCTTCGTCAGCAATATAAACTTCATCGCGAGTGATTTGTTTTTCGACAACTTTCAAGCCAATATCTTCAGCTAGCGTCATAATCGTTGCGCGAGTAATACCTTCTAAAGCTGCGGTAATGCTAGGTGTATATAATACGCCATCACGAACCATAAAGAAGTTCTCGCCACTGCCTTCTGCCACAAAACCAGTTGCATCAAGCAATAAAGCTTCATCATAACCACATTGAACCGCTTCTTGTAAGGCCAGCATAGAATTCATGTAATTACCGTTCGCTTTGGCTTTAGTCATTGCGATATTGACATGATGACGCGTGAATGAAGACGTTCTAATGCGAATGCCTTTTTGCATATTCTCAACACCCAAATATGAACCCCATTCCCATGCTGCAACCATCACATGTGTTTTCAAATTATCGGCTCGAATACCCATTCCTTCACTGCCATAAAAGCACATTGGACGTATATAAGCCGATTCAAGATTATTTTCACGAATCACAGCTCGCTGCGCTTCGTTTATTTGTTCTTTACTATACGGCATGGCCATTCCCAAGATTTTAGCTGAGCGAAATAAACGATCAGTATGTTCTTGCAAGCGAAAAATTGCGGGGCCCTGTGAAGTGTTATAGGCGCGAACACCTTCAAATACACCCATGCCATAATGCAGAGTGTGTGTTAACACATGAACTTTTGCTTCTCGCCACGGTACCATTTCGCCATCTACCCATATAACACCGTCACGATCAGCCATTGTTGTTGGTATAGCCATAATTACCCTACTTTATCTTTTGTTAAACATATTAAATTAAGTTTCTATTAACCATTGCGCCCAAAGCGCCTTCACCCAAGGTTGATATTCAGCGACCTCATTGATGGCCACAACTGTCGGCATCTCTTGCAAAACACAGTGATTTGCCCGTCTGCGATAAAATCGATACGCGTTTGCTAACAACGTTCCATCCTCTTCGCTTAATTTATCCGAGGCTATTAATGCATCTATAATCCGGATATTGTCAGTGTAAACCAATAATATAGGCAAGCTAGTTGACCATGCTAAGACAGCATACTGCACCATAAATTCAATATCAGTAATACCACCAACACCTTGCTTGAGATCAAAACACTGATCTGTACTTTTATCTAATTGACGGCGCATTTTAGCACGCATATCACGGACTTCCACTGCCAATAAATGTTGATCACGTTGTTTTGCCAATACTTGTTGTCGAATAGTTGTTACTTGCTGCCTCAAAAGGCTATCTCCAGCGATGCATCGCGCTCTAACTAAAGCCTGATGTTCCCATGTCCAAGCATCATCAGCTTGATATTCTGCGAATCCTGAGACGGTCGTGACGAGTAACCCTGAATCGCCGTTGGGCCGCAATCGCATATCAATTTCATACAAAATACCACTGGATGTGATCGTATTGAGTAAATTAATCATCCGTTGCGCTAAACGAATATAAAACATTAAAGCATTTATTGGTTTCGGACCATTGGTATCGCCTCGATTTCGCTCATCATCATAAATAAACACTAAATCGAGATCAGAGCCATAACCCAACTCTAGACCTCCTAACTTGCCATACGCTAATATTGTAAAACCACATTGATTGATATCATCACTTTGTGTGCAGGGTGGCCGACCATGCTTTGCTACTAAGTGAGCCCATGACAATTTAAAGACTTGTTCTAATTGCACTTCAGCAAGTTCACTTAGCTGATCGCCCACTTGCATCAACGGCAATAAATCAGTTACATCCGCCGCGGCAACATGCAAAGCGGCCGCTTGTCTAAACTCCCGTAACAAATTCATTTGCTGTTCTAAATCATCACTATCTGCAGCACTCAATGTCTTCGTCAATAGCATTATTTGTTGTTGTCTATCAGGCACAGCATATAAACTTCGCGGATCAAGCAACTCGTCTAGCAATACCGGAAAACGAGTTAACTGGTTACTGATCCATGGGCTCGCGGCACACAATTTTATAAGTTGCGATAAAGCTAATGGATTTTCGACCAATAAAGCCATATAAGCTGACCGCCGCATGATGGACTCGATCAGCGGCATCAAACGTGACACACATTCATTAGCATTTGCTACATTGGCCGCCGCTTGAATTAATAACGGTAATAGCTTATGTAACCGCCCTCGCCCGGTATGACTTAAATTACGACAAACATGGTTATTTAATAAGCTCGTCAAATCCATCAAACAGGCGTTAGGATCAGCAAACCCTAATTGATTAAGATAAATTAAAATATCTTCATCACTACTGTTGAACAATGAAACACTTTGCGCCGGTGCCTCTTCCGCTTGTGGTGAAGTCAATAATTGCTCGAAATGACTTTGCACCAGTTGCCGATGACGAACTAATTCAACAGAAAATCTTTTCCAATCGGAAAAGCCCATTAAACTTGCGATACGAGCCCGCCCAACATCGTCTTTAGGTAATAAATGTGTTTGTTTATCAGCCCATGCTTGAATTCGATGCTCGGTACGACGTAAAAAATCATAAGCTATTTTTAAGTCTTTCACGACATAAGCTGTCAGGGAACTTCGCTCGGCTAATAAATCTAAAATCGTCAAAATAGGCCGTTGCTGAAGCAGTTTATCTCGACCGCCATAAATAAGTTGGAATACTTGACCAATAAATTCAATTTCTCGAATACCACCAGCACCGAGTTTAATATTGTCTTCCATGCCTTTACGTTTTAACTGTTCAGCGATCATGCCTTTCATTTCACGTAATGAATCAAACACACCATAATCTAAATAACGCCGGTAAACAAAGGGGCTAAGTAAATCCATCAATTCTTTTTTAGCCGCTTGCGATCCAGTAACTGGACGCACTTTAATCATCGCGTAGCGTTCCCACTCGCGGCCTTGAGTTTGATAATAATCTTCGAGCGCGCCAAAACTTGCCGCCAACGCACCACTCTCACCAAATGGACGCAATCGCATATCCACCCGGAAAACAAAACCATCGACTGTAAGATTATCTAACGCTTGAATAAGCTTTCGACCCAAACGGGTGAAAAACTCTTCATTTGTTAAATGCCGGGGACCACCTTGGGTTTCACCATCATCTGGATAGGTAAAAATCAAATCAACGTCCGATGATAAATTTAGCTCTCCTGCACCCAATTTACCCATCGCCAAGACAACTAACTGTTGAACTTCGCCTTGGTCATTGTATGGCTCACCAAAATCAGCCGAGAGCCAATGATGTAATATTTTTACAGATTGTTGAATACAAGCATCTGCCAATGCAGATAACTCAGCTACCGTTTCAGCTAAATCTGCCCAGCCGGCTAAATCTCGCCATATAATACGCACGATTTCACGTTGCCGAAAATAGCGTAATTTCTGGTGTAGCGTCGCCTCATCAACCACATTTTCCAGTAGAACCGCTAGGTTTAATGAATAATATTCGCGGTCATAAACACGACTCAAATCACCCGAAGCAATAAGCTTTGCTGCACGATCGGAATGACGTTCTCCCCACTGAGTAACATAATCACTTCCTGCCAAAACCTTTGAGGCTGAATCAATCAGTTCATCGTCTACTAGCAGTTTTTGCCATGATGTTGAAATCTGATAATTCACAATAATGTGATTTCTACTCCCACTAACTAATACCTTTAGAAGTGATGACAATCATCTTATCCACCTGCATGTCTTCCATCGTATAAGGAATACCGCCAGTACCAAGACCTGAATGTTTCAGTCCAGCAAAAGGCATCCAATCTACACGAAACGCAGTATGTTCATTGATCATCACCGCAGAGGCATCTAATCGGTTAGCAACATACATCGATGTATTAATGTTCTGGCTATAAACTGAAGCTTGAAAAGCCACATCAAGTGAATTTGCGGCAGCAATAGCCACATCTAAATCACTATATGGATAAATACAAACTACAGGACCAAAGATTTCCGCCTGAGAAATCTGACTGTCATTACTTGGGTTATAAAGCACCGTTGGTTCATAACAATTATTAGGAAGTGATTGGCCACCACACAATAACTCGGCACCTTCTTTGACAGCGTCTTTAATCCAGCTATCAACTCGTTCTACTTCGCTACTTCTAATCAGTGGCCCGACTTCAGTCTTATCTGACAAGGGATCGCCAACGACCATCTTTTTAGCAGCATCAACTAAACGAGTCGCCACATCACGTGAAATTGACTCGTGCACATATAGCCGCTGTACCGATACACAAACTTGGCCTGCATGATAAAAACCGCCTTTAGCAAGCCCAGGTATGGCAGCTGCAATATCAGCATCTTCAGCCACAATAACCGGCGCAACGCCACCATGTTCTAAGGCACAACGTGCGCCTGCTGCTAATTTAGAACGTAAATACCAACCCACTTTGGCACTACCAATAAAACTAAAAAACGCGACGCGTGGATCAGTCACCAATTTTTCAGCAATTTGATGATTTTCTGGCATAACAACTTGACACCACTCAAGTGGCAAGCCCGCTTGATGAAAGATTTCAATTAAGCGAAAACATGACAAGGGTGTATTTTCAGCTGGCTTTACAATAACCGGACAACCTGTAGCAATTGCTGGTCCCACTTGATGGGCAATCAAATTCAATGGATGATTAAAGGCACTTACTGCAATGACCACACCAATTGGTTCTTTATTCATGATGGTTAAGCGATGTTGTGAGGCTGCATTGGCGCCCATCGGAACCGGTTTGCTAACATCATGACGCAAAGTATCAACGCAAAGACGAATACTATCGATACATCGCACCATTTCGACATGAGAATCCATCAACGGTTTACCGCCTTCATGCGCCGCACCTCGAGCCAAAGATTCAGCCTCTTGCTTCATCAGCACAATAGCGCGTTCAAGAATCTCAATACGCTGAGTTTTGGATAACCACTTACCACGATCAGCAAATAATCGGCTCGCCGTATCGAGTGCAAAATCTATATCACTAGCATCGGCTTGAGCAACTGTTGCCAACAAAGTGCCATCAAAGGGAGATGTAACATCAATTGATGCTGAGCTTGTTTTTGATAGTCCTGCGATCATCAACGGAAAATGTTGTGTGGTATTCATATTATTACCTTTATAAAATACAGATTTTTTCTTTAAGACTTTGATTCAAGATCACATGGTTCAAGGAATAGTTCACCGCCAGATCAATTAATTGCACACCTTTAGAATTGAGTGCTTGTTTAAGTATTTTTCTGAATTCTTCGTAACTAGTTGGGCGGTGCCCCGTTGCACCATAACTCTCAGCATATTTAACAAAGTCAGGATTGCCATAATCTAAGCCAAAGTCTTCAAAGCCCATACCTTGTTGCTTCCATTTGATCATACCGTAGGCACTATCGTTCAAAATGATAACCACCAGATCTAGATTCAAGCGTACTGCTGTTTCCATTTCTTGTGAGTTCATCATAAAGCCACCATCTCCGCATACACTAATCACTTTTAGATCAGGATTGATAAGCTTCGCGAGTATTGCTGAAGGCAAGCCTGCGCCCATTGTTGCTAAGGCATTGTCTAATAATAATGAGTTATTTACATAACACAGATAATTGCGCGCAAACCACACTTTGTAGATTCCATTATCTAAAGTAACAATGCCATCATCACTCAATTCTTCGCGAATGATTTGCACAGCGCTTTGCGGCAATACAGGAAAACGGTCATCATCACTATATTTAGATAAACGGTTTTTCACCTCTTCTTTAACACGATAAAAATAAGAAAAATCCCAATGCGATTCAGGCGTCAATGCATCGCGAAGTCGATTTACCGTTGTGGCAATATCGCCCACTACATCCAATTGTGGGAAGTAAACCTGATCAATCTGTGCCGGCGAAAAATTCACATGAATGACTTTTGGACCGCCATCTTTCATAAAAAATGGTGGTTTTTCTATCAAGTCGTGGCCAACATTGATAATTAAATCTGCTCGATCAATCGCGCAGTGTAGAAAATCGTTGTCAGATAATGCGGCAGTACCTAAATAATTATGATGACGCTCATCAATAACGCCTTTACCCATTTGAGTATTAAAAAAGGGAATGCCCGTCTTATCAATAAACTTAGTCAGTGCTTTACTTGCACGCTTTCTGTTGGCACCTGCGCCTACTAATAGTAATGGCATTTTGGCATTTTGGATCAACTGGACGGCATCTTTAATAGCTTGATTGTCAGCATCCGGACGTCGTATGGTCGCTACCGTAAAGAGATGGTCATGCACTTCTTCTGCAGCAATATCTTCAGGTAATTCTATATGCACCGCACCTGGCCGTTCATCCATTGCCACACGAAATGCCTCACGGACTATTCCTGAAATATTATTACCATGAACAACTTGTTTTGAGTACTTAGTGATTGGATGCATCATGCTGACAACATCAATAATTTGAAATTGGCCTTGCTTACTTGTTTTAATAGGCTTCTGGCCGGTAATCATTAACATCGGCATGCCGCCTAGTTGCGCGTAGGCAGCTGGTGTAACTAGATTAGTTGCGCCAGGACCCAGCGTCGATAAACATACACCAGGCTTACCTGTTAATCGTCCATAAGTCGCAGCCATAAAACCCGCACCCTGTTCATGACGCGTGAGAATGAGTTTAATTGACGAGTATTGTAATGAGTTCAGAAAATCAAGGTTCTCCTCCCCTGGAATGCCAAAAATATATTCTACGCCCTCATTTTCTAATGCTTTCACGAATAAGTCTGAAGCTTTCATTTGGAAAATTCCTTAATGGTGAGTTTTAATGTAAAACCCTCAAGTCAAAGCATAAACGCATGCTATATCGCGTCATTTATTGAATAAAATTCTATTTTCGTTAATGATTTTAGTACTGGTTTTAACATATTTTTTGTCATCATGTCATCTTGATAAGTACTGATTATTTTTTTGTTTTAGTTAAACTCTCGCTCGCAAGCGCATCGGAAAAATTTTGTGCGAGTAACGCTAAAGTACTTACTCGTTGATAACTCGGCCGCCAAACCAAGCCTATTTCTCGCATCGGTGTCTTTTCTTTAGTCGCAAGTGGACGCAAACAGATATCAGTATGACGAGCCATATCGGTGTGAATGGCCATTTCTGGAATTAAGGTAATGCCTAGACCACCTGCCACCATTTCTATTAATGTATATAAACTCGTACCTTCTAACGTCGCTCTATTCATCGTAGTTGGTAATTGACAAGCCGTCAGTGCATGTTCGCGCAAGCAGTGTCCTTCAGCTAATAATAACAAGTCGGTCATGGCTAATTGTGTCACATTAACTATTGCATTTGATGCTAATGGGTGATTTTTAGGTAAAGCTACCCAGAATTGCTCCTCGGCAAAAATTTGACTACTTAAATCCCCGATATCAAACGGAAACGCTAAAATTGCCACATCGATTTCACCTGCTCTCAATTTTGTTAATAATCGTTCTGATTGATCTTCGATTAAAACTAATTCAAGTAAAGGTAATTGTTTGCGGATCGAAGGTAATGCTTTTGGCAACAAAAACGGACTAATGCTGGGTATCACACCTACTCTTATTCTTCCCTGCAATGGATCACTATCTGAACGTGCTAAGTCCACTAAGTCGCCAGATAATGACAATATCTGTCGAGATCGGGATGCGATCTCTAACCCTAATGCTGTCGGCATAACTTTTCGATTCGTCCGTTCCAACAATGAAATACCTAAAACACTTTCAAGATCTTGAATACCTGCACTCAAAGTTGACTGTGTCACGTAACAGTGATCGGCGGCCTTACCAAAGTGTTTAAGTTCTACTACAGCGGTTAAATATTGAAGCTGTCGTAATGTAGGTAAGTTCATTATCGGAAAATCCACTTATAAATTAAGTAATGACTCATTATACCTACGTTAGCTCTAGATCATGTGTTTTTTTCTTCCATCCTAAATAGTTGAATATTCAACCGAATGAAAATAATAAATTCTCAATAAGAAAAGAAGAATGTAATGAACATACTATAATTTGTTAAAATAGTATGAAGCATAATAAAATAGTTTTAAGCATTAACATAAAGTATCAAATACACATGAATAATTTAAAATCAGGAGAACAAATTATGAGACAGTGGGAATGCACAGTTTGTGGATTTATCTATGATGAAGCCAAAGGTTTACCAGAAGACGGTATAAAACCAGGCACTAGTTGGGATGATGTTCCGGATGATTGGGAATGTCCAGAATGTGGAGTCAGCAAATCTGATTTCGACATGGTAGCAATCTAAAGAAATATGAGTTAGGTTAGGGAAGAAGATGTTTTCTTTCCTAACATTCATTTTAAGCATAATTTAAATTCTAACGTGTAAGAAAATATAATTGGCTCAAGATCAAGATTCACAAGAATGATCCAATGATTTTATTAATTTATAATCAATTCTGATAATAGCACTCGCTAAATTATCTCCACGATTCCAACGTCTTTAGAAACAGTAAAACTCTGGATTAATTAAGTTTTACTTCCATTAGTACAATCCAAAACGTTAAACGCTGTATTTAGTTATGTTAAGCGCAAATATTGTTATTTTAGCCATTGGCCTCACCCATTATTAAGCACACAGACGATTCTATTAACTTAAATCAAACTGTTGACCGATGATTTTTTCTAACTAGCCAAGCGAAATTTATGCCTTAGTTGATTTTGTACTTTAATGAATCGACATCGTTTGCAATCTTATCCTTCCACACTCTTATTGACATTAACATCTTAACTAAAAAATTAACTGGGGCAGATTATTAGTCACGGTTAAATATCCTATATTATCTATTGCTATAAAATGCCACTTTACCACTAATAGTTCTGCCATAATTATTCGTCGGATATTGTTCAGTGATCTGATCATTTAACTAAATAACAGCTTAGTTAGACATTAATAATAGGTCACCAATATAGCTGTAATGTTCGTCTTTACATTAACCGTCTGTGGGTCATATTAATACTGAGCTTGCACAAACTACTTCCTGATTTCTTATTTGAATATTAACAGTTTATACGTCGGCATTTTTCCAGTAAAGTATGGGACTTTATTCCCTTATGGATCTGCTGGTGCTAAACCATCTCACCATCTCAAATCTACGTAATATTACTGAATTAGTTATTCAACCTTCCTCAGGCATCAACTTAATTTTGGGTAATAATGGTTCAGGTAAAACAACCATCTTAGAAGCGATTCATCTATTAACTTTAGGGCGGTCCTTCAGGACACGTTTTTTAAAAAATGCCGTTCAATTTGGCCAACAACGACTTCAAGTTATAGCAAAGACAACAAGCGATATCCCCGTAGGTTTACAGTTTGATCTTAATTTAGGTCTACAAATTCGTATTAATAGCCATCCTTTAAAACGACTATCCGATTTAGCGACTCAATTACCATTACAACTCATCCCTGCTAATTGTCATCAGTTTTTCGAACAAGGTCCCCGCTATCGTCGTCAATTACTAGACTGGGGATTGTTTCACGTGGAACCGAGCTTCAATTATCAATGGCAGTCTTATCGTAAAGTCGTTCTACAACGCAATTCAGCTCTGCGACAACACAAAAAAGATCAGGAAATACAATTATGGGACAACCATTTAGCAGATTATGGTGAGAGGATTACAATTCTTAGAAAAAAACAATTAACAACCATGTTGGAAAAATTTAGCCATATTTTCCCACGATTATGTCCTGAATTTCTGGCCGCTGAATTTTCCTTGCAATTTAAGTCAGGCTGGCCAAAGGAACAATCACTGTTCGAAGTATTAAATACAAATTTAGAACGTGATAAAAAATTAGGTTATACGCGTTCAGGTAGTCACGCGGCAGATTGGTCATTCAATATAAATGGTGCGGATCCATCAGAGATTTTTTCTCGAGGACAACAAAAACTATTTGTACTTGCATTAAGTATGGCTCAAGCAGAAATCACTTTAAGCAGTGCTCAACATACTCGAAGCATATTATTGATAGACGATATTAGCTCAGAGTTAGACCATCATCACCAGCAAATCATTCTCACAGAACTTGCAAAGCTGCCAGTACAGTCATTCATTAGTAGTACAGATTTTACGCTTTTAAAGAATTTAGAAAGTGATGAAGTAGCAACTGTGTTTCACGTGGAACAAGGTCGTATTAACGATGCCTAGAAGCGCGGCCTATCAACAATATGAGATAAGGGGTAAAATGGTCGATTAAAGCTTAAAACATCCTGTATAACCAATGGATTAAATATGAAAACCGAAGAAAAAACGTATGACTCTACCAATATTAAAGTCCTCAAAGGACTCGATGCAGTGCGTAAGCGTCCCGGCATGTATATCGGAGACACTGATGATGGTACAGGCTTACATCACATGGTTTTTGAAGTATTAGATAATTCCATTGATGAAGCACTAGCAAATTATTGTAGCGAAATTAACGTACGAATACATCCCGATGACTCAGTTTCCGTTTCAGATAATGGTCGCGGAATCCCAGTAGATATCCATGAGGAAGAAGGTGTATCGGCAGCTGAAGTCATAATGACGGTGCTGCATGCTGGTGGTAAGTTTGATGATAATTCATACAAAGTATCCGGCGGATTACACGGTGTAGGCGTGTCGGTAGTGAATGCCTTGTCAAAAAAATTAACACTTGAAATACGTCGTAATAAAAAAGTCTACCGCCAAAGTTATACTGATAGCGTACCAGATGCCCCACTCCATGAAGATGAAGACTCTGAAACTACTGGAACAAAAATTCAATTTTGGCCGAGTACCAATACGTTCACTAACGTTATTGAATTTGAATACAAAATTTTAGCCAAACGCATTCGTGAATTAGCTTTTTTAAACTCAGGCGTACGTATCGTTTTGACTGATGAGCGAGATGAGCGCAGCGAAGTATTTTATTATGAAGGTGGTATTCGCGCATTTGTTGAACATTTAAACAAAAATAAAACACCTGTTCATGAAAAAATTATTACCATAACAGGTGAAAAAGATGGTGTTACTGTTGAACTAGCGATGCAATGGAATGATTCATATCAAGAGAATCTTTACTGTTTTACCAATAATATTCCACAACGAGATGGCGGAACACATTTAGCTGGTTTTAGAGCAGCACTAACCCGTACATTAAATCAGTATATCGAGTCAGAAGGTTTAGCTAAAAAATCAAAAGTAGCGCCGAGTGGCGATGATGCACGAGAAGGATTAACCGCGGTTTTATCTGTTAAAGTACCGGATCCGAAATTCTCATCTCAAACTAAAGATAAATTAGTCTCATCTGAAGTGAGAACCATTGTTGAATCATTAGTGAATGAGTTTTTTCATGACTATCTAGCTGAAAATCCAGCAGATGCAAAATTAATTGCAAATAAAATGGTTGATGCAGCAAGAGCTCGAGACGCTGCACGAAAAGCACGTGAATTAACACGTCGTAAAGGCGCTTTAGATATTGCCGGCTTACCAGGTAAGTTAGCAGATTGCCAGGAACGAGATCCGGCATTATCAGAATTATTCTTAGTAGAGGGTGATTCCGCTGGCGGAAGTGCAAAACAAGGTCGCGATCGACGAACTCAAGCTATTTTACCGTTAAAGGGAAAAATTCTAAATGTAGAACGCGCCCGCTTTGATAAAATGATCAGTTCGGTGGAAGTAGGTACATTGATCACTGCACTAGGCTGTGGTATTGGTAGAGATGAATATGATCCTGATAAATTACGCTACCATCATATTATTATCATGACCGATGCCGACGTGGATGGTTCACACATTCGCACCTTGTTATTGACCTTCTTTTATCGCCAAATGCCTGAGTTAGTTGAGCGCGGACATATATATATAGCGCAACCGCCCCTTTATAAAATTAAGAAAGGTAAGCAAGAACGTTATGTGAAAGATGATGCTGAAATGGAGCGTTACATCACAGAGTTAGCGTTAAATAATGCTGAACTATATCCTAGTAAAGATGGGGACGCTATCACCAACAGCGCGTTGACACTATTGGTTGAGGAATATCAAATAGTGACTACCGTCATCAATCGATTGAGTAATCATTACTACCCTCCTTTCTTGAAACAATTGGTTTTCCAACCCGCTATTCCAACGCTAACAGATGAACTTGCCATGACTGCTTGGTTAAGTGAAATAGATCAACGCTTAAGTAGCGATTTACCTACAGGTACCAGTTATAAATTATCTGTCATTAAGAAAGATAATCAGCCAACTTTGGATATTAATGTCAGTTTTAGTCGTCATGGTATTAATACTGATTATCATATTCCTGGTGAATTTTTTGCTAGTTCAGAATATCAAAGGATCTTAAGTTTTGCTGATAAAATTAATGGTTTATTTGGTGCAGGAGCACGTATTCAACGTGGCGAACGTAGCGAACTAGTTAATGATTTTTCACAAGCTGTTAGCTGGCTTATGGCGGAGGCTAGGCGCGGTCAAAATGTTCAGCGTTATAAAGGACTGGGGGAAATGAACCCCGATCAATTGTGGGAAACTACCATGGATAAATCTAAGCGTCGTTTGCTCCAAGTCAAAATTGAAGACGCCATTTCTGCAGATGAAACGTTCAACACATTGATGGGTGATAATGTTGAACCACGCCGCGAGTTTATTGAAACGTACGCACTAAAAGCGACTAATCTTGATATATAGTTAATAGCAGCATCGCGTAGGAATTATTCCCTATAACAAAGGTCATAATGTCATTATTATGGCCTTTTTTATTGGATAGCACTTTATGGAGAATAAGATGACAAGCAACACAATAGCCAAATATAATCGCGTGCAGATTATATTTCACTGGTTAATCGCATTAATAATCTTAACTATGATCGGACTAGGCTTATATATGGTTGAGCTGCCTAAAGAATCGGAGTTGCCAGCAGGCCAAGAAAGCGTACGAGCATTTTATTTTTTAATGCATAAGTCATTAGGAATTACAGTAGCAATACTTATTCTATTGCGTATCGTCTGGCGATTAACACACAAAGCCCCCGCACTACCTGATACCGTTAGTAAATGGCAGCAAAGGGCTGCTGGAGTCATCCATGGCTTATTATATACGGCAATGATCGCGATGCCATTAACCGGATATTTACAATCGATGTACAGTAAATATGATACTAAGTTTTGGGGTATAGTTCTGCCACGTGTAGCGGAAGCAGATAGTGCCATGCGCGAGACGTTTAGTGATGTACATGAGGTGATAGCCTTCATCTTTATCGGATTGATTGCGATACACTTAGCTGCAGTCATTAAACATTCTGTTTCAAAATCAGGTGTTACTGAACGTATGTCATTAAAATAACTAACGTTAAATTCAGCGAGTCACCGTACTCGTGAAAGAATTAATCCATCCATGGCTTAATTCCACTCCGTGCGTTGACGACCATTTGCCTCCGACGTCCTCGTCGCCTCGCTAACGCTTTGGCTCTCAAACGACTGACGGGGCGAGTATGTAATAACTGCACTATTCTTCGCTACGCTACGAAAGCTGCTGTTATTACCTGCCCCTACCGAGGGCTTGCACTACTTACTCGCTATCGCATCGTTCCATGTAGTGCGTCGATTGACCAATAAAAAAGGCCCGAAAGGGCCTTTTTTATTGTGTTAAGTGGACAAATAACGCTAATTTCAAGCTCTAATGAAGTTTAATTTTTGGATGGACACTTCGGCGAAATAAATGCGATAGCGATAACATACCGACACGAAAGATACCAAACAAGGCTATTTGATGCATTTTGTATAAAGATAAATACATTAAACGGGCCATAAAACCTTCTATCATTAAGCTACCTTTACTAAGGTTACCCATCATATTACCAACTGTGCTGTATCGACCTAATGAAACCAGTGACCCATAGTCATGATATATATAATCAGTTATTTCTTTATTCGCCATACGTCGCAATATAGACTTGTAGACGTGTGATGCCATTTGATGTGCCGCTTGTGCCCGAGGTGGTACGTTTTCATCATGACCTAACCACTTACAAGCGCAACAATCACCAATAGCGTAAATATCATCATCAAGCGTAGTCTGCAGTGTTTGTTTAACTACTAATTGGTTCATCCAGTTAGTTTCCAGTCCGGCAATATCTTTAAGAAACTCTGGCGCTTTAATGCCTGCAGCCCATACTTTAATTGCTGCCGGTATAATCTTGCCACTTTCCGTCTTTATTTCTTGAGCAGTCACTTCAATCACACGCTCATTCGTTAAAACGGTGACGCCTAATTTTGCGAGCTCTTTTTCAGTAGCTGCTGATAAATTTTCAGGTAAACCGGGTAAAACACGATTAGCCGCTTCAATAATACTAATTTTAACGTCAGTCGGTTTAACTTCATCTAAACCATAAGCCGTTAATAAATGAGAGACTTCATGTAGTTGTGCACTCAATTCAACACCAGTAGCACCCGCACCTACAATAGCAATATCTAACTGGCCATTGTTAACAGGTTTACCTTGAGTATGAGCGCGTAAATAAGCTTCTATTAATTGTGATTGAAAATGTTCAGCTTGTTTAGTTGTATCCAAAAAGAGGCAGTTTTCAGCAATGCCTTTGATGCCAAAATCGTGACTGACACTGCCTACCGCAATGACTAAATAATCATAAGCAAAGCTACGAGCAGGTATGATCTCTACCCCAGCAGCATTAAATGTTGCCGCGACATTAACCATTTTTTTGTCTCGGTCAAGACCTTCCATTCGGCCGAGGCGAAAGCGAAAACCACTACACATTGCTTGACCGAGATATTCTAGCTCATCCTCATGAGAGTCAAGCGTACCAGCAGCAACTTCATGTAGTAACGGCTTCCAAATATGGGTATGGGTATTGTCAATTAAGGTAATAGACGCTTTGCCCTTTTTACCTAAGTTTTTTCCTAAGCTTGTGACTAATTCAAGTCCGCCTGCGCCGCCGCCTACCACCACGATTTTAGGAATTGTATTATCTGTTGCTGCCATAGTGATTTAGCTCCATAATTACGTGTATCAATTGGGTAATTCTATCGTAAAATACCTTTCTCTAACTATCTAATTTTTACTAACTAGCTTCAGTCTGGCAAAATTACATGATTAGCTTGTTAATAAGGTCTCCGTAATGCAGTCAGCTCCAGAAAAACCTCGCTTAGCTTGGGCAGTGACAGGATCAGGTCATTATTTAGATGAATGTCTAGATATCATCCGTGATATGGACGATGTCGATCTGTTTTATAGTCGCGCAGGCGAGGAAGTGCTTCGAATGTACGGTCACGATCCCAAAGCTATCAATAGTAATAGTCGTGTTTATCGGGATCGTGCAGCAAGTTCTCCTCCTGTAGGCTTATTTTACCGAGGTGATTATCACACCTTAGTCGTTGCACCAGCTACGTCCAATACCGTCGCCAAAATGGTTTTAGGTTTATCGGATAGTTTGGTGACTAATGTATTTGCGCAAGCAGGAAAGTGTCTTATTCCAAGTATTATTCTAGCTTGTGATACTGAACAAGAAGTTGATACTCCCGCGCCAGATCGTACTGTTAGATTGTGGCCGAGAAATGTTGATCTTGCTCACACGCTTAAATTACGATCGTTTGAATCTACCACGGTCGTAGAAAATCCTGAAAGATTACTACTAGCAATAAAAAAGCGCCTACTAGAAATCAATAAATGACAGAAAAGATTCTATTTCTGACGGGCAAACTTGCCGAGCCAAGCGTTCATAAAGTCTTAAACGAGATGGCTCCGCTACCTTTCGATTATCGAATTCATCAGCTAGGTGTTTCTGTCGCCGCATTGATGACAGATAAAATGATTGGCCGTCGCTTAACCAAAGAAATCATTGGAGATAGTGACCAAGTCATTGTGCCAGGAAGATGTCGAGGAGACTTAGTACTACTCAGCCAACAGCTTGGTGTATCGATAATTCGAGGCCCTGAAGAAATCAAAGATCTACCCATCTTTTTTGGGCGTGAACGTAAACAACCAGATTTGAGTCGATATGATGTCAATATCTTTGCTGAAATTGTCGATGCGCCAGATCGAGATATTGCTGGTATCTTAGAACGGGCAAATTATTACCGCGACAGTGGCGCAAATGTCATTGATATTGGGTGTTTGCCAGAAGAAAAATTTCCTCACATGGAAGAAGCGATTCTCGCTTTACATGAGGCAGGTTTTAAAGTCAGTGTTGACTCTTTAGACATCAAAGATTTACGGCGTGCCGGTAAGGCTGGAGCAGATTATGTGCTTAGTTTGACCGAAAAAACGTATCATCTTGCAGAAGAGATGGATACCGTACCCATTATCGTTCCCGCAGAACGTGGTTCGTTAGCATCATTAGAGCGGGCAATGGAATTGATGGATAAGATAAATCGACCATTCATTGCCGATCCAATCATTGAACCGATACATTTCGGTTTTACAAATTCGATAGTTCGCTATCATGAATTACGACGTCGTTATCCTGATGCGCCAATGATGATGGGGGTAGGTAATTTAACTGAATTAACCGATGCTGACACCAGTGGTATCAACGCAATATTATTTGGCATAATTTCTGAACTGCAAATAACTAACGTACTTGCAACCGAAGTGAGTCCTCACGCACGTAGGGCGATAAAAGAAGCTGATATTGCTCGACGGATGATGTTTGCCGCTCGTGAAGATAGTAGTTTGCCACGTGATTTCACTGGTGACTTGATGATCGCTCATGAGCGCAGACCTTTCCCAGATAGCGCACAAGAGATTATAGAATTAGCGGGCAAGATCAAAGATCCTAATTATCGGATTAAAGTGGCTAAGCAAGGAATTTATATGTTTAATCGTGATGGTCTAATGCAAGATATCGATCCCTTTGCATTCTATCCACAACTCGATTTAAAAGACGATACTGGTCATGCTTTTTATCTTGGCGCTGAACTAGCAAAAGCGCAAATTGCTTGGCAACTTGGCAAACGCTATACCCAAGATGAAGAATTAGAATGGGGCTGTGCTACCCATAAAATTGAAGAAGATTTAACCCAGCAAACTGCCGAAGGCACAACTTTAACGACAGGAAAAAAATGTGGCACTGCTTGACAGTAAAATTCACGAAGTGATCGTAACTACATTATGTGCTGATGGCAAAACTCATTCAGCACCAATGGGTATAAGTGAAGTAAATGGTCACTTCATTATCAAACCATTTAAACCGTCAACAACCTATGACAACTTAAAACGTCATCGGCAATGTTCGATTAACTATACGGATGATGTCCGCGTTTTTGCCGGTTCTATGACAGGTCATCGACATTGGACTACCCTGCCCTGTCAACAAATTCTAGGTCAATATCTTAGTCAAGCTTTAGCGCATAGCGAGCTAGAGATTATTGAGCTTGACGATATCAGTTCTCGTGCTAGCTTCAAAGGTGTGGTCGTTTACGAACAAACTCATGCACCGTTTCGTGGTTTTAATCGTGCTCAAAGCGCCGTTATTGATGCTGCTATTTTGGTGAGTCGTTTGGATATGTTGCCTGTCGAAAAGATTCAACAAGAGATCGCCTATTTGACGATCGCTATGGACAAAACTGCCGGACCGAGAGAATTAGAAGCCTGGAGTTGGTTAATGTCCAAAATAAAAGATGCAGGTATTATATTTAATGACTAAATGGTTAGCTAGTGTCCAATCGTTAGAGGAAGCAACAACATTATTACCGGCACTACCCGATATTATGGACATGAAAAACCCATCTCAAGGCGCATTAGGGGCTTTGAGTGTGAAAATAGTCCGCGAGATTGTTACGATGATTGGTGGTCGTTGCCAAACCAGTGCAACCATTGGCGATTTGCCGATGCAGGCCGAATTAATCACACCAGCAATGAGTAATATGGCAAGTACTGGTGTTAATTATGTAAAAATTGGTTTGTTTCCGAATGCCAACTTACAGCAGTGCATTATTGAATTGGCTGAAACGGTTAAAAAATTATCAACACCGGTTATTGCAGTAATGTTTGCCGACATGCCACCAACTGATGAATGTACTCAATTACTAAAAGCCAGCGGCTTTCATGGTGTGATGGTGGATACCGCAATAAAAAATGGTCAACATCTTTTGGATCATTGGGATTTAGTGAAATTAGAACATTTTGTAAGTGAAGTAAAAAAACAAAATATGTTGTGTGGTTTAGCCGGTGCCTTGCGACTTGAAGATATAAACGTATTGAGCCCATTAGGGGCTGATTATTTAGGATTTCGTAGCGCTTTATGCCTGCAACGACAACGTACTTCACATTTACAGATAAATTTAGCCAAACAGATAGAACACTCGATTAAATTGCAGTGATGATCTCTTGGGATCATCACTGCGTCGTTTTTTTAACACAATAGTTTATCTAGTAACAGCTTTTTCTCTTAAGATATGACTGGCCCTAACCATTGCCGCTAATGCTGGTTTAACTTCTGCCCAAGCACGTGTTTTTAAGCCGCAATCCGGATTAACCCACAACCGTTCTGCCGGAACTCGCTCTGCCGCTTTCTCCATCAAATTCACAATTTGGTCGACTGTCGGAATGTTAGGGGAGTGAATATCATATACACCCGGTCCAATTTCATACGGATAGGCAAACTCGTTAAATACATCGAGTAATTCCATATCAGAGCGCGATGTCTCTATCGTAATTACGTCAGCATCCAGATCTGCGATTGCCGCAATAATGTCGTTAAACTCCGAATAACACATATGAGTATGAATTTGAGTTACATCACGCACCCCGTTCGCACTGATTTTAAAGCTGCGCACTGCCCAATCTAAATACGCCTGCCACTGTGAACGACGTAATGGCAATCCTTCGCGTAATGCCGCCTCATCAATCTGAATAATGTCGATGCCAGCTTGTTCTAAATCAGTTACCTCATCACGTATTGCAAGCGCCAATTGCAGACAGGTATCTGAACGCGGTTGATCGTCACGAACAAATGACCAGTTTAACATCGTCACTGGGCCCGTAAGCATGCCTTTAACCGGTTTATCACTCAGTGATTGTGCATAGACCGCTGTATCGACCGTCATCTGTTTTTCGCGTGAAATATCACCATAAATGATGGGTGGTTTAACGCAGCGAGATCCATAAGATTGTACCCAGCCAAATTGGCTAAATGCATAACCTTCAAGTTGTTGTCCAAAATATTCAACCATGTCATTACGTTCTGCTTCGCCATGTACTAATACATCAAGGCCAATCGCTTCTTGTTCAGTTATTGAAAATTTGATTTGTTGACGTATAAAGGTTTTATAATATTCAGCGTTTATTTCACCTAAGCGAAATTGCTTTCTTGCTTGACGAATTTCCGCTGTTTGTGGAAACGAACCTATGGTTGTAGTAGGAAATAAAGGTAAATTAAAGCGTTGTTGTTGGAGTTTAGCTCTCTTTTCATACGGATTTTGGCGCTGTGCAATATTAATATCTAAGCTTGCCAGACGTGTTTGTACCGCAGATTTATGAACACGATCAGACTGCTTGCGTGACTGAATGGCTAATGCATTATCACGAAGTTGAACTGCGACATGATCACGACCAGCATTTAATGCCGTGGCAATAATATTCAATTCAACAAGTTTTTGCACTGCAAAAGCAAGCCAAGTTTTGATTTCAGGATCAAGTGCTTCTTCAGATGCTAAATCAACCGGAACGTGTAGCAATGAACAAGATGGCGCTAGCCATAACCTATCTTTTAATCGAGCTTGTAACGGTTCTAGCCAATCAAGTGCCGCGTTCAGATCAGTTTTCCAAATATTACGACCATTGATCACACCCAAAGATAAAATTTTATGGGCAGGCAACCAGTCTACGACTTGATTAATTTCACTAAACGCATTGATCGCATCAATATGCAGACCCGCAACGGGTAATTCACAAGCAAGGTGCAAATTTTCTTTTAACTCACCAAAATAACTGGTTAATAACAATTTAACCGGCGCTTTATTAAGTAAAAAATAGGCATTTTTAAAGGCTTGCTGCCATTTAGCATCAAGCTCAGTGACCAAAATAGGTTCATCGATCTGTACCCATTCCAGATCATACTCTGCAACTTTGATTAACAATTTTTCATAAACGGCAACTAAGTCATCTAATAAAAGAAGTTTATCGCTATTGTCTTTTGCTTTACCCAGCCATAGATAACTCACTGGACCTAAGATCACAGGTTTGATGTTTTTATGTTGACGTTTTGCTTGTTCAATTTGGCTAATTAAATTTTCAGCGTTTAGTTCGAACGAGCTTTCAGCATCAAATTCCGGCACGATATAATGATAATTAGTATCAAACCATTTAGTCATTTCGCCTGCTGCAACATGTTGACAATGACTAGTTGCATGAGATTGACCACGAGCTACTTGAAAATAACGATCGAGTGAATTTGCAGCAGAATCACTTCGCGATGGTAAGTTACCCACTAATGCACTGGTATCTAATACGTGGTCGTAAAATGAAAAATCTCCAACAGGTATCCAATCCAAATCGCGTTGTAACTGCCAATGAGTTTGACGCAGTGTTTGGGCCTGTTGTTGTAAGTTAGCTTCGTTAGTATTGCCTTTCCAATAAGATTCCAAGGCAAATTTCAGTTGTCTGTGGCTACCTATTCTAGGGAAACCAAGGTTGTGGGTCTTAATCATCATACTGTCCTTCATGCACATTCAAAAAACACTATTGTAAGGTGCCCAACTCATGAGTAATAATGATGTTTTTTACACAATTTATTAGGATAGCTAATAGATGATTGAACGATCACACTTAAAAATAATTCAAGCGTTAGCAGATAACGGCACACTGACTGCTGCTGCCAATGCATTATTTCTGACTCAACCTGCCTTATCGCACCAGATCAGATATTTAGAAAAAAAAATGGACGTTTCACTTTGGCAACGTGATGGTAGACAATTACGCCTTACACAAGCTGGCGAACTATTATTGCAAGTCGCCAGACAAGTATTACCTGCATTGGAACAAACAGAAAAAACCCTACAAGCTTTTGGTGAAGGGCGAATGGGCGTATTACGACTCGGTGTTGAATGTCACCCTTGTTACGAATGGTTAAAGGGAATATTAGCAACCTACTTAATCGCGATGCCTGATATGGATGTCGATATTATTAATAAGTTTCAGTTTTCTGGCTTAGAAGGCTTGTTGAATCATCATGTTGACTTACTTGTTACGCCCGATATCGTGACTTCACAAGGCGTTGTTTATGAGCCGTTATTTGACTATGAACTTGTTTTATTAGTCGCAGATTCACATCCTCTAGCCAGCCATAAATTCATTGCTGCCGAACAACTATCCGATGAAAAATTACTGACATTCCCAGTACCTCATGATCGATTGGACGTATTTACCCAATTTTTATTACCTGCGGGTATTAATCCAAAAACCAAAGCAATAGCATCGCTCGACATTATGGTACAAATGGTTGGACTCAATCGAGGTGTAACGATTTTACCGGGTTGGCTAGCAAAAGAATATTGTCAGAAGTTACCTGTAAAACTAGTACATTTAGGAAAAAAAGGTTTAGCTAAAACCTTATTCGCTGCGATGAGAGAAAGTGATGCCAATATTCATTACATGCAGACTTTTGTACAATTGGGTAAACAGCACAAACGACAATCTTAAACGCGTTCGTCTAATACTCGATAAAGAATTTCGCGGATTGATTGAGGATCAAATGGCTTATCACACACCGCGGAAACGCCCGCTTGTTGAACATGACCGAGCCTTGCTTGATCCGCTTCACTCGTCACCATCAAAATAGGTACATAAGTATTACCCATCTCATTACGGACAAATTCAGTGAGCTGCTGGCCATCCATCTCAGGCATATTTAAATCAGTCACAATTAGATCAAAGTAAGCATTTTTTAGGATCTGCAGTGCCTCAACACCATTATTGGCAGTTTGAATATTTTGAATGCCTAGGCTTTTTAATACACGTTGAATATGATTTCGTGCGGTGACACTGTCATCCACTAACAATACGTTTAATTCGGTGACATCATAGTTTTCCAACTCCATTTCTTCAGGATCAATATAATCTACAGTTGTCCGTAGAGCACGTCGCAAGTCAGCATGACTAAATGGCTTGGGTAAAATAGCAACGACGCCTGCCTGCCGGATGGGATCTAGTGTTTTGAAGTTTGTTTCACTGGAGACCAGCATGAAGTTGATCTCTTTTAGCGACTCGGTGGCTCGAATGATTCCTAGTAAATCAGTTGCCGTCATATCAGCGAGATACATCGCACTAATAATAAGATCGGGAATATAGTTTTGTAACAAGTCGAGCGCCGCTTCACCCGTTTCGACGCCATCTATCTTGCTGACGCCTTCTTCCATTAAGTGCGTCAAAATAATCTTGCGTTGCATCGCTGAAGGTTCAATCAGCAAGATTGAAAGATCAGATAAATTCATTGAAGACATGCGGCTTCCTAATAAATAGCTATCATAAAATTGTGCAAGACAAGCTGGCTTCCACTCTGTCTTGCATTGTTTTATTGCTAAAAAATTTGATAATAGCCAAAGCAAAATCGATTGCCTTTTCGAACGCTTATGACGTTAGAATATTGCCATCAGTAACAATAGTATCATTCACTAGTGTCGCATCAGCTTAATCGATACCGAGCACTATCCTATGATAGTAAGTCGCTGTTTTGCAATCGAGTAAACTCGCATGCTCTAACATTAATGATGCAGTTTAATTATCCGAAATCGCTTACACAGACTGATTTAATCGCTTTAAAATCGCATGAGTTAGAGATTCTTAGTCATGATGGGTTGTGCCTAGCAATTCACTAGGCAACAACATCATATCAAAATCATCCTGCATCACACATACAAGTAACACAGTTACACTCAATCAAAAACACCGACTAAACTCAACTTCCTGTTATGTAGTTAAACTTGCCGTGAATACGGTGAAATCAGTACGACGCAGCAAATCGATTAATGTCACCGCTTCCAACTCTTCACATCCTGTCGTTCATAGATATGTCTACAATTGGCATCGTAAACCTTACTATGGTCTAGGGTTTAAAATATTAATGCCTTTCAACAGGTTTAATGCTTCTGATAATGCATAGTCTTTCACAGCTAAAGGTGTTTTATCTTCATCTGCTTTATCAACTGATGTTTTATCTTTATCAGCCTCTGTTGTTAATTTTGCAGCTTCCGTTGCTAATTTTGCAGCTTCAGCTGCCAGTTTTTCGGCCTTAACATTAGGGTTATCAAGATGTTTTGTTAAATCTTCTTCACGTAGTAATGTAAAGTTATTTTCATCACCATTTGAAACTTTAACTGAATCGACTGTAATGTCAGGCACAATGCCTTCAGCTTGAATAGAACGACCTGATGGCGTGAAATAACGAGCTGTAGTCATCTTGACCGCCGTGTCATTCGTCAATGGCATAACCGTTTGTACAGAGCCTTTACCGAATGTTTTGGTACCTAAAATAACCGCACGTTTATGATCTTGTAATGCACCCGCTACAATTTCTGATGCTGATGCCGAACCACCATTTACTAAAACCACTAGTGGCGCGCCTTTTAAATCGTCGTCAGGTTTAGCGGTAAATTTTTGTGAAGAATCTTTGATGCGTCCTTCGGTATAAACTATCAAACCATTAGTAATGAAGGCATCAGAGACTTCAACCGCCGCGTCTAATAAACCACCCGGGTTGTTACGTAAATCAAGTACCAGACCTTTTAAATCACCATTATTTTCAGTTTTCAATGCGCTAATAGCTTCTCTTAAACTTTGACCAGTGTGTGCAGCAAAAGTGCTAATTCGAACATAACCATAGCCCTTTTCAAGGGATTTTGATTTAACACTTTTCACTTTAATAATCGCACGAGTAAGTTCAATTTTTATTGGCTTATCAGAGCCTTCGCGAATGATTGTTAGTAAGAGCTTACTACCAGGTTCGCCTCTCATAATATCTACGGCATCGCTTAATGCCATACCTTTAACGGGTGTTTCATCTAAACGTATAATCAAATCACCCGCTAACACACCAGAAAGAGCGGCAGGCGTATCATCAATAGGTGAAACTACTTTAACAAAGCCATCTTCCATAGTGACTTCAATACCTAAGCCACCAAATTCGCCTGAAGTACCTTCTCGCAGTTCCTTGAAGTCTTTAAGATCAAGATAAGTGGAATGTGGATCTAAGCCAGCCAACATTCCTCGAATAGCATTTTGGAGTAGTTCCTTATCATCTACCGGTTCAACATAATTATTTTTTATGCGTCCAAATATTTCAGAAAATGCGCGCAACTCGTCTAGAGGTAAGTCAGGCTTAGTATCGACTTTATCTGCAAAGACCATTTGGCCAAAAATTAAACTTGCACCTACCGCAACGCCAGCAGCTATTAACCCAAAATCACGTTTCAAAAAACTCATTTTTTTTCCTTAAATTAATGCACTTTAGCTTTGTTTGCTCAACCATTTCATTGGGTTGGTTGGGCTACCTTTGTATCTAATTTCGAAATATAAACCGGCTTGTTGGCGTACATCGTTTTCACCACTTTGGGCAATAAGATCACCAGCACCTACTTCATCGCCTACCTTTTTAAGTAGTGACTCATTGTTTCCGTATAAGCTCATGTATTGATCGCCATGATCGATAATCAATAATAAGCCGAATCCTCGCAACCAGTCAGCAAAAACTACTCTACCCGGCGCAGCGGCGACAACATTATCTCCTGATGGCGCTGCAATCATAATTCCTTGCCAAGTGAGTTTACCAAGATTTCTTGGACTGCCATAGTGGGCTAGTAGTTTCCCCTTCACTGGCCAAACCAGTCCACCAACGTTTTTAGCAAAAGCTTGTTGTTTAATCGGCTTAGTTGTTGTCGAACTGTTAGGCTTTGTAGGCTTAATTATTTCTTGCTTTTTAGGCTTATTTAAAGAGTTCAATAAAGCCTGTAGCGACTGCTCTTGATCGCGCAGTAACTGTAATCGCGAATCTTGGCTGGTTATTTTTTTATCCAGCACAGTAAGCGTTGCCTCACGTTGTTTAGCTTTCGTTTTAAGTGCTACACGTTTTGACTCTTGTTCCGCATAAAGTTGTTGTTGATTCTTTTGTGCAGCAAATAATAATTTTTGATCTTCCGTTAAATTTTGTAATGTTTCGGATATTTTAGTGAGTTGTTGTTGGCGAGCTTGATTAAAATATTGATAATAAATGGTACTTCTAGACAATGTCGCTGGACTTTCTTGATTTAACACCACTTTAATTACACTCGGCTGGCCGTTAATAAAAGCAGAACGAATTTGTTGATTAAGCGCCGCCAATTGTTGAGTGTGTGTTTCATGCTGATGCCGTTGTTTTCGGACTAACTCATTTAATTCTGATGAGAGCTTATTCATTTTTTGTCCAAGCACATTCAGATCTTTATTTAGCTCTAACACAGCGAGATTTTGTTGCTTTAATTTTTTAACTAAGCTTTCTTTAGATGCTTTATTTAAGGTTGCATCGTCACTCAGTGATTGAATTTCTGACTTAACAGCTTTTAATTCTTTTGCTGGTGCGGCTTTTGTATTGCCATCAGCGTTTACCGACGAGCAAACGCCGAGTAACAATACTGCTAAATAAAATCGAATAAACACTATTGCTAAGGATCTCTATTTTGACGTCACCGATTTCAACTCAACAAGTAAATGCGTACTCATTTCAGTTGGAATAGATAAATTCATCAAATTTAGCATCGTTGGAGCAATATCAGCCAAGGTCCCTTGCTCAACACATTTCGCTGCTCGTCCCACATAAATAAGTGGCACTGGATTACTAGTATGCGCAGTATGTGACTGACCGGTATTATCATCTCGCATAAATTCGGCATTGCCATGGTCTGCAGTAACTATCATCTCGCCGCCCGCTTCTTTTAAAGCTGACCACACACGACCGAGACAAGTATCTAATGCTTCTACCGCTTTGACTGTGGCATCAAAATTACCGGTGTGTCCAACCATATCAGCATTCGCAAAATTACAAATGATGACATCATATTTATTGCTCCGAATCGCTTTAACAAGATTATCCGCAACTTCAGGAGCGCACATTTCGGGCTGTTGATCGTAGGTTGTTACGTTGGGTGATGGTACTAAAATTCTGTCTTCACCTTCAAAAGGTTGGTCGCGCCCACCGTTAAAAAAAAATGTGACATGTGCGTATTTTTCGGTTTCTGCAATTCGTAACTGACGCAGACCTAAAGAGGAAATATGTTCGCCTAAGACATTATTTAACTTTTCGGATGGAAATGCGACAGGCACATCAAAGTCTTTTTTATATTCAGTTAAAGTTACAAATGAACCCAACTCGATGTTACGTGGGCGATTAAAACTATCAAATTCAGCACTAATAAAACTTTCAGTTAATTCTCTTGCACGATCAGAACGAAAGTTCATGAAGACAATCACATCTCCATCTTCAACTAAAACAGGCATATTTCCAACTGTCGTTGCTTGAACAAACTCATCAGTTTCATCACGGTCATAGGCCATTTGCAAAGCAGCACTTGCATCAGCAGCATGAAACTCAGCTTGCCCCTCAGTGATCAGATCGTATGCTTTAGCGACCCTATTCCAACGATGATCTCGATCAAGCGCATAAAAACGACCAATGATAGAAGCAATTTGTCCTCCACCCAACTCTTCAAATTTATTCTCAAGTGCAGTAATAGAACTTTGCGCACTTTTGGGCGGTGTATCGCGGCCATCTAAAAAGGCATGAACGTATACTTTTTTTACGTCATTTTTGAGGGCTAATTCAACCATCGCATGAATATGCTCTTCGTGGCTATGAACGCCGCCATCAGATAATAATCCTAAAATATGTACTGCTTTGTCATTTTTCTGCGCAAGTTCTACTGCGTCCAATAAGGTGCGGTTGGTGAAAAATGAACCAGTATCAATTGCGCGGCTTATACGAGTAAATTCTTGATAAACCACTCGCCCTGCTCCCATGTTCATATGGCCAACTTCTGAATTACCCATTTGATCGCCAGGCAGGCCAACTCCCGCACCAGAAGCACTAATTAGCATATGTGGATATTCCTGCCACAAGTTATCCCAAACAGGCGTATTAGCAGCAAGAATCGCATTATATTTTAGATCTTCGCTATAACCCCAACCATCTAAAATAATTAGCGCGAGTGGGCGATGTGGATGGCTCATAACATTGTCCTTTTAACGAGAAAATCTGTTGTCTAGCAGTCATGTTCTTCGGAATACATGCAAATCATTGAAAATCGCGTGTATTATATGGCCTTTTGCGACTAATTACAGTCACTCAACTATCCGGGTAATATTTGTGGCACTAGCCGAAAACTTTGATCTAATCCAACATGATAGCGATATCGAACGTGCTGCGTTTGCTTTAAAAGCAATGTCTCACCCTTTGCGATTGAAGATTTTATGCGCGGTAGGCGAAAAAGAGCTTGCGGTACAAGATATTGTTGATTATGTTGGCACGACGCAAAGCAACGTCTCACAGCATTTGGCGAAATTAAGAGACAAACAAATTCTTGCTTCACGGCGTGATGCGAATCGTATTTATTATCGTGTTAAAGACGAGCGCACATTAAAGTTAATTGAAATGATGCGCGATGTATTTTGCTCTAACGGGCAGTAATTAAAGGTTTAATATGGAAAATGTAGGTAGCTTTATTGTTAACCATTGGGTGTTAGTCTCACTTTTTGTTGTGTTAGTCGCGCTAATATTATCCGATGCCGTTAGTCGTAAAATTTCAGGTGTCAATCCAATCAGCACAGCGGAGGCCATCCAAATTGTTAATCAACGTAACGGTGTTTTTGTAGATATTAGAGAGGCCGCCGAGTTTAAAAAAGAATATATTGCTGAGTCGTTGAGCCTACCGTTATCGACACTAGAAGCAAATATTACAAAACTGAAAGATCCTGCTCAACCGATCATTCTAATTTGTGCCAGTGGTCAACGTTCGCGAACAGCGGCTAAGCAACTTCATAGTAATGGTTTTTCTACTATTTACGTGTTGACAGGCGGTTTAAACGCTTGGAAAGATGCCAAATTACCATTATTCAGCTAATGATTAATAACTATAGGAAAAACTAAACGTGGCTAAAGTTGAAGTATATTCCTCTTTACATTGCCCTTATTGTGTAATGGCTAAGCAGTTATTAGATCGAAAAGGTGTGGTTTATACCGAGATTCGTGTTGATTTAGATCCTTCAAAAAGAAAAGAAATGATGGAAAAAAGTCGGCAGCGTACAGTGCCGCAAATTTTTATAAATGACGAGTCGATCGGTGGTTACACTGATTTAGTAGCTCTTAATAACTCACAACGTCTGGATAATATGTTGATCCAGTCTTAAATAAAAATTAAGGAGCCAATCATGGCAGAAGAAAACGCAGCAACAGAACAACAAGCAGCACGTTTCATAATTCAAAAAATTTACACAAAAGATATCTCTTTTGAAACACCAAACTCACCAGATATTTTTCGTGAAGAGTGGAAACCCACATTAGATTTACAAATGGGTAATGAATATAAGCGTATTGATGAAGACAACCATGAAATCACTTTAACCGTAACGGTCACAGCAAAAGTCGGCGAAAAAGTAGCCTTTTTGGCTGAAGTAAAACAATCTGGCATATTTTCGCTAACCGGCTATTCTGATCAAGAAATGGGCCCGTTAGTAGGTAGCTACTGTCCAAATACTTTATTCCCCTTTGCACGCGAAGTGATTTCAGACATCGTTATTAAGGGTGGATTTCCGCAGTTAGTACTTGCACCTGTTAACTTCGATGCTTTGTACATGAACCAAATTGAACAAGCCAAACAAAAAGCTACTGCCACCTCAGCAACTACTCACTGATCATCGGGTTATAAGCCGTGTCTAAAGCCTCTATAGAGTTGTTTCCATCACTCGTGATTGGCGCGGGTGCATGGGGCACTGCTTTAGCGATTGCCATTGCTAGAAACGGTCACGAAGTAGTTTTGTGGGGTCGTGATAAAAAACAATTATCGGCCATGCAAGCGACGCACGTTAACGAACAGTATCTTCCAGGACTAACGTTTCCAAATAGCTTACACGTTTGTTCTGATTTTGAACTTGCCATCACATCAGCCAAGCATATTCTGATTTCTGTACCAAGTAATGCGTTTAGCGAAATATTGCATAAAATCAAACCATTAATAAAAGATAGTACCCCGGTAAGTTGGGCAACTAAAGGTTTAACACCTGATTCCGGTCGTTTCTTATATGATACTGCGGCAGAAATACTAGGTGATTCTCATCCTTTAGCAGTCATTTCAGGTCCCTCTTTTGCCGCAGAAGTGGCGAAAGGATTGCCAACGGCGATTACTGTTGCCTCGCCAGATGCTGAATTTAATCAAGCATTAGCATCAGCATTACATAGTTCAACCTTGCGTGCTTATACATCCACTGATGTATTAGGGGTTCAAATAGGTGGTACCGTTAAGAATGTATTAGCCATTAGTGCTGGGATTTCTGACGGTTTAGGATATGGCGCTAACGCACGTGCCGCTTTAATTACGCGTGGCATGGCAGAGATTTTACGACTAGCGGCAAGTTTAGGCGCAAGAACTGAAACCATGTTTGGTTTATCTGGTATCGGCGATCTTATTTTGACATGCACCGACAATCAAAGCCGTAACCGTCAGCTGGGCCTTGCTATAGGTCGGGGCTTGAGTGTAGCGCAAGCTGTTGCTGAAGTGGGGAAAACAGTTGAAGGCATGTATGCTGCGCGAGAAGTATTAATACGCGCCCAGCAGGCTGGCGTAGAGATGCCCATCGTTGAACAGGTATGCAAAATACTATTTGAAGGGTACGATCCGCGAGCATCAGTACAAGAATTACTTTGTAGGGAACAAAAAGCTGAAACAAGTTCTCCTACTCAGACACCGAAAAACTAATAAGGAAAACCGTATGCGCACTATTGTTAAATTAAGCGGTATTATCGCTGTCAGCATCGCACTAACGGGCGGCTTGGCCGGTTGTGGCGTGCTATCAAGAGATAAACCTGACACTGACGCCCAGATTCTTATGGGTCAAAATGGCCGGACATTATGGGAGTCAAGCTTACAATATGTCAAAATTGTAAATCGAGATCTCACAGGCGTTCCAAACGATCATCCGGCAGCCATTAGCACGGATGAACTTCGTACTGTATTAGGCGCGCTGTATGTTAATGAACGTACTGGATTTACAACTTCTGAAAATCCTTTGTTTTCTTCCAGTGAGTTACAAATATTAAGCACTGCAATTGCCAGTGGTTTAAATCAAGCTTCACCTAATGAAGATATTAATTTTGTCAGTATTGGATCATTCAAAGGCTTAATAGCACAAGAACGTAAAACCAACACTGGGCGAGTATTTATGAGCGGCGGTCGTTTAAACATCGTTTTTGGCATGGTTCATGAAATATACAGAGACAAAGATCTAGCCACTGGCCAAGATATAGATCGTCGTATTAACCCTTTATTACCTGGAACACGTAAATCTGATGCAGATTTAGCCACTCCTGTTGCGCTCGATTCAGGCCAATCATTTTATCTCGATCCTAAAACAGGCAAAGAGCGTAGAGATTGGTTAGTCATTGATATTCCCACCGTTCTAGCAAAAGCTAAAGAACGTAAAACAGGTGATGATGGTACTGTTACCCCAGAATTATTAGAAGATATTGCACGCAGTAAACAAGAAACAGTCAATTTGCGTCAAGATGTCGGTAATTTGAAAGAAATATTATTTGATATGAGCGGCGAAATTGATCGTTTGAAAAATGAAATTGAAGACTTGAAAACTAAACCTTAAACTTCAACTTGTTTAAATTTAAAAAGGGAGCTTCCGCTCCCTTTTTTATGGCTAGCTATAAGTTATAACGTCGATCACCTAAGACTATTCTCGGCAACAATTGATCTAAATTTTTAGTCAGTGTTAATACTTTAAATGTTTCACCCATCTCGGTAGGTAAGGTGAGTCGTTTAATCTCTGTAGCCTGCTGTAATAAAAAAAAGGCATCATTTTTATAATGATCAGATAAGGCTAATTCTGTAATCCCGCCAGCGAGTAAAAAATCAGCCTGCGACTGAAAGCCTGCCACCTCAAAGCCGTTATCCAATGCAACTTGAGCCAATGAGGTAAATTCAACATGAGCAGTAATATCCTGCAAACCAACTAGCACCAGTGGATTGTCATGACCTTGTTGCTGGTAATAACACATCAAGGTACCTTTATTACGCTGTGGATGATAATAAACCGCTTGTGGGTAACCATAATCAATAATAAATACTGAACCTTGTTGTAGATTATCTGCCAAGCTTGCCAGCCATGCCTGTGCAGCCAAATTGACTTCAGTGAAATAGTCTAAATCTCCGATAAAAGCGTCGATTTCAATGACCTTTTCAACAAGATCTGTTTGAGATAACGCATCATCTAACCATTGCAGTTGATCTTCAATATTGACGATATAACGCTCATAGCAAGCTCCGTTATTAAAATGTAATCTATGAACTGGCATCGCATCACAGACTTCATTTGCTAGAATCACTCCAATAAAATTTTCAGGAATACTCTCAAGCCATATTACTAGACTTTCGAGTTCTGGAATTACGTTATGTATTACCTTACTTTGTCTTTGACGTAAGTCAGCACTCGCTTCAATAATATAATAATATTTTGGAAGGCTCCGTTTAATCTTTAATTCTAATAAAATATCGACAGCCATTTTGCCAGTGCCAGCGCCAAATTCTAAAATATTGCCTTGATCGAGCTGATTCAATACGTCAATAATTTGATTGGCTAAGCTTCGTGAAAATAGTGACGATATTTCTGGAGCAGTCGTAAAGTCTCCGCCAAAGCCAATTTTATGACTGCCTGCACTGTAATAACCTAAGCTTGGGGCGTAAAGACATAACTGCATATAGTCAGCAAAAGTAATTTTGCCCCCTGCTTCGGTAATTTTAAGTTTAATTAGCGTCAGTAATTCTTCACTATGTTGCTGTGCAATACTGTCTGAAACAGGTAGGCTTGTCGTTAAATTCATGGGAGTTCACGTGTTAGAAAATGCAATATTAGTCACTGGAGCCGGCCGTCGTGTCGGTCACCATCTTGCCCTGCGTTTACATCAGGATGGTTATACCGTACTTGCTCATTATCGTACGCATACTTCTGAAATCCAAGCCTTGCACGATATGAACATCGCCACCATTCAAGCATCGTTAAGCGATAGTCGGGCTATTTTGTTGTTCATTGAAGCATTAAAAAAACAATGTAGTAGTTTTAGAGGATTGATTCACAATGCTTCGTCATTTGAACCCACTTCAGAAGATTTAGCCGAAGCCGCTCAGCAATATGAACAATTCTTTAATGTACATATGGTGGCGCCATATCTAATCAACCAAGGATTATCTTCATTATTAATTGGCTTAGATAACAATCCTGCCGATATTATCCACATTACGGACATCAATGTAGAAAACCCAACACCCCGCTTTGATATATATGGCACCACAAAAGCAGGTTTAGCCAATATGACCTTGGCACTTGCCAAAAAATACGCGCCGTCAATCAAAGTGAATGCCGTGGCGCCAGGCCCAGTATTGTTTACCGATAAGCATACGCCAGCGACCCGCCAACAAATACTCGATGAGACTTTATTGGCTAAAGAAGGTGGTGCCGAACCAGTTTATTTAGCCGTGAAAAGCCTATTAGAAAACCCGTTCATCACTGGCGCGAGCATTCCTGTCGATGGTGGTCGCCGTTTGTCCAAACGTTAAATCATCAACAGTAATGGCTTCACCACTCTGCGATGCTGAGTATTGTCCGTTTGATAAATACGCATTAATTTCTTCAATCAAGGGATAAAGAAAATATTCATCGGTAATACTGCTGACCAGACGATTGCCATCATCTGGGAAGTTCGCTTTAGTTAAAATATCTAAATCGGCGGTTCTATCTTTTATTTTTCGAGCTGGATCGAGACGATCTCTGCCCAATGATATTTCGATATCATTACAAATCGCTTTAAGCTCAGTTTCCATCATTGTTGTTTCAATAAACACCACTACATTAAAAAAGTCACGTCGACTATTCATACCGATAGGCGGAATTTTGAGCACACGACTTAATGTTAAATGGGGCAGCTTAAGCAGCAATAAATGAATGATTTTACCTATATTAACCTGTGGATTAATATTACTACCAATCCCCAATAAATACCCAGAATGAATATCGCTCATTTTTTTGTGCGTTCGATAACAATTTTAGCTAGGTTTTGTCCGTGAAGCTCAACGGGTTTAGTTAAGATTAATTTAACTTTAGGCATAGGATAGTGTGTTAATAAGAGCTTACATATCTCTTCAGCTAAGGTTTCAATTAGTTGATAACGACTGGCTTCAACAAAACTGACAAGACTTTGAGCTATGGCGCCGTAATCTAAGGTATCAACTATATCATCGCTCGCGGCAGCTTTAGCGATGTTCCAATCCATCTCTAAATCAAAAGTGAGCGTTTGTAATGTTTCGCGCTCCCAGTCAAAGATGCCGATAATCGTGTCTATTTTAAGGTCGTTAAGAAAAATTTTATCCATGATGCTCTGTATTTTAAAGTGTATGGGGTAGAAATAACTACGAACAGCCTTATAATGCTGTAAATCATAAAAGGTGCATCATACCATGCTAGAAACACTTTATTTACCGCTGATTGTACTGGTGGCCGCATATTTAATAGGCTCATTATCCAGTGCAATCATCTTATGTAAAATTGCCGGGTTACCCGATCCTCGATCACAAGGGTCAGGTAACCCGGGCGCAACCAATGTCTTACGATTTGGTGGCAAAAAATTAGCCGTAACCGTATTAATCTTTGATGTGCTTAAAGGTGTCTTGCCAGTTGTTATCGCTCGCTATTTTGATTTAGATATAAGTTGGCTGGCTGCAACTGCTTTTGCTGCATTTCTGGGCCATTTATATCCGATATTTTTTGGCTTTAAAGGCGGCAAAGGTGTTGCTACGGCATTAGGTGGTTTTTTGGCTTTATCGCCAGCTCTGGCTGGCATTATATTATTCAGTTGGTTGATCGTATTTTTAATAAGCCGTATTTCATCTTTATCAGCCATTGTCGCCTCTTCACTTGCGCCAGTTTATAGCTTATGGCTAATTAATAGTCTCAATGCACGTTGGATTATTTTGGTAATGGCAGTGATGTTATTGTTTCGCCATCGTGGCAACATTCAACGCTTACTCAATGGCGAAGAAACTAAATCTAAATAAGGTAATAAAATCAATATGGCTGGCTCTCTACAAGATCAATTACTCAAAATTGGCGTCGTTGATAAACAAAAGAAAAAGAAAGTTCAACATGAACAACGTAAAGATGGCAATAAAGCACGCCAAGCCGTCAAATCTGGTAAAAAAAAAGACTCTCATACCCAAATCGATCAGCAACAGCTTGCTCAAGAAAGGCATGACAAGAAAATCCGTGATTTAGAGCTGAATAAACAGCGTGATGGTGAACGTGCTGAAAAAGCTATCGTTGCTGAAGTCCAGCAAATTGTTCAGCAACACACTGTCACAATCTCTAAGGATGCTGATGTTGCCTATAATTTTACTCACTACAACAAGGTGAAAAAGATTTATGTATCAAACGAGCAACGCCAGCAATTAACACTCGGTCAACTTGCTATTGCTGCTATTGGTGAACGTCACGTTCTCATCCCCGACAAAATAGCCGAAAAGATTGAAGCTAGATTAGCCAGCAGTGTTATTCGCATTCATCCAGAAATTAACGCTTCAAATCCCATTTCAGCTGAGGATGATCCTTATGCAAATTATGAAATTCCAGACGATTTAATGTGGTGACATATCTTTCGCGACCACTACGGCGGACTAAGTTCATCTAAAGGCCAACGAGGTCGAGCTGAAAACGTCGGTACATCTTGCTTGATCATCGCTGAATGACGCATCGCACCAGCAAATGCAATCATCGCACCGTTATCACTGCAAAAATCTTGGCGTGGATAATAAACGTGGGTATTAGGCATCGCATCGAGTCGCGTTCGCAACACTTTATTGGCACTCACACCACCGGCAACTACTAAGGTGCAGCGGCCAGTTTGTTTTAAAGCACGTTTACATTTCAAAGCCAACGTTTCTACAGCAGCAGTTTGAAATGCCAGTGCAACATCCGCTCTATCTTGATCCGTTTGCGCACTATTTCGCCACGTATTCATCGCAAATGTTTTCAAACCACTAAAGCTAAAATCCAATCCTGGACGATTGGTCATTGGTTTTGGAAAAGTATATTTATCGACAATACCTTGTTCGGCTAATGCTGCCAAAATAGGGCCACCCGGATAACTAAGACCAAGCATTTTAGCGGTTTTATCAAAGGCTTCGCCTACTGCATCATCAATAGATTCGCCCAATAGTTCATATTGGCCAACACCTTGAACATCTATCAATAACGTATGCCCTCCAGACACAAGCAACGATACAAACGGAAAGGCAGGCGGATTTTCTTCCAGCAGCGGCGATAACAAATGGCCTTCCATATGATTAATGGCGAGCGCCGGTACATCCAATGCCCACGCTATACTACGACCAATCGCAGAACCCACCAATAACGCGCCAACAAGACCTGGACCAGCGGTGTAAGCAACTGCGTCAATATCAGCGCGCGTTAACTTAGCTTCAGTTAATACTTCGTTAATTAGCGGCAATGTTTTACGAATATGATCACGAGAAGCCAATTCAGGCACCACGCCACCATATTCAGCGTGAAGTGCTATTTGGCTATATAGAGCATGTGCCAATAAACCCTTTTCGCTATCATAGAGCGCAATACCTGTTTCATCACAAGATGATTCAATGCCCAATACCCGCATATTTCTGTCCGTCTCTGCTCGTCATAAAGGTCATTATTATGCCTTTTTTAAAATAAATTTGATTCAACTCTTTGCTTTCCTTTCTTAATTTCGTACAATTGCGGGTTCATCCATTTAAATATGTTTAGGAATTATTAATGCCATCAGTACGTTTAAAAGAAAACGAACCATTTGATATCGCTCTACGTCGCTTCAAACGCGCGTGTGAAAAAGCCGGCACAGTAACAGATGCACGTGCTCGTGAAGCTTATGAAAAACCAACAACTGTACGCAAACGCGCTGCAGCTGCTGCCGTTAAACGTCATCAAAAGAAAGTATCACGTGAAAGCGCTCGTCGCGTTCGCATGTACTAAAAAACGATTATCATGCCAGCTGAATCAAGCCCATTAAAGCTTAGAATTACTGAAAACGTAATAACAACAATGCGCGCTAAAGAAAAAGAGCGCCTTGCGACACTACGTCAAATTACAGCGGCCATTAAGCAGTACGAAATTGATAACCGTAAAGATCTTGATGATGAAGGCATTATCACGATATTAACTAAAATGTGTAAGCAACGCCGAGATTCACTCAGTCAATTCCAAGCAGCTGGCCGAGAAGATCTAGCCGTGATTGAGATTGCAGAACTCGCGATCATAGAAGAATTCATGCCAATAGCAATGACTGAACAAGAAATTGCAGATGCCATACAAGCAGCCATAACTGAATCTGGCGCTTCTAGCGCTCGTGACATGGGTGCTGTCATGAATATTTTACGTCCTCAACTTCAAGGTCGTGCTGATATGGGCGCTGTGAGTGGTCAGGTTAAGGCGGCGCTTTCTGCTTAAAGCAGATAAGCGCGCTATTAAAAATAGTACTTGGCCATAGACATCTGTCATGGCCGGCCAAATACCTACACAATTTATCGATGACTTATTGACACGCGTTGATATCGTCGATGTTATTGATCCACGTGTACCATTAAAAAAAGCGGGTAAAAACCTGACCGCTTGCTGTCCATTTCATAACGAAAAGTCTCCTTCATTCACCGTCAGTCCTGATAAACAGTTTTATCATTGTTTTGGTTGTGGCGCGCATGGGACGGCTATCGGCTTTTTGATGGAATATGACCAAATGAGCTTTCCTGAATCCATTCAGGAACTTGCTGATATGGTCGGTATGATAGTGCCAATTACACAATCCTTGTCACCCACTCCCGCCAAACAAAATATTTATGACTTATTAGATAAAGTCAGCCAGTATTACGTTCACCAACTGCGCAACCACCCTCAAAAAGCTCAATTTGTAAGTTACCTCGAGCAACGTGGTTTATCAGCTAAAATTATTGACCAATTTAATATTGGGATAGCGCCTGATGGTTGGGATAATGTGCTGAAAACTTTTGGTACTTCAGAACAAGCACGCCAACAGCTCGATGAAGCAGGTTTACTCAGCAGTAACGATAATGGCCGCACGTATGACCGTTTTCGCAAACGCATTATGTTTCCAATTCGAGATCGTCGTGGCAGAGTTATTGGTTTTGGCGGTCGGGTGTTAGATGATAGCGCTCCAAAATACTTAAACTCGCCAGAAACACCAGTCTTTCATAAAGGAAATGAGCTATATGGCTTATTTCAGGCACGAAAAGCGCATCGAAAATTAGAACGGATCATCATTGTAGAAGGCTATATGGATGTCATCGCCTTGGCAGAACATGATGTCACTAACGCCGTTGCTACATTAGGCACCGCTACTACGCCTGAACATTTACGCCAATTACTGCGCAGCACGCCCGAAGTTGTATTTTGTTTTGATGGCGATCGCGCGGGTCGAGAAGCCGCATGGCGAGCAGCAGAAAATGCATTACCCTTATTAGGCGGCAACCATCAACTAAAATTCATATTTCTACCTGATGGTGAAGATCCAGATAGTCTGATTCGTGAAAAAGGTGCGTTAGAATTCAATAATTTAGTGGCACAAGCACAAAATTATTCAGATTTCTTCTTCGCCTCTCTAGAGAGTCGAGTCGACATTAGCTCAATGGATGGACGTTCACGGTTAGTAGAAATTGCAAAGCCATATCTTCGTCATATTCCAACTGGCGTGTATCGCGATATGCTTGAACAGCAATTAGCCGATAGAGCTCAAACAAGCACTGCTATATTACACAAACATTTAGAAAAACCGCCAGAAACTATGCAGCGCCCGCTTTACAAAAAAAATTCAGCTTCAAATAACACCACTATATCACCGGTAAGAATGGCTATTACGCTGTTATTACAACATCCAAAACTACAACAAGAGTTGGGACCTTTTGACAAAATAACGACATTAGATCTACCTGGAATAAAAATTTTAGTGCAAATACTTGAAACTTTGCAGCAAAATCCCCATATTAATACTGCGGCATTATTAGAGCGATCACGCGGCACAGATGCCGCGGAACATTTACAACGATTGGCTCAACAAACTTTACCTTTAACCGCTAAAGAATTAAAACATGAGTTAGTAGGTATTGTTCAACAGCTGCAAAAACAAGCTGTTGAACAAAGAAAACAGTATTTAGAACGTAAACATCCGAGTCAATTAACCGATGAAGAGAAGGCAGAAATACGAAACCAATACCATTAAACACAACTTTTTGTATAGCTAATGCTGTGCAATATTAAAGGGTTGCGTTATAATGTCCGGCTACATGCAGCAATGCATCTGACGAAAATAGAGGTCGAATGAAAGATCAACAGTCACGAATCAAAGCGCTAATCACACTTGGGAAAGAACGCGGCTACCTCACTTATGGTGAGATAAACGATCATCTACCCGAAAACTTGGTTGACGCCGATCAAATCGAAGACATCATCGGCATGTTCAGTGATCTCGGTATTATGGTCCATGAAGATGGCATGGATACCGATGAGATGGAACGGTTAGCTGAAGCTGCTACCAATAATGATGATGTTTCTGCTGACGAAGCCGCTGCTGTGTTATCAAGCTCAGATGGCGAATTCGGTCGCACAACTGATCCCGTACGTATGTATATGCGTGAAATGGGCTCAGTTGAATTATTGACACGTGAAGGCGAAATAGTCATTGCAAAACGCATTGAAGCCGGCCTTCGTGAAAGTCTATTAATGCTGACGACTTATCCGCCATGTATCAGCAAATTTCTTAGCTTGTACGAAGCGGTGGAAGCGGGCGAAATGCGCCTCAATGAAGTCATTAAAGGCTTTATTTTACCTGACGATCTAAATCCAGAGCCTGTCGTCGCAGGTCCACCTGCAAAAGAAGGCGCAGATGACGATGATGATGATGACGAATCAGCTGTTGGTGTAGATCCTGAAGAAGCAAAAGAACACTTCACAGCACTTCGAGCAGCAGTAAGCGAAGCAGAAAAAGCTGCTGATGATCAACTTGAAGCAGCAAATACGCTCGTCACTGAGCTATTTATGGAATTCAAGCTTACGCCAAAAACATTGAATCTTCTTAACGGTCTAATGCGTGACACTGTTGCGATTATTCGTAAACAAGAACGCACCATTAGCAAAATCCTTGTTGAAGAAGCAAGAATGGAACGTCGTGATTTTATCGAATCATTCATGGGTAATGAAACCAACCTTGAATGGACAGATAAACATATCCGAGCTAAAAAACATTACTCTTCAACGATTAAGAAAAATCTTGATCAGATTATTAATGCGCAAACGAAGCTAGCTGAAGTATCTTCAGATCGTGGAATGGAAATTCCCGAGATCAAAGAAATCAGTCGTCAAATGACTATTTCTGAAGCAAAAGCTCGTCGTGCTAAAAAAGAAATGGTCGAAGCTAATTTACGACTTGTCATCTCGATTGCGAAAAAATATACTAACCGCGGTTTACAGTTCCTCGACCTAATTCAAGAAGGTAATATCGGCTTGATGAAGGCAGTTGATAAGTTTGAATATCAACGTGGTTACAAATTTTCTACCTACGCTACATGGTGGATCCGTCAAGCAATCACTCGTTCAATTGCTGACCAAGCACGTACTATTCGTATTCCAGTGCACATGATCGAAACGATCAATAAACTGAATCGAATTGCACGTCAAATGTTACAAGAAATGGGCCGTGAACCAACACCGCAAGAGTTGGCTGAACGCGTAGATATGCCGGAAGATAAAGTACGTAAAGTACTTAAAATTTCGAAAGAACCTATTTCAATGGAAACACCTATTGGTGATGACGAAGATTCACATTTAGGTGACTTTGTTGAAGACACCAACGTAATGTCACCACAAGATTCGGCCATGATAGAAGGCCTAAGAGAAGCAACACAAGGTATACTCAGCGGACTTACAGAACGTGAAGCAAAAGTATTGAGGATGCGTTTTGGTATCGACATGAACACTGACCATACCTTAGAAGAAGTTGGTAAACAATTTGATGTAACACGTGAACGTATACGTCAAATAGAAGCAAAAGCACTACGTAAACTCCGTCATCCGACACGTTCGGATCAATTACGAAGTTTCTTAGATACCGATAACTAAAGAGTATCGGGCCTATAGCTCAGTTGGTTAGAGCAGGGGACTCATAATCCCTTTGTCCAAGGTTCAAGTCCTTGTAGGCCCACCATATATATCAAAGCCTCAGCACTGATTCCAGTGTTGGGGCTTTTTTATTTCAACCTCATCTAGACGCTATGTAGACATTTCTCTAGAGATGTAACGATTTATTATGCTCAGGGGTTTGGGAGTATAGTATTTGTACTTGTATCCACAGTGAGATCCAATAATATGGCATCCATGAAAAGAAAAATAAATGTCTTTCTTGCTTCCTCTGGCGACTTATCGAGTGAAAGAGCTTGTTTTAAGCAAACAATTCGTGAACTAAACACTGGTTTTGGAGATGGAGCAAATATCCAATTTATAGCAAAAGGTTGGGAAGATTGTCATGCAAGCTATGGGCGCAGATCTCAAAGCGTAATAAATGAGCTAATAGATGATTGTGAAATATTTATCTTAGCTATGTATAAACGTTGGGGGCAAGAAGCTGTAGATGCCTACCCATCAGACTCGTATACAGAAGAAGAATTCCAACGTGCACAAGCCTTATATGATTCGAATAAAGCTCCCAGAATTTTTGCTTTTTTTAAAAATATTGAACTAAATTTAGAATCCAACCCTGATGTACAACTTGAAAAAGTCTTAACTTTCAAAAGACAGTTAGAAGAAACAAAAAAAGTGATTCATAGGTCTTTTAATGATGAAACTTCGTTTAAAAACGAAGTTGAAGAACATCTCAGAGCATATGTTAAAGGTGAGCTTCCTGATGTTAATAATGAAAATGACGCTGTAATTTTCCCAATAAAAATTTTTGAAGAATTTGAAAAAGAAAAAAAGCTGAAAGAAGAAGCTCTTAAAGAAGCTATAAAAGCTAAAGATGCTCACAAACGCTCTAGTCTCGAAAAAGAAACGCTAGAGCTTGAAATGGCAGAAGATGCAGCCCTCTTCTCAAAACAAGGAAAGATAGAGTATGCGAGGCAGAAATTTGCAAAGTTAACTCTGAATACGAAGAACAAAATCATACTCTTTCTTGGTTATGAGTTTTTTTATCGTATTAGTGATTTTAAAGCAGCGGAACGAATATTAAATAGAGCCTTGAAGCTTGCAGTCAGTGATAAAGACATACGGTTCAAAGCAGAAATATTAGGAAATCTAGGAAATGTGTATCGACAGACGGATAAAAATGTACTTGCAAAGGAGGTAACTGAACAAGCATTTGAAATTTTTACTGAACTAGGCGAGACGGAAAACAAAGCAATTTCTTTACAAAGTTTAGGGGCTATTTGCTTTACGATTGGTGATATTCAAGCAGAAAATTATTACAAGATGGCCTTAAATTTATTTTTAGAGTTAAAGCTACAGGAAGGTACTGCGGTAATAAATAGTAACTTGGGAGAGATTAATGCTCGCCGTGGCGAATATCCAGAAGCAAAGGACAGATATGAAAAAGCGTTAAGTCTATACCAAGAACTAGATCATGTAGAAGGAATTGCCGATCAACTAGGTAAACTTGCTGTAGTGTATTTAAGTCAAGGTAAAGATAAAGAAGCTGAAGCTTGGTTAAAAAAAGCATTAGCTGAAAATATAAAGTTGGGGCGAAATTTAGAAATAGTGGGAAACAGACATCACCTAGGCATAATATATTTGAAAAAAGCTGATTACCCTAAAGCAGAAAAAGAATTTAATGCGGCCCTAGAGATCAGTACTAATTATGGCTTTACAAGGCGCATGGTAGATATCTATGGCAACCTTGGTAATTTATATGCACATCAAGCTATAGATAAATCAGAGTTTGAAGTAAAAATTTACCTATCAGAGAAAATGTATAAGAAAGCTTTAGCTATATCTGAAGAATTAGAATATAAACCGGGGGTAGCTATACAAAAACATAATCTTGGTACGTTCTATCTTAATTTACGTGAAATGAATTTAGCTGAACCATTGTTATTTTCTTCATTAGAAATATGCGAAGTGATTAATGATAAAGAAGGTATAGCTAGCTCATGTCACGCCATTGCCAATCTCTATTTACAAAAAGGGCAGGTAAAGTTAGGTATACCTATGGCTGAAAAAGCGATGGCAATTTTTGTGCAATTACAGTCTCCTCATGCAGAAATAACCGCAAGTCTAGTGAGAGAACTAAAAGCTTAAGTTTTATCAAGTTAATCTGTGAATTTGCACTTTTATTCATAGATTGCCGTACAGTTATTGACAGAACTCCAAGGTCGCCTCTCGACCCACAGCGGACATTGGAACTAAAGTAAAATCCTGCCTTACCAGTATCACCGTTTTAAGTATAATGCCCTCGGAAATTTTTTATAAATATTTAGGAAAAATGAATACATGATTGAAACACTGTTTCTCTCTGTTGCACTAAGTATGGATGCTTTTGCTGTATCTATTGGTCTTGGATCTAAACAGAAAGCAAAACCAAACACTTAAGCTTTAAAAGCAGGCATATATTTTGGTGTCTTCCAAGCACTGATGCCACTTATTGGTTATCTTGGAGGAAAAGGTGTTTTAGGTTGGGTTGAAGGATATGCACATTGGATTGCATTCTTATTACTAATTCTCATCGGTGGCAAGATGATTTACGAATCATTTTCTGAAGGTATAGAAGAAGATATATCAAAGATTACTCATAAAGTTATGTTAATGCTTGCAATTGCAAACAGTATTGATGCTATGGCTGCAGGATTCACATTAACACTTATTGATATAAACCCATTTATTGCTTGTATCGCAATTGGTCTAACTACTTTTGGATTTAGCTGGATAGGCGTTTTCGTTGGATTCAAAAGTGGCACTAAGCTAGAGAGTAAAGCAGAACTATTAGGTGGCGTAATACTTATACTAATTGGCTTAAAGCTTTTATTTTAATAGGAACCAATTTGTAATCGAAAACATTATCATTGGCACCATGAAAACGCATAGTGATATTCCAGCTATGATTTTGATGTGACAAATACTTCAAAGCTTACTTGTCGGACAGGAACTGTCATGAAACATTTTTATTTAGACTTTATCTTCACAGCCATTGCCCTAGCGGTCGCGGCATGGTGGGGATATTCACATGGCGGTATGGGCGGTCTGATAACCACCCTATCTATTACCGCCATTTTGGCTGCCATGGAAATTTCGTTATCGTTTGATAACGCGGTAGTCAACGCTTCAGTGCTCAAGCATTGGGACGAATTTTGGAAAAAGATTTTCTTAACGGTCGGTATTTTAATTGCCGTATTCGGTATGCGATTGGTATTCCCAATTGTCATCGTTGCGGTTACCGCTGACCTTGGTATGATGGAAGTGGTTAATCTAGCGCTTTACAGCCCTGAAGAATACTCTGCGAAACTGTTAGCCCATCATGCTGAGATTTCTGCCTTCGGCGGTATTTTCTTATTACTAGTGTTCTTAAACTTTATCTTTGATGATAAAGAAGTGCATTGGTTTAATTGGTTAGAGAGCCGCTTAGCCAAACTTGGCAAGGTCGATGCCATGAGCGTTTTTGTAGCGCTTACTGTATTGATGATCGCCGTATCATGGACAAATGCGGATCAGTCAGAGGCTGTATTAATTGCGGGTGTTTGGGGGATCTTGGTTTATCTTAGCGTAAAAGTGATATCTGGTATGCTTGAAGGTGATCTTGAAGAAGATTTAGAAAACGAAAAAAGTGGCTCGGGTGCTGCGACGACCAGCGCAATTATGAAAGGCGGTATTATCGGCTTCATATACTTAGAAGTCCTTGATGCCTCGTTCAGTTTCGATGGCGTGATTGGCGCATTTGCGATTACCAATGATGTTGTTGTTATTATGCTTGGTCTTGCCATTGGAGCGATGTTTGTACGTTCAATGACTATTTTCTTGGTTAACAAAGGCACGCTTGATGAGTTCATCTATCTCGAACATGGCGCTCACTATGCCATCGGTGCCCTAGCTATTATTATGTTGCTATCGCTAAAATTCCATGTACCAGAGCTTATTACTGGTCTTATCGGTATTGCTTTTATCGGTTGGGCACTGCTTGCTTCACTCAAACATCGTAAGCAAAAAGTAAAGTTGATTACTTAGTGTAAAGATAACAAGAAGCAAAAAGGTTTTATCTCAAAGCATTATTAATAGCGGGTTATATCAAGTAATTGATATAACCTGTTTTGTCTCAATTACTCTGTATTACCCAAAATAAGCATATTCCTTTGTGACTCATATTGCCGAAGATAAGAGATATATACACTAGAGAAAGCTATATTTAATAATCGTTGGAAACTAGCCCGATTTCATTTGGGTTAGTGCTAAGTATCATATTATTATTTATGAAGTTTTTCCAATATCCATGACATATGACCACTCATGTGTTCACCGCTTGTGAAGCCGATGTGATCGTTGATACATTGGCTCTTATCGACATGACATTCGTCTTCATGGACAAGATTGTCGGTGATACCAAAAAGCATTAGAAAAATTTTAATTCATATTTTTCAGCACGCTACTGCTCTTAATATAAGTTAAAATAACCTATCAATTAATTTTCGCAAATAAACGCTAAGGAACGTACATGGCAGGTACCAGTTTATTAACCTTACTTGATGATATCAGTGTGATATTAGATGACGTCTCACTCATGACTAAGGTTGCCGCTAAAAAAACGGCGGGAGTCTTGGGCGATGACTTAGCCCTTAATGCTGAGCAAGTTTCAGGCGTTAAAGCAGACCGTGAGCTACCAGTGGTTTGGGCGGTTGCCAAGGGCTCATTCGTTAACAAGCTTATTTTAGTACCATCAGCGCTGCTTATCAGTGCAATCTATCCTCCTTTAGTGACCTTTTTATTAATGTGTGGGGGTCTATATTTGGCTTATGAGGGTGCTGAGAAAATAATCCATACGTTCTGGCCCCATATTTTGCCCCATGATGAAGAGCAAACCGCCCATCTTCGTGCCAATGCCGATGATAGCGTTGATTTGGTCGCCTTTGAGAAGGACAAAATCAAAGGCGCGGTGCGTACTGATTTTATTCTCTCGGCAGAGATTATTGTAATTGCACTAGGCTCTGCAGCTGGGGCAACCCTTTTAGAGAAAAGCTTAGTGCTGTCCATTATTGCTATTGCTATAACAGTCGGTGTTTATGGCTTGGTAGCCGGTATCGTCAAGCTGGATGATTTAGGTCTCTATCTAATGAAGAAGACGAGCCGTGCTAAGCAAAAAATAGGCGAGTTTTTATTGTCTGCGGCACCAAAATTGATGAAATTTTTATCGATTGCTGGTACGTTAGCGATGTTTTTAGTAGGTGGCGGTATTCTCGTACATGGGATTGATTTTTTGCATCATGAAGTTGAAGATTTAGCGCACCTGACAGGCATATTTGAAAGCCTAACGACCATGCTCTTAAACGCGTTAGTAGGTCTAATCGTCGGCGTTGTCGTAGTCGCTATTGTTACCATCATTGGTAAAATACGCGGTAATAAATCATCTTCTATGCATTAAAACCAACTCATAACTGTTTTCATTAATAAGGTCTAAACCTAATAAGATCTAAGTTTAGACCCTCATTCCAGGGTCGTATTTACTGAATTTTATTAACTGGATACAGCAATTGGCTTTATCATGAAGCCAATTTCACTGGTAACCCCTTTTTTCAAGAGCATAATGAACCATGTTTGAATTTGATTTGAGCTTAAAATTACTGGGATATCATTTTATTCAATTAGGTATTGCTTTCATACTTTCGTTACCGATTGCTCTGAACCGTGAGATGAAAGATAAGGGGGCGGGGCTTAGAACCTTTCCATTGGTGAGTATTGCGTCATGTGCTTTCATGCTAGTCGCTGTAGATATCTATCACGGATCAGAGCCTGAGGCACGGATCATGTACGCGATTATTACGGGTATGGGGTTCATCGGTGGCGGTGCTATTTTTAAAGGCGAAAATACGGTAAAAGGTACTGCGACGGCAGCGAGCTTATGGAATACCGCCGCTATCGGCATCTCCGTTGCTTATGGACGTTATGAGATAGCAATAATACTGTCGGTTGTTAATTTTCTAATACTGCAATTCTCAGAACCCTTTAAGGCGAAAAATAATCGGCAGTAGTTGTTCATTAGTATTACTCTTCAACTTACCCATTACAGTTCCTATTGGCATATCCCAACAAAACCAGTTTATTACCCTGCCAAACGTCTACGAAAATGGGGGGAGTCCAAAGTGCCATTTTTAGTATCGGGAAGAATAAAAGTGAGCTCGTTAAAATCAACCTGATCCCATTGCAGTTGAGCTGCTTCTGTTCTTCTTAGGCCAGTAGAGAGAACAAAATAAAGATAATCGCGTGTTGATTCATTATTAAGTTGAAGTGTAGCTTTACACCAAGGCGTCAGTAGAAGTGTTTTAATCAAGTTTTAACGTTTCTCAACTTTAAACCATGCTCTATTTTGGCTAAAATGTTCAATAGGGTTTATTTAAGATAATAGGATTACCTTTGGCATATTCAAACTTGTTACGTGCATGATTGATAATGGCTCGAAATACATGCATCGAATTATTGACTCTTTTTACCACGTTCACGGTGGCGATTTTCCACCATGTCTTTAGTAATATCGGTAACAGGTCTAGATAACCAATCTTCAAACGCCCAGTGCATTGATCGATTGTAATTATGGATACTGCTTTCTTTTAAATTTTTACGTGTATTTAAATAATTGTTGAAGTTATCAAGTAGGGATAAGACACGAACATTCTTTTTTTTTTCTTTGATATAGGGACTAAACCTGTAGCTACTTTTCCTAAGATCCTTATCGCTTCTATTTTGGCTTGTTTAACCATCAGATTGCCATATCGACCAAAGGTGATCTTTTTGACTTTACTATTGATACGTTTCTCTACAATGAATGATTTAGTTCCTTCACTGGTCACTCGCAGTCCAAAACCGACAATTGCGGTGTCTCGATAGAAGCTCTGTGTAGACGCAACTGTGCTTGAAAGGGCTGGAATGTCGACTTTATCGACAAAGGATTTACTAATTCGCACATACTCTGCATAGTGTCTATATGAGAGTTTACGCAGTTGTTTCAATAAGTTGGACTACACTACATTAATGCTTGATGAAGGCTTTATCTTCGCTGTCGTCGTTAATAACATCAGCTTAAGCCGGATTCGCCATCATCGGTAACATCATTTTATAAAGTGGTCTTAATTTGGTACCAAGAACACTTCTATCTATTACTTTGAGTAACACTTATATAACATCTATTTATTAATTTTTATCGTTATAAATGCCGACATGACTTAATATGCACGGGCAGTCATCCGCCCTTAATTATTTTGTTTAGTTGTTTCGATTATCGATAGGAATAACAAAACTAATTATGATAAGTAATGTGCTTTGCAGTGATACAGCTAATCATTAGCTTATTCTCGCTTCAGCCATAACTTATAACCCCATGTTATTCAATAAGAAATATAGTTTATAAAAATCAACTACTCTCCAATTTCCGCAAAACGAGTAAATGAAATGCGAGTAGTCAATAATAATGATTATTAATTGTTAAACATAAGCGTTACAAATAACCATATTACAGAGCGAAATAACATAAAAAAAGTTATGATGTTTAGAGTAATTTAAAGAATAATAATTTTGAACAAATTTTTTACGATGAACTAAACTTGTTACATAATGGCACGTCGATCGAATGTCAACGATCGCTTAGTGTTCATCAGAGAAGACCAGATAACGATGTCGTACTAAATTTAATTTTAGTCTCAACAAATCTAATTTTTAGAATTTAAAACAATAATTGTCATATATAAGGGATTTCAATGGTGACAATATTTTTTTATGTTATCTTGACTGTCAACAAGATGAATTTGTGGCAAATTTAAGTTTAGTAAAGACAATACAAATAAAAAAGTGGTGATATGGACATCATAAAACAGCAACAACTACAACCCCATGTAGATAGCCTCAGATTACACCTATTATTTGTTGAAGCGCCTACCGTAATAATCTCAAGTTTAGCTATTAGCGTCATGCTGCTTATATTCTTGTTGGGTGAGGTCATAGAACAAGGAATGTTGTTTAGATGGATAGCATTGATTGTTATTGTAGCGATTTTTCGCATAACCTTCGTTAGAAGTACAATAAAAGTCTTTACACAAAACAATCTATCTTTAAATCAAGAGCAAATCAAACGCTACGAATTTATTTATGGTATCGGTGCTTTTCTAAATGGCACGCTTTTGGGTGGACTAGGCTTCTTAATTGATGCCAGTTGGCCTATTGGAATACAATTTATTATCCCGTTTGTATTAGCAGGTTTATCAGCTGCGTCAGCTAGTTCTAACTCAAGTAGCCTACCCAGTTATTTCAGCTTTGTTTTTCCGGCACTTTTACCATTATCTTATGGATTATTTACAATAGGTTATAATTTCGCAGCGGCTCTAGTACTTCTTTATCTTACGCTGATGATTGTCATTTCAAGACGATCTAATACCGCTATAGTCAGCAATATTAGACTACGATTTGAAAATTTAACCTTAGTAGATGAATTAACAAAAAGTAATCAAACCCAAGAACACCTTCTTTTACAGCAATCAGAGCAGCACAAAATGCTGGAAAGAATGGCTCATTACGATGTGCTAACAAAGCTACCTAACCGTGCACTATTGGCTGATCGCCTAAATCAATCCATGGTGCAGTGTGAACGACGCCAACAAATACTAGCGGTAGTCTTTATAGATTTAGACGGTTTCAAGGCAGTCAATGACAGTTATGGCCATGATGTGGGTGATGAGATGCTCATTTCTTTGTCGCGTCGGATGAAAGTAGCTTTGCGTGAAGGTGATACGCTGTCACGAATCGGTGGTGATGAATTTGTCGCGGTATTAGCGGATTTAACAAATGTTGAAGATTGTCAGCCGGTATTAGATCGATTATTAAAAGCGGCCGCTAGCCCTGTGACCGTGGGTAATGCAGTAATGCATGTCTCAGCAAGCATTGGTGTCACTCATTATCCATATGATGGCGTCGATGCAGACCAACTGATGCGACACGCCGATCAAGCAATGTGTGTAGCTAAGCAGTTAGGTAAGAACCGTTATCACTGGTTCGATACTGATCAAGATATAGCGGTCCAAATTCAACGAGAAAGCCTAGATAATATTCGTTCAGCATTGGAACGGCGGGAGTTTATTCTCTACTATCAACCCCAAGTAAATATGTTCACAGGTCAAGTCATAGGCGTAGAAGCGCTGATCCGCTGGCAACATCCTGTTCGTGGTTTAGTACCACCCTTACAGTTCTTACCAGCCATTGAAGGCCATACTATTAGCTTAGAAATTGGTGAATGGGTCATCGAAACTGCATTGAAACAAACCATGCAATGGGAAAAAATAGGTGTAAATCTCCCTATTAGTGTCAACATCAGTGCATACCAGTTATTACAAGCTGACTTTGTAAGCTGCTTAGCAACATTGTTAGTCGCTTATCCTCAAGTAAACCCACGATTTTTAAAATTAGAAATACTGGAAACGAGTGCTTTAAGTGATATTCGACAAGTGTCTGCCATCATGCAGGCTTGCACCGACCTTGGCGTAGGTTTTGCTTTAGATGACTTTGGTACGGGATACTCATCACTGACCTACCTAAGACGCTTACCCGTTAATTTAATCAAAATCGATCAGAGCTTTGTGCGTGACATGTTGATCGACCCTGATGATCTAGCAATTGTTGAGGGTGTAATAGCGTTAGCTAAATCATTCAAGCGTGAAGTGATTGCTGAAGGCGTTGAAACGATTGAACACGGTACGGCACTAATGCGACTAGGCTGTGAACTAGCACAAGGTTATGGTATTGCAAGGCCAATGCCTGCGTGTGATGTTTCGGCATGGTTGGATGAATGGAAACGCGATGCAGCTTGGCAGAATTTAATGAGTTGAAGCGCAATTTGAAATAAATCAGCTTTACAGTCGTGTCGGCTCTATCATCATATAAATCAAAAGGTGCAATATCTGACGACTTCTCTTGGATTTTAGAGAGAATCACACAGTTAACAGTATCGATAAATATTTTATTAATTTATGATATTTAAGCGCGCTAAATTATAGCCTGATGATATATTGATCTGAGTCGATCGATGAAAGCAAAACATTCCCGGACAGACTATTAAATTGTTTGAAGATGAAAAATAAGCCTGATTACACTAAAACCTAAGACTTTAAGCCTATGCTCGTATACAACGGTCAATTTTACGAGAGTGATATCAAATAGTCACTATTTCAGAGGTCAATTTAAATTACCGTTAACGAAACTTCTTTGAGATACGAAACAAATGCCCATGGGCTCAGATTCTCTAAAACATAGCTCTTATCACTCAAATTGGTTGGGTGTGGGCAGGGCGGTCGGTGGCGCTATTATGTTTGGTCTACCACTAATGATGACCATGGAAATGTGGGCAATAGGATTCTATATTGAACCATTACGCCTTTTGTCTTTATTAGTGATAAGCCTGCCAGTATTGGTTTGTGTATCCAGACTCATAGGTTTCAAAAATAGTCGTGAACTACTAGATAATATTATTGATGTGTTTGTCGCCTATACTTTTGGCTTTCTCGTCTCTTTTATGGTGTTATTTCTTTTTAATATGCTGGCGTGGAATGACGCCGTCGCGATTAACTTCAAAATTGTTATGTTACAGGCAATTCCGGCGAGCTTTGGTGCGCTTCTAGCAAGAAGCGAACTGGGTAGTAATCATGACACTTCAGATGAAAAAAGCAGTCTTGACCGCGTAGCAGTGCTTGCCATCGGGGCAATTTATTTTGCTTTAAATATTGCACCCACAGAAGAAATTCAGCATATCGCCTTCCAAATGACGACTTGGCATTTGATGGCATTATTTATTATTACTATCGTCGTGATGCATATTTTTAGTGCGACAGGCAGCTTTAGATCTAATTTAACGCAAGTGTCACGTGAAAACTTAATCGTTTCTTTATCCTATACCTGTACTGCATTTGTGGTTGCCTTGGTAGCGAGTATTTTAATGTTATGGGTCTTTGGTCGTATTGATGGACTAGCATTTAGTCAGATAATTTCTAACACGATTGTTTTATTGTTCCCAGCGGGTATTGGAGCTGCGGCAGCCCGGTTGATTCTCTGAGATAACTAAGCTTATTTGAGGCAAATGACATTCAATGAAAAACAATCTTTCTGAAACACCTCTGTGGGAAAAACTGACCGGTCTTATAGGTTTTTTATTGATCTGCAGCACTGTTGGTTATTTATTATGGGCTGCGATGAGCAACGATAATGAACCGCCTAATATTCACTTTAACGTTATCACCATTGAGTCCCTAGAAAAACAATACTTGGTGCTTGTTGACGTTGAAAATATCGGCGATACAACAGCCACTGTTCTATATTTAGAAGGTCAGTTAAAGAATGCCGACGGACTCGTTCAGCGTTCGACTGCGCAGGTGAACTACCTTGCATCACAATCCATACAACGCGTTGGATTTTACTTTAAATCAAACCCCGCCGAAGGTGCGTTGAGCTTTATCCCATTGAATTATCAAGAACCTTGAATCTAAATCGATGCTTATTCACCGGAACAGATGCACAATTTCAAATTATGACGTCAAATGTATCCGCAGCTCCAATTCCAGCAGCAGTGTTGTTATATGCTTCTGCCTTATAGGGATTTATGGGTTCACGTCGTAGAGCTAAAAATACAGTTGCTTAACCATCTAAACTCTTCAAAATAACTAACACCGTAGTGATTAAGTTGATTACGGCCTTATAATTATGAATTGGCTCAGCGTCGATTAATATTCCCTAATTGAACAAAGTTTAATATTCAAGCTTTTTTGACAGACCACAATATGAAAGCCTCAGTATGCATTTTAATATTGGGGCTTTTATATCAGCGGGTTGAAGTTGAGTATGCTCAATTTAGTAGTGATTCTAGCTTGATATAATCATAACCATGCGATTCAGCGACCGCCTGATATGTTACGTGATGCTGATAGATATTTACGCCAGCGCGTAAGTGCTGATTATCTTGCAAGCTTTGTTGAAGTCCTTTATTCGCCAATTCAATAATAAACGGTAAGGTGGCATTAGTTAATGCAAAAGTTGAAGTCCGAGCGACGCCCCCGGGCATATTGGCAACGCAGTAATGAATAATATCATCGACAATATAAGTTGGGTCATCATGCGTTGTCGGTTTTGATGTTTCAAAACAACCACCTTGATCAATCGCCACATCAACTAAAACCGCACCTGGTTTTAAGTTGGCTAACATTGCTTTTGTCACTAATTTAGGGGCATTTTGTCCCGGCAACAAGACAGCGCCGATGATCAAATAAGCGTTGCTTAATGCATCTTCAACCGTGTCCTTAGTTGAATACCGTGTTTTCAAGCGTGGACCAAACTGTTGATCCAAGATTTTTAGACGAGCTAATGATTTATCAATAATAGTGACATCAGCACCTAAACCCATTGCCATTCTAGCAGCGTTGATGCCCACCACACCGCCACCTAAAACCACAACATTTGCAGGTGCAACACCTGGCACGCCGCCTAATAAAATTCCCAGTCCACCTTGAGTATTTTGTAATGCATGAGCACCAACTTGTATGGCCATTCGGCCAGCGACTTCACTCATTGGCGCCAATAATGGTAAGCCACCCTCATTGTCAGTCACCGTTTCATAAGCGATACAAATCGCACCTGATTCGACCAACGCTTGGGTTTGTTGTTGATCCGGTGCTAAGTGCAGATAGGTAAATAATATTTGATTTGGTCTCAACATTGCTCGCTCGATTAACTGAAGCTCTTTCACTTTTACAATCATATCCGCTTGAGCAAAGATATCGCAGGCTAATGTGACTATTATGGCGCCAGCTGCTTCATAATCGGTATCTGTTAATCCAATAGCTGCACCCACATCATGCTCGACCAGTATCTTATGCCCAGCATTTGTTAATTCGCGAACTCCGGCCGGTGTCATACCCACGCGGTATTCATTATTTTTAATCTCTTTCGGTACACCAATTAACATGCCATTCTCCAATTTTTACTAATTTATAATGTAATTACGCTAGCACAAACTTAGCGTAAACATACTAGTCATGGCAACAAAACATCATTACGTAGCTCGCAAGATTTATAATACATTCATCCAATTATTCGACAATTAGCATCAGGATGTCATGATATAGTGACGCGTGCAAAAGCACGCTTTGACCTCATCGAACAAGAACAATAGTAAACTTAGCAACTATACAACCATCAACATTGATAACTTATCTGAATGACATCAACCACCAATACGCCGATTATTCTTACTCAAGCTCTCGTACTTTTGATGGCAACTGCAACTGGTATTGCTGTTGCAGGCAATTATTACGCCCAACCGTTATTGAATACTATTGCAGCAGAGTTTGGCTTAACACAAGCAAGCGCAGGTACTATCGTTACTACTGCACAACTTAGTTATGGCATAGGTTTAATTCTATTAGTGCCACTTGCCGATATTTTAGAACGACGACGCTTAATTTTTATCATGCTAATGTTGGCCACAATTGGGTTAATTATTAGTGGATTTGCCGTTAGTTTGCCTTGGTTATTATTTGGTACGGCATTAACCGGTGCAAGCTCAGTTGTGGCACAAGTTTTAGTGCCTTTTGCAGCCACCTTGGCAGCCCCCGAACAGCGTGGTCGAGTAATAGGTACACTAATGGGCGGCTTATTGTTGGGCATTCTGCTAGCACGCGTTGTAGCCGGTGGCTTATCAACATTGGTTGACTGGCGTTTCGTATATTGGGTAGCAGCACTTGCGATGTTTATAGTAGGAATCGCCCTGACGCGAGCATTACCGCGCTATCGTACTGATAGCGTAATGAGCTACAAACAAGTATTAACATCTGTTGTTATGTTATTTGTTGAAGAGCCTATTCTCAGACATCGCGCTTTACTCGGCTTGATTTCCTTTACATTATTTAGCATGTTTTGGACGCCGCTATCATTTTTACTAACAAAACCACCTTATGAATATTCAGATGCGGTCATCGGCTTGTTTGGTTTAGCGGGTGCGGCGGGTGTGATGGCAGCTTCTTGGGCCGGACAGTTTGCCGATGCAGGTAAAGGTGAATTAGGGACTCGTTTGGGTCTGATCACTTTATTACTCAGTTGGATCCCCTTGTATTATGGTGAAGTGTCACTGATTTCACTATTAGTAGGCGTGATATTACTCGATTTGGCGGTGCAGTTTGTACATGTTAGTAATCAAAATATAATTTATGCGCTACGCTCTGAGATCCGAAATCGCCTTAATGCAGGTTATATGACCTGCTATTTTATTGGTGGTGCACTAGGATCATGGCTATCGGTAAACTTATATCAACATTTTGGTTGGACAGGTGTTTGCATTGGCGCTGCAATCATTGCCGTGTTGGGTATTTTGATCGGACAATATGGTGGCGCATCAGCCAAAGCCGCCCAACAGAAAATCTAATAGTGGATAATTATGTCCTTAAGCTAATCGCACCTTTTTTGTAGCTTTCACGTTATCCTTTACAGCTATAATTTGGTTCGCACCAATAACTAATAAATTGACGAATATCTAAATAGTACAAAACTAAAACAACTAACTTAAAACAATAAAGGAGCTTTTTGAATGGCCAGAAATAAATTCAAATTCAATGACGCTGGTTTTTTGTCCGATGAAAGTAGTACCAATCATATTGCTATAGAAGTAACCACTTCAGAGTATTTTACTATTTGTAATGATCTTAACGTACTGGCGCATTCTGTATTAAATAAAGCGGTAGTTCATCCCGATGACCATAAAGAAGTTTACATCATGCTGTATTTCCAGCGTATGTTATCGCATTACCAAGCGATGATGATTATGGCTGAACGCGGTATGGTGCACCAAGTCGAAATCATGCTACGTTGCATGTTAGAAACCTTATTTGATCTTGTTGCCTTTCATAAAAACGACGATTTATTCGACGCATTGATCTTTGGTGATGACGATCAACGATTGGCATTCCTACAGCGTATTAGAGAACAACAAAAAATAACCGCCAGTTTTACCCGTGATGAGATCGAAGATTTAGATAAGCTGATTGCCAATGCTGAAGATCTCACTCGCGAAGATTTTAAAGTTTATATGAAGGCGGATATGGCCGGAATGCTCAATGACTATCGCACTACCTATTCATTACTAAGCCAATCAGTGCATACCAGCTTACATTCAATAGAGGCGGACCTCATTCTCGATGACTATGGTGACGAAATTATTGGCATTAATGCCATTGTTCAAAAAATAGGCGACATGTCCTTATTACTAATGACCAGTGCCAATTACATTTCGATTGGTCTAGAAATGATGTTGATTGCTTTCCCTAATGCTGAAAATGAAGAAGAGTTAAAGTATCTAAAAGATACGGTACAAAAAACATGGGCAAATGTTATTGTCGCTGTGCGACACCGATGATGAGATAACATCTTAATAGTATTATTGTTTTCTAATACCATTGATGTATTATTAATAGAAATCACTCAAGATGACTAAGGCTGGCTGTACGTTTATATGCAAATGCATTTATCACCACTAATTTTAAGCCGTCTGATCTTTGCTCTGTTTTTAGGGGTCATCAGCTCTACGAATATTGCAGGTGATGTTGAAGACGGCGTCACTGCTTATCTACAACAAGATTATCAGAGCGCATTCATTGTTTGGAATCGTGCCGCCAAACAAGGTGATCCCGATGCTGAATATAACTTAGGCCAGTTGTATCGTTTGGGTCAGGGCGTTCAAATAGACTACTTAACAGCTCAGTCGTATTACATAAAAGCGGCCCAAAAAGGTCACACACTTGCTGAACTTAACTTAGGAACCCTGTACTACTCTGAAAAACTAGGCCCTGATCAGGAAGAAAATGCTTTTCATTGGCTGCAAAAAGCAGCAGAAGATAATAATGCTCAAGCTCAATGGATGATTGGCATCATGTTATTTAATAGCCAAGGAGTCAGCCAAAGCACCACCGCGGCTTATTCATGGCTTACCCTGGCAAGTGAACAACAACATCCGCAAGCAATGCTCGACCAAGCAAAGCTCAAAACAGGCCTTACCGCTAAGCAACTCGACCTTGCTGAAACTCAAACAAACACGTTTCAACAAAATAAAAAAGCGATGGTAGCGATTCAGCAGCAAGAACAAGATGCCTTTTATTGGCTACATCAAGCGGCAAAAAAAGGCGATGCCAACGCACAATCAATGATCGGTGACATGTTGTTAAGCGGTCAAGGTGTACCACCAGATATGGTTGCTGCTTACTCATGGTATACACTAGCGGCCGAGCAGCTTCATCCTCAAGCAGGCTTGAAACAAGCACAGCTCAAAAGCAAACTCAGCGTAGAACAGCTAACGCTCGCCGATCATTTAACGAGTAATTTCAAGCTTAATGGCAGCGATAAAGCATCTCTTCAATCACAACAAGGCGAGACAAATATAGGTATTACTGTCGCTAGTTCTGATGCAAGTCCTATTCCGGTTAATATTTCACAACAGCAACTATTAAGTGAAACACAATACCGCGTACAAGTCGGCTCATTTAAAACACAACAACAAGCGACAACAGCATTAACTGATATCAACAAAATATCGTCTGAACTACTTTCCGAACAAAGTTCAACAATTACAAAGCCAGAAACAGATTCAATAAAACCTGATTTCTATCGAGTACAGTTTGGCTCTTTTAGTGACAAAAATGCCGCTGACCGACTCTGTCAGCAGTTAACAGATAATAAACAAGCTTGTTTTGTAGTAAAAGTCGCCGTCAAACATTGATTTTCAAGCTATCAATCACGAAATAGCTGAGTGCAATCGTTTCGTGTGATCGTGCATAAATGGAGTAAATCCTGTTATCCTAAAGCGATACGAAACAACGTTCAACATGCTCATTCACCTCATTTGGTAACAAGATTATGCGCGAAGAATCAGGTAAGTTGTATATCGCATTGCTCAGTATTCATGGCCTAATACGCGGCCATGATTTAGAACTAGGCCGCGATGCCGACACTGGTGGTCAAACACTCTATGTGCTCGAACTCGCTCAAGCCTTAGCCTTAGAACCTGATGTGGCCCAAGTTGATTTGTTCACGCGACGAGTCGTTGATGACGACGTCGACAAAGATTATGCTGAAGCTATCGAAGTTATCACCGACAAATTACGCATTATTCGCATTGATGCTGGGCCTGACGAATATGTGCCAAAAGAACAGTTATGGAATTATCTCGATATTTTTGCCGATAACACTGCCGATTTTATGCGTGCTGCTGGTAATTTCCCCGATATCGTCCACAGCCACTACGCAGATGGCGGTATTGTTGGCGTCCATCTCGCTAATTTGCTCGGCATTCCGCTTATTCATACTGGTCATTCACTAGGCCGAGTGAAACGTAGTCGATTATTAGCCAGTGGCTTGAGTGCAGAACAAATAGAACGTGTTTATCACATGTCACGACGTATCGAAGCTGAAGAGTTAACCTTAGCGACGGCGGAACGTGTTATTACCAGTACTCATCAAGAAATTGAAGAGCAATATGAAATCTACGATCATTATCAGCCTGATCAAATGCGTATTGTGCCGCCAGGAACGAATCTCCAACAATTCACATCGCCTACCGGCCAAGAGCTTGAATCGGTATTATTTAATGAATTAACAGAGCATTTAATCGATCCGAACAAGCCAATAATTTTGGCTTTGTCTCGACCTGATATGCGAAAGAATATAGGTGCTTTGATAGAAGCATTTGGTCAATCTAAAAAATTACAATCTTTAGCTAACTTAGTGATTATTGCTGGTAATCGTGATGATATTGATGATCTAGAAGAGGGGGCGAAGGAAGTATTTCATGCTTTATTAGTCGCGATTGATCGGTATGACCTTTACGGAAAAGTGGCGATGCCTAAACATCATCGTCGTGATCAAGTACCTTTTATGTATCGTATTGCCGCGGCCTCAGGCGGTGTTTTTGTAAATCCCGCTTTAACTGAACCCTTTGGCTTAACGCTAATTGAAGCCGCCGCATCAGGTTTGCCACTAGTTGCCACAGAAGATGGTGGGCCAAAAGACATTATCGGTAACTGTGAAAATGGTTATTTAATCGATCCGTTGGAAAGCTCGACTATTACCAATGCTTTACTATCATTGCTTCAAGACAAAGATCACTGGCAGGATTTAGTAGATAGAGGTTTAAAAGGTGTAAGACAATATTATTCATGGGATGCGCATGTAAAAAAATATCTTAAAATCGTCAAACCGATCGCACAACGCTCAGAATATCTAATTCGACAGCCGGTAACGCGTCGTTCATCTCATCGAAACGAGTATGTAGTGATCACCGATCTCGATGTTAATTTGATTGGTGATGACGATGCATTGCAACACCTTATGAAATTGCTACGCCAAAATCGTAAGATGGTTAAATTTGCTGTTGCGACCGGCAGACGACTTGATTCTGCTCTAAAACTGATGAAAAGGCACAATATTCCAGAACCGGATATATTAATCACCAGTGCCGGTACGGTCATAAACTACGCACCTAAATTAACCCCTGATACGGGTTGGACCAAGCATATTGATCATTTGTGGTCACCACAAACAATCAAACAGTTATTAGATGATTATCCTGGTTTAACAAGGCAATCCAAATACGAGCAGAGTCGTTTTAAATTGAGCTATTTTATTGATCCACAAGTAGCAAATATTGAAGAAATGAAAAGTATGCTTCACCAAGAAGAACAATCTGTGCACATTCAAGTAGCCTTTGGTCAATATCTTGATATAACGCCCTTACGAGCATCAAAAGGCATGGCGCTACGTTACGTCGCAGATCTTTGGCAAATACCGCTCGAACATATATTTGTAGCCGGTGGTTCAGGTGCAGATGAAGATATGATGCGTGGCAAAACGTTAGCTGCGGTAGTGTCCAATCGTCATCATGAAGAATTATCTCAATTAATTGATTTCGAACAAATCTATTTCGCCAATAAACCTTATGCCGAAGGTATTTTGGAAGCCTTGGAACATTACGATTTCTTTAATAAGACTAAACAATCTCAGGATCAATAAGCGAGTTATGAATTTACCCAAGTTACTGCTGTGTACAGATATGGACCGCACCATTATTCCTAATGGTTTCGAGCCCGAACATCCCGATGCACGGAAGCGATTTAAGCAATTTTGTTCGAATGCAGGCGTGACGTTAGTTTATGTTACTGGCCGACATATTGCCCTTGTTAAACACGCTATACATAACTATGCCTTACCTGAACCGAGTTATATTATCAGCGATGTTGGCACAAAAGTTTATCAAATGATAAACAATCAATGGTCCGAGATGCCTGAGTGGATAACTGAAATTGATAAAGACTGGAAAGGCTATAACGCACTTGATATAAGACAGTTTTTCAGCCCGATTACTGAGTTGATTTTGCAAGAAAGCAGTAAACAAAATACCCATAAATTAAGCTATTACTTACCGCTTTATCTCGATAATGATGATGTTATTCGACGAATGAAAAGTTTGTTAGCAAACATCGAGATTGATGTCAGCATTGTTTGGAGTCTTGATGAGCCTAAAAACACCGGCTTAATTGATATATTACCGCGTCATGCGACCAAATTACATGCGATAGAATTTCTTCAAAAAAAGCTCGATTATTCACTTGAAGAAGTTATTTTTGCAGGTGATAGTGGTAATGATCTACCTGTTTTATCTAGCCAAATTAATTCAGTTTTAGTTGATAATGCCTCTAATGATATTAAATTTGAAGCACAACAATTAGCCGCGGTGAGCGGTAATGCTGATAGTCTTTACATTGCTAATAGCAGCCAATTAGAAATGAACGGCAATTATTCTGCCGGCGTTTTAGAAGGAGTTTGGCATTACGCGCCTGAATTTCGAGACTTGCTTATTGTTAAGGAAAAATAATGACTGATCAAATTAAACTCGTCATTTTTGGTGAAGCCTTATTTGATTGTTTTTCATCTCATGAACAAGTCTTAGGGGGTGCGCCTTTTAATATCGCTTGGCATTTACAAGCATTAAAAAGCGATGTTCGATTTTTGACTCGGGTAGGTAATGATGAACTCGGCGATATGATCGTTGAAGCCATGTTAGATTGGGCAATGGATTTAAGCTCGGTGCAAATTGATGATGAATATCCTACTGGTCGAGTAGAGGTAAATATTATTGATAACGAACCACATTACACTATTTCGCCAAATGTAGCTTACGACTTTATTAAAGCTGATGATCACATAACCAGCTTAGACAGTGAGTGCTTACTTTATCATGGCACATTAGCCCTAAGAAATACAGTATCACGTCAAACCCTAACGTCACTTTCTTCTAGGCCCAATTTATCAGTTTTTCTTGATGTTAATTTTCGTGATCCATGGTGGTCTGTAGAAGAAACGCATCATTATTTGCACACTGCACGATGGACCAAATTGAACCATCATGAACTAATTGCTCTTGGTTATGATGCTGTCGATATACAACAAGATATGCTTAAATTTCGCAAAAAATTTGGCTTAGATCACCTGATTGTGACACGGGGAGAAGCTGGCGCCATTGTTTGCGATCAAGATGATCAATTTCATCAATGTGTGCCCGACAAAGCCTCGCATATTATCGATACGGTTGGCGCTGGCGATGCTTTTACCTCAATGTATATCCATGGCTTAGCCTTGGGATGGCCAATTCCACAAATATTATCCTTAGCACAGCAATTTGCCAGTCAAACATTATCGATTCGTGGCGCCACAACTACAAACCCTGAATTTTATAAATCCTTTATTAAATAAGCTTTAATTCAGTAAAAATTACTCATAACAATTAAGGACATGCATGTACGAACAGCTATCCCATTCTTTGCTAAACAATATTCTCAATAACATCGCACCTAAAATTGCTAAGCAAGATTTACGTTATTTTTATACGCGATTGGGGGCTAATTTCTACGCCATTCATTCATTATTTGAAAAACTATATGGCGGTCGTGAGGACTTTGAAGAACAAGCACAATTACTTGTTGAAACCATGGCCAAGCAATATATTAGTCGTCCTGAAAAACTTAGAACCCTAGATATAGAACGAGAATTAGATTACAACTGGTTCTTAAGTCAAAAATGGGTAGGCATGACTCTCTACTGTAATGGTTTCGCGGGTAACCTTAAAGGTATGCGTGAAAATCTACATTATTTTCAAGAACTCGGTGTAAATCTGGTGCATATAATGCCGATTTTACGTTGTCCGGAGGGTAAAAGTGATGGCGGTTATGCAGTCAGTGATTTTAGAAAAATTGATCCGCGTATTGGCACGTTAGAAGATTTACAAAATCTTTCAGATGACATGCAACAACGTGACATCCTATTAACGCTAGATGTGGTGCTAAACCATACTTCAGACGAACATGAATGGGCACAAAAGGCACGTGCTGGTGATAAAAAATATCAAGATTATTACTACACCTTTGAATCACGCACTGTGCCAGATATGTTTGAACAAAGCATGTTGGAAGTTTTCCCCGAAACAGCGCCCGGTAATTTTACTTGGGACGAAGAAATGCAACGTTGGGTAATGACCGTGTTTAACAATTACCAATGGGATCTAAACTACAGTAATCCGGCTGTTTTTATTGAAATGCTTGATGTCATTCTGTATTGGGCAAATATGGGCGCCGATATTCTTCGTCTTGATGCGGTGGCCTTTTTGTGGAAGAAAATAGGCAGCACTTGTCAAAATGAACGTGAAGCACATTTGATTCTCCAGTTATTGAAAGATTGTTGTCAAGTGGTAGCACCAGGCGTGTTATTTATTGCCGAAGCAATCGTTGCACCGCTCGAGGTAACTAAATATTTTGGTGAAGATGCCATTATTGCCAAAGAGTGTGAAATCGCCTACAACGCTACTTATATGGCTTTATTATGGGATGCAGTTGCCACCAAAAATGCCAAGTTACTAAATCAGGGGATTAAAAATGTTCCCGTTAAACTTGAGCGTGCTACTTGGTTAAATTATGCTCGTTGCCATGATGATATTGGCTTAGGTTTTGATGATAAGGATATCGCTTTGGCAGGTTATGAGCCGGCAAACCATCGTAAATTTCTCATTGATTATTACTCAGGTAAATTTGACGGATCACATGCTCGCGGTGTTTTATTTGGTGAAAATGACAAAACTGGTGACGCTAGAATATCAGGTACCTTAGCATCACTAGTCGGTTTGGAATATGCGATAGAAACAGGCGATTCTATTGCGGCTGAAAATTCTGTCAAACTCATTTTATTATTTCATAGCATGATTCTAGCGTTTGGTGGAATTCCACTTATTTATTATGGCGATGAAATAGGCACAATTAATGATGATTCATACGTTAACGATCCCATTAAAGCGGGAGATTCCCGCTGGGTGCATCGTCATGTTATAGATTGGAAAAAAGCCGAGTTGAGACATACCAGCGGTACCGTCGAATATACGATTTTTACCGCCTTAAAACGAATGATTGCTGTACATAAAGAAACGAGCATTTTTGCTGACTTTAATAATCGTTATTTGGTCGAAGTAGATAATCCGCATCTATTCGTTTTTGAGCGCTACGACATCAATAGAGTGAGCGAAAGAGTGTTAGTCGTTGCTAACTTTGATGGTAAACCACAGAACTTAGACTTAGATTCATTGGTCTCTTGGGGCGCGCCACATTATGGACAATTGGTGGATTTATACACGGGTCAACGCCCTGATATATTTAAAAATACATTAGTTGTACCAAGCTTTGGTTTTTATTGGTTGTATGAAACATAGCAGCTTCATATTATTGGGCAAACAAACTAAAAAGCCGATCTGAAGAATTAGGCCGGCCTTTTAATGTTAGTAAATGCTCACATCGCTTTAAAATATTTGAATTGAATGAGTGTCGAATTAAATATTGAATCTAATCATTGTCTAATATTGATTGTTAACTTACAGATAATAGCTTATCTAAATCCATGACTATCTATTAAAATCCTTAAAAGCTTGCATTACTTCTTCTCTGGTATTCATTACAAACGGTCCACCACGAGCAACAGGTTCATACAAAGGCCGAGCTGATGCCATCATGAATCGCGTATCATCAGTTGCTTTAAATTGAACGATATTTCCCTTACTCATCACGGCAAGTTGATGTTTTTTAATGCTCGTTGGTTGTTCGCCGACTGATAATTCACCCTCAATCACATATACAAAAGCATTATCATCATCTTCTACAATTTGTTCAAACTTTTGGCCAACCGGTAAAGTCACGTCGATATAAAGTGGATTCACATAATTATTAATCACCGGACCTACTGATCCCTTATTAGTCTTGCCTGCAATGACCCGTATTTCTGTACCGTTGTCATGTCGTTCATGCGTTAATTTATCGGCAGGAAATTCTTGATAAGCTGGGGCCGTCATCTTGTCGCTTGCAGGTAAGTTCACCCACAATTGAAAACCAGATAATAAACCATCTTGTTGTTCGGGCATTTCAGAATGAATGAGACCGCTACCTGCCGTCATCCATTGCACGCCACCGGGTTCTATAACACCTTCACGGCCTTCGCTGTCTTTATGGCGCATACGTCCAGCCAACAAGTAAGTTACAGTTTCAAACCCCCGATGAGGATGACTTGGAAAGCCGCCAATATAATCTTGTGCTACATTTGATTCAAAGGCATCAAATAGCAAAAAAGGATCTAATATTGGCAGTTCTTGAGAGCCAATAACACGCGTCAATTGAACGCCATCACCATCCGTAGATTCAATTCCATTGATTATCAGTTCTATTTGTCTGATGTTTTTTGATGTAGTAGAAACCGTTTGAGACTGCTGAATAATATTAGGATTTAATGGTGGCATTTTGTCTCCATAATCTAAAGAATTAATCGTAACTTCCTCAGAACGCCATAATTAACAGCGTTCTTAAGAACATACATTATCAGTGGTTAAAAATTACTGTCGCACACCTTCAATAAACAACTCAAGTTCGACATTAGCTGATGCAGGACCCAAATCGTAATCAATACCGTAGTCTGAAAGTTTTAGCGTTGTTTTACCGCTAAAGCCGGCGCGGTAACCACCCCAAGGATCAGTTCCTTCACCAATTTTTTCGATTGGGAAAGAAATCGTCTTAGTCACTCCATGTAATGAAAACTCTCCCGTTAACGTGCCACTATTGGCATCGATATGCGTGTATTTTGTACTTTTAAAGGTTGAAGTAGGGTGTTTGCTAACGTCTAAAAACTCATCACTTTTTAAGTGTTTATCACGTTCAGCATGGTTAGAATCAAGACTGGCTGTCTGAATTACAACATTTACCTTTGAAGCATCAGCCGTCTTTTCGTCATAACTAAATTGACCATCAAAATCATCAAAGCGACCTGTCAGCCAGCTATAACCTAAATGTTTAATTTTGAAGATAATCGAGGCATGAGCACCTTCTCTATCGATGTTATAGTCGGCTGCATAGGTGAATCCTGAAAACAATGTGGCAGCACTAAGTGTCGTAGCTAATATAAATTTTTTCATAAGATCCCTGATATAAAGTCATTAAAGTGTTGAGCGTTAATTGGCGTTGTCGATTTTTAGCATGCGTACAAGCGTGCGATCTTTATTAATAAAGTGATGTTTCAATGCTGCTAAAGCATGAATGGCTGATAATACAATCAATATCCAAGCCAAAATGGTATGAATCTCCCCGGCGATATCTTCTTGATTTGCGATGCTCCATGGTAAGGCAGGTAAATTTATCAGATCAAAAACGACAATAGCGTGACCATCAGCAGTTGAAATTAGATAACCGCTAATGAGCGCCAATAACATACCGATATATAACAGATAGTGCATACCATGAGCCACGATTTGTTGCCATTTTGGAGCCGCTAACGGTTTCGGCTGTATAGTAATTACACGCCAAAAAATACGGAAGATTAAAAAGCCTATTAGTAGCCCACCTAAGCTTTTGTGTAAATCTAACGAACCTTTATACCAAGCATCGTAATATGTAAGTTCAACCATGTAGAGACCAAGACCGAATATGAAAAAAATGCCAATAGCCATTAGCCAATGAATGACGATACTGACCCAACCGTAAGATAATTCGTTATTTTTTAACATTTCAGTACTTTTTAATAATGTCAGTTCATTCTACTGTTCTTGTATAATTTATAAATAGATTAAATAAGAATATTCTGTTCTCATATACAGCACAATAATGGCTTTATACAATCATCAGCTAGCGGAATAGAAATGAATCAATTAGAAGAAATGCAAACATTCATTCGTATTGTTGAAGCGGGTAGCATTACTAAAGCTGCTGCACAAATGAATACCGTCAAATCAGCAGTCAGTAGGCGTTTATCTGAGCTAGAAAGTCGATTAGGTATTAGCTTGCTAACGCGAACCACTCGCAGACAGACACTCACTGAATCAGGCGAGCAATTTTATAAACAATGCATTCGAATTATCGATGATATTAACGACGTAGAATCCTCTTTAGGTAATCAAAATACTGCACTTTCTGGACGAATTAAAATTGCAGCGCCGCTGTCTTTTGGCATTGCCAAACTGTGTCCCGTTCTAAAACAGTTTAATGATTTATATCCTAATATCTTATTTGATATAGATTTTAACGATAGGCATGTTGATCTTATTGAGGAAGGCTTTGATCTGGCCATTAGGATCGCTCATTTATCAGATTCTTCGTTGATAGCGAGACGCCTAACAACAGTAAAGCTAATTCATTGTGCGAGTCCTGATTATTTGCAAAAAAAGGGTAATCCTCTCACCCCCAATGATCTATTAGAAGGTCATGTTAAGGTGCACTACCATTCCTCTCAAGATAGCTGGTGCTTTAAAGACCTAACGGGTCATTCATACATTATTAAAGTAGCTAAAAGCTTAACAGTAAATAATGGTGACTTTGCATGCCAAGCGGCAATTAGTGGGTGGGGAATTGCTTATTTACCTGATTTTATATGTTCACCCGCTCTTAATGTAGGCACATTGAAACCAATACTTTCAAATTATATAGATAATAATGAAATAGGTGTTTACGCTGTTTATCTTCAATCGCGTCACATATCTCAACGGGTCAATTGCTTGATTAATTTTCTATCAGACAATTTTAAGAAAACGACCTGATGCAGAAACAAACGAAAATTTTATAGTCTTATCGCACACTCATAGATACGAATGATACTCATTTGCGTTTAAGTACAAATATCGTTATACTTTCATCCCGTACTCAAGAAGGACTGGCAAGATGAAAGCTATAGACATACACATGGAAGATACCCCTATCGTAAATTTGGCCATTGCCCCTTATATACTTGAGTCGTTGATTCGAGAAGGCAAGCTGAATCCAACTGATTTTCACTGTCTGGATCCACAATCAAAAAAAAGTGTTTGGGGAATCATACGATCATTAACCGCATTCAACCTTGGTTAAGCAAACAGCTGTATAAAATTAGCTGTTTTTATAATATAAAGAAGGAATTTATTACTATGCGTGCATCAACTATCTGCCAAACAGAAATATTACTAAATGGATCAAGTTGTGACCTACAATATTGCCCAGATTGCAAAATGATTCATGTAATATTGGGATCCATTACTTTGCATTTATCTGAAACACATTTTCAAGAATTTGCTAATGATTTAGGCAAAGGAGTGTTCAAATTGAAATCACGTAAAACGTCTTCATTTGAATTAATTAACCATAAAGCCGTTACATTGCATAGTTAAATGAATGCAAGTCATTTTAAAGCAGACTTTAGAAAGGTTGAAGACTATATAGAATATCAATATCTTAATCTGATGGTGACTTTTAGCTCTGCATGTTGTCTATTTGATGTAAGTAGTTCAAAGTGAATACAAAGCCGACACACATTTTAAATAGAGAATCTATTATGAAGTCTAAACATTTAGTGATGACACTCTGCATCGTATTTTTAACTGCTGCGTGTACAGTCAGTCCAACCATTCGGTCTAACTACAATCAAACAATTGATTTTAGCCATTACAAGACCTTTGGTTTTTTTGAAAAGTTAGATACCGATACCCGCTATGAGTCTTTAACGAGTCAGTATCTGAAAGAAGCTACCGTTAATCAAATGACCCAACGAGGTTTTGTCTTAACTAACGATAAACCAGATTTACTGATCAATTTTCGTCACAATATTCAAGATAAACAATATGTCGATGAAATGCCAATAACAGGTTACGGTGGCCTAAGCCAATCTAGAAGCCATTATTATTATGGATCTTGGGTCGGATATAGACCTTATGTCGATAATTATAAAGAAGGCAAACTAACAATTGATCTAGTTGATAAAAAGTCAAACAAAGTTGTTTGGCAAGGCGAAGCAGTTGGGCGGGTAAACGAAGAGCAACAATCAAATTTAAAAGTATCATTACATAAAACAGTCTCACAAATGTTTGCTAAATTCCCGTTCTTTACTCAGCCATAACTTAGTTTTTGACATGGCTGGCGATGTATTAGGTTTTTGTGGCTATACCTCGACCGTCAACATATTGAAATGATTTAAATTTAGTCTTATCATTAGAGTATTACAAATCTAGTCCCAATATCACCACCGACCAAACATGTTGTGTTTGTTCGGTGGCATTTTTTTATGTCAAATAACTACACTCGGCGGATTATAGGATGTTAAATCTTTCACAAGGTAGTTACAGTTAAACAATATCATTACTAATAATCTACTTAGTGTAGTTCGATTCACAAATACCCCAACGTAATTAGCAAGCACGATTTATATAATCCAAGTATCACTTACTCTTGTTTAATGACGAATATTATTAATCTCAATAGGTTCGCATTGGATGAAGTAATTTACTTTATAAAGAGAGCTCTAGCTCTAGTAGGAGGTGAAGCGATTTGTGAAACTCCTCGCCAAACTAACAAGTTATTAAATTTACGTAAGCTTCAATTTAATTGGATTTACTCCATGATTATCGAGATAAAAATTGAATGAGTCAGGCAAACTTAACGCCGATGAATTCTAATATATCTCTTTATATCTTGCATCTGTATTCACCAATGCTGATTTCGTAATAAAGACAGTACAAAATAACTAGCAAATTATCTAGCGTAGTGAAACAACATAAGAAATATTTATGTTAAACATAAAAAACGTTAGATATTAATAATAAGCAAACTGCATTACACTAAAAATTAACGATGGAGTGTTAAACAAGTAGCTCATAATGCGCTCTATTCAATCAGCTACTTAATTTAAATAATATTTAATCAACCAAGGTGACGATATGGCTTTAATATCAATGCGACAATTATTAGATTATGCAGCAGAACATCAATTTGCCGTCCCAGCATTTAATGTCAGCAATATGGAGCAAGTTCAGGCAATTATGCAGGCAGCAGATGCTGTTGATAGTCCGGTTATACTGCAGGGTTCTGCGGGATCTCGTCAGTATGCAGGTGAACCTTTTTTACGCCACTTAATTTTAGCCGCTATCGAGGAATATCCACATATTCCCGTAGTGATGCATCAAGATCACGGCTCAGCTCCCGCAGTGTGTGCACGTTCAATTCAATCGGGTTTTAGTTCGGTGATGATGGATGGCTCATTATTGGCTGATATGAAAACACCATCGTCATTAACCTACAACATTGATGTTACCCATAACGTTACTGAGATGGCACATGCCTGTGGTGTATCGGTTGAAGGTGAACTAGGCTGTTTGGGTTCATTAGAAACCGGCATGATGGGTAAAGAAGACGGTCACGGTGCCATTGAAAAGTTAGATCACAGTCAATTACTCACCGATCCAGATGAAGCGGTCGAATTTATTAAACAAACGCAAGTTGATGCGTTAGCAGTTGCAATTGGTACTAGCCATGGCGCCTATAAGTTCACCAAACCACCCACCGGTGATGTGTTAGCCATTAGCCATCTCAAAACATTACAGCAACGTTTGCCTAAAACTCATTTTGTGATGCATGGCTCTAGTTCAGTACCGCAAGATTGGTTGGAAATCATCAACACCTATGGTGGTGATATAGGTCAAACCTATGGCGTACCTGTTGACGAAATTGTTGCAGGCATTAAATTTGGTGTGCGTAAAGTCAATATTGATACCGATCTGCGTATGGCATCAACCGGAGCAATTCGACGTTATTTAGCTGAAAAAGAAAATGCTGCCAACTTTGATCCTCGTAAATTCTACAAAGCGGCTACCTTAGCAATGCAAGCCATTTGCCAAGCTCGCTATGAAGCGTTTGGCAGTGCAGGTTATGCTAGCAAAATCAAGGTTATTTCTCTCAACCATATGATGGAACGCTACGCCAGTGGAGAATTAACATCGGTAAGCTATAAATAACGATTGAGTTGAAAAACTGTCAGCTAAAGTAACCAAAGAATGTACATTGGAGAAGCGATAATATGACTACACAAAAAACGTTGACGCAGTTCTTGGTCGAACAACAAAGGGCTTTGCCATCTGCGACAGAAGATTTAACCTTGCTGATTGTCGATATTGCCGATGTTTGTAAACGCATTTCACGTATCGTTAATCGTGGCGCTATTACGGGTATGTTGGGCAGCGCGGGCACTGAAAATATTCAGGGTGAAACCCAGAAGCAACTCGATGTTATTACTAATGACATGATGGTTAAATCGCTTGAATGCACTGGCCGTACAACAGGTATGGTTTCAGAAGAAATAGATGACTTAATCTCTATCCCAGAGCAATATGCCAAGGGTCAATATGTGGCATTGTTCGATCCATTAGATGGTTCATCAAACATAGACATTAATTTGACTGTCGGTACCATTTTCTCAATTCTGAAAGGTCAACAGGGTATTGATGCGACGCTCAATGACTTTCTTCAAAAAGGGGCTGACCAAGTTTGTGCTGGCTTTGTATTGTATGGACCATCCACCATGCTGATCCTTACCACTGGCTATGGCGTTAATGGCTTTACGCTTGATCATGATGTCGACGAATTTGTACTCACTCATCCCCATATGACTATTCCTGAAAATACCAAAGAATTTGCTATTAATATGTCTAATCAGCGTTTTTGGCAACAGCCAGTTCAACGTTATATTAATGAGTGTATGCAAGGTGAAGCCGGACCACGCGGTGTTGATTTCAACATGCGTTGGGTGGCATCCATGGTGGCGGAAGTCTATCGTATTCTGACACGAGGTGGCATCTTTATCTATCCTCAAGATACAAGAAACAACAATAGATCAGGCAAGCTTCGTCTACTGTATGAAGCTAATCCGATGGGCTTTATTGTCGAACAAGCTGGCGGTCAATGCTCTACCGGCCGAGACCGTATTCTCGATATTGTTCCTGAAGACATTCATCAACGCGTTCCGGTTATTTTGGGATCAAAAAATGAAGTAAAAAGAGTGGTATCTTACCATCTTGATTAACAACGCATTTTTAATCTTATTGTTGTTTTAAAAGACTAAAATACTCACGAGGTTACTGTTATGCGTAAGCCGCTCGTTGCCGGAAATTGGAAAATGAATAATCCAATCGAAAGCTCAAAGATACTTTTAGAAAATATTTTACATCAATCACAATTGCTCGATAGCATTCTCACAAAAGATGGTAATGCTACACCGGTTGATATCGCTATATTTCCACCCTCAGTGTACTTAAAAGAAACACAGGAAATATTAACAGGATCATCATTACACTGGGGTACTCAGAACGTATCAGCCTATGATGAAGGAGCTTACACAGGTGAAATATCAGCTTCCATGATACAAGGTTTTGGCTGTAACTATGTTTTAATCGGTCATTCTGAACGACGCTGTCTTTATGAAACATTAGAATTAGATCAATTTGTACTCGATAAGATTGTAGCTCAAAAATATCAAATGGCCACCAACCATGGCTTAACGCCTATTATCTGCATAGGTGAAACAGGAGAAGACTATGCCAATGGTAAAACAGAGGAAGTAATTGCTCGCTTACTTGATGTACTTATTGAAACTCAAGGACCTAAAGCACTCAGTCAAACGGTATTTGCATATGAGCCTGTTTGGGCAATTGGTACCGGACATTCTGCAACGCCTGAATGGGCACAACATGTTCATTCCTTTATGCGACAGCGTATCGCCAAACATGATGCGACAACAGCTGAATCGATACGGATAATTTATGGCGGTAGTGTGAACACGAAGAATGCCACTGCGATCTTTTCTAAACCTGATGTTGATGGAGGCTTGATAGGCGGCGCTTCATTAGATGTTGATGAGTTCATTCAAATTTGTTTTGCTGCAGCACTGAAAGGCAATAACAACACACATCAGCTTGAAACATTAAGTTCAAGCCATTAAAAAAGCCCTAATACCTTTCGATATTAGGGCTTTGGTTTAAATTTTTAGTGCTTAACGGTTGCAGATGTACATTGTTACTTCAAAACCGAAACGCATGTCTGAATATTCTGGTTTAGTCCACATAATAAATACTCCAAATGTTTATATTAAATTAGGTTTCCAAATCCGTTTCGGTAACCATGATTCACACTATACGACGATAATTGACTGATCGTTAGAGGAAAACACCTGATAATGCTGAGGAATTTTCTTAGTTTAAATTAGAGCGTAAATCAATCTTTAGCAGGCTCTCTCATCGTAACAAATTCTTCAGCAGCAGTAGGATGAATGCCAATCGTAGCATCAAAATCAGCCTTTGTAGCACCGGCTTTAATAGCAATGGCGATACCTTGCATAATCTCACCTGCATCGGGACCAACCATATGCACACCGAGGATTTTGTCCGTTTCACCGTCGACCAATAACTTCATTAAAGTTCGTTCATCTGAGCCACTTATAGTGTGTTTCATCGCTCGAAAACTAGACCGATATTTAACTACATTAGTATATTCAGCTCTTGCTTGTTCTTCTGTCATCCCCACCGTACCAATATTGGGCTGACAAAATACCGTTGTCGCAATATTGCGATAGTCCAATTTGAATGGCTTGTTATCATAAAGTCCACGAGCCAAGGTCATGCCTTCTTCTAGTGCAACTGGCGTTAATTCCATACCACCCGTAGCATCACCAAGTGCATAGATACTCGGTTCACTTGTTTGAAAATGATCATTAACTTTAATATAACCTTTATCAGTGACGGTAATATTGACATTCTCAAGTCCCAAGTTATCTAACTGTGGCTTACGACCTGTTGCATAAAGTACGGTATCAGCCATGATAAATGTGCCATTTTTAAGATTCACCTTTAATGATTGATCTGCTTGTTTTTCGATCGAAGTGACATCAGTGTTAAATTGTAAATTCACGCCTTTTTTAGCGATTTCTTGTGCAGCGAAGTGACGGATTTCGTTATCAAATCCTTTTAAGAATAATTCACCGCGATGCAATAATGTCACTTGTGAACCAAGGCCATTAAAAATGCCAGCGAATTCAACCCCAATATAACCGCCGCCAACAATGACTAAACGCTTTGGGAATGTTTCTAAATCAAACACATCATTGGAATTAACAACGTATTCACGTCCATTAATATCAGGTACAGACGGCCATCCGCCTACCGCCAATAAAATGCGTTCAGTAGTATATTTTTTACCATTGACTTCAACAGTATGCTGATCAACGATCTTGCCACGACCTTTCATCACTTCAACATTTGCTTTATCTAAAATGCCATCATAAATGCCATTTAACCGGCTAATTTCTTCAGTTTTGTTGTCACGTAACGTAGCCCAATCAAAGGCGATTTCGCCGGTAGTCCAGCCAAATCCTTTGCTTTCTGTAAAATGTCGTGAGTATTCAGACGCATAAACATATAATTTTTTAGGTACACAACCTACATTGACACAGGTTCCACCCATATAAAGATCTTCACATATAGCAACTTTGGCACCAAATGACGACGCCATGCGGCTGGCTCTTACACCACCAGAACCGGCACCAATCACAAAAAGATCATAATCATATTTCATTGTATTACCTTTACACTATCACGATAAAAAGGCACCAGATAATGATATCTGGTGCCTTGTTTGAACTATTTATAAAATGGCTGTTTATGCTAAATAATTCAACATTGTGTCAACATCACTACGTTCGAATGGATCTTCTGGGCAATTGTCCATTTGACCTTCTTCAGCAAAGATTTGTTTGATTTGGCCATCAACAACATGCATAGCATAGCGCCATGAACGATCACCAAAACCTAAGTTTTCTTTCTTCACTAACATACCCATTTTGCGAGTAAATTCACCGTTACCATCAGGTAACATTTTTACGTTCTTTAGACCTAGATTTTTAGACCATTGGAACATTGTGAAAGCATCGTTGACACTAACGCAATAAACTTCATCAATACCTTTCGCTTTAAGTTCATCATATTTAGCTTCAAAACCAGGAAGATGAGTGCTAGAGCAAGTTGGAGTAAACGCACCTGGCAATGCAACAATAATAACGTTTTTGCCTTTAAAAACATCATTGCTTGTCACATCCTGCCAGCGGAACGGATTGTCACCGCCAAGGCTTTCATCTCTTACACGGGTTTTAAATGTAACGTCTGGTACTGTCTTATTAATTTCCATTTGCATTTCCTTTTTAATTGAAAGTGATTGATTTGAACTGCTTGATTAAGGTTCATTATCCATAAAAATATATTTAAGGTAAAACGAGTAATTTCAATAAATATAAGTGGCAAAAGCGATTACTGAAAACTATTCTTAAATTAAAGATGAATAATATAAATTATAAGCATGATTGAATAAAAATATAGTAATAGTCACTATACGTCAGCTTAAGGTCAATACCTTACATTTTATTTACTCAACATGTCAAAATGAAGAGAGCTTTACATTCAATTAACTACATCAATCTTTCAGGAATGAAATAATGAGTGAACTATACGGCGATAAACATAGAGAATTACAAGACGAATTTGAAACAAGAAAACTAGCCGATCGCTTAGAAGAGATCATCGTCCAACACGAAATCGGTGAACAAGAAAAAAGTTTTATTGAAAGTCGTCCAATGTTTTTTCTATCTACGATTGATCACGATGGCCAACCAACTGTTTCATATAAGGGTGGCGCACCTGGTTTTGTGAAAGTAGTTGATAAAACGACGATTGCCTTTCCGGCTTATGATGGTAATGGCATGTTTTATTCTATGGGTAATATTCAGCAAAACGCTAGAGTCGGCTTATTATTCATCGATTTTGAAACGCCACATCGTATCCGTTTTCATGGGCAAGCCACGGCCTCAATCGAAGATCCCTTGATGGAACATTATAATGAAGCAGAAATGATCGTACGCGTTAGATTATCAAAAATGTGGGTCAACTGTCCGCGCTACATTCATCAATATGAATTGAAAGAATTATCGCATTATGTGCCAGGACAAAAAGACAAAACTCCACTTGCCGGATGGAAACGAGTTGATTTAGTTCAAGATGTATTGCCGCCTAAAGATCATGGCCGGCCAGAAAGTGAAGGTGGTGTTATCACGATGGATGAATGGATCGGTGACGTACACAAGGGACAAGGTTAAAATAAGCCGCTTTATTACCTTTTAGATATCAAAAAGGCTAAACACATTGCGCCGCTATTTCTTACAGACCTCTTTATATACGCTGATCGCCATGTTGGCCTTTTCGGCTAATGCCATTATTTGCCGCTGGACGTTAAATAACGGCTACATTGATCCGATCAGCTTTTCATCATTTCGTTTAGCTGCTGGTGCTGCCATGCTATTTGTTGTCATGGCATTGTCAGCAAAAAAACAAGCCAAAAACATGCGGATTAAGTCAACAGATATACCAAGCAGAAAAGGTGATTGGAAAACTAGTGTCTATTTATTCGTTTATGCACTGACTTTTTCTTATGGTTATGTTGCTATCAGCACTGCTACAGGCGCATTAATATTGGCCGGTGTAGTTCAACTAACAATGATCGGTTATGCACTACGTAATGGCGATAAATTACATGGTGCCGAATGGTTTGGTCTTGCATTAGCCCTTATTGGTTTAATCTATTTAATGTATCCCAATTTAACCTCGCCCTCTTGGTGGGGTTTAGTGATGGTTATCATCTCTGCCTACACGTGGGCGATATATAGCTTAAGCGGTCGCCAATCATCAAACCCAATCACCGATAACGCTTATAACTTTTATCGTACTCTGCCGATGATTTTAGTATTAATGATCGTAAGCTTTGCCTTTACCGATGTGATCAACTTAACATTGACGGGCGTTGCGATGGCAATATTTTCAGGTGCCGTAACCTCTGGATTAGGTTACATTGTATGGTATAAAGCCTTGCCAAGGCTGTCCTCAAGTTTAGCCTCAGCCTGTCAATTATTAGTGCCATTATTTGCCGCATTTGGCGCGCATTGGCTAATTGATGAATCGATTACACTTCATTTTATAATTGCAGCGACCATGATGTTAGGTGGGTTAGCTTTTGTGCTTGTTGGTCAAAATCAACATCGAAAAAAAACGAAATTGCTCAATAATTAACAAACGCGATTGATGAGATATCAGTGTACTATTTGATAATCGCTAGCAAGGGATGTTTAATTAATTTACTGACTAAATTAGCAAAAATGAATAAACTAACTAAAACAATCGCATTTATATAACTTACTATAATCTGGAGTGAACACTTACACTTTATGTCTAGGTTAAAACAATAATCCCTTAGCCACAATCACAGCCTGAGTTCTATTTTCAGCATTCAATCCCTGCAAAATCGCACGAACGTGTAATTTAACAGTATGTTCACTTAAGTCTAAATTGAGAGCGATACGCTTATTAGATTCGCCTTCACATAACCGCATGAGCACTTCTTGTTGTCGTGGTGTCAGATTATCCAATGAGGCAGGTCGGTTTAAAGATGCGCTGGATAAAGTGGCACTGCCTCTGTAAGAGATCGATGATGAAATCAGTTGTTGTCCATGTGTTGGATGAATGGAAATGCCACTACTCAACATTAATTGAATAGCATTAAGCATGTCATTACTTTTCATTGCTTTTGACATATAACCTAATGCACCTGCTTTTAAAGCAAGTTGGGTGTCTGCAGGATCTTCAGATGACGTCACGACGATAACCGGCGTATGAGGATGTGCTTGGGTGAGTCGAGCAATACCGTCATAATAACTTAGACCAGGCATATTTAAGTCCACCAGCATTAAGTCCCAATCATTTTCCGAACTGGCAAATGCTAAAAGTTCATCATAGCTATTGCTCAGATAAATTTCAGCCGTTTTATCTACACGTCGAACTAATATTGAGAGGGCATCTCTATAAAGCTCATGATCGTCGGCAATTAGAATTTTCATAGACATTATTGATGCGTACTTTTATTTAAAATGGGCTTAAACGTTTTATAGTTTACAGTTTTAATGCAAGATACCGCAATGAACACAGAATTTTCCACATTAACACATTTATTTAGAGACAAAAGGGCTCGATTGCAGGCTATCATTGGCTTAGTGATTTTACTGACTGGCTTAATATTATCCGTTGCAGGATTTTTAGAATTACGAGATATCGCTAGTGAACGTCTTTACTTACAAGCTCAAAAACATACCCAATCACAAGTTAAACAAATTCAAACCAACTTAGATATATCGCTCGATTCTTTAAACGAAGTTGATGTACTTTTTCATGTATTAGGCGATGTATCACGCTCACAACTTGCTAGTTATGTGGCTTCCGACACGAAATATCACTCAAGTACTGTTGCTTTAGGTTGGATACCAAAAATTAAAGGTGAGGATGTTGCAGCATTTGAAAAAGAAGTACAGAAAACTGATCCTAGCTTTAGTGTTTATGAAATAACCGGTCATGGCATGCCAACGCCTGTCAACACAGAAGAAGCAGTCTATCCAATAAAATTTTTGATCTCACCTGAAAATAAAGACATAAAAGCAGGTTTAAACATAGCATCAATCGGCTCCAGAGGACGGCTTATGAATAAAGCGGAACGCATGGAAACCACCGTCATCACGCAACGAATTTCGCTATATTTTGGCAATAGACAGTTCTATGGCTTTCAAGCTTTCCACCCGATTTTTACTCGTAATGATCTCGGGAAAAAGCAGTTGGCAGGCTTTGTCATGGGCAACTATGATATTGAATCCCTCGTTGAAGATGTCTTTTCTGATAATAACAACCAAGTTGATATTGCATTATATGATGCCAATACTGCGAGCCAGCAAGTGCTTTATTCTTCTACCAAACTGTTAAATACAGTTGATAAGGTCAGACAACTTAAAAGACAATCTTGGACCTATTCCATCAATGTAGCAGACCAGCAATGGATCATGATGGTATTTCCTAATACGACATTATTATCAGGTACAGAATCTTGGCTGCCATCTGCTGGCTTGATTATTGGCAGCTTGATGACATTATTATTGACCATCTATTTATTCATTGCTCTCATTAAAACCCGCCAAGTCAGTCAGTTATCAACCGTGTTAGAAGGCACCGCAAGTCAACTAGACATGCAAACTAAACTCAAACAAGAGGCAGATAAAGCGAATCAGGCAAAATCTGGTTTGTTAAGAGCAGCGAGTCATGATCTTAGGCAACCTTTGCACACCATTGGTCTACTAACGACCTTGTTGAAAGATAGTGAAGATATAGCCGAACAAAGACAGTTGATAGACAAAACATTGGTCGCTGTCGATGGCATGAATACGATGTTCGGTAGTTTATTGGATCTCAGTCAATTAGAATCAAGTGAATTGCCAGTTCATCCAGAGCATTTTTATCTACAAGATGTACTAGATAAATTAACGGTTGATGTTGAGTTACAGGCAAAACAACACGCACTGACTTTTAGAAGAGTAGAAACTTCTGCCTGTGTGTATACCGATCCGATATTGTTGGAGCGAATTTTAAGAAATTTATTATCGAACGCGATTCGTTACACACCAAAAGGCAAAGTATTGCTAGGTTGTCGACGTTTAAAAAATCATACGAGGATTTGTGTCATTGACACCGGGATAGGACTTGATCATGAATCGAAATATAAAATATTTGATGCATTCTATCGTGATAAAGCGGCACAACAACTCTCAGATAAAGGCTTAGGATTAGGTCTATCGATCGTGCAAGAGATCACAAATTTATTGGCATTAAACCTTGGCGTAAATTCACAGCTCGCAAGAGGTGCATGTTTCTATGTTGATATTGCCTATGGCGATCCAACTTTAATTGGTGAGACCCTAACGATACAACCACAGGCTGCAATAAATAAACGAATCTGGGTTATTGAAGACGATGCCACCACACGATATGCCATGCAGAAATTATTGCAATCGTGGCAGTGTGATGTCCACACGATGGCATCATCTAAAGATATGGCAAGCTTACTAAGCCAACACACGAGAGCACCCGATATCATTATTGCTGATTATCAATTAATCAATGAAACGGGACTTGAACTGGCGTTACAAATACAAGAATATTATCAACACGATATTCCCATTATTATCACCACCGGTACGACCGAGTTGAAAATACGTGAAACAATTGAACAGCTAGGTTGTCAGTTCATGCTGAAACCCATCAAACCAAACAGCCTAAATTCCCGACTACTACTTTTATAAACTTGGATTATTTTTTGTCTAGTTCTTTAGAGCTATATCCCTCAGGAGTATTTATTTAAGCGTATTAGGAACAGCATAATTCACTCCCATCTTGATTAAATTGGAAGAGAGAGTTATGTTAAATACTATAATAAAAACCACACTATCAGCAGCATTATTAGCCACAGCAATGACTAGTTTTGCAAGTGATTTAAACGTCAGCAAAAGTGTCACGGTGAATGCCAGCCCCGACACGGTATGGAAAATGATCGGTGATTTCAATCATCTAGATGTTTGGCATCCCGTTGTGGTTGGTAGCGTATTAACACACACTGCAAGCAGTGATACCCGTTTATTAACCTTAGCTAATGGCGCGACGATTACTGAAAAACAAGTCTCACGTGATGATGCAAAAAGAAGCTACACCTACGCTATCGTCATGTCACCATTACCTGTGACTGATTATGTTTCAACTATCTCGGTTGCACCTGTTGCTGATGGTAAATCAACTGTCACATGGAGCTCTAGTTTTGATGCTAAGGATGCGACTGATGACGAGGCTATCAGTGCTATCACAGGTATTTATGAAGCAGGTATGAATAACTTAGATAAACACTTTAATAAATAAATAAGTAATAAATTAACAAAATTTGCGTAACCCCTAGCCCATTCAATATCGGCTTAGGGTATAACGTTTTGCTTATATCAATAGCATTGTAGAACTTTGGAACATTTTATCAAAAACGATACGTAATTCAGCAAGTCCTACTATTGCATCGTCAACATCACCCAATTGATACTTAGACCGTAAATCTTGAGCAAGATGATGAAGTTCTTCGTGCAATTCGTAAAGTCTATCCAAGTCGTGATCTGTAAATGATAGTTCTAGTTTTTCACGTTTTAACCACTTTCCGCAATGATCATTCTTATCCTGCATAAGAGGCCAATCATTTCTGCTATCGGCAGCCGATTCAATATTACTGACAAAACGGTTCATCCAGCATTGTGCAACTAATTGAAACATTTTTACTTTATTTTCCTTGGCGGTTCTCTGTTGTTTACTAAAATGAATCCACTCATGATTTGGTTGATAATGAGCTAGCCAATCAGCTAGTTCATTCGCGGGCATAGGTTTCGCGATTCCATAACCTTGAGCTTGTTCACAGCCCATCATAATTAACATTATTCCATGCTCATGAGACTCAACACCTTCAGCAACAACCTTTCGATTAAATGCATTCGCCAGACCAATAACACCTTCAATAATAGCGTAATCACTTGGATCTTCTAGTACATCTCGAACAAAACTCTGATCTATTTTGAGCGTATTTGCAGGTAAATTACGTAAATGAGTTAATGATGAATAACCGGTACCAAAATCATCTAACGCAACATTGATACCCAGTGCATTTTGAATCGTTTTAATAATATTGCTGATGGCATCAAGGTCGCCTAGAGCACTGCTTTCTAATATTTCTAGTTGTAATGAATACGCGCTCACCGTGGGATGTTCAGCTAAGGCATCAGAAAGTTGGCTGAAAAAGCGATTAGATCGTAAATGGTGCGAAGCGATATTAACGCTGACTTCAAGTTCTAAACCTAACTCATTCCAGTGCAGTAACTGAGTTAAGGCTTGATTGATCACCCAGTTACCTATCGAAATTTCTAAATCAGTGCCATCAATAAACGGTAGAAATGACAAAGGTGGAATGAGTCCTTTTTGTGGATGCAACCAACGAAGTAGGGCCTCAACACCAAATACTTCACCCGTCGCAATATTTACTTTAGGCTGATAATATAAGATGAACTCATTGTTGATCAAGCCACGTTCAATTTCAGCTAAACGATGATGTTTGTTAACCGTATCCTCATCATCTTGGGTGTCGAAAAGTTGATATCGGTTTCGACCTGCTTGTTTCGATTGATACATCGCTTGGTCGGCATGACGCATTAGAGTATCAATATCGCTATTATCTGCAGGGAAGATGGTGACACCGGTAGATGCTGATATATTATGAACATAACCGTCAATGATATAAGGCTGCGCCAATGAGCGATGTAAACGCTCCAAGGTGAGTTTACAATGTTCAAAAGAATCAACATCATTAAGCAAAAAGGCAAACTCATCGCCACCTTGTCGAGAAACGGTATCTTCTTCTCTAAGACCTGCCTTAATGCGCGCCGCAACTTGAATCAATAACTGATCACCGACCTCATGACCATAGTTATCATTGACCGGTTTGAAGTTATCTAAATCGAGAAAACAAATGGCCAATTGCGATTTAGTTCTTTTACTATGAGCAATCGCTTGCTGAAAACGGTCAGTGAACAGAGCACGATTAGGCAAGCCGGTCAGCAAGTCATAATGTGCCATCATACTCAGCTTTTCTTGTTGTTGCTTCCGATCGGTTATATCAGTGAAAATTCCAATATAATTAATAACTTGGCCATTTCCATCAAGAAGTTGAGAAAGCGTTAACAATTCAATATATAACTCGCCGTCTTTTTTGCGGTGTCTCAACTCTCCTTGCCAATGACCTTGTTGCTCAAGGTTCTGCCAAATTTCAGCATAAAACTCTTCTGTTTGCACGCCTGAGTTAAGGATAGCTGGATTTTTGCCAATAATCTCCTCACGACTATAACCGGTAATCTCACAATATGCAGGATTAACATCAATAATTATATTATTGGCATCGGTGATAAAGATGCCTTCATAGGTATCTGAAAACACCCGAGCAGATAACAACAGCTTTTCTTCACTCTTTTTTCTAGTTGTGATGTCTTGATGGGTTCCGCACAACCTGAGCGGCTCATGAGAAATATCATCATATTCAACCACCGCTCCTGCACCTTGTATCCACACCCAATGGCCATCGATATGTTTCATTCTAAATTCGGTTACATAGGCTTCATTTAACTTGATATGTTCTTGAATTGTGTCAATAAGTGATTGTTTATCGTCCGGATGAATAAGAGTTGACCAGTCCTCTATAGAATTTTTGATATGCAACTGTGTTAGCCCGAGCATTGATAACCATCGTTCATTAACGGTATGCTCACCTGTTTGATAATTCCAATCCCAGTAGCCTAATTCAGCACCTTCTATAACTTTCTCTAATTGATGCTTAGAAATTTGAAGTTGTTCTTCTGCTTTTTTACGCTCGGTAATGTCATAAAGTACAATCGTATATTCTGAGCCTCTGTTATTTACATTTTCTGATAGACTTTTTAAGACGGTACGCATCGCGCCATATTTACTTTGAATAGTCACTTCAATAGGCGAAAGCATGCCAAATGAGGTTTGAAAGCCTTCAATGTACGTTTGCCATCTATAAGCTACTTGCTCTCTATACTGTTGATCTGGATACGCTTTAACGCGCCATGCTTTTATCGTAGGTATATCTTTAATCGTATAACCAAATGTTTTTATAAAAGCAAAGTTAAGGAAAGTTATCTGCTGTTTATTGTTTATCAAAATGTAAGGAATAGGCGAACTTTCGATGAGGTTTCTAAACTTTAGGTTAGCAAACGATGTTTTCATCGATGTTTTTAAAAATGAAAACAGCATAAAGAACAATATTAATGCTGTGCCAACAAGATATAGACGAGTTAGCCATATATCATCGGGCAATGATTTCCAACCCCCTTTTGGACTCGCCACTATTTGCCACGATCCATTGGGTACGGTAATAACAGACGCTATATTTTTTTGATCGAATAAATCTGGATTACCAAAAAACACATCTCCTTCTTCACCTAATCCATCTTTGCCTCTAATGGCGATATCAATTGGTAATGCTGGATTCAATAAACCGCTTGCCTCATAAAGACTTTTCACATCAATAACCGCCGAGATAATTCCCCAAAGGAGTTCATCGCCATCGGTATTATTTATATAGATAGGGATCCTAGAAATTAAGCCTAACCCACCTTGAACAAGTTCGACAGGGCCTGCTAATACTAATTTTTTCGAGTCTATTGCTCGCATAACGGAATCAATCTGCTGAGGCAATTCCCGATAGTTAATACCTTTCGACGCTTCATTGCCTTTAATCGGGTAGACATACTTAATAATAAGATCAGGCGCTGCCACAATACTACGAAGCTGGGTTTGGCCTTCAAACATTTTTCCACCTGCTATTGCATAGTCCTGCTGAGATAAAGCTGGATTAATAGCGAACAAAGCAGATAAACCTCTAACAACTTGAATGTTATTATAAAGATTAAAAGTAAGTGTACTTGCAACGGAGCTTAATTGAGTATGGACTTGGCCATCGATTTTAGTCGCGTATTTAGCAATAATATAATTATTAGCCATTACCAATGCTGTAAGGAGCATGATCGTAATTACAAAAATGAGACTGTAAAATTTGAGTTTTGTATTGGCCATGTATTCGGTTTGAAAATCTCATATCATTAAGTGTGTTTAGTTTACCTAATAATAATCATATAAGTAATGCACTATTGTATATCCAACATCATTGACTGAAATCTCACTACCTACTTACTGAGATTAGCCTTACCAAATTATGAACATTCTAATTTTAGCAAAGACAAAATGTCATACATTATCTATCTTGATAAATGACTACTTGATTTCTGCCTTTTGCTTTTGCTTGGAAAAGCGCTGTATCAGCCTGCTTAAATAGATCCGTTTCATTTAATGCATCACCCATCAGTGATGAAAGCCCAATACTGACGGTTACAACTTCTTTAATTTTAGAATATTTATGCTCAATAGCGCGCTGTTCAATATCAGCCCGAATTTTGTCGGCAAGCATATATGCACCTTGGGCGTCAGTCGAAGCCATTAAAACAACAAATTCCTCTCCACCGTAACGTGCTACAAAATCTGTTGTTCGCGTCAGGGTATTTGCAATTGACATAGCAACATTTTTTAATGTGATGTCACCCTGCTTATGGCCATAATTGTCATTAAATGGCTTGAAATAGTCAATATCAATAATCATCAGCGATAAAGGTTGTAATGCACGTTTTGCGAATGCTATTTTTTCGAATAGCTGATGATCATATAAGCGGCGATTGGCAATTTGGGTAAGCGAGTCTGTTTCACTTAACCTTCTTAGATTTGTGTTGGCCTGCTCTAATTCAGAGCGAGCATCTAAAACTGCACGCTCAAGTTGAGCACTATGCTGTTTTAATGCTTGCTTTTCTTTATCTTGAAATCTTGATAATAAAAAGACCAGCCCAAGCGTTAAAACAGTAATCAAGATAAAAATAATAATGAGGGAAAATTTTATAAAGGTATAGGCACGTAAAGCTTCTTTTGCACCGACTTCAGTGGCAATCCCTATATCTAATGTTTTATTCCATAGCCATGAACCAAATACGGGCACACCACGGTAGTCTCGATAAATCTCCGCATATGGCATTGTATCTCCCGAGATTGCTCTTTGTGCCATTAGCGTCAACGGCCACTTATTTATTGGCGTATTCGGTGCATAATCCTCAAGCATATTACCACCTGGATCAGTCAAGTGAATTGACACCACATCTTGCTCATCAGTAACTATATTGGCTAATTTAAGATGTTCGCTAAAACGACTTTTAGTAAGTAATAAAGCGTTATGGTCAAAGGCATAAGTTTGACCCGTTTTGCCTATACGGCTTATCGCCATTATTCGAGTGAAATCCTCACTAGGATCAAGTTGTAGAGCAAGAACAGCAATGACATTACCAGATTCATTAATAATAGGCGACGCAATAAAAACAGCAGCTTGTCTATGTCGAATTACATTCGACATCGTCGGTAATTGGCTAGAAGGTAAAAGTAATATATCTGTATTTAGAGTTGGAATAAATAAACTTTCGCCTAAAAATACCCGATCTAAAAGCGCCTTTCTATGTTCAGCAATGATATTTTTTCTGCCGATATTGGCATATTGTCTAGAGGCTATATTAGTTCTATCTCGTGCAATAATGAAAAATTCTAAATTACGATGATGATCTATTTTTTGAGTAACTAATGTTCTTAATTCTCTTAGTGTTGGTTTATTAAGCGTATTTTGACCATTGTCATGTTCAGCGAGTAATGATTCCGTTAAAGAAATGATTTGTTGTTCATTTACGATACGCGCTAAGTTATCTAATTGGCTTTCTGACCAGCTTAATAGAGCTTCTTCTGTTATGTGAAGAATAGTGTCTAATGCAGCATGAATATTCTTTTTTGAATTATCTTCGATGTAAGAAAGGGCAACTGTCATAGAGATTAAGACTATGCCTAAAAATAACAAGGAAAATAAGATCGAGCTAATAACAACCTTTGTTTTAACTGATTTCATTAATCGCCTGTTTAAAAGGGGAGTGATGAGGATTAAAAACGCCTAAATACGAGCACCTACTCACATCTAAGTAATAAAACGACTTGAACATAAATACATCTTGTTGTATGTTTGATATTAGTTTGTTGAAGCTGATATAGGGAGATTACAGCAGTATGTTGATCTAGGCTATGGTAAATGAACTGAACGGATCCTTGAACAACATTAAGTTTGACGTTTAATTTTAAGCTTTTCAAACTGACTCTATACTTTTATATAACAGCCAACCCACTGAACTTACAAGCATTATAACTATCTATAATGGTTAAAATGAGTGGTTTTAAGCTGAAGATAAACGAACATAGTTCTAATCAAAGCCAACTAAAAAACAGTTACCTTCAAGCTATGAGTTACACAATAAAAATAGTGTAAAAAAATAATGAATTATAATTAATTCACTTTTTTATTACACCATTTTATCCAATATCTCTAGCTGAGTAAGCGCTAGTAAATCGTTTACAACATAATCAGGCATTGGCGTTTTTGGATAAAGTGTCGCTCCGGGCCGCCTTATGAAGGTTGTTTGTAGCCCAACATTTTTAGCGCCCATTAAATCCCAAGCATGTGCTGCCACCATCATTACTTGCTCTGGTTTTACACTATAATCATCCACGATCATGCGATAAGTGTCAGGGTGAGGTTTATACTTTCTAATAGTTTCAATGCTATAACGTTTCTCAAAGAGATCTATCAGGCCTGCATTTCTCAACTGCGCTTCGCTGTCTTCGCTTGACGAGTTAGTCAAACTCACTAAACGGTAACCATTTTTAGAGAGTAATTTAAGTGCACGAGCGACTTCTTGATGAGCAGGTAATTTTTGGAGCGGAGGGATAATAGCTGATATCGCATCTTGATAGTTGAGTTCAATACCTTGTTTTTCAGCGACCATTACTAAGGCAGCAGCGCCGATCTCTCCAAAATTATGATAATTCTCGGTTAATGTCTCCACCAGCGAGTAGTGCAACATCGTTGAAAACCATAACGGCAAAAGATCGCCTTGGTTATTGAGCGTTTTTGCCACCGCTTTTTTTAACGGAGCAAGATCGAGTAGTGTTTCATTAACATCAAAAATAATAATTTTAGGTTTCTGCATGGTTTTTCCTTACTGAGTGCATTGGTTGTAGCCTCTAATTATCACCATTTTCCGATGGTTATTAGCGCCAGTGAACCAGCATATTTTCTGTGATCAATTTATAGCCAGAAATCACTTGAACCTTGTTTATAACTCAATTCCCCAAAAAGCACTTAAGCACAGATCCATAACGTCGATAAACAGCAATCTAAAATATCACTATTCTAATCACGACTCTCGTATGGTATTAAGCTATAAATGCTGTCACTTGATCTCGCCCATTTTCTTTAGATTGGTAAAGCGCTTGATCCGCATCGTGTATTGTGGCGTCAAGCGACTTATTTTTAGTAAAGCAGTTTACGCCAGCACTCGCTGTGATGTTTACGACTTCTGAAAAAGCATGCTTTCTGATTTTATCAAGTAACTTGCTTGCTAATGCCATCGCTTCATTCAGCCCTATATTAGGACAAATAATCAAAAACTCTTCACCGCCCCAGCGACCTACATAATCGGTGTTTCTTATATTTTGTCTAATGATTTCAGAAAATTCGATTAACACGCTATCACCTCTTAGATGGCCGTAGTTGTCATTAATGTGTTTAAAAAAGTCGATGTCTAGCAAAATAACTGATAGTTCAGTGTTATATCTATCAAATTCTGCTTTTTTCTCACTAAGAACAGCATCAGTCTTAAGCCGATTATAAAGCCCAGTCAGTTTATCGGTTGTCGATAACGCTAACAGTGAAGCATTCATTTTTTTTAGCTTGGTATAATGGAAAAAGTAGCCTAATAGAATTAATATGATCACTGCTAAGAACTTCCATGCGGAGCTATAATCATATTTTTGGTCATGTGCAACAGTGGCAAGCCATTTATTATAAATAGTCTGAAGCTCACCTTCTGTAAGGTTTTTAACCAGTATCTCAAATATTTCGTGAAGTTGAGGTTCATCATTACGAGAAGCGATGGCAAATTTTACACTTTCATCCACACGAGAAGACACTTTGAGCAAACCGGTAAAATCTTTTTGAATTGAATTAGCAATGACCATTAAATTATCAATAAAGCCATATAATTCACCACTTTCTACCTTTGCAAGACCTTCGCTGACTGATGCCACATCGACAATGTTAATATCCGGCGACTTTTCACGAAGTCTTTCACCAATTACATTCCCTCTCACCACGCCTAATTTTTCATCTTTTACTTCTGAGATATCATTAATAAAAATGGTATTCATCTTAGTAGCCATCACAAAAGGAAGATCTATATAGGATCTGGTAAAATCCATATATTGAGCGCGCTCTTCAGTAAAGGCCGCGAGCGTCAAAATATCACATTCTCGCGATTTTCCTTTTATGAGTGCTCCCATCCAATCTTGAGTCGGAATTAATATAATGGGAATAGGTAGTTGAGTTCTAAACTTATTGATTACATCAGCACTAATACCAATATGCTTGCCATCCTTAATTGCTTCCAAGGGCATCCAGTCAGGATCGACGCATAGACGAATTTGTTTTTTATTGACCATATAGTGCATTTGTTCATCTGTAAACGTAACGCCATGACCAAGCTCGCGAAGCGCATCATCAAAAAGAAACGTACCTAATTCCTCCTCTTCGGGTAGCAAACCACTATATTTAAGTTGTTTGACAGCACGAATGGTCAGATCTTTATTAGTGGTGCCTATATCAAAAAAGTCTAACAACATCATTTTTTTTGTTATTTGAGCTTCATAAGTCAATGAAGCAAGACTTTTTTGCTTTGAATAGTGATTATAAATAATCTCTATTGTTTCTTGTGGATGAGCTAAAGCATAAGCCCAACCTTTATTTGATGCCGTTATAAAATTTCGGCTTCTAATTGGATGGCTTAATGTTTCTGAATAGGATGTAAATAGATTTACAGCGCTCATTGAAAAACCATAATCGGCTGGATCAATGACGTTATATTCAATATTTTTTTGATCTAATTCAAAAAGTTGGTTGGTTCTGAATGCACTCATGGCATCAACTTTATGATCGATAAAGTCGTTGATATTAAACGAGTGTTCTAATAGGTTAGCATTTTTATTATTTATAAAAAAATGATCTAGCAACAACGCTAATGAGCTATATTTAAGTTCATCCGTTGTGCCCATAATTCTTTTACCAACAAGATCGCTGGGCTGTTTAATATCCTTAGAGGTAACAAAAACTAACGGAGACTTTTGGTAATAAGTCGCCATTAATATGGTTGGTTTTAATTTACCCTCACTGACGACAACACTGGAATTATAAATACCATAATTACTTTGTTTTGAAAGTACGCTATCAACGATATCAATCCCTTCAACATATTCGCGTAATTCAACATCTAGCCCGACATCTTTATAAAAACCTTTTTCTTTTGCCATAATAAAGCCAGCAAACTCAAACTGATATTTCCAGTCAAGCTGTAATGAAACCTTTTCAAGGGGCGCGGCAGCATAAGAAATGATTGAAAATGTAGCGATTAAGATGGCAATGAGACTCAACATTTGTTTTTTATAAAATGAAAATCTCATTGTGAACATGGCCTTTAGATACCGATTATTTAAAGCATTATATGTTTTTTAAGCAAAGGCATTCCATTTCCTTACAAAATACCTTGTTTTAGCTTAATTAAATGTGTCAAATAGCACCCTACTATAACGGAATAATCACCTCTGTTATTTCATAAAAGGATAATCGATATAACCATGCTCATCACCACCATAAAAGGTACTTGAATCAAAGTCGTTTAATGGCGCATGGGCACTAAAACGCTCTACTAAGTCCGGATTACTTATGATTAATTTTCCAAAAGAAATAAGATCTGCTTCATCATGTTTAATTGCAGCATTACCCGTTTCATGAGTATATTCACTGTTGGTCATATACATGCCATCCCATAATGGACGTAGTGTCTTTAAATCAAAAGCAGGTCCAGCAACGCCAGGTGCTTCTGAACCCATTTCTGTAACATGCATATAAGCAAGACCAAATTTATTAAGTGCTTTGACGACATAACTGAAGGTCGCTTTTGGATCACTATCGGTCATATCATTAAAAGGCTGTAATGGCGATAAACGTACCCCAACGCGATCTGCTCCCCAAATATTACTGACCGCTTCAACGACTTCAATTAATAAACGTGAACGGTTTTCAAGACTGCCACCGTAGTTATCATCACGCTTATTACTGCCATCACGGATAAATTGATCAAGTAAGTAGCCATTTGCACCATGCACTTCAACGCCATCAAAACCAGCATCAAGACTATTCTGTGCGGCCTTTTTAAACATCTCGATAACATCTTGAATTTCATCAAGCGTTAATGCATGAGGTGTTTCGTATGGCTGCATTCCTTCGTAGGTATAAACTTCACCCGTGAGCTTAATTGCCGAAGGCGCTTGCGGTAACATGTCATTAGGTAATAAAGAGCTATGTGAAACACGTCCGCAATGCCAAAGTTGTAGTACGATTTTGCCGCCTTTTTCATGCACAGCATCTGTTACTTTTTTCCAGCCATCCACTTGTTGTTGAGTATATATACCTGGCGTATTGGGATAACCCGCTGCTTCATGAGCAACTTGACTGCCTTCGCTGATAATTAAACCTGTACTTGCACGTTGTCGATAATATTCGACATTCATCTCGACGGGTGCCAACCCTTCGCCAGCACGATTTCGGGTCAATGGTGCCATGATAACTCGATTTTTCAAGTTCAAAGCACCCAGTTTTATGGGCGATAATAATGTTAGGTCTTGCTGTGTGGTGTCATTCATTAATCTTTCCTTATTAGTAATGTTCGAAGCGTTGTGAGTTTTAAACACTTGCTTCGAGTATTTTGGTACTTTTCGCTAAATCAATATCACTATGTTCACCCAACTGAGTAAGACCATGCTCACCAAGCTGTTTAATCATTTCTGGAATGTCCGCCAAACCTAATTGGTAATCTTTTAGATAGGTGCGAACACCCATTTTTTCAAAGAAATCACGTGTTTTAGCAATCGCCAGATCAATACGGCTGTCGTCATCGCCTTCCGTAATATTCCATACACGTTCTGCATATTGAATTAATTTGTCATGTTTTTGTTCACGCTGCTCATTCATCACACTGGGTAAAATGATCGCTAATGTTTGAGCATGATCCAAACCATGTAAGGCGGTTAATTCATGGCCAATCATATGGGTTGTCCAATCTTGAGGAACACCGGCACCAATTAATCCATTGAGCGCTAGTGTTGCAGTCCACATAAAGTTAGCTTGTAGATCATAATCTGTCGGATCTTTTAATAACGCAGGACCAATTTCAACCAAGGTAGTTAACAAACCTTCAGCAAAGCGATCTTGAACCCGTGCATTAACCGGATAAGTGAGGTATTGCTCCATCGTATGTGTAAAGGCATCCACCACACCATTAGCCAATTGACGAGGCGGCAAGGTAGCTACTTTAGTCGGATCAAGTACCGAAAATTGTGGATAAACAAGCGAACTACTAAAGGCCATTTTTTCACGTGTTTCATAACGTGTGACGACAGAATTACTATTCATTTCAGAACCGGTAGCAGGCAAGGTCAATACGGCGCCAAACGGCAAAGCTTTAGTAATGCCTTTTACTTTATCGACTAAAATCTCTTGCCATGCATCACCTTTACATGACACAGCTAGCGAAATGAATTTAACCCCATCAATGACCGAACCTCCACCGACACCTATTAAATAATCAAGCTTGTTATCTTTGATTTGTTGAACAGCTTTCATTAAGGTGCTGTAGCTAGGATTGGCTTCAATTCCACCAAACTCTTCTACATATCGGTCACCCAATGAAGCGATTACTTCTCCTAATGTGCCATATTTACGAGCACTTTCCCCACCAAACAGCACTAAAACACGTGCATCTTGTGGGATAAATTCAGTCACCTCGGCAATCTTGTTTTTACCAAACAAAATTCGAGTAGGGTTATAAAAGTTAAAATTGTTCACAATAAGTATTCCTCTTCATGCCACGCTCACTGCTAAATGCAGAAGTGAAGCACATAATTTAAATTATCAAACGGCAATGATTGTTAGGCTAAACCACCATTGGCACCTATATTTTGCCCAGTCACCCACGAGGCATCTTCACTAGCAAGAAATAACACCACACGGGCAATATCTGTGGGCTCACCAATTCGACCTAGTGCTGACATGCTGGCAAGTCGATCAATCACATTCTCACTCTTACCATCTGTAAATAATTCTGTGTTAGTTGGACCGGGTGAAACGGAATTAACAGTAATATTTCGTATGCCAACCTCTTTGGCAAAGACTCTAGTAAGTTGCTCTACTGCACCCTTGGTTGCACAATAAACACCGTAGGTCGGCATCATTAGGCGGGTAGTAGAACTAGAAAAATTAATAACACGACCGCCATCCCCAAGACGAGATGCAGCCTCTCGTAGCGTATTAAAGGTCCCTTTTACATTAACGGCAAAAATGCGATCAAAGTCGTCATCAGTCGTATTCTGAATGGTCTTATATACGATTAACCCTGCATTATTAACGAGAATATCGAGTTTTCCGAAATGAGAAATAGTTGAATCAAATAGGGCTCCGACTTGTGCGACATTGCTCACGTCAGCTTTAATGGCAATCGCCACACCGCCATTATCGTTAATATCAGTCACCACTCTATCGGCGGCCTGCTTATTGCCAGAGTAATTAATAACGACTTTGGCTCCAGCTGCTGCCAACATTCTCGCTATCTCAGCACCAATACCTCTTGATGATCCTGTAATGAGTGCAACTTTATCTTTTAGTGGTGTCATCAACATTCCTTAAATATTAAATTAACCCGTTTTGACATTATCAATGCTCTAACGTCAAACATGTAATAGACCAGTCAACTTCTATTTATTTAAATAAAACGCCTTAAATGCAGCCGATTAAATAACTTTAAGACGTACATGAAGTGCATTACTGGCGACATCAAACGCATCCGTTGTGTGGTTTACTTTCGCCATCAATGTTGCACCTATCCATAAATAATAGAGCTCTTTAATAACTATTTCCACATCGTCGCAAAGTTCAATTTCTTTGTTGTCAACCGCTTGCTGAAGACATTGCGCTAATCGTGTAGTCACTCTTTGTGTACCTAGTTTTAACGCTAAGCGCATAGCTTCAGAAAAATCCGATACTTCGGCGCTGAGCTTAACAACTAAACACTTATCGTTTGTAACATCACTACATTGATTATTTTTCCAGCTGTCAAAATACTTCAATAGCAATGGTAATGCTGCTTTTTGGCCATTCACATTAAGCGTATTATCTAATACCGCCAGATATTCATCGAAATAATGTTCAAGCAGCACGGTGCCAAAATGTTCTTTAGAATCAAAGTAATGATAAAAAGATCCCTTAGGAACTTGCGCGGTTTTAAGGATTTCGCTTAAACCAACGGCGTTAAATCCCTTACCGAGAATAAGCACCTTAGCAATGGATAAAATATGTTGGCGTGTATCGCCTGTTCTCGGTTGAGTTATTGCATTCATAAGCCTACTTTAACAAAGAATAGACCAGTCGTCTAGTGATTATTTTTAAAGATGTGACAAGAAGACGTTTAATCAAAAGATCAGTATGATTGAAATTGCAAAAACCATTCGCACAACTACGCTAAGATTTAATCGTCTCGAAACCCAAAGAAATTGCAATTGAATAAAATAAAGCGCTCCCAAGCAACTTCAACTTGATAACGGCAACCGAGCCTTATCGTAACTGTCTAGCGTTTTGAACTATAGGATTGATTACAGGATAATTCAAAATGTTAGACGCGCGGCGTCATTTATAAATCGATAACATCATGACGAATTGTTCCTGGAACTAGCAACCGTCTTGCTATTATAATTATGAATGAATAAGTCATCAGTCCTCACAAAGTGAGGCATCACAATAGTGGAGATTTGTGAAAGAGTACGTGTCACTAAAATTAATTGCTTTTTGTGTACGAACGATTGCCGCACCGATGAAGATCATAGATCACCACAACTTAGTTCCGTATTAATAAGGATATTACTTTGACCGACTATTTGCTGCTGATCTTCATCTTTTTGTTTGCAGGTGTAGCCGCCGTGCCTATCGCTTCGCATTTCAAATTAGGCTCAGTGCTCGGCTATTTGATTGCAGGGATCACTATTAGCCCTATCTTGTCATTATTGCATGTCGATGTCAGGTCAATACAACACATTGCCGAATTCGGCGTTGTGATGATGCTCTTTCTTGTGGGTCTTGAACTTGAGCCACGCCTACTTTGGCAAATGCGAACGCGATTGTTAGGTCTGGGCGGCTTGCAAGTGTTGTTAACGACGGCGCTGGTCATGGCTGCCGCAATATTTTTCGAGCTGACTTGGCCAGTGGCTTTGGCTATTGGTCTTGTGTTCTCGCTATCTTCTACCGCCATCGTATTACAAACACTTAACGAGAAAGGCCTAATGCAATCTGAAGGCGGCAAGGGCAGCTTCTCGGTACTATTATTCCAAGATATTGCAGTGATCCCGATGTTGGCATTGCTACCATTATTGGCTTTACCCAGCTTAACGGGCATCCCTGATCTTAATCCAGTGGTGATTAGTGGTTCAGCAATACAAGATACCGGCATGAGTCTTGTGGCAGGCTTGAACGCTTGGCAAAAGACCTTGGTGACAATCGCCGCCATCGCGACGGTGATCTTTGGTGGAAGTCGTCTAACTGCTCCGTTATTTCGATATATCGCTTCCGCTCGTCTACGCGAATTATTTACTGCAAGTGCTTTGCTTTTAATAGTAAGCATCGCGCTGTTGATGTCCTTAGTGGGTTTATCTCCCGCACTCGGCACTTTCTTGGCAGGCGTAGTACTGGCAAATAGTCAGTATAAACATGAACTAGAGTCAGATATCGAACCTTTCAAAGGTCTGCTACTTGGGCTGTTCTTTATGACCGTTGGTGCGGGTATTAATTTCGAACTGTTGTTCGATAATTTCATTGTAATCATCGGACTCACTATTGGATTAATCCTGTTAAAGATCCTAGTAATGTTGGTGGTAGCACGTATTTTAAATCTACGCGGCGCTAATCTATGGTTGATTGCATTAGGGCTTGCACAAGCTGGAGAGTTTGGTTTCGTGCTGCTTTCTTTCACCGTCGGCATCAATGTAATTCCTGCCGATATTGCAGATAAATTATTGTTAATTGTGGCGCTTTCGATGTTACTAACACCACTGCTATTTATCATCTATGAACGCATAATTGCTCCACGTTATCAAATCAAGATTGATCGCGCGGCAGATGCAATCGATAGAAAACGTAAAGTCATCATCGCAGGCCATGGCCGCGTCGGCGGTATCGCCAATCGTATGCTGCGTGGCACGGGATTTGAGACTACAGTGATCGACTACAGCCCCTCAAACTTGGAGATGCTTCGCGCCTTTAAAATGGAGGTGTATTACGGCGATGCCACTCGTCCTGACCTCTTGCATGCCGCGGGCATAGAAGAGGCCGATATCCTAGTGATTGCGATCAATAAAAAAGAAGATATAACTAATCTGGCCAAGTACATTTTCAAGTCTTATCCTCATATTCATATCATAGCTCGGGCAGTGGATCGTCACCATGTCTATGATCTATGGGCCGTTGGATGTCGTGATATTATTCGTGAAACCTTTGATAGCTCCTTGCGTATCGGTCGTTCAGCACTTATTGCTTTGGGGATAAGTGAGGAGAAGACTCAGCAAATCTCGACAATGTTTGGAGAAATTGATCGAAGCTTCATGAGAGAGATGGCAGATTTGTACAACCCAGATATACCAGATCATGAAAACGCTCCTTACGTGGCAAAAGTAATAGAGCTAAATGAAGAGTGGGCACGGCAGATCCAGAATAAGGCTTTCGTGACGAAAAAAGATAACCTTTCTCCAGAAGATATCAAGAAACTTGAAGAGATCCAACTGAACAGCCCCACCAGTGGTTGAGAATTCTAAGATGTAACCATTGCGCATTTCTACTAAACTGGCTCAAAAGCGATTTTGTTAAAAGATGAATCACATAAATGCCTACTCGTTTCTGTAGTGAAGCGTTTTTCACCAGCAATAACTCGAAGTATGTAATCGTATTGCAAATTACTGCATCATAAATGGCAAAATGTGCGAGAAAAGGATTGTCATGAAATTTAAAAGAGTTACATTGGAAGGTAATGTTGTAAAACTTGAACCATTATCGACATTTCATCGTGAAGGTTTATGTGAGGCAATATTTGACGGTGCATTATGGGAGCTATTCGTCACGGTTATTCCCCATCCCAAAAATATTGATTCATTTTTTGAGCAAGCAAACAATAATTATGAATTAGGTGACGGGTTAACGTTTGCAATTATTGAAAAAGCCACTAATAAGGTCGTGGGCTCAACACGTTATATGAAAGCAAATATGGCACATAAAAGAGTTGAAATAGGTTTTACTTTTTTGGGCCGATCGTCGCAAAAAACTCGAATAAATACGGAAGCAAAATATCTATTATTAAGCCACGCTTTTGAAGCATTATCTCTAAATAGGGTTGAACTAATAACAGATTATTTAAATGCTAAGTCACGCAATGCTATTCTTCGTTTAGGCGCTAAAGAAGAGGGCATATTACGCAGTCACATGGTCATGCCAGATGGTCGTATTAGAGATTCAGTCCTTTTTGGCATCGTCAAACATGAATGGCCTGGCATTAAACTACATCTTGAAGCAAAGCTGAGTTCATAATTAAATTTAAGCACATTCGTCATTTCACATTGGATGTGCAATAACCCTGTAACATTACAACAAACATTAAAGCAGAATAAGTAAAAGAAAAACAATAAAGGAAGCAAGATGAATAAACCATTTTTTAGAATGATGTTGTTGGCCGTGATACTAATGATGTCGATTTCTGCACAGGCCCAAGCTCTCTGGGGGGAAACGACTCTAGGAATGACACCATCTGACGTTATTAATAATGTACCAGCATCTCACCTTATCGAAGATGGAAGCACTTTAGAAACGGGTGCTAAAGAACTAGTTCAGCTTGACGATTTGCGTGTGCTAAAAGAGCTGTATACGGGTAGATTTTATTTTATCGATGATAAGCTTACTCAGGTTACTTTAAGCCTCAATAAACAAAGATCATTTCCCTTAAGTTTATTGGTATTTCAATCGCTTACTGATGCTTTAAGTTCTAAATATGGCAAAGTAATAATAAGAAATATCGATAGTCGTTCAAGTTTAAAAACAGCCGTTGCCAACTGGGTAAGTGATGGAACGATTATAAATTTACAGTTAATGGCAATAGACGATGCGCCAACCTCATTCAATCTTAACTATCAATTACATTTAAGTTCTCCCCAGAAATTATCGACTGAGGCGGAAAAGCTCTAACTCAGCTACTAACATGGTATTTAATGATTTGATTGACTTAAATTATTGATTATTTCTTGCGTCTAGCAAATTTTCTAACTAAATTATGTCTTATAAACAGTGCTTCAAAATTTAGCGTATTTGAACGTCTAGCATCTCATAATAAACGTTAGCGACCAACGTAAATTGAAGTTTTATTTTTGTCTAAAATTTGGATATTAATACTATGAATCAAGTCATTGCACTTCTCAAAGATCATCGTTCTATTCGCAAATTTAAACAAGATCCAATCAGTGATGAAATGGTACTTAGCATTATTGATGCTGCGGGTTCAGCTGCAACGTCGAACTTTATTCAAGCGTACAGTATTATTCGCGTTATCAATAAAGACAATAGGAAACAATTGGCTGAACTGACAGGCTCACAATCATGGGTCGAAGACAGTCCACTATTCCTCGTCTTCTGTGCTGATTTAAAAAGAGCAGAAAATGCCTGTCTTTTAGAAAATAAAGAGATGGTATCTGGCTATACCGAACAATTTATTATCGCCACTATTGATGTAGCACTTGCTGCAGAAAATGCTATCGTAGCAGCAGAGTCAATGGGCCTTGGCGGTGTTTTTATTGGCGGCATACGCAATAATCCTGACGCAGTCTGTGAACTCTTAAAAATACCTAAACATGTCTATCCTGTTTTTGGAATGTGCCTTGGCTTTCCAGATGAGAAACCAGAACAAAAGCCTAGGTTACCCGCTGAGATGATTTTGCATGAAGACTATTATCATGAAAATCAGACGGATCTAGAAAAATACAACAAAACGACTAACGACTATTATCAACATCGTTCAGCTGGCTCAAGAGATGATACTTGGACACGGCAAATATCTGACATGGTGAGCAAACCCTCACGTCCTCATATGAAAGAGTTTTTGAAGAAAAAAGGTTTTGATATTAAATAAGTTAAATCACCACTAACTTGGAGATCTTCGTATGAAAGTCCTCACTAGCTTGACACTTTTTTCCACGCTAATTATCAGCGCTTGCGCTTTACAACATGAACAATATCCACCAGCAACGTCAACTGCATCAACGATAACGAACGAGCATTCTTATCACTACGAGAGCCGAAAAAGCGTGGTAGTGTCTTATCTCAAGCAAGATTCAGCCACAGTTCAGTACCAAGATGAAAGCTACAATATGCAAATTGCCATTTCAGCTAGCGGCGCACGTTATGTCGACAGTACATTAGAGTGGTGGAATAAGGGAGCAATGGGCACACTTTATCAACACAATTCCGATGGCAACACTGGCGACGCACTTGAGCTTTACGCCGAAGCCTGAGTATCGCCTAACATCTAAAAAATGCATTTTTTTACAATAGGAAAAATGTAATTCAAAAAAACCATCTCGACATTACTCTTCCTGTTTTTCGCCTTGCCAATGCCTTGCTTTAATCATGCAGGTATCGGCGACACAACAAGATTTATGCGTAGCTTTAGCTATCCAATCGGCACGGTGGATCATATTCTAGCAATGATTTTTGTCAGCCTTTGATCAGCACAAATTGGTATACGCTTATTATAGGTTGTTCCTAGCACGTTGGTTGTTGTGATCATTTTAGGCGGTATATTTGCAGTTTTTCATGGTCATTTAGTTTAGGATTATTCATGAAAAAGTCATCAATAAACCGTCCGTCGCTTTGTTGATTGTCATTGCATTGAGCGGCATTTATCTATTAAATACTTAGCAAATCATTACTCTTGAATGTTAACTAACAAATGGGGCTTGGTATGACATCACTATCTAAACGAAACCAGTTTCTTGGATTATTAGCTTGGTTGGCAATTTGTTTTGTTGCATCAGGCATCGGCGCCATTGCATCAATTCGTGCAGCTTCTTTCTATGCCGAACTCATACAACCAACGTGGGCACCACCAGCTGCCGTTTTTGGCCCAGTTTGGTCGATGTTATATGCATTAATGGCCATTGCTGCATGGTTGGTATGGCGAGAAGGTGGATACCGCGCCAATCGTTCAACACTTAATTTATTTTTAATACAGCTCGCGGTAAATGCACTATGGAGCTGGCTGTTCTTTGCTTGGCATCATGGCGCTTTGGCATTAGTTAATATCGGAGTGCTTTGGCTACTTATTGTTTTAACGATAGTGTCTTTCTGGCGAGTACGTGCTGTCGCTGGCGCCATCATGGTTCCATACCTACTCTGGGTTAGTTTTGCTTTTGCACTCAACTTTTCTGTGTGGCAATTTAATCCACAAATACTTGGTTAACTAGGCTTCTATAGATGATGCGGAGTTGCCGTAGCGGCCCAACTTTATTGAACATTTCTTACAAATGCTGACTCAGCGTTAAAAGTAATCACCAGTCTCATGCTTGAAATATTAGCGACAAAAAGATCGCTTATAGGCAACTTAATTTAGTATGATAATGATTATCATTTGTATTTATTGCAAAATGAACTAATTACGCTTACTTCAAATTATTTCTAACATTCTTCAAGACAAGGATATTTCCATAGCTATGTTTAGTCGCTATTGCTTGCCCCGCCTTTTTTATATATTTTGTTTAGTCGCCTTATCTGGCTTATTTTCAGTTAGCCAAGCTCAAGAAAACATGGTCGTAGATGTTATCAAACCCGTTATATCATCCAACAGTCAAATATTGAGATTGTCAGGCTCATTAACTGCTGAGAAACACAGCATGTTGTCTCCTAGAGTCGATGGCCTAATTAGTAACGTTAACGTTGATTCGGGCAGCCATGTTAAACAAGGTGATGTATTACTGCAGCTTGATCCCACGATGACTGAATACGAACTTACGCAGGCCAAAGCCTCTGTAACAAGGGTTATTGCTGATCGTAATGAAGCCGACAGAATGGTGAAAGAGGCAGAAGGGTTAGTCACGCGAAAAACACTGCCACAAAATGAGTTGGCTATTCGTAAAGCCAGTTTAGCGTTAAAAAATGCAGAATTGTTATCGGCTAAGGCATCGCAAGCTTTAATAGAAGAAACCTTACGTCGGCATCAACTCATTGCCCCTTTTTCTGGCGTAATTAGTAATAAAATGTCGGAAATGGGCGAGTGGGTCAGTCGTGGTGATCCTGTTCTTGAGCTGGTTAATCTTGATGAAATTAGATTAGATATTAATGTGCCACAAGAACATTATGCTGACATTAATCGAGGCGCTAGCGTTACTGTAATCTCTGACGCTTATCCAAAACAACGTCTGAAAGCGAAGATTCAATCTGTGGTGCCTGTCAGCAATAGCTTAGTAAGAGCTTTTTTAGTCAGAGTGACGCTTGATAATAAAACCTTATCACTACTTCCTGGCACATCAGCAACAGCCGAGTTTAATATTAAACTGATCAATGATACGCCGCTGCTCATCCCCAGAGATGCCTTGTTGATTAATCCAGATGGTAGTCACAGCGTTTTTATAATTGAAGATGACAAAGCTTTACGCCGTAAAGTGGAATTGGGCCGTACAACCCTTGATGGCGTTAATATTACGCAAGGTATCGATATTGATGATTGGGTAGTTATTCGTGGCAATGAAGTGCTCCATCATGAGCAGTTGGTCACCATCAATCAAAAAAGAGATTAGACGATTATGATCACACGTCCAATCTATCACGGGAAATTATTATCGGTTATTGTTCTGATCATTATTGTACTGGGGATTGCTGCTACCTCGCGTATTCCCGTACAAATGATTCCCGATCTCGATGTACGTACTATCAGCATCATAACGGGTTGGCCGGGTGCTACGCCTCAGGATATTGAAAAAGAAATTCTGCTCGAACAAGAACGCTATTTGAGTAGTGTGCCGAATCTGGCCAGAATGAAATCCGTGGCCGAAACATCACGAGCAAGAGTAGAGTTAGAGTTTGCTTCAGGCATTAATATCACCGAAACCTTAATTGAAGTGACCAATGCATTAAGCCAAGTATCGAACTACCCAGAAAATGTAAATGAACCTCGAATAATCAGCAGTTCTTTTTCAGAAAATGCTTTTATGTATTACGCGGTTACACCGCTTGCAGGTAACCCATTTAATCTTGATATGCAAATGGTGACAGATTTCATCGATGATGAAGTGCGGCCACTAATGGAACGGGTGACCGGTGTTTCAAATGTGGATTTACGAGGCGGAGCTGAACGCCAAATTCAAATTCGTATTGATCCCGAAAAATTGGCCTTTCGAGGTTTATCTTTAACCGATGTCAGAAATGCGATTAGAGCACGTAATCATGATACTTCTGCCGGTGATTTAAATGAAGGAAAACGACGCTATCTGATTAGAACAACAGGTAGATTTAAAGATCTCGACGGCTTAAAACGACTGATTCTCGTCCATCAAAATGATACCGATATTCGATTAGAAGATGTCGCTGAAGTAAAGCTTGATCACTATGAAATTTGGGGAATATCACTCGTCAACAATGAACCCGCTCTGAGTTTGGCGGTGAGACGTGAATCAGGCTCGAATGTGATCAATATTAAAGAAGCGATGACTAAGGTCGTCGATGACATTCGTCAAAATGAATTAGAACCCAATGGACTGACCATCAAATTGATTGGTGATGACGTACGTTATGTAAAAGCGTCTATTGATAATGTGACACGTAATCTACTCCTTGGTGGTCTATTGGCCACCATCATTCTATTTTTATTTCTACGCTCTGGCCGAGCTACGTTGATTGGTTTAATAGGTATGCCGATCTGTACCATTGCCGCCTTCATTGGCTTATTAATATTTGATCGCACGATTAACGTAATTTCAATGGCCGGCATCGCTTTTGCCATTGGGATGACCGTCGACAATACCATTGTCGTATTAGAAAGTATTGAACAAGCACGTAGACGAGGATTGCAACGATTTGAAGCGGCAAAAGCGGGAATAGAAGATGTGTGGACTGCTGTGCTCGCATCAAGCTTAACTACCGTCTTAGTGTTTGCTCCGGTGTTATTTGTTGCTGAAGAAGCAGGGCAATTATATTCAGATATTGCGATTGCCGTATCTACGGCTATTTTTGCATCGATGTTATTTGCGATGGCCGTTGTTCCAGCTGCATCTGCTCATTTTGCTTTAAACACGCAACAAAATTCAAAAAACTCGAAAGCCACTGTGTTTTTAATGAATATCATTCATTCTTTTAACGCCTCATTAATGGCGCGATTAGTGGCAGTGCTATTGATTCCTATATTAACCATAGGAATCGCATGGCACTATATGCCAGCGGCTGAATATCTACCCGAAGGTGAAGAGCCAAAAGCATTTAATAATATGATTGCACCGCCGGGCTATAACTTTGATGAAATGAAAAAAATAGGCGATGAAATAACGAAGACGTTAGCAAAGGCATTGCATGCAGAACCCGACCAGTTTGATCAAGGCAACATTCAAATACCTTCATTAAAATATTATTTTCAACGCATCGGGCCTGGCTATGTATGGGTCATGGCAGAACCAACTCGCCCTCAAGACATAGAGCCCATGATGAAAGCGTTTACTGATTTATTTAAAAGCTATCCTGGTATGCGTGCATTCTCATCGCGTGGGTCTATTATTTCTAGTAGTGATGGTGGCTCACGAGCGGTCAATCTTGATATTTCAGGTCCGAATCAAGCTGAGCTATATCAAACGACACAAAATGCCTTACGTAAAGCTGAACAACTTTTTAGTGATGCCCAAATTACTTCAGATCCCAGCACACTATCGCTTGATCAGCCTTTAGTCGAAGTTCATCCTCGATGGGAACGTCTGGCTGAACTAGGTATCGATGCCAATGAATTTGGCTATACTGTTGCAGCGCTAAGTGACGGTGCTTACGTTGATGAATTTTTCATGGATGATGACAAAGTTGATATCTTTCTATTTAGCAACGTAGGTCAAAACCAAACCTTATCGCAACTTGCAACACAACCTGTCGCGACACCAGATGGATCCGTGTTACCGCTCAATGCCTTAGCCGATCTTGTTGAAACCGTTGATAGTGATGAATTAAGACGTATTGATGGACGAAGAACAGTGACGTTATCTATTATTCCACCACGCGGAATTGCATTAGAAACCGCCGTTCAAATTGTACGTGATGAAATGCTGCCTGCAATGCGAGCCGATGGTGAAGTGGGGAAAGGCGTATCAATTACGATTTCTGGTGCAGCAGATCAACTTGATGCAACCCGTGATTCATTAACTAGCAACTTCATCATTGCCTTGATTCTTATCTATCTGTTATTAGTGGCTATTTTCAAGCACTGGTTCTATCCATTTTTAATTTTAGCGACCATTCCATTAGGCATCGCAGGTGGCATTTTAGGCATAGTGGGGATTAATGCATCAGCAGGATTAATTACGAGTATAGGTTTCAATCCCATCTTTCAACCTTTTGACATGATTACCATGCTTGGCTTTATTATTTTGCTCGGCACCGTGGTCAATAATCCAATATTAATAGTCGAACAAACGCGTAAAAATTTAGCTCATGATGCAAGCAATATCAGAGATGCGGTAAACCACGCAGTAGCCACCCGCCTACGTCCTATTTTAATGTCGACGGCAACCACCATCTTTGGCTTAGCACCGCTGGTATTTATACCGGGCGCGGGTACCGAACTTTATCGAGGTGTAGGTATTGTTGTATTGAGCGGACTTTTGTTCTCAACACTTGTCACGTTATTCTTTTTACCTAGTTTGATGATTACCGTGCTTACGTTTTTGAGAAGATTTTCTAAAAGTGCGATGCCTATTAAGGTTAAATAACAAACTTAATCATCTTCTTTTCAAAAGATTACGCTTAAATTATAGAAATGGGCTTTAGCGTTGGTGATAAATGTCTAAAACTACGCATTAGATATTCTAGGTCTGATGCTGTGTGACATCTTATATCTTCATCGTCAGCACATATAAATACACTTTGGAGAATGAGTGAAAGATTTCAGCAATGATAATAAAAGTTTTAACGGTCAAACTTTTAAGGATCTAAAGTTTTCTGAACAGAAGATTTCTGACAAAGCGTTTGATAATTGCAGTTTCAAATCATGCGATTTTAATCAAACTATTTTTGATAACTGTGAATTCAATAATTGTAAATTTAATGAATGTAATCTTAATAATTTAGATGTAAACAATAGTAAGTTTGCAGATGTTGAGTTTAATGACTGCAAAATTATTGGCGTAAATTGGACGCAGGCCTATTGGCGAGGATTAGTGCTATCGGCCCCATTATCCTTTAAGGAATGCATGATTAATTCATCTTCCTTTTATGGCTTAAACTTACAAAAGATAGTGATTAAGCAGTGTCGTGCACATGATGTTGATTTTAGAGAAGCTAATTTAAGCGGCGTCAATTTTTGTCATACCGATTTAATGAATAGCTTATTCAACAATACGAATCTTACGGACGCGATCTTTTCTGAAGCTGAAAATTACGATATAAATATTAGAAACAATATCATTAACAAAGCAACGTTTTCTCGACATGAAGCGGTAAGATTATTAAATTCTCTCGATATTAATTTAATTGATTAATGCTAACAAACAATATAAGTCGAATGATCTCATGCATAATAACTAATACCCTATGTTACAGAAAAGAGGTATGTATTAAATGTTTGAAAAATGGATCACATCAGGCTGGGAGCTTGTTTACGCCGCAGATCAAAATTGATTAGCAAATTGGTCGATAATGATCCCATATTGTTGATGGCGGCTAATAAAATATTTGACCTGATTTGAAGCGTGCCAACGTGACGTGTAACGATTTATTTAGTAAATAAGGAGAAGCCAATACGTTGAATTACGGTCACGTTTTAGTGGTTTTTTTGAATCCATTGGCGATATCTCGATATTACATAGCGCTGATCCACTGTGCAGTTATAACCGGATGTTATGGTTCTGTCATTGATACAAAGCAACTGTTTAGAGATCATTAAGGAGTTCCAATGCGTTATGTCGTAATTCTTTTAACTATTCTCGCAACGACGGGTTGCTCTAACAAGTGGTACATCGGCGAGTGGTCGGTCACGGCTGCTAAATTTCCCGGCATCAGTGCTATCGGGATCGATGAAGCCAGCGAATGGTATGGTTCTAAGGCCGTATATTCTGAATCGTCGGTTAACTTTCAAGGTGAAACGTGTACACAGCCTCAATTCGTTGTTAAACAAGTAACGGAAGATGAATTTAAGACGTTATATAGAACAACATTTTCGGCGCTAGAGATTGAGCACTCATCGGTACAGATCCTTGAAGTTGGCTGTCCATCCAGCTGGACACAACCAGGAGCTACGTTGATTGAAGTGAGCCCATATGTTGCTTATATTCCTTGGGACGGGGTATTCTTTAAGCTTATTAGAGATTCTCATTAGCACGTTAATTAAAACCATCTCATTGCTAAAATAACTACTACAAATTAGGTCTAATATGTTAACGGTACTTGTTTTTTGTACAATACTGATTGTGCTGGCTACTTTGCTGCCTATGTCCCGAAATTCGCACTGGATCATTAGGGGAATGGATTTTCCACGTCTGCAAATTGCGATACTTGCAACAGCGTTATTAATCGCCGATTTTGTTGTTCTTGATGACCAATTGATAATTACTTGGTTACTAATCAGTGTGACAGTTTTATGTTTGAGTTGGCAGTTGTGGTGGATATTGCCTTATACGATGCTATGGTCCCGAGAAGTTAAAACTGCCAGTGATACAAGTTCTGAAGGACAACTCAGTATCCTTACATCCAATGTACTCGCTCCCAATCATAACGCAGACGCATTGATTAAGCTGGTTAAAAAACATAAGCCAGATGTTTTGGTGACGTTAGAATCTGATCAATGGTGGCAAGACAAGCTCAGCGTGTTGGAAGATGACATGCCTCACAGCGTCAAATGTCCTCTCGATAATTTGTATGGCATGCATGTTTTTTCACGATTACCTTTAGAAGATCAAGAAATATCCTATCTTGTTGAGAAAGATGTGCCTTCGATACACGCATCAATAGTATTACGAACAGGTGACAAAATTCGTATGCATTTTGTGCATCCAGCGCCGCCAAGCCCAACTGAAAATGAAGAGTCAACAAACCGAGATGCTGAGCTGGTGATTGTCGCCCGCAGCGCAGCTGAGAGTGACATGCCTGTCATTGTCACCGGCGATCTTAATGATGTTGCATGGTCTGCCACAACGCGTCTTTTTCGTAAAATTAGTGGTTTGTTAGATCCACGTGTTGGACGTGGTATGTACAACACTTTTCATGTGAAATACTTTTTTTTACGGTGGCCATTAGATCATTTGTTCCACAGCGATCATTTCACGCTACGATCTATTCAACGCTTACCTTCGATTAGTTCAGATCACTTCGCTCTGCTGACCAGACTCCAATTTTCTAAGTCACGAGATGTGAATCAAAAAGGACTAGATCTCGACGCAAATGAAGCTGAGTGGTCAGAAGAAATCACAGAAAAGCAGGGTGTAGACAGTAACGATGTACCAAAACCTAGTGAATAAAATTGAATTCGATAGTTATCTACAAAGGCTCATTTTGAAACGTTAACTACTTCTTAAACTTAGTCCTAATGATCTATTACAGCTAAGGCGCCCGCTTCTCATAACGCTTCACCAAAGGTTTAACACTTATCCCGTGAATAAATATTGAAAGTGTTATGGTGATGAAAACGAGATGAATCAATTCCATTGCAAGCTCCTCCGGAAGTCCGTGTTGAATCGCATACATTAGATAATATAGTGAACCAATGCCTCGCACGCCAAACCATGCACTCATGTTGCGTATTTGCATCGGCATACCCGATCGCCACAACCCAAGGTAGACACTGACAGGTCGTGCGACCATAAATATAAATACTGAAAACTCTACCGCTCGCCAACTCCAAGAATCAATAAATAAAGTGCCGCCTAATAATATAATCAACACCAGCTCTGATAAACGCTCTAAGTGTTCATTAAAAATCAACGCACCTTCACTTAAAGGCTTGAAAGGTATGGTCGGCTCTTTGGTTATTTCGGTATTTTGTAATGCAGCTCGTACCTTAGGGGACTTTTTGTTTAAAGCAAGCCATGTCTCGGTTTGTCTCAAGGCTACCGCGGCAGCAAATACCGCCAAAAATCCCCATGCATCAATCAACAAGCTAAGACCATATACAGTTGCAACCAGTCCAAGTCCTAAAAAATCATGTAAAACAGCCACTTTTTCGCCGTAGATTTGTATGTACCACACCAAATAACCGAGTAAACATCCAAACAACACGCCAATAGCAAGGCCGGCGCTAGTGGCCCAAATGACATCGACAACAAACCATTGGCTTCCAAAATCACCAAGCTCATGCAGACCTAAAAGGCCTAAACCCAACATAACAAAAGGGAAAGCACTCGTGTCGTTTAATCCAGCTTCACAGGTTAACGCAAAACGTAACTCATCTTGATCGCCATGATGACGAACCTGCACATCGGTGGCTAATACTGGATCAGTAGGTGCAATAATAGCGCCCAATAATACGGCAGCGCCCAACGGCAAATGCAATACAAAATAAGCAAAGGCCGCAATAAGCGTCACCGTGATTATCATTGAGAAAAATGCCAATTGAAGCGGGCTGCGCCATCGGTTAAATGTGAAAGGAACAGGCATTTTAACGCCTGCTGCAAACAGCGAAATTAACACCGCACACTCGGTCAACATTTCAAGCATTTCAGATTGTTCTAAGGGATTAAAATGGAAAAACGCAAAACCTGTAGGTCCAACCACTATTCCAACAGTAAGGTAAAACATAGATGAGGTAATCGGTAAACGATTTATCACAACCGTAAAAAAACCCATGCTCAGCATGAGTGCGCCGATTAACACAAACCATGTGGCAATTGTCATACTGATGAATCCTATTTTCGTTGGGCATGTCTATTCGCTACATACTTTACTATTATTCGCATCCATACAGCCAGCAGCGAGTCATTTCGTATTCGTAGTAAATGGTAAAGATCAAGCGTATCGACCATAATAACCGCGCGCCTTATTTGATCATAACCTCTTTGACTTCGAAGGTTTCAAGGCATCTTCGTCTGAATAATCACAACTTATCAACACCAAATTTGGTGAAAAGCGACAGATATACTCGATCTCGTTATGGTGAATTAGTCCACAACCCATTAAATGTCCTTTAAGCTCACATTGTTTTTCAAAATTAATAGTCAATTTAAAGCTGTTTATAAAAACATCACCACACACTTGATAACGTCGTGAGTTAGTGTTACTAATGCAAGTTAGTTTACTTCTGAGGGATCAAAGAATGATTGAAAAAATGGAAGAACAAGTCGTTTATGATAGATTTTCATGCGCAAAATGTGCTGAAGAAAGTAGTCTAGATTTTAATTTCACAATGGCATTTCAGCCTATTATTAACTGTCAAACTAATCAAATTTTTGGTTATGAGGCATTGGTTCGAGGCTTAAACAATGAATCTGCTTATTCTATAATCTCTAAAGTAAACGATGATAATCGTTATTTATTTGATCAGCTTTGTAGGGTCAAAGCAATATCGCTCGCTGCTAAATTAAAATTAGATTCGATGCTAAGTATCAACTTTCTTCCAAAAGCCATCTATAAACCAGAACGCTGTATTCGTACGACTTTGGATGCTGCCGAGAAGTATGGTTTTCCCACTAAAAGGATAATGTTTGAATTTACGGAAGTGGAGAAAATAAAAGACGTTGATTTTGTTAAAAGCATAATAGCGTGTTACAGCAAGATGGGATTTACCACCGCAATTGATGATTTCGGTGCGGGATATGCAGGATTAGGTTTATTAGCCAATTTTCAGACAAATATCGCCAAGTTTGATATGGAGTTGATTCGTAATATTGATCAGGATAAAGCCCGGCAATCGATAATAAAAAATTGCTTTAACATGTTCAACGAACTTAATGTAACGCCGTTGGCCGAAGGAGTAGAAACTATCAAAGAAATGGAATGGTTGCGAGATTTAGGAATAGAATTGATGCAAGGCTATCTTTTTGCCAAGCCGGGTTTTGAATTTTTACCAGAAGTAGACTTTAGTGCTTTCAGTAATAGAAACCATACACAAAATGGATAACGTATAACTTTCATTATGTAACGTTATGTTTGAAGAGCAGATACAATAAATGATTCATTCATATAATTTCCTACAATCAGTTCTCGATACAATTAGTGACCATATTGTTGTAATAAACAATGTCGGAGAGATAGTATACGTCAACAGAAGCTGGATCTCATATGGACAAGACAACGCTCACGTAACTAACTTCACCTGGGAAGGCGTTAACTATTTAAAAGAGTGTGATACCGCTGCAGTTATGGGTGATGATTTTGGGATCCATGCAGCATCCGGTATTCGCTCAGTGATAAATGGCGATGAAGAAAATTTCTATTTAGAATATCCATGCCATAGCCCTGATGAAAAAAGATGGTTTATGATGCAAGTTGCTCCCTTGGTAACACAACAGGGAGCTAAATGTTTTGTGATTTCTCACAAAGATATATCAGAAAGAAAAATAGCTGAAGAAACTGTATTAAATTCTTCACGATTTGATGGCCTTACCGGCATCCCAAATCGTAGGTATTTTGATGATTTTTTGGAAGACGAGTGGAAGCGATGCAGTCGGCTTGGCTTGCCAATCTCACTTATGATGATTGATCTTGATTATTTTAAGTTAATAAATGATACATATGGTCATCAAGCGGGTGATCAATGCCTAAACGTCGTTGGCAATCTTTTAAAAAAACTAAGTATAAGACCGAGTGATTTATGTGCCCGATATGGTGGAGAAGAGTTTTCGATAGTTTATGGAAATACCACTAGAGATCAAGCTAGTAAGTTAGCTTACAAATTGCTAGATGAAATTCGTGCATTAAAAATCCCTAATGAAAATGCGCCAACTCTTCCTATCTTAACGGCCAGTATTGGCTTGGCCACAATGTATTCAGACAATGAAAACAGCGTGACTGAACTTATTAAACAAGCGGATGAGTCACTATATGCGGCAAAGCGAAAGGGTAGAAATCAACTTTACTTTTCTGAAATCAATCAGCCGTAACATTTATCCGCCATCATGATTTACCCTACCTTTCATTAAATATCTGCATCTATAACATGTATCTAGAACACCAGTTGATCGACAATACTCGCTTTATTTATACAACTCATTTTCTAAGTATCATTAAAACATCTAGCCAATAAAATAGCTGTTCGCTGAATCTACAGATCAACGTTATAATTCGGACACACGACAAAATTTAAAATAATATTCCATGAGTAACTAAAAGGATTCACATGAAAAAAACGAGCCTAATACTTCTTATAACATCAGCCCTCTTAGTCACTAGCTGCGCGACGACGACAACAAATAGCTTATCAGGCGTAGAGCGCTCTCAGTTTTTGATGTTGCCCGCCAATAGTGTGGACGCAATGTCTGGTCAAGCTTATAACGAAACATTGGCAAAAGCTAAAGCCGACAAAACGCTCAACACCGATGCCGCGATGCTTAAACGTGTTACTGCCATTTCAAATAGACTTATCGCACAAGTGGGTGTTTTTAGAGCTGATGCAGCTAAATGGGCATGGGAAGTCAATGTTGAGAAAAATGACCAACTTAATGCCTACTGCATGCCAGGTGGAAAAATCATGGTCTTTAGCGGCTTAGTTGAAAAAATCAATGCTACTGATGATGAACTTGCTGCGGTGATCGGTCATGAAATTGCTCATGCTTTACGTGAACATGGTCGCGAGCGTATGTCACAAGCATATATAGAACAATATGGCCTACAAGCGTTAGGCGCTTTAGCCGGTGATAGCATGGTGGGCGGCCTAGCGACCCAAGGTGCACAATTAGGCACTCAATTATTTTTCTCTTTACCTAATGGTCGCGAGCAAGAACGCGAAGCCGATAGTATTGGTTTAGAGCTGGCGGCACGTGCTGGCTATAATCCTAATGCTGCCGTTACGTTATGGCAGAAAATGGCGGCAGAAAACCCTGGCTCACCACCTGAGTTCTTAAGCACTCACCCTGATAGCCAAAATCGTATCACTGACTTAAAAGCGTTAGCACCTAAAGTGATGCCTCTTTATGAAGCAGCAAAAAAAGGTTAATAATTAGATATCATTCTATGCGGGTAGCCAATGATGCCGCTACCCGTATTTGCTTAAGAGCAATTAAATTGCACACTTTCTAAATAGTATACTAAGCTAGTAATAATAAAATTAGGGAAGTGTTTACTATCTCTACCTTCATAAAAAGGTTTTAAATGAACATATTAGCTTTTGGTGCTAGTAACAGCATTAATTCAATGAATAAAATGCTAGCTACTTATGTCGCTAACTTAATCGAAGATGCAACAGTCGATGTGGTCGATTTAAATGACTATGAGATGCCATTATTTAGCGTTGACAAAGAGGCCCAACTTGGTGAACTACCACTGGCCAAAGCATTTTTGGAAAAAATAGCGGCAAGTGATCTCGTTGTCATATCGTTTGCAGAACATAATGGTTCATATTCGGCTGCCTTTAAAAATCTCTTTGATTGGTGTTCTCGTATTAATACTAAAGTGTATCAAGGCAAACCACTTCTTCTGCTTGCTACATCGCCAGGTCCACGTGGCGCTCAGTCAGTATTATCTCAAGCTGAAGACACCAGTGCTCGTTTTGATGGTCATGTAATAGCGGCGATATCGGTGCCGAGTTTCTACGATAATTTTGATGTTGATAGTGGCAAAATAAATAATGATGACATTAATGCCAAGTTGATAGCGGCTGTTAAAAATATTATCGAATAAACCCTGACTCATGAATAAGAATAATAGGTCACCTAGCAGTCTGAGCTGCATGCCCTATTAAAGTTATTTTTACCATCATCATTATTCTATAAGGCTTATATGATTAGCAAAGTTATATTTAGCGTTATATTGATAATTATGTCTTTTTCCGTAGCAGCCGATGACAAAGATATTAGCCAGTTGTATGACGATGCCAAAATTGACGGAACATTATTAATCCAGTCATTTGATGGCCGCATTGAATATCAGCATAATACGTCAAAAATTGATGAAGGCTATATTCCTGCTTCAACCTTTAAAATACCCAACACATTAATTGCGTTAGAAGAAGGCGCCATAAAAGATCAATTTGAAGTTATCAAATGGGATGGTATTGAAAGACAATTCGTACCATGGAATCAAGATCAGACATTAGCTACTGCTTTTTCTCGTTCATGCGTTTGGTGTTATCAACGGTTTTCGTTAAAGGTTGGCGACACAAAATATAAACAATATCTTGTTGATTTTGATTATGGAAATCGTAAAACAGGTTCAGACGTCTCGACTTTTTGGTTAGATGGCGAGTTAAGGATTTCAGTTAGAGAACAAGTCAATTTTCTGCGTAAAGTGTATTTAGAACAGCTGCCGATTAAACATCGCAATTTTCAAATTTTAAAAGATATTATGCTTGCTGAACAAACACTTGAATACAAAATCTGGGTCAAAACTGGCTGGCAAGATGAGCATGGCTGGTATGTTGGCTACATCGAAACTCACGGTAAAATATGGTTTTTTGCCAATCATATTGAAATTAAATCATCTGCTGATTTAGATTTTCGAAAAGACTTAACACTGAAATCATTAAAGATTAAAGGCATAATTAAATAAAGCCTTGCACGCTCGACGAATGATCTCGTCGACTTAATTTAAACCTTCTACAGATAGTGATCGGTGACAAGATCTATGGAAAATAACACGCATCATGGCAGCCCTGCCGAAGTATTTACTGCCTTTTTAAAGCTTGGTCTTACTTCATTCGGTGGGCCTATCGCTCACTTGGGATATTACCATAAAGAACTTGTGGAGCGCCGAAAATGGGTTAGCGAAAGCCAATTCAGCCAACTTCTAGCTATTTGTCAATTCTTACCTGGGCCGGCTAGCAGCCAACTGGGTTTTAGTCTTGGCCTCGCCCGAGCTGGCTGGCTAGGTGCGCTGGCAGCGTTTATTGCTTTCACTTTACCTTCTGCCTTATTATTGATTGGATTTGCATCTGTATTATCTGCATTGTCTGGTCCTGTCGGCGAAGCAGCGATTCATGGTTTAAAGATCGTGGCTTTTGGTGTAGTTGCTGATGCCGTAGTTGGCATGTTTAAAAAGCTATGTCCAGATATTCAGCGTGCCACAATTGCGGTGCTCTCAGCAGCAATATTACTTTTAGTTGGTAATACTTGGATCCAATTATTGGTCGTCATCGGCGGAGCCGTTGCCGGTGTATATGGGTGCAAAGGCGACACGACTCAAATAGCCACACAAATTCCGATCCATTATTCAAGAAAACTTGGCGGCATACTGCTGTTAGTGTTTTTTGGTTTACTTGTTGGATTACCCTTATTTGCCACGCCAAATGCTTCTCTCATTTCGATGGCTGAAGCCTTCTACCGGGCAGGAGCACTCGTTTTTGGCGGCGGCCATGTAGTATTGCCTTTATTGGAAGATTCGGTAGTGTCATCAGGCTGGATATCGAGTGAGACATTCCTTGCTGGTTATGGCGCTTCACAAGCCATTCCAGGGCCAATATTTGCCTTTTCGGCTTATTTGGGCAGCTTTATACCCACAGGATATAATGAATTTATCGGTGCCTCAGTGGCTTTATTGTTTATGTTTATGCCAGGATTTTTACTTATCGGTGGCGTCCTGCCTTTCTGGCAAGCTATTTCCCATAATACTGCGGTTCGCAATGCAGTGACCGGTATTAATGCAGCCGTAGTTGGGCTTTTGGCCGCTGCGCTTTATGATCCTATTTTTACTTCAGCAATAGAAAGCGCAGCAGATTTGGCGATTGGCATGGTAGCATTTGCTATGCTGGCAGTTTGGCGACTGTCAGCAATTGCCGTTGTAATTTGGTCAGTAAGTGCAAGTATTGCAATGACATTGTTTGTTTAGTTTATCTAGTAAGCCGAACATGGGCTATATCTGCCTCATTAATACATAAATTTTTAAGTTTTAAGGATAGTTAATATGAAAGCATTATTACTAATTGCCCATGGCAGCCGACGAAAACAATCAAATGACGAAGTGGTTGTATTAGCAGAGAAATTGAAAAAAAATTGTGCTGAACAATATGAAATCATTCATGCTGGTTTTTTAGAGCTAGCTCAACCCATGATTCCAGATGGTATAAAAAAGTGTGTAGAGGATGGTGCGACATCAATAGTCGTGCTGCCTTACTTTTTGAATTCTGGACGCCATGTCGTCGAAGACATTCCTAATATTGTTAGTGAAACCAAACTAGATTATCCCAACATCGATATAAAAATTGCACCGCATCTCGGAGCTTCAGATCTTATGATGGCGTTATTGATCGCGACGGCTAACGCAACAAATTAAAAGGCCATAGCTTAGATAACGATGGTTTTAAAACGGACAGCCCTAGCATTGCGCTGCCGTTCACCTAACAACGATAAATAATTAGATTTGAAATAAGCCATTTTTTATAACGTATTCTGACGATTAATAGTGCCTAAATATTCAAACCAGTCCGTTGCCTATTACAGTTTTATATTAGATGATAGCCGACTCAGATTTTATGACAGCTCAACTTAACAAATTGATTATGCTAGCTTTCCTAAATAAGTTCTTAATAATACGGAGACTTCAGATAATGATTTTTGGTGCGTTTTTTGGTGATTACTCAACTTGGCTTTGAGTTTAGCAACCTCAACATGCTCCTGTGGCGTATAACCCATTGCCCACTCAGAGAAGAAACGTTCTTGTTCAAAATTAATATCAAGCAGTTGGCAATTCTTATGTCTTGGATCGTCGATTATCTTGGCATAAAGCTTAATAACCACTGATTCTTCCCCTTCCAAAACTTGGATAAGATCTGCTCCACCAAAGAAAAGAACGCCCGTTACATTATTTTTCTGATTATTTTCGCGTGATATTTTGAGGATCTCATCAATATCATCGTTAGACATTGATTTTTGAGGCTCACTATAATAAATAAGTCTGATTAGACTTTCCGTTGTCATTTAAACCTACCTCACGATAATCTTGAATATGCCGATGAATATAACGCCCATATAACGTTTTATCAGAATTACAATTTATAAATGTCACAAATTGTAACCCTCTACTTTAAACTTGATGAAGTTTATAAACAATTTCATTGCGCTTCGGCAAGCTTAGTTACTACTTTGTGTAACTGCAAAAGCCAAGTTTTAACACTGCATAACCATGGTTGGAGGTTGAGCAATAAATGGTCTAAGTCATTGGCTAAATGGCTCTAAATTATAGCTAAAATAATAGTTATATCTTGTAGTCTCATCTTTTTAGTTTTTAGCTAACACCTTAATTCAGGCTTGTTGTGCTTGCTTAATTGGCTTTTGCGCCAAACACCACGCAACGATGACAAACCCCAACATACCGAATAGGATTTGTTGAAATTGAATGTTTGCATCAAGTAAGAAACCCAACAAAGCAGGACATATACCGGTCGAAAACACTAGAAAAGCTGATCTGAGAGAGCGAACTCGACCTAGATTCTGTTTGCCCCAAAGCTTCACCAGCAAACTATCAGACACCACCGATGACATGCTCATAGAAAACCCCGCGCCAATCATTAACACCCAAATGCTTATATTGCCGCCAAACAAGCCAGCCGCTAATAATGCCATTGCAAAAGGTAATAAATAAAAGCGAGCGATCAGATTAACACCTAACTCATCTATCCAACGTCCACCTACTAAAGCCATCGGAAAACGAATCATTCCCATGCCTGTAAGTGCAAGTGCATAGGTGGTCGTTGATGCCCCAAGCTGTTCCGTCATTTGCGCTTGATAGACAAAAATACCGGTCAACGTAAATGGCAGAGCTGATAGCATCGGCATCAATAACCAAAAACGTAATTCTCGTAGAGGACTAGCGCCGCCTTGAAGGCTTTTGTCGGCAGCTGCTTTATGTTGATGCGGAGCATCTGGCCAGTCAACAAACATAAAAAGACACAGCCAGCCGATTATAATAATCGCAAGTATGCACCACCATACTTGTTGCCACGTTAACCAAACCAATAACAACGCAGTGAGTGGCGGCAAAATGATTTCACCTGATGGCATCGCTAGTCCTACAAAGCCCAAAGCACGACCACGATTAACACTAAATTCTCGTCCTGCCAAAGTACTACCAAGATGGGTCATTAAACCCTGACCACATAATCGTAATAACCCCAGCCCGACAACACCCAATGCCCACCAAGGAGATAAAGTCAAAATCAATAAACCGAGGGATAATGCAATCAACAGTGTCAGGGCATAACGCTTAGGGGAAACCCAATCAATTTTGGGGCCAAAATACATGACCATAAACCCACCGAAAATAGTAATCGCTGAATAGATACCGCCAAACTGACCGGCTGATAAATTCAATTGCTCACTGATCGGCGCTTGAAATAATCCAATAAAAAAACTTTGCCCCAAATTACCCGTAAACACGGCCAGAAAGGCGATGGATAGTAATCCAGCATGATTTTTTATTAAGCCTAAATAATTTTTGGGCGTGTTTGAATCCATATTGGGTTTGAGTCTTTCTGCTTGATCAAGTCCACCAATATTAACATCGTTGATGATTGGTTTAGACTTATAAAATAGAAATATATTTTTCTTAAACGTTGGTGGATGCTGCGAATATGTGGTTTATTTCACTTCAAATTTTATTTATCTTCGACGTGTTGCTAAATCATAAATTGCTAAGTTTTCTTTCAAAGGACAACAACAATGTGTATGTTGGGTAGCAGGGCTAGATTATTAAAAATGGATAATAACTGGCTTAACTAATGGATTAGTAAATAATGAGCAAAAATATTATATATGGATATACCTCTAAAATCGCTAGGTTTTCGATCTGGAACTTACCTGTCTTCACCACTATTTTTTCCTATAAAGTTCAAAAACATAGTATGGCTTTTGCTATGCGGATTATTGTTGAGTAAGTCAGCTTTAGCAGTAACAGCTGATTTTGCAAGTCAACAACTATTACGCCAGCAAGAACGTGAGCAGTATTTAAGAGAAGGGCAAGAACAACGGCCTGACGTACGCTTGCCAGTTGCCAGCATTCCAGATTCAATTAAACGGCTGCCTGACCGTGAATCGCCATGTTTTTCTATTTCAAACATCGTACTAATCGGTGAATTAGCAAACCATTTTCAATTTGCAGTTGAATCCGCCTCACCAAAAGATGACCCTGCTATTGGTCGATGTTTAGGCACTCAAGGTATTAATATAGTGCTTACACGGATCCAAAATGTCCTTATTGGCCGAGGTTACGTCACCACACGTGTTTTAGTTGCTCCACAAGATCTTAAATTAGGCACCTTATACCTGACAATTATTCCTGGACGCCTACACGAGATTCGATTCTCGCAAGACTCAAGCCCGCGTGGCCGATATGAGAATGCATTGCCAATACAAATAGGTGATCTGCTTAATCTAAGAGATATTGAACAAGGCCTGGAGAACATTAAACGAGTGCCAACAGCAGAAGTTGACATTAAAATTGAACCTGCAATGGGCGATAATATTCAACCGGGTGAGAGCGACTTAGTCATCCATTACCAACAAGACACTCCATTTAGAATCACACTAAGCGTTGATGATGGTGGCTCAAAATTTACAGGCAAAACACAAGGCAACGTTACACTCTCTCTTGATAATCCGCTCATAATCAACGACTTGTTTTATGCCAGTTTTGGTCACAATCTTGGCGGTGGTCAGGATAAAGAACACGGTACACGTAGTTATATCTTTCATTATTCAGTTCCGTTTGGTTATTGGTCGTTAGGGTTGACTACCAATAGTTACAATTATCATCAAACCGTTGTTGGACTGAATGAAAACTACATTTACAGCGGCGAAAGTCGAGGTAGTGAAATTAAACTATCCCGACTGATTTACCGCGATAGTTCTCGAAAAACCACCGCTTCCATCCGCAGCTATGTTCGGAGCTCTAACAACTACATTGATGACACTGAAGTTGAAGTTCAACGTCGCCGAATGGCAGGATGGGAAGCCGCACTTGCACACCGTGAATTTATGGGGCGTTCGACGCTAAATCTTAAATTAGCATATCGTCATGGTACCGGCGCCATGCATGCCTTGGCAGCTCCCGAAGAAGCCTTTAATGAAGGTACTGCTCGTCCGCAAATTATTACCTCGCAAGTTATGCTCAATGTGCCATTTTCATTAGCTGGGCAAGCATTACGTTATAACGGATCGTTGCGAACCCAATGGAATCAAACATCATTGATCCCTCAAGATCGATTTGCTATCGGTGGGCGTTACACCGTTCGCGGATTTGATGGTGAAAATACCTTATCGGCAGAACGTGGCTGGTTATTACGAAATGATCTTGGAATTCCACTTGGTAACAGTAGACAAGAATTTTATCTAGGACTTGATTATGGTCATGTCAGTGGCCATTCTGCCGATCTATTGCTCGGAACGCATCTTACTGGTGGCGTACTATGTTTACGAGGTGCTTATAAGGGACTGCAATACGACCTTTTTGCTGGCGCACCAATCTCAAAACCTGATGGCTTTCAGGGTGGCAAGACGGCCGGATTCAACGTGGTTTATCAGTACTAAACGTTAATAATTGGAGTGGCAACTGTTATGGATAACAGCATAGACATTATGGTCGATTTTCGACGACATATTAAAGCACTATCTTGGCTAGCACTGACCTCATTTTTAGGGCAGATTTCACTATCGGTCGCTGGCGGCATTATTGCTGATTCATCGGCACCCATTGACCAACAGCCCCGGGTATTTCAAACGTCCAATGGTGTGCCAAAAGTCAATATCAATACGCCCAGTGCCGCTGGCGTGTCACGTAATACATATAGTCAATTCGATGTTAATTCTCAAGGTGCAATCTTAAACAATGCACATAATAACGTGCAAACTCAACTTGGCGGCTGGATTCAAGGCAATCCATCACTTGCCAGTGGTACGGCTCGTATTATCCTCAATGAAGTCAATTCCAGTAATCCAAGTCTACTAAATGGCTTTATCGAAGTTGGAGGTGATAAAGCTCAAGTCGTTGTTGCTAATCCTTCAGGTATTAGTTGTGATGGTTGTGGTTTTATCAATGCTAATCGAGCCAGTCTTACCACCGGACAACCCATCATCAATGGCGGAAGACTTGACGGCTATTTAGTTGAACGTGGCAACGTAACCATACAAGGAGCAGGGCTAGTTAGTGACCAAAGTAATTACACCGATATAATTGCCCGCTCTGTCGTCGTCAATACAAGCATTTGGGCAAATAATCTTAATGTTACTGCTGGCGCTAATCGCGTCAACACTGATCAAACAACTATCACTCCCATTAAAGGAATAGGAACAACACCGACCATTGCCATCGATGTAGCCACACTCGGAGGAATGTATGCAGGCAAAATCCATCTTGTAGGCACAGAAAATGGTGTCGGTGTGAGTAATGCTGGCAACATCGGTGCCAATGCTGGTGAGTTTACCCTCACAACTGATGGCGCGTTAATTAACACGGGGCAGATCAATAGTACTGACGATACGTCGATTATTAGTGGTGAGATTAACAATAGTGGCACGCTTTACGCTCAAGGTAATTCGACGCTCACCACGCAAGGTAATATCACTAATAGTGGCACTATTGCAGCGAGAAATGAAGCCAATCTGCATGCAAATGGTAACAACAGCACCATTAGCAGCACTGCTTCTAGTCTGTTAGGTGCAGGTATCCACATGGATGGTACTTTAGGAAAAACGGGTAATTTAAACGTTTCGGCTACACAGAGTATCATCGCAATGGGTCAGAACATTGCCGCAGGAGATTTATCTAGTACCGCACAATCACAGGATCTCAGTGGTAGTCAAACCACTGGCAATAATATAAGCCTGATAGCAAGTAGCGGCGACATTAACGCCACTAATGCAACAGTCTTGGCGAAGGATCTGATGACAGTTAATTTGTCAGGCACGCTGAATAATACAGGCGCCACTCTCGTTGCTAATGAGAATTTTGTCATTAATAGTGGCAGCCTTAATGGTAACGGTAAGTTGTTAAGCCATGGTGACCTCACTGTCCACCTTATTAACGACTATATACATACAGGAATAATTCGTGCAAATGACGATATGACCTTAACTTCGCATGGCAGTGTGACTAATCAGTCCGAGCTGACCGCGGGCAATGAACTATATGTGAGTGCAACTGCTATAGACAATCAAATGACAGGGAAAATTAATGCTTCTACCACCCAGCTCACTGCAATCGGCTCACACAAGCTGACCAATCGCGGCTTGATTGATGGCGGTAATACTTTCATTAATGCAAGTACTGTTAACAATCTAGGTACGGGTCGTATTTATGGCGATCATGTAGCGATCGCAGCTACGACGCTCAACAATAAGGCTGAACTGAGTAATGCCCCTGTCATTGCTGCTAGAGGCAAACTTGATATCGGTGCATCAACGATTACTAACAACGAACATGCCTTAGTATTTAGTGCTGATGATATGTTCATAGGCGGCGGATTAGATGCCAGCCATATGGCGACAGGACAAGCTTCATCGCTTAACAACAGCAGTGCGACAATTGAAGCATTGGGTGATCTTAAAATCGTCACGGCGATACTTAATAATACCAACGCACATTTTTCGACCTCATTAAAGCTCACTACCACTAAATTCTTTGAAGATCATATGGGACAGGACTGTAGTGGTTATTACGCAATGCCAGGCTGCAGGGGTAACTCGCTGGAAGATCATACTTATCATGATTTTACCCAACATATTTATACGCCTGTGGTTACTCAGAGCGATCCAGCAAAAATCTTAGCAGGAGAAAGTCTCACACTATATGGCTCTAATCTCACAAATGATAAAAGTCAGATTATTGCCGCTGGTATCTTGCAAGGAGATTTAGCAAGCCTCACTAATATTGCTGCACAAGGCACTAAAACAATTACATTAATAGATGAATACAGCATTTATGAGAACACATCTGATGGATATGAATTAAGAGGACCATTTACTCGAAATGTACCCATAAGTAAAAAAACAGTGACCTTACCTGTCACAAAAACGGAGGGCTACTCAACCGTTGGCGGTACAGAAACTCATATTTTGGCTCATACAACGGGCTCAGCCGAAAATGTTACAACTGATATCACACTACCAAACAACAGTCTATTTCAAACACAAACCGATCCGGCAAGCCATTATCTTATCGAAACTGATCCTCAGTTTGCCAATTATCACAGCTGGTTGAGTTCTGACTACATGCTAACTCAACTAGCTGTTGATCCGGCAACGACACTCAAGCGTCTGGGTGATGGTTTTTACGAACAAAAATTGATACGAGATCAAATAGCCCAATTAACCGGTAGACGATTTATAGATGGCTATAGTAATGAAGAGAGTCAATACCAGGCTTTAATGATGCAAGGCGTCACTTTTGCTAATACTCATCAGTTAGTCCCAGGTGTCGTCCTAACGAAGACTCAAATCGCCCAACTGACCTCAGATATCGTGTGGTTGATAGAAAAATCTGTCAGCTTAGCTGATGGTAGTAAGCAAAATGTATTGGTACCACAAGTTTATATGCGACCGAAAGCCGGCGATATGCATGCAGATGGAACTTTAATTGCTGGTGAGCAAATACAGCTTGATCTTGCCAAAGATCTATACAACAGCGGTACCATTGCAGGTAGAAAGATCGTTTCTCTCACTGCAGAAAATATCAATAATATAGGTGGAGATATTACTTCCACTAATACCATTCTCACCGCCGATAAGGATATCAACAATCTTGGCGGTACCTTCTCAGGGAATGATGTGTTATCCGTATCTGCTGGACACAATATCAACATTGCCGCCACCACCTCGACCGTTGACAACGTCACTAGTAATAGCCGCTTTACACGCACTGCAGTTGACCGAGTGGCAGGATTATATGTCTCCAATCCCAATGGAATTCTAGTTGCCAGTGCGGGTAATAATATGACCTTGACGGCGGCCACTATCATCAACTCAGGTAGCGAGGGGCAAACCAGTCTAAGCGCGAAAAACGATCTCACATTAGCGACGGTAACTGAATCGAAGCTCAACAGCGTGACGTGGGATGCGCTTAATTATGGCCATTTAGCCAGCACTAATCAGGTAGGAACCACAATTCAAACTCAAGGTGATGTAAGCTTAGCTGCAAATAACGACATCGTCCTTCGTGCAGCTAATGTCACCAGTGTAAAAGGTGCTTTAAGTGCTTCGGCTGGTAATAATCTAACGATAGATCATGGCGAAACTACGCGCAATGAAGACTCTGCCCATCATACCCAAAAAAGTGGCTTTCTATCTTCTAGAAGTAAATCAAGTCGCGATACACTTAATGAAACCCGTGTGATATCAAGCACACTAAGTGGCGAAAACATCACCCTAAAGGCAGGCAATAATATAACGGTGAGTGGCAGCAATATCGTTGCTACAAACGATACCAATATTAGCGCTCAAAATAATCTGACAATCGAAGCTGCACAGCAAATACATGATGAGACCCACCTTTATAAGAAATCAAAATCAGGTATATTTAGCTCTGGCGGTGTTGGTTTCACTATAGGTAGTCAAAAGTTAGCCACCACTAACCATCAGCAGCAGATCAGTAACATAGCCAGCAAGGTTGGCAGCCTTCAAGGTAATGTAGACCTTGACGCAGGCAAAGCGTATCAACAAACAGGTAGTGACATACTCGCTTTACAAGGTAATATTGACATTAAGGCGCAACAAATCGATATTGAAGCTGCTAGAAACCTTTATGCTAATGAACAAACCAGCGATTTCACACAAAGTGGCTTAACTGTTGCCATAGCTAATCCTGTTATCAGTGCGTTACAAACAGGCCTACACATGATAAAAGCCGCCAATAATACTAGCAATAATAGAATGAAACTGCTTGCTGCAGGCAGCATAGCACTGTCGGCAAACAATGCCTTACATACTATCAACGCAAGTCAGGGTAGCAAAATAGGCGATAAGGAGAATCAAATCGCCAGCACAGATACTCCTGGCAATCCAACTAGCCGCGATGCAAATGCAGTCGATAAAGTAGGTGGAATCAATGTATCAGTTAGTCTCGGCTCAAGCCAAAACAGCAGTAAAAGCAATCAAACTATCACAAAAGTACTGAGCAGTAACGTTGTAGCTGGCGGTGATATTGCCATTAATGCTACTGGCGCAGGCGATAAGTCCGATGTTAATATTATCGGCAGCCAAATCAAAGCTGGTAATAACCTTATTCTTAAAGCACAAGATCAAATCAATTTACTGGCAGCGGCGAACACCGATAGTCTTAATTCCACAAATAGCTCTAGCAGTTCTAGCGTAGGTGTCAGCTATGGTACCGACGGTCTGATGCTCAATATCGCCGCTTCAGAAGGTGAAGGAAGTGAAAATGGTCAAGACATCACGTGGACAGAAACTACTGTACAAAGTGGTGGCACCGTTCAACTTCAATCAGGCGGCGACACCACTCTAAAAGGCGCTATCGTCAGTGGACAACAGGTCATTGCTGATGTGGGTAACAACCTCAACATCCAAAGCCTGCAAGACACCAGCACTTATACTTCAAAACAACAAGATATAGGCGGAAGTCTGTCAGTAGGTTACGGCAAAGTAGGCGGTAGTGTTAACTACAGCAAAAGCGCCACTAACTCTGACTATGCGAGCGTAATTGAACAAAGTGGTATCATGGCCGGTGATGGTGGATTTCAAGTTCATGTCAATGGCAACACTAACCTGTCAGGGGCCGTGATTGCTTCTACCGCTAAAGCAACCAACAGCCTAACCACTGAAACTTTCACTATAATTGACATCGAAAATAAAGCTGAATATGAAGCTAATGCAATCTCCACAAGTATAGGAGTGGGTTCACAAAGTGGCAAACCTACACTCTCAGGGGCAGGCATAGGTTCTGATGATGACAAAGCCAACAGCACTAGCATCAGTGCCATTAGTGAAGGAACTATTAACATTGCTAACGATAACGACCTTAACGAAATTGAACTCAGTCGTGACGTACATGTTGAAATAGGGCCTAACGGCAATCCAATTGCAGTGAACAGTCATGGTAATAACTTAGCAACCACAGTAAAACCTATCTTTGATGCAGAAAAAGTGGCCAAAGAAATTCAAGCACAAGTACAAATTACACAAGCGTTTGGACAACAAGCCAACCAGGCCGTTGAAACCTACGTGTATAGCAAAAGAACAAGCTTGCAAACACAACTCAAAAACGCCAGTAATGATGCTGAAAAAGTAGCGATACAATCTCAATTAAGCGACTTGACTACTCAAGAGCGCGTTATGAATGTCCTGATTGGTGCAGTGACTGGAACGGGTGGAGAAGCACTTACTAAAGAGGGTTTGTCATTGGCTGCGGAGAAGATGCGGCAAATCACTATTGAGAGTTCAAAGAAGTTCGCAGGGATTACTGACGGCATAACTGTATTGAGTAACCTCCTCGAGGGCAAAAGCGATGGAGTACGTGGAGATGGTATTGCAACTGGTGGTACACGAATTAATTTGGATTTGTTATGCGGAGCTGAAAATGAAAGATGTAAACATAATAATGATGGAAGTCTCGATCTCAATGAAAAAGGACAGGTACAATTCGACGCACAAGCGGCCAAGATGAGCTTAACCGCATTCTTGGAAAGCGACGAAGGTAAAAAGATGTCTGGTATAACCGGTGGTATCCAAGGTTGGAAAGGGACGTTATTTGGCATAGCCTACAAGGCGAAGAGCTGGCAAGACAACCTCATAGAATCTTTTGGTGGCTCGCATGATGTGATTGGAGGACAACTGAGTGGATTATATGATGAACAGGGAAATGCAACGAGAGGGAGAGCAGAGATGATCATAACGACGCAAAATATTTGGAGCGCTACGGGAGCTATAGCCGTTTCAACACCCTTTGCTATGTCAGAATTGTTGCCGTCAGCAGTATGGCAAGCGATTTCAATTTTGTTAGGATCTGCAAAATGAAAAGAGGGATAAAGCTTTTTTTTACTATGTATATCAGCCTGCTATTGACAGCATGTGTGATTGGTAATGGACATATTTGTGGGCCACAAACTGCGACAGTTTATTGCGATAAAGCAGCATTAGGCAGATTGTTACACCCAAAACCTCTTATCGACGACTGGGATAAGACCGGAGGTATTTCTAGAGAGAGAGCGCAAGACTGGATAGAGTGCGGAGGAAGTCGCGATGGAAATTATGCTGCTTCGGTAAATGATTTTGACCAAATACAGCGTTGTATGCTTAAAAAAAGCTATCACTATATGGGCAAATGCGACAATGAAATAATGATAGCAACCCCTGGCTGTGGTGCTCCATAGATTAAGCTTATCGCCCCTCTTTTTATACCCTAACGAGTGCCACATAAGGAAATGATGCTGGTATGTTGATAGATATAAAGGGACAGCTTTATGCTTGCCACCTTTATTAAAACTGACTGAGGCAAGGAGACTGCTGGTATCAGACCAGCGTGTCGCCGTACTCGTGAAAGAATTAATCCATCCATGGCTTAATTCAACTCCGTTCGTCGACGACCATTAGCCCCAGACGTCCTCGTCACCTCGCTAACGCTTAGGCTCTCAAGCGACTGACGGAGTGAGGATGTAATTACTGCACTATTCTTCGCTACGCTACGAAAGCGGCTGTAATTACCAACTCCTACTGCGGGCTTGCACTACTTACTCGCTATCGCATCGTTCCATGTAGTGCGTCGGACGTATCCAAGGCTGGAAAGGCACTCTATTTGGCACCGCTTATGAAGCAGGCAGTTGGCAAGACAAGTTCATCGAAGCATTAGATGGTACGCATGACCTGATTGGAGTCAAATTGAGTGGTTTGTATGATGAGCAGGGCAATATCAAACAAGGCATGTCGGATGCAGAGCGTAAGATTTACGACAATTTAATTACTACCACAGCCATTTTGCCGTCTGCACCATTTGCCTCAGCGGAACTATTATCGCCAGCTGTTTGGCAAGCAATCTCCGTTTTATTGAAAGGTGCCCAATGAGTATTTTGACGAAATTGTGTATTTCCATCGTTATGAGTATTTTATTGACAGCCTGTGGCATTGGCGGCCAATGGATGAATGGTAATCCAAATGCTGGTAAAAACATCAAACCTTACCTACATTATTGGGAAAAATCTGGAGTAAGGGCAGAGCAGAGGAGAGAGGACTCAGTAGTCTGTGGAGGAAGCAGATCGGATACACACCCAAACAGCGTAAATGATCGTGATGAGACAAAACAAAAGTTACCTGAAGAGACAATTTGGACAACTAGCGAACGGCTCAGCATCGCATGGGTTAATTGTATGAAAAATATGGGTTATCAATACGTGCCTTGATTTGACCAAATATAGCGTTGTATGGATAACCCCTTATTTGGCAAACCTTATGAAGGGTGGTTGGCAAGTCAAACTCATCGAGGCTTCGTTGAATAATTTCGACCAAATACAGCGTTGTATGCTTAAAAAAAGCTATCACTATTTGGGGCAATGCGATAACGAAATGGCTAAAACCTCCCCTGGTTGCGATGCATCATAGATTAAGCTTTTTGCTCCTCCTCTAACCCAAATTGTTGCGGCTTCGACAGCCACAACAGTTTCTAGTTATTCAAATTCCATCATCCGGAATAATGTACTAGCATTGAGTTTTGCTAGCTCTTGATATGTGTGCAGATGGGAATAGGCAGACTGATCAATGTTGTAAACATCATTCAACCCACCTCCTTCATCCAATATTTTTTGTACTTCACTGCGCATATAAGCCACATAATCACGGGTATATTTAGTCACTTCAGCCATATTGGTTGGACCACCATGACCTGGCACAACAATTTCGGCTCCTAATGCAGCAAATTTATCCCAAGTCTTTAACCAGCCGGCGGTATCTGTATGCTCAAAAATAGGTAGCATGCGTTCATGAAAAGCCATATCTCCTGCGATAACGAGCTTTTTATCGGGTAACCAAACGACGATATCACCAGGTCCATGTGCTGGACCCAAGTAAAGTAATTCAATACGTTGTCCACCCAACTCAAGTATCAGTTTTTCATCAAACGTTTGATCAGGGAAGGCCACCTGCGTCTTCCACGCTTTATCTCGTGCGTAAGATTTCATCCGTTCCAGCGAACGAGACGCTTCTTGATGAATAGCGGCATCAGCATCTTTATGTGCAATGATAGGGACGCCCTGTTCTTTCCAATAATTGGAGCCTAATGAGGCATGACCTTGCTCATTTTCAAGCACGACATATCTTACTGGTTGCGAAGTAATTTTTTTGATCTCATCATGAAGTGAGCTGGCTAGCAGATAATTATCTCCTGCATTGATTACCACCACACCTTCACTTGTAACAATGAATGAGAGATTATTGTTATGTCCTGAATTGGCATAACTTGGTGGAGCTGTTGCGCCGATTGCAGACCATACACCCTCTGCTACACGTATTGGTTTGCTATAGAGAAATGAATCTAGCTCTTTATCAGGAACATTAATGGCTAAACCGGCTTTTTTCCACTCAAAAAACCCGTCAGCATAATTCATTACATTACTATATCCCATCTGCATCAGTGTCTTGGCGGCAAAAGGACTAAGAATATTTTCTGCACAATACACAATGATAGGAGTATCTTTACTTACTGCATATTGATCGATACGAGATTCAAGCCAACTCCGAGGGATTACAGTATTCAAAGCAGTGTCAATCGTACCTCCCTGCAACATAATCTCCTCATCAGATCGGACATCGATTAGCAGCGTCATTGGATCTTTCTTAAGTTGCTCCTGCAATTGCTGAGTATTAATGTTGTTAATTTGCTTTTTTACGGACGTCAACATTTCAGTCCCGGTAAGCAATTGATCGTCCGCTGCAAGTGTTATATGAGAAACGCTCCATAACATAATTACTGTAATGATTCTTATTATCATATTTCTATGTAATCTCCATTTAATCCCTTCATACCATGACCATTCCGCCAACCAGTAAAGCAGATTATCAAACTACTCCATTTTTGTCTGCGTTGGTTGATTTTTTTCATATTATCAGATTCCTCATGCTCTGCTAGAATGAACAAAGTGTTTCATCTAAAACCTCTCATCGACGACGCGGATAATTAGGCAGAAGGTATAACTGAAGGAAAAGTGCATTACTGTAAAGTTTAAGAAGAGAGTCACAATGAAAATAATGTTGTTCGCACAGTGCTATGAAGAAATACAGCATTGTATGCTAAGACAAGCTGTCTCTAACATAGATAAATACCGTAAAAAATAATCAACGTTACCTCAAACTATACTGCGTCATCTCATTAATCAGCGCGTTATACTTTTACAAAATCGCCAATATCCGCATCATTCATAGCGGTTTGAAGATCTTTGCTAGATAGCACCAAGGCATAGCCTAGTATGCCGCTACCAATAATAACCATATCATAATTCATCACGCTTTTATCCAGCAAAATCTTAATTGGTTCCGGCAAAGCAATAGGGGGAACAGCGCCGACAATATAACCAGTAACTTCGCTGACCTCATCAAATTCAGCCATGCGAAGTTTACGTTCATCAAGATGTTTACGTAATACGGCCCAGTCGGCACGGCCACCACCAGCAACACCCAGTAATACAAAGGCACCTGAACCTGTTTTAAACAACAAGCTACGTACAACCGATGACGGATCACGGCCTTCAGCAGTTAATAACGCTTCTAAATTACGGATTGGCTTTTTGTCTTCAGTTAATGGAATTTCAATCACATCAAAGGTAATTGACAGCTGATTGAGTAACTGAGTAACGGGCGATTCAATAGTGTGGCTCATTTAAAATTCCTGAGTAATTGTTGTCTCGACATCTAACTAACAAATATTGACGTAATAATGTTTCCATATTAACTGTAACTTTCTAATTATTTCTTTTCCATCTGACTCGTTAAATCAATCAAATCGTTAGCGCTAATTTATTTGCAGATGCCTAAGGTATCAAAGATGATACTGCATTTGACAGTAGATAATGTAAAGGGACGTTTTGATAATAAGCTGATCTTAACGCACGTGCCTAACTGGAAAAATATCAGAGTCTAGTTTGTGGGTCCGCTGAGTGTTGTAAAAGATTATAAAAAGAACTTATTAAACATGGTCTTATACCGAATAAACTCCATCAAAAAGTATTTACTTTACGATAAAGCTTATTCTTGCTTTATCGACATATAGGCTAAGCTACAAATAAACCAACCAAGGAAAGTACTATGCATAAACGATTCATTTTTGTTCTATTTATGTCACTCACTCTTTTTGCTTGTTCAAAAACAAACAACAATAATCAAACAGAAATGACTAAAGCTGATGACGCTTCATTGCAAACCGATGAAAAGATTTATTGGGTAAATAGTTTGAAATCTAAATGTGCTGACACTGGCTCGATGGAATGTCTACAAATTCAACAAGGAAATGAATTGAAGCCTGATGGTTGGGCGCTTTCTCACTCAACAATTCAAGGATTTGAATACGAACAAGGCTATATTTATAAAATAATTGTAGCGGAACAACCCGTCACATCAAAGCAAACGCCAGCAGATGACGCTTTAGTCAACTATCATTTGGTCAAAGTTATTAATGGCAGCTTAAGACTGAATGATATATGGGCATTGGAAACCATTCAGGGTAACGTTGAATTTGAAGAATAAGGAAAGACCTAGACTGGAAATTAACTTAAGTGAAAAGCAAATATTAGGTAATGATGGCTGCAATAATTTTACGGGGGCCATTAAAAGCCTCGACGGAAATAAAGTTATATTTGGTGCGATTGCCACGACTAGAAAATTATGCATGGATATGGATGTAACAGATAGATTTCATCAAAATATGAGCAATGTTCAGTCATTTTCACTCAAAGCATTAAAATTGCATTTCTATGATAAGGAAGAAAATGAGCTATTTGTTTTTCAAAAAATAGATTAGATCACCTCATGAGTCATAAATTAAGAGACTATGAATTAGTTTTCTAAAATGCTGCAGCTCAATCATACTTTAAGCCATCATCAATACGAACGATAGGTCATCTTAACTTAAGACAAACCAGATGCTTTAGACAACCTTGACTACGTTAAACCTATCGATACTTAGCTTTCTTATTTGCGTACATCGCGGCATCTGCCTCGTTAATCATGTCGTGTATTGATTTATCCGTATCGTGCTCAAAATGCATTACACCTGCACTATATTCAATTTTGTATGGTTTATTTAAAGTTTCATTGACCTTATCAATAGCAGCAGAAAATCGCTCTAATATGATATCCGTCTTAACGTCATCTGAATCACTTAGCATAGCAACAAACTCATCACCACCAAGTCTGCCAATCACTTCGGAGTCACGGAACGAATCAAGCATAGCGTGTGCGAATGAAGTTAAAACTAAGTCACCTTCATGGTGACCATAACTGTCATTAATCGTCTTAAACTTGTTTAAATCAAACATAATAAATGTCATTGATAATTTATTACGTCGACACACTTTGAAGGTATGATCGACCAGATTCAAAAAGCCGCGTCTGTTAGAAATAAGCGTTAATTCATCCAACGTAGCAATCTGAATTGACTGTATTTCTTGCTCAATTATCGCTCCCAAATCACTAAGCAACTGCTGGTCTTCTTCGTTTAAGCCTCTAGGATTAGAGTCGATAAGACACAAAGTATCTATATTGATTCCTTGTCTTAGTTTAAGAGGATAACCTGCATAAAAACGAATATTTGGAGCCCCTGTAACAAGAGGATTGTCAAAAAATCGCTCATCTTTTGAAGCGTCCGGAATTATAAACAATCCGTCTTGATTAATAGCGTGCCCACATAATGATATGTCGCGTGGCGTTTCATTAACATCAATCCCTTGTTTAGATTTAAACCATTGACGATCTTCGTCAATCAGGCTGACCAGTGAGATAGAGACATTAAACAGGCGTCTCGCCATACGTGTCACTCGATCAAAACGCTCTTCGTGTGAAGTATCAAGAATTTTTAGTGTTATTAACGTAAACGTTCAGCTTCATTTTTTGGGGCTTCAGGCTCTATCATAGCGGTCCCCTAGTTATTAAATAGTTAAGGCCTATAGTATAAGTTTTGATGCTAATCGAACTATGCGAAAAATCTCTATTTTATGTAGTCTAATGCCCATTGCTATAACCATGAGTTTGTAACTTAATGAGCGTTTTTGGTAATAGTGTTAGAGGCCATTATTATATTTTCTTAGCAAATGCTATAACGCAATAATTAAGTGAGATTACAACTGATAAACGCTTAATTCATTCATGTACTTCATCGGTGATTTTTTCATTACCTTTTTAAACATCGTAATAAAGGCACTGACTGACTCATAACCTAATAATTCAGATACGTGTTGCACACTTTTCTTATCTGAAAGCGCTTGCAATGAAACAATGATATGTAGCTGCGTTCGCCACTTTCCAAAGGTCATACCCGTTTCATTTTTGATAAGTCGTGCCAATGTTCGCTCAGTTAATGCAAATTGTTCAGCCCACTGTGAAAGCGTTTTTCTATCATTAGGCTGGTTGATTAGTTGCTGGCTCATGGATTGAATTACAGCATGTTTGGATAGTACAAAATCAAGAGGCTGAATAGGCATATCGAGGAGTTGATCAAATAATACACGTGCAAGTCGTGCGATTTTACTGCTTGAAGTGTAGCGTTGATTTTCACTGGCAAGTTGACACATTAAGGCTTCAACTAGTGGCGTAATAGCTAATGTGCAGGTGTTTTGAGGCATACCCTTCAACGTGTTATCAATAAATAAGTGACATAATTGAGCATTATCTGATGCTCGGTTACTATGTAATTTATTTGCCGGGATCCAAATAGCACTATGGGCCGGTACCATCCACATTTTTGTCGATACCTCACACGTTACATAGCCATGCATCGCTAAGATCAACTGACCTTTTGGATGAGTATGTAAAGGAATTTCATGACTAGCGTGAGCGTACTCTATTTTAGCTATAATGGATTGCGGCATGGTTTCAAAATCTTTGATTTCATCCCAGCCAATTAGTTCATACATCGTAATGTCAGTTTTTAGTTATTAAATGTCATTAGTGCTAAATTATATAGCGGCTTATTCCTTTATACTAGTCATTATTCTAACAACATAAAATTAAAAAACTTAATGACTTTGTCACGATTGAATAACAAATTTCAAACACGCTTTTCGGGCATATTACTCGTTATCGGTATTTTGCTCATTGCCGCTAATTTACGGGCACCTTTTACCGGTATCGCGCCTGTATTAGAGCAAGTTATTCATTACTTTCAACTAAGCGCAGCACAAGCGGGGTTTTTAACCACTTTACCGTTGCTTGCCTTTGCCATTATTTCACCTATGGCTGCATCACTAGCTAAAAAACAAGGTCTAGAACACACCTTGTTTATCGCTTTAATACTTATCATGCTGGGGATTTCAGCTCGAATTTTTAATTCATTCGCCATGTTATTTATTGGCACAGCTATTATTGGTGTCGGAATTGCTATTGCAAATGTGCTGTTACCCAGTCTCATCAAACGTGATTTCCCGACAAAAGTTGCCATAATGACGTCAAGCTATGTGCTTACCATGGGTGTGGTATCGGGTGGTTTTTCGGCGATGGTGTTTCCGCTCAGTCAATTAAATGCATTAGGTTGGCAACTTGCACTTGCTTCAGTAGCGGTCATTACCCTAAGCACCATCATTGTTTGGACAACTCAACTAGGTAAACATACCAAGCCTGATATCGATACACTACAAGCTACATCTTCAAAAAGTGTATGGCGTTATTTATTAGCGTGGCAAATTTCGCTGCTACTAGGTTTAAACTCTTTCTTAAATTACATAATTATTACTTGGCTGCCAAGCATACTGACCGAGACGGGTCACACAGCGGTGCAAGCCGGCGTTTATCATGGCGCTTTTCAATTTGCCACAGCAATTCCCGGCTTGGTGTTAATACCGCTACTGTCTAAATTACACGATCAACGGGTTCTTAGTTTTACGCTGGCACTACTAAGCAGTATAAGTGCACTGGGCTTACTCTATATGACTGAATATGCCTTTGTGTGGACGGTAATGCTGGGCTTTAGTTCTGGCGCATGTTTTATTCTGGGGCTATCGTTTGTAGGTTTACGCACTGATAACTCACATCAGGCTGCATCGCTTTCAGGCATGGCACAATGTGTTGGTTATTTACTAGCGGCAGGTGGGCCGATGCTTGCAGGCGCGTTGCACTCATCAACAGGCAGTTGGAGTGTGCCTTTATGGTTATGTGCTATTGCTAGCGTATTGTGTGC
>Ga0307486_1000038_pt1 | contig 143399 bp, 139 predicted proteins | sample CBIW02metaG_FD_203663 | JGI IMG/M metagenome (GOLD analysis project Ga0307486, IMG submission 203663) | Sea-ice brine microbial communities from Beaufort Sea near Barrow, Alaska, United States - CBIW 0.2 | ecosystem: Environmental > Aquatic > Marine > Coastal | place: USA: Alaska | collected...
GTGGATCAGCCTCACCTTCAACCTCAACCATAGCTTCGGCTTCCTCAGCCACTGGTTTAGCGTCTTTATTTCGTTTTCGGGTTAAACCTAATGTCTTTCTCGTCATGATTGTTTGATAGCTCTTGTTAGATAGATATTTTTCGACAAACACAGCCCAAGGCAAAAAACCAGTATGCACAAAATAAGTCTGTCCCGGTTTTTAAATCTTTCCCGGTTTTCCTGAACCGCACCATCACGTGACCATCCACCTGCCATAGCCCCTCCAGAGTCTGGATGACTGAAACCGCTACACTAAACGGTAGCATCCGAGTGCAGGCGCTCCAAGATTGCCGATAACCCAACAAGGAGACACCATGTCGTACACCAGCCGATATACACCCGAAACCCTGAGCCGTGATGAGCTGGACCAGAGCACGGGCCCAATGGTGATCGAATTCGGCACCAACTGGTGCGGGATCTGCCAGGGTGCTCAGGCGGACATCAAGGCGGTAATGGACAATCACCCAGACGTTCCGCATGTGAAGGTTGAGGATGGCAAAGGCCGCAGATTGGGGCGGACGTTTGGCGTTAAGCTCTGGCCGACCCTGATTTTTTTGAAGGATGGTGAAGAAATAGCAAGGGTCGCCCGCCCGGAAGACAGCACTGACATCGAAGATGCACTGCTAAAAATTCGCTAAGGCCGGCGCCGGCAATTGCTGGCCTGCTAGGAACAATACGGAAACTGGAAAATAAATCTGTCCCGGTTTTCCATTGCTTCCACGTCGCCAGGGAACAGCAAGATGACGTGCATCTGCTCAACACTTTGCCATTTGGCACCTGACACCTCTGCTCTCACCTTCAACAGGCGATCTTTGATCTGAACGGGAATCTCCAGCCCGAAGAATAGTCTGCGCATGGGTTTATTCCTCATGGCTCATCTTGCACACCATACCACCGGAAAACCGAGACAGTCTTCATCCGATTGCTCCCTAACCCCTTTGATTTTACAAAGTTTTACTCCGTTTACCCCTCCAGTTCATAGCAAGCTCACCAACGCTCAGCTACCATGGCGCGCCGCTATGAGCTTCGGCTCATCGGCAGGGAATACCCAAAATAATCAAATAAGTAAGAAGGAATCTACTGTGCGAAACGCAAGGATTTTGGCAATACTGGCCGCGATACTCTACCTCTCGGGCTGCGCCTCCGGCGCAAAAATGGGCAACATGGTGTATGAGGGGTCAGTGAAGGCCTACGACACAGCCCTGGAAAGCAATGTGGATGTGACCAACGTGTCCGGAGGCAAAGAAACGAATCCCGCCTGGACCTCCGAGATTGACAATGACGCCTTTGCAGGCGCCCTCCAGCAAAGCCTGAGAAAACAGGGGCTGCTGTCCGGCAATGGCCGTTTCCAGCTTGAAGCTCTCCTGCTGGAAGTAGACCAACCCATGTTTGGGCTGGACTTCGAAGTGACCACTCACGTTAGGTACATCCTGACCGACCACGATAACAACGGCTCCGTGGTCATGAACGAAACCATTGTCGCTCCCTACACCGCCACCATTGGCGATGCCTTTGCCGCCATCAAGCGCCTGAGACTGGCCAACGAGGGCTCGGGAAAAGCCAACATCCAGAGCCTGCTGGAAAAGCTCTCCGAACTCCAGATCCAACCCGGTGACATCTCCCTGGGGCAATAATTCCCCTGGAATCCCGCACGATTACAAGGAAGCATCATGAAGTACCCGCTACTACTCACACTGGCCGCCGTCGCGTTCTTGTCTACCGGCTGCGCATCGATCGTGTCCGGAACCGATCAAAAACTCACCTTCAACAGCGAACCGGAGGAAGCCACCGTTACCGTATCCGGCCGTGCGCTCGGTAAAACGCCCTTCACCGTGCCGGTGGACCGTGGCTCCAACCAATCCATCACTTTTGAAAAGGAAGGCTACAAGACCTACACCGCTCAGCTGTCGACCACAACCAACCCGTGGTTCTTCGGCAACATTGTGATTGGGGGCCTGCTGGGCTCCACCACAGATGGGGTTTCCGGTGCCATCCATGAGTTTTCCCCGGACCAGTACTTCGTCACCCTGCAGCCGGACACCCCAACGGGAATCTCGACCTCCAAACCGCGACAGATCAAGGAAATCATCATTGCGTTCAGCAGTGAGCTTCGCCACAACCTCGCGAGCGGCGGTGGTGAAAAGGTGGAGACCATCCTTCAATTGCTGGGTATCGACGCCTCGGAAAATGACACCACCATCCGGGCACTGAACCAGCTTGCGCTGGCAAACGAGAACGACCTTGAGCTGGCCAATACCATCATTGAGGTATACGACATTCAGTAAGGATCATCTCTTGAACCCGAGACAGATCTATTTTTCAGTTGTCGGCCTTCCCGGCTTGCGGGTTTCAACTCTGATACCGATACGGTTTTCAATTTCATCGACAAACTTGTTGCCGCCAGTCAGCTTGTTGCTATTGATCGCCGCACGAATCAATTCATCTGAGAGCGAACCACTGCGTTTTTCGAGGGCATTCACAAAACGGGCCTGCCGACCAGCCAGACGCTTCATCAATTGCGGAATTGCGGTCAGGTTGTCGTTCGCCTGAACGACCAAATGCACATGGTTTGTCATCAGGCAGTAACTGAACACCTCCAGCTCATAGGTCTGCTTACATTCCTGAAGATTCGCCAGGTAGTACTCAAAATCACGGCGTTCGACGAACACCCTGGCCTGTTTTGGCATCAGCTTCTCCTTGCTTTTGAAGCACAGAATCCTTTCTGTGCATTGGAGGCCGATGTTAATCGAACTACAGAGTCTGTTGATAGAGACTCAAATTAGCCTTGAGGCACTAGAGAAGCTGGGAAAATACGCCGCAAAAATAAATCTGTCCCGGTTTCTGTAAACGCAGATTAGCCTGAAAGCTAATCAAAAATTAAATCTGTCCACGTGATCTGTCCCACGCCCACCTTGCACATTTATCAAGCTTTAACAATTCCTTAGCTGATAGACAGGCACATCTCACCATCACTGCTAGTCTTCATTAGAGAATTAAAATAAACCGAAGCATGGAGCTGGTTGTGACGACTCGTCCTGAATTTCTGTCTGGTGGTGAGCCTGCCCGTCTTATCCCAATAACTGCAGATAGTGCCCGTGAACAAAAGTCTGTATCCGTATTACTCGCAGGTATGCGCTCCGTGCTTGAACTTCGCCAAGCACTGCTAAAATCCCTTGGCACCCGTGTCGGAAGCAGCGCAACGTTAGAGACCTGGACTGAAGTGGTTTTTGCGAATGAAGACAAGAAGGCCGCTCAACAAAAAGACCGACCGGATGGAATCCTGATTCTCCATACTGGAAGGCGTGAATGGCGAGCGTTGATTGAGGCGAAAGTTGGCAGCGAAACAATTGGCGAAGAGCAGATATCACGCTATCTACAACAAGCAAAGAACCACAAGCTGGACGCAGTAATCACCATCACGAATCAGTTCACAGCACTCCCAACGCATCACCCGGTAAAACTTCCAAAAATTGCTACCCGCTCAGTCGCGCTTTATCACTGGTCCTGGGCATTTATCCGCACCCAGTGCCAACTCCTGCTCAAGAATGATGGCGTTGAAGACGTAGACCAGGTCTTCATCCTTGGTGAGATCCTCCGCTATTTCGAAAGTGACCGGTCAGGCATCAGTAACTTTGACCAGATGAATAGCGAGTGGAAGGATGTCGTCAACAAAGTGAAAAGCCATGCCTCACTAGCAAGAGCCAGCGACGAGGTACAAAACACCATTGCAGCGTGGCACCAAGAACAGCGTGACCTTTGCCTTATCATGTCTAGGTTGACTGGTAGCAACGTTTCTCTAAAGCTCAAAAACAGCCATCGAACAGACGCAGCAGAGCGTGTCAAAGATGACGCGACGGATTTCTGCAAAGAGCCTGTGCTCAAATGTGCGTTAAGCATCATCAACGCCGCTGCTGATCTGGAGATACATGCCGACCTGCAGCGACGAATGATCTATTGCTCCATGAGACTCACAGCGCCGAAAGATAAAAAGAGCACAAAGGCCAGAGCCAATTGGCTGCTCCGGCAACTGAAACGCACTAGCCCGGCCAACTTCTTTGTTCGAGCAACGAGGCCTGGGAAAGCCGAGACAACATACCAGCCGCTGAGTGCCCTACGGGAATCACCTGAATTGCTAGAGTCCGACACATCCAACACCACCGCCACCAACCTGGAGGTAGTGTATGAAGTAGATCTGGCAGGTAAGTTCAGCGGTCGAAAGATATTCATTGAAGAGCTGGAAAAAGCTGTGCCTCATTTTTATCACGAGGCTGGTCAATGGTTGAAGTCCTGGAGTCCGGCTCCTCCGAAAATCTCTCGAGAGTCAGATATTAAAGAAGCTGAACAATCAGACGCAGCGGATCAGTTGGCGGAAGATTCATAAAATAAATCTGTCCCGGTTTTCTTGCAACGTGGCACAAAGTCCCGGTTATGGAGCAGGTTTCAGATGCCAATTGACGGGGACAACATTAACCAGAGTTCCTTGGAGTCAGGTCTTGCGTTTTGCCTCTCGAACAATCTGGCTTACGCGAGAATAATGCAGACTGAGACGATTACAACGAAATGGCAAGACAGGGGCAAAACACAAGACCTGACCCCAGCACCCTGCTTTCTAGTGATATAAAAGGGGCTTGATAAAAAAAGAGGGGGTGGAGGAATAATTTCTTTAAATCGCTCTGACCTTTTTTTCTTAAGATCTAGGCAGCACCACCCTCCAAGTAACGATTAGGCTTTCGCTTCGTCATCCCATGTCAAGTGGAACTGCCGAGAACGAGCGGCTCGTGCGGACCGCTCGGGCATTCATCTCCATGCGTAGGACAATGTGCGCCCCTGAGTGCTGGTGTGTGAGCTGCAAACAGCCATTAAGTCGCACGATGCACCTAGAATTAGTATACCTCTTGGCTCACCTTAGCGTCTAGCTCTTTTGCGAAGTCATATCCAGACCACTTAGTAAACCAAGTAGAACAATAACTTATAACTTTTTTTCTAAGATTTTTAGGGACATCGCTATTATCCAAAATACTATTTTTAAGTTGATCACTAACATAAGGACATGTAATCAAGTCGAATGTCATATGCGTCATCTCACTATTAATAGCCAACGCATCGGATCTTTCCTTATATTTTCCCAATATATATTTTTCAATAGGCTTTTTGATAAAATCATAGCGTTTCTTATTCTCTATATAGAATAACAAAACAACAATCGAAAAATAGTTCAAATCCTTTTCTATAATTATTCCTTCTGGCTTCCTGACAATTCCAAAATATCGACATAAAGAAAACTCATCAAGCCAATAAAACCTACCCAACTGCCTAATTAAAACAAGCAAGTACAACGTCTCTATTGGAGTTTCATTCTCTACTTTTATATTTTCCAGAACCGAACAAGCCTCATTGAATATTGAACGAAATACCACATCACTATACTCGACACCTAATGGTTGATCATTAACAAAAAGAATGACTTGTTGAATAATTCTGCATATTTTAATGGTTCCATTAACTTTCGGCGACATTGAATATATAAAGAAAGAGAATTCAACCAAAGTAACAAGCGAACTCACAAGTTGCTTGTCAACATTTTCATTTTTAGGGATTTTAGTGTAATCAAATAATATCTTTCGGACTTTCTTCTCCAAGACCGAAAGAGTATAGTTAAGAATTTCGCCGTAAGAAACACTCGATGCATCAAGAATAGATTTAAAGTCTGTTATTAAACTTGATTTTCTTAAGTATAAACTGGCTTTCGATACGTCTTTTGTTCCTTCTATATATTCGATATTATACTTAAGATTTTCCGACAAGAGATCAGCAATTTTCTTTTTTGCAATCGTAATTGGTGTGACAATTGGCCTATCAAAAAAAACTTCTTTGCTCTTATTTAAATTCAACTTGTACCTTGTTAAGCAAAGGCTAATAGAAGCTTTTATCTTAGAGAAAACCTCATGCTCATTATAAAATATAAAGAAGTCGTCCACATACCTATAAATACGATAGTCTTTACCAAAAAAAACTTCTTTTTCATTTAAATCTGAAACGATATTGTTATCAATAGATTGAAGTATAATTTCTGCAAATATTCTAGATAACTCAGGACCAATAACAATTCCATTTGTTTCATTATAATTTAGCTGCTGCATCAAGCTATCAAAAACATTTGGAAAAGTTGATTTAGTTTTACTTAAATTATTCTTAGCATATTCTTTACTATATATAGCCCAAGCAATAGAATGCGTGTAAATGGAATCAAAGCAGTTTGAAATATCGAGCTTAGATAAGAATTCATATCTACCCTCGCAGTCATGATACTCGTCTGACTCATAAAATTTGAATATATTGCTATATTTTTCGTAAACAAAAAAAGACTTTAAGTTTTCGTAGCTTTCACCCTCGACCTCTATCACTTCGCCATCACTACCAAACTGCTCAATAAGGGATTTTTTATCTACATATGTACAACCGGCCACCCGCTTAGCCGATCTAAGACTAAATAAGCTTTGATCACAATAGTATGTAATTAAATCTTTGTTTTTTCTGTAGAAATCAATAGCGAAAATTTGAGATCTAGGGTGAATTAGAGAAAGTTGTCTATATTGGTCTTTTTTGTGAGATATATTAAATGTAAAAGGAATAGTGAAAGGATTTATCTTCTTTGCACTAACTTTGCTGTAGCGCTTCCCTTCTATCAAAAACTCCTGCACTTTCTTACATCTAGGAAGTCCTAATAAAAGCATGACCAAGCTATCAAAAGCAGCATCTTTTTTCTTCCAAGAAAAATAATCATTTGAGTATTTTACCTGGTTATCGACTATAAAATTATAAAAGTGCCTATTTGAGAATGTGATAGGAACCTCATACGGCAATAAGTCTGAAAGAACCACTCTTTCAATAGGAAAATTGATAGACAATGTTTTCTTAGGCATCTTTCCACCCTTTAGTTATGTCTTTCAAGTCAGCAGTGGTAAAGCTTCTAAAAATCTTTTTATCAAACCCTTCCACAAATGAGAAATTATTTAACCTTCTTAGCAACCTGAGATCTGTTACCGTAAGTAGCTTTGACTTAAAATATACATCTATTTCTTTCAAGTCAATATCATCGTTTATGTGCATGTTGTTAAAATAAACACCCGTGAACGCTTTACTTTTTGCATTTAAAAGCCGAGTATTACCGGTTAGAAAACGAACCTTATCTATTAACAACCGGCTGGTCTTTTTAGGATTAAACCTAAAATTCTTAAAGTATTGATGGAACGCTTGGTCTATACGTTTCTTATATTTATCTACTCTTTTCCCACTGAGCCGAATTACAACATTTTTTCCTTTGAAAATAAATCGATAGCCAAGATATTCAAACTCTATCGATTTATCACTTGTCAAATCGATAACTTTTGTTTTTTCATTTAAAGACAATTTATTTCTATTTACCCTTCTATTAACACTATTAAGATATTGATCTTTGTCCTTAACTAAATTGGGTGAATAGACTAATATCAAATCATCTACATAACGAGAGTAGAAGGTTAAATCCAGATTTTCACTTAGCTCACCATCTAACTCATTCATATAAACTTCTGACAGATAAGCACTTAATCCAACCCCTCTTGGCAGCCCTTTATTATCGCCTGAAAAACTCGCATATGATCTCAGGAGCTGGGTTAATATTCGTTTAGGCAGCACAGATAGTCTTGTAGATGAATGCAGCTTCTTGATGAGTGCTTTATGATCGATACTTTCATAGAATTCTTTAACATCTGCTTTAACTATGTATTTTGGGCTTGCATCTAAACAAATACTTCTAAGCCTACTCACAATCAAATCACGATGCGACTGTTTTATATCGTATGTATTCTTGAGGATGTTATTCAAATGCCTCGTAACAAATATACTTTCTACACTTTTACCAATTGTAAAAACATCTTTACCTAAAACCTGACCAGGAAGCTTCTCAAGCGGGAGCTTATAGCCCTTTTTATTTACCTTGTTACAAATTATCTTCACTTCATCGCTCACAATATTATCATATCTTTCTTTTCTTACTTCCAACACTTCTTTTATTTTTGAAGCTACATTCTCATAGTGTTCTTTTCGTATACGCCCTTTGCTTAATTTAAACAAGAATCTATACCCAAGTTTTTTCGTATTTCTAATTTTCATCCTTTCGCTATAAGCGAATTCAAAATACTTTCGCTCAAGATCACCTCTATTTTTTAAGTCGAGATCATAAATACTTCGAAAGTTTTTAGCTGAAAAAGACTGGTCCATAAAATATTACCTTATTCCATCCCTAACCAAAAAATAGAAAGAAAATTTCACAACGTAAATTAACCTTAACTTCAAACGCCACTCATGTATTTTAAACTCACCCCGCGACACTTCTGCAATATATATTTGCTCTGACCCAATTTAATTAGGGTCTCACTGAATTATTTCGCATTCAGCAGCATTTTCTGATTCGATTTGATAAAGCGAAAATGCCCTCCACCCTCCATCACATTCAGGTTATCTCAGTCCTCAATCCCGAATTCCCTGCAAACACCATCAGCGAATGCAATCGCTGATCACTCAAACCCAACTGGCCCTGCAACGTCACCACATGCCTGTAGTTCTGGTGCAGCAGGTTCTGGAATTTCTGGGAATGTTTGAATATCTCCTGCGTACGGTACTGCTGTTTACCGTTACCAAACATCCAGCCCTTCATGTTCTTAGTTTCCACCACAAACACACCGAACCGGGAAAAATGATGTGGTCGAGCTGTGTGGTGTCGTCTTCCATGGGAAGGGTGACGTTCTTAATCAGGTGGTAACGATCTTTGTCTAGAAACAACCGAGCAGAGGCATTAACCAGGAACTCTCCCAAATGGCCTCTAGACCAGGGAGAACGGAAGATGGTTATCAGCAGTACGAGTGGTATGAGTGGTATGAGGTAACGGAATTTGAGAAGAGGCTGTATCAGTACTGAGGGGTCCATCGAACGTTATCCTTAACGGTCAGTGCTTCCATAACGAACACCTAATCACCCTAGACCATTTCAACGCTTTACGCTTCTTTTGCTTACAAATTTCGACAATTTCTGTCATCAAAAAAACTGCACGGTCGCCCATACAGCTTTTCATTTGCAACGGTGAGGCGTTGCTTTACGCTCAGTCCTCGTTTCGCTGCTTAATCTTCCTCCAAGCCGTGAACGCTATCGCGCTGACGATCCCTGCCGCAACCAGATATTCAATATGCAGAACGTCGCCAATGGCTTCGTGGCCGGAGTGCGCCAGCGCGTTCGTAGAGGCCAGCAGGAGCACTGCACTGATACTCATTTGTTTAATGTTTTTCATGACTAGTTCTCCGTTTTAATTCGAAAGAAAAAAGGGTGTTCAGTCAGGCAGTTTCGGCCAGCTTTTCCGACCTGCGCTCTGGCAGCATTCCCCGCTCCAGAATGAAGCTGATGATCGTCTCCAGCCCTACCCCGTCATAAAGGTTCGCAAACACAAATGGCCGCTCGCCGCGCATCATTTTGGAGTCCCGCTCCATCACGTCCAGCGAAGCGTGCACATATTCGGCGATGTCGATCTTGTTGATGATCAGCAGGTCGGATTTGGTGATGCCGGGGCCGCCTTTGCGGGGGATTTTGTCGCCAGCGGAAACGTCGATCACGTACAGGGTGAGGTCGCTCAGCTCCGGGCTGAAGGTGGCGGAGAGGTTGTCACCGCCGGATTCCACCATCACCAGTTCCAGGTTCGGGTGGCGGCTTTGTAGATCGTCGATGGCCGCCAGGTTCATGGAGGCATCTTCGCGGATGGCGGTGTGGGGGCAGCCGCCGGTTTCCACGCCGAGGATGCGGTCGGCTGGCAGGGCGTCGTGCTTGAGCAGGAAGTCGGCGTCTTCTCTTGTGTAGATGTCGTTGGTCACCACCGCTATGTCGTAGTGGTCTTTCAGGGCACTGCACAGCTGGCGCAACAGGGCGGTTTTGCCGGAGCCAACCGGGCCACCTACTCCAACTCTCAAACAATGTTTCATGGCGTGTTCTCCGTTTCTCTTGTAATCAGCGTTTGTTCTTCAGCTTCTGAAAAGCCGTGAATACTGGGTTTCGTGTAAGGCGCTGCCGAGGGCCAGGCCGGGCAGGATGGGGCCAAGCTCCTCGTCCTCGCGCTGAAGTGCCGCCTCTACAGCGGTTACCAATAACGGGCGCATGTGTTCGGTGATGCGTTGGGCGGCGGTATGGCCAAGAGGCAGCGCCTTGCAGGCAGCCGCCAGCTGGTTTTCCAGCCAGGCCCAGGCGAAGCCGAGTAAGGTCAGGCGCTCGGGTACATTACGATGGTGAGCCACCCAGGCGAACATGGTGATATAACCGGGTTCGTGCGGGATCAGGCTCGCCTCTGGCAACAGGCCCAGGTTGCGCAGCAGGGTGACCAGGGCAGCGCCAAGGCGGGTGTCTTCGTCGCTCAGTTCGGCGGTTTCCCGGGTGGCGTGCAGCCAGTTGTTCCACTGTGCAATCGCCTCCGCATCGTCGGCGGCCCAGGCCTTTTGCAAACGCATCAGCAGGGGCAGTTCGCAGCGGCTCAGGCCATCTTCCAGAACGCCCTCCAGCCATTCCTGCAAGTCCGTTTCGCTATCTACCCAACCCAGCTCAAAGGCGCTTTCCAGCCCCTGCGACCAGGCAAAGGCGCCGATAGGCAGCGCAGGGCTAACCAGCTGCATCAGGCCCAGCAATGCCAGGTCGCTTGTGGCGACTGGCTGGCTGTCAGTGTTCATGGTTTTCAGTGCTCATGGCTGTGACCGGCCGGGGAATAGGCGCCCGGTTCGGGGTCGAATTTGGCGTTGTGGTGCACAAGGGTGGCGCCCAGGTGCTCGGCTAATTCTTCCAGCACGTGGTCGGGCGGGAAGCGAATCCAGCCGCCCTGCTTGTCTTCGCCAATGGCGAGAGACACGTGGCGGTTGCCCAGGTGGTAGCAAAGGCGCGCCAGGGGCAGGCCAGCGCCAATGCGTGCGGTAACCACGGGCTCGTCGGCGGCGCGAATGCGGATAACTTCGCCGGTTCGGGCTTGCAGCAGGTCGCCATCGCGCAGTACCGGGCCTCGGTCCAGAAACAGGCCTACATCAAGGCTGGTTTCGGTGGTGGCACGTAGGCGGCCGCGCATACGCAGCTCGTAAGGCAGAGTCAGGTTGTCGTGAATTTCTGCGCTGTCGATGTTGTGGATGCGTTCTATTAATTCCAGCATAGGGTTCTCCGGGTGCGCCTTAAAACAGGTGGTAGCGCTGGGCCAGTGGTAATTCGCTGGCCGGCTCGCAGGTGAGCAGTTCGCCGTCTGCATACACTTCGTAGGTTTGCGGGTCTACGGTGATATGCGGGCAGGCGTCGTTCAGTTTCATGTCGCTCTTGCGCACCTGCCGTACGTTCTTGCAGGCCGCCAGCGGGCTGTCCAGGCCCAGTTTTTTGCCAATGCCCGCATCCAGCGCAGCCTGGCTAACGAACGTCAGGCGCGTGGCACTGGCGGCTTTGCCGAAGGCACCAAACATAAGCCGGTAATGCACGGGCTGGGGCGTGGGGATTGAGGCGTTGGGATCGCCCATGGGCGCAGCGGCAATCATGCCGCCCTTCACAATGAGAGCCGGCTTTACGCCGAAAAACGCCGGGTTCCAAAGCACCAGGTCTGCCAGTTTGCCCACTTCTACCGAGCCCACTTCGTGGCCAATGCCGTGGGTGATGGCGGGGTTGATGGTGTACTTGGCGATGTAGCGTTTGGCGCGGAAGTTGTCGGCGCCCAGGCTTTCATCTTCCGGCAGCAGGCCGCGCTGAACTTTCATCTTGTGGGCGGTTTGCCAGGTGCGGCACACCACTTCGCCTACCCGGCCCATGGCCTGGGAATCAGAGGCAATCATCGAGATAACGCCCAGGTCGTGCAGGATGTCTTCCGCTGCGATGGTCTCGCGGCGAATCCGTGAATCGGCGAAGGCGACGTCTTCGGGGATGTTCGGGTCCAGGTGGTGGCACACCATCAGCATGTCGAGGTGTTCGTCGATGGTGTTCACGGTGTAGGGCCGCGTGGGGTTGGTGGACGACGGCAGCACGTAGGGTTTGGAGCAGGCGGTGATGATGTCCGGCGCGTGGCCGCCGCCGGCACCTTCGGTGTGGTAGGTGTGAATGCAGCGTTCTTTGAACGCGGCCAGGGTATCTTCCACAAACCCGGATTCATTAAGGGTGTCGGTGTGAATGGCTACCTGCACGTCGTACTTGTCGGCCACGGTCAGGCAGTTATCGATGCTGGCCGGGGTGGTGCCCCAGTCTTCGTGCAGTTTCAGGCCCATGGCGCCGGCTTTTATTTGCAGTTCCAGGGCTTCGGGCAGGCTGGTGTTGCCTTTGCCCAGGAAGCCGATGTTCATGGGTTGGCTGTCGACGGCCTGGAGCATTTTGCCCATGTGCCAGGCACCGGGTGTGCAGGTGGTGGCGTTGGTGCCGGTGGCCGGGCCGGTGCCGCCGCCGAGCATGGTGGTAATGCCGCTCATGAGGGCTTCTTCAATCTGCTGCGGGCAGATGAAGTGGATGTGGGAGTCGATGCCACCGGCGGTGAGGATTTTGCCTTCGCCGGCGATGATTTCGGTGCCGGGGCCAATGACAATGGTGACGTCTGGCTGGGTGTCGGGGTTGCCGGCTTTGCCGATGGCGGCGATACGGCCGTTTTGCAGGCCAACGTCGGCTTTAACGATGCCCCACCAGTCCAGAATCAATGCATTGGTGATAACGGTGTCCATCACGGTGTCGTCGGCGCGCTGGCTCTGGCCCATGCCATCGCGGATGACTTTGCCGCCGCCGAATTTTACTTCGTCGCCGTAGTGGGTGTGATCTTTCTCGACCTCTATCCACAGTTCGGTATCGCCCAGCCGCACGCGATCGCCCACGGTGGGGCCGTACATGTCGGCGTAGGCTTGTCTTGTGATTTTCATGCTATCCCTCATTTATGGCCTTGGGTGCAAGAGCAAGTGGGAATGACTTTCCAAAACACGCTCCTTGCGGCACATCCATGTGACGCTTGAGCTCCGCCATCCATGGCTGCGCACAGTTTTGGAAAGTCATTCCCACTCGCTCCCCCGGCATTATTTCGTGGAGTCAAGGCTGCCCATGACTTCGGCTCTGAAACCGTAGATGTTTCGGCTGCCGGCAAACGGGATCAACGTGACCTGCCGGGACTGGCCCGGTTCGAAGCGAATGGCGGTGCCCGCGGCTACGTCAAGGCGGTAGCCCGTTGCTTTGGCCCGGTCAAACGTCAGCGCCGGATTGGCTTCGGCGAAGTGATAGTGGGAGCCAATCTGTACCGGGCGGTCGCCGGTGTTGGCGACCTCAACGGTGATGCGTTCGCGGCCGGCGCAGAGTTCTATGTCGCCGTCTTTAAGCTGGTACTCTCCGGGAATCATGGCGCGGCCCTCATACAATGGGGTTGTGAACGGTCACCAGTTTGGTGCCGTCCGGGAAGGTGGCTTCTACCTGCACTTCGGGAATCATCTCGGCGATGCCGTCCATCACGTCGTCGCGGGTCAGAATTTCCGCGCCGCTGCTCATCAGTTCGGCAACGGTTCGGCCTTCCCGGGCGCCTTCCATAATCTCGGCGCTGATCAGGGCGACGGCCTCGGGGTAGTTCAGTTTCAGGCCTTTGGCTTTTCGGCGTTCAGCCAGCAGGGCTGCGGTGAACAGCATTAGCTTGTCTTTGTCTCTTGGTGTCAGTTCCATCGTGTTATTCCTCTAATCTCAGGTCAGCCATATCCGCGGCACTATCGCCGCTTTGCCGGTTAGCAAGGGCCGCAATAACTCCCAGGCTTGTTGGCATAACGCCCAGGCTTCGTTTCTTTCCTGCCCCAGATAGCGCAGCAGCAATACGCCACGGCGCCGGGTGACGGCCCAGCGGTGGCTGGCAGGCAGAGTTTCCCTGAGTTCTTCTATGGCGGCGGCTTCGTCTTCCAGCCCAACAACCCACAGGGTGGCCTGCACGGTGGCGCCGCCCTGGCCCCAGTGGCCTTTGAATCGGGGATGTGTGGGGTCCATAAGCTGGCGTTCGAGCCATAGAGGGCGGCCGTCCATCCGTAATCGAAAACGTTGTTCCAGGTGGCCGGAAACGAACGGCAGCTCGCTGGCCGGGCGGCCGAGGGCGAGGATTTCCCAGCCGATGCATTTGGCGCCGGTTTCCAGTTCGATGGTGGTGGTCTGCTCGCCCCGGGAACCGTCGAAGGCGAGGGTTTCCTGGGGCAGGTATTCAAGGATGCCGTTTTTTGCCACCTGCAAACGGGTGTGCTGCCCCCAGGCAACGCCGTGGCTGTCGGCTTTATAGAGCTTGGCTGCCGCCGGCGTGGTGAGCAGCACGTGGGCACCCTCACCGACGCTGGCCTCGATGCGAAGCTCGTCACCACTGACCAGCCCACCGGGCGGATGCAACAGGTAAACGTGGCAGCAGCCATGTCGCCCTTCCGGGTAGAACGGCCGCTGAACCCTTAACGGGCCATGGTGTTTTCGCCGCACCAGGCGGGTAACCGCCTTCTCCTCGCCTTCGTGTCGTGCTTCAAAGCCAACAGACAAGCCGGCCGCCCAGCGCCGCTCCGAATCGAAGCGGTGGCCAGAATCCTGGCTTGGCTGATGGAAAACTGTCATACCGTCAGGTGCTTCTTGATCAGTTCATCGGTCAGGCCAGCAATTTCGCCTTCGGCCACGCGGCGGCCCCGATCGAGGATGGCGAAGCGGTCGGCGTATTTGCGGGCAAACGGCAGCTTTTGCTCGACCAGCAACACGGTAAGGCCGTCTTCCTCAATCAGCTTGCGGATAACCTCCCCAATCTGGGCGACGATGTTGGGCTGAATGCCCTCACCCGGCTCATCCAGAATCAGCAGGCGGGGTTCAATCACCAGCGCCCGGCCAATGGCGAGCTGCTGTTGCTGGCCGCCGGAAAGATCGCCGCCCCGGCGGTGGCGCATTTCTTTAAGCACCGGGAACAATTCGTACACCCGCGCGGGGATTACCTTGCAGCCGTCTTTGCGCACGGCTAGGCCGGTGCGGAGGTTTTCCTCCACGGTCAGCAGCGGGAAGATCTGCCGGCCCTGGGGCACATAACCGATGCCGAGGCGTGCGCGGTCTTCTATTTTCTTTTGGGTGAGTTCCACGTCTTTGGCGAACACGAGGGAGCCGCTTTTCACGCTTTCCTCGCCCATGATGCATTTCATCAGAGTGGTCTTGCCCACGCCGTTTCGCCCCATCACGCAGGTGCACTGGCCCTGGGGTACGTCCAGTTCCAGATCCCAGAGGGTGTGGCTTTCGCCGTAATACTGGTTGAGTTTGTCGATCCTGAGCATCAGGCTTCCTCCCCGAGATATACCTTGATCACTTCCGGGTCGTTGGAGACCTGGTCCATGGAGCCTTCCGCCAGCACGCTGCCCTGGTGCAAAACGGTCACTTTGCGGGCGATGGAGCGCACAAAGCCCATATCGTGCTCTACCACCACCACCGATTGTTTGCCGGCCAGACTGGTAAGCAGTTCGGCGGTGCGTTCCATTTCCTGTTCGGTCATGCCGGCGACCGGCTCATCCACCAGCAGCAGGCGCGGCTTCTGCATCAGTAGCATGCCAATCTCCAGCCACTGTTTCTGACCGTGGGAGAGGATGCCGGCGAGGGCCTGGCGCAGCTCTTTCAGGCCAATCATTTCCAGCACTTCATCGATGCGATCCCGGTATTCGGGCGTCATCTGGGCGGTGAGCGTGGGCAACACCCGCTTGTCTGTGGCCATGGCCAGCTCCAGGTTTTCGAACACCGTCAGCGCTTCAAATACCGTGGGCTTCTGGAACTTGCGACCAATACCGAGAGAAGCGATGTCTGGTTCGCTCAGGGTGAGCAGGTTGTGGCGGCTACCAAACCACACCGAGCCGGTGTCCGGGCGGGTTTTGCCTGTGATGATGTCCATCATGGTGGTTTTGCCTGCACCGTTAGGGCCGATGATGCAGCGCAGTTCGCCGTCGTCGATGGTGAGGTTGAGATTGTTGATGGCTCTGAAGCCGTCAAAACTGACGTTAACGCCTTCCAGGTAGAGGATGGGGCCGTGCCGCACATCCACGGGGGACTGTGCCGGCGCGAGAAATTCAAATACCTTGTCCCGATTGGTCAGTTCCTGAATAAGACTCATGCGGTAGCCTCCTGTTCTGGAAGGGTGTTACCGGCGTCCTTGGCTTTCTTCGGCTTGAACAACAGGCCGGCGATGCCTTTGGGCAGGAACACAGTCACCAGAACAAACAACCCGCCGAGCGCAAACAACCAGGCGTCCGGCATGATGCCGGTGAACACTGTTTTTCCGTAGTTCACCAATATTGCACCGATCACTGCGCCGTAGAGCGTGGCGCGGCCACCGAGTGCCACCCAGACCACCACCTCGATGGAGAACAGCGGCGAGAATTCGCTGGGGTTGATGATGCCTACTTGAGGCACATAGAGCGCACCCGCCACACCGGCCAGCATGGCGGAGACCACAAACACAAACAGCTGCACCCGCTCTACCCGGTAACCGAGGAACCGTGTGCGCGCCTCGGCATCCCGGCAGGCAATACTCACGCGGCCCAGCTTGCTGGTAACAATGCCGCGGCAGATCAGGTAACCCATGGCCAGGGCAATGCCGGTGGCGATGAACAGGCCAAGCCGGGTGGCATCGGTGCGCAGATCAAAGCCGAGGATGTCCTTGAAGTCGGTCAGCCCGTTATTGCCGCCAAAACCCATCTCGTTGCGGAAGAAGGCCAGCATCAGTGCGAAGGTCAGCGCCTGAGTGATGATGGAGAGGTAGACCCCGGTCACCCGTGAGCGAAAGGCCAGGAAGCCAAACACCAGAGCCAGGATACCCGGCGCCAGCAGCACCATGATGAAGGCGAACCAGGCCATGTCGAAGCCGAGCCAGTACCAGGGCAGCTCCTGCCAGTTCAGGAACACCATGAAATCCGGCAGCATCGGGTCGCCATAAACGCCGCGATCACCAATCTGGCGCATCAGGTACATGCCCATGGCGTAGCCACCCAGGGCGAAGAAGGCGCCGTGGCCCAGGCTGAGGATACCGAGGTAGCCCCACACCAGATCCACCGCCACCGCCAGCAGCGCGTAGCACAGGTACTTGCCCAGCAGCGTGATGGTGTAGGAGCTTACGTACAGGGCGCTGTCCTGCGGCATGAACACATGTAGCACACTGACAATCACCAGAGAGGCGAAAAGCACACCCAGGAAAATTCGAGTGGAACGTTCCTGCAAGGGTCTCGTTAACCACATACCTTAACCCTCCGCCGCACGGCCCTTCTGGGGAAAGAGTCCCCGAGGGCGTTTCTGAATGAACAGGATGATGAAGACCAGCACCATGATCTTGGCGAGTACTGCGCCAACCCAGGGTTCCAGAAGCTGGTTGATGGTGCCCAGCGTCATACCCGCCAGCAGGGTGCCCCAGAGATTACCCACGCCGCCGAACACCACCACCATGAAGGAGTCGATGATGTAGCTCTGGCCCAGATTGGGGCCAACGTTGGTGATCTGCGAGAGTGCAACTCCAGCCAGGCCGGCGACGCCGGAACCAAGAGCGAAGGTGAGGATGTCCACTCTCGTAGCCTTGATACCCATGGAGCGGGCCATGGCCCGATTCTGGGTGACTGCGCGTACTTCCAGGCCAAGCCGGGTCTTGCGCATGATCAGCATCAGGCCCGCGAACACCACCAGCGCAAAGCCGATCACGTAAAGGCGGTTCAGGGTGAGTGACAGCGCTTCGTTGATCATCACCGAGCCGCTCATCCAATCCGGCGTGATCACGGTGCGGTTGAGCGGTGAGATGACGGTACGCACAAACTGCTGCAGGATCAGGCTGACACCAAAGGTAGCGAGCAGGGTTTCCAGTGGCCGGCCCTTCAGGTGCTGGATGACGGTGCGCTCTATCGCGACACCCACCAGTGCTGCCACCAGAAAACCGGCGGGGATGGACAGGATCAGAGCCAGGCCGGGCTGGCCCGGCAGTAATTGCTGCATGCCCCAGGTGGTGTAGGCACCCAGCATCATGAGTTCGCCGTGGGCCATGTTGATGACGCCCATCACGCCGAAGGTGATGGCAAGGCCAATGGCGGCCAGCACCAGTACCGACCCAAGAGACAATCCAAAATACAGGGTCTCAGCAGCACGGTTCAGTGTCAGCTTCTGTTCGATACTGGCCATGGCCTCGGTAGCCGCAGCTACCAGCGCAGCATCGTCGCTGCGCATAGCTTGTTGCAGGGCAGCGCGCGCTTGTGAGTTGAGGCTGCCGGAGAGGGTTGCCACGGCAGCAACATCGCCCTGCTCTTCCACTTTATAGATGGCCAGGGCTTCGGTGAGTGCCGCCTGAACCGACGCGCTCTTCTCGGTTTCAATCAGTTCGGGGATGCGCTCAGCCAGAGTGCCGTCCACGCTGCCTTTGAGGGCGCGGGCGGCGGATAAACGGTTGTCCTCATCAGGACTCTTCAGATCAATCACCGACAGAATGCTTTCCAGCTCATTACGCAGAGCGTTGTTGACGCGAATGGTATCAATGTCGCGGCGGGAAATTTCACCCAGGTTCTCGCCGGTGAGTGCGCTTTCCACGGTCCAGTCCCGGCCCCGGTTTTCCAGCACGATGATGAATTGGCCGCTGGATTCAATGCGGCCCAGCTTGTTGCTGGCGTAGGATTCGAGCCAGCCTCGGGCGCGCTCATCGCCACTGCCGGCGATTCGGTTGACGACGGCTTTCTTTTCCGCGAATGAGGATTCCGCCAGTGCGGTAAGCAGTTTCTGCGCTTCCGAATCTTCTACCTTTGCCTGCGAAAGGCCGGGACAAAGCAGAAGGAAGGCGAACAGCAGATGGCTGAGCAGTCGAGTGATGCCCATGGTTGCGTCCTGTCCTGGTGAATAAGGGGTAAAGCGAAAAACGCTGTGTTAAAAAAGCGGACGAGGAAAAAGCCCTCGCCCGCAAAACGGTGCTAACCGCTTGAAACGTTACTCAGCAGCTGCTTTCGCCTGACCACCGCAGGTGCCGGAAACCACGTTGAAGTTTCCGCAGAACAGCGGCTTGCGCCAGTCACTGATCAGGTCTTTGGAACCCGGCAGGAAGTCAGACCAGGCATCGCCCGCTACGGTAGACGGCGTTTCCCAGACTACGGAGAACTGGCCGTTGTCCTGAATCTCGCCAATCAGCACGGGCTTGGTGATGTGATGGTTCGGCATCATTGTGGCGTAACCACCGGTGAGGTTGGGAACGGCTACGCCGATGATGGCGTCTTTCACGGCGTCTACGTCAGTAGTGCCGGCCTTCTTGACCGCCTCGATGTACATGTTGAAGCCGATGTAGTGCGCTTCCATCGGGTCGTTGGTGACGGCGTCTTCGTTACCGGAATAGGCAACCCAGGCATCGATGAAATCGTAGTTGGCGTCACTTTCCACGCTCATGAAGTAGTTCCAGGCCGCCAGATGCCCCACCAGAGGGGCGGTGTCTATGCCAGACAGTTCCTGCTCGCCCACGGAGAAGGCAACCACCGGAATGTCGGCGGCGTCGATACCCTGGTTGCCAAGCTCGCGGTAAAACGGAACGTTGGCATCACCGTTGATGGTTGAAACCACGGCGGTCTTCTTGCCAGCGCTACCAAACGCCTTGATATCGGAAACGATGGCCTGCCAGTTGGAATGACCAAACGGCGTGTAGTTGATCATGATGTCGCCAGCGGCCACGCCCTTGTCCTTGAGGTAGGTCTCGAGGATCTTGTTGGTGGTGCGGGGATAAACGTAGTCGGTGCCTGCCAGAACCCAGCGCTCAACGCCGATGTCGTTCATCAGGTAGTCAACCGCCGGAATGGCCTGCTGGTTGGGAGCGGCACCGGTGTAGAAAACGTTCTCGGAGGATTCCTCACCCTCGTACTGAACCGGGTAAAACAGAAGGCCGTTCAGCTCTTCTATCACCGGCAATACGGATTTACGGGAAACCGAGGTCCAGTTACCGAAGATCACGTCCACTTTTTCTTTTGCCAGTAGCTCACGGGCTTTTTCGGCAAACAGCGGCCAGTTGGAGGCCGGATCCACAACCACCGGCTCAAGCTGACGACCCAGCACGCCGCCGGCTTTGTTCTGCTTTTCGATCAGCATCAGCATGGTGTCTTTCAGGGTGGATTCACTGATCGCCATGGTGCCGGAGAGGGAGTGCAGTATACCGACCTTGATAGGGTCTTCGGCGGCAACGGAGTTAAAAGAGATAGAGAGCGCCAGTGCAGAGAGGCCCAGCTTCACGTGTTTTTTGATGCTCATTTCGTCATCCTTAGCATTCTAGTGGGTTGCGCAGTTCGTCAGTTACGCAACCTTGCACTAGCCGTTCCAGACTTGAAAAACTCCTTTATATTTCAGATTGTTACTTTCAGAAAGACAAGCGCTGCGTGGTTCACACCGCACAGCGGCGAGCCCAAAACCGTGCAGCCGAAAGGGGGATGCTCACCTATGGTGCAGTCTGGCTGGAGGGAAGGAGGGAGGATGCGAGGCGATCAAAGCTGAGCCGCGTCGATCGCCTCCTGGTAAGGCAACGGGCGTGCCAACAGATAGCCCTGGGCCTGATCGCAGTCGCGCTCGAGCAGCATTGCGTACTGCTCCTCGATTTCCACACCTTCAGCGATGACCTTAAGCCCCAGGCTGTGAGCCATGGCAATGATGGTGTTGACGATCACCTTACTGCCGGGGTCTGTCGTCACTTCTGCGATGAAGGATTTATCGATCTTGAGCGTGTCTATCGGGAAGCGCTTAAGGTAGCTCAGGCTGGAATAGCCGGTGCCAAAGTCGTCAAGGGAAATGCTCACGCCCAGGTCGACCAGCTCCGTCATCGTGACAATGGCCGATTCAACGTCGTACATCAGGGCGCTTTCCGTGATCTCCAGTTCCAGGCCGGCCGGCGGCATACCGGTTTCTTCCAGGACCTGCCGGATGACGGCGACGAGGTTGTCCTGGTGGAACTGTCGGGCGGACAGGTTCACCGCCATTTTAAGTCCTTGCGCGGCGGCGCCCATACGGCAGGCCTCACGCAGCACCCATTCGCCAATAGGTATGATTAATCCGGTCTTTTCAGCCAAAGGAATGAAGCGGTCGGGAGCGATCATGCCCTGCGTGGGGTGATGCCAACGCAGGAGGGCCTCCAGCCCTACAACCTGTCGGGTGGCGATGTCGATCTGGTGCTGATAATACAACTGGAATTGACCCTTCCCCAGCGCGTGTCTTAATGATGTTTCCAGCGCCAATCCATCATCATCAGCCCCCTCGATTCGCGAAACGAAATGCCGGTAATCATTGCCCCCGTGTTCCTTAATGACGGTCATAGCGCTTCTGGCGCTGTTGATCATTGCATCCATATCCGTGCCGTTGCGCGGGTACTCTGCGATGCCCATGCTGCACGAGACGAACAACTCCCTGCCATCGGCCAACACGATCACCGAGTGCAGCGCGCCAACGATGCAGCTAGCGATCCCGGAGACGTCTGCGGCGCTCTGGCCCGGAAGCAGGGCAACGAATTCGTCGCCGCCCCAGCGGGATACCGTATCGGCCTTGCCCACACATGCGATTATCCTCTGCGACACCTGTCGGAGCACGTCATCACCGCAGCTATGCCCGAGGCTGTCGTTAACCTGTTTGAAGCGGTCGATGTCCACATACAGAATGCTGACGATGCCCTGATGGCTGTCGGCCAGGAACATCGCCTGCTGCAGCCGGTCCGTCAACAGCAGGCGATTTGGCAGATCCGTGACACTGTCGAAATGCGTCAGATACTCCAGCCGCTGGCTCTTTTCCAGATTAGCGATCCCGAACGCGATATCGCCGGCAACCTCCTGTAGAAGCTTCAATTCGGGCTCATCGAAAGAAAACGGCTCGTGCCGGTAGAGCACCAACGCCGCTTCCAGGGATTCGTCTCGCGCAGTCAGTGGGAAAGCGACCAGCGCCCGTATTCCGAGATCGACCAGGCCCAAACAACCATCGTTGCTATGGTGCTCCGCCAGGTCATTACGCATGACGACACGATGCTTCTGCAGGCATTCTCGGATGGTATTCGTCTCGTACTCGGACAACGGTCGAGCCTGGAGCCGCTTTTCGACAGCGTGCGCGTGGAGGATCTCGCACTGCCCCGACTCCCTGTCGTGCTGCACAACCAGGGCGGCGGGAAGCTCACCTTCTTCCACCGCAATCCGCGTGGCCTCCTCGCACAGCGCGTCAAGGGTCTGGACGCGCACGATCAGCGTGTTGATGCCGCTCAGAACTTTGTGAATGCGGTTGAGGCGCAGAATTTTTAGCTCGGCCTCCACGCGCTCCGTGATGTCCACGATCGCCGCCATAATATAGCGACCATCGGCTGTACGCACAGGGTTCAGAGCGATTTCGGCCCGGAACTCCGTGCCGTCCTGACGCAAGGCGAACAGATCTCGACCCGCCCCCATCTTTCGCTGCTCAGGACGGTGCAAGTACTCACTGCGGAAGCCTATATAGCCTTGGCGGAACCGCTCTGGCATCAGATGTTCTACCGGCCGGCCTACCAGCTGACCTGCTGGGTAGAGAAACAACGAGTGCACTAGCTGGTTGGCCATCCGGATGACGCCGGTTTCATCGATCATGATCGTGGCCACGGGGGAAGAGTCGATAGTGGAACGAAAGCGTTCTTCTTCGGAGTTGAGCGCGTCGGCGCCGAGCCAAGCAACAAAGACCAGCACCAGGATGCTGGACAGACTGCTCAGTGCGAAACCGAAGGCCTCGGAATAGTAGTCGGCCAACACGCCCTGCATGCTCAGCCAGCTCATAAGGAGCGGCGTCACGGCGATGAACGGAAGCAGGCGCCGCAGCGAACGGCCACCAACGTAACGACTCGTGGCCGAACTCATCAGGCCTTCGCCGGGCCTCACGAACAGCATGCCCACACCACAGATCACGAACAGTAAAGCTGTATGCAGAGCCATGGTCGAGAAAACAGGCAACCTGAACTTCTCCACGCCAAACGCATAACCGATCAGCGCTGCACCGCTGATAATGGTCACTGCCAGGGCGAGAAGTTGCAGTATCAGAGTGGAGTGGCGTATCGGAATCATACTGGCCAGCCACGCGACACCAATCATGCTGAAACACAGCGCTGTGGCCCCCGACATCCGCCCGGGCCAGTCCTCTGAAGCCGTCGCCGTGTCCAGAATCACAAGATTATCGATGCCCAGCTGCCAACCAGACGCATATTCGAAAATCGTGAGACCCGATACCAGGAGTATTAAAAAAGCAAGAAGCGCAGCGAACGGATCGTTGGCGGGAGCGGTAGCATTCGCCTTACGCCTCAGAATGAAGCCGCTGGCGATGAAACAAAGTGCCGTATTGAACTTCATTGACTGGAAGATAGGCAGTACGCGTTTCCCCGCCTCGATATCAAAGACCCATGACAACAATACAAAAACGCCGATGACGATAACCACCCAGCCGATCTGGTTGGCGATACGTCTGTAAACACCCTGTGAGCACGAAGCTGCAGCTTTGTGCGGGTAATTTCTCCCTATCATGGCATCCTTCCTTTCCCTACCCGGGACGGGTCTGACGTATCTATCGGCTCGACAGCATAAGATTAACCAATCTCTACAACATACGCCTAACCGTTCGGGTATGAAAGGTGAGCTTGCTCTCTTTAGACCTCTCTAAACGTTGATATGTACAAGCTCTCAACCTTGTCTCTGGCCCACTGAGTTTTACGTAAAAACTTCAACGATGACTTGATTGATGGATCGCTTTTAAAGCAGTTGATATTGACTCTTTGGGCCAACCCATCCCAACCGTAGTGTTCTTGCAAACTTGTCACAACTCTCTCAAGGGTAATCCCATGCAATGGGTAATTCGGTTGTTCATTACTCATACTTTTAATACACCACTGTAAATTGAGGAGTGAAACCGGGAGCAATCACTCGGGCTTGTCCGCGCATTAGCTTGTCAAAAAACGAGCATCAGACCCGCAGTAATAACCCCAAACAGAATAGACAGCCCGATCAATATCTTCCAGGGAAAGGGTGGCGGAGGCGGCTCCACAGCGAGCTGCTCTTCCAGATAGTTTCTCAGCAATCGGGTATTACGGGTATTAGCCTTGTAGATGGCATCAAAAGCATCCCCCACCACCGGCACCAGGCCACCGACAAAATCGATACCCATATTTCGCAGGATAAGCACCTTCACAGCTTTGTTGGCTCCAGCTCGCTGAGCCTCGATCAACACATAGCTCGACAACACCAGGCCGGCGGCGTCGCCCAGCACCGGCACAAGGCCGATAACGGCCTCAGCCCCTATTTGGAACCGAGTGAAGGGAATACCGATGCTGTTGTCGGTAAAGCGACTGAACTTATCCAGGCGCGCAAGTATCGCCCGCTGCCGGGCTTCGGTGGGTTTTGCCATAAAATATCCTAAGAACGTCTCAGAAACCTGGTGCTAACCAACGGGTTCCGCCAGCTCATTGCCTATAGAGCAACCAGCCTTGCTCAGTCGGGCATGAAACATAAATTACTCTTTTGCTTTCTCAAAAGCTTCGGGATAACGCCGTTTCATTTTCGTCAGCCGGTATATGGTGATGAAATTGGTGACCAACACCATCAGCCGGTCATCGCGCTTGCTGGCAAAGCCGACAATGCAAAAGCCCAACGCAATCAGGCTGACAATCTGGCCCGCCAGGGCGGTGTAACTCATCTCCTCGAACATGGACACATGTCTATGGCACGGGCACTATCGAAAATAGCCAGTATCTTAACAGTGAGGGCTTTCAGCCTGAATGGTGCATTGTTGACAGCGACATACGCTATCGCGATCGCTGCTACACTGGCGACAAATCCTACACGTTGGCCCAACTCGAGAGAGGCTGCGCCTGGCAGGGAAATGGAAACGCGGGTTAAAAACATGGAGTCCGTATGAGCAAGCCCCCGGCAAACCAAAACCCGGAACAAAAGGCCCGTGACCGGATAGACAAACAGCTTATTGCAGCCGGCTGGCTAGTGCAGGATAAGAAATCGATCAACCTGAACGCGGGCCCCGGAATAGCCGTCCGTGAATACCAAACCGACGTTGGCCCAGCCGACTATGTACTGTTTGTCGCTAAACAAGCCGCTGGCGTGATCGAGGCCAAGCCGGAAGATTGGGGCCACAAGATTACTATGGTGGAGGATCAGTCGCAGGGTTATGCCAATGCGACCCTGAAATGGGTCAACAACCCAACAGCCCTGCGTTTTGTATACGAAAGCACCGGCGTGATTACCCGGTTCACCGACGGCGGAGACCCTGCCCCTCGCTCACGGGAAATCTTCAACTTCCACCGGCCAGAAACCCTGGCAAAATGGTTGAGTCAGCCAGCAACCTTGCGAGCCCGCTTGCAACAGCTTCCGCCACTGGTTCATGACGGCCTGCGCGACTGCCAGATCACCGCCATTACCAATCTGGAAAAGTCCTTCAAGCAGGACAAACCCCGCGCCCTGGTACAAATGGCCACTGGCTCCGGCAAAACCTTTACCGCCATCACTGCCACCTACCGGCTGCTGAAACACGCAGGTGCCAAACGCATCCTGTTTCTGGTGGACACCAAAAATCTCGGTGAACAGGCTGAGCAGGAATTCATGGCCTTCCTGCCCAATGACGACAACCGCAAGTTCACCGAGCTGTACAGCTTACAGCGGCTCAAATCGTCTTTTATGGCCACCGACACCCAAGTCAGTATCAGTACTATCCAGCGTATGTACTCCCTGCTCAAGGGCGAAGAGCTGGACGAAGCCGCCGAGGAAAGCCCGCTGAGCGGCGCCAACCTGTTGAACAAAACCCCACTGCCGGTGGTGTATAACCACAAGATACCGCCGGAGTTCTTCGACTTTATTGTCATCGACGAATGCCACCGCTCGATCTATAACCTGTGGCGCCAGGTGATTGAATATTTTGATGCCTACCTGATCGGCCTCACCGCCACCCCGGATAACCGCACTTATGGCTTCTTCAACAAAAACGTCGTCAGCGAATACGACCACGAAAAAGCTGTGGCCGATGGCGTCAACGTGGGTAATGAAATCTATGTCATCGAAACTGAAAAGACCAAACAGGGCGGCACCCTCACCGCCAAGCAGCAGATAGAAAAGCGCGAGCGCCTAACCCGCAAAAAAAGGTGGGAGATTCAGGATGAAGACGAAACCTACGCCGGCAAACAACTTGACCGCGATATCGTCAACCCGGACCAGATCCGCACCGTGATTCGCACCTTCAAGGAAAAACTACCGGACATCTTCCCCGGCCGAAAAGAAGTGCCGAAAACCCTGATCTTCGCCAAAACCGACAGCCACGCCGACGACATCATTCACACCGTGCGCGAGGAGTTTGGCGAGGGTAACCAGTTCTGCAAAAAGATTACCTACAAGATTGAAGAAGACCCAAAATCCGTGCTCGCCCAGTTCCGCAATGACTACTATCCGCGCATCGCAGTCACCGTAGACATGATCGCCACCGGCACCGATGTCAAACCACTGGAATGCCTACTGTTCATGCGAGACGTAAAAAGCCGCAACTACTTCGAGCAGATGAAAGGCCGTGGCACCCGTACCCTGGATGCCGACAGCCTGAAAAAGGTCACGCCCTCCGCCACTACTGCCAAGACCCATTACGTGATTGTCGATGCCATCGGCGTGACCAAATCCCTGAAAACCGCCAGCCAGCCGCTGATCACAAAGCCTGGCGTCTCACTGAAGAATCTCGCCATGGGCGTAATGATGGGCCAGCACGACGAAGACACCGTCAGCTCACTGGCCGGCCGTCTGGCGCGGCTCGACAAGCAACTGGACGACAAGGAGCGTGCTCGCATCAGTGAAAAAGCCGGGGGCAAACCGCTGCTGCTGATTGTTGGCGAACTCTTTGATGCCATCAACCCGGACACCATCGAGCAAAAAGCCCTGACCATCGCCGGGCAACCGGAAGGTACGGACCCCGGTGACAGCGCCCGCGATCAAGCCCGCGGGCAGCTGGTCGGCCAGGCCGCCAACATGTTTACCGGAGAACTGGTGGATCTGATCGACAGCATCCGCCGCGACAAGGAACAGACTCTCGTCCACGACGATCTGGACAGCGTCATTACCGCAGCATGGGCCGGCGACACAGAAGACAATGCCAGGGCACTCACCCAGGAGTTTGCCGACTACCTGCAAGAACACCGAGACGATATAGAAGCCCTGAGCATCTATTTCCAGACCCCAGCCCGCCGTAGCGAAATCACTTACCAGATGATCCGGCAACTGCTTGAGCGCCTGCGTGCTGATCGCCCCAAGCTGGCCCCGCTGCGCGTCTGGCAAGCCTACGCCCACCTGGACAACTACAAGGGCCACAGCCCAATCGGCGATCTGACCGCGCTGGTCGCCCTGATCCGCCGCGTCACTGGGCTAGACAACACCCTTTCCACCTACGCTGCCACCGTGCGCCGTAACTTTCAAAGCTGGATCATGCAACACCACAGCGGCGCCGGTGAAAAATTCAACGAGGAACAAATGACCTGGCTACAAATGGTCCGCGACCACATCATCAGCTCCTTCCACATCGAACGCGATGATCTGGAAATGGCACCGTTTGACAGCAAAGGCGGTATGGGCAGGATGTATCAGTTATTTGGTGACGGGATGGATGACGTGATTGAGGAATTGAATCGGGAGTTGGTGGCGTGAGTAGCAGCATGAAAAGCACTTTGCCTGACAGCTGGGTTAATGTGGCAGTGACTGAAGTTGGCACTTCAGTTACCGGAAACACGCCATCAACTAAAGACAAAAGTAATTATGGCGCCTACTTACCCTATATCAAACCACCCCATCTAAATAATTGTTTGATCCGGAAGTCAGAAGAGTATCTATCGGAAAAAGGCGCAGCTTTAGCACGTATCCTCCCATCTTTCTCTGTACTTGTTTCTTGCATTGGAAATTTAGGACGAACTGCATTGAATACCGTACCCGTGGCATTTAATCAGCAGATAAATGCGATCATTCCTTATGAAGGCATTGTCCCAAAGTTTCTTTTTTATCAAGCACAATCGCATTATTTCCGCAGCCAGTTGGAAGATAAGTCCACGGCCACTACAATTTCAATCGTTAACAAAGGGAACTTCAAGAAAGTAAATTTGAATTTGGCGCCAATAAACGAACAACACCGCATCGTCGCCAAAATCGAAACCCTGTTCTCCGAGCTGGACAAAGGCATCGAATCCCTGAAAACCGCCCGCGAGCAACTCAAAGTCTACCGCCAGGCCGTACTCAAACACGCCTTCGAAGGCAAGCTCACTGCTCAGTGGCGCGCAGAAAAAAAAGCGCAAGATTGGAAGACGTCAAATCTCGGAGATTTGCTTTCGTTCCTGACCTCGGGATCCAGGGGCTGGGCTGAATATTATTCAAGCGAAGGCGATATATTCATTCGTGCTCAGAACTTAAAATACGATAGGCTGGATCTGGATGACGTAGCTTATGTGTCACTTCCGGAAAAGTCGGAAGGGAAAAGAACAATAGTTCAGGTCGGCGACATCCTTATTACGATTACAGGTGCGAATGTCACCAGAACTGGCTACGTTAAAGATGAATTAGGCGATGCCTATGTAAGCCAGCATGTTGCGCTGTGCCGGCCAGTAAAAGAGTTAAACACGGAGTTTCTTTACTGGTACCTCATTGCTGAAGTGGCAGGCCGGCGGCAACTCAACGAGTTTGCATATGGTGCAGGAAAACCCGGCCTTAACCTCAATAACATTCGTTCTGTAAAAATTAGTCTGCCAGCAATAGTTGAGCAGAAGCTGGTAGTTGAAAAAATTAGAGAGGTTCTCTCGGTTGAAGAAAAAATGACCTCTTCAATTGATACTGAAATGCAGCGTATCGAAACCCTCCGCCAATCCATCCTGAAAAAAGCCTTCTCCGGCCAACTCGTCCCGCAAGACCCCAACGACGAACCCGCCAGCGCCCTGCTTGCCCGCATTCAAACGGAAAAAGATTCGCTTTTGGCCAAGCCGAAAACTCCGGTCAAGCGCACAACCAAAGCAAATAGCAATAAGGCTTCATAACAGATGATGATCGCTACAAAACCTCAGTCGCTGGAGCTGTTCTTTATCGACGGCAAGCCCGACGGCATGCTAACTGCCGAAGTCTTCAACTGGACCGGCCATGTCCTGATGACGCCCCGCACCCAGCTGAGCGCAGCCTTGAAGCGCGCGGAAGCCAGATATACCGGCGTCTACCTGCTACTTGGCGAAGATGACAACGGCCCGCTGGTGTATATCGGCGAAGGTGAGGACATTGGTGACCGCATCAAAAGCCATGACACCAAAAAGGACTGGTGGACGATAGCAGTGCTGATAACCTCTGCGGCCAATAACCTCAACAAGGCGCATGTAAAGTATCTTGAGTCCCGCTTGGTAGAAGAGGCCCGGCGTATTGGCAAGATCGCACTGGATAACGGCAATACGCCGCCGCGCCCTTCCCTGAGTGAAGCGGCTCGCGCCAACATGGAGAATTTTCTCGAATATATCCTGATGGTGTTGCCGGCGTTGCGCATCGACAGCTTTCTGGCCAATACCCGGCCCAAATCATCTGCTCGTATATCGCCGCTGGATAGCTCCGCCGAGAGCGCTCCCCCTACCTTCATGCTGAACACCCCCAAGCACGGTATCGAAGCCACGGCTGTCTTGGAAAACGGCGAATTTGTCGTACAGGCAGGTTCAAAGGTCAGTTACCGGTGGAAGGGCAAAGGCACCGAAGAGACTGGCTATGCCAGGCTGTTCGCCGAACTGGTCAAGTCCGGCGTACTGGCAGAACACGGTAATAGCCGCATGTTCAGCGATAATTACGCCTTCAAAAGCCCCAGCGCCGCCGCAGCAGTCGTCAACGGCCGCCCTGCCAACGGTACTATTGAATGGAAGCTGATCAGCGGTAAAACCTACAAGGAGTGGGAGCAGGAGAAGCTGGCTCAGGAAGTGAGCACGGATGAATAATACTGTTTATATGTACAGCCTTTATTGCTATCGTTTGTCTGTAAAACCCTATGTGACATGGCACTCTGCAGGGAGGCAGAAATGAGCAATAAATTCATCCGCAACAGCACCGCCGAGTTTTTGATTTTCACCGGGCAATCAGGCAAGCAAAGCATTGAGGCACGGTATGAAGATGAGTCCATTTGGCTGACTCAGAAGCTGATGGCTGAGATGTTTGGAGTAGATGTTCGAACGATCAGTGAGCACCTTGCCAATATCTATACCAGTCAGGAGTTGATGCGCGAGGCAACTATCCGGAAATTCCGGACAGTTCAACAAGAGGGCTCCCGAAACGTCACCCGTACTATCGAGCACTATAGTCTCGACGCTATTATCTCTGTCGGCTACCGCGTCAACTCCCTGCGTGCTACTCAGTTCCGTCAGTGGGCCACCAATGTATTGCGTGAGTTCGCGATCAAGGGTTATGTGATTGACCGCGAGCGCATGGAGAACGGTAGCTTTTTGGGTCAGGATTATTTCGAGCGCTTGCTGGAAGAGATCCGTGAAATCCGGCTTTCGGAGCGGCGCTTCTATCAGAAAATCACCGACATCTACGCCACCAGCCTGGATTACAACGGCGAGGCGCCAACCACCAAGGTCTTCTTCGCCAAGGTGCAGAACAAACTGCATTACGCCATTCATGGCCATACCGCTGCCGAACTGGTAAAGCTGCGCGCCAACAGCAGCAAGCCGAATATGGGGCTGACCAGTTGGGCCAAGGCGCCTGAGGGCAAGATTCTCAAGACCGATGTGGGTACTGCTAAAAACTACTTGAGCAAGGATGAGCTGGATTCCCTGGGCAGAATAGTGAACGCCTACCTTGAGCTGGCGGAAGACCGCGCCAAACGTAAAATCCCAATGACAATGGAAGACTGGGCGAAACGCCTCGACGCTTTTCTGAAGTTTGATGAACGCGACATTCTGCAGGACAGCGGCAGTATCAGCGCCGCGCTGGCACGCCAATACGCCGAAAGTGAATTCGAAAGCTACCGTATCATCCAGGACCGCCTGTTCGAGAGCGACTTCGACAAGCTGGTTAAAAACAGCGATGACACCGCAGATAACAACTTACCCTTGAAAGACAAAACCCATAAGGATTCAGCTGAATGAGCCCGGCAAGTGCCCCGATCATCTCCAAAGTATGGAGTTTCTGCACCACCTTGCGTGACGACGGCGTTGGCTATGGAGATTATCTGGAACAGCTTACCTACCTGATCTTCCTTAAGATGGCGGACGAGTACGCCAAACCGCCTTACAACCGTGATGTCGGCATTCCTGAACAGTATCGCTGGCATACGCTGAAAACCAAAAAAGGTGCGGAACTGGAAGTGCTCTACGTGGAGCTACTACGAGCATTGGGCACCCAAAAGGGAATGCTCGGCCAGATTTTTACCAAGGCGCAGAACAAGATTCAGGACCCGGCCAAACTGTATCGACTGATTGATATGGTAGACAGCACCCAGTGGGTGATGATGGGTGCGGACGTCAAAGGGGATATCTACGAGGGCCTGCTGGAGAAAAATGCCGAGGATACCAAGTCTGGTGCTGGCCAGTACTTCACCCCGCGCGCTTTGATCCGGGCGATGGTGGACTGTTTGCGCCCGGAGCCGGGCAAGACTATCGCCGATCCGGCCTGTGGCACGGGTGGGTTTTTTCTTGCGGCATACGATTTTCTGACCGATCCACAGAATTACCAGTTGGACAAAGCGCAGAAGAGCTTTATCAAGCATGACACCTTCTTCGGCAACGAGATTGTCGCCAACACCCGCCGCATGTGCCTGATGAACATGTTCCTGCACAACATTGGCGAGATTGACGGTGATAGCCTTGTGTCGCCTAACGATGCCCTGGTGGCCGCCAGCCCGCAGAGTTTCGACTATGTGTTGGCGAACCCGCCTTTCGGCAAAAAAAGCTCGATGAGCTTTACCAATGAGGAAGGCGAACAGGAAACCGATGACCTGACCTACAACCGTCAGGATTTCTGGGCCACTACTTCGAACAAGCAGCTCAACTTTGTGCAGCACATCCGAAGCATGCTGAAAACCACCGGCAAGGCCGCCGTGGTAGTACCAGATAACGTATTATTTGAAGGTGGTGCCGGTGAAACCATCCGCAGGAAGCTGCTGGAGAATACTGACCTGCATACCATTTTGCGCCTGCCCACCGGCATCTTTTACGCCCAGGGGGTAAAGGCAAACATTCTGTTTTTTGATAACCAGCCGGCCAGCCCAAGCCCTTGGACGAAAGAGGTCTGGTTTTACGATTACCGTACCAATGTGCACCACACGCTGAAGAAGAAGCCCCTGCGTTACGAGGACATGGCCGACTTTATCGCCTGTTACAATCCGGCGAACCGGCAGAAGCGCGCTGACACCTGGCACCCAGACACCAACCCTGATGGCCGTTGGCGCAAGTACAGCTACGAAGAACTGGTTGCCCGCGACAAGACCAGCCTGGATGTGTTCTGGCTTAAAGATAAAAGCCTGACAGACCTGGATAACCTACCAGAACCGGACGAACTGGCTGAAGAAATCATTGAGAATCTAGAGGCGGGGCTGAATAGTTTTCGCGAGGTTTTGGCAGGGCTGGGTGAGCGTTAAAGCAACACGCTGACCATGCCCGCACAGCTGACCACCAACAGCACCATTCCCAGCAGGCGGAAAAACACCGGTGTTTCCGCCTTCAGAATGCGCTCGTGAAAGCGTAGCCCGATCACATGTCCTATGGCGGCGCAGGGCAGCAACCACAGGTGATGAATCAGCTGCAGGTCAAGTCCGACCCAGATGAACGCTGCGAGCTTGATCAGCACCAGAATGAACCAAAGGCCAAACAGCGTATCGCGCAGTTTCTCCCGTGCCACGTGCTGCGCCGCAACCGCAATAATCAGCGGTGCTCCTATCAGCGAGGTACCGCTAATGTAACCACCGGCCATCAACAGGGCCACATCCACGGTTTTACTATTGCTGTGAAACGGCCGGTTAATGATGTACGACACCGAGTAAATCGCGACAATTACAAAAATAATCGCACTCAGCACATTGGGTGGCAGCGTAAACAAGCCAAACACGCCAATCAGCTTGGGCACCAGCATAATGCGCAGCATTCGCCACAGGTAGGGCCAGTCAACCGTGCTTTCCGGCGCTTTTGCGGCAGCATCAGGCCCAAATCCGGTTAATTTCTGGCCGCTCTTACCACCTTTACTGGTGTGACCGCGGCGATTGTTCATCCAGATGGTCAGCGATGAAAACACCAGCAGGTGCACCGCGATGATGGGCAGAAATATCAGCGGGTCGTCTATCACCAGCAGCAAGAATGGCAGCGACAGCACCGCCCCGCCAAAGCCCAGCCCGGAGCGCACAAAGCCACTCCAGATGAAAATCAGCGCGATCAGGCCATACTGAACTAAGGAAAGATCTGACATAACGTCCTGAGCAGTGAGAAAATTCGTTCAAGTGTAACGATTTTCCATAAAAAACACCGGGCAAAGCCCGGTGCAACACCTCTAAATATCCGCCAAAACGGCTTACCGAAGCGCCTAATCGCTCGTCGGGCCCTCCTTGATAGCGTTGCGCATGCGTCGGCGCAGTATCGGTCCGAACAGCGTCGGCAACACCAGGCCCATGCCCGCCACCAGCCACAAACCGATCGCCAGGGGGCTTGACCATAACGTCATCCAGTCGCCATCTGACAGAATCAGCGCATGCCCGAGATTTTTTTCCATTTCAGGCCCCAACAGCAGGCCTAGAATAATGGGCACGATGGGAATATCCAGTTTTCGCAGAAAGAACCCGCCAACACCAAAGACAATCATGAAGTACAGATCAAACGTGCTGTGGCTGATGGAGTAAATGCCCACAAACGCCACCATGGTAACAATCGGCAGCAAGTACATCGGCGGCACCGACAGCAGCCTTACAAATACCCCAATCATCGGAATATTCAGCACCAGCAACAATACGTTACCGATCAACAGAGCGGCGATTACGCCCCACACAATGTCGGCGTTCTGGGTGAACATCAACGGCCCTGGCGTGATATTCAGTGAAATCAACATGGCCAGCAGCACCGCCGTGGTGCCACTGCCCGGCACACCCAGAGTCAACATCGGCACCAAAGCGCCAGACGCCGCGCCGTTGTTGCCAGCCTCAGGCGCCACTACGCCACGAATATCACCTTCGCCAAAGCGGCCTTTTTTGCCCAGCACCGTTTTTTCCAGGGTATAGCTGATAAAGCTGCCCAAAGACGCACCGGCACCCGGCAGCACACCGGCAATAAAGCCCAACACACCGCCGCGCAGCTGGGTGGGAATGGTCGACACAATCTCTTTGAAACTCAGTGTCAGTTTACCCACTTTGACTTTACTGCGGCCCTTGCCCATTCGTGCTTCAACAAAAAACAGCAGCTCGGATATGGCAAACAGGCCGACAATCGCCAGAATGAAGTCGATGCCTTCATACAGCTCCAGCACGCCCGCCGTGTAACGCTGCGTACCCGTGGAAATATCAATACCCACGGTGGAGATCATGATGCCCAGCGCCGCCGCAATCACCGTTTTCATCGGGTTTTTGCCGGTTATGCCACCCAGAGTGGCAAACGCCAGCATAAACAAGGCGAAGTATTCCACCGGCCCGAAGGTCAGCGCGAATCGTGCCAGCACCGGTGCCAGCATGATCAGCCCTATGGTACCAATCAGGCTGCCCGAAAAAGATGCAATCGCCGAAATGGCCAGGGCATCCGCCGCACGGCCTTGCTGCGCCATGGGGTAGCCGTCGAGGCACGTCATCATCGCCGGTTCGTCGCCCGGAATGTTCAGCAGAATGGACGAGATCCGCCCGCCATACATAGCGCCGGCATACACCGAGGTGAGCAGAATCATCGCGGTTTCCGGCGGCAGCCCCAGGGTAAAGGCCAGTGGAATCAGAATCGCAACACCGTTAGCAGGGCCCAGGCCCGGCAGGCAGCCGATCAGGGTACCTGCAAAGGCGCCGAACAGCGCAAACATCAGGTTGTACGGCGTTAACGCCACCGCAAACCCGTCCATCAGAAAGCCAATGGTTTCCATGGTCAGAAGCCTCCCAGCAGGCCGTTAGGCAGGCTCAGCGACAAGCCATAGTTAAACAGCCCGAACACTACAACGGCGCTGATTAAACCGGTCACAAATGCCCGCAAGGGCGGAGCACCCATGCGCCAGCTCAAGGTTCCAACCGCCAGCGTGGTGGAAATAATAAAGCCCAATGGCTCAAGCAGCAGCGCATATATCACCAGCACAATGATCGAAATCACCAGCTCAAGAGCCGATTTTCCCACCGGCCACTTGGCATCGGGGTCTGGTTTGATCATCAAGTACAGGCTCCCCACCACCAGCACGACGGCCAGAATGGTGGGAAAGGTTTCCGGCCCTACTCCCTCGGCGCCGCCGAAGGGTTCAGGCCATTGCTGTGCTTCCCAGCCATAGGCAACCGCCACTACCAGCAGGCACAAGCCCAGAATACGGTCGCCCATGCCGGTCATTTCAACAGACCGATTTCCCGGGACAGGTTTTCAATCTCCTGCACCTGGTTGGTTACAAAGCTTTCAAACTCACCGGCCTTGGGGTGGAACGGAATCAGGCCGTTGCTTTTCATCACCGCTTTCCACTCTTTGCTGGCGTACAGGGTGTCCATAGCCTCTACCCAATACTGCTGGGCTTCTTCCGACGTCTCTTTGGGCATATAAAACCCGCGCCAGTTGGGGCCAAGAGCGTCAATACCTTGCTCTCTAGCGGTAGGAATATGGCCAAACTTGCCCGGCAGACGCTCCTCGGAAAGCACCGCCAGTACGCGTAAATCGCCGGACTCCATAAAGCCGGTGGCTTCAGACACGTCACCGGTAAAGGCATCCACCTGGCCGCCAACCACCTGAGTCATGGCTTCGCCGCCGTTGTTGTACGACAGGTAAGGAATGGACGGCAGTTTGTCAGCGCCTGCTGCCTTTGCCGCAATAAGCACTTTCAGGTGATCCCAGCCGCCACGAGCGCTGCCACCGGCGAATTTAACCGCGCGCGGGTCTTCTTTCAACGCGTCCATCAGCTGGTTCAGATTTTCATATTTGGAATCTTTGCTTACAGCGATGATGCCGTAGTCTGCACCCAGCGCGCCGATCCACTTCACCATCGACGCATCCATACCGGGAAACTGCTTCTGTGCCAACCGGGTGGTGGTGGCGGTAGACGCCGCGACGATCAGTTTGTCGTCATTTTTGCGCTTGCTAACGGTGTGGGCGTAGGCAACACCGCCACCGGCGCCAGCCATGTTGACCGTTTGTACCGAACCTTCTACCAGCTTAAGCTGCTGCATCACGTTGCCCACGCTGCGGCAGGTGAAATCCCAACCGCCGCCGGGATCGGCGGGTGCCAGGCACTCAACCTTGCCGCTGGGCTGCCAGGCCATGGCAGACATACTGAAGGCGGCCGCAGCCGCAAATGTTATTGTTGTTTTGATAAACATACACATTGCCTCATTTTTTTATTTCAGTAGATTCAGAGTAGAAGGCAATGCGTAATTACTGAAGCTTGCGAGCGTAAGACACATAAAAAAACTAACGGCCATTAAGTTCATAAAGTTCACAGACAAATCAGACAGAAGCCAATGCCTGCAAAGCGACGCACAAAACTCAAAACCCGCATGATACTTACCCTGGGTCTGGTGAGCGCACTGCAGACCGTGTTTATCGGCGTGTTTGCCGGTTATTACCTGAGCGAATCTCTATACAACGAAATTGGCCAGCGCGCATTGATGGTGGCCAAAACCGTTGCCGCAAGCCCCGCCGTTATCAGCGGCATAGAGCAACGGGACGTTAGCGCGCTGAACACCCTCGCCCGTACTCTGGCGGCCACCAACGAAGCCCTGTTCATTGTGATCGGCGACCACAACGCCATTCGCCTGGCTCATCCCTCACCCGAACGCATCGGCCGTTCCATGGCCGACGACGAAGGTGATTTCGGCCATCGCGCACTGGTGGAGGGCAAGGGCTATACCTCTCGTGCGCAGGGCAACCTCGGCGAATCCATGCGCGGCAGAGCGCCGGTATTTGAACCGCTCAGCGGCGATATCATTGGCATCGTATCGGTGGGCTATAGCGTGAGCCAGGTGGAAGCCACAGTGCAGCGCTACAATTTCGTGCTGTACGGGGTTCTGGGCGTCGTATTGCTGGTCAGCATTCTGGCCGCGGTCGTCATTGCCAGTCGTTTCAAACGCGCTATTTTTGGCCTGGAACCGGAGGAAATCGCCGGTCTGTTTCAAGAGCGCAACGCCACGCTGCAATCGGTGCGCGAAGGCATTATTGCCATAAACCGCGATGGCATTATTACCACGGTGAATCGCGCGGCTCTGACCACCCTTGGGCTAGATACCGATGCTCCCGTGGCGGGCCGCCCTATTCTGGACGTATTGCCAGAAAGCGATCTGCTGTCGGTTCTGGCCACCGGCACACCGGATTTCGACCGCGAGGTGTGGCTGCGCAACCGCCAGATGGTGGTCAACCGGCTGCCTATGCGCCAGGGCGATCAGATTATCGGCGTGGTGGCCAGCTTCCGCCTGCGCAATGAGCTGGATCAGGTGAGCCAGCAGCTGACCCGCATCCAGCAATATGCAGACACCCTGCGCAGCCAGACTCACGAATACTCCAACAAATTGCACACCATTGCCGGGCTCATTCAACTGGGTGCCTATAACGACGCCCTGGGCCTGATTGGCAGCGAAGTCAGCAGCCACCAGGCGCTGATTCACCTGTTGCTGGAAGCCGTACCAGATCCGATTATTGCGGGCTGCCTGCTGGGCAAACACAACCGCGCCCGTGAAATGGGCCTGCATTTGGACATAGACCCTGGCAGCCAGATGGCCAACCTGCCAAACAACCTGCCACGCGATCAGCTGGTGAGCGTGCTGGGCAATCTCATTGATAACGCACTAGAAGCCACCCGTCGCCATACCGGCGCCAACGGCCGGGTGCAGCTGTCAATGACCGATCTGGGCCAGGAGCTGATTTTCGAAGTAGAGGATCAGGGGGCGGGTGTCGCGCCTGAGGTTCAAAACCGGATTTTTGAAAAGGGCGTTACCAGCAAAGCTGGCAACGAACACGGTTTTGGATTGCATCTGGTGCGTCAGTTTCTGGACAGCTGGGGCGGCTCGGTGACGGTGGAAAGCCTGGGCGACGCAGGCGGTAGCCGCTTCACTTTATACTTACCAAAAATACCCACCGGCAGGAGCCAACCTTGACCCCCATCCGATTGCTGATTGCTGAAGACGACCGCCAGATTGCGGAAATTCAGCGCCGCTTTATTCAGCGGCTGGAACAGGTTGAACTGTGCGGTATTGCCCACACCCTGGCCGATGCCCGCGACCAGGCCGAAGTACTACAACCCGACCTGATACTGCTGGACGTGTATTTCCCCGACGGCAGCGGGCTGGATTTGCTGCGGGAGCTGCGCGCCAGTAATAGTAGCAGCGACGTTATCCTGATCACCGCTGCCAAAGAAGTGGACACACTGCGCACAGCCCTGCGCGGTGGGGTGTTTGATTACATTCTGAAGCCACTGGTGTTCGAGCGCCTGGAAGAAGCCATCAACCGCTACTGTGACCACCTTGCACGCCTATCGGCATTAAAACATCTGGGCCAAGACGAAGTAGACGCCCTGCTCCCGCGCAACGCCGGCGAAACGGGCAACAACAGCCATCATCGGCTGCCAAAGGGCATTGATGTCATTACGCTTGATAAGATTCGCGAGGTGATTGCCGACGGCAAACCCTGGAGTGCAGAGGAAGTAGGCAGCGCCATGGGTGCATCGCGCACCACGGCCAGGCGCTACCTGGAATACATGACCGGCACCGGTACTCTGGCGGCCGAGGTCAGCTATGGCAGTATTGGCCGGCCGGAACGGCGCTACCGGATGCAGCGCCTCCCGACTTGAGTGCTAAGGATTAACCACCCATTCCGGATCGTCAAACTCACTCCGGGCTGACGCTACCCCACAGCTTGACCTTTATCAAGCAACCCACCTTGACTGCGACTTTTACCACCCTGTAAAGTTTAACATTCATTTTACATGCTCTTTACAAGGCGACTTTATGCTCTCTGAACATACCATTGCTACCGTTAAGTCGACGGTGCCTCTACTGGCCGAAAATGGCCAGGCCATTACTCAAGAGTTTTATAAAAGACTGTTCGCCAACAACCCCGACCTGCAGCACATATTCAACATGGCCAATCAACGCAGCGGTGGCGGTGGCGGTGGCGGTGGCGGTGGCCAATCATCCGCTTTGGCAGATGCCGTTTTTGCCTACGCCAACAATATTGACCAGATTGAAGTACTGGTACCCGCAGTACAGCGGATCGCCAGCAAGCATGCCAGCATTGGCATTGAGCCTAAGCACTACCCGATTGTAGGGGAAAACCTGATCGCGGCTATTCAGGATGTGTTGCAGTTACCAGACAATCACGAAGCACTCATCGCATGGGGAGAAGCTTACGACGTGCTGGCACAGATTTTTACCGATACTGAAGAAAGCATGTATAGCGAAAAAGAAACTCAACCAGGTGGCTGGCGCGGATTTCGCCCCTTCACCATTGAGCAGATTGTTGAGGAAACACCGGAAGTTAAATCGTTTTACTTCAAACCAACCGATGGTAGCGCTATTTGCGCGTATTCCGGCGGTCAGTATCTTGGCATCAAGCTGACCGGAACCGGTGACAGCTATGATGAGATCCGCCAGTACTCACTATCGTCCTGGGACACAGAGGACTACTACCGGATTTCGGTCAAAGCCGAAACTCACGGGGCTGCATCGCAGCAACTCCATCAATGTGCGGTCGGTGATACGGTTGAACTGAGTGCGCCCAATGGGCAGTTCCTGCTGAACAAAAACGTTGCGAAACATGTATTTATTTCCGGTGGCGTTGGCATCACGCCGCTATACAGTATGTGCAAAGAAGCGCTGGCGACTGGTATCGCGGGCGACAACATACAGTTTATTAACTGCTGCCGCAGTTCCGAGCATCAGATATTCCGCTCAGAGCTGGCAGAGCTGAAAGAGTCAACCGGGCTGGATCTTCGACTTGCATTTGAGTTTGGCGAAGGCGCGGACTGGGTTGGGTACTTATCCGCTGACATTCTCAACAAATGGCTGACCGACAAAACGGCCCACGTTTACTTCTGCGGCCCTCTGCCCTTTATGGCGGCCCTTAAGAACATACTTAACAGCATCGGATTCACCGACGATCAGTTGCACTACGAAGTGTTCGGGCCAACAACCGATCTGCCTGAAATCCACTGATATCATGAAGCCATTACCCGCGCTGCTCAGACCTCAATAATTCTGTCTGCAACAAACAGTGGTTGCTCATTATTTGCACAATCTCAAACCCTGTGCTTGTATAAAACTGATAGGCCAGTTGGATGGCACAGCCTTTCACTCTCCTCCCGCAGCGGGGCCACCAGGTTCCGAGCGGCCGGGAATCACTGTTAAAAGGGGTTGGCTTTGTTATGGCTTACGAAACGATTGATGGTCAAAAATACGAGAAAGAACTGTTGGATCTAGCCCGCAAGCACACCACTGGTCAGGGTGAAGGCAGTTTATCCAAAGACGAGGTCGCCGACCTTTTCAAATCTGCCCAGGATGGCTCCAGCGTGACAGAAACGGAAAAGGCTACGCTGGCGTATATTCGGAAAAGCTTTGAGTTCACAGATGCTGCTGCCAAAGATTTCGACACGGCTTTCGGCAAGCTCTGATTCAGGAAGGGTGGGAATCGGGAAAGTGAGCCCGGTTTCCCCTAGGAGAAGTACATGGATAGTTTGTTCAGTAGTATGGGTAATGTCTTCGGTGGCCTGCTGAGCCTGATCTGGCTGATCATTGTTATCTTGGCCATCGTTAAAGTAGCGAAGAGCGGAGCAAGCACTCTCGCCAAAGTGTTCTGGATTATTGTGCTGATAATTTTCCCCTTGGTCGGCTTAATCATCTGGTATCTATTCGGTCCCAAAGGGTAGCGGTTGCGCTGCTCAGATCTCGATAGTTCTGTCCGCGACAAACAGTGGTGGGTCATATTCTTTCGGATAGGCTCCCGGGTTGGCGAATATCCGGGTGCCAGCAACCTGCAGATCAACAGGTTCGTGAACATGGCCATGAATCCACAGATTCATTTTCCCCATCAGTGCCCGCAAGTCCGAAGCAAAGGCCGGCGACAAAGAGTCCCCCTGATATTTTGGCGGAATACACTCTGGTAACGGCGCATGGTGGCTGATCACCACTCGCGGCCCCGAGCAGGGTTCGCTTAGCACTGCCTCAAGCCAGGCCATGGCTTCTGCATGCAATCTCTGGCTTTCTGCCGTAGTGAACACCTCGCCCGCTGGTTGCTCGATAATGCGGAAATCAGGCATAAACGCGAGCGCTCGTCGTTCAGTCTGCAACGGATCATAGTCAGGTTGGCCGGCGTACAGACCAAAATCTGTCCATAATGTGGTGCCATGGAAGCGCACGCCGCCGATGTTCACCGTGTCGTTATCAAGCAGGTGAATTCCCAGGCGCTTGGCATCGGCACGCAATGCTTTACGTGCGTCGGGCATGCTTGTTCCGTAGAACTCATGATTGCCCGGAACGTAGATGATCTCCTGCCCGGCAAACCGTTCCGCCGCCCAGGTGAGGCCTTCCGTTGTGCGATGAATGTCTCCTGCGAGGATAACCACATCCGCGGCCACATCCGGCAGATCGCGACCTTCCTGAAAACACTCAACGTGCAAATCCGACAATATTCGCAAGCGCACAGCCTTATCTCCTTCAAAACAGGGACAGCTCCTTTTCTCAGAGCTTGGCATTCCCGATACTTCCTCAAATTCGTGCCGTTAAAGTAACACGCTGACCATACCCGCACTGGTGAGCAACTAAGCCGCAGATAGCGATACGTAACTAAAGCGCTTGCGGTACTGCTCCATGGTGCAGCCCGCCATCCTTTTGAAAAGACGCCGGAACGAGCTGGCGTCTTCATAACCTACACTCCAGATAATACGCGCAGTCTGCTCACGGCTGGATTCCAGCAAGTGTTTGGCACCCTCGACCCGCAAGTGTTGCAGGTAACCAATGGGCGTTTCTCCAGTGGCCTCCTTGAAGCGGCGCTTGAAGGTACGGGTGCCAAGACCAGCAACGGCAGCAACCTCATCGATGGTCACGGGATCGGCATAATGCCCTTCAAGCCAGGTTTGTGCCTTGCGGATGGAATCATCCTGATGAGCCTTCTGGCTGTAAAACGCCATATAGGGTGTCTGCTCCATTCGGCGACCGTCCAGCACCAGCATTTTGCTGCAGGCAAGAGCAATCGCAGGCGAGGCAAATCGTTCCACCAGATGAATACACAGGTCCACAAACGCCGAAGCCCCGCCGGCACAGATGATCTGGCCGTTATCCACCAGCAATTGGTCCGCATCCATGCGGATGTGTGGGTAACGGCTGCGGAACAGTGGAGCGGCTCGCCAGTGGGTGGTGGCCACCTGGTCGTCAAGCAAACCGGCTTCCGCCAATACAAAACTGCCGGTGCAGACACTCGCAATCACCGTGCCCTTTGCCACGGCCTCCCTGAGCCAGCCATGCAGCGGGATCGCCGGGGCCAGGGTTTGATCCAGGCGAGCTGCACCAACAGCTGCTTCCACCGAGGACCCCACCACAATCAAATCCGCCTTAAACCCAACGCGCCGAATGGTCGGTGTGACCACGGCGCCGCTGTAGCCGCGCACTGGCTCGTCATCCACGGTGATGATCTGGCAGTTGAACAGCGGGTCGCTGCGACCCCCCGGTTTGTTGCCGCAGTAATTGGCTACGGTAAAGAAATCCATTATTCCGTGCACACCAGAGGCGTGGCAGTTGGGTAAGGCAACGATCGCGACGTTGAACATGCAAATGACCCTTTTCGCATTTTATATGTCAAATATGACACTCCTTCTGATCGCCCGCAAGCCCTAACCTTAAGCTGTCATAAACCAGAGCAGGAAGAAGGACTTTCACTATGAACTCACCACTGAACACTCAAACCACGATCATCCAACAGCCGGCACCCCGCCGTGCCGGTCTTTCAGCCACTCGGTTGGCATTGCAGCTTTACGCTCGGGTGGCACCGCAGAAAGCAGGCCAACTGGTAAATCGCATGGCATTCCGGCCATCACGCCTGCCAATGCCCTTACGCTATGAATACCTGCTGGACAAAGCAGACAGTTATACCCAACTCCAGCATGGTGCCCACAGCATTCCGGTGTATTCCTGGGGCAAGGGGCCAGTCGTTCTTGGCGTTCATGGCTGGGCCGGCGCAGGCATCCAGTTTGGTGCCTGGGTGAATCCGCTGGTAGAAGCTGGCTATCGCGTGGTGCTATTCGACGCACCAGCCCATGGTCGAGCCCAGGGCAGCAGTACCGACCTCTTCGAGATGGCCGAGGTCACAGCGAAAGTGGCTGACAGTGTTGGCCAAGTTCACGGGATATTGGCGCATTCCATGGGTTGCATAGCGACTGCAAGAGCCATTAAGGACGGACTAAACTCCCAGCACCTGGTCATGTTGGCGCCCCCACTCAGTTTAACGGCTGTGATGGGCAATCTGGGGCAGCAACTGGGGTTAAGTCAGGATGTTCTCGACGTTCACCTTCGGCTGATGGAAGAGCGTTTTGGCCAGTCGGTTTGGGATAAGCTGGATCTGGAAGCACTATCCCGGTCACTGACCCAGCGTGGCGTGATCGTCTTTGACGATGACGATACTTCGGTTGCGCCCAATGAAAGTGAAAGAATCTCTACCAACTGGCAAGCCGCCCAGGTACTGCGCACCCGTGGCCTGGGGCATTACCGGCTGCTGTGGAGCCCACTGGTCATTGAAACCGTTCTTCAGGATCTGGGTCGGCAGGTCGACACGGTCGCCTGATTGCTTTTCGCGTAACATTACACCCTATCGGAGTGTGGAGGCGCTTTCATGCTCAACCAGTCATCATTGAGTTTGAGCGTATGATCAAAGCATTTGCAGTATCCAATTACCGCAGTTTGAAAAACGTTGTCTCGCCCTTGGCGGGTCTCAATGTGGTTACCGGCCCCAACGGTTGCGGCAAATCCAACCTGTACAAGTCGCTCCGGTTGCTCGCAGAAACCGCCAAAGGCAATCTCATCTCGTCGATTGCCCAGGAAGGCGGTCTGGATTACACATTCTGGGCTGGGCCGGATAACTTCACCAAAGGCATGAGAGAGGGTTCCACGCCCGTTCAAGGCTCCGCCAGGAAACAGAATGCCCGCCTGAGATTGGGTTTTGTGGGTGAAGACTTCGGTTACGCCATATCACTGGGGATGCCCGCGCCGCAGGGCTTTGCAGGCTACCAAGACCCCTCAATGTTTCAGTTCGACCCGGAGATAAAGCGTGAATGCATCTGGGTTGGCGATGTTTGCCGGCCCAGCAGCTGCCTGATTGACCGAGTGGGGCCTGTTGTGAAAGTGCGCTCCGGTCAAAAGTGGGCCGTGTATGACGCCCACCTCAATTCTTACGAGAGCATCCTGAACGAAATCAGTGACCCGGTGGCTGTGCCCGAGGTTCATGCCGTTCGACAAACCATCCGCAACTGGCGCTTCTATGATCAGTTCCGGACCGACTCTCAATCCGTTATTCGCACACCGCAGATCGGCACGCGAACCCCAGTGCTCGATCATGACGGCCACAGCCTGGTTGCAGCGCTGAGAACCATCTACGAAATTGGCGACCGGCAGGCGCTGTATGATGCGATTGAAGATGCATTTCCAGGAGCAACGATTAACTTTACCGCAGACTCAGGTAACCGCTTCGTGCTGCAATTTCTGCAGGACGGGCTTTCGCGCCCCTTGAATCAGGCCGAGCTTTCAGATGGCACGGTTCGTTACCTGCTTTTAGTGGCTGCGCTGCTTACGCCCAGGCCCCCTTCTCTGTTAGTGCTGAATGAGCCCGAAACCAGTCTGCACCCGGATCTGCTCCCGGCCCTCGGGCGCCTGATTATTCGCGCCTCACAAGAGACCCAGGTTTGGGTGGTTTCCCATGCGCCACGTCTGGTTGCAACACTGGAAAAAGATGGTGACTGCAACTCTATTGCTCTGAACAAGGCGCTTGGGGAGACAATCATTCAAGGGCAGGGTTTACTGGATGCACCGCCGTGGCAGTGGGCTGATTAGAGCGCGCCGCACTATCTCATCTACGACGGTTGCACCACCCATTCTGGATCTTCAAATTCACCAAGGGGCCGGATTTCACAAAAAGGCGCAGCACTGCGGATAATCTCGGCCACCTCGGGGTTGTGCTGTGCCTCCATCGCATCCCGGCTGGCTTTGCTGTCCCAGTGGGCAATCGCTATAAGCGTATCCGGATCACCGATCCTGCGGTGCAGTTCCGTTCCCCGTGCGCCCGGCGCGCGCTGAATCAATTCGCTTGCGCGCACCCAAGCCTCCGCGTAGTCCTCGGCGGTATAACCTTCCCTGATATGCACTTCGAAGATGTACTTCATACATACCTCCGCCATCAGATTTCTTTACGTTGGGCCTGGGGGACCGGCTAATATACTGGATCAGAAAAGGTAAGAAGCACCTAATGAGATACCAGAAATTTCTGCGCCGTCTTTATCAATGTAGTTCATGTACTCGGCGTTCATCTGGACATTAGTACTAACGTCAAAGTTCGCACCCACACCGTAAGAAAAATCCGTTTCAGACGCCGAGGCAGATGCTGAACCGCCGGGACCACGAACGGAAGCCGTCAGCTCACCCTTGGTAAAACCCAAAACAACATAGGGATAAACGGGGGTTTCATTCGGTATGCCCAAAACTCCGTAGCCACCAACGAGATAGTCGACTTCAATTTCACCGGTAACGCCATTTACGGTGGCCGAGTCATCTGCAACGCCAAACCCCGCACGCAGCTCGGCCGAGACATAGGGATTGATTTTGGCTCCAACTTTGGCCACCAACGCGCCCATATCTATGTCCTCCGCGAACCCATCCTCGTCATAGGTCACAAAAACATAATTGCCACCCACATAGGCTTTCGGTGCTGCATCCTGAGCCGAGGCAAACGCCGGGATGGTCATCAACGCGAACAAAGAGCTGGTGAAAATAATTCTTTTCATCATTTTTCCTTAGAGTTTTTAATTTATTAGGTGCAAGAAGCACATCATAATCTGGTGATTCAGATGCACCATAGCTATTGTGAAATGTGTTTACAAGCGACACTACGGAGCTTCATCAAGCTCGCTATGAATGACAAATCCAGATGCAGATCACCGACCGGCGCTCCACAATCAGCGAAGTGCCGCTGATGTAACCACCGGCCATCAACAGGGCCACGTCCACGGTTTTACTGCTGCTGCGAAAGGGGCGATTCAGGATGTACGACACCGAGTAAATCGCGACGATCACAAAAATAATCGCACTCAGCACATTGGGCGGCAGCGTGAACAAGCCAAACACGCCAATCAGCTTTGGCACCAACATGATGCCCAACATTCGCCACAGATAGGACCAGTCAACTGTGCCTTCCGGCACTTTTGCAGCAGCATCTGACCCAAAACCGGTTAGTTTCTGACCGCTCTCGCCACCTTTGCTTTTGCGGCTGCCGCGATTGTTCATCCAGATGGTCAGCGATGAAAACACCAGCAGGTGCACCGCTATAATAGGCAGGAATACCAGCGGATCGTCTTTCACCAGTAGCAGGAATGGCAACGACAGAACCGCGCCGCCAAAGCCCAGCCCGGAGCGCACAAAGCCACTCCAGATAAAAATGAGCGCAATCAGGGCATACTGGATTAGAGAACGATCTGACATAACGTCCTAAGCGGTGAGAAAACTCGTTCAAGTTTAACGATTCTCTCAAGGCTACGTAGGGACTATTAGTGCGCCCGAACAAAGACCCAGTTGGTCCCGACGTTGTCGCACACGATGACGTCGCGATCGATGGCTTCACACAGAGACAGGCTTTCTGGCAGCTCATCGTGGTAGCGGGCTTTCACGCCCAGAGTTTTTCGGTCCTGTTTGAGCAGCTCGTAGGTCTGCCCCATACGCTCGGAAAAATCCACGCCGCCGCTTTCCAGGGTGTGAAAGGCGTTGTGAAACGCCGTGAAGCTCATGGTGTTTGCGCCAAGGCCAATGGCCAGCATTTTAGGAATGTAACGATCATAGGCGGCCGAAAGATAAGATCGCACGGCTTCATCATCGTTACGGTCGCCATCGAAAGGCACTACTCCGAAGCGATTACCCGGTTCCAGCACGCCGTCGTCCAGTGATGCCAGTGTGCGATTGCCTGCCAGCTTATAGGCCGCTTTCGGGCACTGGATGAACTCGCCCCTTAACTGGCAATCCGCCAACCCCCGGGCAATCGACGGTTCAGAGCCGGATTCATTCGCGGGTTCCCTCGGTGGCGTGGTCGCCTCAGGTTCAGGGGTGGCCGAAACCTCGGGCAATGCCAGGCTCAGACGTTTGGCAGGCCGACGCAACAACAACGCCTGCATCTTCGGATCATTACGCTTGAAATCCACCACAGAAGGCAGACCTGCACCTCCACCGCGCTCTACAATCTCGCAGTAGAGACGTTCCAGGTCCGACTGGGCTGACGCCAGACAAGCTTCATCGGCGCCGGCGACCGAAATCCAGCCAACGGCAAGAATCATGAGCAGTTGTTTTTGGTAGGCGATCACTGCAACTCCATCTGATGTACTTCACTGCTCACCATACAACGCCACCACCGGGAACAACATTACCTACGCTGCCGCCGGCGGCATGCTTGGTTACTGGCAGTTTTACCCGCCTGTGGGTGAAGACAGCCATGGTTGGGACGTTATCCCTGTCTGGGGTTTTGCAGGCGTCATCGTGGCACTCGCTTCGTCACACTGAACCTGACCGGCCAGATTCACAGATTCATTTTCCCCATCAGTGCCCGCAAGTCCGAAGCAAAGGCCGGCGACAACGAGTCCGCCTGATATTTTGGCGGAATACACTCTGGTAACGGCGCATGGTGGCTGACCACCACTCGCGGCCCCGAGCAGGGTTCGCGTAACGCTGCCTCAAGCCAGGCCATAGCTTCCGCATGCAACCTCTGGCTCTCTACAATAGAGAACACCTCGCCCGCTGGTTGCTCGATAATGCGAAAATCGGGCAGGAACGCGAGCGCACGCCGCCAATGTTCACCGTATCGTTATCAAGCAGGTGAATTCCCAGGCGCTTGGCCTCAGCACGCAATGCTTTACGTGCGTCGGGCATGCTTGTTCCGTAGAACTCATGATTGCCCGGAACGTAGATGATCTCCTGCCCGGCAAACCGTTCCGCCGCCCAGGTGAGGCCTTCCTGAAAACACTCAACGTGCAAATCTGACAGTATTCGTAAGCGCAAAATCACATCTCCTTGGAAAACCGCTATAAATCGCAGTTTTTAAATGCTCATTCCCCCAGACAACTACTGATCTTCCCTACTGGTGCGCCAGCGCATAGTCGATCCCGGCACACATTGCGGCAACCTGTGCAGCATTACATTGCTCGGGGGTCGCACGGGGGCTGTCGGGATACACCTCAGTGGTGGTTTTGTATGGTGCGCTGGTGATACTGGCGCACAGGCCCAGCTGCTTGAGCGGGTACTGGATAACGCCCCGGGCTACCATCGGTGAGCCAAGAATCTCCCCATTGTCGTCAGCCGGAGCGATATGAGTGACTTTCTCCACCGCCTCAATCACCGCCTGCTGAAATTCAGAATGGGGGTTCTCGCTGTCATCGACCAGATAAAAGCCATCGGGAATCTCACCAGGCTCGAAGGGCTTGCCATCGCGTGCCGCCAGCGCAGGGCGGAATTCGCTTTCATCGGTATCGGTGGTTTCGTGCAGGTCCATATGCATCAGTGCACGATCACGAACGGGCGCAACCAGCAAGTTGACGCGGCCTGCGTAATCCGCCGCACGCTGATCGACAAACTGCAGCGCGCCGTGGTTTCATAGCCATGCACTCCGCCCGTTATCAGCACTACCGGAAGATCGTCACGCCAGTCGCGGCTCCGGATCGCCATCAGCGGATAACTCTCGGAGCCATAGGCCAGATATTCCACATCTGACACCCGAAAACTCGGCTCATTACTCCTCCAGCCCATCGGGGTTTTTAATTGCTTTCTTTTCGGCCGACGTCAGGCGGCGCTCCACCTTTTTCACATCCTCCGCTGGTGGCAGGCTTTCCGGACGAATGCCTCGGCTGAGCAGGGTCTGGCGCACAGCCTCATTGTTGGTAACGTGCTCTTGCGAAATCTGCGGTTCGCGACTCATGACCTTTTCGCGGGCGTTATGAATGGTGATCTCGGTGGCGAAGTCTTTGGCCTTCAGGATAATAGTGGGCGCAAAATCTGCCAGTGGACGGTTATCTGGCACCTGCCAATGGGCTTTCATGGATTTGGTGTTTTTGCCGAATAGCGCGGTATCGCCCTTGCTGCGGATCAGGGCGAAGTTCTGATTACCACCGGTTTGTTCGTAAATCACATCGGATAACTCTTTTTCTGTTGCGGACAGTTTCTTGCGTGCTGAGACGCGCTCGGCTTCCAGCAGGCGTTGCTCAATCAGCTCGGCCTTGCGGGTTTGCATGGCGAAGTAGGTTTGGGCGAAGGCGATTTCCTGCTTTCTCGAATCGCCGTTCTGGGCGATTAGATAACAGGCGTAACGGGTCAACATGATGTCACTTATCTCACGCTGGCTACCGGAGCCTAGTTCGACCTTTTTCCCGACGTCAGCAAAATGGTCGGCAATCGCATGCTCAGAGAGCTCACAGGCTGTTTTGGCTTTGGAGATGACACTTTGAAAATTATCCCATTTACCGTAGCCCAAGAGGTGCTGAAGATCCCTAGCTAGCCAGTACTCAATGCCGTTTTCGGTCTGTTGGGCATGACCTTCAAAGCTTGCTGTTAGGGTATGAACCATTTCATTTTTCATGTTGCGCTCCTTGCGGTTATTCATAAACAGCCAGTTCCAGGCCATCAAAAAGGTCAATTCCTTTCTTTTTTCAGAACTAGTGACTTCGCCACAACATAATAGCCGGCCGGACCTATGCCGATCCAGAGGAGCTAATGCTCAGGCCAGAGTTACTGGTACGCTCTGATTTTTTTATTCACTTGGCTCTGACCAGACGGCATATTCATTGCCATTCGGGTCGTTGAAATGAAAACGGCGGCCACCAGGAAAAGTGAAAATATCCTGAATAATCGCCCCACCAGACTGCTTCACTTTATCGAGAGTGGCTTCCAGGTCGTTACTATAGAGGACAACCAATACACTTCCGCTGCTGGTCGTAGCCACATGGTCTGACTTAAAGAACCCGCCATCCAGGCCAGCGTTCTGAATTGCCACGTACTCAGGGCCGTAGTCGATAAACGACCACCCAAATGCTTCACCAAAGAACTTCTTTGTTGCTTCAAGGTTTTGTGAAGGCATTTCCACATAGTTTATTTTACCGGTCTCTTTCACAGGCTTCTCCCTTATACATAACGCTAAACACTCCGGTGGCGTTGCCCCACGAAGCCGGTTTCATCTCGTACCCCGACCCTATTACCATCCGGATCACTGATGTTAATCGTTCTACCCCAGTCGCTCTCAGAGATCGAAGCCTCTATGCCCCATGCCCCATGCCCCATGCCCATATTACCCCTTGATCAATTTATCGACCATACTGATAAATCTCGTGCAATCCCGGCCAAACTCAGCATGGACTACCCGTGCCGTATGGCCGCCGATGATCTTGGCTAATAACAAATAGAGGTGAATCCGGTGCCGGAAGATTCAGTTTTCATAGGCAAAGGCAGTTATGTTCAAAGCCTGTTGTTACGTCGCGCCAATCGTCACGGCCTTATTGCCGGAGCAACCGGTACCGGCAAAACCGTCACCCTGCAAATTCTGGCGGAAGGCTTTTCCGCCCAGGGTGTGCCGGTATTTATGGCCGATGTGAAAGGCGACTTGTCTGGCATTTCCCAGCCAGGCACTGCCAAACCTTTTCTTACCAAGCGCGCAGCGCAGGTTGGCCTTGAACCCTACAATTTCGCGGGATTCCCCACCGTATTCTGGGACGTTTTTGGTAAGCAAGGGCACCCGATGCGGGCCACCATTTCGGATATGGGCCCGCTTTTACTGTCTCGCCTGCTGGAACTAAACGACACTCAGGAAGGCGTTATCAACATAGCCTTCAAGCTTGCCGATGATCACGGCATGGCCTTGCTAGATCTCAAAGACCTGCGTGCATTAATGATGTTTGTGTCCGAGCAGTCGAAGGAACTCACCGCTTTATATGGCAACGTCAGCAAAGCATCCGTAGGCGCGATACAACGTCGCTTGTTACAACTTGAGCAACAGGGCGGAGATCAATTCTTTGGCGAACCGGCCCTGGAACTTGCCGATCTGATGCGCTGTGATTCGGCTGGGCGCGGACACATTAACTTGCTGGCTGCAGATCAGTTGATCGAAAGGCCCCAGCTATACGCCACCATTCTGCTCTGGCTATTAGCGGAGTTGTTTGAGGAGTTACCCGAAGTTGGCGACCCTGAAAAGCCCAAACTGGTGTTCTTTTTTGATGAAGCTCACCTGCTATTCGAGGATGCCCCAAAAGCATTGCTGCAGAAAGTGGAACAGGTGGTGCGATTAATTCGCTCCAAAGGCGTAGGCGTCTATTTTGTTTCACAAAACCCTACCGATATCCCCGACAAAATACTCGGCCAGCTCGGCAACCGGGTGCAGCATGCACTAAGAGCCTTTACCACCCGTGATCAAAAAGCCGTTCGCGCAGCCGCGTCAACCTTCAGGCAAAACCCCGATCTGGATACTGAAAAAGTCATCACGGAACTCGGTGTCGGCGAAGCCTTGGTCTCTACCCTCGATGCGAAAGGATCGCCCTCCATCGTTGATCAAACGCTTATACGGCCACCCTCTTCACGCATAGGGCCTGCTACGGCTGAAGAACGTAAACGTATTCTCAGCCTCAGTGAGTTTGGCCCTCGCTACGACGAAGTTATAGACCGTGAATCTGCCCACGAAATTCTGCAAAAGCGCGCGGAGAAAGCCGCGAAAGAGGCTGAGCAAGCAGCCCTGGATAAAAGCCGGGTTTATAAAGCGCCTGCCAGTACAAGCAAAAAGCCCGCACAGCCTCGACGCTCCTCACGCCAAGGGGTCTTTGAAACCATGGCAAAAAGCATAGCACGTACGATGGGGCGCGAAATGACACAGGGAGTAATGCGAGGCCTACTAGGATCGCTGTTTAAAGGGCGCTAACGAGGAGCATGCCTCGAAGGGATCACTCATAGGTTCGCCCATTATGCTTAAGCCAGCCGCCCACGTGCCGGCCATTCGGATCATGATGTGTCCAATGCAGAACCCCACCTTTTGGGTTCCATTCATACTGGCCAAAATACTCTACCCGGTCGCCCTTTTTAAGATCTCTTATTCTTGGCGCCAAATCGATATTATGGGCCACTAATACCGTGTGGCCAGACGATAGCCGTAGAATAAATCTCTGATGACGGCTGCCCTTATTGTCGTCACTGAGAATATGGTTAACCTCCCCTGACCCGCGGACCTGTATACCGCTTAACTGTTCTCTGTAGGCGTCCGCAATTGTTTGTTCGCTTTGTATAGCTTCTTCAGTAAACGAAGAGGCTAAATCCGGATTGTTCTGGATGTATCCATAGATTCCAGCGGCAACAAGCAATGCAATAATCAGATTTTTCATGTTGTGCTCAGCCTCTCCGGTATTTTTACGCTACTCATTTTCCGGCATCAGTGAGGAGTGATGACTGGTAATGAGCCATTCCAGCGATAGGTATATCGGGCATAAACGCGAGCGCGCGTCGGGCATGCTTGTTCCGTAGAACTCATGATTGCCCGCAACGTAGATGATCTCCGGCAAGGATAACTACATCCGCGGCTACATCAGGAAGATCGCGACCTTCCTGAAAACACTCAACGTGCAAATCCGACAGTATTCGCAAGCGCACAATCTTATCTCCTTGGAAAACTGCTATAAATCGCAGTTCTAAATGCACATCGGCACGGGCTACCATCGGTGAGCCAAGGATCTCCCCATTGTCGCCAGCCGGAGCGATATGAGTGACCTTCTTCACCGCCTCAATCATCGCCTGCTGAAATTCAGAATGAGGGTTCTCCCTGTCATCAACCAGATAAAAGCCATCGGGAATCTCACCCGGCTCGAACGGCTTGCCGTCGCGGGGCGAAATTCGCTTTCATCAGTATCGGTGGTTTCGTGCAGGTCCATATGCATTAGTGCGCGATCACGAACGGGCGCAACCAGCAAGTTGACGCGGCCGGCGTAATCCTCCGCACGCTGATCGACGAACTGCAGCGCGCCGTGGACACCACTGGTTTCATAACCATGCACCCCGCCCGTTATCAGCACGACCGGAAGATCGTCACGCCAGTCGCGGGCGCAGGCGCTCGATCACACTCAGCACCTAGGACCCGTAGCTACGTTGACAAGACTGTCGTGACAACCACTCGGCGCGTTCCACGTCGCCCCAGGGAGTGCCTGGCGTACCGATTAGATAGAGTGTGGGAGCCGTGTTCATATCGCTTTTTCTCCAGTGATGGCGAAGGCGATTTCCTGCTTTCTCGGGTCGCCGCTCTTTCCCGAGGCCGACTGCGTGTCTCCAATTGTTATGCATCTGGCTCTGACCAGACGGCATATTCATTGCCATTCGGGTCGTTGAAATGAAAACGGCGGCCTCCAGGAAAAGTAAAAATCTCCTGAACAATCGTCCCCCCAGACTGCTTCACTTTATCGAGCGTGGCTTCCAGGTCGCTACTATAGAGAACCACCAATACACTTCCGCTGCTGGACGTAGCCACATGTTCTGACTTAAAAAACCCGCCATCCAGTCCAGCGTTCTGAATCGCCACGTACTCAGGACCGTAGTCGATAAACGACCACCCAAATGCATCACCAAAAAACCTCTTCGTTGCTTCAAGGTCTCGTGAAGGCATTTCCACATAGTTGATTTTACCGGTCTCTTTCACAGGCTTCTCCTTGATGCATAACATTAAGCACTTCGGTGGCGTTGAACCAGCACAGGGCACCGAATGTGACGCGCATTCTTATACATCGGACTTGGATTTTTGAATCAATCAACCATTTTGTTGACGTCAACAAAATGGTTGCCAATATCATGCCCTGATATTTCGCAGAGTGTTTTAAAGATGGTAAACACCAAGCTCACTGGATCCACGATATTGAATTCCGAAGCAGGACCAGAGGGAGCTGATCTTTTCAGTCCTTCAACTCGGGAAAATCCGTTTCGGTATAGGCATACTCGCCCTGTTCGTTGCTGGCAGCATGGGTACGTAGTTCAACACGACGAATCTTGCCGGAGATGGTTTTGGGCAACTCGGCAAACTCTATCTGTCGAATCCGCATGTACGGCGCCATGCGCTCGCGAATGAAAGCAAACAGGGCCTTTGCCGCCTCCGGGCCAGGCTCGTAGTCCCTGCGCAGCACGATATAGGCCTTGGGCACGCTCAGCCGCATCTCGTCGGGTGCCGGCACGACTGCGGCCTCGGCCACGGATTCGTGCTCGATGAGGATAGATTCCAGCTCAAATGGGCTGACGCGATAGTCCGAGCTCTTGAACACGTCGTCCGCCCGGCCGACGTACCAGTAATAGCCATCGTCGTCGCGGCTGGCCACGTCACCGGTGCGATAAAAGCCGCTATGCAGTGCCTGAGCCATGCGTTCGGGATCGTCACGATATTCCTTCATCAGCCCGAGTGGGCGCTGGTTACGCACATCGATGGCGATTTCGCCTTCGGTGACTTCTTTGTCTTGCGGATCGAGCAATGTGATCTTGTAGCCAGGCAAGGGCCGACCCATCGAGCCGGACTTCATAATCTGTGCCGGTGGATTGCCGATCTGAGCCGTGGTTTCAGTCTGGCCGTAGCCGTCGCGGATTGTGAGGCCCCAGAGTTTTTCCACGCGTGCGATCACTTCCGGATTAAGCGGTTCACCCGCGCCGACCAGGCTCTTGAGCTTCACATCATAAGCCGCCAGGTCCTCTTGGATAAGCATGCGCCATACAGTGGGCGGCGCACACAGGGAGGTTACGCCCTTGTCGGCGATCACTTTTAGCGTGGCGAGCGCGTCGAAGCGCGGCTGGCGGTAGATGAACACCGTGCAACCGGCATCCCAGGGTGCAAACAGGTTGGACCAGGCATGCTTGGCCCAGCCGGGCGAACTGATATTGAAATGGATATCATCGGGCTGCAGACCGAGCCAGTACATGGTCGACAGCGAACCGACCGGGTAGCTTTGATGCGTATGCAGCACAAGCTTCGGCAGCGAGGTGGTGCCCGACGTGAAATACAGCAGCATCGGGTCGGTGGCGAGGGTTACGCCCTCCGGCTCGAAAGTCTTCTCGTAGTCATAGGCATCTTCGTAATTAATCCACTGCTCGCAAGATTCACCTGCGACGATGCGAACCAGCCCCTCTGCCACACCTTCAAATTTGGGAACATGCTCATTGGTGGTGAGCACATGAGTGACAGCACCACGCCCAAGTCGGTCGCCAAGATCCTTCTTCGATAAAAGCGTGCTGGCTGGAATAACGAGGGCACCCAGCTTGATCGCGGCCAGCATGGTTTCCCAGAGTTCAATGACATTATCGAGCATGATCAGCAGGGTATCGCCCCGTCTGAGCCCTTGGTCGCGCAGAAAATTCGCTACCTGGTTGGAGTTCTGTCGCATCTGTTCGAAGCTGTAACGGTATTCGCTGCCGTCGGCATCCACCAGCCAGAGCGCGATCTTCTCATTGTCTCTGGCGTAATCATCGAACCAGTCGAGCGCCCAATTGAACTCGTTCAGCTCGGGCCATTTGAAGGTCTCGTAGGCACTGTCATAGTCTTCGCGCAGGTCTAGCAGTTTCTGACGAGCCGCCTTGAATGCGTCTGCCGATTGCATCGCTTTCTCCTTGTTTCATAGTCGGCGGTCCGGGACCGGCCGTTATAGTTGTTGTATTGTGGCTCGCCGCTCAGTCTCGCAGAAAGCTCTAGTCTTTAGATCCATAAAACAAAAGTTTAGCTGAGCATCTGACCAACTGCCACGTATCAGCTGGCGTCCATAGATGAACGTACAAATCCGACAGTATTCGCAAGTGCACAGTCTTATCTCTTTGGAAAACCGACACTAACACCTTTCACTGACTGCCAGCCCCGGTTGGTGGATTAACAACCCATTCCGGATCTTCAAATTCACCAAGGGGCCGGATTTCACAAAAAGGCGCCGCACTGCGGATAATCTCAGCCACGTCGGGATTATGTTGTGACTCCATCGCATCCCGGCTGGCTTTGCTATCCCAATGGGCAATGGCTATAAGCGTATCTGGATCACCGATCTTGCGGTGCAATTCCGTTCCCCGCGCGCCCGGCGCACGCTGAATCAACTCACTTGCACGCACCCAAGCATCCGCGTAGTCCTCGGCGGTATAGCCCTCCCTGATATGCACTTCGAAGATGTACTTCATACATGCCTCCGCTATCCGTTGATACCCTGCATGAGCAAATGGAGCCTGCTGCTCATTTGTGAGTTGAGCCAACTGCTGCCGCGCCTTGATCCTCTTTTCTTACTTTCCAGTTTTCATACTTCGATAAGAGTCACAGGATTTATCTCTTTCCCGGGCCACCTGGGGATCACTATTCCCCATAGCCGCAACTGTGGCGGCATTGCAGTACATGTTCCGCACTTTTACGCGCCGCCAATCATCCGACTCCGCCTGCCCTAACTCCGAACACAGCGCATTGAACAGCCGAGAAGCCTTCACAGTGCATGGAGAAAACTGGCGAATGTCTTGTCGATAGTTTGCACAGACACTCTCTGGACGCACCCCCTCGGCGCCTTGCCGTTTCGGGTAGTCGCTCTGAGTTTTCTTTCGAACAGCACCGCATAACCCACACGCAGAACTGCACCCAATAGGCGCAACAAGGTGAAACACCCGAGGTTGAAAAAAAGAGGCTGTATCAGCACTGAAGAGGTCATCGGCCGTTATCCCTAACAATCGGTGTTTCATAGCGTATAGCTACCTACACTAGATCATCTCTGGACTACGCGCCTTTGCCTGTTACAAAACTTCGCTAATTTGAACGGAAAGTACGGCCATCAGCCGATTTTTTTTGCGATAAGTGTACCAACGGCGAATATCGAGAGGAGGGCTTTGAGGGGGAGGAAATCACAGCCCCGGGCAAGACACCCGGGGCTGCTTAACAACTGCCTTACTTAACTTTAGGATCCAGCTCACCAGCCGTATAACGCTCAAACATACGATCCAAACTAACCGGCTTAATCTTGCTCGCATTACCAGCACAACCAAAAGCCTCATAACGTGCGATGCAGATATCGCTCATGGCTACCATGGTTGCTTGCAGGAATTTGCGCGGGTCGAATTCGGCCGGGTTCTGGGCCAGGAAGCGACGCACAGCGCCGGTGCTGGCAAGGCGCAGGTCGGTGTCGATGTTTATTTTGCGCACACCGTGTTTGATGCCTTCCACGATTTCCTCAACCGGTACACCGTAGGTTTCGGGAATCTCACCGCCGTATTCGTTGATGATTTTCAGCCATTCCTGGGGTACGGAGCTGGAGCCGTGCATAACCAGGTGGGTGTCTGGAATGCGCTTGTGAATGGCTTTGATCTGCTCGATGGCCAGGATGTCGCCGGTGGGCGGGCGGGTGAACTTGTAGGCGCCATGGCTGGTGCCGATGGCGATGGCCAGGGCGTCTACGTGGGTCTTTTTCACGAAGTCGGCGGCTTCTTCGGGGTCGGTCAGCATCTGGCTCATGTCCAGTATGCCTTCGGCGCCGATGCCATCTTCTTCACCGGCCTCGCCGGTTTCCAGGGAACCCAGGCAACCCAGCTCGCCTTCTACAGATACGCCACAGGCGTGGGCCATTTCTACGGTACGGCGGGTTACGTCTACGTTGTATTCGTAGTCCATAGGCGTTTTGCCGTCTTCGCCCAGGGAGCCGTCCATCATTACCGAGCTGAAGCCCATCTGAATGGAACGCTGGCACACTGCCGGGCTGGTGCCGTGATCCTGGTGCATGACCACCGGGATATGCGGCCACTCTTCTATGGCCGCGAGGATCAGGTGGCGCAGGAAGGGAGCGCCGGCGTATTTGCGGGCACCGGCGGAGGCCTGAACAATAACCGGGGAGTCGGTTTTGTCGGCGGCTTCCATGATGGCGCGCATCTGTTCCAGGTTGTTTACGTTAAAGGCTGGCACACCGTAACCATGCTCGGCGGCGTGGTCCAGCATTTGCCGCATCGAAATCAGGGCCATTTGGTTGTCTCCTTAGTTGTTCAATAATTACACAATAGTTTGTGGGCAATCGTAAATTCGGAAAATTACTGCGCGCCGCGCTCTTCCAGTACGGCAACGGCTGGCAGGGTTTTACCTTCCACAAACTCCAGGAAGGCACCGCCACCGGTGGAAATATACGAGATCTTGTCAGCTATGCCGTATTTGTCAACGGCCGCGACGGTATCGCCGCCACCGGCCAGTGAGAAGGCGTCGCTGTTGGCGATGGCTTCGGCCAGGGTTTTGGTGCCGTTGGCAAACTGATCAAACTCAAACACGCCTACGGGGCCATTCCACAGAATGGTTTTGGCGTTCTTGAGCAGTTCGGCGAACTGGCCTGCGGTTTCCGGGCCTACGTCGAGGATCATGTCGTCTGCGGTAACGTCGGAGATGTTCCGGATGGTGGCTGTGGCATCTTCTGCGAATTCGCTGGCAACCACTACGTCTACCGGCAGTGGGATGTTAACGCGGGAGGCGATGTCTCTGGCGGTATCCAGCAGCTCGTGCTCGCACAGGGATTTGCCCACCGGGTGGCCGGCTGCAGCGAGGAAGGTGTTGGCGATGCCGCCACCTACGATGATCTGGTCACACACTTTTTCGAGGGCGTTGAGCACGTCGAGCTTGGTGGAGACTTTGGCGCCGCCAACAATGGCCACTACCGGCTTGGCCGGGTTATCCAGGGCTTTGCCCAGGGCATCCAGTTCCGCCGCCAGCAAAGGGCCGGCACAGGCTTCCGGTGCAAAGCGCGCAACGCCGTGGGTGGATGCCTGGGCGCGGTGTGCTGTGCCGAAGGCGTCCATTACGTAGATGTCGCACAGAGCCGCATATTGCTTGGCCAGTGTTTCGTCGTCTTTCTTTTCGCCTTTGTTGAAGCGAACGTTCTCGAACAGCACCACTTCGCCGTCGGCCACTTCAACGCCACCGAGGTAATCTTTAATCAGGCGCACTTCCTGGCCCAGCACTTTGGTGAGGTACTCAGCAACCGGCTTCAGGGAGGAGGCTTCGTCGTACACGCCTTCTTCCGGGCGACCCAGGTGGGACATCAGCATGACTTTGGCGCCCGCATCTTTCGCTGCCTTGATGGTCGGCAGGGACGCGCGAATGCGGGCATCGCTGGAGATCTTGCCGTTCTTTACTGGCACGTTTAGGTCTTCGCGAATGAGAACCCGCTTGCCTGCGAGGTTCAGGTCGGTCATTTTTTTGATGGCCATGATCTGATTTCCGTTGTTTCGGGTTATTGGCAAAGAGTTTGGGAGGTGGGGGGAAGCGCCTAACCCACCTTCTGCAACCAGCTCTGGCTTACATCCAGCATGCGGCTCGCAAATCCCCATTCGTTATCAAACCAGCACAGCACTTTCACCATGGTTCCCCGGGTTACACGGGTCTGGCCGCCGTCCACTACGCCGGAGTGGGCGTCGTGGTTGAAGTCGGAGCTGGCCAGGAGTTCGTCGGTATAGCCGAGTATGCCTTTTAAAGGGCCGTTTGCGGCTTCTTTGAGCACCCGGTTTACCGAAGCCGCGTCGGTGGCTTCTCTCACATTGAACACCATGTCGATGACGGACACGTTCATGGTGGGTACGCGCAGAGCCACAGAGCTGAAGCGACCTTCCATGTGAGGTAGCAACCGTTCAACACCTCGCGCCAGCCCGGTATCCACCGGCACTATGTTGTGGAGTGCGCTGCGGGTGAGGCGCAAGTCCTGCTGGTGGTAGGCGTCGATGACCGGCTGATCGTTCATGGCGGCGTGAATGGTGGTTGTACTGCCCTGCTCCACGCCAAAGGCTTTATCGAGCACGCAAATGACGGGCACCAGGCAGTTGGTGGTGCAGGAACCTGCCGCCACTATCCGGTCTGCTTCCGTAAGTTCCGTCTCGTTAATGCCGTAGACCACTGTGCGGTCGACATCCGATTCGGCCGGCTGCGAAAACAACAGTCGCTTTGCGCCCGCTTGAATGTGCCGTTCGGCAGTAGCGCGGTCTGAGTAGGAACCGGAGCACTCCAGCACCAGGTCAATATCCAGCTCATTCCACGGCAGTTCTGCCGGGTCTGAATGTCGCAGTACGCGGATAGGATCACCGTTGATAATCAGATCCTGCCCCTCTACCGCAATGCTTCCCGTGAACCGGCCATGGGTGGAATCGTAGCGAGTGAGGTGTGCGATCGTGTCGATATCAGAAAGCTCGTTAATCGCGACCACCTGAAGGCGATCGCGAAAACCGTTTTCGTACAGAGCACGCAACACGCACTGGCCAATACGACCATACCCGTTGATGGCAATACGAAAGGGCGCGGAGGCTGTCATCATGCGTCCAGCAATTCCGCAGCCACTTCAAGGATGTTGTCCACGGTAAAGCCGAACTCTTTGAAAAGCTCGCCGGCTGGCGCGGATTCACCAAAGGTGGTCATACCCACAACGCGACCGTCCAGGCCCACGTACTTGTACCAGTAATCGGCAATCGCGGCTTCAATGGCAATGCGGTTAGTTACATCCAGCGGCAGCACTTGCTGCTTGTACGCGGCGCTCTGAGCATCGAATACGTCGGTAGAGGGCATGGAAACAACGCGCACTTTCTTGCCTTGCTCTCGCAATTTGGCGGCGATGTCTTGCGCCAGACCCACTTCGGAGCCGGTCGCAATCAGGATAAGATCCGGTGTGCCTTCGCAATCTGTCAGTACGTAGCCACCTTTGGCCACATCCGCCAGCTGTTGCGCGTCACGGATCTGAGCCGGCAGGTTCTGACGGGAGAAGATCAGGGCAGTCGGACCGTCTGTGCGCTCCAGAGCGGATTTCCAGGCCACGGCAGATTCTACTGCGTCGGCCGGGCGCCAGGTGCTCATGTTCGGGGTAGTACGCAGGCTGGCGAGCTGCTCGACCGGCTGGTGAGTCGGGCCGTCTTCGCCAAGGCCAATGGAATCGTGAGTGAACACGTAGATGGAGCGCAGCTTCATCAGTGCGGCCATGCGCACGGCGTTACGGCAGTATTCCATGAAGATCAGGAAGGTCGCGCCGTAAGGTACGAAACCACCGTGCAACGCTATGCCGTTCATGATGGCGGCCATGCCAAACTCGCGCACACCGTAATAGATGTAATTGCCGCTGGCGTCGTCTTTGGTTATGCCTTTGGTGCCGCTCCAAATGGTGAGGTTGGAGGCGGCCAGGTCGGCGGAGCCGCCAAGCAGTTCCGGCAGCATCGGGCCATAGGCGTTCAGGGTGTTCTGGGAAGCCTTCCGGCTGGCGATGGTCTCGCCCTTGTCCTGACATTCCTGAATGTAAGCCTGGGCTTTTTCAGAGAAGTCTGCGGGCAGATCACCGGCCATGCGACGCTTCAACTCGGCAGCCAGTTCCGGCTCGGCTTTTTCATACGCGGCAAAGGTTTCGTTCCAGGCGCTTTCGGCGCTGGCGCCTTTTTCTTTGGCGTTCCAGGATTTGTAGATGTCGGTCGGAATCTCAAACGGGCCGTGTGCCCAACCCAACGCTTCGCGGGTCAGTACAATTTCGTCTTCGCCCAGCGGAGCACCGTGGGAGGATTCACTACCCTGCTTGTTGGGTGAGCCAAAACCGATAACGGTCTTGCAGCAAATCAGTGTTGGCCTGTCCGTGGTGGTGCGGGCCACTTCCACCGCAGAGGCGATGGCATCGGCGTTGTGGCCATCGACACCGGCAAGCACTTGCCAACCGTAGGCCGCAAAACGCTGCGGGGTGTTGTCGGTAAACCAGCCGTCGACTTTGCCATCAATGGAAATGCCGTTGTCGTCGTAGAAGCAGATCAGTTTGCCCAGGCCCAGAGTACCGGCCAATGAAGATACTTCGTGAGAGATGCCTTCCATAAGGCAGCCATCGCCCACAAAGGTATAGGTGTAGTGGTCAACCACGTTATGGCCGGGGCGGTTGAACTGCGCCGCCAGCGTTTTCTCTGCCAGCGCAAACCCAACCGCATTGGCCAGGCCCTGCCCCAGCGGGCCAGTGGTGGTTTCTACGCCGGGCGTGTAACCGTATTCGGGGTGGCCCGGTGTTTTTGAGTGCAACTGCCGGAAGTTCTTGATGTCATCAATAGAAACGTCGTAACCGCTAAGGTGCAGCAGCGAGTACTGCAGCATGGAGCCGTGGCCATTGGAGAGCACAAAACGGTCGCGGTTGGCCCACTGTGGATTAGCCGGGTTATGGCTCAGGTAATCATTCCACAGCACCTCGGCGATATCCGCCATACCCATGGGCGCACCCGGGTGGCCGGATTTGGCTTTCTGAACCGCATCCATGCTCAGCGCGCGAATGGCGTTGGCGAGATCTTTACGAGAGGGCATTGACGTTTCTCCAATGTTTTCAGGGAAATAGAAGTAATCCAGAGCTTTTAATGGGGCGGTAAAAAGCTGCTCAAAAATAAGGCGCGTATTTTCGCCGATTACGGTGTGCCGGGGCAAATCGTCGTGCCGCTTCTGAGTAAATATCCTGTCGGGGATTGCCGAAAGAGATTGATTTCAAAGAATGATAAATCTATATCAAAAAACTTTGATATGCCTATTGATTGAGCACCCCAACCCCCTTACACTCCGCAACCATGACAAGCTTAAACACACACGCTAACCCAATATCCTCCGTGGACGTACTTGCCCCGATCTTCAAGGCAAGCGGCGACGCGTTGCGCCTGGAGATTCTGCGTGTGCTGCGGCGCGATACGTTTGGCGTGCTGGAACTGAGCCAGCTGTTCGATATGCGCCAGTCTGGTATGAGCCATCATTTGAAAGTGATGCACAAGGCAGGGTTGGTGGAGCCACAGCGTGAAGGCAACTCGATTTTTTATCGCCGCCCGCTGCACCTGGATAACGACAAGCCAACAGACCAGACCATTCACCAGATTTTTGAAGCAGTGGACCGCGCGCCTTTGCCCGCGCAGCTGCAGGAAAAGATTGAATCCATACGAAACCAGCGTGCGGATCAGTCGCAGGCGTTTTTTTCCCGGCATTCAGAACAGTTCCGGGAGCAGCAGGAGCTGATTGCCGCCTTTGATCTTTATGCGGCGCCCGTAGCGGACATGATCCGCAAGCGGACACGGAAAACACGGTGGCAAACGGCTCTGGAAATCGGCCCCGGAGAAGGTGGCTTTCTGCCAGTGCTTTCCGAGCTTTGCGAGCACGTTGTGGCGCTGGATAACAGCCGTGACATGCTCGCTAAAGCTACGCGCACCTGCATTCATGAGCGTCTTAATAATATTGATCTGATAGAAGGCGTCACCGACACACTGCTGGCCCGCGGGGATGCGTTTGATCTTGTGGTGGCCAATATGGTGCTACACCACGTACCCAGCCCGGCAGACATTTTTCTGGATGCAGCGGCACTGATGAACAACGGTGGGTGCCTGGTTGTCAGCGACCTGTGCCGGCACGATCAGAATTGGACGAAGGAGAATTGTGGCGATCTCTGGCTTGGTTTCGAGCCGGAAGAGCTCACCGCCTGGGCTGCAGCAGCAGGCCTGAAAGCTGGCGAACAGCTGTTTATCGGTTTACGTAACGGGTTCCAGATTCAGGTTAGAGAGTTCTGGAAAACCCAGATGCCACTGAGATAACCAAACCCTGATATTCCAGCCCTTCGCAGGGCATATCAAAAAACTTTGATATTGCTGTAGGTAGTAGTACTTACGCAGCATCCGACAAGATTTCAAAACGCTCACAAAGGAGCAAACTTATGTCTGATTACAGCATCTTCACCTCCGAATCGGTCTCCGAGGGCCACCCGGACAAACTGGCTGACCAGATTTCCGACGCCGTTCTGGACGCCATCCTGACGGAAGATCCGCACGCCCGAGTGGCCTGCGAAACCATGGTTAAAACCGGTGTTGCCATCGTAGGTGGTGAAGTTACAACAAGCGCGTGGGTTGATCTGGAAGACCTGGTTCGCGGTGTGATCAAAGACATTGGTTATACCTCCTCAGACGTCGGTTTCGATGGCGACACCTGCGGCATTATCAATATCATCGGCAAACAGTCGGTGGATATCGCCCAGGGCGTAGACCGCCAGAAGCCGGAAGACCAGGGCGCCGGCGACCAGGGCCTGATGTTTGGCTACGCCAGCAACGAAACCGAAGTACTGATGCCTGCACCGATCACCTTCGCCCACCGCCTGGTAGAGCGTCAGGCAGAAGCTCGTAAAAACGGAATATTGCCGTGGCTGCGCCCGGACGCAAAGAGCCAGGTCACCTGCCGCTATGAGAACGGCAAGGTAGTGGGTATCGACGCCGTTGTACTCTCTACCCAGCACGATCCAGACGTTAGCCAGGCGGATCTGCAGGAAGCCGTCATGGAACTGGTCGTGAAGAACGTACTGCCTGCCGAACTCCTGCACAAAGGCACCCAGTACCACATCAACCCCACCGGCAAATTCGTCATCGGCGGTCCGGTTGGCGACTGTGGCCTGACCGGTCGCAAGATTATCGTAGACACCTATGGCGGCATGGCACGCCACGGCGGCGGTGCCTTCTCTGGCAAAGACCCGTCGAAAGTCGATCGTTCTGCCGCCTACGCTTGCCGTTACGTTGCCAAAAACATCGTCGCCGCCGGCCTGGCCGACAAGTGCGAGATTCAGGTTTCCTATGCCATTGGCGTGGCACAGCCTACGTCGATCTCTCTGGACACCTTCGGCTCCGGAACAATCAGCGACGACAAAATCATCGAACTGGTTCGCCAGCACTTTGACCTGCGCCCTTACGCGATCACCAACATGCTCGACCTGCTGCACCCGATGTACCGGGCCACGGCAGCCTACGGCCACTTCGGACGCGAGCCACACGAGATGACCGTTGGCGGCAAAACCTTCACGGCGTTCCCGTGGGAGAAGACCGACCGCGCGGCAACTCTTAAAGACGCCGCTGGTATCTAACTATTTTTCAGGCGTATTGATGGCTTCAATCGCCAAAACAGAACGAACCGGAGAACACTGAAATGAGCAACTTCGAAGACTACAAAGTCCGCGATATTTCCCTGGCAGGCTGGGGCCGTAAAGAAATCAACATCGCCGAAGGCGAAATGCCGGCCCTCATGGCATTGCGCGAGAGATACAAAACGGAGCAGCCGCTGAAAGGCGCCAACATCATGGGCTGCATCCACATGACTATCCAGACCGCCGTGCTGATCGAAACACTGATCGAACTGGGCGCTGGGGTACGCTGGTCATCTTGCAACATCTTCTCCACCCAGGACCAGGCTGCCGCTGCTATCGCCGCCCAGAACATCCCTGTGTTTGCCTGGAAAGGCGAAACCGACGAAGAATACGAATGGTGCCTCGAACGCACCGTCGGTGCAGACATCGAAGGCTGGGAACCCAACATGGTCCTGGACGACGGCGGCGACCTGACTGCCCTGCTCCATGAAAAGTATCCCGAAATTCTGGCGAACTGCCACGGCGTAACCGAAGAAACCACCACTGGCGTACACCGCCTGCAGGAAATGCTGCGCGATGGTACCTTGAAAGTTCCGGCCATCAACGTGAACGATGCCGTTACCAAATCCAAGAACGACAACAAGTACGGTTGTCGTCACAGCCTCAACGACGCCATCAAGCGCGGCACTGACCACCTGATGGCCGGCAAAAAAGCACTGGTCATCGGTTACGGTGATGTGGGCAAAGGTTCCGCCGCTTCCCTGCGCCAGGAAGGCATGATTGTAAAAGTGACCGAAGCCGATCCCATCTGCGCCATGCAGGCCTGCATGGACGGCTATGAAGTGGTTTCCCCGTACCTTAACGGCGTGAACTCCGGCACCGAGGCATCGGTAGACCGTGCCCTGTTGCAGAACACGGACATTCTGGTAACCACCACCGGCAACATGAACGTGTGCGATGCGAACATGCTCAAAGCTCTGAAGAATGGCGCGGTTGTGTGCAACATTGGCCACTTCGATAACGAAATCGATACCGCCTATATGCGCAAGAACTGGGAATGGGATGAAGTTAAGCCTCAGGTTCACGTGATCTATCGCGACAAGGCCGTTAACGACCACCTGATCCTGCTTTCCGAAGGCCGCCTGGTAAACCTGGGGAACGCTACCGGCCACCCGTCACGGATCATGGACGGCTCCTTTGCCAACCAGGTTCTGGCACAGATGTTCCTGTTCGAGCGCAAGTTCGCAGATCTGCCGGAAGATGCCCGCGCCAAGGGAGTCTATGTGCAAGTTCTGCCCAAGCACCTGGACGAAGAAGTGGCCCGCGCCATGGTTGAGGGTTTTGGTGGCGTGATCACCAAGATGACCCCGGAGCAGGCGCAATATATTGGTGTACCGGTCGAAGGCCCGTACAAGCCAGAAAGCTACAAGTACTGATCGGGTAATAAAATGCAATCCCAGAAACAGTTCAAACGCCGCTTCAGCTTTGAGTTTTTCCCGCCCAAGACCGACCAGGGCAAGGAAAAACTTCAGGTAGTGCGTGATCAGCTTGCCGGGGTGAATCCGGATTTTTTCTCGGTCACCTTCGGTGCGGGCGGTTCCACCCGGGACCGCACCATTGAAACCGTGCTCAAGCTGCACCAGCAGGGCATTTCCACAGCGCCACATCTCTCCTGCGTCGGTGGTACACGGGAGGAGATATCAGAGCTTCTGGACGTGTATAAAGAGAACGGTATCAACCGGATTGTTGCCCTTCGGGGTGACATGCCCTCGGGCATGGGAGCGTCCGGTGAAATGCGTTACGCCAACGAGCTGGTTTCGTTCATCCGTGAACACAGCGGCGATCACTTCAATCTGGAAGTAGCGGCCTACCCGGAGTTTCATCCCCAGGCCCGTAACGCCGAAGAAGACCTGAAAAACTTCGCCCGCAAGGTGGAGGCTGGCGCCAACAGCGCCATTACTCAGTACTTCTTTAACCCAGAGAGCTACTTCTACTTTATCGACCGGCTGGAAAAGCTCGGGGTGACCATTCCGGTGGTGCCGGGCATCATGCCCATCGTGAACTTCTCCAGCCTGGTTCGGTTCTCCGACATGTGCGGCGCAGAAATACCGCGCTGGATTCGCAAGCAGCTTGAAGCCTATGGCGATGACAAGGAGAGCATTCGCAAGTTCGGTGAGGAAGTGGTCACCAATATGTGTGAAAAGCTTCTGAAAGCCGGGGCACCGGGGTTGCACTTTTATACTTTGAACCAGGCTGAGCCCAGCATCAGCATTTGGAAAAACCTTGGGATTAGTGGGCGGGAAAAAATCGCGTTTTGAATTTTCTTCGCCCCCTCTCCCCAACCCTCTCCCGCCAGGGGAGAGGGAGTTACGCGCGCCCCGCGCCAAGCATTTGATTTTATGCGCTCATCTGAGTAATAGTCTAAAGTGTACGTGATGCAGTTCCACAAATGCTCCCCGGGGGTCACGGTCATCAACAGTGAACCTACCGGCCTGCCTTATCGGGCAAACGGGGCCTCATAAGAAAGAAAAGGAGAAAGCATGAGCACGAAATGGCTGAAAACATTGGGTACTGGTCTGGCACTTACCGTAGCCGCCGGAACCGTGAGCGCTGAAACTCTGAAAGTGGCTACCGACCCCAGCTTTGTTCCGTTCGAGATGCTGGATCAGGAAACCGGTGAGATGATCGGGTTCGATATGGAAATCATCGCCGAAGTCGCTCAGCGCGCTGGCTTTGATTACACGATCAACACCATGGACTTCAACGGCATTATCCCGGCCCTGCAAACAGGCAGCGTGGATATCGCCATTGCCGGCATCACCATTACAGCCGAGCGTGAGAAGATCGTTGATTTCTCTGACCCGTATTATGACTCCGGTCTGAGAATTCTGGTTCGTAACGACAACTCCGATGTAACAGAACTGTCAGACCTTGAAGGCCTGAAGATCGGCTCCAAAATCGGTAGCACAAGCTACGACTTCCTGAAGAAAAACCTGGATGAGAACGACGGTGTAACCCCGTATCCAGGCAGCGCAGACATGTACATGGCACTGATGTCCGGCGCCGTAGATGCAGTGTTCTACGACGCCCCTAACGTCGGCTACTTCGCCCGCACCAAGGGTGAAGGCAAAGTCAAAACCATTGGCAAACTGTACGAGGGCCAGCAGTACGGCATCGCGCTTAAAAACGGCAGTGAGTGGGTTGACGAGGTCAATGAGGCTATCGCCTCGATGCAAGAAGACGGAACCTACAAAACCATCTACGAAAAGTGGTTTGGCCCGATGCCTGAAGGCAAGTAAAGGCTGAAAGGGTCGCCAGGCCCTTTCCTTTTGTAGCGCCTGGGCTAGTTGCCCCGGCGACTACTGACTCCAACCCCTGCGGAGACGCACACTGTGGAATCCCAGTTCCAATTTGACTGGCAAGCAGCCATCGACTCTATTCCCTTCCTTATCAAGGGGATACCCTACACTTTGATGATTTCATTTGGCGGCCTGGTTATCGGCTTTGCCTTGGGCATCTTTTTTGGCCTGCTGAGCATCAACAAAAAGTGGTTTCTTAAATGGCCCGCAACGGCCTACATCGAAATCTTTCGTGGCACCCCGATTCTGGTTCAGGTTCTGTTTATCTTTTACGGCCTGCCTGATCTGATCGGCGGCCCTATCGATCCTCTTACCGCGGGCATTGCCGCGATCGCGCTGAACTCGGGCGCTTACATTTCTGAAGTGGTACGCGGCGGCGTTCAGTCCATCGACAAGGGCCAGTCGGAAGCTGGCCTTTCTCTAGGCCTGTCCCGCACTCAGACTTTCTGGTCCATCACCTGGCCGCAGGCCTTCCGCCGAATGATTCCGCCGCTTGGCAACCAAGCCATTGTCAGCATCAAGGATACCTCCCTGTTCTCGGTTATTGGCGTGGGCGAGCTCGTCCGTCAGGGCCAGATTTACATTGCCAGCACCTTCACCGCCTTTGAGGTGTATTTCGTGATCGCGATTATGTACCTGGCCATCACCCTCTCGCTGTCCCTGATTCTTCGCCTGATTGAACGGCGCGGACTGGCCTCTGTCTGAAGGAACCTGACCATGACTCAGATTGTACAAATGAAGGGCATGAACAAGTACTTCGGCAAGCTGCATGTCCTTAAAGATATCAATTTATCCGTTGAACAAGGTGAAGTGGTGGTTATTATCGGCGCCAGTGGCTCCGGTAAATCCACCCTCATTCGCTGCGTAAATGGCCTGGAAGAATATGAATCCGGCCATCTGGAAGTAGAAGGCCAGACACTTGCCCCCAAAGGCGGCAACCAGCAGATCCTCGCGGAAATCCGCAAGGAAGTCGGCATGGTGTTCCAGCAGTTCAACCTGTTCCCTCACCTTACGGTGAAAAAGAACATCATGCTGGCGCCCCAGAAAGTCAGAAACGCGCCGCAAACCGTCGCGAATGCCACAGCGGAGCGCTTGCTGGAACGAGTTGGCATCAGCAGCCAGGCCGATAAATACCCCAGCCACCTCTCCGGCGGCCAGCAACAACGCGTTGCAATCGCACGCGCCCTGGCCATGGAACCGCGCCTGATGCTGTTCGATGAGCCCACCTCGGCGCTGGATCCGGAAATGATCGGCGAAGTGCTGGACGTGATGCGCGAACTGGCCAAAGAAGGCATGACCATGATGGTGGTTACCCACGAAATGGGCTTCGCCCGCGAAGTGGCCGACCGCGTGATCTACATTCACGAAGGCCAGATTGTGGAGGAAGGCAAGCCAGACGACGTGTTCGACAATCCTCAGAATGAACGCACTCAGGCGTTCCTCTCGAGGGTGCTGGCGCACTGACCCGCTCTTATTGGAGCCCCCTTAACGGGGGCTTTGTCATTGAATTGGCGTCAACCCTCAGGCGATATCTTTCAACTGCGCCTGCAATCGACGATCCGCCCGTTCCGTTTCCCGCGCAAGATTCACTCCCATGCTAACCCGCGCAACATCCAGCAGGCCTGGCTGAATGGTGCGGTTCTGTTTTTCAGAAAGCCACACCAGCACATCCGCCAAGTGCCAAATTGCAGAGGTTCCCTCGTGCAAGGGAAGAGGAAAACTGGCCAAGTGAGTCTGGATAAGTTTGCGCATATTCTGGCGGGAAAATCCCAGAAGTCTCGCCATGTCGGAAACACCAACAAGGTCAGGCGTAGCTTCCACCAGCCGCGCCTGCGGAACGGCCTGTTTGACGTCTCGCAGGGCAGTCAATATTGCGGTTTCGGCCGATGCCGCCTCGCGAGTGAAATTCAGGGCCAACCGGCCTTTCTGGCCAAGGCCCATGATGGCGTCATCGCAGCCCGTGCAATTACCCACAACACAGTGCTCACCACCCTATTGCTCTCTGACAGGGCACTCACCCACCCCATGGTGGTCGCCGAACTCGCCTGCGGCACACCACCAGCACCACGTACACAAACCTTGGGCGATATCGGCTTGCTTCAGCCTGCAACGCAGGCAAACCTGGACGCAGTCAGAGAGCTGATTGAGCGGGAACAACTCTACGGCCTCGGCTGTGGTTTGATAGATGTCGCACTGCTGGCGTCCACACTTATCACACCCAATGCCCAGCTATGGACCTTTGACAAGCGGCTGGCAAGCTTGGCATTGTGATTTGATGTGCGCTATCGAAGCAAAAATAGCTGAGTCGACAATCAGACATTTAGAAATAACCAAACTGCCTGTACAGAATTTGTTGCCACTTTCCAGGCATGACCAAACTCAGATTCCGTCATTCAAAATCCATAGAAAGCCCAACCGAAAAGAACACAATGCCGGAGAGCAAAAATACAATGTGCGGCATAGTCGCCCACAACTTGAGGCTCAATGGTAGTGGTTCGAGTTCATCACCGTAGCGTGCAGAGATCTTTGATCCGTATTTCGGGATTCTCCTATACGCAAAAAAAGCAAACACATGAAGCGACCGCATCCATCGCCCAATAGGTCCACCGCCGAAAGACGTTCTCACAGAATCAATCAGTTTTCCTGCCGTCCCAATTCGCAGTTCCACATCGGCAATTCTGGGAAATGCAATCGTCACAATAAAAATCACGGAGAGCAGTCCGATTGGCAGTGATATCATCAATGCATATTCCCCAAATGTAACTGCACTATTCTCCATCAGTGACAACCTTCCTCATCAAATTACCGGCATTTCTCCCGGCCGTTCCGCCTAACTGCCCCCCAACCGCCGAGCCAATTCCACCCACAATAATCACGCAGGCAACGCCTCCTATCCCCGCAGAAGCTACACCAAGCAAGCCACAGCCTACTGCTGCTGTGGAGCCCAACGCGCCCCCGAATGCGCTCCCTGAAAAACGCCCATACTCTTGATATGTCGCGACTTCACATTGCTCTTGACTTCCAAATGTACAAACCTGCTCAAGCCGCTGATCCATAGCCCAATAATCGAGCCCTAAAGCCACATAACCAACACCTTGGGCATACTTCGCAGCATTTGCCAACGTCGCATAATACCTACCGTAACCCGGAAGCCCACCAATTCCCGAAGCCTTCCAATCATGAACAATGCTCTTGGACGACAACCCCAACGCCCGCTTGAGTTTCGCATTATCATCCAGTGACATGCCTTTTCTTGCCACTTTACCAAGCGCAAAATCCAGCTTGGTAAACAGTCGTTGTCGCCGTTCGAAAAACTCCGGATGGCTAAGTGTTCCATATTTTCGGAAGGTATCCTGATGCAGGACCTCCAGCTCCTTCAATGTGGTGTTGATGCTCTTGATTTGCTGGCCAATCATGGTAGCCCCCACACCAAGCCCCGTTGCGGCATTGGATGTCATCATTTCCAGCAGGTCGTAATGGTCGACAATGAATTGGCCTTCTTGCTCACTGAGCTGGCGAACTTCCTGATTGACCTGCTCGGCAATCTGCATCAAGTCACTTTCTTTACCGGTGCATTCCAAGCTGTTCGGATCGGCGATCACAATCATTTCACCAGGCAATACTCGGCTTCCCAACTCAGGATTGAGACGCTCGAAGTTATCCGGTTTGGCTGACGCATCGCCATAGAGCAACGTGAGTAATTCATTTTTGCTCATAGGTTGGCGAACGACATGGAAGCCCGGTTCGCTCAACGCCTGGTCGAGCTTCTCGGCAGGCTCGCCTGAAACCTCCCCGACGGGGTTCAAGCTCGCAACAGAGACTGGTGATTGCTGCAGAAGCGCCGGTTGGCTGAGAGGTCCCGCCGCTGCAGCCGTAGATGTTTATTTCTGCTTGGCAGAAGCCTGAACGGCTGCAGTCGTACTTCTCGCGGATGATGCCATGGGCGATACCCCCGAAAACGCCGCAGGCGAATGCGTATCCCCAATAACCACCGAACCCGAACCAATTGTCACGCCCCCGCAGGAAATAGCGCTACCGGTCACCGCAGCCGGCATGCCATTAATCATCACGGTGCCAGAACCGGCTGCAATTGCGCGGGGGTGTGGAGGATGTTTGGGCTTGGAGTGAGGCGCCAATGGATCGCCCACACGGGCTACGGGCTTGCCATCAATCAGAACATCGGGGGAGCCGGCAATCACCGGCGTAGGCGGGAAACCTTCGTGATCGGAGCCCAAGTCTCCGAGAAGCACAATAGCTTTGCTCATGTCGCATCCTTTGCGTCGTTTTCATCCTTGAAAACACATCGTAAAGCCTGCGAGGCTCGGGCGATGTGAGGGCGTATCTTATACCGAAGGCGCGCTGAGGCCAAACCAGATAAAAGCACTTGGCAGCCAGTCAGTGCACGATGACAGAGTAGTCAGCTTCCGCTGTTAACTGTATTATCGCCATAGGTTAACAGCCGCCTGATTATCACCTCAAAATCATCGCCTTATCGGAGAGCCAATATGCGCAATGCCGACCTCGTCGCCCGTGATCTCAAGTCTGTATGGCACCCTTGCACCCAGATGAAGGACCACGAAACCCTGCCGCTCATTCCGATAAAAAGTGGCAAAGGCGTCTGGCTGGAGGATTTCGAGAAAAACCGCTATATCGACGCCGTCAGCTCTTGGTGGGTCAACCTGTTCGGCCATACCAACCCGAGAATCAACGCAGCAATTCAGGAACAGATCGGTTCACTGGAGCACGCTATGCTGGCGGGTTTCACCCACGAACCGGTGATCAACCTGTCGGAGCGTTTAATCGAAGTAACCCCTCCGGGGCTGAACAAGTGCTTCTACGCTGATAACGGCTCTTCCGCCATCGAAGCCGCGCTCAAGATGAGCTATCACTTCTGGAAAAACCAGGGCAAACCCAGCAAGAAAAATTTTGTGAATTTGAGCAACAGTTATCACGGTGAAACTCTGGGTGCTCTTGCACTGGGTGACGTTGCGCTCTACAAAGACACCTACCAGCCCCTGCTGATGGAAGTACTCACCGCCCCGTCGCCGGACGCGTACAACAAAGAGGCTGGCGAAACCGACGAAGACTATGCGCGGCGACAGTTTGTAGCCATGGAAGCTCTGCTGGATGAAAAGCACGAGGAAATCTGCGCCGTGGTGGTGGAGCCAATGATTCAGTGCGCGGGCGGCATGCGCATGCACCACCCTATCTACCACACCCTTTTGCGTGATGCCTGTGACCGTTACGGCGTGCATTTAATCGCCGACGAAATTGCCGTGGGTTTTGGCCGCACCGGAACCATGTTTGCTTGTGAGCAATCGGGAATTACTCCGGATTTCATGTGCCTTTCCAAAGGCCTGACCGCCGGTTACCTTCCGCTATCTGTTGTGCTGACCACTAACACGGTCTACAACGCGTTCTACGACGACTACATCACTCTGCGGGCCTTCCTGCACAGCCACAGCTACACGGGCAACGCCATCGGCTGCGCTGTTGCACTGGCGACCCTGGACATCTTTCGGGATGACAATGTTATTGAGAACAACCGCCTGCTCTCCGCGTGCATGGCAGATTCGGTTGCCCATCTGGCCGACCACCCGAACGTGGGTGATGTTCGCCAGCATGGCATGACCCTAGCGGTAGAAATGGTGAAGGACAAAGCTTCAAAAACCCCCTTCCCTTGGCAGGAACGCCGGGGATTACGTGTTTATCAGCACTCTCTCACCCGTCAGGCCTTGCTTCGACCCCTGGGTAATGTGGTTTACTTCATGCCGCCTTACGTCATCACCGAAGATCAGATTCGTCATCTGGCCCAGGTCGCGACCGAAGGCATCGACATCGCCGTTCGGGACTGATCAAGGTAAACACGCATGCGCACACCCAGAATTTATACCGATTCGCCACTGAGCGAAGGATCTCAGTCTGAACTGGACGAAAACGCCGCCCAGCATGTTGGCCGCGTATTGCGCCTGCAGCCCGGGCAAGAGCTGAAACTGTTCAACGGCGACGGGCAGGATTATCCGGCTACGATTACCGAAGCGGGAAAGAAGCGCGTAGAAGTTCTCGTGGGAGCGCCCGAAGCCAACCACACCGAGTCGCCGTTGCAGATCACCCTTGGCCAGACTCTGTCCAAAGGTGATCGCATGGATTACGCCGTTCAGAAAGCCGTGGAAATGGGCGTCACCTGCATAGTGCCGCTCACCACCGAGCGCTGCGAGGTAAAACTGAAAGGCGATCGCGAAGACAAACGCCTGCGCCACTGGCAATCCGTTGCCGTGAGCGCCGCAGAACAATGTGGCCGTGCCCGGGTACCCGAAATCCTGTCGGTTATGACCGTGGAGCAGTGGCTTGAGCACACCCGCAACTGCGACCTGCGTTTGGTACTGCACCACCGCACCGAGCAGTCCCTGGAGTCCATGGCCAAACCGGGCCGCGTAGCCCTGATGATCGGCCCCGAAGGCGGCCTGACGGCAGAGGAAATTGCCCTGGCAGAGAAAGACGGATTCCTGCCCGTTGCCTTGGGCCCCAGAGTTCTCAGAACGGAAACCGCGCCAGTCGCGGCCATGGCCCTTTGCCAATGGTTGTGGGGCGATGGAGGGGGCCTAAAATGACAAGCCTTTTCACCTACCCAGAATTCTGGCAATACCTCAGTATCCCCGTTATTGCGGCGCTCATTGGCTGGACCACCAACTGGCTCGCCATCAAAATGACCTTTTTTCCACTGGAGTTCGTTGGCAAACCACCGCTGCTGGGCTGGCAGGGCATCATTCCCTCAAAAGCCCGAAAAATGGCGGCGATCAGCGTAGACGCCACCATCTCGAAAATCGGGACCGTTCGGGAAATCTTCCAGCAGATTGATCCCAGATTACTCGCCACCCACATCGTCCACTCCGTCGACCCCCGTATCGAAGAATACGTCGACGAACTGATGCTCAGGGAGCACCCCACATTCTGGGAGAATCTCCCCGCCTCCGCCCGGAAAATGGTCTACGACCGGGTGCGAAAATCCACACCGCAACTCGTCGACAACCTGGTAGACGACATATCCGATAACGTAGAAGATCTTCTTGATATCAAAGGCATGGTTATCGAGCGTCTCGCCGCCGATAAACAACTGCTGAACCGTATCTTTCTGGAATGCGGCGAGGTTGAGTTCCGCTTTATCGTGAACTCCGGTCTCTACTTCGGCTTTCTGTTCGGCCTGGTTCAAATGGCTGTCTGGTACTTTTATCAAAGCTGGTGGGTACTGCCTGTCTTCGGGCTATTGGTAGGCTGGGCAACCAACTGGATTGCCCTGAACGTTATTTTCCGGCCCCTGCACGCCAAAAAGGTCGGTCCGTTCAGTATTCAAGGTCTGTTCCTCAAGCGGCAACCCGAAGTGGCGGAATCGTTCTGCCACATAGTGACCCACGAAATCCTCACCGTCGGCAATATTATTAACGCCATCATGGAAGGCCCCAAAGGTGATCGCGCCCGCAATATGGTGAAAAAACACATCAAGCCTCTGGTGGATGAAACCGTTGGCATGGGAAAGGCACTGACCCAGGTGGCGTTTGGCCCTACTGGCTTTGCCACACTCAAGAACCAGGTGGGCGAAAAAGCCATCGAGATATCAAAAACGTCCTTTAACAACCCGGTGTTTGAAACCGACCGCGCGCGCGCGGTTGAGTCTATTATGGTGGAGCGGATGATCGCCCTCTCCTCGGAAGAGTTCCAGGACCTGCTGCGCCCCTGTTTTCAGGAAGATGAAATCAAACTGATTCTGGTCGGCGCAACCCTCGGTTTTGCGGCAGGCGTCTGTCAGCTCGTCTTTGTATTCGGTGGTGCGCTGGTGTAAATAGTTTGCTAACCGCAACGGGTTTAGCCTGTGCAAGCCTGCGACGGATCTCTATACTGCTGGAACAGGGGCACGTACTCTTTCACGACTGGTTGACCCGGAGGCAGCGGATGCTAGGCTTCTTATCCTGGATTTCAAGCTTTTTTACGACAGCAAAACCATCTCCTCCTCCGGTTTCTGAAGCGCGGCTGTTCAACCCTGCGAAAATCACAGAACAAGACGAATCACCAGAGGACGCGCAAGGTCTGACGCTGCAGCTTGAAGAAAACCTTTTCTGCTGGCTTCTGGACACGGGGCCTTCCAATCTGCGCGCTGAGCTGAGCCCGTCCAACTCTGCGCTTCAGGAACTTCACTTCCGCCTGGCAAACAACAAAGTGGAAGAGGTGCCAAGGCGGCCCATGACCTTGCCCATGTTGATGAAAGCTCTCTCGGATGAAGGGGCTGACCGTCATAAACTGACTGAGATTATTCTTGGCGATCCCGCTTTGACGGATCAGATTCTGCAGGTTGCCAACAGTCCTTATTTCCGGACCGGAGATCACACCATTGAGTCTGTTGACCAAGCCGTGTTCGTTCTCGGCATGGACGGCATCCGGAATGTGATTGCTGCAGCGGTTATGCGCCCGATGATGGCGGCCCGCAACAGCCGTGAAGCATTGTATGCTCAGAGAGCCTGGCTCTGGGGAATAACTTGCGCACGTGCTGCCGAGTTTATAGCCAAGCTCCGCAACGAGGACGCAAGCGCACTCTTTACGGCCGGACTGCTGCCGGCGCTTTCCTACATAACGATTCGCCGGGAACTTCAACACATTTGCCGGGCGCAGCGTGGTGGTGGAGAACCCGACGCTGCGCTGATTCGCCAGGCACTCGCACGCTACCAGTGGGTAGCTTGCCAGCTAATTGCAAGCGAATGGAACCTGCCCCCCAAGTACCACGCTTATCTCATGGCTGCAGAACGCCCTTCCCCGGATCAGGAACACACAACTCTGAGCGACGGCATGGTGATAGGCAGCCGCGAAGTATTGCGCCATGCCCACCAACGTAACTTGCCAGAGGAAGACCTCGATAAAATTGTGCGTCTTACCCCGGAGCAAACTGCCCGCGTGCGCGCAGCTCTGAAAGCGGTTCTCAGCGAGGATGCCCGGGGCTGATCTCCGCGCCCGTCCCGTTTTTCAGTAAGGCCGCAAATGTCGTAGATTCGTTCTTGCGCTCGCCCTTAAGCAACTCCGCAGGAAACACGGGCGGCAGCCGGTCAACAACACGATCCTCGTCGTGGCGGACCACCTTAAGCACATCTCCTACTGTAATCAGATCCAGGGAACGCCCCGGAACCAGCTGATCACCTTGCCGCCCCGCCAGTGTAAGCAGCCCCGCACGAATCAGCTTGTCGCTGACACCGCGTGTTACTTCGCCGGGCACACGTAATGTCTGCTCCAACGCCTCCTGCTGCGGTGCTTTGCCGCCCTCACTGAATGGGCGCGCCACCAACCACATCATGGCCAGCGCGATCTTCTCCTGCAGTTCCGGCGAAAGCTGAACGTGGCTGCGCTTGGCAACCGAGCCGGGGTTTTGCAGGTAAAACGCCAGGCTTGCCCCCAGAAGAAGAATCATCCAGTTCAGATAAATCCAGATCAGCATGATGATGCCGATCGCAAAACTGGAGTAAATGGCTGCGTACTTGGCTGAGCCGGCCACAAAAGACGCAAACAACATTCCGCCTGCCTGCCACGAAACCCCGGCGACCAGGCCACCGATAAACGCATACTGAAGTTTTACCCGGGTATTGGGCATGAACACATAAACGAAGGTAAACGCACCCACCACAAGCATGAACGGCATAAAGCGACTGGCCACCAGAATCAGTGAGCCAAACGGTTCAATCGCGATAAGCGCCTGCACAAAAGACGAAGAAAAGATGGTCGCGCTGACACCAATGGCGGAAACCATCAGCAACGGCCCAACCATGATAACGCTGAGGTAGTTGCTGAACCTCTGGGCCACAGAACGCATCTCTGGCACCCGCCAGATCATGTTGAACGACCGCTCGATTTTCTGCACCAGCGACACCACGGTGTAAACCAGCAGAGCAAGGCCTACAGAGCCGAGAACCCCCACTTTCATGTTGTCCACGAAACCCAGTATGCGCTCCGCCATTTCAATGCCCTGAGGCCCCATGGGCTGGAAGAACTGAAACAGGAAAGGCTCCATGCGTTCGTGTACGCCCAACGCCTTCAGCACTGAGAAACTCAGAGCCAGCAAAGGCACAATGCTCAGAAGCGTGGTGTACACCAGGCTCATGGCGTGGAGGGCCAGGTCGCCCCTGATAACATCCCGCATCAGCGCGTAGGCGGAGCGTCCAACCTTATAGAGCCAGGTCCAGGGCCACTTATGCGGCGGGTTCGGGTTTGCAAGAATCCAGCTTTCTGCGGCCTGCAGCCGTTCTTTAAAATCGAAAGAAGCCACGCAACATCCTGTTTTGCATATACGGTGGAGGTACCCCTAACGGATACGGAACACATCCAGTATGGCCTACTTCATCAAAGAGAGGAACGCAGGCTTTACCAGGAAACGGACTTATCAGAACCCCGTTTGATTATAGGCGTTTCGCCTTCCCAAATGGCCAGGCCGGATGCCAAATCGGTCAGTGACAACTGAATGTAGTACTCCACTTGCTGTTCTTTACCTACCTTGTGGTTACGCTGGAGAATTTTTCCGGAAAGACTCAGATCGGGCGCCTGAAGCGTGCCTTTGCGCTGCACGCCGGACTGATCGAACTCCTCAGAATCGCGCAGCTCGCGCGCTTTCAGGGTCATTTCATCTTCCGCACCGTTGAGACCGACCGCTGTGGTGGTCACAACCTTTCCAGAGCGCAGCAGGGCCACACGGATTTTTTTGGTGAGCTGGTCAGTATCAATTCGCTGCATGGTGTCATTGGTGATACGGCTTACCACCATGATGTAACGGCCACCGTTCGGGTTATTCACGGCACCACTGGAGAGCATATCGTCTACGGCATCGGTTGCCGCTTTTTCAAAATCCCGGTAATCCATGGTCATCGCTACGGGGCCATCATCCGCGGCCGGATCAATGTAGCGGGTGGGCGCAGCACAGCCGGCCAGTACAGCAAGACTGACGGAAATGGCAAGGGCACGTATCAACATTGGGCTTTCCTTTTATTTGGGTTCACGGAGATGTAACTGGAAACTGGTGACACGGGTATGGGGAGCGGTCGCGTTAAAATAGCGTGTCTGCCCGGTCAGCAGGGAGGCTTTGTGGTAACCCTCTCCAACATTTTTAACAACCATGCCGCTGTCATCAAACCAGGTAACTTTCCACGCAAGCTCGGTGTCTGATCTCGCTTCCACCGCAAACTGCACTTGCAGAAGGCTGTCGCCACCGGATTGTGCCAGTCGCTTTTCGAAGAGTTCTGTTACATCCATTGTATAGATCACTTCGGGATCTACCTTCAGCTCCTGTCTGTCGATTAATGAGCTGCTGGTTTCTGGCTGCGAAGCGCAGCCTGCCAAACCAAGGACCAGCATGCTGGCGAACAATACTGATTTCATAACGTACATCCTGCTTTTCTGGTGTGTTGACTACTTAATCTGTGAAAACCCTGAAAGCTCATGCTACTCGGGAAAGCGCGCAAAAGCCGCCTCTGTTCTACCCTGCAAATCCATGGTTATGACGGTCGCCGGTGCCTGCAATGTCGGCCGCTTAACATACACCAGGGTGAATGGTTGTTGTGGAATTTCCAGGCTGCCTAACACGTCGCCCCGATGATCCAGCAGTGTCAGGTTCCCGTTCTCAGGGCGATTGATGCGAGCAGCCTGCCAATGGTCGGGCAGCGCCTGCCAGCTGCGCAGATCAGCCTGGGTCGTTGCCACGGTCAATGCAGCAGCGAAAAGCTGCCCCCAAACTCCAAACTGCTCAGCCGCCTCGTTCTGAAGAACCGCTTTGCTTATCGCAGACGTGACGGCCCTGGCGAGCACGCCCGGAAAACGCTCTTTCATTTCGGTGCGGATAACCTTACCCATATCCGAGATTCGCTCGGTTCGTATCACCTCACCGAAAGCAGCTACAACACCAATACTCCCAGGCACAGCTGAACGCTCAGCGTATTCAGGTAACGCGATACCGAAATAGGCAGGTGCCTGCTGATTACCGTGAATAAGCAACAAAGGCACATCCAGGCGTGACTCTCTGAGAACCGGGCCCAATCCGTTTTCATACACAATCCAGACCTGCGGAGGCAAACCCGCCAGGCTCTGCGCACCAGAAGCAAGGTTGGTCGCCAGGTCTGCATCGGCTTGCAGCACAGCGCTCCCCGGGCTCATTTGTGCCACGCGCCCGAGTGAGGTGGCAGCCCGCTCGTAGTCGGCAGCACCTGCGGCATTCGCAAGAAAATAAATGCCATGGAGATAGGTGCTTGAAGGCACGATAAATTCAGGAAAAACAGACCAGCTCGAAGGTGCACCGTAGTGGCTATCAACCGCTGACTGGAAACTGCTGCTCCCAAGGCTGCTGCGGACCATGGAGGCTTTTCTGTTCCCGCTCTGAGCCTCACTTTTCAAGGCCGCCTGTTGTTCAGCGATTTCTTTGCGAAAATAGTCAACAGCGCGCCGGGTTCGGTCATCGGCTCGGTTAAACTCGACCCTGGCGTATTCATTATTGCCCGAGGCGAGAAACGTCAGCGCTTTGTATGTGTTGACCAGAACAGCCTCTGACATCAACGCGTCATAGTCGCGCACTGAGTCGTTAACCATCACTGCCATCAATCCTTCCGTAGCGCTGGCAAGCAACCCCTCTGTGTCGAGGTATTTCATTCCCTCTTCTGCCAGATCATAAGCCCTTGCGGACTCATCATAACGACCCGTCAGGCGGTACATCTCGCCCTGATGCAATAATTCAAGCAGGTGCTCCCGCGAATCAACAGGTTTGTTTGCGGGCGCGCTGAAACTCACGGCCTTCAGTGCGGCGTCGTAGTCACCGGTAACATAGGCTGAGTTGAACGAAGCCAGCTGATCACGCTGCTGGAATGACGAGCACCCTGAAACAAAGACCGCCAGAATGACTGCCAGAATGCCGGCCAGAGTCGCATACCGAGGTTCTTTCAAAGCGTTACCCGTTGATATGTCATGAAATCGAAGCAAGATTTCGCGCCGTGATTTCCACAATCCGCTGCCGTGCCTCGCGGCTGGCCCAAGCCGAGTGCGGCGTAATGATCAGGTTCGGAATATCGCCTGCGAGCAAGGGGTTGCCATTTCGCGGTGGCTCTTCGGTCAGAACATCAAACCCGGCACCCCCAATAACGCCTTTGCGCAGTGCATCCGCAAGAGCCGCCTCATCCACCAGACCACCGCGACTGGTGTTAATCAGCAAGGCATCGGGCTTCATTATCTGCAACTCCCGGGCGCCAATCAGGTTGCGGGTTTCATCGGTGAGCAGGCAATGAAGTGAGAGAATATCCACCTGCGGCAGAAGCTCGTCCAGAGGAATTCGGCAATAACCATCAACTTCGCCTGCCGCTTGTCCCGGGCGTGCGCCCAGCAGGATCTTCATGCCAAATGCTTTGGCCCGTTCTGCAACGCCCTGCCCAAGATCTCCGAAACCGATGATACCGAGGGTTCGACCTTCCAGCTCCATGATCGGGTGACTCATCAGGCAGAACATGTCGCTTTCAGCCCAGCGGCCGGCCCGCACATCGCGATCGTAATCCAGCAAGCGCGTTGCCAGCGCCAACATCAGCGCCAGGGTGTGCTGTGCCACCGTAGAGCGCCCGTAGTTAACGACATTGAGCACCTGAATGCCGTGCTCCCTGGCCGCTTCCAGATCAATATTATTTAGCCCGGTGGCCACAACGGCGATGGTTTTCAGCTCCGGGCAGTTCTCGAAATGCTGCCGCGTAAGCACAACCTTGTTAACCAGCACAGTATCAAAGCCGCGGATCCGCTCGGTTACCTGCTCCTGCGCCGTTGCATCATGTTTCACCATGTCCCCAGTGACCCGCTCAATAGGTGCGAGATCCACATCATGGCCAAGCGTACTGGCATCAAGAAATACAGCTTTCATGCTTTTCTCCCTCATCAATACCGCCCGAGATTAAGGTAGACTGGATCAAACGTCCAAATAAGAGAGCGGAAATCATGGAACACGAATTCTGGCACGAGCGCTGGAGTAAAAAAGAAATTGGCTTCCACGAAGGCTCCGTTAATCAATTTCTTTACGACCATTGGCCGGATCTGTCCGGCACCGGCGACAACGCCGAAAGCGTGTTTGTTCCGTTATGCGGCAAAGCCCACGATATGTGGTGGCTCCATGACCGGGGGCACTCTGTTATTGGAGTGGAACTGAGCGAAATCGCCTGCAAGGACTTCTTTGAAGAGGCCGGCGAGAAAGCTCAGGTACATCCAGGCAAGCCCTTCACGATCTTCCGCCATGATAACCTTCAGCTATGGTGCGGTGATTTTTTCCAGCTGACGCCAGATGATCTCAAGCACACCCGGCTAGTGTACGATCGCGCTGCACTTATCGCCCTTCCCCAGTCTATGCGCAAGGACTACGTAGAACATCTGACGGCTATTATTCCCGAGGGTACCAGAATTCTGCTCATTACCCTGGACTACAACACCAGAATCACCGCACCGCCGTTCAACGTCAGCGACGAAGAGGTTCGGGAGCTCTATTCTGCCGACTATGATATCGAGCACATCCTTACCAACACCCTCCCCAGCGATCATATGTTCACTAAACGGAAAGGGCTGATAGGTGCAACAGAGAGCGTATTCCGGCTCACTAAACGGTAGTTCCGGGACAGCAGCGGTAACATAATTTAATGAACCTTAACCCTTTACTGCCTGTCCAACTTCGTGACTGTGAACTAAGCTCACATTGAACAGGCCGAAATCCGACGCAGATCGTGACCGGCTGAAAATACCCATTCCTTCCACCCACAACCTAACGAATCGCCAACATGGCGGCCGTAACTGCAACGGGGATATTGCGTGTACTGAAAGCTGAAGACCAGCGAGCGAGGGGCTACCCATGAGCATACTGCAGCAGTTCAGAAACCGGTATGAGAGCACCCAGGAAGAGGAGTACAGCCTCGAGGAATACCTCGAGATCTGTAAGAAGGATCCCGCGGCCTATGCCACGGCCGCAGAACGATTACTGATTGCCATCGGCGAACCCGAATTTGTCGATACCTCTCGTGACACCCGCCTGTCACGCATATTTTCCAACAAAATCATCAAACGATACCCGGAGTTTGCCGAGTTCTACGGCATGGAAGAAGCCGTGGAGAATATCGTGTCTTTCTACAGACACGCCGCCCAGGGCCTGGAAGAAAAGAAGCAGATCCTTTACCTGCTGGGGCCTGTTGGCGGTGGTAAATCGTCACTCGCGGAAAAGCTCAAGTACCTGATGCAGAAGGTGCCCTTTTATGCGATTCAGGGTTCTCCGCTCAACGAATCGCCCCTCGGGCTTTTTGATCCGGCAGAAGACGCCGCCATTCTGGAAGAAGAATTCGGCATTCCCTCCCGCTATCTGAAGTCCATCATGTCGCCTTGGGCGGTGAAGCGCCTGCACGAGTATGGCGGTGACATCAGCAAGTTTCGTGTTGTGAAAAAATACCCTTCCGTTCTTGATCAGATAGCGGTATCCAAAACCGAACCGGGGGATGACAACAACCAGGATATTTCTGCTCTGGTGGGCAAGGTGAACATCCGCATGCTGGAGGATTACTCCCAGGATGACCCCGATGCCTACAGCTTCAGCGGTGGCCTGTGTAAAGCCAACCAGGGGCTGATGGAATTTGTGGAAATGTTCAAGGCGCCGATCAAGGTGCTGCACCCGCTACTGACAGCCACTCAGGAAGGCAACTACAACACCACAGAAGGCATGGGCTCGGTGCCGTTTGACGGCGTTATTCTTGCCCACTCCAACGAATCTGAATGGCAGACTTTTCGCAACAACAAGCATAACGAAGCCTTTCTGGACCGAGTCTATATCGTCAAAGTGCCTTACTGCGTGCGCGTGACGGAAGAGATCGAGATCTACAGAAAACTTCTGAAAAACAGCTCTCTGGCCGGTTCGCCCTGCGCGCCAGACACTCTGGATATGCTGGCCCAGTTCTCGGTGCTTTCACGCATCAAGGAACCGGAGAACTCCAGCGTTTTCTCCAAGATGCGGGTCTACGACGGCCAAAATATCAAGGACACTGACCCCAAGGCCAAGTCCATTCAGGAGTATCGGGATGCGGCAGGGGTTAACGAGGGCATGGACGGTCTGTCTACCCGGTTTGCGTTCAAGATTCTTTCCAAGGTGTTCAACTTCGACACTACCGAAGTGGCCGCCAACCCGGTGCACCTGCTCTATGTGATTGAAAAGCAGATCGAGCAGGAACAGTACGCACCCGAAATTCAGGAGCGCTACCTGCGCTTCATTAAGGAGTTTCTGGCTCCGCACTATGTCCAGTTTATTGGCAAGGAGATCCAGACTGCCTATCTGGAAAGCTACAGCGAATACGGTCAGAACCTGTTCGATCGCTATGTAACCTATGCCGACCTGTGGATTCAGGATCAGGAATTCCGGGATCCGGAAACCGGCGAGATTCTCGACCGCTCCTCCATCAACGAGGAACTGGAGAAAATCGAAAAACCTGCTGGCATCAGCAACCCCAAGGATTTCCGCAACGAGGTTGTCAACTTTGTGCTGCGGGCCCGGGCCAACAATCAGGGCCAGAACCCGTCCTGGCTGAGCTACGAGAAACTGCGCAGCGTAATCGAGAAGAAGATGTTCTCGAATACCGAAGACCTGCTGCCGGTTATTTCGTTCAACCCCAAAGCCAGTCAGGAAGATCAGAGCAAGCACAAGCAGTTCGTCGAACGCATGGTCGATCGGGGCTACACGGAGAAGCAGGTGCGCCTGCTGGCAGAGTGGTACCTGCGAGTTCGCAAGTCTCACTAGTAGTGCCCGGATCTGCAGGAGTATGAATTATGGGTATGACCCACATAGTCGATCGACGGCTGAACGGCAAAAACAAGAGCGCGGTGAACCGGGAGCGGTTTTTGCGCCGCTACCGGCATCATATCAAGAAGGCGGTTTCTGATGCGGTGCACCAGCGCTCGATAACCGATATAGAGCGTGGGGAGAGCGTCAGCATTCCCACGAGGGACGTAGATGAGCCCGTCTTCCACCACGGCCAGGGCGGCAACCGCGAAATGGTGCACCCGGGTAACCAGGAGTTTGTGGCGGGCGACCGGCTGCCCAAGCCAGAAGGTGGCGATGGTCGGAGCCAGGGACAAGGTCAGGCCAGCCAAGATGGCGAAGGCATGGATGAATTTGCCTTTCAGATCACTCAGGAAGAGTTTCTGAACTTTCTGTTTGACGATCTCGAACTCCCGAATCTTGTCCGGAAAAAGCTCAAGGATACCGAGACCTTCAACTACGTGCGCTCCGGGTTCAGCACCCAGGGCGTACCCGCCAAGCTGGACGTAGTGCGATCACTGCGCGGCGCCCACGCCCGTCGCCTGGGCCTTAGCGGTGCACGCAAGAAGAAAATCCGCGAGCTTGAAACCCAGCTAGCCGACCTCAGAACCGCTCCCGCCGATCTGGATACGGCGTTCAGCCACGAGGATCAAATCAACGTACTCGAAGACGAAATTGCCCGACTGAAAGCCAATGTAAAGCGGATTCCGTTCATCGATGAGATTGATCTGCGCTACCGCCAGCACCTGAAGCAGCCCAAACCTGCCACCAGTGCAGTCATGTTCTGCGTGATGGACGTGTCTGGCTCCATGACACAGATGCACAAGGACACCGCCAAGCGTTTTTTCCTCCTGTTGTATCTATTCCTGAAAAAGAACTACAAAAAGATCGACGTGGTGTTCATACGCCACCACACCAGCGCCAAGGAAGTGGATGAGGAAGAGTTTTTCTATTCCCGGGAAACCGGTGGCACCATTGTTTCCAGTGCCCTGAAGCTGATGCACAAGATCATCGAATCCCGCTATTCCCCGGCGGAGTGGAACATCTACGCCGCTCAGGCATCCGACGGTGACAACTGGAACGATGACTCTCCTACGTGTGGCAAGCTGCTGACCGACAGCATTCTGCCCCTGGTGCAGTACTTCGCCTATGTGGAGATTACGCCCCAGGATCACCAGATGCTCTGGTACGAATACGAACGAGTGCAGGAGCGTTTCCCCGAGAGTTTTGCCCAGCAGCAGATTGCCGATCCCGGCGAGATCTACCCGGTCTTCCGCCTGCTTTTTGAGAGGAAAGCCGCATGAGTGATGCCCTCGACCGCCCGAATGCGCCTGGCAGTGAGAGCCCGGCAACCCGCAAACCGGTTTCCACCGGCTCGGAATGGACGTTCGAGCTGATCAACAAATACGATGAAGAGATCGCCAAGTGTGCGGCCGAATTTGGCCTGGATACCTATCCCAATCAGGTTGAAGTGATCAGCGCCGAGCAGATGATGGACGCCTACAGCTCCGTTGGCATGCCGGTCGGCTACAATCACTGGTCCTTCGGCAAGCAGTTTCTCAGCACATCCAAAGGCTATGAGCGCGGGCAAATGGGCTTGGCCTATGAGATTGTGATCAATTCCAATCCCTGCATTGCCTATCTGATGGAAGAGAACACTCTGCCCATGCAAGCGTTGGTCATTGCCCACGCCTGTTATGGCCACAACTCTTTCTTCAAAGGCAATTACCTGTTCCGTACCTGGACAGACGCCAGCGCCATCATCGATTACCTGGTTTTTGCCCGAAACTATGTTTCCGAATGCGAAGAGCGCCACGGCGTGGACGCGGTTGAGCAAATACTGGATTCCTGCCACGCGCTGATGAATCACGGCGTTGACCGCTACAAGCGGCCCGCTCCCATTTCTGCCGCAAAGGAAGCCCTGCGCCAAGAGGAGCGGGAGGAATACCTGCAGCGCCGAGTTAATGATTTATGGCGCACTATTCCAAAAATGGACGAGGATGAGGACCCGGTAAAGGGTAAAAAACGCTACCCGGAAGAGCCTCAGGAAAACCTCTTGTACTTCATTGAAAAAAACGCCCCACTGCTGGAAACCTGGCAGCGGGAGATCATTCGGATTGTGCGCAAGCTGGCCCAGTACTTCTATCCGCAGCGCCAGACTCAGGTGATGAACGAGGGCTGGGCCACTTTCTGGCACTACACCTTGCTGAACAGGATGTACGAGAAGGGCCTGGTGACGGACGGCTTCATGCTGGAGTTTCTGCAAAGCCATACCGCCGTTGTGTATCAGCCTCCATTTAACAGCCCGTGGTATTCCGGTATCAACCCTTACACGCTTGGGTTTTCTATCTTCATTGACCTGCGGCGAATCTGTGAGGCGCCCACCGATGAGGATCGCGAATGGTTTCCGGACATTGCTGGCACGGACTGGGTGGAATCCCTGCACTTTGCCATGACCAACTTCAAAGATGAGAGTTTTATCCTGCAGTTCCTGTCGCCCAAAGTCATGCGGGATCTGAAGCTATTTGCCATTGAGGATGATGATCTGGAAGACAGCTATAAGGTGACGGCTATCCACGACGAGCCAGGCTATCGCGAACTGCGGGAGAAACTGGCGCGCCAGTACAATCTCAGTTACCGGGAACCCAACATTCAGGTGTGGAACGTGGATGTACGCGGTGACCGTTCACTGATGCTGAGGCATGTGCCCGTAGACCGAATGCCTCTGGGCAAGGATACGGAAGAGGTTCTGCGCCATGCACACAGGCTCTGGGGCTTTGATGTGCACTTGGAAAGCGTGGACGAAGGCATTGTGGTGGAAGATTACCACTGCCCTGATTACCCCATAACCCCCTGAAGCCAGTCCACCATCGACGGCACCACAAGCGCTGTCGCGAACGCGGACAAAGCCATTGCCAACCCGGAAAACGCCCCCATCCGATTGCTTACCTGAAATGCCCGCGCCGTACCTATGCCATGGGCAGCAACGCCCATGGCAACACCTTTAGCGGTGTCGTCTTTTACGCCAACCCACTCGAACAGCTTGGTGCCCAACACGGCCCCGGTAATACCGGTAATCACCACCAGTACCGCTGTCAGCGACGGCAAACCTCCGATTTTCTCCGATATACCCATGGCCACAGGAGCCGTCGCCGATTTAGGCGCGAGGGACATCTGGATTTCCAGCGAGCCTCCCAAGAGCCTTGCCAGCAAGACAGAGCTGCCGGCCGCGATCCCGACACCACAGATCAGCGATATAAGAACCGGCAACCACAGTTGTCGCAATCTTGAAAACTGCTGATAAAGCGGAACCGCCAAAGCCACGGTGGCAGGCCCGAGCAGAAAGTGCACAAACTGCCCACCGGCAAAGTAATCGTTGTAGGAGATACCAGAAACCATCAGCAGTGCAATCAGCATGGCCACCGATGTAACCACCGGGTTGGCTAGCGGGTTGGAGTTGGCTTTCAGGTAAAACCGGTACGCCAATCCGTAGGCGACCAGAGTGATCGTAAGCCCCGACAAAGGGGTAGCCGAAAGATAAACCCAAATGTCCTGCAACCCAGGGTTATTCATCACCCTGTCCTTCTGTCGGTGCGGGCTTTGCAAACCAGCGGCTGGTCTGCTGCATGATCAAAGCGGTGGCCACCATGGTAATCACTGTGCTGAAAAGCAAAGCGAACGTAATCGGCAGCCATTCATCCGCTATCCGGCCAAAGTGCGTCATCATGCCCACGCCGGCGGGAACAAACAGTAGTGAAAGGTGGCTGAGCAATGCGGTAGAGGCCTGCTCAACAGACTCGGGCACCCTGCCACGGACCATCATGGTGACAAACAGCATGACCATGCCAAGCACCGGCCCGGGAATAGCGATCCCCAGCAGGCGCACTATTATCTCTCCGGCCAATTGATAGACAAGCAGCAGAGTAATACCGTTGAGAAAGTATATGGCGCAGTTCTCCTGTTACTTCACAATGCCGGGGCTGGCTTTGGGAATAATACGCCGACCGTACATAGCAAGCAGAAATCCGATCGGAAACATCAGAACCCCGTACACAGCAGCGGGTATGGACATGGAGCTGGACTCCAGAAGAGTCAGCGTGACCATAAGGGCAATCGTACCATTTTTGACGCCCAGCTCTACCGCTACTGCAAGGGACTCTCTCTGAGTCAGCCCGGCAACACGACCGGCAAGCAAGCCAATAAAAATACCCGCCGCGTTCAGCAAAATGGTTGCTGGCCCAGCTTGCTTGAGCAGTTCCCAGATCTGATCCCGCACACCGTAAACAAGCACCACAATCAACAGGGCGAGCACAACACCCCCAAACACGCTGACAATGCTCTCCGCTTTGCGGGCCAGCTCCGGCTTGCGGGCGCGTACCAGCATGCCTATCGTCACCGGGAAGAGCACGATACCAATCAACATACCGATGGTTTTCCAAACCGGCAGCACAATACTCTCTTCGGTACCCATATAGAACTGAAGAGCAACATTGGCAAACAACGGCAGCGTAAGAATGGTGATCATGCTGGCGCTGACGGTAAGCACAATAGAAAGCGCAATATTCCCCCGCGCAAGCAGCACAAACAGGTTTGAGGTCGTTCCCCCGGGGCATGCCGCTATGATCACCAGACCAACCGCAATAGCCGGAGGCACCGCCAGCGCTGAAGCCAGGGCAAAAGCCACCAGCGGCATCAGTAAAATCTGGGCTACAGTTCCTACAATCATGCCTTTGGGATAAACCGCCACCTGGCGAAAATCACGAACCGTCAAGGTCATGCCTATGCCAATCATGATAATAAACAGTGCGATCGGTAGTCCTGCCGATATAAGCGGGCTGGATTCCACAGTGCCTCCGGGTGTCGTTGTTTTTATTAATTCATTGATTTGAAAGTAGCACAAGCAGGCGGACTTCCACTTTTTTTACATCGAAGATCGTCTGCAATGGATGTAAAGCAGTATACTTGCAGTCAACAAGTAAAAGACCCACTTTCACGCCCGAACCGGGCAGAGGTGCACAAGGAATGAAACGCCTGGGAACACTGGATGCCTCGTGGCTGGCAGTAGAATCTGAAGATACGCCGATGCATGTGGGAAACATGCAGATCTTTTTATTGCCGGAAGGCGCCCCCGATACTTTCCTGCAAGACATGGTCAACAGCATGAAGGAAACCGGGGACATCGCTCCACCTTGGTGCTACAAGCTGGCATGGTCCGGCTTGCTCGGCCGGCTGCTGGCACCGTCCTGGAAAGTCGATAAGAATATCGACCTGGATTACCACGTGCGCCACTCAGCACTACCCAAACCGGGCGGTGAGCGAGAACTCGGGATTCTGGTCTCCCGCTTGCATTCCAACCCCCTGGATTTGGTTCGACCACTTTGGGAGTGCCATGTTATAGAGGGGCTAGAGAACAACCGCTTTGCACTCTACACCAAGATGCATCATTCCATGATTGATGGCATCAGCGGTGTGCGCCTACTGCAGAGGGTTCTGAGTACAGATCCGAAGGAACGGGGCATGTTACCGCCTTGGTCCGTGCGACCAGATAAGCGCAGGGGCAGTAAAAGCGATTCAGAAGCGAGTATTCCTGCGGCATTCTCCCAGGCTCTGGAAGCTCTCAAACTACAGGCCGACACCGCCCCTACTCTCTGGCGGGCGGGTAGCCGACTCGTGCACTCGGCGCGCCACCCGGAAGATGGCCTGACCGCACCATTCACGGGGCCGGTTTCGAAAATCAACCATCGGGTAACCGGCCAACGCCGGTTTGCCACGCAGCATTATCAGCTCGATCGCCTGAAAGAACTGGCCCGGGTGTCTGGCGCTTCAATGAATGATATTGTGCTTTATCTGTGCAGTACGGCGCTGCGACGTTTCCTGCTGGAGCAGGATGATCTTCCGGATACCCCGCTGACAGCAGGCATTCCGGTCAATATCCGCCCGGCGGATGATCAGGGAACGGGGACGCGGATCAGCTTCATGATCGCCTCCCTGGCCACAAACGAGGCCGACCCTCTTACCCGGCTGCAGAACATAAAGTCGTCCACCCGGCGGGCAAAAGAGCACCTGCGAAAACTTCCGAAGAGCGCCCTTAACCAGTACACCCTGTTGCTTATGTCGCCTTACATCCTGCAGCTGATGTCGGGTCTTGGCGGGCGCATGCGCCCTGTGTTCAACGTAACCATCTCCAATGTTCCCGGCCCTCAGGAAACGCTGTATTACGAGGGCGCCAAACTGGAAGCCATGTATCCGGTGTCGCTGATTGCCCACGGCGGCGCACTTAACATCACCTGCCTGAGCTATGCGGGATCACTGAATTTCGGGTTTACCGGCTGCCGGGACACCTTGCCCAGCATGCAGAAACTGGCAGTGTTTACCGGAGAAGCTCTGGATGATCTGGAAAACCTGATTCTTCCGCCCAAGCCCAAGCCAAAAAAAGCGCGGGCAAACAAAAGCGGGCAAGCCTGAGCTGGGCACCGCTGTTTTCAGGGGCGCTTGTTATCCCAGTGCGCCGCTCCAACAAAGATGAGCTGAAGGCAACACTGCGAACCACCAGATCACAGGTCATTTCCAGATCCCCGTCAGAAAGATGATCGACCAGCTGCAGCCCCAGATCATCCATATTGCGGAAGTGCCTGTAAAAAGAAGTGGGCACCACGCCCGCTTGGCGAGTCACCTCGCGAATACCCAAGCTGGCAATAAACACGCAGACAAAAGCTCTGCACTGGCTTGGAAAGCAGCTCTTTAACCGGAACGATCCAGCTGCGTTCTTCGATCCGCTGCTAGAGAAGCTAGATCCTATGCTGGTACAGGGTCATACGCCCGCACGCGTCGAACAGGTGATTCAGGAAACCAGTGATACGCGCACCTTCAGCCTGTCCAGTTCGCCGGAACTCTGGGCTCAACAGGGGCGGGTTACCCTGACCATCAAGCGACTGCCCGGTGGCCTGGTAACCAACTGGCTACACGACAACCTGAGTTACGGCCTGGTGATTAGCCTTCGGCGACTTCCTGTTGCCAGAGCCAGCCCAGCCCGTGCTCTTTATTGCAGGCGGTAGTGGGATTACTCCCGTTTTAAGCCACCTGGAAACCATGGCCGCTCAGGATTTCCGGGCACCGGTCAACCTGCTCTATTTCGTACGTACGCAGCAGGACATCCACAGCACCTTTTTTTCTGCTGCCGCTCCGGCGCTGAGCGCAGACCTGTCGGGTCAGATCCTCGGCGGCAAGGTGCGGTTTGAAAAAAACGGCCTGGAGACGAGTTCGGAAGGCGATGCCAGCCTGCTGGATATGGCCGAAGCCTCTGGCCTTACGCCTCGCCATGGCTGTCGCATGGGTATCTGCCATCAGTGCAGTTGCCGCAAGACCAGCGGGACCGTCATTAACCGCCTCACCGGCCAGCACTCTGGCCCAGGGGAGGAGAGCGTACAGCTTTGTATATCCATTCCCCATGGCCCTGTAACCATCGACGCTTAAGGAGCACGACTATGAAACAGATGACCGAAAATCAGCTCCAGGAACTGGAGCAAGATCTGAATGCCATTCGCGATGACGTTCTCGCGGATCTTGGAGAGCGGGATGCCCGCCACATACGACGCGTAATCCGACTGCACCGCGCCCTTGAAGTGGGAGGACGGGTGATGATGCCGTTCGGTTTCATTCCACCGGTTTTTGTGGCTGCCACTTTGTCGCTGGGTCTGTCAAAGATCATTGAGAATATGGAGATTGGCCACAATGTAATGCACGGCCAGTACGACTGGATGAACGACCCCACACTGCACTCGCAGTCCTACGAGTGGGACACCGCGTGTTCATCAGATTCCTGGCGCCGCACTCACAATTACTAGCACCACACCTACACCAACATCATCGGTAAGGATCGTGATTACGGCTACGCTCTGCTGCGTCTGAGTAATGATGAAAAATGGCACCCCGCCCACAGCCTGCAATTTCTCAACTACCTACTGCTGAGCGCGTTTTTCCAGTGGGGCGTAGGTTTGCATGAGCTGGAGTTCGAGCGGATTCGCAGCGGTGAGATCCGCCTGCGCGACAAGCTTCCGTTCCTGAAAGACTTTCTTCGCAAAGGCGGCCGCCAGGCGTTCAAGGACTATGTGTTCTTCCCACTACTTACTCTGCCTGTCGCGCCCATCGTGCTGGCCGGAAACCTCGGCGCCAACCTGACGCGCAACCTGTGGTCATCCACCGTCATTTTCTGCGGTCACTTCACCCAGGATGCCGAGACGTTCAACGAAAAAGACTGCGAGAATGAGAGCAAGGGGCACTGGTATCTGCGCCAGCTTACCGGCTCATCCAACTTCACGAGCAATAAATGGGTGCATCTGCTGAGCGGGCATCTGAGCTACCAGATCGGCTGCGTATGAGGCTAACAAGCCAACCGGTCTGAAACAGTCCCAAATAAGCCGAATTAAAAAAGTGATCAGGCGATCTGGAGAAGTCTTAATAGTTGCGGCTTGTACTGATCCTTCATGATGTCTTTCAACGTGTACTTGTCGAGTACTGAAAGGAACGCCTGCAAGGCTTCTCCGAACATGGGCCTAAGACCACAAACCGGGGTGATTTTGCAGGCGTTTTTGGAGGAGTAACATTCAACGATACTGAGGTCATGCTCGGTTTCACGCACCAGTACACCTACATTGATGTTTTCCGGCGCCATGTGCAGTCGCATGCCGCCTTTTTTCCCGCGAACCGTTTCGATATAACCTTTCCTGTTAAGCTGGTGCACTACCTTCATCAGGTGATTCTTGGAAATATCGTAGCTGTCGGCAATCTCTTGAATTGTCGTCAGACGATCATTCTGCACTGCGAGGTATATCAGCACGCGAAGCGAATAATCGGTGTAGCGGGTAATGTGCATTTAACACTCCGGTTGCCCAGTTAAAGCAGTCAGTACGACGGCCGGGTTAACAAGTAGCTTGCTACGCCAGCCATAAAAATGCCCGAGACAGCCAATACTATCCCCGCGGCTCCCATAAAAAAGAGAAGACCCCAACTCAGCGTCATCATGATGCATGCCAGCGCCTTTGCCATTAACGGAATAACCCGGTTCCTGCGCCAATTTCTGATGGCTGGCCCGAATGACGAATGCCCCTCGAGCCAGCTGGCAAACGCTGGGGAACCTTTACTGGCAAAAAAGGCCGCGAGCAGTACAAAAGGCGTGGTCGGCATAAGAGGCAGCACCACACCGATTGCAGCGAGCGCTATCGATAAATACGCAAGAATTCTAAAACAGATTTTACCGGATTGCGCGGCCATAGCGAGCACCTCAGTACTGGTCAATCCTCTGTTCATCATACCGCTAATCAGTGAACAGGTCTTCCAAGGCGACTTAAAAACACCAGCCGGGCGACATAGGAAATCTTGATACCTACCGCAAACAGCAGAGTGCCAACATGGGCAAACACCTGAATCATCATCGGAAAGCGCCCGGCGAGGGGGTAGGCCATCAAAATGGTGACAACCAGGCCTAGCAGTGACCAGACCATGGCGCTGTTGGCACGAAACAGCAGTTTTTCCATTTCTTCCTCCGACAAAGTGTCATCAGGCTATACCCGACCAATAAGAAGTATTTTATAGTAATGTTATTAAGAAAGGTCAACTGTTTTACAGATAAATGTTACGAAGTTTCGGCCATTCTGTTTTCTCCACAGCTAACAACTGACTTACCCCGCGAGGGGTATCGGATTCGCGGGTTGATTCTGCGATACTGGGTTTATCTTCAATCCGTAAACGCGCATTCAGCAGTTACAGGAAAGAAATCGATGTCTCAGAGCAAGCTGACAGACCGTTTCGGCAGGACCGTTAACTACGTGCGCCTGTCCGTTACCGACCGTTGCGACTTCCGCTGTGTTTATTGCATGGCAGAGGAGATGACGTTCCTGCCCCGCCAGCAGGTTCTCACACTTGAGGAAATTGCCCGCGTAGCCAGAACATTTATATCGCTGGGCACGGAAAAAATCCGCCTCACGGGCGGGGAGCCACTGGTTCGAAAAGACATCATTGAACTTGTCCGGGAGATCGGCACCTACGGCCTGCGGGACTTTGCCATGACCACCAATGGCAGCCAGCTATCCACAATGGCAGAGCCACTTCGCAGAGCCGGCCTGCAGCGACTGAATATCAGCCTGGACTCACTTGATCCGGTAAAGTTCGCGAGCATCACCCGTACCGGAAAACTGCCCCGGGTACTCGACGGTATAGACGCCGCCATTGAGGCGGGGTTTAAGGGCATCAAACTCAATGCCGTGGTGATGAAAGGCGGGAATGACCATGAGATTCCCGATCTGATTGAATTCGCCCGCAGGAAAAAGGTCGATATAACCTTCATTGAAGAAATGCCCTTGGGTGAAATTTCTGAACACGATCGCGGGCAGGTTCTGTGCACCAGCGATGAAGTGCGCGAACTTATCAGTCAGCACCACGAACTGATCCCTACGCCGGAAGATTCCGGGGGCCCGGCCCGTTACTATCGGATGTCAGATAGCTCGATCAAGGTCGGATTTATTTCTCCTCACTCCCACAACTTTTGCTCCACCTGCAACAGGGTACGGGTAACCGTTGAGGGCCGCCTGCTGCTTTGCCTGGGGAACGAGCACTCAGTCGATCTGCGTCGGGTTCTGCGCGGCTACCCGGTAACCAACGATAAACTCCGGCAAACCATTATCGATTCCATGGAGTTGAAGCCGGAGCGCCATCATTTCTCCACCAATGGCGAGGTCCAGATTCTGCGCTTCATGAATATGACCGGGGGCTGAGTTTTACCCCCGCAATTCCTCAACCTTTGACGCCCGTCATTGCACTGGTTTGATTAATCGTTAAGCTCTTATATCAACTAACAATAAGAATGAGCTGATAGCGAGCCATGCATACCTATAAGACTGAAGTCGTTGTGATTGGCGCAGGCCTTGCCGGGATAGCTACGGCACTGGAACTGCTGGACCTCAACGTGCCGGTAGTGCTGCTGGATGGCGCACCAGACGGCAAACCCGGGGGGCAGGCCAATGAAGCCTTCGGCGGGATGCTGCTGACCAACACGTCCGAGCAGGCTCGCAACAAGATCAAGGACTCCCCGGAACTACTGCTTGCTGACTGGCACAATGCGGCCTGCTTCAGCGACGAAGATCATTGGCCCAGGCTCTGGGCCGAACTCTATGCGGAACAGAACCGGCCAATGATCTATGACTGGCTGAGGCACCGGGGCATCCGCTTTTTCCCGTCCGTGCAATGGGTTGAACGGGGACTGTACGGCAACGGCAACAGTGTGCCCCGGTATCATATTGCCTGGGGCTGTGGCCGGGGCGTGGTGCAAACGCTGTTGCAGCAGCTGGTATCCCACCCGAACCGGAATCAACTTACTTTCCTCAGCGGTCACCGTGTTAACACATTGAACCTGAGCGATGGAAAGATCATCGGTTGCCTGGGCGTCATCAACAATGAACAACTAGGGCGACCGATTAATAGCCACCTCGATGACGATAGCAAAGCTTTCACCGTTTCCGCTGCCCACACGATCGTCTGTACCGGAGGGATCAACGGTAACCTGGAAAAAGTGCGCCGGCATTGGGATCCCTGTTATGGCCCAGCGCCAGCGAACCTGCTCTGCGGCTCCAGCCCGGACGCGGATGGCGCCATGCACGATGAAGTTGCCAGAACCGGCGGCCGGGTCGTCAACCTTAACCAGATGTGGAATTACGCGGCAGGTATTCGCCACCCGGAGCCCGCCTTCCCTGATCAAGGCCTCAGCCTGATACCTCCACGCTCAGCACTCTGGATGGATCGCCATGGTCGCCGTATCGGCCCAATGCCTCTGGTTACAGGTTTTGATACGCACGACCTTTGCAAACAGATAGGCAACCTGCCCGGGCAGATTTCCTGGCAGGTCATGAACTACAAGATTGCGGTGCGGGAACTGGCCGTATCAGGTACCGACACCAACCCGGATTTCCGCGACGGCAAGCTTCTGCGCGTGGTATGGAATAGCTTGCGTGGTGGTGACCCGGCGCTTATGGACTGGCTCATAGAAAAGTGCCCGGATGTTGTCAGCGCGAACACTCCCGAAGAGCTGGCGGCGAAAATGAACCAGGCTGCTGGTAACAAGGATGTCCACACCGAAGACATGATTCGCGACATCCGTGCCTATGACAGCAACATAGCCCGAGGCAAGCGATTGCAGAACGACGACCAGATACGCAGGCTTATCCAGCTCCGGAACTGGCTGCCAGACCGTTTTCGCACCTGCAACCTGCAACCCATACTCGACCCGGCCGCAGGCCCTCTGGTCGCAATTCGCGAACAGTTGATCAGCCGGAAAAGCATGGGCGGCATGCAGACCGACACGCGCTCCCGCGTTCTCGACCAGGCAGGCGGGGCTATTCCAGGACTTTACGCCGCGGGCGAAGCAACCGGGTTTGGCGGTGGCGGAATCTCCGGTATAAGATCTTTGGAGGGCACGTTCCTGTCCAACTGTATTCTCAATGGCCGACGGGCTGCACAAAGCATTGCCGACCGACTCTAAGCCTGCAGCGCATTGAATAGCCGCACTGCAACAATCATCATGTATTCACAATAAAAATGGTCAGGACATATCCATGAAGAAAACCGGCGCTACCCTCGTTCGTCATGCACTGGAACAACTCGGCATACGCCGCACGTTTGGTATTCCAGGCGTGCACACTACCGAAATTTATGACGAGCTTAACCGTTCTGAAAGCATTGAGCCGACGCTTGTTACCCATGAGTGTGGTGGTGCGTTTATGGCGGATGCGGTAAGCCGCACAGGCGCCGAACTGGGCACCCTGCTGATCGTTCCGGCCGCAGGCGTTACCCACGCAGCGAGTGGGATCGGCGAGGCCGGCATTGATGGCATTCCCATGCTGATTATTTCCGGAGGGATCCATTCGGAGTCGGGCCACCGCTATCAACTTCATGAGATGGACCAGCACGCCCTGCTAAAGCCAATCACCAAGAAGACCTGGCGCATTACCAGCCACCGGCAAATCATACCCACGCTTTACGAGGCCTATGACATTGCAATGGGCAGCGAGCCGGGGCCTGTCTTTATCGAAATCCCATTCAACATCAGCAATTTTCTGGGAGACGTCGACGAACTGCCGCTCTACCAGACACCCCCAGCACCCGAACCGCCGGATCAGGCACGAGTTGACGCGGCAGCTCAGGCACTGGTGATGGCAACCAAACCGGGCATTTTTGCGGGTTGGGGCGCTGTCGATGCGCAGGCAGATCTGATCGAACTGGCAGAGCTGCTGGACGCACCGGTTTCAACCACGCTTCAGGGGCTCAGTGCGTTCCCGGGCAACCATCCGCTGCACACTGGAATGGGCATGGGCAACTATGCAGTACCGGCAGCAACCAACGCCTTTGCCAAGATAGATTGTCTGCTGGCGATCGGCACACGGTTCTCGGAAATTCCCACCGGAAGCTACGGCATTAACCCTCCGGAGAGCCTGATTCACCTGGACATCAATCCTGAGGTTTTCAGCGCCAACTACCCTGCCAGCCATACCGTTGAGGGAGACGCGAAAGTGACTGTGCCCGCGCTCCTGAAAGCCGTAAAAGCGCTAAAATCTACTCCGGCCAATACCGGCGTCCGGGAGCAGATTGCTAAAGACAAAGCCGCCTATAAGAAAGAGTGGCGTGACTACGACAGCGGCGACCGGGTGAACCCGGAGCTGTTTTTCAGCCATCTGCGCGAACGCCTGAACGACGATGCCATTATTGTCGCTGACGACGGCAATCATACGTTTCTGGTTGCCGAGCTGATGCCCATACTCGGTGCCCGGAATTACATGTCGCCCAGCGATTTCAACGCCATGGGTTACTGCGTTCCCGGCGCTATCGGAGCCAAACTGGCTAACCCAAAGCGCCAGGTAGTCGGCATTGTGGGCGACGGCGCATTGCTGATGACCGGCATGGAACTGGTAACGGCCGCACGCCTGGAGGTCGGCGTAATGATTTTTGTGTTCAATGATGGCGAGCTGTCGCAGATTGCCCAAGCTCAGCAGATCCCTTACAACCAGAAAACGTGCACGGTGCTCGGCACGGTGGATTATGAGGCCTTTGCCAAAGCCTTTGGCGTTGAGTTCGTTTCCCTTGCGGGGAATCAGAACATTTCTGAAAGCATAGAGATCGCACTGCAGAAATCGGCCGCTGGCCGACCTGTTCTGGTGGATGTGCGCATTGATTACTCAAAATCGACACGGTTTACCAAGGGCGTTGTGAAGACAAACCTTGGAAGGATGACGCCCCGGGATAAGGTGCGGATTGTGGGGCGCGCTCTTTGGAGGAAAGTCCGCCCTTAGTGCTACATTTCCCCGTGCATATCACCCATGGGCATCTCAGTGTTCAGGTGCTCCAGGGTGATCGCGTCATACTGCAAAATCTCACCGCCATGTTCCATCATGAAGTCATGGGCAGCCGATTCGGTTGAGAACGATGCCAGCGTCTGGCCCATGGCACCTTTGCGTTCAGAGCCAACCACGTAGACGGCCTCGCGGGCGTCGATCAGGGCTGCATCATCCGGGCTGGCCCATTCGGTTTGGCTCATGTCGTGAACGTAAATGGTGTGATTGCGCTTTACGTTCTCCGGCTGCAGCACCCAGGCGAACATGTCCCGGGTGGAGCAAAACTTGTGCACTGTCTGCTCTTTCTCGGTAATGACTTCGCCTTTAGGCCCGGGAAAACGGGTTATCGCCATGCCGCATACGTGGCACTCATCATCGGATTCAATATGCACCGGGGCGGGCTTTTCGGCGACTTTTTCGGCCTCTCCGGAGCACCCCGAGAGGAATACTGCGAACATCAGTAATGCAGGCAGAAATTTGAAACTAACAGGCTTCATGGAGCTCTCCAGTATTAGATTAGCCAGAATCAGATTGGCCAAAGTCAGATACGACGGCTGCGGAACAAAGCCCAGGCGCCGGTTAAGGGAATAACAAACCAAAGCACCAGCGCCAGCCAGAGCCCCGCCGGGCCAATGGGCAAGTCAGCACCAAGGCTGAGGACACCACTGAGCTGCGCGCCATCGCTGAAGGCGACGATGTTGAGCAAGCGGTAAATGTCCGTGGGGTTGAGCAACAGGAGCCAGGGCAGCAAATCCGGATTGAATTCACCCTGGCTGGCGACCAGTGTGCCCAGCAGCATCAGATCGAAAATCAGCACGAAAAAGAACCAGATAGCGAGAGCCAAACCAGCAGCAACTGACTTCTCACTCACTCGCACGCTGACCACATACGCCAGAGCAATGAAGCCCCAGCCAAGCAGCGTCGTAGAAACAATAAAGCGCAGCATGGCAACGGCGAGTGCGCCAACTGCGACGTCTTCTACCAGCAGGGCAATAGCCACGCCGGCAACGCCAAAACCAATCAGTGTCGCCAGTGCCAGAGTCAGCCCATGGCCGAGAAATTTGCCAAACAGCAGCTGTCCACGGCTCAGTGGGTAGGTCATCAACAGCAGCAGCGTGCCGCCCTCCTCCTCGCCCACAATGGCATCATAGGCCAGCAGCAGAGCAATAAGGGGAATCAGAAAAATTCCAAGGCTAGCGAGGCTGGCAATCGTTGCAGGAGTGGACGCGTAACCGACTTGCCCGGATGCCGCTGCACCAAACCAGGCAATGCCCAGCGCCAGAGTGGCAAAGACCAGAGCGATGGCAATCAGCCAGCGGTTTCGCAAGCTGTCATTGAGCTCCTTCCTGGCAATCGTCCAGATACTGTTCATTGCATACCTCCACGATGAGCGAGGCCGCCGGAGCCGATAAAGTGCACGTACACATCCTCCAGCGTTGGCTGATAGATGCCCAAGTCCCGCACTTCGCCGGATGCCACCAGGGTTCTGACGAGCGCCATTTTTTCCGCTGATCGGACATCCACATGCAGCCGCCCGTTGTCATGGCGCATCATCAGGCCGGCAGAAGCCTGGGCGTTGTGAACGACAACCTCCAACGCGGCTACGCTGTTCTCCGGCTCAAGCGACAGGGTTACAGGCATGTTTGCTTGCCGACGCAATGAGGCGAGATCTCCCACAGCCTTAAGCGTGCCTTCAGTGAGAATCGCCGCTCTGTCGATGTAGGGTTCCACTCCGGGAAGAACATGAGAGCAAAGAACAATGCCAGTACCTTCGTCGCGCAACTTGCGCAGCAACCGGTAAAGGTCGGCCGTCGCAACAGGATCCAACCCGACCGTGGGCTCATCCAGCATCAGTAAACGCGGCTTGCCGAGCAACGCCTGAGCAAGTCCCAGTCGTTGACGCATACCTTTGGAGTAGGTTTTAACCCGGACATCCATAGCATCTTCCAGCCCCACCTGGCCAAGCAGTTCCGGAACCTGGCGCAAATTCGCACCTTTCAGCCGGGCAAAATGCACAAGAATTTCACGACCGGTCAGCTGCGGATAAAACATCACATTTTCGGGAAGGTAACCGATGTGCTGGCTGATTTTTGGGTCGCCCGCTTCGCCATCCAGTACCGACAGCTTGCCTTGGGACGGGGTCATCAGCCCCAAAATCAGCTTGATACTGGTGGTTTTTCCTGCGCCGTTATGGCCAAACAACCCAAGAATTTCCCCGGGTTCAAGTCGCAGGTCAACGCCATTCAATACCAGTGCTTTATCGTACCGGTAGCTTACATTCTCAAGACGAAAACAGCTCATCAGGACTCCGGTTGTAACATTTTTGGCGGGCTCATCAACGGGTGTGAATCACTGACACCCGCAGCCTTTACCACAGGAAAAGCTTCCTGAACCCAGCGTAGGGTATCCACTGCCGGGCTGAACATCAGGATTTTGGCCTCAGGGTAGGTCCATAACAGGCGATCAACATTGTCGTTAGGCTCGTAAGGCACATCGCCGATGCCATCTTGATTACGATCCCAGCCCAGATAATCACTCCAGAAGTTGCCTTCGCCGTCCTTAGACCACTCCTGGGTGCGTATAGCCACATACTTCACTTGGCGCTGATTGTTGATAAACGCATTGCGGAACACCTCGTTGTCTTCCGAGCCTGCGGTCAGGTGAATGCCCACACCGCTGTCCCGGAACACATTGCTTTCAAAGGTATTGTACAAAGAGTTGTAGATAAACACGGCCTTGCCTTCCGCGCCGGAAACCGACACACCGGCCGTCTGGCCTTGCGACACGCCGGAAACCACGTTCCCTCGCAGCACTGAGTGGGTAATGAAATTCATCAGAATACCGTAGTTCTCATCGTCCTCAGACCGGTTGTTGATCACCGTAAGCCGCTTGCTCTGCATCAACGCATAACCGGTACGGGTCCTGCGGGTCACATTGCCTTCCAGGCGGTTATCCATGGAATACATATAGTGAATGCCGTACCGGAGATCCGTCATCGTATTGTTGATGATCTCATTCCCGTTGGAGGTCTCAATATAAATCGCATCCCGCGTCTCACGGATATCATTCCCTTCAATCAACGCCCCTGTCGTGTTGAACAAATGAATACCATTACCGCGATCGTTCGGGCGCACCGCAGCATCGCCCCGAATAGTATTGTTCCTGACCGTCACATCCGGCGTCGCATCCAGCCAGATACCAAACGCCGAACCTTGCAGATCGTTGTCCTCAACCGTCGCGTTCACCGCCTCCCGGTTAATGAAAACACCGGCATCCAGCTCATTCAGATCCGTACCCCAGTTCCGGATACGGCAGCCAGACAGAGTTACACCCTCCGCCTGAATCTCAACCGCGTTACCCTTACCGCCGCCGTCAATCGTAGTTTCCGGAAGACAGGCCACGGTCACCCCCGGCACCATGATAACCAAAGGCGAAACGTTCTCAGGAGGAAGCTCAAAGGTAGCGCCAGGCTCCAGATCATCCAGCTGCTGCTGAATATCAGCCTGTGCGGTCAGCGATAGTAAGGCGACTGTCAGGGCCGCCCCTAAACGCAATAGTTGGTACATCTAATGGGTTCTCAAAAGTCAAAAAGGCCGGAGCCAAACAAAGGCTCCGGCCTAAAACGCTAAATCAAGCCTTCTCTACCAGCATCCGGCCCGTCATTTCCATGTGCAGAGCGTGACAGAACCAGTTGCAGTAATACCAGTGAACGCCTGGCTTATCCGCAATAAAGGTTACCGAAGACGTCTGCTGTGGGCTGATTTCCATCTGGACCCCATGATTGACCATGCAGAAACCATGGGTCACGTCCTCAATGGTATCCTGATTAGTGATATACACAGTCACCTCATCACCCAGCTTTACCGTAAATTCCGTCGTGCCATACATGGGTGCCACAGACGTCATATACACCCGCACCTTGCTACCATCGCGGATCACCTTGTTGTCCGCCTCAAGCGTGATGCCGTCCTTCTTCGCTTGCTCACGGGCACTGGCGAAATACGGATCGTCGCGGGTATAGACCTTCTTGGTTTTGATCTGATCGCGACGTACGAGAATGCAATCGTGGGGTTCCGCAAAGGCCGGACCATCGTGCACCAGCTTCATTTCATCGCCAGAAATATCGATCAGCTGGTCGTTTTCCGGGTGCAACGGGCCAACCGGCAGGAAGCGGTCTTTGGAAAACTTCGACAGTACCACCAACCACTTACCATCAGCCTCGCTGGTTTCTGTTAGTGACGCATGGTTGTGCCCGGGCTGGTAATGCACATCCAGTTTCTGGCGCAGGTAGTTTACATCTTCGCCGTTGTAATGCTTGATGGCATCGGCGATATTCCACTTGGCTATCTGGCTATCGATAAACAGGGTGGTGTAGGCATTGCCACGGCCATCGTAAGTAGTGTGCAGAGGCCCAAGCCCCAGTTCGGGCTCGGCGACAACCACATCGCGAAGCTCGATTTTGTCATCGAACAGATCGTCCAGCTTATCAATCGCAATAACCGTGCAGGTGGGCGATAGCTTACCGGCGGCAATGAAGTATTTGCCGTCCGGAGACGTATTCAGCCCATGCGGGTTCTTCGGCACAGGAATATAACGGGTGAGCCTGGATTTTCCACGACCATCCACAACGGGTACTTTGGAATCGCCGATTGTTTTGAAGTCGCCATTTTTCACGGCTTCTTCAATACGCTCAACGTTGAACACCACCGCCCAGTCGCGGTCGTTGCGCATGGTGCCAGCCAGGTCCGCGGCTTTCTCGGAGTTGTAGCATGTAGAGGCCGCATACTTGCCTGTGTAATCCGCGTCGGTATTATCCAGGTTGCCGTCTACAATCACCTGCCAGGCGACTTCCATGGTTTCCGCATCTAAAGCGTTGAACATGGTGTAGCTGTTCTCCATAGAGAAGTCGCTACCATCGTTCGGATGAGGGATCACGTACTCGGCGTTACAGAACACGTACTTGGTGTGCGGTACTTTCTGCAGGCGCAGGCCGTGAATGGCCTGTACGTTCGGAATATGGGTGATTTTGTCACACTTCATGATGTCCAGACGGATACGCGCCACACGGGTGTTGGCTTTATCGTTTATGAACAAATATTTGCCATCGTAACGACCGTCGGTCATAGAGATGTGCGGGTGGTGACAATCGCCGTTCAGGAACTTTTTATCATGTCCGAGAATGTCTTTACTCTCGTTGGTCATCCCCCAACCGGTGGCGCCATCCAGATTAAAAACCGGAATCCGCATCAGTTCCCGCATGGACGGTATGCCCATAACACGAACCTCACCAGACTGACCACCGCTCCAGAAGCCGTAGTATTCGTCTAGCTCACCCGGGTGCACAATGAAGTTATTACGGGCTTCCTCTGCGGCAGCCGCGAACGATTCCCGGGACATCACAGCGGTTCCAAGTCCAGTTGCGCCAGCGACACCCGCAAGAGCGGCAGCACCCATGAATCGGCGACGGCTGAAACCACTTTGCTCCGCTTCAGAGGTCTCCCTCTTCAGTTCATCTTTTTTTTTCATAGCATCCAACTCCGTTATTGGTAATGGCGGTCTTATTTCTCATTTTTTTGATTTTGCACTGCTAGGTCACTTGAACCACCGGGATTTCCTCCGGGTGGCCTGGTGCGTTATGACCACGGCGCTTGCCCCGGCGCTTAACGATCAGCGGCGGGCATTTATGGTCATCGAAATAGGTCATCTGGCAATCCAGGCAGTAATGGCATTCCTGGTAGTTAATGGTGCCGTCAGGATGAATAGCCTGAACCTCGCACTCTTTGTCGCACAGGCGGCAAGGATTGCCACATTCCTTACGGCGTTTAAGCCAGTCGAATACCCGCAGTTTGGTAGGTATAGCCAGCGCAGCACCGAGTGGGCACATGTAGCGACAGAACACTTTACGGGTGAAAAGGTTCACAAAAAGCAGCAATGCTGCGTAAGTTACAAATGGCCAACTGCGGTCAAAGTGCAGAGTAATCGCGGTTTTGAAGGGCTCAATTTCCGCCATTTTTTCTGCCGTTGCCAGGGAGTCCAAAGAGACTCCGAACAGCACCAACAAAATGATGTACTTCAGGGCCCACAAACGTTCATGAATGGGCCAGGGCACGGTGTACTGGGGCACCTTGAACTTGCGCGCAATCTCGTTGATCAGTTCCTGCAGGGCACCAAACGGGCACAGCCAACCGCAGTAAACAGCCCGTCCCCAAAGCAACACGATACCGGCTACCACAGCCCAGAGAACGAAGATGACCGGATCAATCAGGAAGGTTTCCCAGGTAAAGCCGCTGACCAGGCTGTGCACAAACGCCAGAACGTTAACAATGGATAGCTGGCCCAAGGCATACCAACCAATGAAGAACAGTGTGTAGGTAAGAAATGCGTGACGAATCCAGCGAGTGATTTTCGGTTTTTTCACCAACCAGTCCTGGAAGAACAGAATCAGCAGCAACACAAAGATACCAATGCCTAGCACGACCACCTGGAACTGGCGTTGATACCAAACCTGAACCCACAGAGGCTGTTCCTCCAGCCATTCCTCTTCCGTCAGCACCATTTCTGCGCGGGTGTAATACTGATCCGGCAACTGGTACTCCAGCGGAAACACCTGAAACTCACTGTCCAGAGGGCCGGTCTGGCGTTTTACAGTCAGCTCCAGAGTCCAGGGCGTACCCGGGTCAAAGTTGTGTTGTTGCCTAATGATAAAAATGGCCATTTCCTTGAACTCAGGCATGCCCTCGGCGTAAACATCGCTGAGCCGGTAAAAGTCGAGATCGCGGAAGTTGAAGGTATCCCCGTACTGGCGGATCTGAACCCGATCAAAGATACCGCCGCGCACGTAGCCGGAGCCTTTAAAGGAATACTCACCGCTAGCCATAACGGCAATAGCCTGCTCACCCTCTTTTAACTTTGATATCAGCCACTCATACTGGCTTTCACCGAGCAGGTTACGACCAATAGTCGGGACATCAAGATACGCGGCATACAGATCAATCAGCGGCTCATCCCGCTCAGCAGGTGCAGCCGTTTCAATACCCTCAGCCTCGGTGCCCTTGAACGAATCGTCTACCTGGCCTTTGGTGAGCAGCATGCGGCGAATTGAGCCATCGCCGGTAAGCTCCTCCCAGCTGCGTGACTGAAAGTCACCTTTGTTAACTTCAGCTACCGGCTGACGTTTGATGCCACTGCCTTCCACCAACCCCAATTCAACGCCAATCCGGTGCGCCGTGCGCATGATAACTTCGTTAGCGACCATCACGGTTACAGTGGCGCCTGAGAGTCCGTCAACGGCAACCTTACGCTCGCTGGAGGTACCTCCCACCGTTACTCGCTGGTCTGCTTTCAGGCCCGCGTACTGGTCGGTAAAGGCGTGGAGTTTCCTTTCGGGGATGCCGATCAGAAGTATGGGTTCATCGTGGTGAATAACTTTGGCAAGGCGAATGTAACCTTCAGCGTCGAGAACCACCATGACATTCAAAGGCTTGCCGGAATAGGCCGGAGTCTGTGCAAAATCGAGGGACTGGTAGGCATAGCCTTTCAGCTCGTCGCCGGCATAAAGCTCCAGAATGGCCCGGTTATTTTCCCGGGGTTCAAGCCGTGTAACGTCCGGGAATGCTTTCTGGATAACCTGGCGCCCGGCAACCGGCTCATACTCACTGACCGGCTCTGCCCGAACCTGAGGCACAACTGACAGCAGGAGGGTAAAAAAACAAAACACAGTGCGGAAAAGAACGTTCAAAACAAACCCCCCGACAGAAACAGCGAATCACCTACGCATGTATCAGTTAGCCTAGGCCATTGAGAAATAAATAAAATACCTCTCTATAGATACACCTTACAGTGAAAGCCAAAGCGATGAGTTGGCTCAGCCCAGACTGACCGCGTTTCCGCTCTTATCCAGAGGCAGGTAGTTGCTGACGTGCCCCAGGCGAATCGACTCCACCATCATGGTCATTGGCTGCTGGGCCTCATCTGAAGATGGCGGGGTGCCAGCTCTGCCGGACATGGCGGCAACGAACACGACGTCCCATGACTGACCAGTACTGCGCGATTCTTCAGCCAGTGCAGAAAACTCAGGAACTTCAGCCGGGGTCTTGTCGACACATATAACCGGGGTAAGCGCACCGCCTTCACCCTGTTCGAACGCGGCTTTTTCATCGGCGGAGGCATCGTCCGGGAGCTCTGCCCGACAGAATACAAACAGCAAACGCTGGGGTTCCTGTTCACTATGAGTAGCCTTGATCAGATCACTGTAGCTGCTAATCATGAATGCAATATCCTTGATAGTGGCGGGCCGGCGCTGGTTACGCCTGGCGGGCAATCAGTGTTTGAGCGTCTCGGCGCCTGAGAACTTCATCGCAGACTTCCTGTACGGCTTCATCACTGTAACTCTGACCATAGTGTTTTTTAAAGCCGAACTCGTAGAGACGCACATGCTCATCTGCCTCCACGCCGATATTCTCCAGGCATGCCCGGGCACAATGCAGAGGGCACCCATCAATCACTGTGATGGGTCGTCTGGAACGTGCCGTTTTTACGAGAGAAGGTACTTTGCCACCAACACCGGAAATGCAGGACATTTCGAATTCGCCCGCATGATCCAGCTTTACCGCTGTATTGTTCGCTAGCTGCGCCACGTCGGAGCAGCCAGAACAGGAATAGATCAGGGGGCGCTGTTTTCTTGCTTTCACACATCCTCCGTTTTAGAGCCTGGAGACCTGAATGTCGATTGGGCTAAACGTCAGCCAGCTTACTGGCTGACTTCAATCAATCGCTTGGGGTCGGAGATGAACAGCTTACTCCGGTTGACCCGCACCAGCCCGCTGGATTTGAGATCTGCCAAAATCCGGGAAAAGGTTTCGGGTTGCATCGCCAGCCGGGATGCAACCAGACATTTCGGCAACGGCAACTCTACCTCTCCACCTTCCGCAGAGCCGTTAGGCAACAGATCAATGAGGTAACGGATCAGGCGGTCACGGGCGTTCTGAACGGTCATGATTTCAAGGTCATGGAACCTGGACACAGCGCGCATGGCGTAGTGCCGGAGCGCTGCATGAGCGTACTCAGGGTTGTTATCCAGCATTTCCTGGTACGCTTTGACAGGAATCATCAGGACTTCGCTGGATTTCAGAGCTTCGGCGTAGCAAGCGTAACGGGCAGGATCTGCATAGATCATCACCTCCGCAAAGCAGTCACCGGGTGCGATGCTATCAAGCGTGCGGTCAATCCCGGAGGAGTCCAGCCGGTATAGCCGCAAACGGCCCGATATGACGAAAAAGAAGTGATGGGCGGGCATATCCTGCCGGTAGAGCAACTGGTGATGCCCAAGACGAAGGCGGCGAGACTGCAGAATGAGGCTCTGCAGGTCTGAGTCACGGAGCGTGTTGAAAAGGGCATGGCGGCGCAGCGGCTCCAGCCCGTTTTCATCGTCGGCGAGCTTATTGATAGCCACCAGAACCGGTTTGGCGTAGCGGGTTTCCGCAGATTGCATCGCCACCATTGTTTTATCCTCTTTCAAATCATGCATTCAAAATAATGTTTTATGATAATAGGAGGATACTCCCGAAAAATCGCTCCCCCCATAGGGGTAGAGCGGAGTTTAACTTTGACAAACTGACCTATATCAATAGTTCATATTACTATCGATATTTCAGTTATCACGCACAGATTCGCGCAAAAACACTTACTGCATCAACGGCGAGTCCGGTATCTCAAGATCGACGCCTTTAACGCCCGTCTCAGCAGCCAGCACTTGCAGATACTGACGGAATGCACGCCGGGTAACGCTCTCGCTCAGATACTGGCGGATCTTCGGTTTTACATGTTCGTAAGGCAGTTGCTCGCCATCGATTCGCTGGTCCACGCGCACAATGTGCCAACCATATCGGCTTTCTATCAGTTCGGAGTTAAGACCTTCCTTGAGCGTCAGCACCGGGCGCTCAAACTCTTCGACTGTCTGCCCCTTGCTGATCTGGCCGAGGCTGCCGCCCTGATGGCGGGATTCACAGGCCGAGTACTGTTTGGCCAGCGGTGTAAACTGGGCGCGACCTTCCAGCAGGGAGGAGAGCAACTGCTGTCCAACTTCTTCCTGGCGCATGCGTTCCGGCACGTCGTCCGGCGCAGCAGCCAGCAGAATGTGGCTAACAGCCATCAGCGTCGGGCTACGAAAACGTCCCGGATTTGAAGCGTGGAAGCGCTCGCAGTCCTCGTCGCTCGGCGTTGGCACATCAAGTTCCTGCTCCAGCAACCGGGCAATGGCGGACTCTTCATCCAGTTCTTCCGGCAGCTTCAAAGCTTGAGCCTGCTGTATCAGAAGTTCGCGGATAACCAGACTTTTGGCGGCTTCATGCCAGGCTTCAGCCACTTCTTCAGCAGGGTGGTGTTGCATTTCCCGGGCGATATCCTCTGCGGATATCAAGGTTTCACCCACGTAAACTGACGGAAACTGGTTTCTGGGTTTTTCGGCTTCACCGGTGGGGATGAGTTGCATGGCTATTACCTATAAAAAGTGGGGGTCAGGTTAACGGACCTGACCCCTATTTCGTTCAATCAGGCCCGCTTGCGCACAACCTGATATTTGCGCCCGAAATACTCCAGCGGCACACTCAGCATGTGCACCAACCGCGTGAACGGGAAGAGTACAAAGATCGTCAGGCCCAGGAACATATGGAGCTTGTAGATCCAATGCACGCCTGTCATGTACTCAGCTGCACCGCCCTGGAAGGTAAAGATACTCTGCGCCCAGCTTGCCAGTTTCAGCATAGTGCCACCGTCAAGGTGGCCCAGCGTTGGCAGTATGGTCGCCAGGCCCAGCACCACCTGAACCACCAGAACGACGATAATCATGTTATCGGCAAAGCTGCTGCTGGCTTTGACCCTGGGGTCCGTCAGCCGGCGATGAGCCAGCATGACTCCGCCAATCAGACACATCACCCCGGCGATACCACCGACGACAATCGCCATCACCTGTTTGGTGCCTGCACTCATGAAAGGTTCGTACATAAAGTGCGGTGTCAGCAGGCCAACCAGGTGGCCAAAGAAAATCACCAGAATGCCCACGTGGAACAGCACGCTGGCCAGCACCATGTTTTTCTTGCGCAGCAGCTGGCTGGAATGAGCCTTCCAGGTGAACTGCCCGTGGTCGTATCTTGCCCAGGTGCCGACAAACAACACCACCAACGCGATGTACGGATATATCCCGAAAATCAGTGTATTCAGATAAGACATCATCTTGGTCTCCTCCTGCGCCGTCAGGCGTCTCTCGCGGCGGCACGCGCCTGAGCGGGCGTTACATCCGTCATCAGATGATCACTGAGGTGAATAGTCTGGGTCTGCTCCAGCTCGCGGCGACGCTGGCCAACAACGCCACCCGTGTTGCAGGAGCTACCCTGGTCATCCACGAACTTCACCATTTCCTCTTCCCATACCTTGTCCAGAGCCTCAGGCGTATCGTCGCGCTCTTCCGAGGCCACGATCTGCGCCAGCTCCTGGCGATCCGTCTTGCGGCCAGACAGCTCCAACAGAGAGTCCATCGCTACATGGTAAAAGCTCTCGCGCTGGTACAGCCGCTCACCCAGAAGGCCAAGAATGTGGTGAATATCTTCCAGCCAGTTTTTGATTTCCTCTTCGGGGCGGGTCGACAGATATTCCAGGAACAGCGGCAAGTAATCCGGCAGTTCTTTGGCGTCTATTTCCAGCCCGTTAGCGCGATACTGCTCCATCAGATCAACCATCGCCTGGCCACGATCACGGGATTCACCGTGCACGTGCTCGAACAGCAGCAATGAGGTGGCGCGGCCTTTGTCGAAGGTGCCTGTGTAGGCCTCCTCCAAGTCCAGCAGGTTGCCGTCGCACAGGCGGTCGATACACTGGAGCAGTTGCTCCTTGTTTTTCCGTGGCAACCGGCTGTCCTCAAGGACAACGGCTACCATGGCGTCTTTGGAGGCCTGAAGTTCAGCGGAGGGATACTCCAGAATCCGTGCCAGTACTTTTAAAAGCTTCATGGTGGCCTCCTTATTTCTGCAGCTGTTTCGGGTCGACTTGCTTCACCGTGGTCAATTTCTGCACCATGGTGGTGGTCTGCTTGCGGCCGCCGAACATATTGAATTCACTGTCGCTGCCGCTGCAGCCGTCGCCGAAGCTGAAGCCACAACCACCGCGTTCACCATGTGCGTCAGGGAAGGCTTCCTTGGCCAACTCGCGATGGCTGGTGGGTATCACGAAGCGATCTTCATAGTCGGCGATGGCCAAATAGCGATACATCTCATCGGCCTGAGCTTTGGTCAGCCCGACTTCTTCCAGGGCCCGCAGGTCCTCAACGCCGTCGACGGTTTCCGCACGCTTATATAGACGCATGGCCATAATGCGTTTGAGCGCCCGTACAATCGGCTTCTCGTCTCCTGCGGTGAGCAGGTTGGCCAGGTATTTCACTGGAATGCGCAAACTTTCGATTTTCGGCAACACGCCGTCGAACTCAACCTGCCCGGCTTCCGCCGCGGACTGGATTGGGCTCAAAGGCGGCACATACCAGACCATGGGAAGAGTGCGGTATTCCGGATGCAGAGGCAGCGCCAGCTTCCAATCAACCGCCATCTTGTAGACCGGGCTCCGCTGAGCCGCCAGGATGACGTTCATTGGTACGCCATCTTTCGTTGCCTGCTCGATTACTTTCGGATCGTTCGGATCGAGAAAGATTTCCAGCTGTTTTTCGTAAAGTTCGTGCTCGCCCGGAGTGCTGGCCACTTCTTCGATACGGTCGGCGTCGTAAAGCAGCACGCCCAGGTAACGGATACGGCCTACGCAGGTCTCGGAGCATACGGTCGGCATACCGGCTTCAATACGCGGGTAGCAGAAAATACACTTTTCAGATTTGCCGGTTTTCCAGTTGAAGTAAATTTTCTTGTACGGGCAACCGGATACACACATCCGCCAGCCGCGGCACTTATCCTGATCGATCAGTACGATGCCGTCTTCTTCACGCTTGTAGATGGCGCCACTCGGGCACGCGGCCACACACGTCGGGTTCAGACAGTGCTCGCACAGGCGCGGCAGGTACATCATGAAGGTATTTTCAAACTCGCCGTAAATATCGGCCTGAATCTGATCGAAGTTTTTATCTTTGCGACGCTTGGCGAACTCGGTACCGAGAATCTCTTCCCAGTTCGGACCCCATTCGATTTTCTGCATGCGCTTGCCTGTGATCAGCGAGCGCGGCCGTGCAACCGGCTGGTGCTTGCTGTCGCCAGCGGTGTGCAGGTGCTGGTAGTCGAAATCGAACGGCTCGTAGTAGTCGTCAATTTCCGGCAGGTCCGGGTTGGCGAAAATGTTCGCCAGAACCCGGAAGCGGCCGCCGATGCGGGGGCGGATTTTGCCGCTGGCCTCACGCATCCAGCCGCCTTTCCACTTGTCCTGGTTTTCCCACTCTTTCGGGTAACCAATACCGGGCTTGGTTTCGACGTTATTGAACCAGGCGTACTCCATGCCTTCACGGCTGGTCCACACGTTTTTACAGGTCACTGAACAGGTATGGCAACCGATGCACTTGTCCAGGTTCAGCACCATGCCTACTTGGGAACGGATCTTCATTTTACAGCCTCCTGAACAGTGTCGTTGCCCTCGCCATCAAGCCAGTCAACGTTCTTCATTTTGCGCACCACAACGAACTCGTCGCGGTTGGAACCTACCGTGCCGTAGTAGTTAAAGCCGTAAGAGAACTGTGCGTAACCACCAATCATATGCGTGGGTTTCGGACATACACGGGTAACCGAGTTGTGAATACCACCGCGACTGCCGGTAATTTCCGAGCCGGGAATGTTCACGATTCGTTCCTGAGCGTGGTACATCATCATCATGCCCGGCATTACCCGCTGGCTGACCACAGCCCGCGCCGACAAGGCGCCGTTGGCGTTGAACACTTCTACCCAATCGTTGTCTTCGACACCTATATCGCGGGCATCGTCTTCACTCAACCACACGATAGGGCCGCCGCGAGACAGGGTCAGCATCAGTAGGTTGTCGCTGTAGGTGCTGTGGATACCCCACTTCTGGTGCGGCGTGAGGAAGTTCAGCGCCTTCTCCGGGTTGCCGTTAGGCTTGGCGTTCAGCAGCGGTGCCGCCGCCTTGGTGTTGATGGGCGGGCGATACACCAGCAGGCTTTCACCGAAGGCGCGCATCCATTCGTGATCCATATAGAACTGTTGGCGACCGGTCAGCGTGCGCCAGGGAATCAGCTCGTGCACGTTGGTGTAGCCGGCGTTGTAAGACACGTGTTCATCTTCCAGGCCAGACCAGGTCGGGCTGGAGATGATCTTGCGCGGCTGCGCCACGATGTCGCGGAAGCGGATTTTTTCATCTTCTTTGTTCAGTGCCAGGTGGGAGTGATCCAGCCCGGTGAATTCAGACAACGCAGCCCAGGCCTTCACGGCCACTTGGCCATTGGTTTCCGGCGCCAGAGTCAGAATTACTTCTGCCGCATCGATAGCGCTTTCAATCTTCGGTCTGCCCGCGTTGGCTCCATCAAGGTGCTTATAGTTCAGATCACCCAGGAACTTCACTTCTTTCTCGGTGTTCCAGTTGATGCCCTTGCCACCGTTACCCAGCTTGTCCAATAGCGGCCCGAGCGCGGTAAAGCGGGCGTATGTGTTGGGGAAGTCCCGCTCGACGGTCACGAAGTTCGGCGCCGTTTTGCCCGGAATCAGCTCGCACTCGCCTTTTTTCCAATCTTTCACATCAAACGGCTGGCCCAGCTCGGCTGGCGCATCGTGCATTAGCGGCACGGTGACCACGTCTTTCTGGAGACCCAAATGGCCTTCAGCCGCTTTCGAGAAGGACTTGGCGATGCCTTTGTAGATTTCCCAGTCGCTACGGGATTCCCACGCTGGATCTGTGGCAGCCGTCAGTGGGTGAATGAACGGGTGCATGTCTGACGTATTCAGGTCGTTCTTCTCGTACCAGGTGGCAGTCGGCAGAACGATGTCGGAATACAGGCAGGTGGTGGACATGCGGAAGTCCAGAGTGACCAGCAGGTCGAGCTTGCCTTCCGGCGCCTCTTCGTGCCATTTCACTTCCTGCGGCTTAATCCCTCCGTTGTGACCCAGATCTTTGCCCTGCAAGCCGCTGGTGGTGCCCAGCAGGTACTTGAGCAAGTACTCGTGGCCCTTGCCGGAAGAACCCAGCAGGTTGGAACGCCAGATAAACATGTTGCGCGGATGGTTTTCCGGCGCTTCGGGATCTTCCGAGGCAAACGCCAGAGAACCGTCTTTCAGCGACTGAGTGACGTACTCCGGCACTTCCATGCCGGCTTTCTCAGCCTCGGCCGCTATGCCCAACGGGTTGCGGTTAAGCTGCGGTGCAGATGGCAGCCAGCCCATGCGCTCAGCGCGCACGTTGTAGTCGATCAGGCTACCACCAAACTTGGACTTGTCGGCCAGTGGTGACAGGATCTCGCTAACATCCAGCTTCTCGTAGCGCCACTGTCCGGAGTGCGCGTAGAAGAACGAGGTGCCGTTCATCTGGCGCGACGGGCGCTGCCAGTCCAAGCCGAACGCCAACGGCTGCCAGCCAGTCTGCGGACGCAACTTTTCCTGGCCTACGTAGTGAGCCCAGCCACCACCGCTCTGGCCGACGCAGCCACACATGACCAGCATGTTGATCAGGGCGCGGTAGTTCATGTCCATGTGGTACCAGTGGTTCATACCGGCACCGACAATGATCATGGAACGACCCTTGGTTTTGTGGGCGGTCTCAGCAAACTCACGGGCAATACGGGCCACTTTGTGCGCGGGCACACCGGTGATTTTTTCCTGCCAGGCTGGAGTGTAGGGCTTGACCTGGTCGTAGGATGTCGCGCCGTCGTCGTCGCCCAGACCACGACTGATACCGTAGTTGGCAATCAACAGGTCGTACACGGTGACCACAAGAGTTTCACCGCCGTCGGCTAACTCGACTTTGCGGCTACCCAGTTTGTGGGTGAGGGTGTCGCTGATTTCAACCGATTTGAAATGTTCATGCTTCACGCCGCCAAAGTACGGGAAGGCAACATCGACCACTTCATCATGCTTTTCAACCATAGACAGCTGCAAGTTCACGTCTTCGGTTTTGGCAGTCTGCTTCAGGTTCCACTTGCCTTTTTCACCCCAACGATAGCCGATGGAGCCATTGGGCGCGGTCAGTTGGTTCGTGGTTTCATCAATGGCAATGGTTTTCCATTCCGGGTTGTTCTCTTCACCCAGACCACCCACCAGGTCGCTGGCGCGCAGGAACCGGCCCGGTACATAACGACCATCTTCCAGCTTGTCGAGTTTCACCAGGTACGGCATGTCGGTGTAACGACGCACGTAGTCTGTGAAATATTCGCTGGGGTTGTCGATGTGGAACTCTTTCAAGATGACATGACCCATGGCCATGCCCAGAGCCGCATCCGTGCCCTGCTTGGGGTTCAGCCACTCGTCTGAGAGCTTGGAGACTTCGGCATAATCCGGAGTAATGGCTACGGTTTTGGTGCCCTTGTAGCGCACTTCGGTAAAGAAGTGGGCGTCCGGGGTGCGGGTTTGTGGAACGTTGGAGCCCCAGGCAATAATGTAGCTGGAGTTGTACCAGTCTGCCGACTCGGGAACGTCTGTCTGCTCACCCCAGACTTGCGGAGAAGCTGGCGGCAAATCGCAGTACCAATCATAGAAGCTCAGGTTCACGCCACCAATCAGCGAAAGGTAACGGCTGCCGGCCGCGTAAGAAATCATGGACATTGCCGGGATGGGCGAGAAGCCAATGATGCGATCCGGGCCATGCTTTTTGGCGGTGTAAACGTTAGCCGCACCAATCAGTTCGTTGACTTCGTTCCAGTCTGAACGCACAAAACCGCCCATACCGCGGCGGGGTTTATACTCTGCGGTTTTCTTCGGATCTTCCACAATGGAAGCCCAGGCATCTACCGGGTCGTTGAACTGAATGCGGGCGGCGCGCCAAAGCTGCATCAGATGCTTGCGCATCAGCGGGTACTTCAGGCGGTTAGCGCTGTACATGTACCAGGAATAGCTGGCGCCACGGGGGCAGCCACGGGGCTCATGGTTTGGCAGATCCGGGCGGGTACGGGGGTAGTCGGTTTGCTGGGTTTCCCAGGTGACCAGGCCATTCTTGACGTAGATCTTCCAGCTGCAGGAACCTGTGCAGTTTACACCGTGGGTGGAGCGCACGATTTTGTCGTGCTGCCAACGCTGGCGGTAGCTGTCTTCCCAATCACGATTCTCATCGTGGGTTTCGCCGTGGCCGTTCGCGAACGATTCGCGCTTTTTGCTGAAGTAGCTCAGCTTGTCGATCAAATGACTCATGGTCTCTCTCTCCATCTGCCCGTCTACCGGATCGTTTTCCGATTTGAGACCATTGTGTGGCAGAACAACCCTGAAATCTGCGTGGTTACTACCACATAACCCATCTCTACTACTGAGGAGGTAGAGGGCTTATATCTCCAGTTGGAGAAGGGCCTGGCGTTCATGGCCACGAGTGAAGCGGGCAAACAGGAACTGACAGAGACTAAGCAGCAGAAACAGAATCATGAACACTGCACTGCGGACACCCAGCCAGTGATTAACCGCACTGAATATAACGGGCAAAAGAAAAGCGACAGAACAAGCACCCAGAAGCAGCAACCCTGCGACAAACGCTGCATTCTGATGGCTTTCAATGATGACCATTCTCTGCAGCGCCCCCATGGCGCAACCAAGCGCCATTCCGAGCACCACCACAAAGATACTTTCAACATTCATGGGCAGGGCAAACTCGACTTCAATGGTTGCTTCCACACCCCGTATGAACAGCGTCATGGGCGGATAGGACAGAACCAGCAGGGCTACCAGGCCAATGAAGAGCGACCGGCTGATGACTCTCGGGCTGCCATAGCGATCAGACAGGCCCCCGCCCAGAATCTGTGCCAGCGCTCCGGGGATAATGAACCATTGTGCAAGCCTGGCTCCGGACTCTACCTGCAGCTCAAACTGCGAGGAAAGATAGTCCGGAAGCCACAGCGCCAGAGCAAAAAAGCTTCCTGCAATCACGCCGAAATAAATAATCAACTGCCAGGCACCCTGTTGTCTGAAGTGCCTGAAAAGCTCCTCAATGGACGCCAGGGTTTCCGGATTGGCTACAGCATCTTCGGGATCCGTGAGCAGCAACAGCAGGGCAAGCACAAGCAAGATAACAATCAGGTAGGCCAACGGAACCCCATGCCAGGAAAACGCCTCATGGAATAGCGGTACAAGATAATAGGTAAATCCGGCCCCGGTCACCCCCGCACCAAACACACCCAGCACAAGACCAAGCCGGTGCTGCTGGCAGTTACTGGCGACAAACTGCATTCCCGCGCTGTAGAACCCGCCGGCCAGCCCCAGCCCGCCCGAGGCCAGAAGGTATCCGGGAAACGTATCCGTCGTCAGCAGGATCACCATGCAAACGGCAAGTCCGGCCAGGCAAATGAGCATAATACGGCGGGCCCCGAATTTCCGGGCCGCAAGCCCGGCAGGCACGGCCAACAGGGCACTGACGGCCATCGGCATGGCGAGCAGCAATCCGAATTGCAGGTTGCTGAGACTCAATTCGGCTCGAAGATGTATTCCGGCCACCGCAAACAGCGTCCAGCAGCCTGCGGCGATAATAAAGCCCATCACCGCAAGTGGCAGGACCACGGCAAGCGACGCCTGCCGCTCATCCTCCCGATCCGCCTCTGACTTCATGCGCTAGCGCCCTTGTGAGTAATCGTCCCTATGAACAATCTTTAAAGCTGTCTTTCAGTTTCAGCTTTTGCCCTGATGAGGGTCAAAGACTATGATGGGATACCAACCATTGGGGTAATTGACTATCCTCAAGGAGGTATCTGGGGCGCGCTCCTGAACCTTACTCAGACTATGTTTTCGAAATTCCTAATCTGGCGACTGCAAAACGAGAATCAATGAAATCCAGCAGCTCCCTTGTAAACCGTATCGCCATCGTTGTGTGCGCCGTCGTGCTGACATCTCTTGTCAGCATGGCCACGACGCTTGTGGTTTCCAAGAGCATCGAGGGGAACGCGACTGCTATCAATCTGGCGGGCGCACTGCGTATGGGCGCGTTTCGCTTGCTGGCCCATGCTGCAAGCCCCGACGATGGCACTGCCAGCGGGCGAAGCCTGATCTCCCGCTACGAACTCAGCCTTACCGATAACAACATTACCCGTGCCATTCCCGAGACCTCGACTCACGCGCTAGCACTGCAGTACCGAACCATTCACAAAATCTGGGAGAAAACACTCCGCCCGGCCTTGCAAAACCACCCTCAGGGGCTGCCGATAACCACCGAAATGTTCAATGCAACGGAATCTTATGTAAGCTCGGTGAACCAGCTGGTCAGCATGCTCGAAGGTCGTACAGAAGCACGTATTGGTCTGCTGCATCTTATTCAGATAATCAGTCTGGCGTTCTCTATATTGATCATCATGGCTTTGTTCGTTGACTTAAGAAACCGGGTTCTCAAGCCTCTGCGCAAACTGGTCAGCATTGCAATAGCGGTTGGCGAACAGGACTTTTCCGGCAAGGCGAATCTCCAGGGAAGTGACGAACTGGCACAACTCGGCAGCGCGTTTGACCAGATGAGCAGCGAGCTGGCACTCACTTACTACGAGCTTGAGGAGCGCGCCCGCAGCAAAACCGAGGAGCTGGAAGAAAGCCACGCCGGCCTTCAGCTGCTCCACGCCGCCAGCCGAAGCCTGTTTGCCAACCACGATCTGTGCAGTGGCGCGGTTCCCATGCTGCAAGAATTCGAACAGCTTCTGGGCATAGGCCCCATCTTGCTTTACCTGCACGATAAAGAGTCGACGGAACCCGTTCAGGCGGTCACAACGGCTTCGATAGAACGCCCTTTCTACTGTCGAGACCATCACTGCAACGCCTGTCTGATAACGCCGGAGGTCTATGACGACTTACCCATAGCAGAACACGACGGCCGCAGGCTGCTTCTGCCTATTCGGACGCCTGGCGCGCTCCTTGGCACTCTGGAGGTGTGGTACCCTGCCGATAAAGGTCTTTCAGACACGGCTCGCCGACTGCTGGAGACACTTAGCGACCAGTTGGCTACCGCCATTTTCCTGGAGCGGCAGATTACCGAAGAGCAACAGCTTACGCTGGCCGAAGAGCGCACGGTAATCGCCCGGGAACTGCATGACTCCCTGGCCCAGTCACTGTCTTACCTGAAAATGCAGGTAGCCCGCCTGCGCCGGTTGAATATTGAGGGTGATCAGAAAACCGCCCACGTTGCGATACTGGACGAACTGAGTACGGGGCTGAACAGCGCCTACCGTCAGCTCCGGGAGCTGTTGGCCACCTTCAGGCTGAAGCTCGATACGCCGGACCTGGCCACCGCTTTGCGCAAAACCATCGAGGAATTTTCCGGGCGGCTGGGTAAACCCGTAGGGCTGATATACAACCTTCCACCACAAGCGCTATCGCCCAACGAGGAGATTCACACGCTGCAGATCGTAAGGGAGGGCCTTGCCAACGCGGTTAAGCATGCAGACGCCACAGAGATTTTTGTGGAGGTAGTATTTGAATCCCCTCAAGTAAAGGCAAAAATCCGGGATAATGGCAAAGGCTTGCCTGAGGGCGGCCAACCGGTTAATCATTATGGCTTGATTATCATGCAGGATCGCGCCCGTACACTGGGAGGCCAAGTCTCTGTGCAGAATCACGATGAAGGCGGCGTTGAAGTTGTTCTGACGTTCGTCCCGAAGAGCCGGCACCTGATTCCGACCGAGACGTCGGGCACCTGAATACCAGAAAAGCGGCAACTCCACTATGTCGTTACGCAATCAAGAGAGAAGAACCATGCCTGATATACCGTCTGATACACCTGCAAGCATATTGCTGATCGACGACCACCCACTGCTGCGTCAAGGTATCAAACAACTCGTAGAAATGGAGAGCGACATGGTTGTGGCGGGCGAGGCGAGTAACGCGACAGACGGGATTCGTCTGGCGACCGAGCTTGAACCTGACCTCATCCTGATGGACCTCAACATGCCTGAGGTCAGCGGCATTGATGCGCTGAAAAAACTGCGGGACCTGAACGTAAGCTCCCGTATCATCATGTTCACCGTTTCCGATCAGGAAGACGACGTAGTCGCTGCTCTGCGCGCCGGCGCCGACGGTTATCTGCTCAAGGACATGGAACCGGAAGACATGATCGCTCAGCTGCGCCAGGCTGCGGTGGGCAAGATGGTTATCAGTGACCGGCTGACTACACTTCTGGCCGAGGCCCTGCGCTCCAACAAGCCGCAGCAGGCTTCGCGACGGGATTTCGACAGTCTGACGCCACGGGAAAAAGATATCCTGCGGCTGATTGCGGAAGGCCTTTCCAACAAAATGATCGGCCGCAAGCTGGATATCAGTGACGGCACTGTAAAAGTGCATGTAAAACACCTGCTGAAAAAACTCAGCCTGCGTTCGCGGGTCGAGGTTGCGGTATGGGCAGTGCAAGAAGGCCTGCACAAGGGCTGAGCTATATCAAATCAAACATCACCGATTTTGGTTACTCTGGGCAGACTGAATTCACTGCCCGGAGTTGATTATGCCCCTGCCCCCGTTTGCTGCTCTGCTAAAGCCCGCCAGCCCTCTGGTCAGCGACTTCCTTGCGCTGCTTTCTGAATATCTGCCATCACCTTCTCCTTTGCTCAGCGCTATCGAACGCTCTGTTCCCATGCCCGTAAAACAGCTCGTGGCGGAAGAGCCTCTTAACCGAATGTTTGCAGCCGCCATTGCCGATGGCGAATTTGATCATTTTGAGGGCCGCCGTATCCGGTTGGAAGTAAACGGCGGCCACCCCGGCATCACCTTCGGCTTTTGGGCCGGCCGCCTCCGGGTACTGGAAGGCCCGGGTGAGGCCACCATTCGGGGCTCATTTTCTGCGTTCAAAGCCCTCTCCGCACGCAAACAAGACCCTGATCAGCTCTTTTTCCAGCGACGCCTGATGATTGAAGGCGACACCGAGCTGGGACTTGCCTTGAAAAACCTTCTGGACAGTCTGGAGTGGGATCTCAATATCCGTCAATTGCTTTTCTTCTGAAATCTTTTGCTGCTGGAGCCATATCAAATCCGTGCCGCCTTGTGAGATGGTTTGAGAATGGGCAACTAAAACCTCTGAACAGAAGCCAATACGGACGTACGTAGTGGGCGCGCAGAATGGAAAGAATTGACGTAATGACACTGGCTGAAAAACTCTGCCTGACAGCTACCTTTGTCTTCTTTATGACGGGGCTGTTGACCGGTATCTGGAAATACTGGTGCATGGCCCACAGTCCGAAAGCAGCAACGCCACGGTACGTGGACATTGCCCACCGTAGCTCCCTCATGTACAGCTTTGCCGCCGTGCTACTAGGCTGGTTTGCCAGCCACAGCGTGTATCCGGATTGGCTAAATACTCTGGGCGCACTATGTGCCTTGGGGTTTTTCGCTTTGGCTATTGGCACCTATATCATCCATGGCGTGCTACGCGACACCAGTAACCAGTTACGCAAACCGCACAGGTTGGGGGCCATGATGTCAATCTGGTGATAGCTGCCCTGGCTCAGGAGGTTTTACATGACAACTGGCATTGTGATCAGACAGCTCAGAATTGGCAGCTCGGCAAAGCTTGCGGGCACCGAAACACTAACGGGCATTCACAAACGAGAGATTGATTCCGCCTATCTGAGCACAAACGGTCTAATCGATGACCAGCAGGGCGACAAGCGCCATCATGGGGGCCCGGAAAAAGCGGTACACCACTTTGCCTCAGACCATTATGCCCGCTTGCAGGCCGAGCTTCCCGCTCCAGCCTCAGGGCATTGTCAGCTTGGTGCCTTTGGCGAAAATCTGGCAACTGATGGATTTACCGAATCCGATGTGTGTGCCGGAGATATCTTTGAGCTTGGAGAGGCTATTATCCAGGTATCCCAACCGCGCCAACCTTGCTGGCGGCTGAATCTACGCTTTGGCATACCGGATATGTCCCGCCGGTTGCAAAACAGCCTCAGAACAGGGTGGTACTATCGGGTATTGCAGCCCGGCATGGTCAGCAAGGAAAACACGCTGATACTCAAGGGGCGGCCCCATGAAGACTGGCCGCTAAGCCGAGTGTTATCCGTGCTATACGAGAACACCATGGATCAGCACGCCCTTACGTTAATGGCTGCTCTTAACGAGCTCTCCCCCAACCTTAAACAACTCGCAAAACTGCGCCTTGAAACGCAGCAGGTCGAGGACTGGGAGAGGCGGCTCTTCTCCTGAGTTTACCCGGGCAACGCTATTATTCGCGTATCTCAAAAACCTCAAAACACGCAGCCAATTCTGCTCTGACATACCTTTTGTCATCTACGGTAACCCGAGCATCGCCAATGGCGGGATTCAGCATCGGCTCAGGGCGAGCAACCTGTAGAGCAAACTGCGCGACCCCTCTCTGAGACAGTATCTCCCCAATAGCTACTACCTCTCCCCATGTATGCAGCGCACGATGCCAGGTCATCCGACATTCGAAGTTTACTCCCGCCCGCTGAAGCTCTGCGATCGCGCCCCAGCTTTCCGGCCCTGAGTGATGGCCGGTGGTTACGGCTTCATAAGCCGTTGGCATGGCCTTGATATCCAGCCCAACCCAGTCCAGCCAAGGCAACAATGGCTTTAACAAATTCAGGTGAGGCGCTCCAGTATGCAGAGCATTCTTGAAGCCTTGTTCGCGGGTATCCTGAAGAGCGGGCAAAAGGGCTTTCTGAGTGGTGGTTTTGTCAGCAGTCACCTACCGGCTATATCGGAGCGATGCTCCGAAATTCAGGCAATAGCCGCAGCCGCTGTTTGTAGTGGTTGGCCAGCCATCAGTAACTCATCACATTTCGGACAGAACTCGTGCTCGCCGTTGAGATAGCCATGCACCGGGCAGATGGAGAAGGTCGGTGTTACCGTGATATAGGGCAGCCGGTAGTTCTCCAGCACCCGCCGGACAAATCGGGCACAGGTCGCTGCATCGCTGATGCGTTCACGCATATAAAGGTGCAGTACCGTGCCGCCGGTGTAGCGGGTTTGCAGCTCATCCTGCAGGTCCAGCGCCTCAAAGGGGTCATCTGTAAAGCCCACGGGTAACTGGCTGGAATTGGTGTAGTAAGGTGCGTCGTGCGTACCCGCCTGCAGAATGTCCGGAAAGCGTTTCTGGTCTTCCTTGGCAAAGCGGTAGGTGGCGCCTTCCGCTGGGGTCGCTTCGAGGTTGTAAAGATTACCGGTCCCTTCCTGGAACTCCTTCATTCGCTCCCGAACGTGGTCCAGCAGAGCCAGCGCAAACGCCCTGCCCCAGTCGGACGCTATGTCTTCCTGATCGTCCGAATAATTCCGGATCATTTCATTCAGGCCGTTTACGCCAATGGTAGAAAAATGGTTTCGCAGGGTGCCCAGATAACACTTGCTGTATGGCAGCAGGCCTTCAGCCATATGCTGACCAATAACCTGGCGTTTCGTTTCCAGGCTATCCCGGGCCAGCTCCATCAGCTCATCCAGTCGCGCATACAGCGCCTGCTTGCGCCCTTTGTAGAGAAAACCCAGCCGGGCTTTTACTATCCCCAGCGGCCATCACCTCAATGTATGCCCGGTTGATCATGTCCATTTCCAGCTGCAGATCACCGTAGCTGAAAGGCATCTCTTCCCCGGCAATCACCGGTATCTGCTCCCGGAGATCTTCCGGGCATACCCAGTCAAAGGTAATGTTGGTAAAGGGTGTCTGGGTGCCCCATCGCGAGGGCACGTTGAGGTTGTAGACAAACTCTTGAATGCACTGGCGTACCGATTCGTAATCCAGGTTGTCCTTGCGGAGAAATGCAGCCAGATAAGTATCAAAAGAGGTGAAGGCCTGGGCGCCCGCCCATTCGTTCTGCAGGGTACCCAGAAAGTTCACCATCTGGCCGATGGCGCTCGATAAGTGCTTGGGTGGAGCGGATTCCACCTTGCCGGGCACACCGTTCAGGCCTTCATGCAGCAAGGTGCGCAAAGACCAGCCGGCACAGTAACCACTGAGCATGTCCAGATCGTGTATGTGAAGGTCTGCGTCGCGGTGCGCCTGGCCGATGCTCTGCGTGTAAACATCGTTGAGCCAATAGTTGGCTATAACATTACCGGCAGTATTCAGGATCAGGCCGCCCAGGGAATAGCCCTGATTGGCGTTGGCATTTACTCGCCAATCGCTCCGCTGAAGGTACTCACTGATCGTTGCCGAGATATCCAGCAAAAATGGTTCTGTTGGCTCGGGGGCTACGGGAGTGACTGGCATGATGTTCCTCCTGGAATCGCGTCAGGTATTTCCCTTCGCGTACACAGGAGGCCGTTCACAGGAGGCCATTCACCAGAAATCGCCCCATGCCATTAGCCAACTGTTCACCCTGAGCTTGCGCCAGTGTCCTCATTACCACGCTTGTTCCCCAATACCGCTGCGCTACGCTATTCTCCTGGGCATCAATCAAAAACACATGTGTTTTTCAGCTTAACGAAATAGACAAGCCGGGCGAGGCCGTCGAAGGTTACAGGCGAATCAGTAACTGCCTTTCTTACCGACTCCAACAAAGGCAAAATCCCATTCCACATCAAACGGAGCCCACCACTTGCCTACACCCGTTTCTTTATCTTGGTGACGGTAAAAGCCCTGATAAGGAGGCGGGGCAATGTGGTAAACCACATGGTATTTGCCCGGCCCCTCCAGCTTGATATTAGCGCCATAATGCGGGCCATCAGAAGCAACCATGGGCATAAAAGCACCTGTTTTTGACCAATCAGAACCTTCTTTGGTCAACGTAAAGGTGATCCCTAGATACGGCACCCAGGCGCCAGCTCCAAAACCGTTGTTGTTGCCGGGCAGCGCAACGATATCTGCCTCAAGGTGGATGTCCTTATTGCCCATACCTGGCAGCTCCGGTGTCATCATGACCGGCTGCAAATACACTGCGCCTATTTCCATGCCGTATTTTTCTACAGGCTCACCAATCATCACTTCACCAGCAACAGCATGGCCGGCAAGCGTCATGCAGCCGGTTATCATGGCAGTAGCAGCGAGTGCGCGAGTGTTTTCCTTCATACTCCTTCTCCTTTTTATGACAGTTTTACATCGTTTTAATCAGACACTTGCCGCAGCCTGGCGTTGATGTGATCGCCAGATTGCAGTGAGGCCCAGCGGTAACAAAACTATCCCTTGGGCAAGCAGCGTTTCCAGCGTTGGGAACAACCCCAACCAGGTAACACGAGGTACGCCCGATATCGGGGTAATAGGCACCCAGCCCGCCTCCTGCAACTCAAGAATGCCGGTGCCGGCAAAGCTGAAGGCCAGATAGAACATCAACATGGCGGTCGCTTCAGCCTGACCAGCCAGGGCGTAATAAAACAGAATGGTTTCGGCACCTTCACGGTACACAGCCAGGAATACCGCAAGGCCAAGGGCCCATAACTGGCCTGTAGAAATGGCACTGTCTACTTTCTTACGAATATAGGCCTGCCATTTATCGGCTTGGCGCTTGGCCAGCAGCTATAGCCAAGCCAGAAAAGCTTATGTCCTGATCTGCAAAGAGTGCCTGCACGTCGCCCGTAATATCAGCGCGCAAATTAACCCAGGCTGCAACGATTTTCGTTTTGGGCGCACCCTGACCGGCCAACCCAATCACTTCACCAAACAATGACTCAACTCGGGCTTTCAAGGCTGGATCCTTCATGCCAACCGCGACTTCCAGCCCAGTTGCCTCGAACACATCAAAATATAGCCCGGAAAAGCTATCCATGGTGTCGAGCCCGGTTTCCGGACGATAGGCTTCCGCGGCGGCATCACCTTGACTGACCAGATCCTGAATCACCGTGTCTGCATCCAGCTTACTCTGAGCCAATCCCATAGCCGGCAATAGCATCGTCAGCAACAGAAGCAGCCTATGCACCATCATTGATTCACCTGAAATACAGATCGGGGCACCCCGGCTTCATTCAGCAACAGAGCGTGTTCATTCAGCGCCTGATTTAACTCCTCAACACCCTTTTGTACTGTGGCAACCGGCTTACCGGCTTTGATTGCCTTTCTTAAACTACTGAACTGACGCTCCAGCATGAACGCCGGCTCTATACCCAACTGGCTACGTATGGCAGCTTCCATCTTCTCGCCTTCAAACGGTCCGAAATAGGCCTGAATTATATCTCGGCGTGCAGTCTGCTCATCGCCCGCCTGATAGTGAGTCAACGCGCTATCTAGCTTCTGATTGACCAGTTCAGCCACCGACAACCAGTCTTCCTCAGCGGCCTGAGCCAGACCGGGCATACACACCAGCAACACAAGGTACAACCAACGCATTATCGACATAAAACACTCCATTCAGTTTTAGCTGTTCAGTTGGCGGCAAACCTCAGAGCACTGCCATCCACCAGGCGGCGGCCATCGCACTACTGCCCACCCCACTGGGTATCAGGGCCAACCAGCGGCCATGATCAACTCCCAGTCCCTGCAGAATTTTCCAGGCTAACCAGAGGCTCCAGAGCCACCCCAAAAGAATCATTGCGACCTTTACATCGTTCACCTGAGTGGCCGCCATGCCCAAGCGCAGAAAAGGAGTGAATAACTCGGTAGCAAGCCCAACCATCAGAGCCATCAGCGCCACAGGGGCCTGGCTGTAGCCAATCTGAACGCTTGCCTGAAGCAGGCTTGCCGTACTACCCAGCAGCCGAGCCAGCCTGGCGCTCGCCAAAGATGCGGCGCTCAGCACTAGGGCAGACAGCACCATTACCGCTACCATGGTGCCGGTGATCATGAAGAAATCGAGCCAGCGAAATACTTCTCGGCGTTCCGGATGCACACTCATCAACCAGGCCGGTCCGGACTCACCAATCCAGTACTGCCCTTGCTCAATAAACCATGTGCCTACAACCTGCCGCCAGTCGTTGTAAAACGGCAGTGTCAGCCATAAAAAACCACCCAAAGCGACACCTGCACCCAGAAATATGAACAGGACTTCCCAGGCATCCGGTCCATGGTGCCGAATAGATTCCAGTTCCTGACCCGGCCGACGAAATGACAATGTCAGGCCCGCCATATGTCCTGGAATAATACAGCGTAGGCACTCGATACAGTGGCGCGCCGCTCGCTTTCGAGGCAAATCGATGTAGGTAGGGCAAATGGTTTTGTCGGTCAGTTCGTCTGCTCCAAACTTCCATTTCCGGGGGGAAAGCTGGACCGCACCTAAACGGGAGAACACCCCCAACAGCAAACCGATTGGACACAGGTGTCGGCACCAGACCCGTTTGTTCCGTCCCCAAAGCCAACCAGCGATAATGGCCAGCACAAAAGTGCCACCAAACATCTTCAGAGCCGCTTCCGGATGGTCGCGCACACCGGTGGTCTGGCCCAGCAAGGTGATGACAATAAAACTAAGAATGGGTGTGCCCGGCCAGCGAATCCATGCCGGTGTCTGCATTTTCAGGCCATACCGATTGGCCAGTTCCGAGGCAGCACCCATAGGGCACAGAAAGCCGCACCAGCTTCTGCCGGTAACCACCACCGAAAAAAACACCAGCGGAAACCAGACGCCCCATAACAAATAATTAGCCAGCACCCGGCCATCATCCAGAAAGGTCGCCTGTTCAGAAGATTCGGGGAGGTAAACCGGCACCACCAGCACTGCCAGAAACAACAGGAACATAGCCACATGAACCCAGGGCAGCCAAGGGCGCAGGCTTGCAAGAACACCTTCCACAACCGGATGTCCGGGAGACGATCCGGTAGCATGAGCAAACCGGCGAGGAGAAGGGGCTTCAGTAATATCGGTGACAGGAATCGGGTGCATAAGGTGACTCTTGAGAAATCACCCACACCCTATATTAGAACAACACAAACGATAATGATTCTTATCAAGATTACCTTATGGGTATTCCTCCGGAGGTACGAGGTCCATTCCCGGCTTGCCGTACCAGTAGCCATTGCAGGGCGGTGCTTCCACTAGCTGCAGCGGGTTAGTTGCTGAGGTTTCACCACGGCGCGCCTGATCAAAGCGGCGAACCACTTCATCCATGCCCTGATGTTCCGGGCTCAGGCGTACGGTGGACACTCCCATTTGCTCCATATCCGGCATTTCCCGCATCAGGTTGTATCGGGCGCCAGACAAAGTAGAAGTCCCGTTCAGGCGAAACAGCTCCTGGGATTCACGGGAACGCAGCTCCATGCCATCCGGGTGCTGCAGGCAACGGAACTCACAATTATCTTTGGGCAAGTTATAGTGCCGGGCGGTAAAGCAACGGGACGACCATGCCAGCGGCAGAAAGCCCCAAGCGAACACCTCTGCAGGCAAATCCAGCCCTTGTGCTTCCAACTCACCAATCAGCTGGCGCAGCGTTTCACGACCCAGCTCTACCGGCAAGCTCCAGCCCTTCAACCCCTGTTTTGCCAGCAGTTTCAGGGTTGCGCTGTTGTAGATATTCATTGAAGGGCCAGTTACAAACGGCAGGTTATTCTGGGTCGCCAGTTGTAAAGCGCTCTGATCATTGGCCTCTATCAGATACTCCTGCTGGCTACAGATTCTACGCAGTGCTCGTAAATCGGCCTCGGATTCGATCAGCGTCTGCGTTGAGAGCACCACTTGCTTGCCGGAATCCTTAAGCACACTGGCAATTTCCAGCCAGTCCGCCAGCCTCAGCTCACGGCGGCGGGAACACACAGTTTCCCCCAGATACACCGTATCAACCGGCCACTCCGCAACGTTGGCGTAAAAATCAAAAACAGTTTGTTTGGACCAGAACCAGAGAATCGGGCCCAGAGATAGCTTCATCATGGGTTGTTCTGCCTCATTTCCATTTTCGGTGATAGGCGCCAATGGTGGTCAGGCCACCTTCAGACAGGCCCGTCAGCGTGCTGTTCCAGGCCGGATCCACACGGAATTCCCCAGCACCTGCATCCAGTGTATCCAGCGCCTGGCGCCAGGTGCGGGCAACATCGGCAATATAGGCAGGGCTGCGCTGCCGGCCTTCAATCTTCACGGCGCTGATGCCCAGCTCTTTCAGTTCCGGTAACAGATCCAGAGTATTCAGGCTGACCGGCTCTTCGATAGCGTGGTAAACGCTGCCTTCCACTTCAAAGCGGCCTTTACACAGAGTGGGATAGCCGGCGGATTCACCTTTTCCGTATCGATCGATAAGCACATTGTTAAGGCGAGATTCCAGACCATTCGGGGTTTCCTGCCAGCGCACGGCCTTGGCTGGGGAGCAGGCACCACGGGTATTGGGGGATTCGTCGGTCAGATAGGAAGACAGATAACACCGGCCCTCCGCCATGATGCACAAACTTCCAAAGGCAAATACCTCCAGCTCCACCGGGCTGTGCTTTGCAACACCACGCACCTGATCTATAGACAACACCCGGGGCAATACGGCACGGCGGATATCAAAGTTATCCTTGTAGAAACGTAGCGCTTCGTAGCTGGTGGCCGAACCCTGAACTGAAAGGTGCCGGTGAACCTGCGGGTGCTTATTGGCCGCGTACTCCAGCAACCCCATGTCCGCCAGGATAATCGCATCCACTCCCAGGGCCGCAGCACGGTCGACGGCCGCTTTCCAGGTTTCCCAGCCATCCGGCTGCGGGTAGGTGTTGATAGCACAGAATACTCTGGTGCCTTTGCTGTGGGCGTACTCGACGCCCTCGCCTGCTCGCTTGTCGTTAAAGTTAAGGCCGGCAAACTGGCGGGCATTAGTGCTGTCTTTAAACCCCAGATACACGGCGTCGGCTCCGTTATCCACCGCCGTTTTCAGTGCCGGCAGGCTACCGGCGGGACAAACAAGTTCCATGGCCCTTCTCCCCATCAAAGTTCCGCAGACCATACGCCGGGAGCTCGCCCGAGGCATTGACCTTTGTCAGCAGACCCCCTTGATATCCGGCATATCGGCTCCGATTACCTATTAAGGAGTACTACACGCACCATTACGTATAGTCGCCTATTTTCGTTAGAAATTCGGAGATTAACATTTAATAACAAAGCGTTACGAAGAAAACTCTACCACCACAGGTACCTCGTCCTGTGAATGGCAACGGGGGCTACGCTTGCCCACAATGGTCGCCATTCATGAATACAAGGGCTCCCGATGAAGAACATCATCAACAACCTTTCCATGCGAGGAAAACTCATCACACTTGTGGTGCCAGCCTTGTTGGTTATCATCTACTTTGCGGCTGAAAACATTGCGCTGAATACAGGGCAACTGAGTAATATGCGCCAGCTGCGATATCTGGTTCAGTTGGCCGATATCGGCGATCCGCTGATCGAAACGTTGCAGAAGGAAAGGGGACGATCTGCCGTGGTACTTTCAAGCGGTTCGGATCGCGACGCAGCCCGGGAGGCAGAACAGGCACTGAGTAACCAGCGCCGGCAAACCGATACGCGGCTCTCCGAGTATCACGCCCGCATAAGCACCCTTGCACAGGGGGCCAGTTTCAGCCCGACCGTTATGAACAGCGTTCAGGCCGTGGAACGTGACCTGGCCACACTGAACCGACTTCGCAACAACATCGACAATCGTTCAACCGGTAGTGCTGATGCGGGAGGGCTTTATACGCAGCTGATCAGAGGGTTAATTGATCGGATTCCTCTGGTTATTTTTCGTTCTACCGACCCGGAACTCATCCGCGAGATCAACGCCTACTATGCACTCGCCGAAGCGGCCGAGTCTGCGGGAAAAGAGCGAGCGGCGGGCGCGGCGTTGATTAGCAGCGGAGATTTTAACCTGCCAATCGTTCAGAAAATTGCAGCGTTCGGAGGCCATCAGGAAGCCTTTATCCGGGAAGCCAGTGCCATGCTGACCGCAGATTCCGAGCTGCTTGCAGTCCTGACAAGTCTGCCAGCCACTGCTGAAGACCGTGACCTTCAGAATAAGCGCGATACGTTATTCAGCAGTTCTTCGGGCATATACGCTCTCGACGCGTCGGAGTGGTTTGATGCCACAACCAAGCGGCTGGGCAACCTGAACAACGTGCGCAAAAAGCTGCTTGATAGCACATTGGTCTTGGCTGTCCTGGGCGTCACTGATGCCCGTCGCGATCTGTTTGTGGCATCGGGTATAGCCGCAGCTGCAGTCATTGCTGTTTTTGCACTTATGCTGCTTATGGTCAGTACCATCAACCGACAGATCAACAACTTGCTTGAGGGTGTCCGGTTCGCCATGGACAACAAGGACCTTACGCAACAGATTCACATATCCAGTAAAGACGAAGTCGGCACCATCGGACGTGCAATCAACGAACTATTCGGCCGGTTTGGCAGCGCCCTTCAGCATATCGACAGGGCCAGTGTTCAGCTTGCAACAGCCACCGAGGAGACCAGTTCAACCGCCGGCCAAAATGCCACTCAAACCAAAACCCAGCAGGAACAGATAGAACAGGTCGCTGCAGCTACCGAGGAAATGTCGGCAACCTCCGTACAGATTTCCAAGAATACCAAGCAGGTCGCGGACGCCGCCAACAACGTCATAGAGAGAAGCCGTGCTGGCGAAGAAGTTCTGAGAGGCAGCGTGCAGCGAATACGCTCCCTGGCGCACTCGGTAAAAGACGTAAACGAAGTTATTGAAGAGCTGGAGAAGCGCAGCAGCAGTATCGTCGAAGTAATGGATGTGATCCGAAAGGTTGCTGATCAGACCAACCTGTTGGCCTTGAACGCAGCCATTGAAGCCGCACGCGCCGGCGAGCACGGCCGGGGATTTGCCGTGGTGGCCGACGAGGTTCGTACACTGGCCCGCCAGACGCACCAATCTACCACTCAGATTGCAGACATTATCAATGGCTTTCAGGTGATCACTGAGAATGCCAGCCGATCGATCATTGCCAGCCACGAACTGGCCAATGAAGCCAGCGAACAGTCATCTGAGCTTGAGCAAACATTTGCCGCTATTCTTGGAGACGTAAACAACATCTCTGACATGGCCACTCAAATTGCAGCGGCTTCCGAGCAGCAGGTTGCCGTTACCCGGGAACTGGCCGGAAACATGGAAGCCGTCAGTGAAGTCGCCATACTGACTCTGACCGGATCCCAGGAAATTTCCCACGTTACCGGGGAGCAGGCCCGCCTGGCTCGGCAACTGCAGGACCTGGCCAACGAGTTCAAGGTTTCCGTGGTCTGAGCACACGGAGACTGGCGAAGGAATTAGCCGGGGCACTGACGGCCCCGGATCGAGAGAGTTCAGATGATGCGGGAAAACCGCTGGCTTGCGCCTTCTTTGCGGTACAAATCGAAAATCTGGCAGATGGCACGAATCAGCAACCGGCCAGCGGGCTCTACCTGCAACACCTGGCCATTATCACAAATCAGTTCATCGACAATCATTGGCCTCAGGCGGGCGAGTTCGTCCGCAAAGTAGCTGTCAAAATCTTCCTGCCATTCAGCGGAAAACTGCTGGCGATCCAGCCGGAACTGGCAAATGAGTTGGCCAATCACCCAGCGGCGAAGGCGGTCATCCCGGCTCAGGTTTACACCTTTCGTGATTGCGAGCTGGCCGGCGTCTATGGCTGCCTCCCAGGCAGGCAGATCGTGGTTATTCTGGAAGTAGGCATCGTCAGTCTGGCCGATAGCAGACACACCCAGAGAAACCAGATCACAATCCGAGTGCGTGGTGTAACCCTGGAAGTTCCTGTGCAGCCGCCCGGCGCGCTGCGCCACAGCCAGGCTGTCATCCGGCTTGGCAAAATGATCCATACCGATGTATTCGTAACCCGCCTCAAGCAAGCGGTTGATGGTGTTATGCAAGATGGTCAACTTTTGCTGCGGCGATGGCAGAGTGTCGTTCTTGATTCGGGTTTGCGGATAAAAGCGGTCTGGCAGGTGCGCATAGCTGAACACAGACAACCTGTCTGGCGACATCTCTAGCACCACCTCCAGAGTATCCGCAAAGCTCTCAGGGGTCTGGTGCGGCAGGCCATAAATCAGGTCGAGGTTAATGGAGCGGAACCCGAGCTGCCGGGCCTCGTTCAGCACCGCCTCAGTCATTTCCCGGGGCTGGATACGGTTGACGGCTTTCTGAACCTGCGGGTTTACATCCTGCACGCCCAGGCTGATCCGGTTGAAACCGAGCTTCCAGAGTGTCGGCAGGGTGTCCTGATCCACCTCACGCGGATCAATCTCCACACTGTAATCACGCTCATCACCGCTTTGCAGGTTGAACAGCTCAGCATAGCCTGCCATCAGTTCCTGCATCACATCGTTGGGCAGAAAGGTCGGTGTGCCACCGCCCCAGTGCAACTGCTTTACCGGGCGGTCCGCGCCAAACAGCTTAGACTGCATGGCCGCTTCCTTCAGAAGCCGCTCCACATAGGGCATGGCCTTGTCGCGCTTCTTGGTAATCACCTTGTTGCAGGCACAGTAGTAACAAAGATGGGCGCAGAACGGCAGGTGGGTATAAAGAGAAAGTGGGCGGTCGCTGGCCTTGCTGCGAGCTGCTGCCTCTACCATCTGCTCCACCGGGTAGCTCTGATTAAACTCCACAGCCGTTGGATACGAGGTATAGCGCGGCCCGCTAAGATCGTAACGCTTGATCAGTGCATCATCCCAGATGAATTCCGGAAGCGTGGATTCAGCAGTCTGCGGTGCGGGATTGGTAGCCATAATAAAAACTCTGTGCGTGTGATGTGAGGAGGCAGCCGGGATACGGGGCATTGTATGCCAGGCCAGCTGCGCGCATCTTGATGCGAGTCATCTTGACGAATATCCGGATTTTATCAGCTTGGTGCCTGAACCACCCTTGTGCACAAGGCGTATTCTGACTACCTCCTTTGGGGAATAACCTGCGAGACCCTCAGGGTAAGATTCGCCAACACCGGAGGAAATATGCGACGGGTCTCTAGCGGTCGATGCCGACGCCTACAACTGGGTCGAGTTGCCCAACGTGCTGGGCAGAAGAATTGCTGTCGCAGCTGGAGCACATTTAAAAAGCGGCTTTTCAGTCTTTTCACCCTCAACGCATACACAATCGCTGGATCAGGAGGAAAAAAGCCGTTGCAACTGCTAGTGTCCTATATACTTTCGAACTAGCTGACAAATGGAATCACCGGTCACTATGGAATACCGACCACTTGCACTTGGCATCCTCACATCACTTATGCTTCAGGTGTGCCAGGCACAGCCGCTCGCACTGAACCTTGTCACCTTTGAAGCTCCACCCTATCAGGTCGCCAGAATAGAGGGGCGTGAAACGGCAGGCATAAGTGGCGAAACGGTGGAAACCGTAACCTGTGCCGTAAAGCAGGCCGGCTGGTCTGCGCGCATTTCTTTGGCACCCCAGAAACGTGCGGTTTATTCGCTGAAACGAAACAACGTAGACGGCTATTTCGCAGCGGATCCATCCGCAGAGCTGGATGGCATTGCCAGCCGCAGCCACCCCGTAGCCTTGGAGAAGTGGTACTTTTTTATGCTTGACCCGCAGATCAGGCCCGGCCAGGCCAAGATAGGCGTCGTTGATGGCAGCAACGAAGAAGCCTGGCTGGAAGCAAACGGCTACGATATTTACCTGAGTGTTACCTCACCCGGCCAGTTGGCTGCGTTGCTTGAACGCGGGCGAATTGATATTGCATTAATGGATAAGCGGGTCATGGAGGGGTTAAACACCACAAACAAAACCAACACAGACCGTCTGCATTCGCTTTTCCTTCGCTACGCCCCGCTTCACTTATACGTTGGTGAAGCCTTCCAGAAAACCCATCCCGAATTCCTGCCAGCATTCAATCGCGCACTTCCGGCTTGCATGGAAAGAACACTGGCGCTTACCAGCGTGGAGCTGAACCATATCGAAGCGCTGATAAAACAGTTATTAGCTGAACTGACCCGGTTGCTGGACCTACAGCGCGCTTTGAAAGCCGGCCCGCAGCCAACAACTCTCGCCGAGGTGCTGACGATCGACAACAAGTGGCAGGCTCTGGCGCCGGAGACCACGCTGCCTTTAGCTGCGCATATTCTGGCTCTGCCTGCATCACGAACCCTGGAGACCTGGCAGAGTTCTTATCAGGGCCTGATCACAGAAGTCATGGTGATCAATAACAAGGGAACAATCGCCGCCATGAGCCAGCTCACCTCAGATTTCTGGCAGGGCGACGAGCCGAAGTTTCTGAACGTAGCGGGAAACGGGCCGTCAACAGAATCACACGCCCGGACATCGCTTTTTATCTCTCCCATTCGTTTCGATCACTCCACCGCCCGGTTCCAGATTACCGTGAGTGCGCCCGTCTTTCCCGGCGACGGCGACACTCCGAACGGTGTAATTGCACTGGGCCTGGACATTGAAAAAGCCATGGGCATTTAAGGCGGCCCCACTTCGCAAGCAAGCACCAACGCCCAGAATTCCGAGAAGTCATTCACCACCACATCCGGCTTGTCCGGATGTTTGTGGGTGCCCGGGAATATTTGGTTCAGCCAGGGCAAATCCCACTGTGCGCCATTAAAGAAAACAGACGTCATACCCGCGCGTTTGGCTGCAATCACATCGGTGGTGCTGTCACCCACGTACCAGACGCTGGGATCGGGCGGATAATCAAGCTTCTGCACCGCCAGCAGGAGCTGATCCGGATGCGGTTTACGCAGCGGTGTGTCGTCACCACAAACATCCACATCAAACAGCTCCGCCCAGCCGGTGTCCTCAACAGCGGCCAGTTCATGTTCGAAAAACTCCCGGTCGCGATTGGTGATTACGCCCACCTGAATATTGAGGCGTCGCAATCCCTCCAGCACCGCCCGGACTTTTGCTTCAAAGGCTTTTACTGTGCCGTAGTGATTGCGGTAATGATTGTTGAACGCCTTATGTGCAATTTGCTTTGCTTCCTGATCATCACCGAAGAGCACCTCAAAAATATCGGTTCGAGAGATCTTCCGGTCGGCCTTCACCTTGGGATGAAGCCTGGCAAACTCACGCACGTAAGCCACCAGCTTCGCGTCTTCCGGCGTTTTGCTGTCCTCGGGCGTGACCATTCGCTGCATCAACCCGAGTTTGTGGAAATCCGGGAACATGTCATCCACCGCGTGATACATCGCATCAAGCGTATCGACAAGCGTTGCGTGCCAGTCAAACAGTATTACTTCCGGGCGGATGAGCTTGACCACGGCAGGATGCCAGTCGGGCTCTATGCGTGGCTCCGGGCGGGCGGGCGGAGGGAAGGGGCTGGGGCGAACCTCTGCTGGCGCATGCAGAAATTTCTCTGGCTCATCACGCTCTATCAGGGCAAGCAGGTCCATCAGCTCTTCAAAGCTGTCCAGTACCACAAGAGGCGCGTCCCGTCGGGAAAACCAGCTACGGATACGATCCTGCTCCCAGCATGCACCGTTATAGAAAATACCGGAAACGCCGGCGCGACTCGCGGTCAGCATGTCGACGTAGCTGTCGCCGATGTACCAGGCGCGTGCATCGGCCGGGAGGTTCAGCTTCTCCAGAGCTCTGCAGACCACCTGCGGATCGGGCTTGTATTCAGTGACGTCATCGGCGCACACCGTTACTTCAAACAGATGCTGCCAGCGCCCCTCATCAACGGTTTTCAGTTCCTTGTCGAGAAACTCCCGGTTTCTGTTGGTCGCGACAGCCAGGCGAATACCCATTGCCCGCAGCGCTGAGAGGTATTCATAAGCTCCTGGCTGAAATGGTCGAACCTGCCCGAAATAACGCCGATACGCTCGATTGTAGGCTTGGTGGGCGACCAACCGGGCCTCTTTGTTGTCACCAAAAATCGCGTTGAAAATATCGGTTCGTGATACTCGCCGCTCCGCCAGGATACGCGGGTGCAACCGCCGAAAAATGCGAATATAGCGAACCAGCCTTGCATCATCTCCAGTGCGACACTCGTCCTCCGGCAAAAGCTGCTCTATCAGCCCGAGCTCCTCCAGCTGCGGCAGCATATCTTCCATGGCGCTGAACATGGCGTCGTGGGTGTCCACCAGGGTTCCGTGCCAGTCGAATATCAACACCGAAGGCACGGCCAAGCGCTCGCTCAAGCGATCCATAAACTATCCTCTGGCGTTTTAGAAACGTATGAGAGCCGCCCATCAGTTAACGCCATATTGGCAAAATGTACAAAAAACCGCTCCGATGTGACTTGACCCTGTATCAACTACAGGGTTTTTACTAACGCAAACTCACTCCATCCGTTCAGAGCGCGCCCATGCACAACCATAGTCACGGTCAAGGTCACAGCCACGCGGAACACTTCGACACCCACAACCGCGCGTTTGCCATCGCGGTCTTTCTCAACCTTGGGTTCGTACTTATTGAAGCCGTTTACGGCGTATTATCGGGTTCTCTCGCTCTGCTCGCCGATGCCGGACACAATCTGAGCGACGTTCTGGGGCTGGTAATGGCCTGGGTTGCGAGCTGGCTGGCTGGCCGCAAAGCCACAGACCGAAACACCTATGGTCTCAAGAAAACCACCATTCTGGCGGCGCTGTTCAACGCCCTGTTTCTGATTGCCGCCGTTGGGGGTATCGCCTGGGAAGCCATTCGTCGTTTCAACGACCCCGCCGAAGTGGCCGGACTGACAGTCATCATTGTTGCGGGGATCGGCGTGCTGGTTAACGGCATTACTATGCTGCTGTTTATCAAGGGCCAGGAAGGTGACCTGAACATTCGGGGCGCGTTCCTGCACATGGCTGCGGACACGCTGGTGTCGGTGGGCGTGGTGATTGCCGGGGTGGTTATCATGGTTACCGATGTGCGCTGGATTGACCCTGTCGTCAGCCTGGTCATTGCGGTGGTGATTTTTATCGGCACCTGGCGGCTACTGAAAGACTCGGTCAGCCTTGCAGTGGACGCCGTGCCCAAAAACATCAACCCGGGCAAGGTTGTTGAAAAGCTGAAATCCCTACCCGGTGTGGAGTCTGCTCATCATTTACACATCTGGGCACTCAGCACCACAGAGAACGCCCTGACCGTGCATCTTGTAAAGCCGGATTCCGGAGATGACGACCAGGTGATCGAACAGGCCACTCACATGCTGAACCACGATTTCAACATCCAGCATGTAACTATTCAGTGGGAGCGGGCCGTTACCGGCTGCCCCAACGCTTCGGGGTGCTGACGACTCTTCGGGCCCTGGTGCGTTGAGCCGGTTTAACGATTGTCTCCGGTTTCTTCAGGGGCTTTCACAAGGCCCGGCAGGACAAGTACAGCGCAGCATGCGTTAACGGCCACATACTCAACGGTAGCCCGGCGCATTGGCCAGCGGCTGCCAGCACCCTTAGATACCAGGATAATGAGATCCGCACTGATATTGGCCGCCAGCGCCACCAGCTTTTCACCCGGCGTGCCAGCTACCACGTGGAGGCTGGCACTGTGCTTCATGGGCAGGTACTTGCGCGCCAGCAGACTAAGCCTTTCCCTCACCTCGTTTTCCCGGTCCTCCGGGGTTTCTGCAGTAACATGGGGAAAGAACCCGGCACCACCGGGATCGAATATCGTAGCCAGATGCAGCTCACCGTCTTCACCCAACAGCCTCACGCCTTCTTCCAGCGCCCGCTTGCCCTCGCCATCGTCTTCGGAATCGATGGCTAACAGTATTTTACGGTACATCCTGGCTCTCCTGTCTTTCCTGTTTCGTCACGGTAACGACTTCCACCTCCGGGAAGGCACGCCCCTGTACAAGTTCGCTGACGGAATACCCGCGATAGTCCGCCCTCAGTGCCCGGAATAGCGAAACCGCCATAAAAATCAGCAACACGCAGAACGGCAGACCAAGAGAGGTAATTACGTTCTGTAGCGCATCCAGCCCACCGGCCAGAAGCAGAGTTGCAGCGATCACACCCTGAGCCACCGCCCAGAAAATCCGCTGGCGCACCAGCGATGGCTGATCTTCCCGCCGCGTTAACATATCAATAACCAGAGACGCAGAGTCAGAAGACGTTGTGAAGAAAATAACGATAATGATGACGCTCAGCAACGAGGCCACATTCGCCAGCGGGAAAGCCTCAAGGAAAGCGAAAATGGCCACCGAAGGATCCTGCTGTACTTGTTCTGCCAGTGCCACCGTCCCGTTCATCTCAACGTGGATGGCGGAGAGCCCGAACACACCAAACCACACCAGGGTAAACACGGTCGGCGCGAACAGCACGCCGGCAATAAACTCCCGGATAGTGCGGCCCCGGGAAATCCGGGCAATAAAGATACCCACATAAGGCGCCCAGGTAATCGTCCAGGCCCAGTAAAACAACGTCCACTGGCGCTGCCAGTCTGACTCGGTATACGTCTGGGTCCAGAATGACAGCCAAGGCAGGGCATTAAAGTAATCACCAACGCTCTGAACCATTCCCTCTGCAATGAAAACCGTTGGCCCTATCACCAATACAAACAGGATCAGCAGCAGCGCCAGCACAATGTTGATCTGGGATAAACGGCGTACTCCCTTGTCCAGCCCCAGAGCCACTGACGTTGCGGCAATGCTGGTAATCACGGCAATCAACAGCACCTGAACCCACCCTGTTGAAGGAATGCCAAACAGATAAGACAGGCCGCTGTTAAGCTGCAGAGTACCAAGCCCAAGAGAGGTCGCCACACCGAACAGGGTGCCCAGCACGGCAATCACATCCACGGACCAGCCCCAGGGGCCGTATATCCGTTCACCCAGAATCGGGTAGAACAGGCTGCTGATGCGCATGGGAAGATTGTGCCGGTAGGAAAAGTAAGCGATGGCCAGCCCGGGCATGGCAAAGATCGTCCAGGTGTGCAGGCCAAAGTGATAAAGCGCTATGGTCATGGCGTCACTGGCCGCGCGGTCGCTGCCGGCACGAACGCCTTCAAACGGCGGATTGGCAAAGTGAGAAACCGGCTCGGCAACGCCCCAGAACATCAGAATGGTGCCTATGCCGGCGGCAAACAGCATGGTGAACCAGGTGAGATTGGAATAATCCGGCAGGGAATCATCAGCGCCCAGGCGGATAGATCCATAACGGCTTACCGCAAGCCCAAGCAGGAACAGCAAAAGCGAGGTAACAGAGAGTATGTAGAACCAGCCGAGGTTTTGCGCGACCCAGCCCGTCAGAGCGCCGAAGGTATCAGCAACTTCCTGGTCAAAAGGTATAGCAAGCGCCACAAACAGCGCGGCTACCCCTGCGGAGGTAAAAAACACACCGGGTATTGTCTGCAGTCCAAGCAGGCGTTGCAGCCGCTCCAGCAAGGTGATTCTCCCTGTTAATGTTCACAAATGCTAAGGTGACCTTACCATAGCTAAAACGACTCCATCCCGACACGGACCAGATCAATAATAATCAGGAAGTGCAGATACGATGAAAATCGGTGAAATATCCAAGCGCTCATCCGTTCCCGTGGAAACCATCCGTTACTACGAAAAAATCGGTTTGCTCCCCAAGCCGGATCGGGACCCCAGTGGTTACCGAGCCTATCGTAATGCACACCTGGATCGCCTTTTATTCATCAAGCGCTGTCGCAATCTTGATATGGCTCAGGACGAGATCCGTGAGCTGATTCGGCTTTCTGAAAACCCTGAAGCAGACTGCCACGAAGTCGATGCTCTTCTGGCCCGCCACCTGGAGCATGTGCGCGATCGCTTGAAGGAGCTCGCAAACCTCGAACAAACCCTGCGACAACTGCAAAAAGCCTGCTCGGATGCTGGCACCACGGTTCAGGAATGCGGCATTCTGGGAGGGCTCAGCTCAGAGCTGGAAGATCTGCACAAAAAGCACAGCGACCACGAGAATCACGTGCCAGGCACCCACAGGCCAGGTAAAAGTTAAGATCCCGTCAAAACTGCTGTGGGATCGAAATAAAGTTTCATCCTTTTAGGATGTCGCAGCTCCCAAGCGCGTGGAAGCAATGAGATAACCTCGATACCCATTCACTTCGGTCCGTTCGAGCACCTATTTCCTAAACCGGCCCACTACAATATTTGGCACATACCTTCTACCGTTCGATATCTGTTTTAACCCAAACCGTGAATGCCCACGGCTTCGCGCACCTGCTCCAGTAAAGGCGACGCTGTGGCGCGGGCTTTGGTAGCGCCGGCTTGCAGGATGTCTTCAATATCAACTGGGCGAGTCATCAGATCGTTATAACGCTCACGGGCTTCTGCCAACTCGGCGTTTACCAGTTCAAACACCTGTTTTTTAGCATCGCCCCAGCCAATACCGGCGGCAAAAGCTTCACGCATGCTTTGAGTTTGCTCAGCCGTAGCAAACGCCTGCCAGATCTGAAACACCGTAGACGTATCCGGATCTTTAGCTTCACCGGGTTCCAGCAGGTTGGTCTTAATTTTGTTTATGTGCTTTTTGAGCTGCTTTTCGGCGAGAAACAAAGGAATGGTGTTGCCGTAGCTTTTGCTCATCTTGCGGCCGTCCAGGCCCTGCAATACGGCAACGTTATCGTCTACCTGGTATTTCGGCAGAGTCAGCAGCGGTTTGTCGTTGCAGTAGATGTGATTGAAGCGCTGGGCAATATCCCGAGCCATTTCAACGTGCTGGATTTGGTCGCGACCGACCGGAACCACATTGGCGTTGAACATCAGAATGTCTGCGGCCATCAACACCGGATAGCTGAACAGGCCCATGGTGATCGCCTTGTCGGCGTCTTCGCCCTCTGCCAGATTGGCATCTACCGACGCTTTATAAGCGTGGGCGCGGTTCATCAAACCCTTGGCGCAAACGCAGTTGAGAATCCACGTTAGCTCGGGAATCTCGCGGATGTCTGACTGCCGGTAAAATACCGAGTTGTCTGTATCAAGCCCAAGCGCCAGCCAGGTTGCGGCGATTTCAGCGGTGGATTTGTGCACCGCTGCGGGATCTTGGCTTTTAATGAGCGCATGATAATACCGGTTAGCACGCGTTTCTTAGTCATGTGATTCGATCGCCGTATTAGGCAGGGACTGCCTACTGGGAAGTTGGATTTTCATAGTGAATCTCCTGTTGTGCTCTATCCGTTATAGACAGTGCTCTGTCGAGCAGAAGTATTAACCAAAACGATAGGCTGAAAGCTGTGTTTTTAAAACTTTTTCTGAGTAGATCCTGCGGCCAACTCCTTGACCAGCAGCGCCGGCGGCCACCATCAGTGGTATCAGGTGTTCCTCCCCCCCAAGTGGATGGCATTGGCGGGCATGTGGTGCGCTGATCCAGTTGTGAAGTGCTGCCTTACGCTGCTTGGGATCGGCCGCAACCGCCTGGCTGAGCCAGTCATCGAAAGCCTCCGAGAGCGGTGTAAAATTTGCGTCTCCATAGCCACGCATATTGTGGAAACTCATGCCGCTACCGATGATCAGTACGCCGTCTTCACGCAGCGGCTGCAGGGCCTCTCCGGCGGCCAAGTGCGCCGCTGGGGCTAGGCCATCTTGCAGAGACAATTGCACCACGGGAATATCGGCATCGGGGAACATCAGTTTCAGCGGTATAAACATTCCGTGATCGAATCCACGCTGACTATCTTGATGGCTGGTCAGTCCCGCCTCCGACAACAGGTTCGAAACTCGCTCAGCCAGTGCCGGCGCTCCGGGAGCCGGATACGTGAGTTCGTAGGTATGCCTGGGGAACCCGTAGTAGTCAAAAATC
>Ga0307486_1000039_pt1 | contig 142659 bp, 138 predicted proteins | sample CBIW02metaG_FD_203663 | JGI IMG/M metagenome (GOLD analysis project Ga0307486, IMG submission 203663) | Sea-ice brine microbial communities from Beaufort Sea near Barrow, Alaska, United States - CBIW 0.2 | ecosystem: Environmental > Aquatic > Marine > Coastal | place: USA: Alaska | collected...
AAAAAAATGGACTATGCCAATCAGAAATTGGAAATCAGCCCTGAATCGTTTTATGATTCAGTTTGAAGATAGACTGCAAGATTACATTTAACCAAAATGGCAGTTACACAAAATTATTTACAGGGTCTTAAATAATAAATTGACTTATGATTAAATCAGCACTTTTATATCCTTTAGCTGCGGCCATCAATTTTTTTTCGGTCACGGCTTTGTTGATCATTGCGGGCCTTTTGGGAAAAGGAGAGTTGGCAGCTGATATTGGTATTGTGCAGGGTGCGCTCATAGCGGTATTCCTTTCTTTATCAGGAAATGCGCGTAGTCTTATTTTAGCTAACAGTAATGATGATGATGAGCGGAACCTGTTCTATTTTAGACTGTTAATCATGTTCCCAGCTGTAATAGCTGCATTTTTATTATCAACAAGTATTGTTGATATACCCATATATTTAATTGTTGGATTGATGCTTCGAAAATGTTCAGAATGGCTTGCTGAGCTACAACTTGCTAATAGGGAGAAATATAATGACGTCTACTTTGCAAATAAGTATGTTCTGATAAATACGTTTGGTTTCTTGTTTCTTGTCCTAATGCTGGCCTTTTCATGGATGGAACTTTTTTATTTCACCTTATATTCTTGGGCGATACTACCTGTCCTTTTTATATTTCCTTACATTAAATGGATTTATAATGTTAAGCCATTCAAGCTTAGTTTCACCAAATTTATTCCACACATCGGTTCGAGTTCGGTAATCGGAATAACCACATATATTTTTCGTGTTTTAATAGTCATTTTGGCAGGCAAAGCTCTCTCTGGGCAGATGTTTACGGCTTATGCATTGGGAGGCGTAGTCAGTGCCTTATATACATATGCACTTGGGCCTACTCTTTTGTTGCAAGGTAAAAACTCTAATACTCCAATATTTTTGTTTACTTTACTAAGTATATTGATCGGCGGCGGGGTGTGTGTGTCAGCACTATTGCTGGGGGTAGAGTTGTATTCTTCTTTATTCGTATATGCGATTGGATTTTCTTTGATGGGTGGCGGTATCATGTTATTGGCACAGCGGAAACGCATGTATCTGTTGCAAGTAGCTAAGAACGACGTATTTGTACCTGATGCACTTATAAATATATTGATTACCATTTCCATACCCTTTTCTTATTATATGCTGGGTCAAGCATCTTTTACTGTTTTCTTTTTGTGGTCAGCAATACTGAATTTGTTGTTTTATTCAACACTGAGTTTTAAAAGTCGTATTGGAAACATTTGAAATGCTAAAATTAGGTGTAAAAAACAATAGTAATTTAACGGCAGAACTTAAACAGGCACTGCTTTTATTTTTATTTCTCATTCCCCTGTTTTTTCAGTTATCAGGTTCGTTCTTTACATCTGATGATTTTAATTATGATTCGCAAGGTAAGTTACTATTCTTACCTTTGCCGATGGCATCTGTTTTTTGCTTTATAGGCATTGCTTTTTTACTGCGTCTAGAAAAAAGACATTTTGGCATGGGCGTTATTTTTTCGATATTCACATTAATGATGCTAAGTATAGTCGTTTCATCAGCTGAATCAGAAGAGGCTGAACTGGCCAAATTTATATTGCTAGTTCAGTTTATTTTACCTATGTTTGCACTGGTGCTTGGGGGCCTTTATATATCGCCGAGATCAGATTATTTGCGGTATGAAGCAATCGCTTTATATATATTGTTATTCGTCATACCCTTAGAGGTTATTTCGACTCTTATAAAGGGCGGTGGGTTACTGTCTCCAGATTTATATGTTTTTAGTTTATATCAACATTTACAGTATTTGCCAGTCATTTTTATGGGATTGTATCTTCTTGCAATAAACTCTCTCTATGAAAATAAGAAGCTTCGATATTTGGTTTTATTTTTGGCTCCATGGATGGGTATTTACCTTGCAGCATCACTTTCTATTTTAACTGTAATTTTGGCGGTGTTAGGAATTTTGGTGTCCTTCTGGTATTTAAATAAAAATGGAAAAAGTTGGTATGGTCTAGCCTTGATAATTTTTTTATGTACTTCTTTTACACTTTATTATCCGACTATACAGGCAACAGGGACTTATGCGTTGAAGTTTGATCATGAGTTAGATGCTAGTATAAAAGAACCTATATTGATGAAAAAAAACGGCATCCAAGAAAAAACTTATATGAATAGGTTTATAACTGTATTACCGAATAACTTAAAAGAAAGATTTAATTATTGGGAGTTTTATGGAAAAGGAGTACTAGAAAGCCCTAAAATATTTTTATTTGGTCACCAAGTTCGACCGGATAGAAATAAATATCCTAGTGCTCATAATTATTACCTCGATCTGATTTATCATTTTGGTATGGTGGCGATGTTCCCTATTATCTATTTGATTTACGTTACGGTGCGTAATTGTTCACGATTTATCAGGGCGAAGATGCTTACACCAGAGTTAGCTATGTTAATGGTTATAGTTGGCTTTATGGTGTTTGCCGATAACTTCTTAAAAGTCAGTTTTCATCAGCCTTATTCCGGAATGGTTGCCTTTTTCCTTTGGGGTGTTTTATTGACCAAAATTGGTAGTAATGATAAAAATGAAGCAGGTCATAGGATGGAAAGATGAATCATAGAATGGAGAGATTTAAGCCTTCGTTAATTTTCACAAGTTTGATATTGATAGGAATTGCTTGTTTATCGATTTATGCTCTCACAAAATACTCAGGCAATGGGTATATATATGTATTATTTACAATAATATCAACTTTATTGCTTTATTTTGGATTCCGGAAAGACGCTATTTTTTTTGATACGTTTATTGGCGTATTTCTTTGGCTTGGCTTCTGGTTAAAGCTGACTGTCAGAGTCGCTTTTATGGACGGTGAATTTCATGAGGCGGTGGGGAACTTTAATGGATCTTCTGCGGAATTTGATCGTGCCTTGCTGGTTACATCATGTGCTTTTTTCGGGCTTATAGTAGCCAGTATGATTCGTGAAAGATTTTTATTTAGTTATCCCAAAAATATACTTACTGAAAATCAACAAGGTTTAGTTAGATTTTATCGAAATAATCGAATGATTCTTTTAATTAGCTTTGTTATTTTGATTGTTACAGTTGCAGTCACAAATGCATATTTTGTGATATACCAAAGAGGTACTATACCCCTGACTATCTTGCCTTATGGCCTTAGTGGAGTCTATAAGTGGTTGCTTATGTTTGGGCTGGCTACGTTATCAGCCATAATGTTAAAATTTGAAATGGAATTAACTAATAAACCATCTTATCTAGCTGTAATGTTAAGTTTTGTAGAGAGTCTTTTGAGTAATATTTCTCTTCTAAGTCGCGGTATGGTCTTAAATGTAGGAGCCTTGATGTATGGGATGATTAGAAGTATGAAACTACATGAAATGGAAGTAAAAGTAAGATTTATATTAATAAGTATGGTGGTCTTTATCATACTATTTGGCAGCTCTGTATTTGCTGTAAATTATATGCGTGCAAGTAGCTTCTATGATGATACCGAACTCTTAAATGATAATTCGCATTTATTAAAAAGAACTGGTCATTCGACGCAGCCATTGTTTCTTGACCGATGGGTTGGAATCGAGGGTGTGATGGCGGTTTCAAGTTATACTAAGCTAGGCTGGGGATTGTGGGAAAAAGCTTGGAAAGAAAGTTACTCTGAAAATGAGACTAGTTTTTATGATAATAATATTATTACTTCACCATATATAAAAACTGATAAGTCTGTACATCATTTTATTTCTCTCCCTGGAGTTGTGGCATTTTGTTTTTATCCAGGCTCTTTTATGTTCCTGTTTGGTAGTATGTTTCTAGTGGGTATAATGGCATCAGTAATTGAAATGGCTACTTTCAAGCTAGGAGGGAAAAATATTATTCTATGCTCTTTATTGGCCCAGGTTATTGCCTTCAGGTTCGCTAGTTTTGGTTATGTTCCAGCCCAAAGCTATTTATTATTTGGTTCAATCTTTCTAAATATAATTATAATTTTTGTGGCTGATAAATTATTGATTTACTACTCAAACCGTAAAGAGATGACAAGTCTTTAATAATGTCGGTGTTTAACGTAAAAATAACTCTCGCGTAGTAAAACTACTAACCTGAGTATTTCTTGAACAGTTGGGATGACATTGTTGAAAATAAAAAAACCAGAATTAAATGTGATAAGTAAGGCTGTTAATAGATAATGAAAATTCTCATAGTAAGTCAATATTTTTGGCCTGAATTCTTCATTATCAACGATTTGGTTCAAACATTGGAGTCTCAAGGACATACGATTAAGGTTTTAACGGGCAAGCCAAACTACCCAAGTGGCAAAGTATTTAAAGGATATACTCAGAAAGGTGTGCAGGAGGAGTTTTTTGCTAAAAAGGTATCTGTATTTCGTGCTCCTTTACGCCCAAGGAAGACTGGTGGTGCTAGAAATCTATTTTTAAATTATTGGTCTTTCATTTGGAATGGATTACGATTTTTTCCCGCTGCAGTAAAGAAGGAGCAGTATGATGCCATTCTTGTGTTTGCTCCCTCTCCAATTACAATGGCGATTCCTGCTATTTATTTGAAATGGAAGTTAAAAACACATCTGACTATTTGGGTGCAGGATTTATGGCCTGAGAGTTTGAGTGCAACTGGATTTATAAAAAATAGGTTTTTATTAGCGTTGGTCAGGTTACTGGTTCGCGGCATTTATTCTCAAGCAGATACGTTACTTGTTCAGTCTGAAGGATTTATCAAACCTGTTTCTCGTTATGCTGATATTGAGAAGATTGTTTATTATCCAAATTCTTATAAAAATAAACTAAAAGGATTTGATTTAGAGTACACGCAATTTAAAAATAATGCTTTGCCTCTGAGTTTAACTGATTTATTCGAACAGTTTTTTTGTGTAACATTTGCAGGAAATTTAGGCACTGCACAGTCATTAGAAACAATTGTAAATGCAGCCGCTAAATTGAAATATTTACCTAATTTACGTATTGTCTTGGTCGGAAGTGGATCTTTATCGGATTGGTTGTTAGAACAAAAAGTTAATAGGAAGCTAGATAATCTTATTTTGACAGGACGATTTCCTCCCGAAACGATGCCTCAAATTTTTATGGCTTCGGAAGCTTTATTGGTCACTCTTAAAAAGGAGGAAATATTTGGTTACACTATCCCTGGAAAAATACAGGCCTATTTGGCTTCAGGGCGACCAATTATTGCAGCATTGGATGGGGAGGGTGCTCGCGTGATTGATAATTCTGGCGCAGGTTTGACCTGTGAAGCGGAAGACGTAAATGGTTTGATTGGTTGTATTGAACGTTTGTATGGAATGTCTAGAATTGAAAAGAATATGATGGCAGAGTCTGGTCGAGCATATTATTTGAAGCATTTTGAAATGGAGTCACAAGCTAAGCGTTTAGTGGATATTTTACAGAGTAGACTTTTAAAGTAATTGGAAATGAGAATATGAAGGTTTTAATCTTAGGTGTAACAGGGATGTTGGGTAGTGCTGTTTTCAAATGCTGTACCAGCGATCAAGAGCTTACCGTTTGGGGGACTATAAGAAGTTCGTCTGCAAAGAAATTTTTCCCTATAAATGTGCACCAGCAGTTAATTGAAAATGTGGATGTTCTAGATAATGATTCTTTAATTCATATTATAAATAAAATTAAACCCGATGTGGTGATTAATTGTGTAGGATTAATTAAACAGCTCTCGAATGCCATGGATCCTTTGGCAGTATTACCTCTTAATGCCATGTTGCCTCATAGACTATCTCAATTGTGTGCCCTAGCTGGTGCTAGACTTATTCATATCAGCACTGATTGCGTATTCAGTGGGCGAAAAGGAATGTATACCGAAGATGATATCTCTGATGCTGAAGATTTGTATGGAAAATCTAAGTATATTGGTGAGCTAAAAGGTTCTTCACATGCTGTTACACTAAGAACCTCAATCATCGGTCATGAGTTAAATAGTCAGGCATCTTTAATTGATTGGTTTCTTGCTCAATGTGGAACGGTAAAAGGTTTTACTAAAGCAATTTTCTCAGGTTTACCGACGATTGAGTTGGCAAGAATAATTAAAGATATTGTAATTCCAAATCCAAAACTCAGTGGTCTTTATAATGTGTCATCATCCCCTATAGACAAGTATTCATTGTTGAAACTTGTCGCTGCGACTTATGGTAAAGATATTGAAATTATTCCAACGGAGCAGCTTATTATTGATCGCTCATTAGATTCCACTCGTTTTAAAACTATCACAGAATATTCACCGGAAACATGGGAAAGACTAGTAAAAGATATGTTTATGTCATACCAAGGAAACAAATTATGAAACAGCTAGAATTAAAGCTGAGTGCAGAGGAGTGTGCTACGAAAATTAAAAATGGAGATTTTTATGATTTACCATTTAAGCATTTAGTTGTTGATAATTTTTTGCCAAATGAATTAGCTCAGTTATGCCTTGAGAATTTTCCACGCATAGATGACTCTGTTTGGGAGCATGAGAATGATTCGGATATAGAGGTGAAGTCAAGAACTACCTGGGAGTCGGAATTTGATATTCCTGAAAAGATAATTGAGGCTGTACGAATTTTAAATTCGTCGTTAATTTTAAAGTCATTATCAGAAGTATTTAATATACCTAAGCTAGTGGCTGATTCATACTTCACCGGTGGGGGTTTAAATGTCACCCGTAGAGGTGGGTTGCTTGATGTACATGTAGATGGTAATTATCATGATGCTACAGGATTGTATAGAAGAATGAATGCCTTGATCTACTTGAACCCTGGATGGAAAGAGGAATGGGGTGGGGAGTTTGGGTTATACAATCAAGATGGGAGTCGGTTAATTAAAAAAGTTGCTCCTATTTTCAATCGATTGGTAGTCTTTGACTCTCATGATTATAGTTTCCATGGCCTTCCTGAACCGATTAACTTTCCAGAAGATACAAATAGAAAATCGATCATATTGTATTACTACACGAAAGAACCTCGTCCGACATCACAAATAGCCATAGATGAACCCCATAGTGCCTTATGGGTAAAAAGAGAGTTGAAAGATAAGCGTGGCAACATTCATCGAGAATTTGAGTAGAAATAATAATGTTTAAAAATAAAGTTCTAATGATAACTGGTGGTACGGGGTCTTTTGGACATACAGTATTGAAGCGGTTTCTTGATACTGATATCAGAGAAATCCGTATTTTCAGTCGTGACGAGAAAAAACAGGAAGACATGCGAATTGAGTTGGCTAACGACAAGGTCAAGTTTTACATTGGCGATGTGCGTGATTACGATAGTGTTTCTCAAGCTATGATGGGTGTGGATTATATTTTCCATGCAGCAGCGTTAAAACAGGTTCCCTCTTGCGAGTTTTATCCGATGGAGGCTGTTAAAACGAATATTGTTGGTACCGAAAATGTTTTGAATGCAGCGATAGCCAACAGTGTTAAAAGAGTGGTTTTTTTAAGCACAGATAAGGCGGTATATCCTATTAATGCCATGGGGATATCAAAAGCCATGGCTGAGAAAGTTGTGGTAGCGAAATCTCGTTCAATTCCTGAAGGTGGGCCCGTTGTTTGTTGCACGCGTTATGGAAATGTCATGGCTTCTCGTGGCTCGGTGATTCCACTCTTTATTAAGCAAATGCAAGCTAATGATGTTTTGACGGTGACTGATCCTAATATGACTCGTTTTTTAATGTCATTAGAAGATTCAGTAGATTTAGTGTTACATGCATTTGAGTATGCACAGCAAGGCGATATTTTTGTACAAAAAGCGCCAGCATCTACTTTAACTGACTTAGCTCAAGCTTTGAAAGAGTTGTTTGACAGTAAGACTTCTGTGAAAGTGATTGGTACTCGGCACGGCGAAAAACTCTATGAGTCATTAATTTCACGTGAAGAAATGGCAAAAGCCGAAGATATGCAGCGTTATTATCGTATCCCTGCTGATAATCGAGACCTGAATTACAATAAATACTTTGTCGAAGGTGAAACTCACATTTCTGAGGTGGAAGACTATACTTCACATAATACCGAACGACTGAATGTTGAGGGCGTTAAATCATTGTTGCTGAAGCTGGATTATGTCCAGGAGAAACTTAATGCTTAAAGTGATGACATTGGTTGGTACTCGCCCTGAACTGATTAAAATGAGTCGAGTGATTGCTGAGTTAGATAAACAAGTCAATCATATTTTAGTCCACTCAGGGCAGAATTATGACTATGAATTGAATCAGGTGTTTTTTGATGATTTGGATATTAGGAAGCCGGATCACTTTCTAAACGTAAGCGGCGATACTGTAGCAAAAACTATCGCGGATATAATTGCTAAGGCTGATGACATATTTGAGTTGGAAAAACCTGATGCTTTACTTTTGTATGGTGATACCAATACCTGTTTAGCAATCATGGCCGCGAAGAGACGAAAAATTCCGATTTTCCATATGGAAGCAGGTAATAGATGTTTTGATCAACGTGTTCCAGAAGAGTTGAATCGTAAGGTACTAGACCATTTAAGCGATATTAATATGGTTCTAACAGAGCATGCCCGTAATTATCTACTCGCTGAAGGTGTTCGTCCTGAGACTATTATTAAAACAGGATCGCATATGGAGGAGGTCTTAAATCACTATATGCCTCAAATTCAGGCATCTGAGATTTTGAAAAAAGAAGGCCTTGAGCAGGATAAGTTCTTTATAGTGAGTGCCCATAGAGAAGAAAATGTTGATACACGAGAAAATTTAAAAGATTTATTGGAAACATTGAGGGTGCTTGCTGAAACGTATCAATATCCGATAATTGTGTCGACACATCCGAGAACAAAAAAACGCTTAGAAGAATTAGATGAACATGTTGAACATCCGTTAATTCGGTTTGTAAAACCATTCGGCTTGTTGGACTATATAAAACTTCAAATGTCCGCTTTTTGTATTCTTTCCGACAGTGGTACGATAACAGAAGAAGCTTCATTATTAAATCTACCGGCTGTGACAATTCGTAATGCACATGAACGTCCTGAGGGTATGGACGAGGGCACGTTAATAATGAGCGGCCTGAAAGCCGAACGAGTTCTTGAATCGGTTAAGGTTATAACGAGTCAACATCAAAGAGACACTCGAGTAATGAAAGTGGTGAAGGATTATCAAGGTGGATCGGTATCAAAACAGATTGTAAGAGTTGTACTGAGTTACACTGATTATATTAATCGAACTGTGTGGTCTAAAACGTATTAGGAGCGATAAAAAATGCGGCTAATTTTGGAAAAAAATAGAATAAGATTTACTCATCAATGATTCCCGTTATTATGTCCGGCGGCAGTGGCACTCGTCTGTGGCCGTTATCACGTAAACACAAGCCCAAACAGTTCTTGGCTTTGTTTGGCGACAATACGATGTTTCAAGAAACGCTACATCGCCTCACGGGGTTAGACGATCTACAGCCGCCCATTATTATTTGTAATAATGATCATCGCTTTATGGTGGCAGAGCAGTTACAGCAGTTAGCTGTGACAGAGCCGACCATTATGTTGGAGCCTTTCGGCAAAAACACGGCGCCAGCATTAGCTCTTGCAGCTTTACAAGCTATAGCAGCGGGTGACGATCCTATTTTATTGGTGCTTGCTGCCGATCATATCATCAATGATATTGCGGCCTTTCATCAGGCTATTACTCTGGCCAGAATTGAAGCCGAAAAAGGTTTTTTAGTAACCTTTGGTATTGTGCCAACCTCGCCGAATACTGGCTATGGCTATATTCAAGCAAACGAAAAAAATACTGTAAGCAAGGTTACAGCTTTTGTTGAAAAACCAGATTTAGATACGGCTATTAACTATGTCGCCTCGGGTAATTATTATTGGAACAGCGGTATGTTCCTGTTCAAGGCCTCAACCTTAATTACCGAATTAGAAAAATATTCACCTGAAATTGTCACTAGTTGCCGTGATGCACTTACTAAAGGTCAAAGTGATTTAGATTTTATCCGTTTAGATAGTGATGCCTTTGAAACTTGCCCTGCTGATTCTATTGATTATGCCGTTATGGAGCACACTGATAAAGCAGTGGTTGTACCTTTAGATGCTGGTTGGAATGATGTCGGCTCATGGTCATCATTATGGGAATGTGCGGAGCAAGATGATGATAGTAATGTGCTAAAAGGCGACGTGATGATTGATGACGTTCAACATTCCTATATTCATAGTGAACATCGTTTAGTTTCTGTATTGGGCTTAGATCATATTGTAGTCGTCGAAACGGCTGATGCGGTGATGGTTGCTAGTAAAGATAGCGCTCAAAATGTCAAAGAGATTGTGAATCGTTTAAACAAAGTAAAACGACCAGAAGCTGAAATTCATCGCCTATGTTATCGCCCTTGGGGTCATTATGACTCGATTGACCATGGTGAACGTTTTCAAGTGAAACGTATTACGGTTAAGCCGGGCGCCTCATTATCACTGCAAATGCATCATCATCGAGCCGAACATTGGATTGTGGTGAAAGGCACAGCAGAAGTCACTTGTGAAGATAAAGTTACCTTACTGTCAGAAAACGAATCAACCTTTATTCCTGTAGGCAAAAAACACCGCCTCCATAATCCAGGACGAGTACCACTGGAAATAATCGAAGTACAGTCAGGCAGTTATTTAGGTGAAGATGACATTGTCCGCTTTGATGATAACTATCGTCGTTGCTAAACTAACTAAGACAAGCTAGCAGAAAAAATATAATAACGATGCAGATTAATATAAACAAACTCATGGCCAGCAGTGGCGTGCAATTTGGCACCAGTGGTGTCCGTGGTTTAGTCACCGATATGACTGATAAAGTCTGTTTTGCCTATGTCACTGCATTCTTGCAATATTTAAATGAAAAACAACTTGTCTCAAAAAATGGCAAAGTCGGTATTGCCGGTGATTTAAGAAATAGTACACCTAGAATAATGAATGCGGCAGCGGCGGCCTGCATCGCAATGGGCCTTGAACCCATCAATTACGGCTATATTCCATCGCCAGCTATTGCTCTTTATGGCTTACACCAACACATGCCGACGATTATGGTGACTGGTAGTCATATCCCAGATGATCGAAATGGCATCAAATTTAATACGCCATTAGGTGAAATATTAAAGCCAGATGAAGAGGGAATTCGTGCTCAACAGATAGCTATTAATGATTCACTGTTTGATGAACAAAACCAATTAAAACATACAAATTATCTTAACAATATCAATCCAGATGCAGAACAACACTATATCCAACGTTATATCGACTTTCTGCCCGCTCATTGTCTAAAAGGTAAACACATTGGATTATATGAACATTCATCGGTAGCTCGAGACTGTTTAAACACGATTTTACAACAACTCGGTGCGACGATTACCTCACTAGGACGAAGTGAACAATTCATAGCTGTAGATACCGAAGCGATTCGACCTGAAGATGTCACTCTCGCCAAACAATGGAGCAAAGCATATCATTTTGATTGTATTATCTCCACTGACGGTGATGGCGATAGACCGCTTATCAGTGATGAACAGGGTAATTGGTTACGCGGTGATGTTGCCGGTATTTTTTGTGCCAACTACCTTCAAAGCGAAATCGTTATTACGCCTGTTAGTAGTAATACTGCAGTTGAAAAGAGCGAGCTCTTCAAGCAGGTTATCAGAACCAAAATTGGTTCTCCATATGTGATTGAAGCCATGCAACAAGCACAAATAGAAAACAAAACTCAAACCGTTGTGGGGTATGAAGCCAATGGCGGCTTTCTACAGCAAACAGTTATTAGAAAAGATAATAAAATCTTAGCACCTTTGCCCACCCGTGATGCTGCTATTGTACCGATTGCAATTCTATTATTAGCACAACAACAAAACATAAGCATTTCGCAGCTATTAGGCTCACTGCCACAACGCTATACGCATAGTGACAGGTTGGAAGCGTTTGCAATTGAAAAAAGCCAGCAACTGCTAACGCGGCTTATCGCGAACGATACCCAAACGAATCTGCACAACATTAAAACCCTATTTCCCAGTCTAGCGAACCCAATTGCAATTGATACCACAGATGGGCTACGCATCACGTTAGACAATGATGAGATTGTGCATCTAAGGCCTTCTGGTAATGCCCCAGAGTTACGGTGTTATTGTGAGGCATCATCAATAAAAAGGGCGGTTGATTTATGTGAGCAAGTCATGAGATTAGTATCAGCTATATCGCTAATGGAGTCATAAACCTTGTTTCAGGATCTTAGATTATGAAAGTTCTTGTTACTGGAGCAAATGGATTTGTTGGTAATGCTTTGGTTACACAGTTGCTTGCCGATAATCTTGTAGTTATTGGTGTAGTAAGATCCAAAGATTCTATATTGCCTGATGGTGCAGGTAGATTTCTCATTCTTGACATCTTAGATGAAATCCATTGGAATTCTATGTTGGAAGGTGTAACTGTCGTTATACACACCGCGGCTCGAGTTCATGTTATGGATGATTCTGTAGCAGATCCATTGGTTGAATTTCGTAAAGTAAATGTGGATGCGACATTAAATTTAGCGAGACAAGCAGCTGACGCTGGCGTTAAACGATTTATATTTATTAGCTCCGTTAAGGTTAATGGTGAAATTACTCAGCTAGGTCAGCCGTTTCAGCCGAATGATAACTATATACCTGACGATCCTTATGGCTTATCAAAATATGAAGCCGAACAAGGTTTATTAGCTTTAGCTAAAGAAACGGGCATGGAGGTGGTGATTATTCGACCACCTTTAGTTTATGGCCCTGGCGTTCGAGCAAATTTTGCATCGATGATGAAATGGGTTAATAAAGGTGTCCCGCTACCATTAGGGACAATAAAAAATCAACGGTCTTTAGTCGCATTAGATAACCTAGTGAGTTTCATTATTCATTGTATCGAGCATCCTCAAGCAGCCAATAAGGTATTTTTAATTTCTGATGGTGAGGATGTTTCTACTACTGAATTATTACAAAAGGTAGCTAAAGCTTTTGGCAAACAGGCGAGACTGGTTTCTGTGCCAGTGAGTTGGATGAGTTTTGCTGCAAGATTGATTGGTAAAGGGGATATGACGAATCGGTTATTTGGATCATTGCAGGTGGATAGTTCTAAAGCACGAAATTTATTGGGTTGGAAGCCTGTAACAACTATGGATGAGCAGTTGAAAAAAACTGCGGATGCATATCTACGCGAAAAGACTATTTGATGTTCTGTTGGTAATTAAGGAGCAAATATTATCGATTAGTTAGGTGGGTCGTGTTTCAACCCGACATGTTGGAATGAAGTCCAACCTACGGTGTATCAAGGGTCGAGCGTTGTTGACTTCGCAAGTGAGTAGGTCGTGTTTCAACCCGACATGTTGGACTAAAGTCCAACCTACGTTATATCCAAAATTCAGGTAATGCTCTAAAAGATCAAGTAAAATTCATTATTAATTTACCATCATTTTAACCCTAATTTATGGGTGAATAGCTTCTCGCCTGTGAAAGGATGGACGCAACTAAAATCCACATATTCAAGTATCTTAAATATATATAAAGGTTCTGACTTTTAATGAAAAGACTCGTTGGTTTAATGCTCGCTTTAGTGGCGATGTTGGTTTTATTACTACCCATTATTGTAGTTGCGATATTTGTAAAGCTGACTTCAAAAGGCCCTGCTCTTTATTGGTCTGATCGGGTGGGCAAGAATAATATAATTTTTAAAATGCCTAAATTCCGCAGTATGCAGATCAATACACCTACAGTTGCTACCCATTTATTAGTTGATCCAAATAGTGTTTTGACGCCTATTGGTAATTTTTTACGCAAGTCGAGTTTAGATGAACTGCCTCAATTATGGTCAATCATTAAAGGGGATATGAGTTTTGTTGGACCAAGACCTGCCTTGTATAATCAAGATGATTTGATTGCATTACGGACTGAGCAGGGTGTCCATGCGCTTACTCCTGGATTAACAGGGTGGGCCCAGGTCAATGGGAGAGATGAATTGCCTATTCCTCAAAAAGTCGCTTTGGATGTCGAGTATCTTGAACATCAATCTTTATCGTTGGACATTAAGATTATTTGGCTGACATTTATTAAAGTGTTAAAAAAAGATGGGGTCTCTCATTAATGAATTTACACTATTCACAGATCCGATGTACAACAAGGATAATGATGTGATTAGCGAGTGATGTTGTGCAAGCCTCCCATAGGGCTTGGTCATTACAGTAACTTACGCAGCGTAGCTGAGAAATAGTGCAATAATCACATCCTCAGTCCGTCAGTCGCTTGAGAGCGGTTGCATTAACGATGTGACGAGTACGACTAGGGGACAATGGGCATCGTCGAACAGCGTTTAATGAAGCAAGGGATGGATTGATTATTTCACGAGGACAGCGACTCTCTTGAGCCCGTTTGAATCAATTGATTATGTTGTGATGGAACAAACGTATAAAGCTGTTTAATGCCTATTGCTACTAACCAAATAGATGTCCATACGATTATTGAGAATTGTAGGCGGGTAGTTTTAACCTTGAACAGACTTTTGAATATTCTTACATGTTTTAACTTGCAAGTTAGTTACCGCTCAAGATACACCCACGGGCAAAAATTATTTGTAAAATAACAAATCCCTCTCATTGCCTAGTGAATAAATAAGTGTTGAGAGCGAAAAAATCATTTAGATAGCTATCAAGGCAATTTTAATAAAAGTAAGTGTGTTGCAATAATCATTAGATCAGATTAAGCTCACATGTGCTGCAAGTATTGCAGTTTTATGTTAATTAACAGGGAGTATGGACTATGTTTAAAAAAGTATTAATGTCATTATTTTTGGCAATGGTGTTATCAACAGGATTTGCATATGCAATGGATAAAATTAACATCAACACAGCAACTCAATCGGAGCTGCAACTATTGAATGGCGTAGGTGAATCAACAGCCGCTGCAATTATTCAATATCGTGAAGAAAATGGCATGTTTAAGTCAGTGGAAGACTTAGTGAATGTCAAAGGGATCGGAAGCAAGAAAATAGAAACGTTAACGGATAATATGACTGTTTCTAAAGCAGAATAAGCTTAGATTCTGAGGGCGTAATTAGTTTTTCTAATTGCGCCTTTTTTATGCCTGTAATCTATGGGCATTGTTCATTGCTAATCCTAAATAATTCGTAGGATGAAACTTCAAATTTATACTTTTATCTAATTAATTAGATAAAGCCGTTATTAATTTTTGTTGCAGATTATTTTGCTCTAGTATGTTTAATGGATCACCACTGAACGTTGAGATAAAAAACACATCTTCAACTTGATCACCTAATGTGGCGAGTTTAGCGTTAGTTAGTTGGATATCTTGTTGTAAAAATACTTGGGCAACGCACGATACCAGCCCCGGTCTATCATGGGTTTTTAGTTCCATCACTGTGTGATTTTGTTCTTCATTAGTTTGAAATTGAATACTAGGCATTGTCTCAAACAATTTCATTTTCCTAGGGATCATTACTGATCTTTGCTTTTTGATGTCATCTAAGTTATTGAGTTGCTTTTCTAATGCGTGGATGATATCTGTCTGGCGTTGATTTAGGCCGTTAACAATATAGGTATTCAAGGTATAACCATCAGAAGTAAGGCTAATCTTAGCATCAAGAACATCTAGTTGTAGTTGCTCTAGACAAGCAGTCGTTGCAGCAAAAATTCGGGGTTTATCTTGGGTGCAAATAAATATCTCAAGCATATTCTCTTGATCATGTTTTCTGCTATTAACATGTGTTGCTAATTTAATATTTTGGATACGACATGCGGTTTGCCAGCAGATCTCATCGACAGTGTGACGTAAAAAATAATCAGGATCATAGAATTGCCATAAGGCAGTTATTTGTTGTTCTGTAAAAGATTGAGCAATGAGTGATTTTAATGCTTCAGCCTGTTGACGTTGGCTTTTTTCTACCGTATTTTTTGCAACTTCGTCATGATCAATCAACCATTCTTTAGTGGTGTAATATAACTGTTTTAACAAAGAATCGCGCCAGCTATTCCAAAGATTGTTATTGGTCGCACGAATGTCGGCAACTGTTAACAAGTAGATATAATTAAGCCGTTCGACAGTGTGCACTTTCTCAGCAAATGCTTTAATAACGTCTGGATCATGAATATCGAATTTCTGTGCCGTTGCAGACATAGTAAGATGTTGCCGAACCAAAAACGTCACAATATCAGTATCATAATCACTTAGACTATGTTGCATGCAAAACTCAGCAGCATCAACAACGCCTAGTTTGCTATGATCGCCACCGCGACCTTTGGCGATATCGTGAAATAGACCGGCAATAAATAATAATTCTGGTTTAGGCAGTTGTTCATAAATTTCAGAACAAAGAGGAAATTCTGTTTGGTATTCTGGGCATGAAAATCGCCGTAAATTGCCTACGAGGAATAAAGTATGTTCATCAACCGTGTAGGCGTGAAACAGATCATGCTGCATTTGACCAACAATTTGTCCAAATGCAGGTAGATAAGCACCTAAAATCCCTAATCTATTCATACGCCGAAACTCATGAGTAACGCCTTTAGGTTGGCGAATAATTTCCATGAACAGGCTGCGATTTTTGATATCAGCACGAAACCGTTTATCGATGAGATGTCGATGGGCATGCAATTGTCGAATAGTATCGGCGCGAATACCCTTGATCCGTGGCTGCTGCTCTAATATTAAAAATACTTCCAACATGGCGTAGGGATAAAAAGCGAATATCCCTGAATTGATTGTTTCAAGATAACCATTATGGATTTGGAATCTTCTATTAATCGGTTCAATTTGCGGTGTCTCATTAGCGAGAATTATATTTTCTTCAAAGAGCTGCAATAACAACTCATTCATTTGGCTAACCGAACGGGCGCACCGATAATAGTCTTTCATAAAATGTTCAACGGCGAGTCGGCTATCCGTGTCTTGATAACCAAGCTGTTTGGCGACTTCGCGTTGATGATCAATCATTAGCTTTTCTTGTTTGCGATTGGCGACAAGATGAAGCGAAAATCTAACGCGCCACAAAAAACGTCGCGCTTTATCTAAACGTTGAAATTCACTATTCGCTAGAAAGCCTTTTTGTTTAAGACCTTTTAGATCCTTAACATCAAAATGTTGTTGAGCTACCCAACTAATAACCTGTAAATCACGTAGACCGCCTGGTGATTTTTTAATATTGGGTTCTAGGTTGTTAATTGAATCATTGTATTTAAGATGGCGTTGTAATTGTTCTTGTTTCTTTTGTTGATAAAAGCGACATGTATCCCATGTTTTATGGTTGATTGTCAGTTGTTGCAAAGCGGAATATAACGTTTTTTCACCACACAATAATCGTGTTTCGAGTAAATTTGTAGCAATACTAATGTCATCTTCAGCTTGTTGTCGGCATTCTTGAATGGTTCGAACACTATGACCGATTTCAAGGCCAACATCCCAAAGCTGAGTTAGAAATGTAGAGAGTTCAGAGGGTGGTTGTTCTGAAACAGCATCATCGAGCAAGATTAATAAATCGATATCTGAATAAGGATGCAACTCACCGCGGCCGTAACCACCAACGGCAATAAGACTAATCGGTGCATCGGCAGGAATATGATGTTGCCATAGGTGTTGTAGTACTTCATCAATAAAAAAAGCACGTTGTTGAACAAGGGTGATGATATCAGCTTGATCTTCAAACTGTTTTTTTAGATAAGCTTGGCCTTCTTGGAGCGCGCTACGATAAAAACTTATATTCAAGCTGTCCGAATTAGGTTTTTGATTATTACCAATCTGCCAAAGCGATAATAATGAATTTGTCATGTGTTAAATAATTTCGTCGGTACGCAAGGTTAGGATCTCATGTCCTGTTTTTGTCACTAAGATAGTATGTTCCCATTGTGCTGATAAAGAGCGATCTTTGGTGACTACGGTCCATTTATCAGGAAGTTGTTTAATATGTCTCTTGCCTGCATTCACCATAGGTTCAATCGTAAATGTCATACCTTCTTCTAATACTAAGCCTGTTCCTGGCGTTCCATAGTGTAGTACTTGAGGATCTTCATGAAACACCAAACCTATGCCGTGGCCACAGTATTCTTGCACGATAGAAAAATTTTGTGCTTCAGCATGTGTTTGAATCGCGTGACCAATATCACCGAGTTGAATACCAGGTTTGACCATAGCAATGCCAATTAACATAGCTTCGCGAGCATTTTCAGACAAACGTTGGGCAAGAATAGATGTTTTACCAACATGAAACATCTTACTTGTATCACCGTGATAGCCATCTTTAATAACAGTAATATCGATATTAATGATATCGCCATCTTTAAGCTTTTTGTCACCCGGAATACCATGACAAATAACATGATTAACGGAGGTGCAAATCGATTTTGGAAAGCCGTGATAGTTTAGAGGAGCAGGGATTGCTTGCTGCTCATCAACAATATAATCATGACAAATTTTATCTAAATCATCGGTAGTGATACCGGCGACGACATGTGGTTCGATCATTGTCAGCACGTCAGCAGCTAGGCGACCAGCGACACGCATTTTTTCAATTTCTGCTGTTGTTTTGATACTAACGGCCATGATTCAATAATTTCCTTGTTTAGAGAAGAAATAATATTTAGATATATACTAGTGTGCCGGAAAATAGGCGAAACGACCAGTAAATTGATGGTAAAAGATTATCTATTAGCGGATTTTAAAGTGTTTCTGACCAGCTTTAAATGTAGTTTATAACTGGATGCTTAGTGGTTAGTTTAAATTTAATTAACTATAAAAGGTCATTTTGGGCATTTTGATGATGATAAACAGATTGATTTTACTTTGTTTTTATAAGTGATTTATGGAATAATATGCGCGCCTAATATAAGGCACAAATCACACATGCACCGGCACAAGTCTCGGGGTGCTAACAGCTTAGTCAGTTAGTCGATACTTGGGGTGTGTGGAGGTTTAACCCCACAATTAATATAAAGGTTTTAATTAAAATGGCTAAAACAACAATGCGCCAAATGCTTGAGGCAGGCGTTCACTTCGGTCACCAAACTCGCTACTGGAACCCAAAAATGGGTCCATTTATTTTTGGTAAGCGTAATAATATCCATATCATGAATCTAGAACACAGTTTACCTATGTTCAACGATGCATTGAACTTCGTTGGTAAATTGGCTTCTAAAAAAGGCCGTATCCTATTCGTTGGTACTAAACGTGCGGCACAAGATCCTATCCGTGAAGATGCAGAACGTGCAGGTATGCCGTATGTAAATCGCCGTTGGTTGGGTGGTATGTTGACTAACTACCAAACTGTGCGTAAATCAATCAAACGTTTAGATACCATTCAAGAAATGATCGAGTCTGGCAAATTAGAAGGCTTGAAAAAGAAAGAAGTTTTAAACTTAACACGTGAACAAGAAAAATTAGAAAAAAGCATCGGTGGTATCCGTAAAATGGGTGGTTTACCTGATGCATTATTTGTTATCGACGTTGACCATGAACGTATTGCTATTCAAGAAGCTAACAAATTAGGCATTCCTGTTATTGCTATCGTTGATTCTAATAGTAATCCAGATGGTGTTGACTATGTAATTCCGGGTAACGACGATTCTATGCGCGCTATCAAACTTTACACATCAAGCATGGCTGATGCGATTTTAGATGGCCGTGCAGCCGTTGCAAATGGTGCGGAAGAGATGGCTGATGTGGTTGCTGCTGAAAGTACAGAAGCGGCGGCTGAGTAACATTACCTAGTTAAATAAAGTATGCAGGCTCACTAATTTAGTGGGCCTGTATTGTATGTACGGCTAGATTTTTCTGGCTAGGCATAGTTCAAAGATATAAAAAAGGGCTAAACAAATGGCAATTACTGCTGCATTAGTAAAAGAACTGCGTGAGCGTACTGGCTCAGGCATGATGGAATGTAAAAAAGCGTTGGTAGCAACTAACGGTGATATCGAAGTTGCTATTGATGAAATGCGTAAATCTGGCTTAGCTAAGGCTGATAAAAAATCTGATCGCATCGCTGCTGAAGGTGTTGTTGCAATTGAATTGAGTGCTGATGGTAAACAAGCCGTCATGCTAGAAATTAACTCTGAAACTGACTTTGTTGCTAAAGCAGAAGACTTTATGGCTTTTGTCAGCAATGTCTCTAAAACAGTGTTGGCTGCTCAACCTGTAGATCTTGAAGCTTTGATGGCATTGCCAGTAAATGGTAATGGCGAATCGATTGAAGTTGTTCGTCAAGCATTGGTAGCTAAAATTGGTGAAAATATTAAAGTACGTCGCTTTGCATTAATGGCAACTGACGACGGTATTATTGGCTCATATCGCCATGGTGACCGCATTGGCACACTGGTTAAAATGACCGGTAATGACTTAACGTTAGCAAGAGATTTAGCGATGCATGTTGCTGCGAATCGACCAAGTGCTATTTCTGCTGCTGATTTACCTGCAGAATTGCTTGAAAAAGAACGTGACATTGTTGCAACACAAGCTAAAGAAAGCGGTAAACCAGACGCAATTGTTGAAAAAATGGTTGAAGGTCGCATGAGCAAGTTCGTTAATGAAATCAGCTTAATGGGCCAACCTTTTGTTAAAGATCCAGACGTAACGGTTGAACAACTTGTTAAAAAAGCAAATTCAACTGTTGAAGCGTTTGAATTTTTTGAAGTGGGTGAAGGTATTGAAAAAGCAGTAGATAACTTTGCTGAAGAAGTAATGGCGCAAGTAAAAGGTAACTAAAAAATGACAGAAACAGGCAACAAACCAGCTTACAAACGTGTTCTACTTAAATTAAGTGGTGAGGCGTTAATGGGGGATGCTGACTATGGCATTCAGCCTGAGGTTATTGCCCGTTTCGCGACAGAAATCTCCGAGCTCAGCGCACAAGGTGTCGAGCTCGGGATTGTCATTGGTGGTGGTAATATATTTCGTGGAGCGGGTTTAGCTGCCAGCGGTATGGATCGTGTTAGTGGCGATCATATGGGCATGTTAGCCACGGTTATGAATGCTCTAGCATTACAAGATGCCTTGGAGCAGAAGGGATCGTTTTGCCGCGTCATGTCAGCAATACGAATAAATGAAGTGTGTGAAGATTATTTACGTCGTCGTGCCATTCGTCATTTAGAAAAAGGCCGTATTGTTATTTTTGCAGCCGGTACTGGCAACCCATTTTTTACAACCGATTCTGCTGCCAGCCTTCGTGCCGTTGAAATTGGTGCTGACTTGTTGATAAAGGCTACACAAGTGGATGGTGTTTACACTGCCGATCCTAAAAAAGATCCTAATGCGGTTCGTTATGATGAGCTGAGTTATGACGAGGTTATCACTAAGCGTTTAGCCGTAATGGACATGACTGCAGTAGTGATGTGTCAAGAGCAGAAGATGCCCTTGCGTGTATTTAATGTGCATAAAGAAGGTAACTTGACCAAACTTATTTATGGTGAAAATATTGGTACTCTGGTTAGATGATCTTTGTTGGCTGGATAATTTAAGTCAGTAAGATATTTTTATTTGCTTACATTTTAAGTTTCCTAGTCAAAAATAATGAATTCAAGCTAGTCAGTTTAATATAGCTAAGTAGGATACAAAACATGATTGAAGATATTAAAAAAGATGCGGCTGATAGAATGCACAAAAGTGTTGCATCGCTCACAACGGCAATGGCCAAAATTCGTGCTGGTCGAGCGCATACCAGCTTATTAGATCAGATCATGGTGCCGTATTACGGATCAGATGTGGCATTGAGCCAAGTGGCGAACGTGGGAATTGAAGACTCTCGCACATTGACGGTTACGCCATGGGAAAAAAACATGTTGTCAGTGGTCGAAAAAGCCATTATGACATCTGATTTAGGCGTTAATCCTAATAGTGCCGGCATGACTATACGTATTCCAATTCCACCGTTGACGGAAGAACGTCGTAGAGACATGGTCAAAATTGCTAAAAATGAAGCGGAAGGTGCTCGTATTGCTGTCCGAAATATTAGACGTGATGCAAACGGTACATTGAAAGATCTATTAAAAGAAAAAGAAATTTCTGAAGATGAAGAACGCGGCGCAGTAGAGCTTATTCAGAAATTGACTGATTCAACTATCAAACAAATCGATACTGTATTGGCTGATAAAGAAGTCGATTTGATGGAAGTCTAATGACGGCTAACTGACCGTTATTGAACTACTTATGTCTGAGGAATCCCACATAGTCCCACAACATATTGCTATCATTATGGATGGTAATGGCCGCTGGGCAAAAAAACGCCTTCAGCCCCGTTTTATGGGGCATAGGGCGGGTGTTAAATCGGTTGAAAATATAGTTAAACACTGTGTTGAACGTAACGTTGCTGTCTTGAGTTTATTTGCATTTAGCAGTGAAAACTGGCGTCGTCCAGGTAAAGAAGTCAGCTTGTTAATGGAACTGTTTGCCTTGTCGTTAAAACAACAAGTTAAAAAATTGCATAATAATAATATTCGCCTGAAAATTATTGGTGATATCAGCAAATTTTCTACAAGCTTACAAAAACAAATCTATCAAGCTGAAAAATTAACGGCTACCAACACGGGTTTAACTATAAACATCGCTGCTAATTATGGTGGACGTTGGGATGTAACACAGTCTGTTCGACAATTAGCTGAAAAAGTAAAAATGGGCGAATTATTACCCGAAGATATTACTGAAGAAGCCATTTCCTCAGGGCTAACGACAGCCGAAATTCCAGAACCAGATTTGTTCATTCGTACTGGTGGTGAACAACGGGTCAGTAATTTTTTATTATGGCAAATGGCTTATACCGAATTCTTTTTTACTGATACATTATGGCCGGATTTTAATGGCGCTGAATTAGATAAAGCCATTAGCTCTTTTTGCCAACGTGAACGACGTTTTGGTAAAACATCTGAACAATTAAGAGACAATAATAATGCTTAAACAGCGTTTATGGACTGCGGGTATTTTGATCCCCGTGGTGATGTTAAGCATTTTATATTTACCCACATCAATCTTACAGTGGTTGATTGCTGGCATTATTATTTTGGCGGCGATAGAGTGGTTTATCATCATTGGCTATACAGGCCGCAGTCAGATGATGATAGCGCTAGCATCATTAGCAATAATTAGCGGCTTGGTCTGGTTATTATCCAAAGAAACATTGATGATGCCACTGATAGTCTGGGCACTGATATCAATTATTGTAAGTCGTTACGCTCATCGTGCTATGCCAACATGCCTGCAAGCCTTTTTTATTAAACGATCTTATGCATTAATTTTAGCCTCGATAGTTTTAGCATTATTTGGCCATGGCGCGATACTACTCCATCAATCAAGTCTGTTGGGACCCCAGCAATTAGTATTTGTAATGATCTTAGTCTGGCTTGCCGATACCGGCGGTTATTTTGCAGGTAAAAAATGGGGAAAAACTCCGTTAGCTAAGGCTATAAGCCCAAATAAAACATGGGAAGGAGTAGCGGGTGCTTTAGTGTTAGGTGGTATTTGGGCTATTATTGGATTTTATATAGGCATTTCAGGCTCGATAAGTTTATCGCAATGGTTATTACTATCATTTATCGTATTAATTATTTCTATCGTCGGTGACTTATTTGAAAGCTTATTTAAACGTTCACATAATGTTAAAGACAGCGGTAATTTACTACCTGGCCATGGTGGGATGTTGGATAGAATCGATAGTTTAATCGCTGCAATTCCAATATTTACCAGTGGGTTGTTTTTATTAGGAGCATTTTAAAAATGCAAGCGGTCACCCTATTAGGTTCAACAGGCTCAATTGGCGCTAGTACGTTAGATGTATTGTCGCAGCATCCTGATAAATATTGGGTTTATGCATTGACTGCAAACCGTTCTGTAGATCTATTGTATGAACAATGCCTATGTTTTAACCCAACAATTGCTGTCATGTTGGATCATAATGCGGCTACACAATTAGCTGAAAAATTAAAATCTGTTGGCAGTGCGACACAGGTTATGTCCGGATTAGCTGCATTAACAACAGTTGCAGAGAGTCAAGATACAGATTATGTGATGGCTGCAATCGTAGGTGCTGCAGGTTTATTACCAACGCTTGCTGCTGCTCGTGCTGGCAAGCATATTATGCTGGCAAATAAAGAAGCCTTAGTGATGAGTGGCGGCTTGTTGATGCGAATGGTTGAAGAGAATGGTGCGACATTATTGCCGGTGGATAGTGAACATAATGCAATTTGGCAATGTTTACCTGTGGGATCCAAGCAGCAATATCATTATGATGGTAAAGGGGTGCGTAAAATTATCCTTACCGCATCTGGTGGGCCGTTTAGAGATTACACCTTGGCAGATCTTGAGCTTGTAACACCAGAACAAGCGGTCGCTCATCCTAATTGGTCGATGGGTCAAAAAATTTCCGTTGACTCTGCAACAATGATGAACAAGGGCCTAGAGGTCATTGAAGCACATTGGTTATTTGGTTTGCCTGCATCACAAATAGATGTGGTCTTGCATCGCCAAAGTATTATTCATTCAATGGTAGATTATGTTGATGGCTCGGTATTGGCTCAGATGGGTAACCCTGATATGAGAACACCGATTGCTAACGCCTTAGCGTGGCCGCAACGAATTGAGTCAGGCGTTGAACCTTTAAATTTAGCTAAGATTGGCAGACTCGACTTCTCAGTAGCTGACCATAAACTTTTTCCTTGTCTTGCACTAGCATATCAAGCATTAAATGCAGGTGGTACGAGTACAGCAATTTTAAATGCGGCTAATGAAGTAGCTGTAGAAGCTTTTTTACAAAGACAAATTAAATTTACTCAAATTTCGAATATTATTGAGCAAGTATTGTCAAACATAACTGCCCATGATGACGATACACTAGAGCAAATTTTAGCAGATGATGCACTAGCGCGCGCCTTAACTATAGAGTTGACACAATAATATGCAATCATTGTTATTTTTTATTATAGCGTTAGCGATCTTGGTGGTCGTACATGAGTTTGGTCATTTTTGGGTTGCTAGGCGTTGCGGAGTTAAAGTTCTAAAATTTTCGGTAGGATTTGGTAAACCTTTATGGCAAAAGCGCGGTAAAGATGGTACTGAATATATTTTAGCGGCAATTCCTTTGGGCGGCTTTGTTAAGATGCTTGATGAGCGCGAAGGTGAAGTCGCAGTTGAGGATTTAGATAAAACGTTTAATCGGAAACCATTACGTTCACGTGTTGCGATTGTCGCTGCCGGGCCAATCGCGAATTTATTATTTGCTATAGTAGCTTATTGGCTGATTTTTATGGTTGGTATTCCAGGAATACGATCTGTCGTTGATGAGATAGTAGCTGAATCTCCCGCAGCGCATGCCCAATTGATCGCAGGCGATCAAATTATTCGTGTAGACGGTCGTGATACCCCGACGTGGTTGGCGGTCAATAAAGCTTTGGTGCTTATTGCTGAGAGTGGTGGTGTTGCAAAATTGACGGTCAGTACAGATGGTGCTGAACACATACGTTCAATGAATGTTCCAAAATGGCAGTTTGATCCTGACGCCCCTGAGTCTCTTATACAAGTTTTAGGCATCAGTCCTGTCAACATTGTTTTAAAACCTATTCTAGGTTCGATTTCAGAAGACAGTGCGGCTAAACGGGCAGGTTTACAAGTTGGAGATGAAGTGATTTCGTCCAATGGTGAGCTTATCAATAGTTGGATGCACTGGGTAACGCTTGTACGTGCTAATCCTGATGAAATACTAAATATTAAGATTAAACGATCTGGACAAGAAATTAACCTATTATTAACGCCGCAGAAAACAATAGACAATTTAGGACAAATCGGTGCGGGAGTGGATGTCAACAAGACCATTGTGCCGGATAGTTTAAAGGCTGAATTACGTTATTCACCACTATCAGCACTGGGCTATGCAGTAATTGAGACATGGCAGTTTTCAAGTTCTACAGTCAAAAGTCTAGGTGGAATGTTAGTAGGAAGCGTATCAAGCAAAAATATTGGTGGTCCAATTACAATTGCGCAATATGCCGGTGCTTCAGCTGATAGAGGTGTTATATCATTCATTAGTTTTTTAGCAATGATTAGCATCAGTTTAGGAATACTAAATTTGTTACCCATTCCAGTATTAGATGGAGGCCATTTAGCATTGTATTTTGTGGAGTGGTTGCGAGGTTCACCTTTATCAGAACATGCCCAATTACAAGGTCAAAAGGTCGGGATGTTTTTACTTTTAATGTTGATGGCCCTTGCCTTTTTTAATGACTTTTCAAGACTGTTTGGATAATGGCGTTAATTACGGTTACACTAACGTTTTTTCGTCTCTAAAAATTTAATGATAATGACAAAAATACTTCAGATAATTGCATTACTATTACTCACTAATATCGCTTTGGCTGAGTCTTTTACTATAAAAGATATCCGAGTCGAGGGATTACAGCGAATCTCGGCAGGTACTGTCTTTAACTTTTTGACAGTCAAAGTGGGCGACGAAATGACTGATGATGATGCTAAAAGCATTATTCGCGCGCTGTTCAAATCAAAATACTTTAATGACGTTGAGGTAGAACAGCAAGATGGCGTGTTAGTCATTAAAGTAACTGAACGGCCTGCAATATCAAGTATAGAGTTTGTCGGTAATAAAGATTTGGACAGTAAAGAGTTATTAAAATCTCTTAGTCAAATAGGTTTTTCTGAAGGTCAGGTATACGAAAAAGCTATGCTTGAGCGAGTAGAGCTCGAATTAGAACGGCAATATTTTAGTCGTGGAAAATACGGTGTTACCATTGAATCCGAGGTAACTCCGCTTTCCCGTAATCGTGTTGCAGTGCGCATTACGATGGCTGAAGGTGTAATTGCTACTATAGGTAGTATTAATATTGTAGGTAACAACGCTTATGATGATGAAGATCTATTAGCAGATTTTGAATCAACTACAGGTAGTTGGTTGTCAGTTTTTACGAGTGATAATCAATATTCACGGCAGAAGTTATCAGCTGATCTGGAAACGTTGCGCTCATATTATTTAGATCGTGGATATGTTGATTTCACAGTAGAATCTACGCAAGTCACGATTACCGATGATAAAAAGCAAATGTTTATCACAATAAATATCGCTGAAGGCGATCGTTATAAGATTAAAGAAGTGCGACTCGCTGGTGACTTAATTGTGCCAGAAAAAGAATTGTTTGATTTGGTGACAATTAGAAAAGATGCCGTTTTTTCTCGTAAAGCAATCACAACAACAACTGAAGCTTTAAATGGCCGTTTAGGCGATGATGGTTATGCATTTGCCAATGTTAATGCGGTGCCATCAATTGATCGAGATAATAAGGAAGTATCACTGACCTTCTTTGTTGATCCTGGTCGTCGTGCTTATGTACGCAGAATTAACATTGCGGGCAACAGTAAGACTCGTGATGTGGTGTTGCGTCGCGAAATGCGTCAACAAGAATCGTCATGGATTTCAACTAAAGATGTCAATCAATCACGTACTCGAATTCAACGTCTCGGCTATTTTGAAGATGTAAACGTCGAGACAAATCCAGTTGCAGGCACTTCGGATCAAGTTGATCTTGATTACAATGTAACCGAGATGGCATCTGGTAGCTTGTCTGCAGGTATTGGGTTTTCACAATCAGACGGTATTATCTTCAATGCCAATGTCACTCAAAAGAACTTCTTAGGAAGTGGTAAACATATTAATTTTGGTTTTAATAACAGTAGTATTAATACGGTTTACAGTTTTGGTTATACCGATCCATTTGCAACAGTTGATGGTATCAGTCAAGGCTTTAATGCGTTTTATAGACAGACTGATACAAGAGAAGCTAACTTAGCTCGATATAATACTGATGTATATGGAGGGGATATTAACTTCGGCATTCCTATTTCGGAATCAAATCGTATACGTTTAGCATTAGGATATGAGAATACAACGTTAAAACTTCCTCGTGATAATGTTATCCAGCGGTACCAAGATTTTATTAATAAGGAAGGATCGCAATTTGATACATTCTCATTGACTGTAGGTTGGTCAAACGACACTCGTAATAACGCAACGTTACCCACTAATGGGATGAATCAAAGTTTATCCGCTGAAGTGTCGATTCCTATTGGGTCATTACAATATTACAAGCTACGTTATAAAAATGATTGGTATCACCCCATTAGTGATTCCTTAACATTGGCCTTAGGTGGTAACCTTGGTTATGCTGATGGTTATGGTGATACAGATGGATTACCGTTCTTCCAAAACTTCTATGCGGGTGGTATGCGAAGTGTACGAGGCTTCCAGTCTAATACTCTTGGCGTTAAAGAGAATGGCGAGGCTTTAGGTGGTAATTTCTTGGTTACAGGTGGTGCCGAAATTATCTTTCCTGTACCGTTCATGAAAAAAACATTAAAATCTTTCCGTTTAAGCGCATTTACTGATATTGGTAATGTGTATGACGTTAATGAGGATTTTGATGCAGGTTTATTACGTTATTCTGCGGGTCTATCAGCTATTTGGATTTCCCCATTTGGTGCAATGTCATTTAGTGTGGCCCAACCTTTTAATGAGCAAGAAGATGACACTACTGAAGCCTTTCAGTTCTCTTTAGGCTCAACATTTTAGTTAAATTGTAATGGAGAAAAGTGTGAAAAAAATGAAGTTAAGTTGGTTGTTATTGGCACTTGTTTTTGTTGGTACATCCGTCAATGCGGCAGAATTAAAAATTGGAGTGGTCAATGCTGGTGCTGTTCTTGACCAATCACCGCAAAAGACTCAAGCATTATCGCGTTTAGAAAAGGAGTTTTCGGCGCGTGGTAAATCTTTAGAAGGTAAGCTTAAAGCGTTAAGAGCTGACCAAGATAAATTATCAAAAGATGGCGCAATTCTGGGCGCAGATGAACAAAAAGCTAAAGAACGTAAAATCATGTCTGATCAGCGTGAATTAAAACGTTTGCAAGATGAGTATAGTGAAGACTTATCAATTCGTCGTAATGAAGAATTACGTAAATTAGAGCAAAAAATTGCACAAACAATCGTTGACTTAGCTAAAAAAGAATCTTACGACTTAGTGGTATATCAAGGTGTAATTTTTGCTAGTGATAAAGTTGATATGACTGCAAAAGTTTTACAATTACTTAAAGCGCAAAAGTAGGCTGGTTATATAGTGGCTTGGACGCTAGCTGAAATAGCTAAACATGTTGATGGCGTAGTGCAGGGTGACGAATCTTGTCAAGTAGAAAGCTTTGCAACATTAGAGCACGCCGCTCATAACCAAATTAGTTTTTTAGCAAATTTAAAATACAAAAAGTTTCTAGCCACCTCAGCTGCTGGGGCGATTATTGTGAGTGCCGAAGCTGCACCTTCGGTGCTTAACAATGCCATAGTAGTTGATGATCCTTATGTAGCCTATGCCAAAGCTGCACGCTTATTAAATCCTATTCGAGTACACGCTGCAGGAATTGCTGCTAGCGCTATTATAAGTAATGCCGCTCACATTCATGAAAGTGCTTCTATAGGTGCTCAGGTTGTGATTGACTCGGGTGTCGAAATAGCACAAAACGTAGTAATTGGGCCTAACTGTGTTATTCAGTCTGACGTTAGAGTCGGCGCTGGAACTAAACTGACGGCTAATATTACACTCTGTGAAGGAGTAAACATTGGTGAACGTTGTATTATTCATCCTGGGGTGGTCATTGGTGCAGATGGTTTCGGTATCGCTAACGATAATGGACAATGGATAAAAGTACCTCAACTAGGCAGTGTCAAAATTGGTAACGATGTTGAAATAGGTGCAAATTCCACTATAGATCGTGGTGCAATTGAAGATACCGTTATTGGTAACGGAGTAAAACTTGATAACCAAATTCAAATCGGACACAACACCATTATCGGTGATCACACAGTTATTGCTGGTTGTGTCGGTATTGCTGGCAGCACAACGATAGGTAAACACTGTGTGATTGGTGGAGGTGTTGGTATAGGCGGACATCTTTCTATTGCTGATGGCGTGCAATTGACAGGAATGACCATGGTTACAAAGTCTATCACTGATTCTGGAGGATACTATTCTTCAGGCATTCCAGCTGAACCAACGGCGCAGTGGCATAAAAATGTAATTCGTTACCGACAAATGGATAAATTAGTTGCTCGGGTGAAAGAATTAGAAGAAAAATTGAGCTAGTTTTAGCGCCTTTTGCCATAATTACTTCAGCATAATTAAAAAAAGACATAAGAATAAACTAATTAACAAAACGTTAAGGATCTAAGCATTGAACACTATCGATATACACGAAATTCAGCGATTATTACCTCATCGGTATCCTTTTTTATTAGTCGATCGTGTTATTGAGTATACGCCTGGTGAGCATTTAGTCGCGATTAAGAATATTACATTTAATGAACCGCAATTTACAGGCCACTTTCCTCAACGAGTTATCATGCCTGGCGTTTTAATACTTGAGGCTTTGGCTCAAGCTACCGGATTATTGGCCTTCAAAACAGCTGATGATGTCCAATCTGACAATGCATTATATTATCTTGCGGGCATTGATAATGCACGATTCAAAAAACCTGTAGAACCAGGCGACCAGTTACGATTAGAAGTTAAATTAGTTAAAAATAAACGTAACTTTTGGAAATTTAGTGCTGAAGCATCTGTTGATGGTGAAGTGGTAGTCACTGCAGATATTATGTGTGTTCATCAAGAAATGCCTAAATGATCCATAACACTGCCATTATAGATCCTACGGCCACGATCGCTGACAACGTTAGTATTGGGCCTTATTCAATTATTGGTGCTAATGTAGAAATTGGTGCTGATTGTGTTATCGGACCACATGTAGTAATCAACGGGCCAACAAAAATTGGTAAAGGTAACAAAATTTACCAATTTTCATCAATCGGTGAAGATCCACAAGACAAAAAATATGCCGGTGAATTAACATTACTTGAAATTGGTGAGAATAATCTCATTCGTGAAAGTGTCACTATAAATCGAGGCACCGTTCAAGGCGGTGGCATTACCAAAGTAGGCAGCAATAATTGGATAATGGCTTATGTGCATATAGCTCATGACTGCATGGTGGGCAACGATAATATTATTGCTAATAATACATCATTGGCAGGTCACGTTATCATCGATGATTTTGTTATTCTAGGTGGCTTTAGTTTAATAAGCCAGTTTAATAAGATAGGCTCTTATGCATTTAGTGCAATGGGTAGCGTCATCTCTCGAAATATTCCACCTTATGTCTTAGTGTCAGGGCATATGGCTAAGCCTATTGGTGTCAATGTCGAAGGCTTACGCCGTAGGCTGTTCTCTGACGAACAAGTAAAAAACATTAAACAAGCCTATAAATTGATCTATCGTTCTGGATTACGTATTGAAGAAGCTGAAAGAAAACTTGAGATACTGAGTCAAAAACAACCAGAATTGACTATTTTGAGTATATTTTTAAATACACAGCATGGCGGTATTATTCGCTAATTAAAACTCGTTACTTACGCTTTGAATAATATACAAGTCTGTTCGCCCACTAAGATAGATCTTTACTTGCTGATGAATTCGACTTTTTAATCAAATTCTTTATTAATCGTTAGCAGGTGTCGCACTGATTTTATGTATGCTTAAATCGGCGCCATCATATTCTTGTTCTTGGGATAAGCGTAAGCCCATCACTTTCTTAAGTGATCCATAAACAACATAACCACCGATAAACGCGATGCTAATACCTAGCGCGGTACCGATAAGTTGTGAAGGCAGACTTACCCCACCCAAACCACCGAGTGTCACTTGACCAAATATTCCAGCAGCAATTCCTCCCCATAGGCCACAAATACCATGCAACGGCCAAACTCCCAAGACATCATCTATTTTCCATTTGTTCTGAGTTAGAGTGAACGCATATACAAATAAGCCGCCCGCTATACCCCCTGTCACAAGTGCACCAAGTGGATGCATGATGTCTGATCCTGCACAAATGGCAACTAAACCAGCAAGAGGTCCATTGTGTACAAAACCTGGATCGTTTCGACCGACTAAACAAGCGACTAAAGTGCCGCCAACCATTGCCATGAGAGAGTTTACTGCCACTAGACCACTTATACCTTCGACTTGTTGGGCTGACATAACATTAAATCCAAACCAACCAACCGTTAGGATCCATGCGCCTAAAGCTAGGAAAGGAATATTAGAAGGAGGATGAGCGTAGACTTCACCTTTTTTACCGTAACGACCATTACGTGGTCCTAGATGTAACACTGCTGCTAATGCAATCCAGCCTCCGACTGAGTGAACGACAACTGAACCGGCAAAGTCATGAAAGCTAGCCCCGAAACTCGCCGCTAACCAAGCTTGGAACCCAAATAAGTTATTCCAACTAATACCTTCAAATAGAGGGTAGATAAAGCCTGCCAACATAAAGGTTGCAATTAGTTGAGGATTAAATTTAGCTCGCTCAGCAATACCTCCAGAAACGATTGCTGGTATGGCGGCTGCAAAAGTAAGTAAGAAAAAAAACTTAACCAATGCATAGCCATTCTCCTCAATCAGAGCTGGTGCAGCTTGAAAAAAATCAACGCCATAGGCGATGCTATAACCGATAAAAAAATACGCAATGGTTGAAACAGCAAAATCCATAATAATCTTAACTAAAGCGTTTACTTGGTTCTTTTTGCGGACAGTTCCAACTTCTAAAAAAGCAAATCCGGCATGCATTGCTAATACCATAATAGCGCCGAGTAAGATAAATAGAACGTCTGTAGCATTATGCACTCTGTTTTCCTTTACAAATCGTATAAATAACAATTATTACAGCAATTTTTGCACCAATATTGAAGTTTGTAATAAATACATTGGCTTATAGATTGTAAGATTGTCTAGTGTGGAATGTTATGGGCAATATTGGTGCGTATATTTATACATCGCATTATTTTGGTGCGTAGAAATGTCTTGTCCACATTAAGCTTAGATCAACGTATAATTATGCGTTGTAAAAAATTAATAATTTGTCATGGTGGCAAACGAGGACTGAATAGATGGATATTTACGCTTCAGATGAAGAGAAAGGCGAAGAGATAAAACAATGGTGGCGAGATAATGGCCTAGCTGTATTTATTGGAATTGTGCTGGGTATCGCATTTCTTTTCTCTGGTCGCTACTGGCTTACTCATCAAACTACATTGACCGAGCAGGCAGCACGAAACTATCAACAATTATCGACGTCATTAACTGAAGATAAAAATGCTGAAGCAGAGCAACAAGTGCAAAAACTGTTTAGTGAGTTTCCATCAACACCCTATGCTGTCTTTGCTGCATTTGATATGGCTAAAAAAGCGGTAGACCTAAATGATAACGCTGCGGCAAAAACCTACTTACAGTGGGTGATAGATCATGCTGAATTAGCAGGACATAAATCACTTGCGCAATTGAGACTTAGCCAAGTTTTACTAGCGGAATCAAATTTCGATTTAGCACTTGAATTGGTAAATCAATCCATTTCAGGCAGCTACAATTCATTATTTTCAGAAAGAAAAGGTGATATTTTGGCTGCGCAGGGAAAAATTGATGAAGCACGATCAGCATATCAGACAGCTATGATGACCTTAGGTCAAGGCGAGCCTCGCCAAACTATAGTACAACTAAAACTTGATAATGTGGCTGTAGCTCAATGATCGTAAAAATATTTCATATAACGTGTACATTCGTATTACTCGTATCGTTGTCAGCTTGCGGCACCGTAAGTGGTTGGTTCAAGGACGATGTCTACGAAGTGCCTCCCACAGAATTATCTGAATTTACGCAAGAATTTGAACCTGTAATTGCTTGGTCGACAGATACAGGTGGCGCTAATGATATCTATAGTAGTTTAGATGCTTGGTTGCAGGGAAATGCAGTTGTTGCTATTGATTCTGAAGGTGAAGTGAATAGTTATGATGCCAAAACAGGCAAACGTTTGTGGCGAGAATCACTCGATGTTCCAGTTACAACAGGCGTAGGTGGCGGAGAAGGTCTCATTCTCGTTGGTACTAAAGACGGTCAGGTACTGGCTCTGGACGAGAGTAACGGCACGGTATTATGGAAAGTAAAGTTAACGAGTGAAGTACTTGCCCCTCCTAAAGCGAGTAACGGTATTGTCGTTGCCAGTACGTCTGATGGGCGTATGACAGGATTATCTGCAAAAGATGGTCAAGTGTTATGGAATTATCAACGAGCCGTTCCATTGTTAAGTTTGCGTGGTGCGAGTGCGCCTATTTTAGTCGACGACAAAGTAATTGCAGGCTATGCCAATGGTAAATTGATCGCCCTGTCGATTATCGACGGCAAAGTGATTTGGGAAAAAAGTGTCGCCATACCACGTGGTAGAACAGAGCTAGATCGTTTAGTTGATATTGATGCTGATCCAGTTGTAATGAACAATACCGTTTATGTTGTAGCTTATAATGGACGTTTGGCTGCACTGTCTCTTGAAGATGGGACTATTTTATGGTCTCATGATATGTCTTCACGTTCAGGCTTAGATGTAGTAGTAGGTGATGCAGTTTATGTGAGTGATGACGAAGGGAATGTTTGGGCGCTACAGGACGGATCGGGTGATTCTCTTTGGAGACAAACTCGGTTATTAAGACGCAAATTGACTGCACCCGCTGTGGTCGGTGATAATATTATCGTTGGTGATATTGAAGGTTATGTACACTGGATTTCTCGCCAAGATGGCCGTTTCACCGCACGTGTTAAAGTCGCTGATGCAGCCATTCGCAGCAAGCCAGTAGTTAGTGATAACTTGGTCTTTGTTACCGCCGCCGATGGTACCTTAACCGCATTCCGGATCCAATAATATGAAATCAGTTATCGCCTTAGTTGGCCGTCCTAATGTGGGTAAGTCAACCTTATTTAACCGTTTGACACGCAGTCGTGATGCCTTGGTTGCAGATTTTGTAGGACTTACTCGTGACAGAATCTATGGTACTGTTAAAAGTGATGGCTGTGATTTTATACTAATTGATACCGGCGGGATGACAGAGCAATCAGATAGCATGTCAGGCCTAATGCGAAAACAAGCTGATCTTGCAATTCAAGAAGCAGACTTAGTTTTATTTTTGGTCGATGGTCGTGCAGGAATGACGTCTGACGATCAAAATATTGCTTCAACATTACGCAATGTTGATAAACCTATAATTTTAGTAATCAATAAGTCAGAAGGTGAGCAGCGTGAGCTAGTTGCCGCAGATTTTTACGCACTAGGTCTAGGTGAGCCGCAAGTTATTTCAGCTTCTCAAGGCCGCGGCACTGCTAATTTGATTGCTGCAATAACCGAGATACTTCCAGCAGCATTAGCTGTTGAAACTGATGAACAAGAAGAAAATGAAGAAACGAGAATGGGGATCCGTTTGGCGGTTTTAGGGCGGCCAAATGTAGGTAAATCGACATTAATTAATCGAATTATGGGTGAAGAACGTGTCGTAGCATTTGATGAGCCAGGCACCACCCGAGACAGCATTCATATCCCGTTTGAAAAAGATGGCACTCGTTACACACTGATTGATACAGCCGGGGTGCGTAGACGTTCAAAAGTATCTGAAATGCTAGAAAAATTTAGCATTGTAAAAACATTACAAGCTCTAGAAGAAGCGAATGTGGTTTTGTTAGTGTTAGATGCACATGATGGTATTGTTGAACAAGATCTTCACCTTGCCGGACTCATTTTGCAGAGTGGCCGTGCTTTAGTCATTGCTGTTAATAAGTGGGATGGATTAGAAAAGGGAGAACGTGAATGGGTTACAACCAATATTGAACGTCGTATTCCCTTCTTAAATTTTGCTAATACTCATTTCATCTCTGCATTACACGGGAGTGGGGTTGGTTTATTATTTAAATCTGTTAAGCAAGCTTATGAATCAGCAATGGCACAAATTCCTACACCGCGCTTAACACGTGTGTTAGAAGATGCAGTGGCCGACCATCAACCACCGATGGTTAACGGTCGAAGAATTAAGTTTCGTTATGCCCATCTTGGTGGTAAAAATCCACCACGTATTATTATTCATGGCAATCAAACTGATAAAACCCCTAACAGTTATATGAAGTATTTAGAAAATACCTTCCGGACGGTGCTGAAATTGCACGGCACACCGATCATGATTGAATTTAAAATGAGTGATAATCCGTTTAAGGATAAAAAGAAGAAATTAACGAATGAGCAATTAGTTAAAAAAAGACGCTTGGAAAATCAGCATACAAATTTGAAAAAACGTCGCGATTAACGAGTTGAATTTGACATCAGGATCTAAAACCCAAAAAATATTGTAAGCATTGAAAATAAAGTATGATAATTCTTGGGCGTTGTTAATATAGTCTTTGTAATAAGGACTTATAAACCGTTTGTATTTGTTTCTACCCAACGGTCACCATCTTGTCTAGTTTCTTTTTTCCAGAATGGAGCCTGATGTTTTAGCTCTTCGATTAACCAGCTACAAGCATCTAATGATGCACGGCGATGAGCTGACCAACAAGCAATTAACACAATTGGATCAGCTGGATTTATATCACCTACGCGATGAATGATTAAGACATCAAGTAACGGCCAACGTTGGTTGGCTTGTTGTTCTAATTGATTCAAATAACGTTGTGTCATTGCAGGGTAATGCTCTAACACCATGTGCGTGACATCAGTGTCATCATTATAGTCTCTCATCGAACCGATAAAAGTCGCTGTAGCACCAAATTGTTTAGCGAGATCTGATTGTTGTTGATGACTATTGATGGCTTGCCAAGGATCAAATGCGTATTGTTCGATAAAAGTAGACATATAATTATCAGCCGCCGGTTACTGGCGGGAAGAAAGCCACTTCATCACCATCTTGGACAGGGCTTGTAAATTGGGCATATTCAAGGTTAATGGCAACAAGAATATTAATTGGGCGATCAGCTTTATTTGTGGCGATATCCCATGCTTCACTTGCAGTGCTCGCATGGTTGATATTCGTATCAGCTACACCGATAGTTTCTCGGAGACTGGCAAAAAATTTGACTTGAATGCTCATCTAGTTAATTGTTTCAATAATTTAAAATTAAAAGGATAACACTTATGGCTGATTTAACACACTTTAATCAAGCGGGCGAGGCTCATATGGTTGATGTCGGTGACAAACAAGTAACCAAGCGAGTTGCTGTCGCAGAAGGTCAAATATTGATGCTAGATAAAACATTAGAGCTTATCCAGCAGGGTAATCACAAAAAGGGTGATGTATTAGGCATTGCACGCATCGCCGGCATTATGGCTGCCAAACGCACCGCTGACTTAATTCCACTATGTCATCCTTTGGCCTTGACTAAGGTGACAGTAGATTTCAAAATTCTAGAGAATGATGCTGTTGTGGAATGTCGTGTTCAAGTTGAAACGAGTGGTCAAACCGGAGTGGAAATGGAGGCATTAACAGCAGTACAGATTGCGCTATTAACGATTTACGATATGTGCAAGGCTGTTGATCGAGGCATGGTTATGACAAATATTCGTTTACTTGAAAAAGCAGGCGGTAAGTCTGGACGTTGGATACGAGAACTTTAAGAGAAGGCAACACAACACCTAAGAGAAGATCTCTTTAAAGGTCACGCTGCCACCAGAATGTGATGCATCATAGCCAGGAAATCCACTCAACTTATCTCTGAATACCGTGTCTCTCAGTAACTGTTTTATTTTTTTGGTCGATTCATCTTCGCTCAGGTTATTGGGAATAGCCAAACAATAATGTTCCCAAACTAGAGGCACAAATTCTAAATTGAATTTACTCGCCATGGGCGCGATACCAAAACCAACATCAGCAGCACCGCTGGCAATCATGGCAGCTACTGCCATGTGAGTAAATTCTTCATGATCATAACCGTTGATTTCAGTTGCTTGGATATTTTGCGTCTCTAACAATTGATCAAATAATAATCGGGTACCTGAATCAACTTGCCGGTTGATAAATCTTAGATCAGTATTAATTAACGACGTGATAGAACTAATATCTGCTGCGTTTTCGGATCTAAACATTAATCCTTGATTTCTCTTTACCACATAGATCAGTTTATGTTTTTGAGGATGAATAAGCTTGAGATATTGTGACCTGATATTTTTTGCTAAGGGCCCGATAGGAATGTGAAATCCTGCGATATCACAATGACCACTATTAAGTGCTCTTAAACTTTCTAAGCTGCCGTGAAAATGTAAATCCAACTTAAAATTAGATTGTTGATTTATCAGATCGCGTAGTGTGCTGACAGCAAGACCATGGCTAGCAAAAATATTTAAAGAAGGTGATTTTGCTTTATCTAATAGCGATTCAAAATCTTGTTTGAACTGCGTGGCAAAGTTCTCTAACTCAGGAGTAAAATGCGCCAGCAGTTGAACATTTGCATTAAGTAATTTCTCACCAGTAGGTGAAAGATATGCGCCGCGACCTCTTTCAAGAATAACCAAAGGCTGTCCTAAAAACTCCTGCCATTTTGCCAGTAAACCCCAAGCAAATCGATATGACACTCTAACCTCATCCGTTGCACTTTTTAACGAGCCGAGATCATGGATTGCAGTAAGTAAAGGAAACAAAACAGGATCTATATTGTGTTGTTCTGATTGGGTGATTTGCCAATTAAGCGAAAGTTGAATATTCATAATAGGCATAGTTAAACATATTTCTTATTGATTTAATACTATTTAAAATGTTATGAATTATCAATATTATATGTATAGAAATGCTTATATTTGGTGGTGTAAATGGTTATGATTTTTAACAAACAGGAAGTAAGACAATGATGTTACGAAAAACACTTATCGCAGGTGCGATATTTTCCTCTTTTATCGGTTCTGCTTATGCAGGTTCGGAAATAGAAACCTTGATCAATATGCTGCATCAAAATGGCATGGTCAATGATGCACAATTTGGTCGTTTACAAGCTGAATTAAAAGAAAACAAGTCAACTGCTAACCAAGAAAAACAACAGGTACAACAACAATTAGCTGAAGCCACTAAACCCTCTGATGTAGAAGTGAAAGTAAAAGGCGGTGTGACCGTAAAAACACGTGATGGAAAATTTTCAACCAAGATAGGTGGTCGAGTGCAAGCTGATGCTGCAACGTATAGTGGTCAACCAGAAATAGGCGATGGAACTGAAATTCGTCGTGCTCGTATCTACTTAAGTGGCACCATGTATGACGATTGGGGCTACAAGCTGGAATATGATTTTGCTGGTACTGGTGCGAATGGTAAAGGTATCACCGATGCATTTGTTACGTATAACGGATTTGATGATTTAGAAATCAAAGTCGGTAATATGAAAGATCCCTTCAGTTTAGAGCAACAAGAGAGTGCTAATTCGCTGATGTTCATGGAACGCTCATTAGCTGGCGCGTTTGGTGCAGGCCGACATATAGGCGCTTTATTGAGCACTAAACAACAAAATTGGACCTTAGCTGGTGGCGTATTTGGAGATTCTCTGAATGCCACAAATGGTACCGAAAATGATCAAGATGAAGGTTGGGGTCTAGGCGCGCGTGGTACCTTTGCACCAATTAATGAAAAAAATAAGGTTGTGCATTTAGGTTTAGGTATTAATTATCGTGATACTGGTGGTTTTGGCGACAAAACATCCTTTAGCCAGCAACCTGAGACTGATATAGGTGGTGTTAATATTGCTGACACTGGAAATCAGCTTCGAAATGTTACTGATTTTTATAAAGTCGGCGCCGAAGCAGCTACCGTAAATGGACCTTTCTCAGCACAAGCAGAATATATTACAACGTCTGTAAGTCGCAATGCCGGCAGTAATTTAACGTTTGATGGTTGGTATGCTCAAACGAGTTATTTCTTAACAGGAGAGTCACGTAACTACGACAAAGGTGTATTTGGTAATGTCACCCCTAAAGCCAGCGTCGGTGATGGCGGTATAGGTGCATGGGAATTGGCGTTACGCTACAGTACACTTGATTTAATAGATAAAGATATTGACGGTGGTGATGTTGACTCTTACACATTAGGTGTTAACTGGTATGCCACCAATACATTACGTTTTTCAGCTAACTACGTGGACGTGCTAGATGTTGAAGGTGGTTTATATGATAATCAACAACCAAGTCTATTTCAGGTACGTAGTCAATGGGCGTTTTAAAAACTTACTTTGATAATACTTAAGGAAAATATAATGACAATCAAAAAATGGTTATCAGTATCAACACTTGCCATAATGGCAATGATCTCTGTAACAGCTCAAGCAGTTGAACATTTAAAGCTATCAACGACAACCAGTACCGAAAACTCTGGTTTATTAGCGGTATTAAACCCCGTTTTTGAAGCCAAGTATGATGCAAAAATCGACGTTATTGCAGTGGGCACGGGTAAAGCGTTAAAAATTGGCAGTAATGGTGATGTCGATGTAGTGTTTGTACATGCGCCAGAAGCCGAGTTGAAATATGTTGAGCAGGGCGATTTTATTCTTCGTCAAGCAGTGATGCATAATGACTTTGTGATTGTGGGTTCGGTAAAAGATCCGGCAAATATTGCTCAAGCAAAATCGGCTGTTGAAGCGCTACAGAAAATCGCTAAGTCAAAAGCAGGATTTATTTCACGAGGTGACGATTCAGGCACTCATAAAAAAGAAAAGAAATTATGGGCTGAAGCCAATATAAAACCAGAAGGTAGCTGGTATATCCAAGCAGGACAGGGCATGGGAGCAGTATTAACCATTGCTGATGAAAAACAAGCTTATGCATTAGCAGATCGAGGTACTGAAATCGCCTACGCTGATAAGATGAGTCTAAAAGTGTTATTCGATGGCGATAAAGCGTTATTTAATCCCTACCATGTGATGGCAGTTAATCCCGAAAAACACCCACACGTAAAATATGAACTCGCTAAAAAATACATTGAGTTTGTCACAGGTAAAGAAGGGCAAGCAATTATTGCTGGCTTTCAAAAATCTGGCCAGCAGTTATTTTATCCTGACGTAGTAAACTAGAACTAACCTCAATAAAAAGCCGGTAATGAATCACATTACCGGCTTTTTATTTGACTATAAATAACTAAGTTGAAATGAAATTAGTTAGGCAGGTTCCATGCAAAACTAAGTCATTGTGATCTATTTAATAATTAATCTTTAGACTTGTTTTTGTCTGTCATATCATATTTCATTTCAATAGCTGAATCAGCAATATCATTTGCCATAGCAGCGCTTGCATCAACGGCTTTATCAACCACTTTAGATGTGCTTTCAGCAACATCTTCAGCCATTTCTTTAGTGGCATCTACAGCATCAGATGTTGTGTCACTTACTGCTTCAGCGGCTTTCTCAGATATTTCTTTAGCGTTTTCTATCACTGATTTGTCTGCATTATCGTCAGCGTTTTGGTCACAGGCAGAAACAAGTAGAAAAGAAGCCATTAAGGCTGACAATGTAAATTTGTTCATGTTAATTTCCTAGGTTTAATTTGTAGAGTAATCGTTGAAACGTGCACAGCTTATCCTTGACTGAGTAAACTACGCAAATCAATAATTGCAGCATTAGCGCGCGAGATATAAGAAGCCATAACTAAAGAATGGTTAGCTATTAGACCAAAACCGCTGCCATTTAAAATCACTGGGCTCCAAATGGCTTCTTGACTTGCTTCAAGTTCGCGAATGATTTGGCGTAAGCTAATTAAAGCATTCTTCTTCACTAAAATATCTGAAAAATCATATTCAGCTGCTTTTAATAAGTGGATTAAGGCCCAAGCAGTGCCACGAGTTTCATAAAACACATCATCAATTTGTGTCCATGGCGTCTGGGTAATTAGCAAGTCAGCAGTCGGGGTAGATTGATCTGCAGCAGGTTCACCTGCTAAATCCGTGTTAACACGAATTTGGCCGACACTTGCACTTAAACGTTGTGACAAACTGCCAAGGCGTTTTTCAACTATAGCTAGCCAAGCGGCTAAATTATCAGCACGAGCATAGAATTGAGCATCAGCGCGATCAGTATCACTGAGGCGAGATTGATAAGATTCTAGCGCCGTAATAGCTTTTCTGTACTCTTTTTCAGTCGGAGGAAACAGCCAAGATTCTGAGTTGAAATTAAATTGTGGTTCTGCGATAGCTAGATCAGGATCTTCCAATGATTGAGACTGTGAACGACTTATATCATTGCGCAAGGCGCGAGCATAATCACGTATTTGTACTAAGACACCAAACTCGAAGTTCGGTACATTATCCATCCATATTGATGGTGGCATAACATCGTTACTAAGGTAGCCACCAGGTTTATCTAGTAATGAATTGCCGAGGGTAATTAAGGTCGAAGTAGACACATATCCAATGACCATTTGTTGATGTTTTAGAGCAGCACGTTGTTTAGCTTGTTCTACAGGATCAAAGTCATTAGGACTACGATCCCACCACAGCATGATAATGAATAGAATTAGCGTAATACTTGCTAGCATAATGACTGAAAATCTTAATGTTTTTTTACGAGAGCTAGAGTCATCAAGATTACCAATAATGCTGTGGCCGATATCTCGTCCAAGTTGAATCAATGTTTTGAATGCCATGTTGGATTTAATGTCCTAAATACAAAAATATTTGAATAAATAGGTTATGCCCTTAAGTGGCTGATGGCAATACTAATATAATCATGAATTGAAATCCAACTTGACTTGTAGTGCCTAACCTCAGAATAATGTGCGGCTACGAAGAACATTGATAGGTCGGGGAGATGCTTTTATTATGACGTTGAGAATCGAGATCGAAGATCTGGCTAAGCATTTTGGTGCTATCAAAGCAGTGGATGGCGTATCATTTTCAGTCGAAAAGGGTGAGGTCTTAGGCTTTTTAGGGCCAAATGGTGCGGGAAAATCGACCACTATGAAGATGATTACCGGTTTTCTGGCTCCTACTCGAGGCACTGTACGAGTATGCGGCCATGATGTATTAACGGATCCTATTGCCGTTAAAGCATGTTTGGGATACTTGCCAGAAGGTGCGCCTGCTTATGCTGATATGACACCAGATGGTTTTTTACGCTTTATTGCTGATATCCGCGGTTTATCAGGTGCAGACAAAAAAAGAGCGGTGGCTTCTGCTGCGGATCGAGCACAGATTACAACAGTGATGTTCCAACCTATTGAAACCTTATCTAAAGGTTATAAACGTCGAGTAGGTTTAGCACAAGCCATTTTACACAACCCACCGGTTTTGATTTTAGATGAGCCCACAGACGGCTTGGATCCTAATCAAAAACACGAGGTACGCAGCTTAATTAATGAAATGGCTCACGATAAAGCCATTATCATTTCAACGCATATCCTTGAAGAAGTGAACGCCTTGTGTACGCGCAACGTAGTGATTTCAAACGGGCTTATCCAATTTGATGGCACACCTAGCCAACTTGAAGCAATGTCAGATTATCATAATGCTGTCTGTGTAGCGGTTGCGAATGTTGATGCAGCTGCATTCTCTCTCTTTCTCAATAGCCTTAATTTTATTGCTAAAGTTGAAGCATTATCCTCAAATCGTGGCTTTCGTGTTTACCCTGTAAACGGACAACAAATTACTGTTGAATTATCACAAGCCATTCGTAATAACGGCTGGCAAATAGATTCACTGTATGCTGAAAATGGCCGATTAGATGAAGTTTTTCGCAAGATTACAACAGGTACAACAGGCAGTTTACGGAGTAGTATTTAATGAATATGCGTAACATCTGGTTTATCATGAAACGGGAGTTGGGTGGTTATTTTGCTACGCCAGTCGCGTATGTTTTTATAATTATATTTTTACTGCTGACAGGTTTTTCAACCTTTTTCGTAGGTAATTTTTTTGAGCGTGGCGAAGCAGATTTATATCCATTTTTCTCGGTTCATCCTTGGATTTATGTGTTGTTGATCCCTGCTATCTCTATGCGTTTATGGTCTGAAGAACGTAAAAATGGGTCTATTGAATTATTGATGACCTTACCAGTATCGGTGTTTGAAGCTGTATTAGGTAAGTTTCTTGCCGCATGGGCATTTACTGGTTTAGCGTTGATATTGAATTTTCCACTATGGATTACAGTCAATTATCTTGGCTCACCTGATAACGGCGTTATTTTCGCGGGTTTCTTAGGTAGCTTTTTGATGGCTGGTGGCTTTTTAGCGATTGGCGCTTGTATCTCGGCAACCACTAAAAACCAAGTTATTGCCTTTGTGTTAAGTTTGATTGCCAGTCTAATCTTCGTATTAAGTGGTTATGGAATTGTATTAGACTTTTTTAGCAGTTGGGCACCGACCACATTGGTTCATGCGATTAGCTCTTTCAGCTTCTTAACCCATTTTGATGCTATTTCAAAGGGTGTAATCGACATTCGCGATATGCTGTATTTTGCCTCAGTGATCATGGTGTGGCTATTTGCTAATGCCATTGTTGTTAATGCCCGTAAGGCCGATTAGGAATTTAAGCCAATATGAATAAACAACTATTATCGACCTTAGGTCTAATACTGGCCATTATCTTGTTTTTGTCATTTAACATTGTGACAAATGAGAATTTAAAATCTGCACGTATCGACTTGACTCAGAATAATCTATATACCTTGTCGGAAGGTACATTAAATATTATCGAGTCATTAAAAGAACCGCTCACCCTGAGATTTTATTATTCAGATAAAGCGGGGCAAGAATTGCCCAGCGTAAAAGCCTATGCACAACGTGTTCAAGAATTATTAGAAGAATACCAACGTGCATCAGATGGCATGATCAAATTGATTGTGGTGAACCCAGAACCGTTTTCTGATAATCAGCAACGTGCTGAGGAATACGGGCTACAAGCTGTGCCTATCGATGGCAAAGCAGCTCAATTGTATTTTGGACTTGTCGGCAGTAACTTATTAGATGGCGTCGAAACTATTTCTTTTTTCCAGCCGGAAAAAGAAGACGTGCTTGAATATGATTTAACAAAGCTAGTTTATAAGCTATCAACTGCTGATAAAAAGACTATCGCGATTTTAAGTCCTTTGCCTGTAGATGGTGAGGGTTTTGATCCTCTAAAAGGTTATGCGCCGACTAATGATGGTCCTAAACCTTGGGCGGTAATGGCTGAATTACGCCAGATGTTTAATGTGACGGTATTACCTATAGATATTAAACGGATTCCATCTAGCATTGATGTGTTGATGGTCATTCATCCTAAAGAACTCGAAGATGGACTTTTATATGCTATCGACCAATATGTTTTGGCTGGTGGTAAATTGATTACCTTTGTTGATCCGTACGCTGAAATCGATATTCCAAAGAAAGATCCTGATAACCCAATGAATGCAATGTTGGCATCGCATAGTTCAAATATGCCGAAGTTATTTAAGGCGTGGGGGTTTGAACGTTCTCCGACTGATGTCGTTGCTGATCGTAAAACAGCGATAAAAGTTGATTTTGGCGCAAGAACCAACAATCAACCTATTGATTATGTATTGTGGCAGTCTATTCCTTCAGAACAAATGAATAGAGAACAAGCCATAACGAATCATTTGAAAAAAGTAGAAATGGCTACTGCGGGTCGCTTCGAAGCGCTTGAGGGTGCAACAACGAAATTTATTCCACTTATCTCATCAAGTAATGAAGCGATGATGGTTGATAAACGGGTCGTACAATTCCGTAATGATCCCATGGCGTTATTAACCAAGTATCAAGCTGGGACCATTAGTTATCCTATTGCTGTTCGCGTGACAGGACAGGTTAAATCTGCTTTTCCTAATGGCTTAACAAATGAGGCGGGCGTTGCCGAAAAATTGCCTGGTTATTTGAGCGAATCTAAACAGGATATCGATGTTATTGCTATTGCTGACGTGGATATGTTGCAAGATCGTTTCTGGGTTCAATTACAGGATTTCTATGGCAAACAGATCGCTTATAGTACCTCTAATAATATCGATTTTTTAATCAATGCGATTGATGAGTTAACGAATAGCCATGGCTTAATTAGTGTCCGCTCTCGTGTTGGTTTTTCTCGACCATTTGAACGTGTTTTAGATTTACAACGTGAGGCTGAAAAAAACTACCGAACTAAAGAACGCGACTTGCAAAAAATATTAACAGAAACGGATCAACACATTGCCAGAATGCAAGTTGAGCGCAGTGGCAGTGGTGAAGAACTGTTGAACGACGATCAGAAGCTAGAAATTGCTGACCTTCGGATGATGAAGAATAAAACGCAACAACAATTACGTGAAGTACAGGGTAAATTACGTCAAGATATTGATAAGCTAGACACTCAACTTAAGTTCTTCAATATTGGTCTTGTACCTATACTGGTCGCACTTTTAGCCTTACTTACGGGCTGGATGCGTGTTCGTAAACGTACTAAAGGTCGGCATTAACAGTAAGTTAGACTCAATACTCTACTAGGTTTGTAAAGATGATAAAAAAATTAAATAGTCTCACAATATTGTTCCTTATCACCTTGGTGATGGTGGTGTTGATGTTAATCACTATTCAGCATCCAAGCGATAATAACGATGATGAAGGTTTATTATTCCCTGATTTATTTAGCCAATTAAATCTTGTTGATACACTTAAATTTAAAAGCGCTCAAGATGAATTCACACTATTCAAAAACGGTGAAGACTGGTTTGTGAAGGAGCGTTTGAATTATCCTGCGGATTTTGATTTAGTCAAACGTGCATTGATTGATCTTAGTGATACAAAAATTCTTGAACGAAAAACTGATAATCCAGAACAATATCCATTGTTAGGTGTTGCTGGTGTTGAAGACGGTGGCGAATCGTTAACCTTAACTATGTTGAGTGGTGACAAAACTATCGCTGGGCTAATTTTAGGTAATGAACGTGAAACGACTGCAAAAATGGGTGCAAAACAGTTCTATGTTCGTAGAGCAGGTGAGCCTAGAGCATGGTTAGCAGAAGGTTATCTAAATATTAACCCCTTGATGTTAAACTGGATTAAAAGTGAAGTGCTTAGTGTTGCTCGTGAACGTATTGCTGAAGTGAATATTATTCAGCCTACTGGTGAAACAGCTACATTAGTGAATTTAGGTGTAAAAGATAAGTTTGGTACACCGCAATCTTTAGATAAAACTGTGTTTAAATACGAACAGCTAGGTTATGACATTGCAGGTACGTTGTTTCAATTACGAATGGAAGATGTGCAAGCTGCGAAAGACTTTTCAAGAGGCGATGCAGAAGTTGTTACGGCGGAATTTATTACATATGATGGCTTGAAAGTTATTGCAAAAACCTCATTCAATGATGGTTTTTATTTTACTGCTTTTCACGCTGAGTTTGATGATATTGTTATTAAGGCAGCGCCGAAAGATATACAAGATATGAATGTATTGCAGACGCCAGAACAAGTAAAAGCTGAAGTGGCTACTATTAATAAAGAGTTGAGTCCTTGGGTCTATCGCTTTGGAGGATTCGTCGGTACTAATCTGATGCGTGCAAAAGCGGATATGGTGACCGAGTCGGAAAATGTTATTCCAATGCCAGCGGATGTAATGGGTTATGGGTCTTAAACTATTTCATCAATATTAACGGCATAAAAAAAGCGCTGTAAAGCGCTTTTTTTATGCCTAAATTGTCTTCATTGCTCTTGTTGCCATTCGATCTTCATTTAATATAAGGTAACCGGAAGCTCATCAGTTAAAACGTAACGATAAATTTATCAGCTCCGACATATCAACCACCTTATTCCTGAAAATACCACTCATCTACAAATAAAATAAAACTTTAATATCCTATTAGCGAGGATTTTCACAAATTTAATAGGTCAGGGTGTAACCATTTGGTGATAATTCATATCTTTCTTGGTAAAGGTGTTGGTTTTATCCATTAAACAAACGGTATATTGGTGTGCTTATTATCATAAAAATATCGATAGGCATGTAAATTGCTTTGTAAGCTGTTAATTAGCTTAATGTCATAAAAATGACACTACAAAAAAATATGAGGGTCGTATAATGGTTATTAATTCATCGCATAAACTAAGCTTGGTTTGTGGTCTATTTGTATCTTTTAATCTTTGTGCCGATAGCTTACAGCCCTTGGCTAAAATTGAGCAAGTTGCTTATGAATATGCCGTGAAAAAGGCGCAAGCTAGTTATGACAATCCTCAAATCGCCATGGATTCACTAGATAATCGACTACGGCTGCAAGTTTGTGATGTGAAGTTAGATGTATTTTCAACTAACGGGGTTGTTGGTATAGGAAATCAGACAATAGGCGTTAAATGTAACGCTCCAGTAGCCTGGACAGTGTATGTCCCAGTTAAAGTGAAAGTGTTGAAGTCAGTTGTAGTAGCGACTAGACCTTTATCATCTAACCAATTAATCACTCAGAGCGATATTAAATTACAACAATTGGATATCGGTAGTATGCAACAAGGTTATCTAAATAGCATTGAACCAGTCATTGGGCAACAATTAAAGTATCCGGTATCGATGGGATCAGTCATAAAACCTAATAGCCTCCAAGCCCAAAAAATAGTACATCGTGGCGATCAGATAATGCTGGTAGCGATGGCAGGACAAATGGAAGTAAGAATGAGTGGAACTGCTTTAGATGACGCTACATTGGGGGAGCGAGTTAAGGTAAAAAATAGCACGTCTAAACGTATAGTCGAAGGTGTGGTAGATGCTCCCGGTATCGTAAAAGTGTCTCTCTAAGGAATTGAAGAAAATAGTGAACATAAAAACTCAAGTTTTTGTAATTATGGCCGATGTATTAATCAGACTCTGAAGGAGATAAAACATGTCAGAAATAAATACGATAAAAACCACGGGCCAACTCGGGTTAAACACCAACCGGAATGTTAATACTCCGCAGAACTCTGATAGCGATAAAGCGCCAGAGGTGTCAGCAAAGACAACACGTGTCGATACAGTGAGCCTAACGGATACTGCAATACAGTTACAGGCCTTAAAAGAAACCTTAGCCGATGCACCTGTGGTTGACAATGACCGAGTATCAGCTATAAAAGCAGCTATTGCAGAAGGCGCTTATAAAGTCGATCCTGCTGAAATAGCCAACAATATGATCAATTTCGAGCAACAGCTCGGCTAGGTGACTAATCATGACAATGACTTCATTACAGAAACTACATAATATTTTACAATCAGAACAGACGACTGCTTTAAAGTTGCTTGAGATGTTAAAGTTTGAACGTAGTGCGTTAACGAAGTCAGACGTAGATGAAGTGATGGACCTTACGGCAAAAAAGCAGCCTTTAGTTGTAAGTTTAGAGCAGCTTGGACGTGAACGTGAAGCCGTATTACAAATAGAAGGTTTTTCCGCAGGTAAAGATGGCCTAGCCGCCTTTATTGCCAATCAAACAGAACAACATTCTCGTATACTGAGTGGCATGGTGGATGCATTAAAGGTCACTGCCAAAGCGTGCCGAGAACATAATCAAGTTAATGGCGGCATAGTTAATGTCAATCGTCAATATCTTCAGCAAGCTATGAACATTTTAAGGGGTTGTGATATGACGCCGAGTGCTTATGGTCCGGGAGGTGAATACACTAGCCAAGTAGTCCGTCAACCTTTACTAGGAAGAGTTTAAGTCGGCAGTAGCCACTCATAGAGTGAACATTAAGATCGGTTGAACAAAATAATAGTTAATACACCGCATAGATAAACTTGTCTTTAAGTCGAATGCTATGTCGACATCTTCTTTTTTGCTTTGTAGCTTATATCCTAAATGTCTAATTTGATAATCAATGTTATACGATCGGTAGTCATCGGGATTAGTGAGATGATTAAAATGAGGTTTTTTTTCAGAATATGACACTTTAGTTTTGAACGTGATTTTTTGTGGTGCAATTGATTAACCGTGACTCAAAAGTTATGTTTAGTTACAAAATACCCTCATCATCAGACATTAAGTTATCTAGGCTGGTTAAATGACCACGTATTTTTTCACGATTAGCTAATTTTCCTTGTGCTACTAAAGGTAAATCGGTGAACTGTATAATATTTTTATCGATTAAGGTATATATCAGATCTTCAAGAACACGAACTAATGCGACATCAGATGATGAGAGGACAGTTTTTACATGATGATGAGTGGCTGTCTGCTGAATAAAGGTAATCAGTTCGGCATTGTCTAGAGAAATGTATTCTTGATCATCATGCTGTTGTGCTTCAAAAATCTCGATAATATCGCCATTAGTATTACGATTTATGTAGGCCATTGTGATACCTTTGGTGTTTGATGAGGTTATTCTATCTGCTTTATTACACTGTTAAGATGTGTTGTAAAAAAGAGATAAAATATAACGTCCAACTGTTATTAAACCTGAATTTTTAATAATCTATCAAATCGAGCACAATGATGATATGAAAATTTGTATTATGTGATAAAGTTCTCGCTCAAATTTAGCCAGATGTGGATTTCGTTGTAAGGATACTAATGTAAATATGTCTGAACAAGCATTACCATTAGAAAAGACAAAGCAGTGGCAAGCTGATGAAGGCCAACAGACATTAGATGATCCACTTCTTAATTGTCTCACTTTACTGAGCAAACTGTTAAATAAACCGCATAGTGCTGAATCGTTAATTCATGGTTTACCTTTAGTTGACAATAAGTTGACTCCAAAGCTATTTGAACGAGCGGCAGAGCGTGCTGGGTTAACATCAAAAGTTGTTAAGCGTCCGCTTCGCCGAATCTCTAATTTAGTTTTACCAGCAGTGCTATTGCTGGAAAATAGTAATGCCTGCATTGTATTGGAATTTAAGAAAGAAACGGCGAGAGTAATTTTCACTGAAACGGGTGACAGTGAGTCAGAGATCGCTTTAGATGATCTAAACGCTGACTATGCGGGTTATGCTATTTTTATAAAAGCAGTTCATTCATTTGATAAACGAACTGAATCATCAGTTATACCCAAAACTAAACATTGGTTTTGGGGAACAATATTACGATTCTGGCCGATTTATAGTGAAGTGTTTGTTGCGTCGATCTTACTCAATTTATTTGCTTTAGCCTCACCGTTATTTGTAATGAACGTCTACGATCGAGTAGTGCCAAATCGTGCTATTGAAACCTTGTGGGTGCTAGCAATAGGTATCGCAACCGTATTTGTGTTTGATCTTTTATTGAGATCTCTGCGTGGTTATTTTATTGATATGGCTGGGAAAAAGGCAGATGTCATTTTATCTGCAACGATTTTTGAAAAGGTGATGGGCATTAAAATGGCCTCACGATCCAATTCTGTTGGCTCATTTGCTAATAATATGCATGAGTTCGAATCGTTTAGAGAGTTTTTTACCTCTGCAACATTAACGACGTTAATCGATTTGCCTTTTATGTTCTTATTTATCTTTGTTATCTGGACGATATCAGGTGAATTGGCATATGTACCTTTAGTAGCCATTCCTTTAGGGATAATAGTCAGCCTTATCATTCAAGTTCCTCTTAGTAAAACAATTCAAAGTTTATTCCGCCATTCTGGACAAAAAAGCGCCACTTTAATTGAAACCTTAACTGGATTGGAAACGATCAAGAGCATTGGTGCCGAATCACAAATTCAGCGTAAATGGGAGCAAACAATTGGCTTTATAGCTAAATATAGCCAAAGATCACGATTGTTATCATCAATGGCCGTAAACTTCACTGCCTTTTTACAACAAATGGCCTCTGTAAGTGTGGTGGTATTTGGTGTATACAAAATAGCGGAAGGTGATATTACTATGGGCGCCTTGATTGCGAGTACTATTTTAACGGGTAGGGCATTAGCGCCATTGGGACAAGTGGCTGGTATATTAACGCGCTATCATCAATCAAAAGCCGCATTAAGCTCATTAAATCATTTGATGAAACTGCCAGTAGAGCGACCATCGGGTAGGGAGTTTTTACACCGCCCTGATTTTAAAGGCAATATTGAATTTAAAAAAGTATCATTTCGCTATCCAGAACAACCGATGGATGCGTTATCTGAAGTAACGTTTAGCATTAAACAAGGTGAGAAAGTTGCTTTCATAGGCCGGATTGGTTCCGGTAAAAGTTCAATTGAAAAATTACTATTGGGTTTATATGAACCTATGGAAGGTTCGATATTATTAGATGGCACCGATATCAGACAAATTGATCCTGTTGATTTACGAAGAAATATCGGCTATGCCCCGCAAGATGTTGTGCTATTTTTTGGCAGTATACGTGACAACATTGTTATGGGGGCACCGTTTGCCGACGATGAAGCTGTGATTAAAGCTGCCGACATTGCAGGTGTTACTGAATTTGTTAATCGGCATCCAGCAGGTTTTGACTTACCAGTTGGTGAACGAGGAGAAGGACTCTCCGGTGGCCAACGGCAGAGTGTTGCTGTGGCCAGAGCACTATTACTAGATTGTCCTGTATTGGTACTTGATGAACCTACTAATGCTATGGACAATAGTACTGAAGACCAATTCAAATCTAAATTACAATCGCACTTAGCTGATAAAACAATGATTTTGGTAACTCATAAAGCATCGTTGTTGAGTTTAGTGAGCAGAGTTATAGTAATGGATCAAGGGCGTCTTGTGGCAGATGGTCCTCGCGATCAAATACTTGCGGCGCTTAAAAATGGTCATATTAAAGTGTCGAAAGGATAGCTTTATGGCATGGTTTAGGCGTTCTCATCCTGATGATGCTGAATTTATGTCGGAAGTCAGTGCCGCCACATTGGAATCTGCACATCGCGCAGGACATTCATTATTGTTTTTAAGCCTTGCTTTTTTTATCGTTGCTGGCTGGTGGGCATATGTTAGCAGCCTTGATGAAGTGACAAGAGGAGAAGGCAAAGTAATCCCTTCGAGTAAAATTCAGGTAATACAGAATTTAGAAGGTGGAATACTGGCTGATGTTCTGGTGACAGAAGGTCAGATTGTTGAAAAAGATCAGGTGTTATTGAAAATTGATGACACGCGGTTTTCATCTTCAGTACGAGAAACAGAACTTAAATATTATGAGCTACTAGCGCGTAGTACACGATTAAGAGCTGAAAGCGACGGGGTTGATTTTATTGTTCCAGAAGAGGTTGTAAAAGATAGTCCTACTTTAGCAGCCAACGAAAAAGCCTTATATCTTTCACGGCAACGTGAATTGAAATCTGCTATTCAAGTATTAGAGCAACAGCAAGTACAACGTAGACAAGAGCTGATTGAACGACGGGCGAAGCAGTCGCAATTAGTACAAGGTTATGAACTTAGTAATAAAGAATTGAAAATGTCTGAGCCCTTGGTCGATATAGGCGTTATTTCAGAAGTGGAAGTATTACGTTTGAAGCGAACGGTCAATCAGTTGTATGGTGAAATGGAAGCAAATCGCTTGGCTATTCCGCGCACACAGTCTGCATTGAGTGAAGCACAACAAAAAGTGGTGGAACAAACGATTCAGTTTAAGACAGATGCAGCAAGTCAGTTTTCTGAAGTCAATGCTGAATTAAATAGAACCAAAGAAACCATTTTTTCGGCAAAGGATCGCGTCACACGTACTCAAGTACGTGCACCGTTAAAGGGTACAATTAAACAATTAAAAATTAATACCGTTGGTGGTATTATTCAACCAGGTATGGATTTACTAGAGATTGTGCCGATAGAAGACAACTTATTGATTGAAGCAAAAATACGACCATCAGATATTGCTTTTTTACGGCCTGGTCAAGAAGCCATGATCAAATTGACTGCCTATGATTTTTCAATTTATGGTGGCTTGCCGGCTAAATTAGAGCGGATTAGTGCCGATACCATTAAAGATGACAAAGATGAAAGTTTTTATTTGATTTATTTACGTACAGATAAAAATTATATTGTCCATAAAAATGTTAAATTAAATATTATTCCAGGGATGACTACTACAGTAGATATATTAACCGGTAAAAAAACGGTGTTTGATTATTTACTGAAGCCGATCCTTAAAGCTAAAAATGAGGCGTTAAGGGAACGATGATGTCGATAAATGCTACGATAATCCCCCAATTATCTAAGGTAAGTGTATTTATAGCTATTTCAAATGAGGCTGCGTGTAATATGATTGCGGATAACTTACCCGCAAATTATGTTGCTACGTGTTGTCATTCGTTGACAGCTTTATTGGACTCGATTTCTATAGCTCAACCAGATATCGTGTTATGTGATGATCAGTTGATAAAATGTGAAGGCGTTTCGTTAATACCGTCTATTAAGGAGGCCTGTCACGGTACGCGTATTTTAGTGTTGGGTGTTGGTCGGACGATGGAGAGTCAAATAGAATTACTTAAACAAGGTGCACGAGGTTATTTTGACAATCATTTACCCCCAGATAAACTGCACTTTGCAATGCATGCAATATTAAATGGTGAAGTTTGGGTTGAACGTTATGTCATATCGAGCTTGATTGATGAATTAACACATGTTGCTATCCCTGAAATATCACAGAAACAACAACAGTCGCTTGCCTCACTTTCACCTAAAGAAATAGAGGTTGCAATGTTAGTGAGTCATGGTTCAACTAATAAAATGATCGCTCACAAAATGGCGATAACAGAACGTACAGTTAAGGCACATTTAACGGCTATTTTTCAAAAGTTAACTATCTTTGACAGATTGTCATTAGCTATATTTTTTAGAGATTTGCGTTAGGCGTGTAAGCTATGAATGTAATATTTAATAAATCTTCTGTGCGTCAAGAAATTAAGCTGGTAAGTTTGATTCGTGAATTAGTTTATTCAAGGTATAAAGTTATGAAATTATTTAAATCCACAAATCTTATAATTAGTGCGGCTTTGTGTATGAGCTCAATCTCATTGTCAGCAACGACTCTAGAAGAAGCGGTTGATGCGACTATAAAAACCAATCCTGACGTACTCGCTGCGAGTAATCAGCGTAATGCCGTGGCAGAAGAAGTTAATCAAGCCTATGCGGGATATTTGCCTAAGATTGATCTTGCTATCGGAACTGGATGGGAGTCTAGCGATAATCCTACTACACGAGCGCAGCAAAACGCTCACAAAAATGTAGATAAGAATCGCGATGAAGCCAGCATTAATTTACGTCAAATGTTATTTGATGGCATGCTAACCAAAAATGAAGTGCGCCGCCAAACTGCACGCACAGATTCACGAGCCTATGGCGTTTTTGGGGCGGCTGAAAATACCGCTTTAGAAGCAGTAGAGGCATATCTAAATGTATTACGTCAACAACAGTTAGTAGGCTTGGCAACAACGAATCTTGAAGCGCATGAGCGCACCAATGATCAAATTAGATTACGTAGTGAACGTGGGGTGGGACGTGGATCAGACACCGACCAAAGTAGAGGTCGTGTTGCATTAGCCAAAGCGAATTTAATTGCGGAGCAAAGTAATTTGCGTGATGCGCAAACAACATATCTACGAGTGATAGGCTTACCAAGTGAATCTTTAAGTGAACCGCAATCACCTTCAACGCTTATTCCCGCGACCCTGGATGAAGCCATTAGTCAAGGTTTGGATAATCATCCAACATTAAAGTCTGCACAAGCTGATGTTGAATCTGCAAATGCTCAACATGACACAGCAATCGCGCCTTTCTATCCGCGTGTTGATTTTGAATTAGGTGCCACCGCAAACGATGATCTCGATGGCGTTGATGGCCATAATAATGATGTAACTGCTATGTTTCGCTTACGTTATAACTTGTTAAATGGCGGTAAAGATAATGCACGTCGTCAAGAAACAGGGTACTTAATTAACGAAGCGTCAGAAATTCGTAATAATACTCATCGCCAAGTTGAACAAAGTGTTCGTTTGTCATGGAATGCATTACAAACAGTTGCAAGTCAAATGGAGTATTTTCAGCTTCATGTTGATTCAAGCGTAAACTCACGCGATGCTTATCAACAACAATTTGGTCTGGGTCAGCGTACTTTATTGGATTTATTAGATTCTGAAAATGAAGTTTTTACATCGCGCCAAGACTTAGTCAATGCTCAATATGATGAATTGTTTGCAATGTATCGGATTTTAAATAGTATGGGTAGTTTGTTGCAAGGCCTTTCTGTGGCATTGCCAAAAGCAGCAATTACCTTGACGAGCGCCAGTCAATAATTATTTTTCGAAACACTCAATAAGCCACTATTTTGTAGTGGCTTTTTTATGTCGTATAGTTGAAATGTTTGATGTTACTTTTTAGTTTTACTAGGTCGTGATATCATAAAACGATTGCCCAATTAGAGGCGTTTTTAAAGAAGAATCTATGAGTAAACAGTCATCATTTTCATACGAAGAGCTTTTGCAGTGTGGTCGCGGCGAAATGTTCGGCCCTGGCAACGCACAATTACCTACCCCTAACATGTTGATGATGGATCGAATTATTCATATTTCTAATGAGGGCGGAAAATACGGCAAAGGTGAAATTATTGCCGAATTAGATATTTCACCAGATTTATGGTTTTTTGCCTGTCATTTTCCAGGCGATCCTGTGATGCCAGGTTGCCTTGGTCTAGATGCCATGTGGCAGTTAGTTGGGTTTTTCTTAGGTTGGGATGGTAATCCCGGTCGTGGTCGTGCATTAGGCTCAGGTGAAGTTAAATTCTCTGGACAAGTCGTACCAACAGCGAAAAAAGTGACATATAAACTCGATTTAAAACGTGTGATTGCACGTAAGTTAGTGTTAGCCATAGCCGATGGAATTGTCTCTGTCGATGGCCGCGAAATATACGCAGCAAAAGACCTAAAAGTAGGTTTATTTACTTCCACTGAAGATTTTTAGGAAATAGCGATGAAACGTGTAGTAGTCACAGGTTTAGGTATTACATCTTGTTTGGGTTTAGATGCAGCAGCCGTTACTGAATCATTACGTTTAGGTCGTTCAGGTATTCGATTTAAACAAGAATATGCAGATATGGGATTTCGTAGTCAGGTTGCTGGCAGCGTCGATATCGACTTTAAAGAATTTATCGATCGTAAAACATTACGATTTATGGGCGATGCAGCTGCTTTTGCTTATATCTCAATGCAACAAGCCATCGCTGATTCTGGTTTAAGCGAAGAACAAGTATCTAACCCACGCACAGGGCTCGTCATGGGTTCTGGTGGAGCATCATCATCCAATCAAGTTGAAGCGGCTGATATATTGCGTGAAAAAGGTATAAAACGTGTAGGTCCATATCGTGTAACGCAAGTTATGGGCAGTACAACATCCGCCTGTTTAGCAACACCATTCAAGATTAAAGGTGTGAATTATTCTATGTCATCGGCCTGTGCTACTAGCGCGCACTGTATAGGTAATGCAATGGAACAAATTCAACTGGGCAAACAAGATATTGTTTTTGCTGGAGGGGCTGAAGAAGAACATTGGACAATGAGTTCCTTGTTTGACGCGATGGGTGCATTATCAACTAAATATAACGATACGCCAGAAAAAGCATCACGTGCTTATGATGCTGACAGAGATGGCTTTGTGATCGCCGGTGGTGGTGGTGTACTTGTTTTGGAAGAATATGAGCATGCAAAAGCACGTGGCGCAAAAATTTATGCAGAGCTGACCGGTTATGCTGCCACATCTGATGGTTATGACATGGTCGCACCTTCAGGCGAAGGTGCCGTCCGTTGTATGCAACTCGCTATATCAACAGTTCAAGCACCCATTGATTACATAAATGCACATGGTACAAGTACTCAAGTAGGTGATTTAGCTGAGCTTGGCGCTGTTAAAAAAGCGTTTGGTAACAAGATACCTTTGGTAGGATCAACTAAGTCATTATCAGGTCATTCATTAGGTGCAGCAGGTGTTCAAGAGGCGATTTACTGTTTATTGATGATGGAAAATGATTTTATTGCAGCATCTGCAAATATAGATAATCTTGATCCTCAAGCAGAGGGCGTTCCTATTATTCGTGAACGCAAAGACAATGCAGGTTTAAAAACGGTGATGTCAAATAGCTTTGGATTTGGTGGAACTAATGCAAGTTTAGTATTTGAAAAATTAATTGATTAATTGATTCATTTTTTTCAGCTGTACAGCATAAAAAAGGCCACCTTATAAGGTGGCCTTTTTGTTCAAAAAATCGAGGCTAATCTAGACAAGATCTTCATCCGTAACCGGCCCCCGTTTGCCTGAAAGTGATTCTTGAATCAAGCTAATGAGTTTAGTTTTCTTCTCTGGGTCATCCAAGTGTTTAGAACTAAAGGTAATGCCATATTTACTTGCATATTGTTGGACTATCATCACTAAAACTGTTTCATCTTCCACCTAAATATCTCCAATTGTCATAAAATGACCTCATTATAAACATACGACATAATAAAGCATCATTCAATGAAATTGTATTATCAAACTATTGGCGAAGGTCAGCCTCTTGTTATCTTACATGGTTTGTTCGGCTCATCTGATAATTGGCGTGGCATTGCTAAACAATTGGCAACAAAGGCTAAAGTAATAACAGTTGATTTACGGAATCACGGCCTTTCACCGCATAGCTCTGAGCAAACATTTAATTTGATGGCACAGGACTTAGCTGAATTGTTTGATCGACTAAAATTAGACAAGGTCAATCTTATCGGCCATTCGATAGGCGGAAAAGTTGCAATGTCGTTTAGTCACCGTTATTCACAGTGGTTAGATAAACTGGTTGTAGTGGATATTTCGCCGAGACAATATCAAGATGAGCATGGGGCTATATTTCGCACATTATTAGCCTTAGACTTATCCTCTTATTCAAGTCGTAATGAGGTTGATAGTGCATTAAAAATTGCACTGCCTAATAAAACTGTTCGACAATTTTTATTAATGAATCTTGATATAAACGGCGAACAACTGCACTGGCGAATAAATTTACAAGCCTTATACGATAATTATTACCAATTACTACAAGCGGTATGTGAACACGAAGCCGTTATGATCTCCAGTTGTTTTATTCGAGGTGGCCAATCGGATTATATTCGTGATGAGGATGAAGACTTAATTAGAGCGTGCTTTCCTTATTCTCAAATAGTGACTATTGAACATGCTGGTCATTGGGTGCATGCAGAGGCACCACAACAATTTTTAAATATCATAACTGAGTTTCTTGATGATGATTAGACCAGAAATATTACAAAGATTGATTGAATTTCGTCGTGAGCGCGATTGGGAGCAGTTTCATAATCCAAAAGATCTAGCGATTTCATTATCTATCGAAGCGTCTGAGTTATTGGAGTGGTTTCAATGGAAAACGAATGATCAAATAGAACACCAACTTAAGTCCGATAAACGGCAAGCACTGGAAGATGAACTTGCAGATGTCACTGCATATTTAGCCTATCTTTGTCATGATCTTGGGATCGATATCAATCAAGCCTTAGCGAACAAAATTGATAAAAATGCACAAAAATATCCAGTTGACCAAGTCAAAGGACGGTCAGATAAATATACAGAATATTCATGAGTACTAGCAATGATGCTACGATACGACAAAATTAAATATGGATGAAGGTATTATTGATTTATGAACGCCATTGTTTTTCTTATTCAATGCCCAGATCAAAAAGGTTTGGTCGCAGGCATAACTAGTTTTTTTGCAGTACGAGATTTTAACATTCTGCATTGCCAACAATATACCGATGTACAAGATGGTCAATATTTCATGCGAATCAAGTTGGAGGATGATGGCCAGTCAGACCGCTCTTTATTAGAACAAGCATTCACCACATTTGCTAATACCTTGGGTTTAACATGGTCAGTTCGCTACTCCGAACAGCCTTATCGGGTTGCATTATTGGTCACAAAAGCATCACATTGTCCTTATGATTTGTTACTACGAGAGCTAGAAGGCGAATTGAAGTGTGACATTCCACTGATAATTGCTAATCATAATGATCTTGCGGGTATGGCAAAACAATTTGATAAACCCTTTTATCATCTACCTATTACTAAAGACACTAAAGCGCAACAAGAAGCTCAAATCAATGCCTTACTCGAGGAATATAAAATTGATTTGATTGTTATGGCTCGCTACATGCAGATCCTTTCTGAACAATTTGTTCGGCAACATACAGGTAGTGTCATTAATATTCATCATGGTTTTTTACCGGCATTTCAAGGGGCAAAACCATACCATCAAGCTTATGACCGAGGCGTAAAAATAATTGGTGCTACATCACATTATGCAACGGCAGATTTAGACGAAGGTCCCATAATTGATCAGGGTGTCGAACGCGTCATGCATGACAATAGCCCCGAAGATTTAGTGATGATAGGTAAAGATATCGAACGACTTGTGTTAGCGCGCGCTGTTAAAGCGCATATAGAGCATCGAATTATTATCTCCGGACGTCGGACTATAGTGTTCTCTGAAGGCGCTTAATAGCTATTAGCAAACTCGCTATCAATAAGCAGCAATGCCTTTTATAAATTATAAAAAAACCGGAACCATGTTATGAGTACTCTATCTAGCCAAGCCCAATTGATGGCGGAACCCTTAGAACATTTAATTAATCGTGGTGGCATTGAAGTGCCAATGTTGCCAGAAGTGGCTAACAAAGCCCTTTTATTAGCTCAAAATCCAGATTCAGATGCGATTGAAATGGCGCAACTCATTCAAAGTGATCAATCATTGGCTGGCCATGTAATGCGTATTGCCAACTCAGCTGCTTATACGCCGATGTCTAATTTAGTTTCATTACAACAAGCTATCGCGCGACTTGGTATGGGCGTTATAAGTGAAATTGCATTAACGGCTGCTATCGGTGCCAAAATGTTTGATACCCCAGGTTATGAAAAGTATGTCGCCGGTGTCTGGCATCATGCTTTGGCAACATCTTTGTGGGCAAAAGAAATAGCACGACATAGTCGAAGTAATGTCGAGGTCGCATTTCTTGCAGGTCTACTCCATTCCATAGGCCGTCCCGCTATATTACAGACAATTATCGAATTGGCTAAACAACAACAAGTAGATTTAATAGAAGAAGATGTTCATCAACTAGAAAATATCTATAGTCATCGTGTTAGCGAAGCCGTTGTTAATTTATGGAAGATGCCGAGATTAGTGATAGAAGCGGTGAGTACTTATACCGATTACAATAATACTTTAACATCAAATGTGCAGGCAGCACAGGTAACTATTGGAGCTCGATTTGCCACGCATATGTTGACTCCCGAACTATTAGATAAAGAAACATTATTTGTTCTGCCTGATCTTTCGACATTAAATCTTTATCAAGATGAGGTGGATAAATTATTAAGCCAAACAGCTGCTATTAGAGCTCGATTAGAAGGATTGTCATCATGAGTGAGTCAAAATTCAATTATGACATGTTGGTTATTGGCAGTGGACCCGCTGGGCAAAAATCTGCAATTCAAGCAGCAAAAGCCGGCCAGCATGTTGCCATTGTTGAGCTTGATAGTTTGTTTGGCGGCGCCTGTGTTCATCGTGGCACCATTCCATCTAAAACCTTACGTGAAAATGCACTACGCGTGAAAAATATGCGTCAAAATGCAGCTCTAGCTGATTTTAAGCTAGGTGAAGATACCGAGATGGTGACGTTAATTGATCGCTTGGATGAAGTGCTTAAATCGCATGATAAGTATATGCGTAAACAAATGGATCGAAATAACGTTGAACGGATCCATGGTCGGGCAAGTTTTGTTGATAATGAAACCATTAGAATTACCAAAGTCGGCGGCGATACGATTGATGTGCATGCAAAGACGATTATTATTGCTGCTGGCTCTTATCCACGTACACCAGATAATATTCCTATCGATCATGAGCATATTTTTGACAGTGATTCAATTTTGTCGATGTTGTACTTACCTTCGAGCCTGACCGTCTTAGGCGGGGGAGTTATTGCGAGTGAGTACGCCACTATCTTTCAGGCATTAGGCGTTAAAGTCACCATGATTGATCGTTACCCAACGCCACTGGGTTTTTTAGATAGTGATATGACCGATACCTTTGTCAAAGCCTTCAACAATATGGGTGGCTCATGGATGGGCAACCAAACTGTCGAAAAAGTTTATTGGGATGGCGTGAGTGAAGTGGTCACAGAATGTGTTGATGGCACGGTGATTCGTAGTCAGAAATTGTTATGTGCGGCAGGACGCCTTGCCAACGTTAAAGGCTTACAGCTTGAAAATGCAGGTTTGATATTGAATGACAAAGGCTTAATCAGTGTTGATGAAAATCTTCGGACCAGTGTTGCCAATATTTATGCCGCGGGTGACGTGATTGGTTCACCTTCCTTGGCATCAGCTTCTATGGAGCAAGGACGTCGTGCGTCGTGCAATGCATTAGGCATATCGACAGGTATGATGAGTCAGCTTATACCTGCCGGTATCTATTCTATTCCTGAGTTATCCTCTGTAGGATTGACTGAGAAACAAGCACGTGAACAATATGGTAATGTCATTGTTGGCATAGCTTCATTTGAAGAAGTCGCGCGTGGCCAAATTTCAGGTAATATCGAAGGCATGTTAAAAATTGTTGCCGATCCACAAGGAAAAAAAATTCTAGGGGTTATGCTGGTGGGGGAGGGCTCAACTGAAGTAGTACACATCGGTCATATGGCAATGTTATGTAATGCGGATGTTGATATCTTTGTTGAGAGCACCTTTAATTTCCCCACTTTGGCTGAAGCCTACCGCATTGCAGCTTTACAAATTTTAGCAAAACGATCGGAGTAAAAAATGATGAAAACAATTATGATTACTGGCGCAACATCAGGCTTTGGTGAAGCTACCGCTCGATTGTTTGCGAGTCAGGGTTGGAAATTAATACTGACTGGTCGTCGCCAACAGCGTTTGGCTAATCTACAATCAGAATTAGGCGGGCCAGAACAAGTCCATACGTGTTGCTTTGATATCACTGATCGTAGTGCAGTAGAACATGCATTTAATACCTTGCCGGCCCCATTTTCCACTATTGATGTCTTACTGAATAATGCAGGGCTTGCACTAGGGTTAGAACCTGCCGATCAGACTGATCTCGATGACTGGGATCAAATGGTTGATACCAATGTTAAAGGTTTAATGTACTGCACCCGAATAGCACTGCCTAAAATGAAGCAACAAGGAAAGGGATATATTATTAATATCGGTTCAGTTGCAGGTAATTGGCCTTATCCTGGTGGCAATGTTTATTGTGCGAGTAAAGCTTTTGTAAGACAGTTTTCATTAGCTATTCGTGCTGATTTATTAGGTTCAGGTATACGAGTAACCAATATTGAGCCTGGTAATGCTGAAACTGAATTTTCGATGGTTCGGTTTAAAGATGATGAACAACGTGCTGAAGGTGTCTATCAAAAAACGGTGGCTTTAACGGCTCAAGATATTGCTGATACCGTACTGTGGTTAGCTAATACACCCGAGCATGTCAATGTGACTACGATGGAAATTATGCCTACTGAACAGGCAACCGGCCCATTGGCTATTTATAGAAAAGATAAATAAAGTGAATTAAAAAACGCGCTTAAAGCGCGTTTTTTAATTCTTAATACTTATAAGTATTATGACAACATCCAAGTTGTTGGATTGGGAGTAGCTTGCCCAGCATCAAGATATTTCATCCCTTTAACACAGCGAGTTATCAACCAAATTAGAGCAAAAAGGAGCACTATGTAACCAATCAGGATTGTGGTCAATAAAGCGCCAATAAAGAAATACAACAATCCAATCCAAAAGGTACGAATTTGAAATTGATAATGGGTTTGCAACCAATCAGGAGCATCATCTTTATTGATATAAGCCATCACAACAGCAATCACGCCGAGAAAAGGAATAATAATATTGGCTAAAAACATAATATAAATTAACTTTGGCGTTGAAGTGCTGACAGGAAATTCCGACATGATTAAGCCTTTAATTAATTGAAAAGTTTACATTAGCAGAGTTTTAGCCGTGGTTCTATTCAACTCTATTTAACAGGGGCTTAGTAATGAGTACCATGAATAATAAAGTCCAAACCGTAACGGCACCAGTGGGCAAATCATATATCAGTGAGGCCATTAGGCCTAATAGATAAGCACCCAAACCAATCATGTATGCAATGAATAAGCGCTTTCTTAGATTAATAATATGACGACTCGCCAGTGCGGGCAAAATCAAACTTGCAAACACCAAATATATGCCAACCAATTGCACTGACGCGGTGACTGCTAATGAAAATACCAAATAAAATAACATAGGGCGTTGCGTACAATTAAAACTAAACCAAATAATTAATAACGGCATATAAAGTGCCATCACCCAAAGTAATTGCTCGTAGCTTACCCATAAGATTTGACCTACTAATAAGTCATGCAGCAGTTCATCACTATGCGGTGCATAACTTGCTAATAACAAGCCTCCACTCGCTGCTAAGACAAATAGCAGACCGATCAACGCTTCTAAACTACGAGCATGGCGTCGTTCTAACCAATGTATAAGTGCTGCACCTGAAATTGCACTTAAACCAGCAAATAATTGTATTTGCCAGCTCGCCAACTCGCCGCCAAAAACAGTAGCCGCAATAACACCTAAAGCAGCAATCTGAGCAATGGCAATATCAATGAAGATAATGCCGCGTTTGAGTACCTCTTGTCCCAAGGGTACATGTGTAGAAAGGACGAGAGCACCCGCCAAAAAGGCGGGTACAATCAACATTAGATCAAAATCTGCCACGATCATTTATTCGCATCCAATAAACGCTGAATAGTGTCATCAAACAAGGTGAATAAATCGGTACTTTCAGCATCACCACCAATTGTAAACGGCAAGGTCACTTTTGTAATACCTGTTTTACTGACTAACCAATCTGTCGCTCTTGATGGCTGATAAGCAGCATTTATAACCATTTTGGCAGGTGTAACTTTCAGTTTATTGAGCACTGTATTTAAATCATCTACCGACGGTGGAACTCCTGCTTTTGCCTCAAGTGCAACGACTTTGTTTAAGCCTAACCAGTCAAATAAATAACCCCAGCTATTATGTTGTACTACAACTGATACACCTTTGAGCGGTGCAGCTTGTTGTTGCCACTTGTTAATAGCTAACTGCCAACGTTGATTAAATTCTTCTCCGCGTTGTTCATAGTGAGCCGCGTTGGCACTATCAAGATCTTGTAAGCGTTTTGTCAGCGCTTTAGCAACATTTAAAATATTCAATGGACTGGTTTGAATGTGTGGATTCCCTGCAGCATGAACATCACCTTGACTGCGATCCAGTACCGTTGGCACTTCAGATAATCTGACACTATTTGACGCTATGAAATAACCTGGTGCGCCTGTTTGAATAGCGGCATTTCCTGATTTTTGTTGCAGTAGTGGTAACCAACCAATTTCTAATTCGGCGCCGGTACATACTAATAAATCAGCACGTCTAGCTTTGGCGATTAAGCTAGGACGAGCCTGAATATAATGTGGATCCTGCAAACCCGTCGTTGCAGAAAAAACGGTGACATGATCGCCGCCTAACTCTGTACTCAATGAAGCCCATTCAGGTTCACAGGCAAAAATATTGATGTCTGCTAATGCTGTATGAACAAATAATAACGGTAATAATGCAATTAATTTTTTCATCTTAATATTCCTTATTTGCTTAATAACTATGCGCACCATGGGCGCCAAGGCTAACGGTGTATTGCAATAAAAATTGCAAATCATCATCGCTGTATGATTGGTCGTAGTTCACTTGAGCACGAATACGACTGAATTCACTCGGTAGATATTCAACCATTACACTGCTGCGTTGTGGGTTACTATAGTTGCCATCAAGTCCAGCATCAGCCAGTAACTCATTATCTGAGGCTTTATGGGTACTACCGACCCAGTCGTACCTTAAACCTGAGCGCCATTGCGGATTAAATTGATAAACACCTTCTACATAACCGCCGTATTGTTTGCCGTCATAATTGGCAAATTCATCGCCATGAGTAATGTTGCCATCTTCATTTAATAAGAAATATTCACCTATAAGACTGAAATTTTGTTGGCGGAAGTTACCATTCTTCGCCCATTTGTAGACCAGTGAAATGTTGCTAATATCGGTGTCACCATTAAATAGTGCAGAAGTCGCCTCCTCTGCACCATGGCTGTGACCACCGCTATATTCACGATCTTCTGGGTTTGACTCCCAATGTGACATGCTGGCTTGCCAGCTACTCTCAATACCTATATCACCGCCTGTTTTAGCGTAGATTAACCAATCGCCAATACCACTTTGGTCACCGCCACCTGGATAACTATCACCAGCGCCGGCAGTTCCACCCACTTCAAATAGTTGATCGGTAGGAAGAACATAAGCCAGTTTCAAACCATCAGTTGATAATTGATTGCCAAATAGACCACGGTAAATAAGCGGAGCATCAGCAAAGTTCCATGCATGTACATGTCGCTGATTTAAATAACCGATGGGTGAATAAAAGCGACCTGCTCGCACGGTTAGTCCATTTCCTAAACCTAATGATTCAATAAAAGCTTCTTCAATTTCGACTTCAGTTTGGCCTTCATGTTCATGCAATGCCAAGGTTGCTTGTCCATACAACGCTTGGTCGATATTGGCACTCAGCGTTAATTCACTTTCGCCAAGTGAAAAACCTTCTTTACCTAGTTCGCCTTCACCTTGCAGACCAAAACCATCTAAAGCATAGTTTTCTGGATTATTTTGATATTGGTTAAAACCACCATTTAATATCATGCTGATCGCAGGATTGAAGCTGTTTTTAGCGCTTGCTGTATTGGTAATAGGAGCCGGCGCTGGCGTATTGCTTATCTTGTCATTGAGCTCTGTTGTCGACGATTCATTATTAGCAAGACGTTGTTCTAATTGATTAATACGCTGTTCATACTCAGCACGCATTTGGGAGATTTCAGCTTTTAAATCAGTCATTGAATCATTGGATTCAGCAGCAAAAGTAGGTGAGACAGGTGCAAGCACCGCTGCAATAAGCAGTGTTAATTTTAATCGTTTCATGGTGTATTCTCATAGCATAAGTCGCAGAAATGACACATCAAAAGACGGATCAATTCTGTAAAAATAAAAGCGTGTTTTATTGACTATGAAAAGGTGGGTGGGCCGCGAATGGTATGATTTTCACGTATGCGTATTATTACATAGGTGAGGGTGGCAGAAGGTTCAGCAACACTATATTGAGTGGTGAGCTGAGGAAGTACAGCTGTAACAAGATCGAGCGTAGGAGTATGACTGATACTCTCGAATCGTTGACATTGATCGCTAGTGACATGGAAAGGATGTTCCGTATCATGCCAAATGGCGAATGACTGCATTAACAGTACAAGTGCTGTTAGCAGGTAGAGCCATTGACGATGTTTAATGATACGATTCACGGGAAATGTTCGTTACTTGGCTAATAATTCAGAGAGCAGAGTTTCATAGATAGCCGATAAAATGTCAAGGTCGGCAACGGAAACACATTCATCGATTTGATGGATTGTCGCATTTAGCGGCCCTAATTCGATGACTTGAGCACCGGTTGGCGCTATAAATCGACCATCTGATGTACCACCAGAGGTTGATAGCTCAGTGTCGTGACCTGTAGTTGATTTAATGGCTAGTTTTACGGCATCAACTAACGCACCACTTGCTGTTCGAAAGGGTTTACCAGAGTGTTCCCATGTTAAATCATAGTTTAAACCATGGCTGTCTAATATGCTTTGTACATGTTGCTGTAATTGTTTATGGTTCACTTCAGTGGAATAACGAAAATTAAACACTGCATCTGCAGTACCTGGAATGACGTTAGTTACGCCTGTGCCAGAATTTAGGTTCGATATTTGAAAACTCGTCGGTGGAAAATCCTCGTTGCCTTGATCCCATTGAACAGCACATAGCTCGGTTAATGCGGGAACCAGTAAGTGAATTGGATTTTTAGCTAAATGAGGATAAGCAATATGACCTTGTTTACCTTTAATCGTTAATCGACCGTTCAATGAACCACGACGACCATTTTTAACCACATCACCGACTTTAATTGTACTGGTGGGTTCACCCACAATACACCAATCAATTTTTTCGCCACGGGCTTCTAATGTTTCTATAACTTTGACCGTGCCACCGGTTGCTGGGCCTTCTTCATCGCTCGTAATTAAAAAGGCGATGCTACCGGTGTGGTTAGAATGTTCACCAACAAATCGTTCACAGGCAGTGACAAAGGCAGCAATACTACCTTTCATATCAGCAGCACCACGACCGTACAACAGACCATCGCGAATGACGGGTGAAAATGGCGCCGATGACCAATTGTCTTCGGGGCCAGTTGGTACGACATCGGTATGACCCGCAAAAGCCAAAACGGGTGATTCTGTGCCGCGACGAGCCCAAATGTTATCGGTCCAATCACCTTCTTCACCAAAACGTAAGTGTTCGATGGTAAAACCAATTGCTGATAGTCTTTCAGCTAATAGTTGCTGGCAGCCAAAATCGTGTGGTGTCACACTTGGGCGACTAATAAGTTCTTGGGTTAATTGAAGTGTATCGGTCATCGTTTAATTCCAAGTATTTATAAATCTAGTCCAACAGTCATCAATAGACCAGCGAACCCTAGCATTGAAATATCAGCACCATAACGGCCTGCTTTATAACCAACACTTGGAATAATCGCGGGCGCAGTACCTAAACTATTGAACGGAATATTATCTTGATATTCATCACGGTAACCGTGAAGTAAACCTCCGGTTAATTTGGTATGAAAACCTTCAAATGTCTCATGGTAATTCCAAGCTTTACCAATATACAAATATTGAGAAAATTGACCGTAAGAGTTATCAAATAAGGCGAGTCCATATAACCAATCATTACTTTTTATTGCCTCTAAACTGATGAGTATTTTAGAGCCAGTGTAGTCATCACTGGGTGAATAATGGGCATAAGTTCCACCTTGTAGATAAAGATGATCATAATCTAGCCAGTTATCAGCAGCTTCAACCACCAAAGGGCTGAGTAGTGCTAGGCATAACAAAGAGCGAACAAGATTCATTTTGGTATTCTCAGAGTAAGGATTTGTAAATTGCTTCATCAAATCCGACCAGAATAGTGTCATTTTTCACTAAGACAGGCCGTTTAATAATTGAAGGGAAGGCTAACATCAGTGCAAGTGCACTTTCCCTGTTAATAGCATCGCGCTGTATTTGGTCCAGTTTTCGCCAAGTCGTGCTACGTTTATTGAACAACGTTTCCCAGCTAACAGATTGTAACCAAAAATTGATCATTTTTTGATCAATTCCATTATCGCGAAAATCATGGAACTGAAAAGTCACGTCATTGGTTTCTAGCCAACGACGTGCTTTTTTAACTGTATCGCAGTTTTTTAAGCCGTAAACAGTGATCATTAAATATCGCGTAATAATTCGTTAATGCCCACTTTACCGCGAGTTTTCGCATCAACTTGTTTAACAATAACAGCACAGTAAAGACTATAAGTACCACATTTAGAGGGTAAGTTACCTGACACCACTACTGAACCCGCTGGGATACGACCATACGTAATTTCGCCAGTCATACGATTAAAGATCTTAGTGCTTTGACCAATATAAACACCCATTGAAATAACAGCGCCTTCTTCAACAATCACACCTTCAACGACTTCTGAACGTGCGCCGATGAAACAATTATCTTCGATGATAGTTGGGCCTGCTTGTAAAGGTTCTAAAACACCACCGATACCTACACCACCAGAAAGGTGAACGTTTTTACCTATTTGTGCACATGAACCAACAGTTGCCCATGTATCCACCATCGTACCCGAATCAACATATGCGCCAATGTTGACGTATGAAGGCATCAATACAACGCTGGGCGCGATATATGAACCACGGCGAACATTCGCTGGTGGCACAACACGGATGCCAGCTTTATTAAAGTCCTCTTCGCTAAAACTAGCAAATTTAGGTTCTACTTTATCGTAGAAGTTAGTTTCACCACCGGCCATAATTCTGTTGTCGTTTAAGCGAAACGATAGTAATACTGCTTTTTTAAGCCATTCATTAACGATCCAATCGCCATTTTGTTTTTCAGCAACTCGCGCAGTACCGTTATCCAACATAGCTAATGCTTGATCTACAGCATTTTTAACGTTCGCTTCCGCATTGGCAGGTGTGATGTCTGCACGGCGTTCAAAGGCTTCTTCAATAATTTGTTGAATATTGCTCATTTTATTTCTCCATTAGGGACTAGATAGTCGGTCATAAGGTGTTTATTAATTTTACAATTCGGTGAGCCGCATCGATACATTCTACTATGGGCGCAACTAAGGCCATACGAATACGATGCGAACCTGGATTTATATTGTTATTGTCTCGTGCTAAAAAACTACCTGGTAACACGGTAACATTTTGTTCATCAAATAATCGACGGGCAAAGTCTGTGTCGGATATTGTCGTTTCAGCCCATAGATAAAATCCAGCAGCAGGTAACGTGACATTCATCACCGGTGATAAAATTGCCAACACAGCATCAAATTTTTTGCGATAAAGTTGACGATTAGTGATCACATGTTGCTCATCCTGCCAAGCCATCAATGACGCTGCTTGGGTAAAAGGCGACATTGCACAGCCGTGATAGGTACGATAACGCAGGAATTCTTTCATTATTTTAGCATCACCAGCAACAAAACCAGAGCGTAAACCGGGTGCATTTGAACGTTTGGATAGGCTATGAAACACCGCACAACGACTTAAATCGGTATAACCTGCCGCAATTGCAGCTTGTAATAAGCCAACAGGCGGTTGTGTTTCATCAAAATAAAGCTCGGAATAACATTCATCAGAGGCGATGATAAAGTCATGTTGGTGTGCAAGTTCAATGAGTTTGATTAAGCTTGCTTGTTCAATGACAGCGCCAGTGGGGTTGCCCGGACTGCATAAATACAATAACTGACAACGATCCCAAACATTATCTGACACGCCATCGAAGTCTGGCATAAAGTTGCTATCAGCATTGCAATTTAGAAAATAGGGTTCAGCACCGGCTAAAATTGCCGCGCCTTCATAGATTTGATAAAAGGGATTAGGCATTACAATGAGCGGAGTATGTGCTGTTCGATCAGTAACGGCTTGAGCAAAAGCAAATAGCGCCTCACGAGTACCATTAACTGGCAATACTTGAGTGGTGGCATCAATGTTACCGACAAGGTGAAAACGGTTATCTAACCAACTTGCAATAGCCTGACGCAACTCGATCGAACCCGCTGTAGTGGGATAACTAGATAAACCATCTAAATGGTCGATCATCGCCTTGGCAATGAATTCTGGTGTTGAGTGTTTCGGTTCGCCAATCGATAATGCAATATGAGACAGATCAGTGGGTGGCGTGCATCCTGCTTTAAGTTGCGCAAGTTTTTCGAATGGGTAGGGATGCAAGTGAGCTAGATCTGGATTCATAACAAGTAACTATTGAATAAAGCCGACTATTATAACGGGTTATAACTTAGTCGTGGTATAAGGTTCGACATGAATATATTACACACCGTACACAACCGTTTGGCGATTGCCGCCTTGTTATTTTCATCAAGCTTATGGGGGATAATCTGGTACCCCTTACGCTGGCTAGATGAAGCAGGCATGTCCGCAGTGTGGAGTTCTTTAGTGATGTATCTTGCTGCCGGTGCATTAGCATTACCTTTTCTATTTAAAAAAAATATATTTAATTCAGATAATTACTGGGATTTAATGTTTTTAGCCATCGCAGCTGGTATTACTAATGTTGCATTTCTAGTAGCCCTAACGGAAGGTGAAGTGATGCGTGTGATGTTGTTATTTTACATGTCACCCGTATGGTCTGTCTTGCTCAGTCGCTGGTGGTTAAAAGAACAATTATATTCATCTGCCATTGCAATGTTAGCGATAGCAATGACGGGGTCATTAGTGATGTTATGGGATACGAGTATTGGTTGGCCTTGGCCTCAAGGTTTAGCTGATTGGCTAGCGATAACAGCAAGCATCGCTTTTTCTGTAAATAATGTGTTGGCTAGAAAATTGGCAGGTGTGTCGATGGCAGCTAAAATAGGTGTGATTTGGTGGGGTGTTGTTATCGCCTCAATAATTATCTTGGTTTGGCAACAGGCACCTGTGCCAGTGGTGACGTACAATGTGTGGATCGTTGCTGGCTTGGTAGGTATCTTAGGCATTGTTATTATGACTGTGACTGTTTTATATGGGATTGCTCGTATGCCAATTTATCATTCGTCGGTTATCATGTTATTCGAGTTAGTGGTGGCTGCTGTAGCTGCTTGGGCATTGACCAATGAAGTGATGTCATTGCAAGAATGGTTGGGCGGTGGTCTGATCATGCTAGCAGCTTATGGTGTTGCTAAATCAGAAGCTAGCCCCGACACTATTACACACAAATAAAGAAGGTGTTTTTTTATGATTAAATCAATCGCTCATGCTAGCTTTTTAGTCGCTAATGTTGCTCAATCTTTAGAGTTCTATTGCGGCGTATTAGATATTCATTTAAATGAACATCGTCCTAATTTTCCGTTTGATGGCGCCTGGTTAGATCTTGATACGAATGGTCAGCAATTACATTTAATGCAATTACCTAATCCAGATTCAAAGGAGGGCCGTCCTGAGCATGGCGGAAAAGATAAACATATTGCATTGGTTGTCGATGACTTAGATATCTTGGCGGAAAGATTAAAATCAGCCGGTGTTAGTTTCTCTAGAAGTAAATCAGGCCGAGCTGCTTTTTTTTGTCGCGATCCTGATGGCAATGCCTTGGAATTTGCTGAAGACTTCACTCCTGCAAAATAACAATATTTTGGTCTGAATCTGCGTAGATCAATCACTTAGGGAGTTACTCACACTATCTGTGGATAACTCTGTGGTTAACTTATAAAAATACCGTTAACTCTTTAATTTACAACAATATCCTTTGTTTGACTAAAGAATGACCATTAAAGAAAATATTATTATAAACAGATAGTTATGGGTTTATTGTAAGGAAATTATTCAGACATTAAGTGCTAATACTGAGTTTTGTCTGAAAATTTAAAAATGTATAACTTTCTTATAGACTTATAATATTAGGATTGAATTTGGCAGTTTTTAATTTTGAGATGAGCTTTAGTAGCTTATTGCGATCAAACTAAAGTATGACGCCCCATCATCAATAAATAATCCGCCATTTATTTTATAATTATTGTTTTAGAATTTATGATTGGATAAAGCTAGAAAATGACGATTAACATAGGCCACTTTTCTGTTGAAGAAATCTATTGTTATGTCGTCTTATCACCAACTTTTAGCAGTTCTATTGTTTGGAAAATAGTATCGAAAAATGATTGATTTAAGTCGAAAATTCTACAATCAAGGACTTACAGACTTACTCACAATATCTGTGGATAAGTCTGTGGGTAACATGCCGACAAATCGCTAAGTCATTATTCTGTAACAATCTACCTCAATTTGGTTAATATTCAACCACGATTTCAATTATTATAAAAATCAATAAGATAGACGTCTTTCTAATAGATTCAATGACTTAGCGATGACAGTTGTTAAGGTTGTGTGAAGCTGAATCTAACTGGTGCATAACTTTGTTAAATTAGTAACAGGTTATGCATATTATTGTCTAGATAATGCTGGAAATTGCGAGTCATCATATGCTGCATCTTCTTGGCCCGTTGGTGATAGTCGGTTCAACTCCAAATCTTTGAAGTTAAATAATTTATTATCGGCTAATTGTGAGGGTGAAATATTTTGAAAGCTCCGAAAAATGTTCTCTAATCGGCCAGGTTGCTGTTTTTCCCAGCCTTGCAACATGTCTTTAATAACTTGCCGCTGTAGGTTTTCTTGTGAACCACACAAGTTGCAGGGAATGATCGGGAATTGCCGATGATCCGAATAACGAATAATGTCAGCCTCTTTGCAGTAAGCTAGCGGGCGAATCAAAATATTCGTTTTGTCATCGCTCAATAATTTTGGTGGCATCGCTTTAAGCTTGCTACCATAAAACATATTAAGAAATGCCGTTTCGATGATATCGTCGCGATGATGACCCAAGGCGATTTTAGTGATGCCATTTTGTCGCGCATAACCGTAAAGTGATCCACGTCTCAGCCGTGAACAGATACCACAAGTAGTTTTGCCTTCTGGTACGACTTCTTTAACGATACTGTAAGTGTCTTTTTCAATAATATGAAAAGGGACATCGATTGAAGCCAAATATTCAGGTAAAACATGCTCAGGAAAGCCCGGCTGTTTTTGATCGAGATTAACGGCGATGATGTCGAACTTAATCGGAGCATGTTTTTGTAGATTCATTAAAATGTCGAGCATGGTGTAGCTGTCTTTACCACCTGACAGGCAAACCATGACCTTGTCACCATCTTCTATCATATTATAATCAGCAATAGCTTGACCAACGTTACGACGCAGCCGTTTATGTAATTTATTAATTTCAAGCGTTTGTTTTGCTGTTGAAGCTAGTGCTGACATTTAAATAAGACCTGAAAAAGGTTGTACTGTAACGAGATGGTTGGCGGTTATACCATCACATTGTTCATCTAATAAAATAAAACAATTGGCTTCGCTCATTGAACGCAAAATGCCCGAACCTTGGCTACCCGTAGTTTTGACTTTTGTGGTGCCATCATCATCTTTAAATAAAATGGCACGTTGATATTCGAAACGACCAGGCCGTTTTCGTATCGCATCTATACATGTCACTTGAAATGTAGTGACAACTGGCTCTGTTTCACCCATTAACTTGCGTAGGGCAGGTACCACAAATTGATAAAACGTCACCATGACGGAAACAGGATTACCGGGTAAACCAAAAAATAGAGCATTTTGAATTTGACCAAAGGCAAAAGGACGACCTGGCCGCATAGCAATTTTCCAAAAATCAACTTGACCTAATTCAGCTAACATTTCTTTTACATAGTCGGCGTCACCGACAGAAACACCACCTGAAGTAATGATGACATCAGCTTGTTGGGCAGCTTGTAAAAGAGTTTGTCGAAGCGGATCTTTTTGATCGGGCACTACGCCCATATCTAAAATCTCAACATCTAGACGTTTTAACATGCCATAAAGTGTATAACGGTTACTGTCATAGATTTGACCTGTTGCCAATGTTTCACCAATGGATTTAAGTTCATCTCCAGTTGAAAAAAAGGCAACTCTTAATCGACGACAAACATTCACTTCAGCAATACCGAGTGAAGCGAGCAAACCAAGATCAGCGGGAATGATTCGACGTCCGGCTTTTAATGCTATATCACCTGTTTTTACATCTTCACCAAGATAGCGAACGTGATTGCCTGTTGGTTGTTTGCCGTGAATAGTTATTATGTTGTTATCTACTGTGACTTGTTCTTGCATAACAATTGTATCGCAGTCATCAGGTACCACAGCTCCGGTCATTATTCGAATGCATTCACCCGCATTGACCGACCCTTGGAAAGGTTGACCTGCGAAGGCAGTTCCTACTTGTTTTAGACTAAATTCATCTGCAGAGATATCACTACTTTTAATGGCATAACCATCCATCGCCGAATTGTTGTGATCGGGAACATTGATAGGAGAAATAATATCGTCATGTAAAATTCGATCTAATGTGCTTCGTATTGGACAACGCTGCCAAGCTGTTAATGGATTAATTAAAGCAGCAATACGTTGTCTAGCGCCATCTATACTCAGTCTATTTTTATCTTCAGGATCGGCGCAGCTGGCTTGTGGAGTAAATTCTGACATAGCGTTAGTGAGTCCAAGTTTTAATAAAATGTATTAGAAAATCGGATATAGCATCAACATTGTTGATATCAAGTTGTTCGATATCACGTTGAAGATCGATTGGCTTATCGCTGGCGAAGGCAACAATATTTTGATCTGTGGGATAGAGTAAAGGTTTATTTAAACTATGTCGGTGCAATTCAATTTTAGCAATTGCTTCATGTTTGAAGCCCTCAACAAGAATGAGATCAAGTTTTGAGCAATCTAATCTTGGAATTAATGTTGCTAAAGTGGGTTCAATTAAGTCCACCGATTGAACTTCTACCAAGGCCATTAATCGACTAGATGAAACTAATACTTGTTGTGCACCTGCTTGACGAATTTCATAGCTATCTTTACCAGGCACATCAATATCAAAGTTATGATGGGCATGTTTAATCACGGCAATCTCTAAGCCTTTACTATTGAGTACTGGAATTAATTGGCGTAATAAAGTTGTTTTTCCGGTGCCACTAAACGCAGCAAATCCTATCAGAGGAATAGCCGCCTGTATGCGTGGCTGATGTATGATCAAGTCTTCAGGATGATTTACATTTACAAAGCTATCAGCTTGATCGGAAAAATCAACGACTGCCAACGTATGATTGGCTAACCAAGTATCTATTTTGCGACCACCTTGTTGTAAATAGCTTTCAAGATCGGTTTTCAATCGACAGGGAAGTAAACAAAATACGGGTTGTAATCTATCGCCATTGTGAGCAACAGCGATATCCGCCCGCTCAATGAGTAATGTTTCCATCATACGTTGGCGTAATTGTGGAGAAATATTGGGTGAGTCACAAGGCGCCGTAAGAATATAATCAGTATCTACGGCATGCATTGCGCTCAACATTCCGGCTAATGGCCCACAGAAATCAGCTAAACTATCGCTGATAACGGGATATTTAAATGCTTGATAGCGATCGATATTACGATTTGCATTAATGACCAAATTATCGACTTGTGGTCTCAATGTCTCGATGACATAAGAAATTAAAGGTTTATAATTGAATAAAATAAGGCCTTTATCCTCGCCACCCATACGGCGTGCTTGTCCACCTGCCAAAATGACACCGGTGACAGTGGGGGTAAATGATGTATTCATAATAATTCGCTATAATCTCTTCGGGCTAATTACAAAATTCAAGGGTATACCCAAGCAAAAATCGTGGAATCATGGGTTACAGTATTTATTATACTGATAAACTCTACTCTCGTATGATCTGGAGCACTGAACATTGTTGAAGTGAGTTTATTTAATGATTCAAAAACATTAATATTTAACTATCAACAGACCTTTTTTTATAAGTAAAAAACATCATACAAAATCAGTTTAAACTTACTTCTTCGAAAAATATGAGCGCAATTATAGAAGTCGCAGATATTAAAAAATATATCCTTAGTTTCGCGTATTGCTAATTATATTACTGCATTTGTCAAATAAACTAATGTTAATGTGAGGATATAAAAGCATCAAGCTCACGGTGAGTCTTGAGAATGAATATAGCGTTGATTTTAATTGATATTGACGTATCAACGATCAATTTTAATGCAGAACAGCGCAGGACTCGATTCTAAATATCTCAATGGGCTTAAGGGAGTGGCATAAGCATCAGCAGGTATAAAAAAAGCTTATCTGAACTTGGATTAAGTTAAAGAGGCGACGATATGCTATTCAGCCTTAGTGGTATTGTAATGGATAACCCTCACCTTTTATGAAGATTATTTAGCACGACATTTTTTTGGGAAAGTACAGATATTGTGAATAGATGAACGTTGGGATGTGAAGCAAAAATTTTTACAACTTGAGAATAGTGTACCAGAGCTTCAACAATCTATTTTTTTATTATATTTTATAAACCTGCTAAATTTAGCAGCGATTCACATGATGAAGATTGAAGCATATTGATTTTTTAATCTTATATTAATAACAAACACAATTGACTAAAATTTAGAGACGCGTTAAGAGCCGTGACGAGTACAGAATTAGTCACAGGCTTAATAACAAACTTGAGTATTAGTGAATATACGTGGAATAAAATCAAACGTAGACTTGTGCAAGCAAACTGTTAATTTTGAATCAGTGAGGATAAAAACAAAAATCATTTTGCTCGCGTTAGTTAACAAGAAGATCTTTTTAGATTAAACGATGCCCCGTCCTTAAATTAAGCTGACACATTTAGGACTTATTAATGAGAGCAACCGATAATAAAAGCTATAAACGAGCTCAACGTGATTATAATCTAAGCTTTGATTAACCATCATTTAACAAGTAGAAAAAGTCGTACTTATATTATAAGCAGACTCAAAATCTATTGGGATCCAAGGGCGCAGTATTGTGTCTAGGTCTGGCTACAGCAATATTCTAGGTTAAGCGGGTAATGGCCAAAGAATACTACTTTGACAAATCAGAAAGAATTGCCTGCCCAGCAGAAAAAAACGGTTAGAATGAACACTATAAGATGAACGTCAACCGTCCCTAATTTGTAATGAAATGATTGATTACATCGTTAGTCAATAAGCTAGTTCTGTTCGAAACAAGTTTTTTCCAAAAGCGATAGAAAATAATAAGAAAAACTACAATAAGTTTGGCTCAATCGACGCACTACATGGAACGATGCGATAGCGAGTAAGTAGTGCAAGCCCTCCGTAGAGGCAGGTAATAACAGCAGCTTTCGTAGCGTAGCGAAGAATAGTGCAGTTATTACATACTCGCCCCGTCAGTCGTTTGAGAGCCAAAGCGTTAGCGAGCGACGAGGACGTCGGAGGCAAATGGTCGTCAACGCACGGAGTGGAATTAAGCCATGGATGGATTAATTCTTTCACGAGTACGGTGACTCGCTGGTTTGTAGGCTTTTTAAGATATCACGTCAATCAAGTTACCAGCACTTAAGTCGTCAGAAACAGACACAAAATACCCGATCTGTTTATTTTGTTTTACAGTACTTAATCTATTCTTTTCATGCCGCTCTCGATAATACATTTTATGTGTTATATGGGACAGTCCTAAACTTTATTTCTTGCTCTAAGCTGCACTTGAACAAGACAATATTAAGATAGGTCGAGATGGTATTTTGATTATCTAAGTCAGTACTTAGTTGGCTTATTAGCTGAGCTCAGCTAAACAAAGACAGTGGATATTCGACATTGGATGAAAAAACATCCTAATCAACTAAAGCATTAAATGTTTAGGTTTAAATAGGTATTTATGAGTGATCTTACTTATGTTGAAAAAGATGATGGAGTTCACTATTTATTAGTGATAACAGATATGTGTTTTAGGAAAATCTGGAATATCATTTGAGTCAAGATATGAAAGCGTATAATTTTGTTAATACGTTGAGGAAAGCCATTTCACAGCGGAAGACTAATTAACCATTAATACATTAGACTGATTGAGGGTTCTCAACATCACTCAGAATTCTATAAAGATACGCTTAAGAAAAATAAAATTTACACTATTAATTACGGATGGTTATGATTGCTATCATAAGTGCATTAGTTAAACGAGTTAATGACATATTGAAACAAGAATTTTTTGCTCTGTAAAAGTAAAACATTTCGAGAGTTGAAACGATCGATAAAAGAATTAGGCCACGTTTTAATAATAAGATCCATGCCTTAAGTTTGGAAATCAAAAGATCAGATGCTGTACATAAAAAAGCCAACGACTTGCTTGCGGTCGCTGGCTTAATTTTAACCGTCAACTTTCTTCAGGACGGGATATGATTTTCACTATACATTTTAATTTTTAATCGAAACCTTTACTAATTAAGGCATAAGCAGAGTGATTGTGGATTGATTCAAAATTTTCTGACTCAACGGTATACGCATTGATACGTGTCTCATCATTCAAGCGTGCTGAAATGTCTCGGACTATATCTTCAACAAATTTTGGATTATCATAAGCTTTTTCTGTAACATATTTTTCATCAGGTCGTTTAAGAAGACCATATATTTCACATGAAGCTTCTTGCTCAACGACATCAATTATGTCTTCAATCCACATGAAACTATCAACACGAACCGTTACAGTAACGTGTGAACGCTGATTGTGCGCGCCATAGTCTGAAATGTTTTTTGAGCATGGGCAAAGACTGGTCACTGGCACCACAACTTTGACCGTCATGGTTGTTTTATCACCAGTAATTTCACCGATAAAACTAACTTGGTAGTCCATCAAACTTTTGACTTTACTGATTGGTGCTTCTTTATTAACAAAATAAGGAAAGTCCATCTCAATATAACCGGATTCGGCTTGTAAGCGTTCCGTCATTTCGCTTAACATTTCGCGGAATGATTTTACGGTAATCTCGCGCTCATGTTGATTTAAAATCTCCACAAACCGTGACATATGCGTACCTTTAAATTGATGTGGCAAGTTCACATACATATTAAAGTTAGCGATTGTATTTTGTTCGCCAGTAGTTCGATCGCTTATTCTTATCGGATGTTGAATATCTTTAATGCCGACTTTATCTATAGCAATATGGCGTTTATCAGCGATGTTTTGAACATCTTCGATTTCATCGAAAGAATCTGGTTTTTTATCAGTAGTCATGTCTTTGTTAGTCCTCACTATAACGTACACAGGCGCGATCAGTTTCCCAGAGGGTCACGCCAGAAATTTTAGCTGAGTCAATATTTAAAGTTTGGCTCAGATTTTGATAAAAATATTGGGCAATATTTTCTGCTGTAGGATTTACGGTATCAAATGGTGGAATATCATTGAGATAACGGTGATCGAGCTTTTTAGCTAGTTCACGAGCGGCATTTTTGATAGTTTTAAAATCCATGCCCATGCCATGTCCATTTAGAGCAGTCGCAGTCACTTCAACTTCAAGTTTCCAGTTGTGACCGTGCATACGGCTACAATCACCTGGGTAATCACGAAGGGTATGTGCTGAGGCAAAATCTGCCAATATTTTTAAGGTATAGGTTGGGCTGCTCATAGTTGACTATTATACTCGGGAATTAAGATGACTAATAGGATATTATGCCGCAAAATGATTATTGACAGTATCAATAATGCCTTGGGCATCTAAACCACAGCTACTTAACATTTGTTTATGTTCGCCGTGATCGATGAATTTATCAGGTAAACCCATGATCTTAATGGGCGTGATATTACCAGTAGTAAGAAGGTATTCCGCTACCGCACTTCCGGCACCACCAAGATGGGTATTTTCTTCAATGGTTATAATTAAATCATGCGTATTTGCCATTTGATCAATCAATGCAGTGTCTAAAGGTTTGACAAAACGCATATTGACCACGGTTGCATTAAGCTTTTTAGCTGCATCCAGCGCAGGTTGAACCATACTGCCAAACGCAAGAATTACGACTTTTTCACCTTGGCATTTTAGTTCAGCCTTACCAATTTCGATGGTCTCTAACGTGGTAGAGATCACTGTACCATTACCTGAACCACGTGGGTAACGCACGGCAGCAGGACCATTAAATTTATAACCTGTAGTGAGCATCTGACGACACTCATTTTCATCAGCCGGCGCCATTACAACCATGTTAGGAATACAACGCAAATAACTCAAATCGAAGGTACCGGCGTGCGTAGCACCATCTGCGCCCACTAAACCTGCGCGATCAATGGCAAATAATACCGGTAAGTTTTGCAAGGCAACATCGTGAATTAACTGATCGTAAGCGCGTTGTAAAAACGTTGAATAAATCGCAACGACCGGTTTTTTACCTTCACATGCCATGCCGGCAGCTAGTGTAACTGCATGTTGCTCGGCTATGCCCACATCAAAATAACGTTCAGGATATCGTTTCGCAAATTCATTTAAGCCTGAGCCATCACACATTGCGGGTGTAATGCCTATTAAATCTTCCGATTGCTCCGCCATATCACACAACCATTGGCCAAAAACTTGTGTGTAAGTTGGTTCGGATGATTTACTACTTCCAGCAGGACTGACACCGTGATATTTACCTGGCTGTTGCTCGGCAGGTTCAAAACCTTTACCTTTTTTGGTGACGATATGCAGAAATTGTGGACCTTTACGCTCACGTAGGTTACCTAGTGTGGTCAGCAAAATATCAAGGTCGTGTCCATCAATAGGCCCTATATAATTAAAGCCCATTTCCTCAAATAAAGTTCCTGGAATCACCATGCCTTTGACATGCTCTTCTGCACGACGAGCAAACTCCCATGCGGAAGGTAATTTTTCGAGTACTTTTTTACTACCTTCACGAGCTGAAGCGTAAAACTTACCCGATAACAAACGAGCAAGGTAATTTGACATGCCGCCGACATTCTTAGAAATAGACATTTCGTTATCATTAAGAATAACAAGTAAATCAGTGCTTAAATCACCGGCATGAGCTAATGCTTCATAAGCTTGGCCTGCGGTAAGCGCGCCATCGCCAATAATCGCAACAGCACGACGAGAATCACCATTAGCTTGAGCCGCAATGGCCATACCTAATGCGGCGCTAATTGAAGTACTAGAGTGGCCAACCCCAAAGTGGTCATAGAGGCTTTCGCTACGTTTAGGAAAACCTGATAACCCACCTGCTTGGCGCATGGTATGCATTTGATCGCGACGACCAGTAAGGATTTTGTGAACGTAACTCTGATGACCAACATCCCAGATAAAACGATCATCCGGTGTGTTAAATACATAATGCAAAGCAACCGTTAACTCAATAACACCTAAGTTAGATGAAATGTGTCCGCCCGTTTGTTGAACGCTATTTATTATAAGTGATCTTATTTCTTCGGCGAGTTGCGGCAACTGATTTTTGTCCAACTTACGTAAGTCGGCTGGACTATTAATGTGAGCGAGTAAAGTATCCATAGGTGTCGCCATAATTAGTGTGACCGTAGCACCACAAAGTTTGCTAATGCTGCAAGTGCTTGTGTATTGAAAGGGAGAGCATCAAGTTGAGCTAGCGCTTCATCTCTCAAATCGATAGCTTTTTGTTGCGCTGATGCTAGACCCATGAGAGCTGGGTAGGTTGGTTTATTCAGCGCAAGATCGGCACCTTGAGTTTTGCCAAGGGTATTGGTGTCAGCAATAACATCAAGCACATCATCTTGCACTTGAAAGGCTAATCCTATGCACTGTGCATATTTGTCTAGCTTTGCTAACGTTAGTGAGTTTACTGGCGCGAAAGCTAATGCGCCTAAGCGCACACTAGCACGAATCAATGCCCCCGTTTTAAGTTGGTGCATAGCTTGTAATGTATCAAGAGTGATTGTTTTCCCGACAGATTCAAGATCGATAGCTTGTCCGCCAGCCATACCTAAAACACCTGACTGTTGGGCGAGTGTTTTGATCATCTGACATTGTTGAATAGGCGTCAATCTAATGTCACAGAGAGTCTCAAATGCTAATGACTGCAATGCGTCGCCGACTAATAGTGCGGTGGCATCATCATATTTTTTATGACAGGTAGGCTGACCACGGCGTAAGTCATCATTGTCCATCATCGGCATATCGTCATGAACTAGAGAATATGCATGGATCATTTCTACTGCACTGGCAGGCGCATCGAGCTTTTCTAACACGACACCAAGTGCTTCACCGGTGGCATAGACTAATAAAGCACGCAGACGTTTACCACCATTTAAACTGGAGTAGCGCATAGCTTCAATCAGTCTATTTGAAGTGGTTTGGTTGTGATGGTCATTTTCAGGCAACCGAGCAGCAAGAGCATGTTCGATGCGCAGTTGGCGTTGTTGTTGCCAATTCGAAAGAATAAAATTATCGATCACGATTCAGTAGAATTACTATCAAAATCGACTAAGTTTGATTGCCCTGATTGCTGTATCAACATTTGAACTTTTTGTTCGGCGGCTTGTAAAGAATCCTGACAATCGCGAGTAAGTAATACACCGCTTTCATAAAGTTTCAGTGACTCTTCAAGACTAATGTCACCTTGCTCAAGGCGGTTAACCAATGATTCTAACTCCGTTACAGAGGCTTCATAATTCAGTTTTTTTCGTCTTACGACCATACCCGTCTCTACACAAAATTTAATCAACTAGTATTATATGTTAAACGACGTTTTATTGCCCACTGGATTGTTTGGCCGCTAGCCGTTAGGCTTATCCACTAAATTACACTTAATAAATAGATATTACAGTACTATGCAAAAAATAATTCGCGGGTTTTATAATTTACCTTCGCCTGCTGATGCTGCGCGTGGTGGATGTGTAGCAACTATCGGAAATTTTGATGGTGTTCATTTAGGTCATCAAGCTGTTTTAAGTCAATTAGCGATGAAAGGTGATGCCCTCGGTTTACCTGTTGTTGTTATTACATTTGAACCCCAGCCCAATGAGTTTTTTTCGCCAGATAGGGCGCCTGCTCGTTTAAGTCGTTTCCGTGAAAAAATGGAAGCGTTGCGCTGTTACGCAATTCAGCAGGTTTGTGTGTTACGTTTCAATCATAAATTAGCGCAAATGTCCGCGCAGTCGTTCATTCAGCAACTACTGGTTACTGGTTTGAATGTTCGATATTTAGTGGTTGGTGACGATTTCAAATTCGGCAAAGATCGTCTAGGAAATTTCGCTTTATTGCAAAAAATGGGTAAGGAAAATGGTTTTCAAGTTGTCAACATGCATACTTTTTCTATTGAAAATAGACGAGTAAGTAGCACGCAAATTCGCCGAGCATTAGAAACGGGTGATTTGGCATTGGCAGAGAAGTTATTGGGACGTCCTTATCGGATGAGTGGTCGAGTGGCACACGGAGATAAACGAGGACGAACAATGGGCTTTCCCACTGCCAATATTCATCTTCGTCGTCGAACATTACCGTTGAGTGGTGTTTATGCAGTGCAATTATTTGGCATTGAAGGGGAGCCAGTCCAAGGTGTCGCGAATGTGGGTATTAGGCCGACAATTGGGACGAAATGTGCTTTGCTAGAGGTTCATCTATTCGATTTCAACCGTGACATTTATGGTGAACATGTACAAGTTCACTTTTTGCGAAAATTACGCGATGAACAAAAATTTGAGAATCTGGACGCGTTAATTGCACAAATTAATTTAGATTGTAAGCAAGCCAGACTATTTTTTGCTGAACCAGCCGCAGAGTGGTGACATCATTAGTATTCTTGTCAGTATTATTATTGATAAGATGTACATTTATAAAAACTGATAATTAAGTGGGCACTAACACAATGAAAATCCTAATTAGCAATGATGATGGTTACATGGCCAAAGGTATTAAGGCTTTAGCTGAGGCAATGTCTAGTCTTGGCGACATCACCATTGTTGCACCTGATCGTAATCGAAGTGGCGCAAGTAATTCTTTAACCTTGGAAAATCCATTGCGAGTCAACAGACTGGAGAATGGGGTTTATCGGGTTGAAGGAACGCCAACAGATTGTGTTCATCTTGCTATAACAGGCTTACTGGATGATGAGCCGGATATGGTGGTCTCAGGTATTAATGCTGGTGCTAATTTAGGCGATGACGTGTTGTATTCCGGTACGGTAGCAGCGGCGATGGAAGGCCGTTTTTTAGGTTTACCAGCAATTGCAATTTCATTGAACGGTCATACTGCAACCCATTATGAAACTGCAGCTTGGGCGGCGAAAAAAATCGTGATGCACTTGCAACAGTCATCACTGCCTGCCGATACCATTTTGAATATTAATGTACCTGATTTACCGATTGATCAGATCATCGGTTTTGAAAGCACTCGATTAGGTCATCGTCATAAGGCGGCACCTCTGATTAAAGAATTTGATCCACGAGGTCGTGAAATGTTTTGGATAGGTCCCGCTGGTGAAGAACAGGATGCTGGACCAGGCACTGATTTTTATGCGATTCGTCGTGGTGCCGTGTCAGTAACACCCTTGCATATTGATTTAACCAGTTATAAGGCGATGGACGGGGTAGCTCTGTGGTTGCAGGGCGTCGTTATATGAGGGATGCATTCCAAGGCATTGGTATGACATCCCAGCGAACTCGAGATAGATTAATCGGGCGTTTAAAAGAACAAGGCATTAGCAATATAGATGTTTTGGCAGTGATTAAATCATTGCCACGTCATGTGTTTGTAGATGAAGCGTTAGCAAGTCGCGCTTATGAAGACACAGCATTACCAATCGGCCATGGCCAAACAATTTCGCGACCTTTTATCGTTGCTCGCATGACAGAGATCTTGTTAGAAGGCATGCCTAAGAAAAAAGTATTAGAAGTGGGTACAGGTTCAGGTTATCAAACGGCGGTTTTGTCGCGACTTATCGATCGAGTATTTAGTGTCGAACGTATTTCACCATTACAAAATCAAGCACGCGAACGTTTTTATAATTTGAAACTAAATAATATTCGTTTAAAACATAGTGATGGCCGTTGGGGCTGGGAAGAAAATGCACCTTACGATGGTATTATCGTAACCTGTGCACCTGAGCGTGTACCCGAAAATTTATTGAAACAATTGGCACCTGGCGGCCGTTTAGTTATTCCCGTTGGTGGCAATGTTGGTCAATCGTTAAGAGTAATAACCCGTAATGGCAGCCTGTTTGATGAAACAATATTAGACAATGTTAGCTTTGTGCCTTTTTTGAATGGTCAAATTTAATGGGATTATTTTCCAAATTATATGTCAATGTACTGCAGTGGTCTCGACATAAATACGCTATTTATTGGTTAGCCTTAGTGAGTTTTACTGAGTCGTCATGCTTTTTGATCCCGCCCGATGTAATGTTGGCCCCCATGACTTTAGCGAAACCTGAAAAAGCTTGGTTTTATGCAAGTTTAACAACGGTAACCTCGGTATTAGGTGGGCTGTTGGGATATGTAATTGGCATGACCGCCTTTCAAATGATTGAACCTTGGTTAGTCTCGTTGGGTTATATCGATTCATTACATCTGGCTGAACAATGGTTTGCTCAATGGGGTTTTTGGGCAATATTTTTAGCGGGTTTTACGCCTATTCCTTATAAAGCATTTACCATCGCTGCGGGTGCAGCCGGTATGACTCTAATCCCTTTCATTATCGGTTCAACCATTGGTCGTGGAATGCGATTTTTCTTAGTCGCAGGTTTAATGAGATGGGGTGGTGCACGTCTAGAAGCAACACTACATACTTGGGTTGATCGTATAGGCTGGGCAACAGTTATTTTATTAATTACAGGTTATTTGATTTTCGCATAGTGATGAGAGCAATTTTAATACTGCTAATGTTAATGTTGACTGCCTGTGGTGGTAGTCGATCAGTCGCTCCTGTTGGCAGTTATGGTTACGACTCTAGAACACCGGGTAAGTTTGGCTCGAGTTCTTCTTCTAGGTCAGGATCGGCTTATAGAGTAAAAAAAGGCGATACCTTGTATTCAATCAGCTTTCGTTATGGAATGGATTACAAAGAACTCGCTGTCATTAATAATATTCGATCACCCTATAATATCTATGTTGATCAAAAATTATATTTTAAAAAAGCTAAATCATCGGCTATTCCCATTAAAACAGCTGTCAAACAAAAAAGCGAGACGAACAAAGCCAGAAGATGGCAGCCTGCAGTAATAGCTAAACAGCCAACGGCAACAGTCACGAAGACAATATCTAGTAGCTCAGCGAATCAAAACCTGACATGGCGTTGGCCAACAGTAGGCAGAGTGATTTCAACCTATTCCGAGTCTTCTGCGGGTAGGAAAGGAATAGATATCTCGGGAACAATGGGGCAGGCCGTGGTTGCATCAGCAGCCGGCAAGGTTGTTTATAGCGGTAATGGCTTAGCACGATACGGTAATCTTTTGATTATAAAGCATAATGATGTATATCTTAGTGCGTATGCTCACAACCATACTTTATTAGTGAAAGAAGACCAATACGTAAAGGCAGGTCAAAATATTGCAACGCTTGGCCGAAGCGGCACCCAACAAGAACAACTACATTTTGAAATTAGACGTAATGGTAAGCCTGTTGATCCTCTGCGTTTCTTACCTAAACAATAATTAATGAGCCGAATACGCTACAATAATCGACTTTATGCTGCTAAAAGTGGCTAGTAATAATGATTTGCAAGAGGATTAACCGTTGGAATTAGGCGCAACAATGCAACGAATTAAAGAACTCCGAGGTCGTAGTGACGATCTTAGGGGGTACCTTTGACTATGATGTAAAAGCTGAACAATTAATTGAAGTAACGCGTGAATTAGAATCGCCCACTGTCTGGGACAATCCTGAACGAGCACAATCCTTAGGCAAGCAACGTGCTAGTTTAGAGCGAATTGTCACTACACTATCTGGTCAACTGACCACACTCGATGATGCAAAAGAATTGTTAGAAATGGCAGTAGAAGAGCAAGATCAAGATACGTTCGAGGTGGTTCAACAGGATCTTGATACGCTAGAAAAAGCCTTGGAAAAACTTGAATTTCAGCGCATGTTTTCTGGAAAAATGGATATCAACAATGCCTATTTAGATATTCAATCTGGTTCTGGTGGTACTGAAGCGCAAGATTGGGCAAACATGATTTTGCGAATGTATCTACGCTGGGGCGAAGCGCAGGGATTCAAAGTTGAACTAGTTGAAGCCTCTTCCGGTGACGTAGCAGGCATCAAAAGTGCGACGATTCATTTTGAAGGCGAATATGCCTTTGGTTTATTAAGAACTGAAACTGGCGTACATCGCTTAGTGCGTAAATCACCTTTTGATTCTGGCGCACGTCGCCATACTTCATTTGCTTCTGTATTTGTTTATCCTGAAGTTGATGAGAACATAGAAATTGAAATTAATAAAGCTGATTTAAGGGTCGATACCTACCGTGCCAGCGGCGCGGGTGGACAACACGTCAACAAAACCGATTCAGCTATTCGTATTACGCATATTCCAACCAATACAGTTGTGCAATGTCAAAACCAACGTTCTCAACACCAAAATAGAGACACTGCGATGAATTTATTGCGAGCTAAACTCTATGAGTTGGAACTTCATAAGCAAAATGAAGAAAAACAATCAGCTGAAGATGCTAAATCAGATATCGGTTGGGGCAGCCAAATTCGTTCTTACGTGCTCGACCAATCGCGTATCAAAGATTTGCGAACTAATGTAGAAACCGGAAATACTCAAGCTGTTTTAGATGGTGATTTAGACTTATTTATTGAAGCATCCCTAAAGTCGGGATTGTAAAAGAGACCCATGATGACAAACGAAATTGAACAAGACGAAAACCGATTAATTGCCCAACGTCGTGAAAAATTGACAGCGTTGCGTGAACAGGGCAATGCCTTTCCGAATGATTTTCGTCGTAATGTTGTTAATGCCGAATTAACCGTAGAGTATGAACATACTTCTGCTGAAGATTTAAGTGCAGCAACACGACGTGTAAAAATTGCTGGTCGTTTAATGACTAAACGTGTGATGGGTAAAGCCAGCTTTGCTAATATTCGTGATATGTCTGGCGACATGCAGTTATACGTTAAACGTGATGACTTAGCAGAAGGTGTTTACGCTGAGTTCAAACGTTGGGATCTAGGCGATATTATTGCAGCAGAAGGGGTAATGTTTCGCACTCAAAAAGGCGAGTTATCAGTGCTGGTGGATGATATCCGTCTATTGACCAAATCATTACGTCCGCTACCTGAAAAATTTCATGGTTTATCAGATCAAGAAACGCGTTACCGTCAACGTTATGTTGATTTAATTATGAATGAAGCCAGCCGTAAGACGTTCATTATCCGTACCCGCATTATTGATGGTATTCGCCGTTTTTTAATGGCAAAAGACTATTTGGAAGTCGAAACGCCGATGATGCAAGCAATACCAGGAGGTGCAACAGCTAAACCATTCACTACGTTTCATAACGCTTTAGATATGGATTTGTTCCTACGAATTGCGCCTGAGCTGTATCTAAAGCGTTTAGTGGTAGGTGGTTTTGAACGTGTGTTTGAAATTAATCGTAATTTCCGCAATGAAGGTTTATCAACTCGGCATAATCCTGAATTTACCATGGTCGAGTTCTATCAGGCCTATGCTGATTTTAACGATTTGATGGATCTGACAGAAGAAATGTTACGCACAGTGACTCAAGATGTATTGGGTACATCACAAGTTCATTATCAAGGTACAGATTTGGATTTTGCAAAACCTTTTCATCGCATGACGGTAATCCAATCAATCCTAGCGTTTAATCTTGATATTTCTGCTGAAAATTTGGCCACAATAGAAGTCGCAACAGAAGTCGCCGAACGTTTAGGGATCCCACTCAAATCAAGTTATGGTCTAGGTAAAATTCAAATCGAAATCTTTGAAAAAACCGTTGAACATCGTTTGATGGAGCCCACGTTTATTACTGCATATCCAACAGAAGTTTCACCTTTAGCACGGCGCAGTGATGCCGATCCTTTTGTGACAGACCGTTTTGAATTTTTTGTGGGTGGTCGTGAAATTGCAAATGGTTTTTCAGAGTTAAATGATGCTGAAGATCAAGCAGAACGTTTTCAAGCACAAGTGGCCGACAAAGAAGCAGGTGATGATGAGGCAATGCATTTTGATGCCGATTATATTCGCGCATTAGAGTACGGAATGCCCCCGACAGCAGGCGAAGGTATTGGTATTGATCGCTTAGTGATGCTGTTAACTGATTCACCATCGATTCGAGATGTATTGTTATTTCCTCATATGCGACCTGAATAAGTTAAGTCGTAAAGCAAAAAAAAGGCTGCTTCCTTAAGGGAGCAGCCTTTTTCATTAGCTACAATAATTATTCAAACTCTATTTACATCGAGCTAAATAAGGCTAAGGCTTCAGCATATTCAGCACTATTTTCTTCAAGCTCGGTCACATTCATGTTGGTATCAATATTGAGTTTTGAAAATGCTTTAATGTTTTGTAATTGTTTTTCAGCGAGTGCTTTTTCAGTATTGGTGTAGCTCTGGATATTAGCCACTTGAATTATATCAACCAAGTCTGGCGTATTTCCTATATCTCGATCATAATTTTCATGTTCGGCTGCAACGGCAATCAAACTTTCTGGAAATTTCCAACTTCTCAAGATGGCTTCGCCAATACGGGTATGCAATCGCAAGATGAGGCTATCTAATTGCGCTGAATCTTGAAGTATTGCCGGTGAATCTTCTGCTTTCATTAAAATAGGCAAAATACCAATATCATGGATTAAACCTGCAAGCATTGCTTCATCGGATTTAATACCCGGTTGTTTAGAAGCTATAACCTGACTGATGGCGGCAACCTCCGTACTATGTTCCCATAAATCATGCAGACGTTTTTCCAGACGATTTGAGGTGGCTTGAAACATTTGCTCCATCACTAAGCTTGTCACGAGATTCCTTACCATCGTCAGTCCTAATCTGGAAACAGCCATTTGGACGCTTTCAACCGGCACACGACCACGGTACAAAGCGCTATTGGCAACTTTAAGCAAACGCGTCGATAAGGCCGGATCGGTCACGATGATATCAGCCAATTTTGCTGACGTAGCATCGGGATCATCTACAACATCTCGAACTTTCAATGCGACTTCTGGTAGCGTCGGTAAGACCAAGGTACCATTTTGTAAATCAGCTAAAATTTCGTTATAAAAAGTTTCTTGTTCAGTCATAAGGATAAGTTCTGTAGAATGTTAAGATTGTGGTGCTGACCATTTTCAGTTATTTTACTTGGTTTGCCAACCGTTATTGCTATTTTCAGGTACTTAAGTGAACGACGACTTTCCTAGAATTAAACGCCTCCCGCCCTACGTATTTAATATCGTTAATGATTTGAAGGCAAAAGCCCGTGCACAGGGCGAAGACATTATTGATTTTGGTATGGGTAATCCAGACCAACCTGCACCGCCGCATGTTATCGAAAAATTAATCGAGGCTGCTCAGCGACCAGATACTCATCGTTACTCGGTATCTCGAGGAATTCCACGTTTACGCAAGGCTATTTGTGATTGGTATCAACGTCGTTTTGATGTCACATTAGATCCTGAAACTGAAACTATCGTTACAATTGGTTCTAAAGAAGGGTTAGCGCACTTAGCATTGGCGACTGTGGGGCCGGGGGACGCCATTTTAGTACCTAATCCTGCTTACCCAATTCATCCTTATGGCTTTGTTATTTCGGGTGCGGATATCCGTCACGTTCCATTAGTTCCTGGCGGTGATTTTTTCGCAGAATTAGAAAAATCTGTGAAGGATTCATGGCCAAAACCCAAAATGCTAGTACTTAATTTTCCAGGTAATCCGACAACACAGTGTGTTGATTTGGCCTTTTTTGAAAAAATTGTCGAATTCGCTAAGGAACACCAAATATGGGTAGTACATGATTTAGCGTACGGCGAAATTACCTTTGATGGATATAAAGCACCATCTATATTACAAGTTCCGGGTGCTATTGATGTCGCGGTAGAGTTTTATACTTTGTCTAAAACTTACAATATGCCAGGATGGCGTATTGGTTTTATGTCAGGTAATCCAACATTGGTTGCTGCTTTAGCAAGAATGAAATCTTATCTTGATTATGGCATGTTTACCCCTATTCAAGTGGCGGCTATTGCCGCTTTGGATGGTCCGCAGGAATGTGTAACTGAAATTGTCGAAACCTACAGAAAGCGTCGTGATGTACTTTGCGATGGATTAAATTCAATTGGTTGGAAAGTAGAAAAACCTAAAGCAACTATGTTTGTTTGGGCTCAAATTCCTGAGAAATATCGTGAAATGGGCTCATTAGAATTTACTAAAAAATTATTACAAGAAGCGAAGGTTGCGGTATCACCTGGTATTGGTTTTGGTGAATATGGCGATGATCACGTCCGTTTTGGATTGATCGAAAATGAACATCGTACACGTCAAGCGATCCGCGGGATCCGTGACATGTTTAAAAATAGTTAGGGGATAGTTTTGAACTCAGTAAAAATCGGAATTTTAGGCTTAGGCACTGTCGGTGGTGGCACAGTAAATGTGTTGACTCGCAATGCAAAAGAAATTAGCCGTCGTGCGGGTCGTGATATCGAAATTGCATGGGCTGCCGATCATAATCTGGATTCACCGAAGATTTGCAATACTGATGGTATCTCATTGACAGAAGATGCCATGGAAATTGTTAATAATCCTGATATTGAAATCGTCGTTGAACTGATTGGTGGTACTGGAATTGCGCGAGAATTAATCATGAAAGCCATTGAAAATGGCAAGCATGTGGTAACGGCCAATAAGGCATTGATTGCATTGCACGGTAATGAGTTATTCGCTAAAGCCCAAGAAAAAGGCGTTACGATAAGCTTTGAAGCTGCGGTTGCTGGTGGTATTCCGATCATTAAAGCGATGCGTGAAGGTTTGGCAGGAAATCGTATTGAATGGTTGGCAGGTATCATCAATGGTACCGGTAACTTTATTCTTACCGAAATGCGCGATAAAGAGCGTGATTTTGCAGAGGTATTAACTGAAGCTCAGTCTTTAGGTTATGCCGAAGCTGATCCAACGTTTGATGTCGAAGGTATTGATGCAGCTCATAAATTAACCATCATGGCTTCAATTGCCTTTGGTATTCCTCTACAATTTGAAAAATGTTACACCGAAGGTATTAGCAAAATATTGCAGGATGATGTGAAAAATGCCGGCGAATTAGGTTATAGGATTAAACATCTAGGTATAGCTAAAAAAACACCTCATGGCATTGAGTTACGGGTTCATCCAACATTAATTCCTCATCGTCGTTTGATTGCCAATGTGGATGGCGTGATGAATGCTATCGTTGTGCATGGTGATGCCGTAGGTTCGACACTTTATTATGGCGCCGGCGCCGGTTCTGATGCAACGGCTTCAGCAGTCGTCGCTGATATAGTTGATGTTGTACGCGCTTTGACCTCAGATCCTGAAAATCGTGTACCACATCTAGCCTTCAAGCCGGATTCTCTTGATAACACACCTATATTGCCGATGTCACAAGTCATTACCTCGTACTATTTACGGATAGCCACTGAAGATAAATTAGGCGTACTGGCTGATATTACGCGTATTTTAAGTGTCAATGAGGTGAGTATCGAAGCTATTGTCCAAAAAGAACCTGAGCAGCAAGGTGGTATGGTGCCACTAATCATGTTGACACATGAAGTTTCAGAAAAAAATATGGACGCTGCGATCAGTCAAATCGAAGCACTAAGCACTGTTAAGGATTCCATCATGCGGATCCGTATGGAATCATTAGGATAGAGCTGACTTAAGTTAATTTAAGTTAAGTATTCCAAATCCAATATAGATATTTTAAGAGGAAGTTTTATGCCATTTCGTCCACGTTACACAGGTCTAATCGAACGTTATCGTGACCGTTTACCGGTCAGTGCTGATACCAAAATAATCAGCTTGGGTGAAGGCAATACGCCTTTATTAAAATTGAATAATATTCCTCAGCATATTGGTAAAAATGTTGAGATTTATGTTAAATATGAAGGATTAAATCCAACGGGTTCATTTAAAGATCGTGGTATGACTATGGCGGTTACTAAAGCTGTTGAAGCAGGCAGTAAAGCGATTATCTGTGCTTCAACGGGTAACACATCTGCAGCCGCTGCCGCTTATGCTGCACGAGCAGGTATTACCGCGTTTGTATTGATTCCTGACGGTAAAATCGCCTTAGGTAAGTTAGCGCAAGCGATGATGCATAATGCAGTTGTTATTCAAATCAAAGGTAACTTTGATGAAGGTATGCAATTAGTAAAAGATGTAGCCGAACATGCTCCGGTTACCATTGTTAACTCAATCAATCCTTATCGTCTGCAAGGCCAAAAAACAGCAGCATTTGAAATTGTTGAGGAACTGGGTCGCGCTCCTGATTATCATTGTTTGCCAGTGGGCAATGCCGGAAATATTACTGCGCATTGGATTGGTTATAGCGAATACGCATCGAACTGTGGCGATCACGTTACTGATTCATGTTCACTTTGCCTGGGCGAGTGTAAATTCACTCAAGATGCTGTGATTAGTAGTCGTCCGAAAATGGTCGGTTATCAAGCTTCAGGTAGTGCGCCATTTATGCGCGGCGAAATGGTTAATTCACCCGAGACAGTAGCCACGGCAATACGAATTGGTCACCCACAAAGCTGGGATATGGCATGGAAAGTCAAAGAAGAATCAGAAGGTTGGTTTGATGAGTGTGATGATGATATTATCTTAGCAGCACAAAAGTTATTAGCAGAGAAAGAAGGGATTTTTTGTGAGCCAGCATCAGCTGCATCATTAGCTGGAGCAATGAGAGATATTCAATCAGGCAAAATTCCAGAAGGTAGTATTGTAGTGTGTACGCTAACAGGACATGGTTTGAAAGATCCTGATATCGCAATTAAACAAAGCACATCGCCGCTGATTACTATTGATGCAAATCTTGAGTCGGTGCGAGATGCTATATTGAGCAATATGATGAGATAATGGAAAAAATTGAATTTATCGAACCAAATGAGGCTGAAATAAAAGCGGCTCAAATGCCGCATAATATTTTCTTAACCAACTTGATTGTGAATCACATATTGTTGTTTACAGGCATTTCGGCTTTTGGCCCGAGATTCTTTATTTTTATGTTGTTTGTACCAATGTTCTCGATTGCAACGCTCTCCTATATCTTTTATCGAGCCCATAAAATAAAACAGGAAGATAGTCAATTTGTTTTTATTCATTGGCAGATTGCTCGGCGCTGGAGTGTTTTATTTAGCTATGTTTTATTATTATTAACCTCGGTATCATTTTTGGGTTGGTTAGCGAATACCTATCTTGGATTAATGAAAGAAGCGGTATATGGCTTTATAGGAGGATTGGGTCTTTTGCCAACTATGTTGTCGGTATTCATATTGCTAGTGATCGAATCCGACTCATTAAACTGTGCACGTTCGGGAATTTTGCCTAAGTGGGCTAAGCGTCGCTTTCTTGGTGATGAAGATTAAAGCGTAGCTAATCGAGATGAAACTTTAATTTTCCATTCAACGAATAATGTATCGATACCTGCTGCAATCTGTAAAATTGCTTTTTAAATTTATAAAGTCAGCGTCATAATAAGCATCAAGCAAAGTGTTGACCTCTAATTTTTTGGGGATGTTGGTGGATCAAGGTGACTTTATCGCCTGCTGTAATTTTTCCATTTTTTATAACTCTGACGACGCACTACATGGAACGATGCGATAGCGAGTAAGTAGTGCAAGCCCGCAGTAGGAGTTGGTAATTACAGCAGCTTTCGTAGCGTAGCGAAGAATAGTGCAGTTATTACATACTCGCCCCGTCAGTCGTTTGAGAGCCAAAGCGTTAGCGAGGCGACGAGGACGTCGGAGGCAAATGGTCGTCAACGCACGGAGTGGAATTAAGCCATGGATGGATTAATTCTTTCACGAGTACGGTGACTCGCTGAAATACACTTCTGTGCGACCGTGTTGAACAAACTGTTTGGCCATAGCAGGCAGACCTATAGCTTAATTGATCTTGTAATATGTAACTCTAGACTGACTAATCACAACAATACATCCACCAATTTGCTAATGAACATCGATACATAATGAGGTTTCATCAAGTTCTTCGATGGTGATATTTTCAGCTAGTTGATCATAAATTAAATGGCTTAAATTAATATTTTCACGCTATTAATCATATTGTTGAATAGCAAAACCATGGATAATCTTGTCCGGACCGCCATGACTTTCGTGGTTTGCTTGTGTATTGCCCGCTATATGCAAGTAGTGAAAACAAAACACTACATTATCTGGTTTTAGATTATGCTAGTTGAGACACCTTCTATTTCAGTAGGAGATCTCATATTTATTGATATAGCTTTCATTGTTGATGAGGCACTACGGAATGTATCACTAAATTATTTTCAAAAAATACTTCAAAATCATGATAAATCCAACGTGATATAGGCGGTATGCCAATGGCGGAGATTTTTTGTTGTGGTTGGCCGAATTTCTGCCCCACAATGGTCATAGACATCCCTTGTGTAGGACGTAATACGCCTTCGGGTGTGTTGGCCACTTGATACGTTGGATCGGCGATAGAGATGACTTCCGATTGGCTAAGCGATGTCGTCAATAACGATATGCATGCTAGTAAGGTAAAAATACATTTTTTCATCGGCAGAACTCCATTCAATAATAGGTGGATTAGACTACTCTGGTAAGAACAGTTCAACCAGTACATTAAGATAACGTTGGCCTTTTTCTGTCGGACGAATAAAGTGAATATCTCTGGTTAACAAACCTTCATGCTCCGCATATTGTAATGCCTTATCGATATGAGAAATAGGCAAACCAGCATGTTGATAGAACAACGGAGTAGGGAAGCCATCGGTTAAACGTAACGCATTCAACATAAACTCAAAACCTACATCTGTTTTACTTATCACTTCTTCAGTTAATATAACCGAAGGTAAACCTGCAGCATCAATATAGGCTTGCGGTTGCTTTTGTTTTGAACGACGGGTGATGGATTGTTTCGAGGCATCCGTTATTTTGCCATGAGCACCAGCGCCAATGCCTAAATAATCACCAAACTGCCAATAATTAAGATTATGTTGACAGCGATTTTTACCTCTAGCGTAAGCAGATACTTCATATTGCTGGTAACCAGCTTCTGCAAGTAGTTGTTGATTGGATATTTGCCAATCAATAATCGGATCTTCATCCGGCAATGTTGGCGGATTTTTGTAAAATAAAGTGTTAGGTTCAAGCGTTAGCTGATAGTAGGATATATGGCTTGGTTCGAGTGATATCGCCATCGCCACATCATGTCGAGCAGTTTTTTCGGTTTGCTGTGGTAAGCCGAACATCAAATCCAAATTGAAATTATCAAACCCCACTTTATGCGCGGTTTCAATTGCTTTGATGGCTTGCTTAGAATCGTGAATTCGACCTAAAGCAGTCAGCGATTGATCATTAAAACTTTGAATACCAATAGATAAGCGGTTAATACCTAAATCACGATAATCGGCAAAACGCTGTGCTTCAAAAGTACCTGGATTGGCTTCTAAAGTTATTTCGGCATGAGAACTTAATGGTATTAATGCACGGATTGATGAAAATAAACGTTCATAGGCTTCAGCTGAAAAAAGACTAGGCGTGCCGCCACCGATGAAAATACTTTGCACTGTGCGGCCCCAAACCGAGGGCATTTCTTGTTCCAAATCGCGTATTAACGCATCAATATAAGCCATTTCAGGTAAGTTATCTGGTGACTTATGTGAGTTGAAATCACAATATGGACATTTACGCACACACCAAGGCACATGGATATAAAGGCTAAGTGGTGGTAAAGCAGTGAAATTAAACATAGTTACTTTTAGCCTTAGGTTTCCAGCAAGATTTCCAAAGTGTTAATGGAATAATCGCTGGTGGTTGTCCGTTGTCATCAAACCATGAATCAACGGCATACTGTTTATCTGATTCGATGTCGATGATACTCACAGTGTTATGGAGTGAGATTAGACCATCACGTGACGTTCTTGATGCCTGTTGGTGAAACATCAATAAATTAAATTGCGATAACATGCACAAATACACCGTTGTATTGGTCGCTTCATCGATACAATCAAGCTAACCGTTCACCCATCAACCACAAAGTTCTCAGCCCGATCATTGTTAGTACCAGCTTGTTCACCAGTCACCGTTTCAAGCAAGACAACCTTTAATTTAATGTGCTCTTGCTCATGTAGTGCGCTGCTTGATGGTGGAGAAAATAATGCCACAATCGAAGCCCGTTGTTGTGTTGATAAATGAATATAGGCGATTTTAGAGCAGGTATTGTGATGACAAATCGAATAATTATTGGGCATTGGCAAACCAATAAAAGGTCGATTAATACTTGCCGATAATTCTTGGAGATTATCGATGCCAGCAGTGAATTAATAGCGCTGTAGCCAGCTAATAGTACATATACGGTGGCTACAGCTATAATCAATATCACATTATTAATGAGGCAGTGTTTTATCAAGTTTATTAACCAGATTACCCACTGCACCAGGAATGGCTACTGAAGGATCTCCTTTTATTTCACTACGAAACTCTTTAACTAACTTGTTTTCATGGGTATCAAATACTCTAACGATTAGATAAGAAAATAGATAAGTGGGTTTATGCATACGACCAATTAAAATGTAATCCGCATCATGGCTTAGACCTAGTTCTGCAGCACATTGAGCACAGTCGAATAAGTAGCCTTTACTTTTATCGGCAGCATTTCTATCTTCTGTCGATATATCAACAATAGTAAAACCTTGTTTATTGCTGAGCCCTTTGCGAAGGAACATTTCAATATCTCGTAGTTTTTGTTGTTCTTGAGCATCAATTTCTGCTACTTTTTGTGGATCAGTTAATTTCATCGACAAATCTAATAACTCAAAATCGGGTACCGCTATCTTAGTGTCAGCCCATGCTGGATTGATGAATATTATCAATGATAAGAATATAAATTTAAGACTATTTTTCATGTTGAATTCTCCTAATAAATTTTTGCATAGCTTTGCCTCGATGACTTATGGCATGTTTTTGTTTTGAAGATAACTGTGCAGCACTACACAGTAGTTCTGGCACCCAAAAAATCGGATCATAACCAAAACCTCGGTCACCCATCGGCGCATGTATGATACGTCCTTGCCAATCTGCTTGGCAAATCAGCGGTGTTGCATCCTTTGAGTGACGCATCATGACCAGTAGACATTGGTAACGGGCAGCACGTTCCCGATCAGGTACGCCATTTAATGCGGTTAGCAGTGCATTAAGATTTTCCTGATCGCTTGCATTTTTACCAGAAAATCGAGCAGAATAAATGCCTGGTGCGCCAAGTAAATAATCGACTTCAAGTCCTGAGTCATCGGCAATCGCTGGTAATCCAGTATGTTCGCAAGCATTACGTGCTTTAAGAATGGCGTTTTCAACAAAGCTTAAACCAGTTTCTTCTACCTCTGGCACATCATAATCAGATTGTGGCACCACTTCGATATCTAATGGTGCAAACAGTTCGACAAACTCACGGAGCTTGCCCTTGTTACCGCTAGCTAAAACGATTTTATTCATGATCTCGCTACTTTAATAGTGCTAAGTTTATAGTGCTAGGGCATCACGTTGATGCTGCATTAAGTTTGCAATGCCTTCACCCGCTAAGGCAAGCATAGCACTCAACTCTTCAGGACGAAATGCATGACCTTCTGCAGTACCTTGCACTTCAATATAAGCGCCTGCTTCATTCATCACCACATTCATATCGGTTTCAGCATTTGAATCTTCAGCATAATCAAGATCAAGTACTGGAATACCATTATATATGCCCACTGATACTGACGCGACCTGACCATGTAATGGGTTTTTTTTGATTTTTTTCTTGTCGAGAAGGTAAGTAATTGCATCCTGTAAAGCCACAAATGCGCCGGTGATAGAAGCGGTACGTGTACCACCATCAGCTTGGATAACATCGCAATCTATGGTGATGCAACGTTCACCTAAAGCTTTCAAATCAATCGCAGCGCGTAATGACCGAGCTATTAAACGTTGGATTTCCATTGTACGGCCTCCTTGTTGACCGCGCGCAGCTTCTCGTTGCATGCGATTGCCAGTTGAACGTGGCAACATGCCATATTCTGCAGTTACCCAACCTTCGCCTTTACCACGTAAAAAATGCGGAATGCGTTCTTCAACCGTAGCAGTACACAACACCTTTGTATCGCCAAATTCCACTAAAACAGATCCCTCAGCATGTTTTGTGTAGTGACGAGTGATAGTGATTTCGCGAAGTTCATTAGCTTGACGACCGCTTGGACGCATAGATTTTTCCTTAAGTAACAAAAATAATGCCGTTATTATACGTGGCTGAATGTTATTACTGACGCTTTTCGTTAAGATGTATTGTTTACAGACCAATTCAGGAATAATCGTGACGTTAAGCATGACCGCATTCGCTCGCCAAGAAGCGCAAACACAACAAGGTGATTTAACATGGGAAATCCGTAGTGTTAATCATCGTTATCTTGAAGTATCTCTTCGTTTGGATGAACGATTTCGTCCGTTAGAGATGAAAATTAGAAAGCTATTTTCAGACAAATTAACCCGCGGTAAAGTGGACGCTGTTTTACGTTATAAAGCGCCTGAACAACATCAAACTGTCTTAGAAATTAATCAGGATTTAGCTAAGTCATTGATCGCCAGTTGTGATGAATTAGCGATGATGACCACTCGACCTGCACCAATTAACATGCTTGAAGTATTGCAATGGCCTGGTGTGTTGAAAGCCAATACGCCAGATCAACAAACACTTGAAAAAGCGGTTATGAGCTCTGTTAATAAAGCGATTGAAGAATTGATTGATACTCGAAAAACAGAAGGTACTGCCTTACAACAAATGATTGAACAACGTTGTGTTGAGATTAATAATATTGCTGTTGAAACACGTAAAAATATGCCGATTATTCTTGGACAACATCGTCACCGTTTAGCTGAGCGCGTGGCAGATATGCAAGTCAAACTCGAGCCCGAACGTCTTGAACAAGAAATGGTGGTTTTAGCTCAAAAAAGTGATGTTGCCGAAGAACTCGATCGTTTACAAAGTCATATTGTCGAAGTGCAAAACGTCTTACAACGAAACGAACCAGTTGGTCGACGTCTGGATTTTTTAATGCAAGAATTAAATCGTGAAGCCAATACCTTAGCGTCAAAATCGATCGATATTGGCACAACACGTAACTCTGTAGATTTGAAAGTATTGATTGAGCAGATGCGTGAGCAAATTCAGAATATAGAATAGTATCTTTTATAAGTACTAGTGGATTTCCCAAATTTTATTGAATATTTTAGAGCATTAAAATATAAATTCAATCAAAGATGTTTATGACATAAAGCAAATCTCTTTTTGAGAAAAACTACTTTTGAAACAGCAAGGTAAGTCGTTGATAAGGACTGTTTTGTTGATGAAATTTTTGTTCGTTTAGGAAAGGGCATCACGTCTTTTTATAAAATAAGAATCAATTTATATGATAAGAAACAGCCGTTTTGTCAGTTTAATTATCATCATGCTGAAATAATGTGGTTAAAACATAATTGAGGCGTGTCGAGCACAAGCGCTACATAATCAGAAAGGCCGTAAGATGATATCTAAGTTTGTCAGTGTGAAATTCCACATTTCCCAGTCAATGTAATTAACCGATTGTTGATGGCATATTATTAACATAAAGTTAAACAAAGTTCTCTAGATTATAACGATCAAGATAATTAGAGCGTTAGTGTTGTCTAGCCAGCATTGCCAAAGAAACAATTCTAAATTATCAATGAGTTGACGGAGTAATTGTCTCGTAAATTTAACAACTCTGCAGATCGTTAGTATTGATTAACGCTGTTTGATGCGAATATCTAACATGTCCGTGACTAGACAGGAAGCGCTATCACTATGTTTATTAATGAAAAATATCTAATAATTGAATGTAAGCTATTAAGTGTATACTAATAAAGAATTTGATGTTGACTGCTTTTAAGATAATTACCAATATGGAAGGTGACTCAAGTGCAATTATACCAACTTGTTTACAAAAGTATCATCTCTAGAGAATTGGATGCATCTAAGATAGAGGAGTTCGTTTCTGTTATTCATCGTGCTAATAAGCAGTTAGGTGTAACAGGCTTACTAATTTTCGATGGCGAGCATTTTCTTCAGGTTATTGAAGGTGAAATTAGCGTTATATCAAAATTAATGGCATCAATACAACATGATACTAGGCATAGCAATGTGGTTCTTTTGCTAAAAGAACCGATTCCAAAACGTGATTATGACCAGTGGGCAATGCAACTTCTTGTGAAAAGTCCTGAGTCGATGGCTAAAATAATCGATGAAGTAGAGCGTCATGCTTCAATAAGCGATCAAGTCGAGCGTCATGCTGAAATACTTGAACAATGGCAAAAAGGTGGGAAGGTATCTGTCTGTAGATCAAAACTGATTGCAAAAGCCTTTATTGATGGAGCATGGACACCTAGTAAATTGTTTACTAGAAGTAAGAAAATTCCGTTGCCAATAAAAGCTAAACAACTTCACCTCAACAAGCACTATTCTCATCACTTTGCATTTCAGCCGATTGTCGATTTAGAGCTAATGGAAATTACTTCTATCGAGGCACTTATTCGAGGAGCTGACGGATGTTCACCTTACGAACTTTTTGAGAAGCTTACTCCTTCGCAGTTACATAAGCTGGATATTGACTCAAAATTAACAGCGCTTGAAATGTTTAGTGAAATGCAGTTCGATGGTTTTATGTCGATCAATTTATTACCGATGTCTTTATTAGAATATCCAGATTCTGTGAAGATGATTAGTGAGCATGCCCAGCGTTTGGGTTTGAAGCGGGATAATGTAATTATTGAAATCACTGAACAAGAAGCTATAGCCAACATAAATGATTTTAATGATTTAGCAAACTCGATTCGAACAAATGGAATGAGGCTTGCTATAGATGACTTTGGCGCGGGTTATGCTGGATTGTCTTTATTAGCAGACTTTCAACCCCATAAGCTTAAAATTGATAGAAGTATCATTCTCGGAGTTGCAAATCATGGACCTCGCCAAGCAATAGTGGGTGCAATAATGTACATAACATCGCGTCTAGGAATTGAAGTAATTGCTGAAGGAGTTGATAACGAACAAGATTTAAAGTGGCTAATCTCTGCAGGTATTAAAAATATTCAAGGTTTCTATTTTGCCGAACCAAAATTTATGGGCATACCTGACGTCACTTGGCCATCGTTTTTAGTTAAAAAATAGTCTACATCTTGATGAACAGTTGACTGTCGATAATTACTATTTAAATATTCTCTAGTAGTTGCCTTATAAAAAAAACTGAGACAAACCTAGGTAATCGTCCAATCATATCTTTAATCGTTGATTTAAAGTTTCTTTCTAGAAGCTTTTTTAAACTTATAATTACTAATGCTCTAATTTGAATTAAGGACATAAAAAATCATACTCTCATAATATTCAATCTTGTTTAGTAGTTTTTAGCTAGCTTTCCATTATGTAACACCTCGACAAGTGACTTGTCTAGATCAGTTGATGAAATAGCTGATAAGTTGGCAAAAGCTGGTCAGGTCCAAAACTAATAATAAAGACATAACTGGAACTAAAAATTTCTGTTTTGTTATCGATATTCCAATAATTCTAATGAATATTGGATAAATTATAATATTTGAAATATTCAAGTCATTTACAGCTAGATATTTACCGCTTGTATTGAGCTATTAAAAAAATAAAAAATATCTTATAGTCCAAGTCAAACTTTTAGCTTGAAAGATGCTTATTGCATTATTATTTATTTTAATTCGTACTGCACTGCCACAAATAGATATTTCAATAAGATTCAAAATATAAAAAATTTTCGACATTAGCCAAGTGAATGATTCTTCAACATATCGGACATCTAAATCTTTCGTTAAATATTTATCGCGTCATGAAGTGTTAACCATATTTCATCATCATTACGTTTTTCTAGTATTAACGTGGTTAAGTTTTGACCAGCACAAGGTCCGGCAATGCAATAACCATCTTCCATTCTAAATAATGCACCGTGAGTAGAACATTGGATATGAGTACCTTCAAAAGCTAAAAATTGGTCAGCTTGCCAATTCAATGTAATACCAAGATGAGGACAGTGGTTTTGGTAAGCATGCACTTTATTGTCATGGCGAACTAAAAACAGCTCAAGTTGACCTTGATCTGTTTCAACGGTAAATCCAAGACTTTGTAGTTCGGCAATGTCATCATTGTGGCAAAGAAAATAGTTAGACATAAACAGTAGGCTTAAAAGTGTGAAAAAGTTGAGCAAAACCCTGTTGACCACATTTATGACCAGCAAGTTGGCAAGCGCCTGTTAGAGCTAAATCTAATGGTGTGTTACTAACTAAGTAATGAATTAGCCCCGCGTTAAACGTATCGCCTGCACCTAAGGTATCAATTACTTGTGTTGGTGGAAATGCTGGGCTGTGAAATATGTTTATGCGCTGATTTACCGCCCACGCACCGTCATGTCCCCATGTACACGTCGCCGTAATATTTGAATTTAATGAAGACAATAAACTACTGGCATCTTTAAAACCACGGGCGAGTGCATACTGCTGAGAAAACAATAGTACCGTTGGCAAATCAAATAACAATTCAATATCAGGACGTGGCTTTTCTATTTCTAAAGAGCAAGGTAAATCAGGATAATACTTTTTAACATGAAGCAACATGAACCGCGTTTCAGCTATATTGCGTCCTTCAAAATGCACCCAATCAAATTGTTTAAGATCAATTTTATTAAAATCTTCGAAGCTAAATTCCGGGCAGTCTCGATGATGCACAATAGTTCGACTGCCAGTTTGTTGGTTCAGCGTGATGTATGACGTGGACATTTTGCCATTAGCAAGCCGTTTACAGCCTGTTAAGTCGATGTGATTATTGTCTAAATCGCGTTGAATAATCTGACTGTCAGGTTCATCAATTATTACGCCGCCCCAAGCACAATGATGGTCTAGTTGGCTAAGTACCGTTAGTGTATTGGTCGCATTACCACCGCGTGTTTGATGTTGGCTTACAGCGCGCTGCTCGCTATCTTCATTCGGGTAAGATTCAACCGTATTAATGATGTCGAGCGTAGCGATACCGATTGCAAGAATATTGGCCATAAACTATAAAATCCCTTGTTGATTACACAAGAGGGGGTTCAATGTGATTGGTTAAATCGTATCGAAAATATTTGTAATGGCTTTGGTGATATCATTAACATCACCAATACCCGCAATACTGTGTAATTTACCTTGTGATTGATAATAACCAATCAATGGTGACGTTTGTTCGATGTATACATTCAAACGATTACCAATTGTCTCTTCATTATCATCAGCGCGTTGAAGTAATTCACCATTGCAAGCATCACAATGAGATTCTACTTTCGAAGGTGATAAATGGATATTGTAAATCGCGCCACAATCTTTACAGGTACGACGTCCCGTTAAACGTTGTAGCAATTCTTCAAAGGCGACATCAAGTAATACCACGCCCTGCAGTGGTTGGTTTAGCGCCGTTAGCATAGCATCCAAAGCTTCTGCTTGAGCAATGTTACGTGGGAATCCATCCAGTATATAACCTTGTTTAGCATCATCTTGCGAGATACGCTCTTTGATCAAACCAATCACGATGTCATCGGACACTAAAGCACCTGCATCCATTGCAGATTTTGCCTTTTTACCTAATTCAGAACCAGCAACAACAGCTGCTCTTAATAAGTCACCTGTTGAAACTTGGGGAATGTTATATTTTTCTGATAACACTGCGCCTTGGGTGCCTTTACCTGAACCGGGTGCGCCTAATAAAACTGTTCTCATTGAATACCTCTTTCAATATTATGATTTGAATTGTTGAGTGTCTGGTGTACTTAACGGATGCTGACGTTCGATGATTGCAGAATAACTTGGCTAATCGATGCACCTAGTTTGCCTGCAAATTGATCAAAATAACTAGGTCTGAGCGTGTAGTCAATAATCTCTTCTGCGCCAATCATATCTCGCGCTACCGTGCTACTGTTGGCGAGGCCATCAATCAATCCTAAAGGCAGAGCTTGTTCGCCCGACCAAAATAGGCCAGTAAATAAACGCGGATCATTGCTAAGACGATCACCACGTCCCGCTTTAACAACATCAATAAATTGTTGATGAACATTATTGAGCATTTCGTGAGCGAATTCTAAGTCTGCTTGTTTTATAGGTAAAAAAGGATCAAGAAATGCTTTATTCTCACCTGCTGTTACAGAACGTCGTTCTATTCCTAATTTATCTATAAGTCCGGTGAAGCCAAAACTATCCATTCTCACACCAATTGAACCAACAATACTGGCCTTATCGGCATAAATTTCTTTAGCAGCAACTGCAATGTAATAACCACCTGATGCACAGACATCTTGAATAACGGCGTAAACAGGAAAGTCAGGCCGTGTCGCTTCTAGTCGTTTGATTTCATCGTTGATAATGCCAGCTTGAACAGGACTGCCGCCCGGCGTATTTAACCTAAGAATTAAGCCTTGTGCATTAGTGTTATCAAAAGCATCACGCAGTGCAGTAACGATACTGTCGGCATTGGCTTCGCCATCGGCAGAAATTTCACCATTAATTTCAATCAGTGCAGTATGCCTAGATTTATGCATCGGTAAATCACCTGATGGAATTATTAGCATCAAGATGGCAAATAAATATAAAAATGTTAGACCTTTGAAAACATAACCCCAACGTCGGCTTTTGCGCTGTTCAGCTAATGCGGCAAAAGCAAGATCTTCAAGCACTTTACGTTCCCATGTGCCAGAACTTTGGTTAGGTTCGTTATTCGCCTGTGAAGCGTTATTGCTAGAAGGTGGAAAATCACCAAATGTGGCCATAAATGTTTTGTCCTGAGTAGTTTGCTAGAATTATTTAATTGAGTTTAATTTTAATCGAGAGCAGTAAATCACATCAAAGCCGTGGCGACAAGTTGCTTAGCCATTGTTCTACTTGATATAAGTCTGCTACGACAGCTTTTGGTTGGCAATCTTGTAGTGTTACTAGGCCATGAGCACCATGGCTGACGCCTAAGCTGTCAGCACCGGCGTTGTGTGCCATTTGTAAATCATATTCAGTATCACCGATCATCAATGTTTTACTGGCATCAACGCCAAAATAAGTAATTAATTCTTGCAGCATTTGTGGGTGAGGTTTTGAATGACACTCTCCAGCACAACGAGTAGCTTGAAATAATGGCCCTAATTTGCTGCTGACTAATACTTTATCTAAACCACGACGACTTTTCCCTGTTGCCACACCCAGAAAATAATTTTGGTTATGAAGTGATTGCACAAGATGGTGAGCATTAGGAAACAAAGGTGATTCTAAGGGATTATTGAGCCAGAGTTCACGATATGTATCGGCTAATGAAGTAATCGTGGCTGCACTTGCATCAGGGTAGAGAGCATAGGCTGCTTCATTTAGACCCAAACCAATGATATGACTTATTGCGCTGTCTTCTAATGGTGTTAATTCTAGTTGTGAGATGGCTTGCTGCATATAGATAACGATATGGCCCGTCGAATCCATCAAAGTGCCATCCCAATCAAAGACGATGAGTTCGTATTGACTCATGCTTGTTGTCTCAGTTTAGTGAGAACATTTACTAATTGTTCAGGCAGTGGTGCTTCTAACATGATGGCTTCGTTAGTTGTTGGATGGGTAATATCGAGTTTCCATGCATGTAAAAACATCCGTTTTAAACCAAATTTTTTCATGTCTTTATTAAAATTGCGTTGACCATACTTGTCGTCACCCGCAAGAGGTGAATTGAGATAGTTAGCATGAACACGTATTTGGTGAGTACGGCCGGTATACAACACTACTTCGGTTAATTGTGCTTGAGCAAAGGTTTCAATTGGGATGAATACCGTTTTAGCATATTTGCCTTCAGGATCAATACGCACCATACGTTCACCCGAGGTAACCGTATTTTTTAATAAAGGTTGTTCTACAAGACGTTCATCTTTGCCCCAGCTACCTTTTAACAAGGTAAGGTAACGTTTATTAATGTCATGATTTATCATTTGTTGTTGTAAGTTAATGACCGTTTCGCGATTTTTGGCTAATAATAAACAGCCAGAGGTATCCCGATCAAGGCGGTGGACTAATTCTAGATAAGGTAATTCTGGACGAATAACACGAAGGGCTTCAATGATGCCTTGATCAACATTAGTGCCTGCGTGTACGGCTATTCCACAGGGTTTGTTTAAGACCAATAAATCATCGTCTTCCAATAAAATACTTTCAGTGAGTAGACGACGTAAAAATTCACTAACAGTGGTTGGCGTTGTATCTTCAGAAACGTGAAGTGGTGGGATACGAATATTATCTCCGGCCTGAATTTTGTAGGTCTGTTTGATACGTCCTTTATTAACTCGCACTTCACCTTTGCGAATGGCACGATAAATACGACTCTTAGGCACACCTTTTTCCAAAGTAACTAGGAAATTATCAATTCGTTGGCCTGCTTGTGCAGCGCTAATATCGATAAATTGAACTGGATTAGAGATGAGATTGGATTTGGTATCACTGGTTGTCATAAAAATGTCTGGTTGGCTATTGCTGATATGATTGCGTACTGTTATATTCAGTAGGTGGTCATTGCGTTAAATAGAGTCAGTATACCGACTTTTGAACAAGGTAACCTGAAATGGCATAGTCGCGCCTTCACTCAAAATATAAATTATAGAAGTTGATGCGGCAAGGCCCAACAAGTTTTGATTTAACACGTTTGACTTTGGTCAGACGTGATTGGTGCTCAATAGTGAGCAAGAAATTAAGTAGTTCTCATGTCTTGGTGATACTGAATAAACATAGCACCAAGCAGGGCATTGATAGGTAATTAATAAAGATAAATATCCGGCCAGCTACACCAGGGGGTGAAGCGCCGATATTGAGTAGGTCGTCGCAAAATATTAACGCGACAGTAGAAAGTGTCTATAAGGCACACACTACACGTAGGATTAAACAATGTGCAAATGTAAGACGCATCGTGACTATTAATTGCCAAAACAAACAATGTCGTCCTGTGAAAGTCAGAATTTTTATGACTGAAATAGGTAACTGTAACCTAAATATTTAGGTTAAAACCAGCGTGAGAACCTCAACAAGAGGTTAGTGCATGAAACGAATTTTAATTAACGCGACGCATGATGAAGAGCTGCGCGTGGCGATGGTCGACGGCCAGCGTTTATTCGATTTAGATATCGATATCCCTTCAAGGGAACAAAAGAAAGGTAACATTTATAAAGGTAAAATTACTCGAGTAGAACCTAGTTTAGAAGCAGTTTTTGTCGAATATGGGTCAGAACGACAAGGTTTTCTACCGCTAAAAGAAATTTCAAAAAGTTATTTCAAACAAAAAAATGGTGATAGTGAATCTGGCCGTATTAACGTGCAAGATGTGCTTTCTGTAGGCCAAGAACTTGTCATTCAAATTGAAAAAGAAGAGCGTGGCAATAAAGGCGCAGCCCTGACAACGATGATCAGCCTTGCTGGGCGCTACTTAGTCTTAATGCCTAATAGCCCGCGTGCAGGCGGTATTTCACGACGTATTGAAGGTGATGAACGCACTGAATTACAGGAAGCTTTACGTTCATTGACCGTGCCAGAAGGTATGGGCATGATCGTTCGTACTGCCGGCGTAGGTAAACAAACCGAAGAATTGCAATGGGATTTAGAATATCTAGTGCAATTATGGACGGCAATTGATAATGCAACTAAAGAGCGTAAAGCACCATTTTTAGTTTATCAAGAAAGCAACATCATCATCCGTGCATTACGTGACTATTTACGTAAAGATATAGGTGAAATCCTAGTTGATTCCCCAGAAATGTATCAAACGGGTTATGACTTTATGCGCATGGTGATGCCGCATGAGTTAAGTAAATTTAAGCTCTATCAAGATAAAGTGCCGCTATTTACACGCTATCAAGTTGAAAGTCAGATTGAAACCGCATTTCGTCATGAGGTTCGTTTACCATCTGGCGGTGCTCTAGTTATTGATCCAACAGAGGCGTTGATCTCAATTGATGTTAACTCAGCGCGTGCAAACAAAGGCGGTGATATTGAAGAAACAGCCTTTAATACTAACTTAGAAGCAGCAGAAGAAATTGCCCGTCAATTACGACTCCGTGATTTGGGTGGTTTAGTGGTAATTGATTTCATTGATATGGGACCAAGTCGCCATCAACGTGAAGTAGAAAATCGTCTTCGTGACCATCTAAAAGCGGATCGTGCCCGTGTTCAGGTGGGTCGCATTTCGCGTTTTGGTTTGTTGGAAATGTCACGTCAACGTATTCGTCCATCATTGGGCGATTCACATGAAGAAGTGTGCCCGCGTTGTGCTGGTTTAGGCCATGTACGTGGTGTTGAATCACTAGGCTTAGCAGTATTAAGACTATTAGAAGAAGAAGCTACAAGAGATGGTATTACACAATTAGTCGTGCAATTACCGATTTCTGTAGCCACCTTCATGTTGAATGAGAAACGTAATCAATTGGATACAATTGAGCGTCGACATAGTGTTAAATTGCTATTAATTCCAAATCCACATCTAGATACACCACATTACGATATCGAACGGGTGAAAGATGGCGGTGAGCAAGGTAAACTGAGTCATCACTTGATGGTAACACCTGAACCGGTGACACCAGAAGCTTTGAAAGATAAGCCTATCATTGAACAAGCTGCAGTAACGGGAGTTTCACCAGCAGCTCCTGCGCCAATTATTGCGGTAGAAGTAAAAAATAAAGAAGAACAACTGGTGGTGGTTAAGGATAAAAAACCAAATTTATTGAAACGATTATTAAATGTATTGACCGGTAAGTCAACAGACGAGCCTGAGGCTGATATAGAGGCCGAAATCGAACCAAAAGCAGAAGATAAACCGGCTCGAGATCAAAACCGCCGTCCTCGTAATCGTAATAACAACAATAATAACAATCGTCGAGGTCCACGTGGACGTCCCGATCAAGATAATTCTGAACAAGCTGCTAATCCAGTAAAACCAGTAGACGATAACAATACGCAACAACCTGCTACTGTGCCCGTAATAACACCGACAAATGATGATGACGAACAATCTGCAACGTCTAATCCAAATGCTAAACGTGCTCGTCGCGGCGGACGTCGCAGGCGGCCAGCAGGCGCTGGTACAAGCGCCAGTTCAATTTCAAATCGTCCTGACGGTGACGCCAACATACTGCAAGCAGAAATTACTATTCCAGATGATGCGGGTAATAAGTTACCACCAGAAAAGAAAGAGATTGAAGGTAATTTGATTCCTAAAGAAGCGCCTGAAGTTAATGGTAATGTGCCTAGTCTGGAAGTTAAAGAAATTGATGGTAACAAACCGACTGCTGAACCGAAACCACGTCGTGGTAGGACGCAAACAACAGGCAATCCACGTCGTCGCCATGCACCTGCTAATGCCAACAATGAAACTCAGACGACTCCATCACCTGTGGTCAATACGCCAGCAGAAAATGTGGCAAAAAAGCCAGTGGTGACAGATAATGTAGAGGTCAAAGTGAAAGTGGTACGACCAAAACGTATTGTTAAGGAAGTGAAACTCAAAGAAGATGTCAACGAATCATAATCTTAGATCAGAACAGTTGTTGAGCTTAATTGGTCAGCAACTTGTTTATCAACATCAACGATGTGAAATTATTGAGCTGTTAGATGACTGCCAGTTGGTATTGCAAGTGTTAAAGTCCGATAGTAATATTCAGGCGAATCAATATGGCGAAGGTCATCGTACTGTTCCCACAACTTATACTTTACCGATTTTTGATGGCGAAGGTAAGCTGCACCCTGAGCTAGTTATTGCAGGCTTAGGGCAGTTATTAATTTAAAGCGAACACAAAAACCCAGGTATTTTAAAAAAATATCTGGTTTTTTTGTGTTCGCTTAATTCAAACTAAATCAAATTTAGTAGTTTATGCCAGTAATTGACGCACAGCCATTAGGTCTTGTTCGGTGTCAACGCCGTGACCAGGGTCGATTTGTGCAGCGGTGAGATGAATTTTTTTGCCATGGAATAAGACACGTAATTGTTCTAATGACTCTTCTTGTTCCAACACACACGGGCTTAGTTTTGCATAATGCTTTAAAAAGTTTGCACGATAGCCATACAAGCCTATATGACGATAGTGCGGTAACAGCGGTGGTAGCGGTGATTCTTTATCAAAATGATCACGCATCCACGGAATTGGTGCGCGACTAAAATAGAGCGCGTAGCCTTGATTATCCATGACGACCTTAACCGTATTAGGATCAAAGACGTGTTTTTCTTCAGTAATCTTAGCGTATAAGGTGGCTATATCAGCGTCAGAATGCTGCGCTAAATCTGCAGCTACTTGATTGATTAAGCTCGCAGGTAAACACGGCTCATCCCCTTGAACATTGAGAATAATATCAGTGTCAGCAAAAGTACGTTGTGCTGTAACTTCAGCTAATCTATCAGTGCCTGAAACATGATCTGAACGGGTCATACAAACATCTGCGCCGAAAGCTTTTGCTACTAATGCTATTCGTTGATCATCAGTGGCAATGATGACTTCACTAGCTAGACTTTCCTTGGCCCGATCATAAACATGTTGAATCATCGGTTTACCAGCAATATCTATTAGTGGTTTTCCGGGAAGTCTAGTCGATGCATAACGCGCTGGTATGATGATTTTAAATGACATCTAGATCGATTCACCATTAGCCAATGTACGTGTTTCATCTGCAAGCATCACGGGAATGCCATCACGAATCGGATATGCGACTCGGCAAGTGCTGCATATCAATTCATTATCAGATTTACGGAAAATTAGGCTGCCTTTACAGTTAGGGCAGGCGAGAATATCAAGTAGTGCTTTATCCATTAGGTGTTATTCCTGCTAGTTTTTGTAAAATATGTTGGTTAAGTTTACCGCTTATTGATGCTTCAATGGGAATATACCATGTGTTGCTATTGGCAAAAAGTTGGCATTTAACCGAATCTTTTTCAGTCATTAGTATAGGGTTGTTATCATTGAACATCAGATCTTTAGCCTTAAACATGTAATGATCGTCAAAAGCATGGCAAATCACCTGCAAGCCTTGTGACGTTAGCTGATCAAAAAAACGTTGGGGATGACCGATACCGGCAATAGCGTGAACTCTTTGTCCGGTAAAACTTGAAAGGGGTTGTTTTTTTGTTGGATCAGTTAAATTAATAGCGTGCAGTTGAGTCAACATCATGGTGTACTTTGCAAAACCTGAACCATGATTTTCAACAATAAAGTCGGCCTGTTGTAACCGTGATAAAGGTTCACGTAATGGCCCCGCAGGTAGACACAACTGATTGCCAAATTGACGTTGCCCATCAACAATGATGATTTCAATATCGCGACCTAAACTATAGTGTTGCAAGCCATCATCGGCAATAATAATATTGCAATCGTAGTCTTCCAGTAACATTTTCCCTGCGGCAAATCTATCTGGCGCCACCACCATTGGGCATAGTGTATGGCGAGTGATAATGATAGGTTCATCGCCTACAATGTCTGGCCGACTATATGGCATTACTTTCTGAGGATAATGATCAGCTTTTCCGCCATAACCACGACTGATGATACCCGGACGATAGCCTGCCTGCTTTAACTGGTTGGCTAACCAAATGACAAATGGCGTTTTCCCGGTGCCACCAACTGTAATATTGCCTACGATGATTACGGGAACCGGTAAATAACGTTGCTGCAATATACCTAGACCAAACAATCCCTTTCTTATTTGAAGCACTGCCTGATATAGCAATGACAATGGCCATAATAACCAGCGAATGGGCTGGGGTTGATACCAGCTATTTATGAGCCATTGCATCATGAGAACAGATTATTTTTCCTGAAACTGCAAACGATACAGTTCCGCATAATGTTGGCCTTTAGCGAGTAATTCGGTATGTGTTCCCGTCTCAATGATCTTGCCATTATGCATGACGATAATCTGGTCGGCTTTTTCAATGGTAGACAATCGATGAGCGATAACCAAAGTAGTACGCTGTTTCATCAATGCTTCTAATGCTGCTTGAATATGACGTTCAGCTTCTGAATCTAATGAAGCGGTCGCTTCGTCTAAAATAAGTATAGGTGCATCTCGTAATAAGGCACGAGCGATGGCTAAACGTTGGCGTTGGCCACCCGATAAGAGCACACCATTTTGACCAACTTGAGTCGCCAAACCTTGTGGCAAACGTTGAATAAAGTTCCAAGCATGGGCAGCTTTGGCTGCAGCAATGATTTGATCATTACTAACATGTTGTTTCTGACCATAAGCAATATTATTGGCAATCGTGTCGTTGAATAACACAACCTGTTGATTAACAAGTGATATTTGATTGCGTAACTCAGTTAGTTTGAGCTCATTAATATCGATACCATCAATTAAAATTTGACCTGAACTGCTAGAATAAAAACGAGCTAATAAGCTGACTAACGTGGTTTTTCCACTACCTGAATGACCAACAAAAGCGATAGTTTGTCCAGGCTGAGCATGAAATGAAATCTTTTCTAGAACGTCACCATTATCTGCGTTATAACTAAAACCAACGTTATTATATTGAATATCACCTTGAGATCGACCGATGACTCTGGTTCCGTTATCTGACTCTACCTTTTGATCAAGCAGACTAAATACACTCTGTGCAGCGGCAATACCTGCTTGAATCTTACCATTGATTTTTGTCAGTCGTTTGAGTGGTGTCAACAGCATGAACATAGCTGTGATGAAGGAAATAAAGCTACCAGCTGAGATTTTGTCCAGCATTTCAGGCAGGGTTGCAATGTAAATCACTCCAGATAGACCCAATACCGAAATTAGTTGAATAATAGGCTGACTTATCGCATCAGTAGCGATCATTTTCATTCGTTGACGGCGGTTTTGCTGATTAATTATCTCAAAGCGTTTCAATTCATAATCTTGACTACCAAAAGTCTTAACTTCACGATGCCCCTCAATGACTTCATTACTAACATGGCCTACGTCACCCATCGAGTCTTGAATGGTTTTACTAATGCGACGAAAACGATAACTTACTTTGTAGACCAGTAAGGCTATTAACGGTACGGTCAGTAGAATAATTAAAGACAGCATACCGTTGATGTATATCATCCATGCTAATAAGCCAATAATCGTCAATGTGTCGCGAATCATAGTTAACACGGCATCAGTAGCAGCCTCGGCTACTTGCTCAACATCGTAGAGGAGCTTGGACATTAATTGACCCGAGGTACTTTGGTCGTAATAACTGGCGGGTAAGGTGATGAGTCGTTCAAACATCTCAGTACGTAATTGTTTAATAACGTTGCGCGCTATCCAACCGAGACCGTATGAAGTAATAAAGTTTGCTGCACCTCGGATCAAAAATAAAGCGATAAGTGCTAAAGGGATGTATTTAATGGTGTCAGCATCTTTATTAACGAAGCTGCCATCCATTAACGGTTTCATCATGGCCGCTAAACCTGTTTCGGTAGCCGCATAGATAGCCATTGCAAATACGGCGGTAATAAAAGCCGGCCAATAAGGCTTTACATAATTTAAAAGGCGCTTATATACATCGCCCGCACTGATGTTGCTAATATTTTCTATCATGGTTTATCGTTAGATTTTTGTCGAGTGGCTAGTGTCAATTTGCTATAGCCCAACTGTTGCGCGCTATCCATTGCTGTGACAATATTCTGATAGTCTGCCTTTGCATCAGCCGTAATAATAATATGTGGATCGGTATTTTCACCTACGGCAAGTTTAAGCTGCGCCGATAACTCGGCTTTATTTGGTGCTGCCAACGTAATATTGTTGACGGTAAATTGACCGTCAGCATTGATGATGATGTCGATAGGCTTTTCTTGTTCAGCCAAAACTTGGCCCGTTGCCTCAGGTAAATCTACTTTTAGCGAACTTTCACGAATGAAACTTGTTGATACCATGAAAAATAAAAGCAATAGAAATACCACGTCGATCATCGGTGTCAGATTAACATCGGGCTCTTCTGATTTTTGTGGTGACAAGTTCACTTGTCTTGATCCTCATCAATATTAAATTCACGATCACCATGTAAAATTTCAATTAATTTCATCGCTTCTTGTTCCATATCGACCACCAATGAACTAATTTTTCCTCGAAAATAGCGGTAAAAAATTAGACTTGGGATGGCGACGATTAAACCTGTTGCAGTAGTAATCAATGCAACAGATATACCGCCGGCTAGTGTTTCTGGATTACCGACGCCTTCCGTGGTTATAACGGTAAAAACTTGAATCATACCGAACACGGTGCCTAGAAGACCTAACAATGGCGAGATTGTGGCAATGGTGCCTAGTGTATTGAGGTTACGTTCTAACGATAAAGTGACATGGCGACCAATATCTTCAATACTCTCTTTAGTGATTTCACGGGAATGATTACGGTTAAGTAAACCTGCTGCTAAGATCCGACCCAAGGGCGAGTTCGTTTGTAAGGCTTTAATGCGATTATCATCCACTTGTTTGAAGCGCAACCATTGCCATATTTGAGTCATCAATTGAGGTGGGGCAATACGTTTAGTTTGAAGGCTCCAAAATCGTTCCGCAATAATGGCGATCGCTATAATAGAGCAGGCAAATAGTGGTATCATCAGCCAGCCACCAGATTTAAAGATCTCTAACATGATGTTAATCTCGATTTTAAAAAAACTGCCGTTATCATACGTTAATGATGCTCGTTAGTCTGTATTCTCAATTGACCAAATAGATTTAGACTGTCGACGATACAGGCTAGGTGCTGACAATCCATTTATCCCCATTTTAAACTGAATGGCACCATGATCAGCAGTATTGTAATGGTTGATATCTCTATCTTGATACCGTTTGACAATCGTTGTGGCGGGAAAATTATAACGATTGTGGTAACCAACAGGAAATAAAACGATTTGAGGATGAACGGCATCTATAAAATGCGTACTTGATGAGGTTTTACTACCATGGTGAGGTGCAACCAATATTGTGGCATGTAAATCGTTAGCCGGTCTTAGAATCAGCTGTTGTTCAGCCTCAGTTTCGATGTCGCCTGTTAACAGAACACTGCCAGCAGAATTGCTGACTCTTAATACGCAAGATAGATTATTTTCACTACCATTATCCTGCTCTGTAGGGTAGAGCATAGTGAAATACACTTGATTCCATTGCCAAGATTGGTCTGCCAGGCAAGGCAATGCATCAGCTAGATTTTGATTAGGTTGACTAGTTAATAATCTATCGACGCTTATATTTTCCATTAATGGTTTGGCGCCGCCAATATGATCATTATCACCATGGCTAATAACTAGGATATCAATGGTTTTAATAGCTTGTTGTTGTAAAAATGGCAGAACAATGGCCGTGCCGGCATTAAAACTATCACTATATTTAGGACCTGCATCAAATACCAACGTGTGGCCTTTAGTTTGTACAACAGCAGATAGACCTTGTCCAACATCTAATAGCGTAAACCAGAACTCACCTTGCTCAGGTCGACTAGGTTGAAATAAAAGTAGGGGCGCGAACCCCAATATCCCCAACCATTTTCCAGGAAATCCTCTTGGCGAAAGCAATAATAAAGCGCCAATTATTATCGATAGGTAATAATAAAAAGGGAGCTGACCTACTGTCAAGTTTGAAAAGGGTAAGCTAGCAAAAAAATCTAGTAGTGGCCAAAACAGGGTTAATAAGCTATCAGCTAAGTGCAACAGAGTTGAGCCTATAGGCTCATATAGCCACAACATGATTGTTGCTAGTAATAAGATCGGTACGATAACTAAGCTGATAAAAGGTACAGCAATTATATTGGCTATAGGCGCAATCAACGAGGTTTGCATAAAAAACAATAGCAATAAAGGGGTAAGGCCAAATGCGATCAAAGTATGAATTTTTAGCCATTGCCAGCGTGGAGAAGGAAATCTATTCTGGCTAGTAAATAGAATGATCGCTACCGCTGAAAAAGACAGCCAAAACCCAGCCGCTAGCACAGCAATTGGATCCCAGATCAATACGAGTAATAAACTGAAGGCGAGAACATACGAAGGCGCCACTGGACGCCGAATTAAAACAGCAATCATTACTGTCGTCACCATAATTAGCGCACGTTGAGTCGGAATGGCAAAACCTGCCAGCGCCGCATAGAATAGGGCAGCAAAAAAACCTGCTATTGCCGCCGCTTCCATAGCCGGTAACAATAAAAGGTTATTAGCACGACGTGACCACAACCATCGCATAGTAAAGAAGCCAATGGCTGCGGCTAAGCCGATATGTAACCCAGATATGGCAAGTAAATGATTGGTGCCAGAAAGTCTTAAAGTTTGCCATTGGGATGGACTAATATTATCGCGAATACCAGTAGTTAATCCTTGAATTAAACCCAATTGTGGACTATCTTTTAACTGATTGCTTATACGGGCTAACAGTGTCTGTCTCAAGCCATTAATAGAGTAAAAGGGCGCAGCAGCAAGCCTAGTATTATTCTGGTCAGTGCGAACATAGCCTGTCGCATTAATCCTTTGCTGAAATAACCAGCCTTCATAATCAAAACTAGCAGGGTTTGCCATGCCGTGGATTTGCTTTAGTCTTACCATTAACTGCCAGCGTTCACCCGCTCCTAACGATGACGGTAAGGGCTTGTACCAGTTGATGCGTATTTTTCGTGGAAGAAGGATATCGGGGGATTTATCAGGTTTAAATTCAAAGCGTATGAATCGATCATTGTGCTCAGGCACATTCGCAATGTGACCGGTGATGAGAACGTCTTGGCCATCCAATTCCGGTAACAGTTTATTGCTCAATACATGTGTAGCCTGTGTTAGAGCCCAAAATCCACCCAATAACACACAGGCTAATAATCGCGTTTTAGCAAAAATTAACAATATAACTGCAGCAATGAACATCACCCACAACCAGAACGAATCAGGTAAACTAGGTAATTGTAGAAACAACAGACAACCCAACATAAATGAAATGGCAGTTTTAATCATATATCCCTATAATGACGACCGACTAAATTGTGACCTGAGACATGATGCCTCGTAAATTCCTTAAACGCTTTATGCCTGATCATAAAACAATGCAAGAACACCCGCATTTGCAGAAGTTTGGTCGGCGGCTTACCGATCCTAAACTATGGCACTTAAACCGACGTGCGGTTGCAGGAGGCCTAGCACTGGGTTTATTTGTTGGTTTTATGCCCGTATTAGCTCAAATGTTTATCGCTGTAGCACTAGCGATTTTTTTTCGCGTCAATTTGCCGATTGCTGCGATGGGCGTATGGATCACCAATCCACTAACATTCGCCCCTATTTATTTGTTTAATTATAAAGTGGGGGCATGGGTACTCGATATGCCCGTAGAACATTATGGCTTCACAATGACATGGCAATGGTTCACCCATGAATTCTTAATGATTTGGCAACCCTTGTTACTGGGAAGTTTTATATGTGGCGTAATTGCTGGTTTGTTAGCCATATTATTTGTTCGATTATTTTGGCGACTGTTGGTGATACGTAACTGGCTGAAAAGAAAGAATAAATCAGTGTCTAGAGACTGAGTTCGCCATCTAATAAAGTAAATGTTTTATCCATACGACTTGCGAGCCCATTGTCATGAGTCACTATCACCAACGCAGTACCAAGCGACTCATTTAACTCTAAAATCAAATCAAAAATCGCTTGCGCGGTGCGATGATCTAGATTACCAGTAGGTTCATCAGCTAGCAAACAATCTGGTTGGGTGATTAAAGCTCTTGCTAACGCGGCACGTTGACGCTCCCCTCCCGACAACTCACTAGGCTTATGACTAAGTCGATGACCTAAACCTACTTTAATAAGTAGATCTTCTGCTTGTTGCTGTGCCTGTTTCGGAGGAATGCCTCCTATTACTAGCGGAATAGCGACATTTTCGACCGCTGTAAACTCAAGTAATAAATGGTGAAACTGGTAAACAAACCCTAAACTCTGATTTCTAAGCTTGCTCAAGCTGTTAACAGATAGAATATTAATGTCTTGGCCATGAATTTCTACTTTACCACTGGTAGGCTCTTCTAATCCGCCCAATAGATGTAGCAAGGTACTTTTTCCTGAACCTGAACTGCCCACAATAGCGATCTTATCGCCTTTTGTAATCGTTAGATTAATGTCATTAAGTACGTCAGTATCTAAGCCACCATCACTAAAGCGCTTGGTAAGATGACTGCATTGAATAACAGCTGGTTTAGTCATAACGAAGTGCCTCGGCTGGGCGTATTTGAGCTGCACGCCATGAAGGATAAATTGTCGAAAGTAATGACAGCGCAAAAGCGGTCAGGCCAATAACGGTGACATCATTCCATTGCAAATCTGAAGGTAAACTACTGATGTAATAAACATCGGCCGGCAAAAATTGATAACCCAAGATCTTCTCTACGCCAGCAATGATCGATTCGACATTGAGTGCCAAAGTAACGCCGCCTGCTATACCGATTAGTGTCCCAAATAAACCAATTAAAGTGCCTTGGACCATAAAAATAGTCATGATGTTTTTGGGCGTCATGCCTAAGGTTCTGAGTATCGCGATATCGGATTGTTTGTCAGTGACCATCATGATCAATGTCGAGACAATATTGAATGCGGCTACCGCGACGATCAACAGTAAAATGACGAACATAACGATTTTTTCAGTTTTCAGTGCGCGGAAAAAATTTGCATGCTGATATGTCCAATCTGCACCACGATAATTCGCTGGCAATGTCATCATCAAATCGCGAGTGATACTCGGTGCTTTATAAACATCATCTAATTTAAGCCGTAATCCCGTGACTGCATTAGGAATACGAAATAGCTTAGCGGCATCATCAATATTCATAATCGCTAAGGCACTGTCATATTCATACATGCCAATTTCAAATATGCCAACCACATTTAGTCGTTTAAGACGAGGGATAATACCAGCTGGTGTAGGACTGACATCGGGAGTGATCAATGTAATTTTATCGCCCGTCGTGACGCCCATCGCCATGGCTAAATCTTTACCAAGAATGATGCCAAAGCTACCTGGTTTTAAAGCTGAAAATTCACCTTGAACGATTTTGTCGCCAATTGTCGAAACTCGGCCTTCTAATTTAGGATCAATACCGCGAATTTGAGTTCCACGAACACGACTACCTTGACTCAGCATCGCTTGGCCTTCAACGAATGGCGCAGAATCTAGAACATTAGGCTGATTATTAATTCTGTCTTGCAGACTTTTCCAGTCTGTCAGTGTGCCATTGGCTTCAGTAATAAAAGCGTGTGACGTCATGCCCAAGATACGGGTACGTAATTCTTTTTCAAAACCATTCATTACCGATAGCACCGTGATTAAAGCTGCAACACCTAGCGCAACACCTAGCATGGATGACAATGAGATGAATGAAATGAAGTGATCACGACGTTTGGCGCGGGTATACCGCAAACCGATGTAGACACTTAAAGGTTTAAACATAGTGTTTTAATTACTACTTTTATGAAGAAAGGATGGCTCAGACTCGAAAGTGCGAGGTTATCTCAAAGGCTCAGCTTATTCAGCATAAACTGTTTTGGTGCCGCTTTCGCTACCCAATAACAATACATCGGCAGGGCGCATTGCAAATAAACCATTAGAAACTACACCAACGATATTATTTAATTCTTTTTCTAGTTTAATCGGCTCCATAATCTCCCAGCCATGAACATCTAAAATGACATTGCTGTTATCAGTAATAAAGCCTTCACGGTATACAGGTTGACCACCCATTTTGACGATTTCACGCGCTACATAGCTACGCGCCATCGGTACAACTTCAACTGGCAATGGGAAGCTGCCTAAAATATCTACTAATTTACTTTCATCAGCGATACAGACAAATTTAGCACTCGCTGCTGCAATAATTTTTTCACGTGTTAACGCGCCACCACCGCCTTTAATTAATTGTAAATTATGGTTGGACTCGTCAGCACCATCTACGTAAATTGCGATTTGACCCACTGAATTTAAATCAAACACTTGAAAACCATGAGCTTCTAAGCGTTGCGTAGAAACGATAGAGCTAGAAACAGCGCCTTCAATCTTATGTTTAATGGTCGCCAATGCATCAATAAAATGATTAACCGTTGAGCCTGTACCCACGCCCACGATACCGTTGGTATCAATGTGCTCTAGTGCAGCGTACGCAGCTTGTTTTTTCATTTCATCAGCAGTCATTACATATTCCTTAATTATTTAATTTGGTAAATTATTCTGCCAATTATAGAGATAAATGAGCGGCAGTGTTACCGTAAGCATTGTTATTGATTAAATATAGTGAAGAATTGTGTGGTCATGCTGACTGAATATGTTGAAAAAATCCTAAAAGCGCGCGTTTACGATGTGGCCATTGAATCGCCGCTCGATATTATGCCGCGATTATCTAAAAAAACTAATAATACCATGCTGTTAAAACGCGAAGACTTACAGCCAGTCTTTTCATTTAAATTACGTGGCGCATACAACCGGATGAGTCAATTAACTGCCGAAGAACGCGTGCAGGGCGTTGTGGCCGCATCTGCCGGAAACCATGCGCAAGGCGTCGCATTATCCGCAGAGAAAATGGGTGTTTCCGCACTGATTGTTATGCCAAAAACAACACCACCAATTAAGATTGAAGCTGTGCGATCTTATGGTGCTGAGATTATCTTGCATGGCAATAGTTATGATGAAGCCTGTACTTTTGCAATAAACATTGCCAAACAACAAGGGCGGACTTTTATTCATCCTTATGATGATCCTGAAGTGATCGCAGGACAAGGCACTATTGCAATGGAGATCATGCGCCAACATCCTGACCCAATACATGCGATTTTTGTCCCCGTTGGCGGTGGCGGTCTAATAGCGGGTATTGGCGCTTATATAAAAGCTTTCTGGCCAGAAATAAAAATTATCGCCGTTGAGCCTGCTGATGCCGCAAGTTTAAAAGCAGCCTTAGATGCGGATGAACGAGTAATTTTAGATCAAGTTGGCTTGTTTGCTGACGGTACTGCTGTGCGACAAGTGGGCGAGGAACCCTTCAGAATTGCTCGTGAAACCGTAGACGAGGTGATTTTAGTCGACAGTGATGAATTATGCGCTGCGATTATGGATATTTTTGATGATACACGATCCATTGCAGAGCCTTCTGGTGCACTCGCAGTCGCAGGTGCTAAAAAATATATTGCCCGCGAAAAGCTGAAGAATGAACACATTGTGGTGATTGATAGTGGCGCAAATATCAACTTTGATCGTCTACGCCATGTTGCAGAAAGGGCCGAGTTGGGCGAACGACGTGAAGTTTTATTTGCGGCGACAATTGATGAGCGGCCCGGTAGTTTTCAACTATTTTGCCAAACATTAGCTGAGCGAGGCATTACTGAGTTTAACTATCGCTATGCCGATAATCAGCAAGCCCAAGTATTTGTAGGCGTCAGGTTAACAGGGGGTGATATCGAACGCCTAGCCTTGTTTGCTAGTCTGGATAAGGCAGGTTATCAATGGACGGATTTCAGTGATAATGAAATGGCAAAGTTGCACGTGCGTTACATGGTTGGTGGGCATGCTCCGCAAGTTAAAGATGAGCGGTTATTCCGATTTGAATTCCCAGAACGGCCTGGCGCATTATTGCGATTCTTAACACGCATAGGTCAACGATGGAATATTAGCTTATTTCATTATCGTAATCATGGTGCTGCTTATGGTCGAGTTTTGGTGGGCGTACAAGTGCCCGATAATGAGCAAGCAGACTTTCAAGGGTTTTTAGACGCGCTTGGCTATCAATATTGGCAAGAATCCGATAATCCAGCTTACGATTTATTTCTAAAATAACAAAATCCTGTATTTATTAAATCTAACATGACTCAAACTGACTGAAAATAATAGACATAGTGTTACCAGCGTGTCGCCGTACTCGTGAAAGAATTAATCCATCCATGGCTTAATTCAACTCCGTTCGTCGACGACCATTAACCCCAGACGTCCTCGTCACCTCGCTAACGCTTAGGCTCTCAAGCGACTGACGGAGTGAGGATGTAATTACTGCACTATTCTTCGCTACGCTACGAAAGCTGCTGTAATTACCAACTCCTACTGCGGGCTTGCACTACTTACTCGCTATCGCATCGTTCCATGTAGTGCGTCGGAGGATTTCTTTTCGCTTGCGTAAAAAACCAAGCGCTGTATAATTCCTTCGCTTAACGGCAGGCGCGTAGCTCAGTTGGTTAGAGCACTACCTTGACATGGTAGGGGTCGGTGGTTCGAATCCACTCGTGCCTACCAGTTAATTCATTACTATAGATGTTTTAACTGGTTTATTAAGACTAAAAAATTTCCCAATACCCTGCCAAAACTATAACGTTTTTGACAATTCAATTCGAGCCCATTGAGTTTGTCGATTCTGTTAATCTTTCGCTTTCGTCCGGCCCTGTTGAGACTGAGAAATCGTTAATTTCTTGTCGCACAACTTGAATTTTCCTCGAAAGGTTAGCCTGATGCTCAATCCTAATTAATCTAGCTATATTATCAAGCTATAATTCATTCTTTTTGTAATGTTCAAGAATAAGAATGATAGTCATTGATTTCAATGAACTTTATGAAAGTATCTTTAATCAATTAACTTGATAAAGTCTATTGTCTCGAATTGATTTTGCCTTTAGTAAATCCGCCACTAGTACCAAAGTACACTATCTAAATAATTTCTTTAAAGTAAAGTAATCGTTAAATTAGGGATAAAGCACCCTCAGCAATCGACTAATCTTTAAGTTTAAGGAAAGTATCATGGCTACAGAAATTGGTTTCATTAAAGGACTTATCGGTTCAGCAATTGCAACAGCTGCTGATGGTTCACAACGCACATTACAAATCGGCGACAAGCTATTTGCCAATGAGATTGTTAGTACAGGCGCTGCCGGTGCCGTTGAAATTGAATTTATTGATGGCAGTATCATGGATCTTGGCAGAAACTCACAAGCCATCCTTGATAACGAAGTAATTGATCCTCAACTTGCCACGCTAGCACAAACACCCGTGCTAGATGATGTCGAAGCATTACAACAAGCTTTATTAGATGGCGCAGATCCAACTCAAGTGGGTGAAGCGACTGCAGCAGGTGCCGGAACACAAGTGGCTGGCAATGAAGGTCATACGCCTGTTACCGTAGAATATTTAGCACCACAGGCTGAAGTAACTAGTGGATTTGATACAACAGGTCCTAGCATAGTCTTCCCTGAAATTATTAGCGAAATTTACGAAGAAAACTTGAATGATCAGCTTGTTGATCAACCCATTGTCATAGATGGTTCACCTGTAGCGGTTGATGATGGCATTCCCGGTACATTAGGTGAGTCGAATACAGTTTTTGAAGATAGAGCTGATTTTAATAGTCCAGAAGGAACAGGTTCGGGATTTGTTAATGGTCGCGGTGATTTCACTCAACAAACAACATCTGGAAATATTCTTGCCAATGATAGCTTCGGCGCAAATGGTCCCGGTGGTCTGGTTTCTGTTACATATACAGGAATAAGTACCGGCGTGACGAGCACCGTGGTTGGTGGTGTTACTACTTTAGAAATGACTGATCCTGATTCTCCTAACACTGGTCCAATTTGGACGTTAACAGTCGAACCCAATGGTGAATACACGTTTACACTTCTCAAACCATATATTCACAGCGGTGAAGGCGAAGACGTTGCTCAAGAACAATTCCAATATACAATTCAAGATGCTGATGGTGATACCGCCTTTGCAACATTAACGTTTAACATTGTTGATGATGTCCCACACATCAACGATAGCCAGCAAATACCGACAGCTTACGTCGATGAAGATGATATTAATGGTAGCGGCAATGCTGATGTAGCTAACGGCGATGATAATGGTAGTTCATTTGTTACGCTTCCTATCAACTTTGGTGCCGATGGCTCAGCAGCTAATAGTGCCGTCATTCTAAGCGCAGCAGGTATAGTTGATCAAAATGGCAATCCGCTGACATCAAATGGGGTTGGGCTGACTTATATTTGGAATACTGAAACCAATACTTTGACAGGTGCCGCAAACGGAATAACCGTTTTAACGATGACCGTTGAACACAATTCTGGCAATGATTCATATGGCGTTCAAGTTAACTTGTTAGGCAACATCGATCACCCAATTAGCAGTACAGAAGATAATCTTGTCATCAATATTGGCTATACAGCCACCGATTTTGATGGTGATTCAGTTAATGGCGCTTTTGCTGTGGACATTGATGATGACATGCCGACGATAGATAAATCATCGAGCATATCATTGGTAGAAACAGATGTAGATAACAATGGTTTTGATGTTAAGAATGTGACATCGACCTTGGGTGATATTAATGCGGGTGCCGATGGTAAGACTGTGACTAGTATGAGTCTTTCTGCGACGGTTGATTTCAATAACCTTGAATCACATGGCGAAGAAGTGACCGCATCACAAAGTGGCAATGTCATCACTGGTGCGTTAGCAGATGGAACAGTTGTTTTCACGATGACTTACCAAGAAAATGGCGAATATACATTCACACAAAATCGCCCATTAGATCATCAAAACAACGATACCCTGATTAAACTTGGCTTTAAATACACGGTTACCGATGGCGATGGCGATACCGCAAGTTCAATCTTAATTGTGTCAATTACAGATGACGTGCCGGTGATTACTAGTCAGCCAATTCAATCACAATTATTACTGCAAGAATCATTTGAAGATGTTGCAGCAAATCAAAATGGTTGGGGTGTTCAAGGTTGGGGCGTTAAAGGCGAAGGTGGTGGCTCAACATCATTAGTAGGTGATCATGGTGCTATATGGACAGTTAATGTTGCTGGTATTGAAATTCAATCAGGCTCTATAGGTGGCAGCACCGCTTCTGATGGTAATCAGCATGCTGAATTAGATACGCAAAATTTCCAAGACAATGGTGCAGGTGACACAACGTTAACGGTACTTAGTACAACCGTTAACTTGCCTTACTCCGAAGCGAGTTTAAGTTTCGACTTTAAACCACGCCCAGATGATAAAGCAGGCAGTGATATGAAGGTCACATTAGGTGAAGGCGATTCTGCGATAACAGTGATTTTAGATGCACAAGCAAATGGTACCGTTAATATCACGGCTGATAATGGCGTTACTGTTTCACAAGTGACTAATCCTGCAAATGGATGGATTACAATTACCCTAAATTACGGTGGTTTAGTGGCTGGTGCAACAACCTTAAGTTTTGCTGGTTTACCTGATGCAGATGGCGGCGCCAATACATTAGGCGCTTATATTGATAATATCAATATGACGGCAAGTCTTGTATTACAGGTTGATGAATCAAATCTAAATATTGATGCAACCGCTGATTTTTCAGGTTATTTCACTAGCAGTTTTGGTGCGGATGGTGCGGGATCAATTGCTTATTCAATGAATGTCGCTGACGGTCCTACAGGGATTAGCGATACTGCAACAGGGCAAGCGATATTGCTTACTGTCAATGAAACCACCGGTGCTATTGAGGGACGTACAGAAACAAGTAATGATTTAGTATTTACTGTTAGCGTTGATGCAACGGGCAATGTGACACTAGATCAACAGCGTGCCGTTGTACATAGGGATCCTGCAAATCATGATGATGTCGTCAGCCTTAGCCCAAGTTTAATCAATTTGGTAGCAACGATTACCGATACCGATGGAGATACAGCATCAGCACAACTTGATTTAACTTCAGTGATTAGTTTCCGAGATGATGGACCAAGTATTACAGCTACTCATCCAACCGTTCCAGCTTACGAATTCACAATTACCAATCATGATGAAGTAAGTTCAGCGAGTTTCCATAACAGCTATGGTTACTATATTAAAGATGCGGTTACAGGTGAGCCTACTAACGGCGTTATTGTTTGGGATGACGTACATGATAAAAATACAGTTCCAGTAACGGTTACGGGTTACACACAAGACCAAGTTGGTTTCTTTATTATTCCTAATGGTGAAAATAAGAACTCAGATCTTGAAGATAACACGCCAGTAACTTTTAAGCTTGTGAATGGCCAATGGCAAGCTTTTTCTGGGGGTACTTCTATAGTGGGTAGTGGTGCAAATGTGTATTTCGATAATGCTGACCTGAATAGCAATTCACAGGATCAGCTTGATAATAATGCATTTGCGGGTAATCAAAACTGGGAAGATCTTCGACTTCCGGGTGGTGACAAGGACTTTAATGACGTAAATGTCAATGTTGAATGGAACGTTATTAACGGCACAGCTACATTATTGACAGTTGATGAGACAGCGTTAGCTGATGGTGATGTTGCAACTACGGCTTCTGCCACAATGGCACTTGCTGGTTCATTCGCAATAAATGCCGGAGCAGATGGACTTGGGTCTATTATCTATGCACTTGGCTTAGTTTCTCAAGACGTGGATTCAGGATTAGTCGATACAGCCTCTAATGAATCTGTGTTGTTGAGAACTAATACTACCGGCGATATTGAAGGTTATGTTGCTGGCGGTGTTGGTCTTGTGTTCACCTTAACCGTAAATGCAACGACTGGTGAAGTTACACTTACTCAACTACGTGCAGTTGTTCATGGCAATCCTGCTGACAATGATGAATCAGTTACACCGGCAACTATTACTGATGGTTTGATTGGTATGACGGCAACGGTGACTGATGGTGATGGTGATACTGCAAGTGACAGTATTGATGTGGGTGCTCTGATTATCTTTGAGGATGATGGTCCGATTGCTCTCGCAGATAATGCAGTAACAACTGAAGATACCGCTGTCGTTATCAGTGTGTTAACAAATGATACTGTTGGTGCAGATAGTGCTACGATTAGTGGTCATACACAAGCTGCAAACGGTACTGTTGTATTGAATGATAATGGCACATTCACCTATACACCATCTGCTAATTATTCGGGTTCTGATACATTTAGTTATACATTAAAAGACGGCGACGGAGATAGTTCAACAACGACAGTTAGCATTGGCATAAGTCCTGTGGCTGATGCACCAACGCTGATTATGAGTGTCGGTGAGCCAACCACAATTGTCAGTGTTGGTGAGCCAACAACGATTATTGGTAACGTAAATTTTATCATTAATGGTAGTTTTGAAGATATAAGCGGGGTAAATACAAACGGTGGTACAGTTGATAACCAGCCTATTGCTGACGGTGGGCTTGTATCTAGACTTTCAATTCCTGGTTGGGAATTAATTGATGGCCCAGCAATGGAACCTCATAATCAAAATCATGCTGGCGTGGGCGCCACTGATGGAACTAATTATATGGATTTGGGTGCAAGCCCGGGTAACAGTTCTATACAGCAAACAATTGATTCACTCGTTTCAGGTCAAACATATCAGTTGTCATTTGACTTTCGAGATAAAGCTGCAATGCAAGAAAGCGGTCAAGCTGGTCAAAATTCCGGTGTGATGAATGTTTTATGGAATGGTGCAGTCGTCGCTACAATTGAAGGAAATAACACTGAAGCTTGGAACTCACAAACGATTAATGTGACCGCAGCCGGCAGTAATAAGTTAGTTTTTGCTGAAGTCGGCGATAGTGAGGATAATTGGGGTATTGCAATTGATAATGTTCAGTTATTTGGTGTCACTGAAGAAAATGGGCAATCAGAAACAAGTTACAGTTATGATTTATCTATAGTCACTGCAGTAACCGATGTTGATGGTAGTGAATCTTTAAGTGGTCTAACGCTCACAGGCTTACCAATCGGCGTGACGATAATGGAGACACCAAATCAAGATGGAACATACAACGTCGGATCGTTAACGCTAGTTTCAGATCATGAGTTGTCTGGTGTTGAAGTTAACGCAATACTAGGCTCGGTAACTGCAACTGATGGCAGTGATACAGCAACGATCGAAAGCAATGTTAAAGTTGCAGTTAATCACATTGATTTTAGTGCATTGTCCCTCGTGAGTTGGGGAGGTTCTGTTCAAGATAGAGCCACAAGTGGTGCTTCTACAGTAACAGAGAATGCACTGACCCTAGCGGGTAACTCTTGGAAAGCAGTTTCATTAGCCCAGCTAGGGGTAGCCGGGGATTTTGATTGGTCTCATGGTAGTTTGACGTTTGAAACTAAAGTAACCGCAGGTGGTGAGTTACAAGGCATATTATTCGATAATAATCTGAGGAATGATAGTGCTATCGATCAGCCTAATTTGATTAAAGTTGCGGGCTCACAGTCATGGGGCACCAATGCTGAATTTACATCAGAAGATCTTGGTAATGGATGGGCTAGAGTTGAAGTTGATTTAAGTAAATTAGATCAAAGTAATGGCGTGTTTAACAATCTAGTTTTTGTTAATGATGATGACAATAACGATCCAGCAGGCAATGGTGAAGGTAGCATTTCATTCAGAAATTTGACGATTTCTGATGCGGCCATTGATTCGGATATTTCAACCGATAACCTAATTAAAGGCACTGATGGTAATGATGTTCTTATAGGTCATTCGGGTGATGATATTTTAATTGGCGGGGCAGGTAATGATATTCTCACTGGTGGCACAGGTTCAGACATATTTCTGTGGAATCAAGAGGATATTGGAACAGCCGTAACACCTTCTCACGATATAGTGACTGATTTTGATGTTGATCATGACCAGTTGAATTTATCAGATTTATTATCTGATCCATCTATACCTCACACAATTGAAGGTATTGCGACGGGTGCTGATAATCATTTGCAATTAAACATCAATGACGCAAGTGGCAACACTGTTCAACAAATTGAATTACAAGGTGTAGATGCAACGCATTTTGGTGCAGATGCTAATGCAACACTTCAGTCATTAATCGCATCAGGTGCAATTAACGACGGTATTTAAACGTTTTATTTGTTTGAATTAAGAAATAAGGCATCTTAGGGTGCCTTATTTTTATGATTGAATTCATTCCGAAGTGAAAATTATATTGATAATGAAAATCTAGAACTCACTTAACAGATTAGCAACAGTGATAGAAAAGATACTATTACCATGGATTAATGAGCTATGCCAACAATGAACGTCGATATGAGACTATACAACAAAAGTCAAAAATGATGACAAAACCGAGCAATTTTGACACATTAAAAAAAGAGAGTATAGTACGCCAGCTATAGGTTTCGCGAGTTATACCTCCTTTTTTTGATAGGGTAGACAACAGTGATTTGAACCACTGAGTACTTACCAACTGAATATAGAAGGCACCAGAAGGTGCTTTTTTGGTTTTTACGGCCCTTTGTATCGGCCACAACCGGAATAAAATCACATGATTACAGTAACGCTTCCCGATGGCGGTCAACGTCAGTTTGATCATCCCGTTTCTATTTTTGATATTGCTAACGATATTGGCGCTGGGTTAGCCCGCGCGGCTTTAGCAGGTAAGATCAATGGCCAATTAGTAGATACATCTTATGTTGTTGATCAAGATGCCGAAATTGCTATCATTACAGAACGAGACGAAGAGGGACTGGATGTAATTCGGCATTCTACATCGCATTTAATGGCGCAAGCGGTGAAACAGTTATTTCCAGAGGCACAAGTGACTATTGGCCCGGTGATTGAAAATGGCTTTTATTACGATTTTTCTTATGCCAAAGGATTTACACCTGACGATTTAACTAAAATCGAAAAACGAATGGAAGACTTGGTAAAACAAGATTTGCCCATTATTCGTGAAGAAATTTCACGCGAAGCGGGCATCGAAAAATTCCGCAATATGGGTGAAGCGTATAAAGCTGAGATTTTAGAAGATATACCTACCGGACAAACTTTATCTTTATATGGACAAGGTGATTTCATCGACTTGTGTCGTGGTCCTCATGTACCAAGTACCGGAAAATTAAAAGCATTTAAATTGATGAAACTTGCTGGCGCATATTGGCGTGGTAATTCTGATAATGAGATGCTGCAACGTATTTACGGCACGGCGTGGAGAGATAAAAAAGCGTTAAAGCAATATCTGTTTCGTTTAGAAGAAGCTGAAAAACGTGATCACCGCAAGATTGGTAAAGCACTTGATTTATTCCATAATCAAGAAGAAGCCCCTGGCATGGTATTTTGGCATGATAACGGCTGGCGAATATATCGCGAAGTAGAAAATTATATTCGTGATGTATTGCAAAATAATGATTATCAAGAAGTACGTACACCACAAGTAGTTGATCGTTCGTTATGGGAAAAATCTGGTCACTGGGATAAGTTTGGTGAAATGATTTTTACAACCCATTCAGATAATCGCGACTACGCTATTAAACCGATGAACTGCCCGTGTCACGTGCAAATCTTCAATCAAGGTTTGAAAAGCTACCGTGACTTACCATTACGAATGGCTGAATTTGGATCGTGCCACCGAAATGAGCCATCAGGTACGTTACATGGGTTAATGCGTTTACGTAGTTTTACCCAAGATGATGCGCATATTTTCTGTACTGAAGATCAAATACAGTCAGAAGTTTCTACATTTATGGATTTGTTGAAAGAAGTATATGCAGATTTTGGTTTTAATGAAATTATTGTCAAATTATCGACAAGACCAGAAAACCGCGTTGGCAGTGATGAGGTGTGGGATAAAGCCGAACATGCACTTGAACGTGCTCTAAATGACAAAGGTTTAGCATGGGATTTACAACCTGGTGAAGGTGCTTTCTATGGTCCTAAGATTGAGTTTTCGTTAAAAGATTGTCTCGGACGAGTGTGGCAGTGCGGTACTATACAGGTTGATTTTTCAATGCCAGGCCGCTTAGATGCTACTTATGTTGCCGATGATGGCAGCAAACAAGTTCCGGTAATGTTGCACCGTGCAATTCTTGGTTCATTAGAGAGGTTTATTGGTATTTTGATCGAGGAATACGCAGGATCTTTCCCGACTTGGTTAGCACCACGTCAAGTTGTTGTCATGGGAATCAGTCAAAACCAGTCCGAATATGTCAAAAAAATCACTAAAGAATTACAAAATATCGGATTTAGAGCTGATATAGACTTGAGAAATGAGAAAATAGGCTTTAAAATACGCGAACACACATTGCGCCGCGTTCCTTATCTGATTATAATTGGGGATCGTGAAGCACAAGAAAACTCCGTGGCAGTACGAACTCGTAAGGGTGACGATCTAGGTGTTATGACACTTGAAGATTTTGTTAGTACCTTAAGGACAGATATTGCTAGCCGCGGCCGAATTATTTTAGAGGATTAACGTAATCGCTACTGATGACAAAAAACTGAATGGTGAGATAACCGCCAAAGAAGTTCGCCTTACAGGGGCAGATGGAGAGCAATTAGGCGTAGTGCCACTGGCGCAAGCTAGAACACTTGCTGAAGAAGCAGAGCTAGATTTGGTGGAGATTTCTGCGCAAGCAACTCCACCAGTATGCCGTATCATGGATTACGGTAAATTTGTATTTGAGACTAATAAGCAAAAAGCAATTGCTAAAAAGAAACAAAAACAAATTGTGGTCAAGGAGATTAAGTTCAGACCGGGCACAGAAGATGGGGATTATCGGGTAAAACTACGCAACCTGATACGTTTCTTGGAAGAAGGTAATAAAACTAAAGTGAGTCTCAGATTCCGTGGGCGCGAAATGGCACATCAGGACTTAGGATTAAAGTTACTTGAACGAGTAGCTGAAGATCTTAAAGAACTATCTATTGTCGAACAACGCCCTAAGAAAGAAGGACGTCAAATGATTATGGTTTTAGCACCGAGTAAAAAATAAATTAACTTAATAAAAATACGAATGCGGAGTTCGAAATAATGCCAAAATTAAAAACACATAGAGGTGCTGCAAAGCGCTTCAAACTTACTGGTAGCGGTAAGTTCAAACGCTCACAAGCGTTTACCAGCCACATCCTTACTAAGAAGAGCACAAAGCGGAAACGCCAATTGCGTTCAACCTTGATGGTTTGTAAAGCCGATCATCGTTCAGTTCGCAAAATGTTGCCCAATCTATAATTATTAAGGAGTTATCTCATGCCAAGAGTTAAACGTGGTGTAGTCGCTCACGCGCGACATAAAAAAGTTATCGATCAGGCCAAAGGCTATCAAGGTCGTCGTAAAAATGTATATCGTGTAGCTATTCAAGCTATCACCAAAGCAGGACAATACGCATATCGCGATCGTCGTCAGAAAAAACGTACTTTCCGTACATTATGGATTGCACGTATTAACGCTGGTGCACGTGAATGTGGAATGTCTTACAGTCGTATGATCAATGGTTTGAAAAGAGCCAATATCGTTATCGATCGTAAAGTACTTGCTGACATCGCAATGCATGACTCAGCAGCATTTGCTGTTATCGCAGAAAAAGCGAAAGCAGCATTAGCTGAGTAAAACTGCTATAATTACATCAGTAATACAGCAGTGTATTGATAGAAAAAGGGCCGTTATGACGGCCCTTTTTTATTTGTAGTAATCTATTTTCAGGTGAGAATAAAATGGCTGAGCTTGACTCGCAGTTACAGGCATTAAATGACATTGTTGCAACTGCAAAAGATGCAATTGCTCATGCAGATACTAATGCCGTCTTGGAAGTCGTTCGTGTTGAATATCTAGGTAAGAAAGGCAAAATTACTGCTTACTTGAAAGAACTAGGTAATGTTAGTGTTGAACAGCGCCCTGTTATTGGTAAATCGGTCAATTTAGCTAAACAAGAAGTGACAGGTTTAATTGATACACGCAGTAAATTATTAGCCGAATCTGCAATGAACGCAGCATTAGAAGCTGAAAAAATTGACGTGACCTTGCCTGGTCGTGGTGAACAAACAGGTGGTCTACATCCCGTCACACGAACTTTGCAACGTATTGAACAATACTTTCAACAAATTGGTTTTCAAGTGGCTGAAGGCCCAGAAATTGAAGATACCACTCATAATTTCACCGCGTTAAATATTCCTGAACATCATCCCGCTCGTGCTATGCATGATACTTTTTACTTCAACGCCGAAACTTTACTTCGAACACATACTTCGCCAGTGCAAGTGCGTGTGATGGAAAATGAAGAACCGCCATTACGGATTATCGCTCCGGGTCGGGTTTATCGCTGTGATTCTGATCTTACGCACACCCCGATGTTTCATCAAGTTGAAGGCTTAATGGTTGATGAAAATGTCAGTTTTACAGACTTGAAAGGGATTTTGTCTGATTTCTTACAAGCCTTTTTTGAAAAAGATTTAAAGGTTCGTTTTAGACCATCGTACTTCCCCTTTACTGAACCATCAGCAGAAGCCGATATCGAATGTGTAATGTGTAATGGTGAAGGTTGCCGTGTATGTAGTCACACCGGTTGGTTAGAGGTTTTGGGCTGTGGCATGGTGCATCCAACCGTCTTTGAGCACGTTAATATCGATAGTGAAAAATATCTTGGCCTTGCATTTGGCATGGGTGTTGAACGATTGGCAATGTTGCGTTATGGCGTCAATGATCTTCGTTTATTTTTTGAAAATGATCTGCGATTCTTGCGCCAGTTCAATTAATTTTGAGATAACACAATGAAATTTAGTGAAAAATGGTTACGCGAATGGGTCAATCCTGACATCGACACGGCAACATTGATTGCACAGTTAACGCTTGCAGGCTTAGAAGTAGATGCGGTTGAGCCTGTTGCCGGTGATTTTACAGGTGTACTTGTTGGACAAGTTGTGTCTGTAGAATCTCATCCAGATGCTGATAAATTGCGCCTTTGTAAAGTAGATGTAGCGGCAGATGAATTACTGTCTATCGTCTGTGGTGCGTCGAATGTTCGCTTAGATTTAAAGATCCCTGTAGCAGTTATTGGTTCGGTGTTGCCAGGAAATTTCAAAATAAAAAAAGCCAAATTACGCGGTGTTGAATCGTTTGGCATGTTGTGTTCAGCAAAAGAACTGGGCATGGTTGAAAATGCTGATGGTTTAATGGAGCTCGCATCCGATGCTCCTGTTGGCAAAGATATAAGAAAATATTTAGATCTAGATGATGTATCGATCGATGTGGATTTAACCCCGAATCGAAGTGATTGTTTAGGTATTGCGGGTATTGCCCGTGAAGTAGGCGTGTTAACTGGTTGTGATCTTACTCAGTGGCCTAAAGAAGCTATCGATGAACAAAGTGATGCACAAATCACGGTCGACGTTGAAGCATCTAGTGCTTGTCCTCGATACGTTGGTCGTGTGATTGAAAATATTAATGTTACAGCTACGACACCTATATGGATGCAAGAAAAATTGCGTCGTAGTGGCTTACGCTCAATCAGCCCTGTGGTCGATATCACTAACTATGTGATGTTAGAACTTGGACAACCGATGCATGCTTTTGACCTAAATACCTTAAATGGTGGTATTAAAGTTAGAATGGCTAAACAAGGTGAAAAATTAACCTTATTAGATGGCCAAGAAGTCACTATTAGCGAAACAAGTTTGGTTATTGCCGACCAAAAAACACCGTTAGCACTTGCAGGCATTATGGGTGGTAAGGCATCAAGTGTTGGTAAGCAAACAACGCACTTATTTCTAGAAGCAGCATTCTTTAATCCGCTGTCGATTGCCGGCCGTGCACGTGAGTACGGATTACATACTGATTCGTCACATCGTTTTGAACGTGGTGTAGATCCTGAATTACCAAAATTAGCCATCGAACGTGCCACCGCTTTATTATTAGAAATCGTCGGTGGGCAAGCGGGTGTTATTACAGAAGTCGTATCAGAATCTGATTTACCGCAAGCGCGAGTAATAACATTACGGGCGAAAAGAATTAAACGTGTCCTAGGTATTGAAATCGATGCTGCGCAAGTCGAAGATCAATTGACACGTTTAGGATTAACTGTTGTCGCTAATGATGAAGGTTGGCTAGTTACCGCGCCAAGTTTTCGTTTTGATATTGCGATTGAAGTTGATTTAATTGAAGAGCTAGGACGTTTATATGGCTACGATAAACTACCAAAAACATGTCCACAAGGCACGGTTTTAAGCGCTGACATTTCCGAATCTACACTAGCAACTCAACGTTTGCAGGCGTTGCTTGTTGACCGAGGTTATCAAGAAGCCATTACCTACAGCTTTGTTGATCCTACAATTCAACAACATTTAGCGATTGAAGGCGAACAGGCGATTGCCTTAGCAAATCCGATTTCAGCTGATTTATCTGTGATGCGAACATCATTATGGCCAGGGCTTATCCAAGCACTGGTTCGTAATCTTAATAGACAACACGAGCGTGTGCGCTTATTTGAAGTGGGTCGTGTATTTACAGGTACTTGCGATAACGTTGAACAACATCGTCAAATTGGCGGTGTGCTTTGTGGTAGTCGCTTTGTAGAACAATGGTCAGAAAAACAACGACCCGTTGATTTTTTTGACGCAAAAGCCGATATTGAGGCTTTATTAGATTTGGGAAATGAAGATAATATTTATTTTGTTGCAGAGTCACATCCTGCATTGCATCCAGGACAATCAGCGCGCATCTATAAAAATGAGCGTGCAATTGGTTGGATAGGCGCATTACATCCACGTCTGAATAAGCCCTTAGAGATTAATTGTAGGGTATATCTATTTGAATTGGCATTATCGGCAGTGATTGCAGCTAAAGTACCTGCTTTTTCAGCTTTATCACGTTTCCCTGCACTTCGTCGAGACTTAGCTCTCGTGGTGGATGACAAGATAACGGCTAAGGAAATAGAAGATTGCTTGAATGGCATTGAATCTGATATTCTTGTGTCAATTCAACTGTTTGACGTTTATAGTGGAGCAGGTGTCAAGGTGGGTAAGAAGAGTATTGCCGTTGCATTCCAGCTTCAACATGCTGAGCGTACATTGACTGATGGAGATGTTGATGTGCTGATGCAGACCGTGACACAAAAATTAGAGCAACACGTTGGTGCAACGATTAGATCGTAAGCTTGATAGAAAAAAAGAAATATTAGAGGATAACCATGGCACTGACAAAAGCAGACATGACAGAACAACTATACGACGAGTTGGGATTTAATAAACGTGAAGCTAAAGAATTAGTAGAAATGTTTTTTGAAGAAATTCGCGGTGCTTTAGAATCTGGTGAACATGTCAAACTATCGGGATTCGGTAACTTTGAGTTAAGAGATAAAAGCGAGCGGCCAGGTAGAAATCCTAAAACAGGTGAAGAAATTCCAATTTCTGCACGCCGCGTAGTTACCTTTCGTCCAGGGCAAAAATTAAAAGCTAGGGTGGATAATTATGTTAGAAGCGAGTAACAATAACGAACTACCAGTTATTCCAGGCAAACGCTACTTTGCCATCGGTGAAGTGAGTGAGTTGTGTGGCGTTAAACCTCATGTATTACGTTATTGGGAACAAGAGTTCTCCCAGCTTAAACCGGTTAAACGCCGAGGTAATAGACGCTATTATCAACGACATGATGTGGTATTAATTCGTGAAATTCGCGAATTGTTATACGAACAAGGCTTCACTATTGGCGGAGCTCGTCAACGTCTTGAAACAGAAGCAAAATCTAAACCTGAACCAGTACAAGCTAATAAAGCACACATTATTCATGATATGTTAGAAGAGCTAAAACAGATCTATGCTTTATTAGCATAAAAAATCACATTCAAGTTGGACCACTTTATGACTATGAGAAGCTTAGAACTACATTAGTCACTTGCATTTATATTGTGAGTAATCTTAATTGCTATAGCCTTGCATAGTTATAGGAAGTAACATATTTCCAAACATACACCACAAGATAATTAGTTCATTTTATTACAGTCGGGGCATGGCGCAGTCTGGTAGCGCACTTGTCTGGGGGACAAGGGGTCGCAGGTTCAAATCCTGCTGTTCCGACCAATAAAATCAATAGCTTAGATGTTGTTAAGTTGTGAAAATTAAGGTTTTCATAAAACCTTTCATAAAACAACGTGCCTTAGCGAGTAGGCTTAACTTTATTTTTCTTCCTGTCATATACCTTAAGCATTTTGGCATCATGGTGACCTGATGCTTTAAGTTTGTCTCCAGTGGTGTCACTGACGCCTGCTGCTTTAAGATCATGGAAGTTAAATGATTCAATTCCTGCTTCAATCATTAATTTTTTGAGTCTAGTCCACGCAGATTTAAATGCACTCACCGTAATGCGCTGGCCTTGATTATCATGAATAACATACATACCTGTTACTTTTGCGTCAGCCTTAACTGCTTTACGTAGTCTAGTTGACCACAAGGTTATTGCGTCGCGACTACCTTTCGCACGAAGAGTATCAAAACCCTCTGATAAGATCTGTTTTCGTGTCGCTCCTAGGATTTCACACCTACGCATACGACATAGATATGCAAGCTCCATTGCTGGTTGGAGATAAGGATATTTTTCGGCTAACCTATACGCTATTTGATACTCTTCTTCTGTAACATAGCGTGTACGTGCCTTTTCTTTATTTCTCTTCACTAGTGCGCACGGGTTGCTATATTTTATTATGTCACGCTCTAATGCCCAGTTCCAAGCAGCAGAAATCAATGATATTTCACGATTAGCAGAAACAGCGGCAATCTTAGCTCTTGAATCAGAATATGTACGCAATACACCGGGGGTAATATTTTTTAACCCAGCTGTCCCGAATATATTGCCCTTCCCACGCGGGTAATTAATTATTCTCTCTATCATTTCAGATTGGTATTTGATAGTTCTTGTTGCATTTTTATGGAATAGATCACTTTTCTGGTACTCCATAAGTAACCAGTTAAGATTCATTATCTTTTGAGAATGGAAAAGTTCATAAGCACGCCATATTTCTGACATTGGTGTATCAATGTCACACAATCTAATAACTTGTCTTGGTAATCCTTTACCATTGTAGATATGAAGATCATAAGCAGAACGACCACGGTACACATACGGGGGGAGACCATTAGTTCTTTTCCTTGGCATAAAAATTCCTCACTCAAATATAAATTCGTCTGTTATTAATTCCTTGAAACCGTTATTGACAGCTTCTAATGTTGTTATCGGAGTACCGCTAGCTGAAATCCAATAGTTAATTCTATTGGCCTTGAGCCAACGTTCTAACCTTACTTTTTGTCTACAGCCACACCATTCATAAAGTGTTTCAGTATCTAGTAATCCATTCATATATTGACTCCCATTTCAGCAAGTCGATGTGAGTAGGTTATACAGGGCGGTGGCCATATCAAACTGGGTATTGAATACTTATTATCAAACAACCCAGAACCTATCAAGTTGCAATATTGTTGAAATAAACTGTGCAAGGCCTGTGTAAGAAAATCTGTTGCAATCAGTCTTAAACTTTTTACCGTTATCAATAAACTATACATATTAAAACCTCATTAAAAAATAAATACTTGCGGGAATACTATTTTTATACTACACTTTGAACTTACTACTTGTCAACTACTTTAATAATATTTACTTACACTACTTATAGGAAGTCAACATGACCTTTATACAAAGCTTGTCAAAAGCGCTTATTAACTTAAAGAAAATAAAGCAAACAGAACTTGCAATGTTATCGGGCGTTCACAAAGGGAATCTGTCTATTTGGTTACAGGGGAAACGTAAATTAAGCGATGAAGCTGAACAGAATATTCTTAAGGCGTTAGGCGTGGTAAATGGTCAACTGGACGATACTATGGTTCATGTCTGGACTGTGGGTCGGGATTTATCCGATCTGAACTTTGTTTTAAAAGGACTGTGCCCTAAACCAGAATTACAACATTTAATGTCGACTGAATTGCTGAAAAAAGTGACTCACTACCCACTCACAGCCATCAAAAATAGGGCAGGGATTAAAATTCTCGTCAAGCAAAAACCGACGATGGCAGAAAGTCTTAACTCAACAGGTAAAGACATTACCGTTACCAAGTCGACTATTGATGGTAGTCAATGGATGATTGATAGACAACCAGAGCCAGTCGAAGCAAAAGTTTATGGCAACTGGCAAAAAGGTATCGCGACCATCGCTGAGTTTGATGAGTTCGTCACCAGTGATGATATCGCATGGACTTGGTCTGATGTAATCGACAGGGTACATAATCAAGATATCAATATTAGCCCTTCAGAAGTAATGAATGCAATCGACATTTTGGTCAACAATAAAAAGAAATAAGTTTAATCATGAAAAATAAACTGACGGCCTTTTAAGCTGAAGTAGTGCGTAGTAGTGAAATCACTACTTGGCACTACTCCAGGTTTGAAAGCACTTAACTAGGGAGTAGGGCAATGGGAGATACAACAGAAACTAAAGAACGAGGCGCAGCCATTACCGAGCAACAAGTATTTGCAACGTGTGACAGCTACTTAGAACAGCACAAAAAAGAACCGTCACAGCAAAAAATAAAAGAACTCATTGGCGGTTCAGCGAGCACCATCGGTCCATTACTTAGAAAATGGAAAGAACAAAGAGTCAGTGAAGCGCAGGCGACACTATCAATGCCTGATCATATTCGCGATAGCGGTCTTACGATTATCGCTACCTGGTGGCAAAGTATTCAGCCGACGATTAACGACATGATTAGTACTGCTCAAATATTGGCCGATCAAAAAGTCAGTGCTGCTGAGCAAGAAGTTAATGATGCCATCGCAAATCAAGTTTGGTTAGAACAAGAAAATGCCCGCTTAGAAACACTCGTCCAAACTACAGCGGATAAACATCAACAACTGTTTGATGATTTACTGATGAAACTCAACCAAAGCCAGCTTGAAAGGACACAAGCAAATCAACAGGCTCATACCGAAAGAGAAATTATGATCGCTGAATTAGCCAGGGTCACCGGTGAGCGTGATGTCCTAAAGGTGCAAGTCAGCCAGCATAACGAAGAGATTAAATCTGTACGTGATACCTGCAAGGAACAGCTTGTACAGGCAGGAACGGAGCAAGAAAGACTCTCTGCAAAGCTAAGACAACTTAAAAACAGCAACAGCGAGCTGTCAAAAGAAAACAAAACAAGTGCAAGCCTGCTTTCAGAACTACGGGTAGCGTCAGCAAAAATAGAAGGTGAATTAGCGGCCAATAAACAGCAGGACGCCACGCTGAATGCTGACATTAAAGCTGAACGTATAGCGCACAAAAAAGAACTAGCAATTGCCTTAAAAGACAAAGCGAAATTAGATGCTCAACGTGAACTCTGGCAAGCAACGGCTAATAGCGCAGCGGACAAAGAAAAAAGCAGAGGCGAGTAATGGTCGCCAAAAAACTTAGTCAACAACACGTGTTTGCCTGTGCCGATAAATTAAGCGGGCAGGGGATTGCCCCCACCGCGAAAAAACTCTTAGCCGACATTGGTATGGGTAGCCTCACGACCCATACCAACTACTTAAAACAATGGCAGCAACTTCATGATAACGATGATAACCAACCAGCGAGGTTATCATCCACCGTAACCCCATTATCATCAGACATTACGGACTTGTTTGAAGGCGCCATCACGCAGTGCTGGCAGCAAGCTTTTCAAGCAGGCCAACACGCGATGGCAAGTGAGCTTCATACTGTAATGGTCTAATAAAAGTGAAGTAATTTATAGCCTATAATTTGAAAAAATATTAGGAATTATTATGACCCGAAAAGCACGCTTAACATTTACAGCAGAACAAAA